>SCPP01000022.1_pt1:1267500-1819979 | contig 1819979 bp, 2859 predicted proteins | sample 6106811 | NCBI WGS metagenome assembly SCPP01 (sample SAMN10720449, study PRJNA508395) | human gut metagenome | isolation source: Participant 2 stool, 15 month | host: Homo sapiens | collected 2018
CATAGCTTCATATGATTCAAAATCAGGTTGTTTTGCTTCGATTGTTTGTGGAGTTTTGGAAACATACGTTGTTCTTTTCCTTCCGACATTTTAGGTGGAAGATGGTTGGTATCTCGATATAGCCACATATAATTGCGAGCCGTATTGTCATTGATACCATACTCCTCAGCTGCTTGAAATCTTGTTAGTTCGCCTTCATAAATACGGCGCCCAATGTCCAACCGTTGTTCTAAAGTGTATTTCATGGTAACCCTCCTGTTAAATACGAAATCAATTAAGACTAAATATGAGAATTCCTTGTTTGAATTATAACTCATTTATGTCTAGAAATTGACCCCTCTGTGTCCAAAATTAGTTTACCACTTCAACCCTCAAAGTTATTTTAAAAGATTAAACCGCCAACCGCCCTCATCCATTTAATTTCAAGGGCTGAGAGTGGTTTCTATCAACACATTTTGTCCTATAAGCCAGACAAAAATAAAACCAAACAAAAATAAAGCCAAATAATATTTCATCGTTTCTAAATTCCTAGATTTCTTAAACAAACAAAAGGACTTACAACAGATATTCCCATCCATTGCAAATCCTTTCATTATAAACTAAATTAGTCCTAAACTTTACTTGAGTGGAAGTAAGATTTAGAATCAATAAATTTTAAAAACATTTTCATATAATAATATAATTAGAAGCTATGGCCTCCGCCACCGCCGCCTCCACCTGACGAGCCGCCAGATGAGTATCCTGACGAACCACATCGGATGAACTGCTGCCAGAATCCGTGTCTACTGGCGAATAAGTCTTACTCTGATATGTAAAATTAACCTTACAATTATCAAACACCTTATTGACAAAATGCCTTTCATAACAACCTTTCTTGATGGTGTTTTCTTTCTGATATAAAATCTCACGATAGCATAATTAATAAGTAATGCTGCTACGACTGCAAGAAGTGCATTGCTTATATACTTCATAGGCTGAGATATTCTTCTTCCTTTAAGAAGTGTAAGCTCCTGTTCGAACACCTTATATGCACACATATAATAATTCCTAGATGAAGCATACTTGTATACATTATCAGTTATTGTATCTGCATATGAGCTTGTTACTGTGCTGTATATCGCGCCGTTGCTGTGTATCCATATATTTCTGTTATGCATATCAATAATAAATATAGTTCCACTTCCAGAACCATACCTGCTGTTATACAGGCTTCTTACATATCCTTCTGTTGATATACTGTTCGTGTCTATTGTTTTAAGCATTACATTGCCATATGGCGTAATCTGCTTCATAAGATCAATTAAGGCTTCATAGTCACTTTCTTCTATAAGCTCTGCATCATCCTCTATAACCGCCTCATATCCAGTATCAGGATTAGTATACGAAGCTTTATATGTCTCCTCTTCCTCTGCCCTTACTACAGCCTTTGATGCGCCTAATACAAGTACTGCAAATGTGACAAATACCAATACAAGTGCAATTAATACACCCATTTTCTTATAAACTTTTTATAATCATATCTCTTATTATGCATTGTCATCACTCCACGATAATTATCAAACTGTGGAAGCTTTCTTGTTGCAAGCATATTATAGTATCTGATAAGGTCTGTAATTGTATATATAATAGCTATCAGCTCTGCAATAACCGCTGCATAGTAATACAAATCTGATACAGGATTAAACCACAGCACAACAACTGCAATAAGCATAGCCATAAGCGAACCTATATTACCCGATATATTTTTTCCAGATATATTCTTATAAGTCTTATGATTAGCAATAGCAAGTATGACACCCGCTATAAGACAGATAGCACATATAAGCAGTCCTATACCAAATACAGAGTCACTTCCGCCATACAATATTGTTGTAAGCTGCAGCATATAAAATGCTGGAACAACTACACTTATCATAGTAATTGCAATTCCTATCCATCTGGTGCCTGAAGTTTTCTTTTTATATGAAGACTGCTTGTTTCTACCTTCCTTTATTGCATCTGCTATATTGTATGCAAGCTCTCTGTCACGCCGTTCTTTGTCTTCCGGCGATTCATCTCTTACATTTGCTGAACCCGCATACATTTTGCCTTTGTCATCAAGCTTCTTGTCTTTAGTATATATTTTCTTAATTTCTTTAATATACAGTATAATTGCTAACAATGCTATGATTGAAGCTATCGTGAGCGTAATCTTTGGTCTGAATGTAAATGTACTGTTAGAATCATAAATATAGGTATGGCAAGTATACCAGAACCTATAAAATACTTAAAAGTGATACCGGATCAGCTGTAACCTTTCCCGTCTGTCCGTTCACGGTTGCATATGCAACTCTGTCCTTGTTACGGTATGATAAAACCACACAGGAAACATAGCCCTGTCCTCAGATGCTACCCTTGTTCCAAGCCTTCTTTCCCTGTTGCCCTGATAGCTGTCAAGACTTACAGAACCTAAACGTGCAGTTTTTGATATAGTTATAAGTTTCATCAACCGCTATATTTCTGGCCTCTGTCCTGTATACGTCAGATGCAACGTCTGCTGTATCTGCATAAAATCCGCTTAAGAAAGAAGGTGTAAATGCTTTCATATTCTTAACATCATATGGTGCTATCGCTTCGCTTAAACTGTCATCAAATGAAGATGAAGCATCATATGACATCCCCTTATAATGGCAGTTCACATCGCCTGTAATATCATAATGGTCTGTATATATATAATCGCCTCTTCTGTGGCTTTTAGAGCCTTTAAGACATACTGGACCCTGTTGTGCAATATAATACGTCCAGTAAGGCATATATATACCTCTGAAGCCATCTATATACTTTTCATCCTTTAATTCTTTAGGCGCAAACAATGCATGACGCATCATCTTCTTATATTCACGTTTGCAGTCATCCTTTGTCTTGGAAAATGGAATTATATATCCCGGCTTTAACTGCTTTGAAACCCTGCTTGAAAGAATAGTGGATGCACCACAGAAACTACAGAAATTGGCAGCTGTATTGTCTGTGCTTAATATTTCACCACCACACTGTGGACACTTAAACACTGTAACATCATATTCCCTGCTTTCTTCGGCATCATTTTCCTTGCTTATGGCATATGGGTCATACTGCGTACTGCAATGGTCACACTTTAACTGCTGCGATTGTATATCAAAAACAATCTTCCGCCGCAATTTGGACACTGATACATATATTAGTCCTCCCTCATATATTATGATATGATGTCAGTGTCAAAGATACTCTGCCCCAACATCGTATTAATTACTACTACATCAGTGCATTCTTTGCCTTGTCTGTGATTTTTCTCTGATATGCTATCTCATTTTCAATATTTCTTGCTACCTCATTAGCAGTATATGCAGCTTCTACAACTTTATTGAGAACATTTCCTATCTCATCAGCCTTTTCCTTCTGCTGGTTAGAATTCTCATAAATGCTCTTCATTGAGTCTACAGTCTTTCCAACTGACTGCTGTACCATACTGATAGTATCTGTTATTTCCTTCGATGACTTCGCTGACTGTGCAGCAAGATTTCTTACTTCACTTGCTACAACTGCAAAACCTCTTCCGTGTTCTCCTGCTCTTGCAGCCTCTATTGATGCATTAAGTGAAAGGATATTTGTTCTGCTTGATATTGATGATATAACTCCCGCAAACTGTTCAATATCCTTAGAAAGCTTCTCAAGCTCCTTTATTCTTGCTGCTGATTCCTCTGCTATCTCATTAAGCTCAGATATCGTCTTAAGTATTTCTTCAACACTTGAGATACTCTCCTTTACCAGATTAAGAGATGTGTCTGATGAATTAATAACATCAAATGCGTCCTTTCAAGCTGTTCCTGAGATGAATCCAATCCATTAAGTATTCCTGACAGGTCGCTGACTAACTTATTATTATCCATTGTATTCCTCCAAATGTATATTTAAAATGTCAGGGTATAAATATCGTCCCTGTTTTATATAAGATCAATCGCTTCGTTGACATTATGTATACCAATAAGATTAATTTTATCATTATTTTTAATATTTTTCAAGCATACATATGGCAATATACATGTCGTAAATCCAAGCTTTACAGCTTCATTCACTCTCTGCTGTGCCTGGGTAACTGCCCTTACCTCTCCTGAAAGTCCGACTTCACCAAATATAACAGTCTTACTGTCTACTTCCCTGTTCTTAAAGCTGCTGACAAGCGCTATTACTATACCTAGGTCAAGTGCCGGCTCTGACACCTTTATGCCGCCAGCCACATTAAGATAGGCATCACTTGATGACATTCTCATCCCGGCACGCTTTTCAAGAACTGCCATCAGCAGATTAACCCTGTTATAATCAGTTCCTGCCGCAGTACGTCTTGGCATACCGAAGTTAGAATCGCATACAAGTGCCTGTACTTCAACCATAAGAGGCCTTGTTCCCTCGATAAGGCATACAACAACCGAGCCTGATGCTCCTCCGGCCTTCCGTTCAGCATATATTCTGAAGGATTAGCCACTTCATTAAGACCATCCTGCTGCATTTCAAACACACCTATCTCATTGGTTGAACCAAATCTGTTCTTTACGCTTCTTAGTATTCGGTAAGAAGCATATCTGTCGCCCTCAAAGTAAAGTACTGTATCAACCATATGTTCAAGAACACGTGGTCCTGCAACCACGCCCTCCTTTGTCACATGTCCTACTATAAATATTGATATATTAAGCCCCTTTGCAAGCTGCATAAGTATAGAGGTGCTCTCTTACCTGTGACACGCTTCCTGGTGCCGCTGATATTTCTTCCCTGTACATTGTCTGTATTGAGTCGATTATAACAACCTTTGGCATCTCATTTTAAGAACACTCTCTATGATGTCAAGATTAGTTTCGCACATTATCTTAAGGTTATCACTACACTCACCTATTCTTTCTGCCCTCAGCTTTATCTGCCTTAATGACTCTTCGCCTGAAATATACAGCACCTTATCACCTGCATCCGACAGATAGTAGCACATCTGCAGAAGAAGTGTCGACTTTCCTATACCTGGGTCACCGCCTACAAGAACAAGCGACCCCTGTACAATTATCCGCCTAATACTCTGTCAAGCTCACCTATTCCTGTGAGTGTTCTCTCTTTTCTTCTGAATTAATCTCTTTCAGGCTTACAGGATAGCTGCCTCCGCCCTTATATCCTTTCTTACAGCCGCCACGCCTTTAGTCTGTGTCTTTGAAGCCACTGGCTCCTCTACAAGCGTATTCCACGCCTTGCAGGCAGGACACTGTCCGAACCATTTGGCAGACTCATATCCACATTCGCTGCAAAAATGCTGTATTTTACCTTTTGCCACATTTTCCTCCTTGTGAACATATTTACATATAAAGATGACTGTACGGCATCATATCCTGATACTCATACCTTAATCATCATAATATATGAAAATGCTGCACCCGCATCTGTCAGTCAATGACTTTATGCAAGGTGCAGCACCTTATAGTTATCATCTTATTACTATATCGCTTAAAGCTGTAGCTACGCTTTAACCACTTCGATTCCTACCGTCTTTCCTTCTTCAAGGCTTACTGAAAGAACTATCTTGCCACCCATATTAGTAGCCATGCTTCCTTCAAATGCACCATCAATACTTACATTGTATGAAGCTCCTTCTTCAAGCTCGACTGTAATCTGTGCATCTTCACTTCCTTCAACCTTGAAAGATAAACCTGTATCTGTTGCCTTAAAGTTCATAACTGCTGTTCCTGGTACTGATTCATATACAAATGAACCATTACGCTCAAGCTTAGTTATCTCCTTGAAAGTCTTAACCTTATAAGTATCTCCACAATGTTCGAAATCTGATAACTTAGACTTAGTATCCAGCTTATAATTACCAAAGCTAAGAGTTCCATCCTGTTCTGAACGAATTAACTCATTAATTACTGGCATATTATTGTCCTCCTGCGTTTTACGATTTTATTATATTCCAGAAATATGCCTTAAATATACCTCTGAAACATAACATTTATTCATATCTTGATTATACATCAAATTGTATAAAAGTGCTAGTATTTTACTAGTATTGTTTGTCAATTTTTATCTGTTATGACCTCTTTTAAGACAAAATCAAGTTTTGTCTTTAACTGTAACAAGCACCTTATTGCCTGCCTTTATCTTGCCTTCAAGAATTCTTTCAGCAAGCTCATCTTCTATCTCATTCTGGATAGTTCTTCTTAACGGACGTGCGCCATACTTGGCATCATAGCCCTTATCAACTATATAAGCCTTTGCCTCATCATCAAGCTCGACTGAAGCTTCATCTGCTCCATAATCCTGTCATTGACAGTCTTCATCATAATATCTACTATCTGGCCTATCTGCTCCTTCTTAAGCATATGGAATACAATTATGTCATCAATACGGTTAATGAATTCAGGCTTAAATATTCTCTTAACCTCATCCATAACCTTGCTCTTCATATTGTCGTGAACCTGCTCATCTGTTGAAGATGAAGCAAAACCTAACGACTTAGGTGCAACTATATTCTCGGCACCTGCATTGGAAGTCATAATGATAACAGTATTCTTAAAGTCGACAACCCTGCCTGTTGAGTCTGTTATATGTCCGTCATCGAGCACCTGTAAAGCACATTAAACACATCAGGATGTGCCTTCTCCACCTCATCAAAAGTACTACTGAGTATGGGTTTCTTCTCACCTTTTCGCTTAACTGTCCGCCCTCATCGTATCCTACATATCCGGGTGAACCTATAAGCTTGGATACCGTATGCTTTTCCATATACTCAGACATATCAACTCTTATAAGTGAGTTATCCGTTCCAAACATAGCATCTGCAAGAGCCTTTGACAGCTCTGTCTTACCAACTCCTGTAGGACCTAAGAAAGGAATGAACCTATTGGTCTGTTAGGGTCTTTAAGTCCTACCCTTCCACGTCTGATAGCCTTTGCAACAGCACTGACAGCCTCATCCTGTCCTATAACCCTGTTGTGAAGTGTATTTTCAAGATTGATAAGCTTCTCAGATTCTGCCTCTGCTATCTTGGCAACAGGTATCTTTGTCCATATAGCAACAGTCTTGGCGATGATATCATCATCAACTACTAAGTCTGTTGTATCCATCTGTTCTCTCCACTTATCCTTTAACTTCTCAAGTCTTGCCTTCTTTCTTGTCTGCTGCTTCTTGATGTCTGAAGCTTCTTCATATCTTTCTTCTTTATCGCAGTTTCCTTCTCTACTGAAAGCTCATCTATCTGTACCTCAAGCTTCTTAATATCCTTTGGCACTGCATAAGCATCAAGCCTTGTCCTTGATGATGCCTCATCGATAAGGTCGATTGCCTTATCTGGAAGAAATCTGTCGTTGATGTATCTTTTAGAAAGCTTGACTGCTGTCTTAACAGCCTCATCTGTTATCTTAACCTTATGGTGTTCCTCATACTTTTCCTTAAGACCCATAAGAATATCAACTGCCTCTTCCTCTGTAGGCTCTTCAACCTTAACCGGCTGAAATCTTCTTTCAAGGGCAGCATCCTTTTCTATATGTTTTCTGTACTCTTCAAGTGTTGTAGCACCTATAAGCTGTATCTCACCTCTTGCCAAAGATGGCTTTAATATATTAGAGGCATCGATAGCACCCTCTGCGCCACCAGCACCTATGATTGTGTGAATTTCGTCCAAGAAAGAATTACGTTACCTGCATTTTAACTTCTGCAATAACTCTCTTTATTCTTTCCTCAAACTCTCCTCTATACTTAGAACCAGCTACCATACCTGATAAATCAAGTGTTACAAGTCTTTTATCCTTTATAGTTTCAGGAACCTCTCCCTCTACTATACGGAGTGCAAGTCCTTCCACAACTGCTGTCTTACCAACACCAGGCTCGCCTATAAGGCATGGGTTGTTTTGGTCCTTCTTGAAAGTATCTGGATAACTCTCTGTATTTCCTGCTCTCTTCCTATAACCGGGTCAAGCTTCTTTTCCCTTGCGAGTGCTGTCAGGTCACGGCTGTACTGGTCAAGCATGGCAGTTGCCTTCTTATCCTTCTGCTTTATACGTCCGTTCTGAAGTCCTCTCTTAAGCGTGAAACATCTTCTCCCATACCTTCAAGAAGTTCTGTATATATTTTCTTTACAGATACTCCCATTGTATTAAGAAGTCTTGATGCCACACTGTCTGTTTCCTTAAGCATAGCTATGAGAATATGCTCTGTTCCTATACTGTCAGCCTTAAATCTGGCTGCTTCATTGGCTGCACCGACAAGAATTTTCTTAACTCTTGGAGTATATGCGGCCGGTTCTTTAACGCTTACTGCACAGTCTGGTGCAATAAGCTGATATATAAGATTAAGTACTTTGTTCTCTGTAACATCATTGTTAAGAAGAACCCTGCCTGCAAGACAGTCCTCAACCTGAATAAGTCCAAGCAGGAGATGTTCTGAACCTATATAACAATGTCCGTTGACTTCTGCCGCAAATGCAGCCTGTTCAAGGACTTTTCTTGCCTGCTCTGTGAATTTATTCTGCATGTTCTTTCCTCTCTTTCTGATAATCTATTCTATTTAGTCAGTTCACTGGTTCAAAAGCCTTATCGTTTTTGTTATGAACATATATGGCACAAAGTAAGTTATAAGTGCAACAACAAGTGCTATCACCACTGAAACTGCATTAGATGATGTAACATTATACATCACATTGTATGATAATAATGTGCATACACCCATAAATGCTGAACATATGACTGGTTTTGAAAATACCTTCATAACAGGAAGCCTGTAACCCTCTTCCATGTAAAGAGTCCTAAGATTTAATACAAATATAATAACAGGGAATGAAGCATTGCCTATTACAAGCGCATATATTCCAAGATTAGTTGTACATAATAATATAACAACAAGCACAATATGAACAACAAGTGATATAAATGAGTGAACCATAGGTGCCTTCATTCTGTCAACTGCCTGAAGCGCTGAGCTTGTCACAGTCGAAAGTGTATAGAATACTATCGCAATAGCACCTATCTTTAACATCATACCACCCTGTACGCTGTCATACCTTGCAAACAAAGCTTGATGATAGGCTCACCTATAACAAATAAACCTATAAAGGAAGGCACAGCAACGAACATATTAGTCTTTAATGTCTTAGTAAGCTTTGAGTATACACCTCCTGCTCACCATTCGTATAAGAGGCAACTATACTTGGAAGCATAGAAGCTGAAAGCGCTGTCGCTATACCCTGCGGAATACTGATAAGCAGTGTATAACTTGAACTGAAATTTCCTAAATCCCTTGTGATATTAGATGACACACCTCTTGTCATCATAATATTACTAAACATCACATCATCTAAAAGAGCACTTATCTGATAAAATGTCTGACTCAAGATAATAGGCAGCATAGTCATAAGAATTGTCTTATATATATACTGATTAGTATCTCTCCAATTCGAGCTATTATCCCTTGCAACCATCTTCATAAACTTAGGACGATACAGTATATAAAGAAATACGAAAAACACAAGAGCTGTGAGTGCCCCATGGCCGTACCAAGTGTACTTCCTGCTGCACCATATGCTGAGGCATTGTTAGCTGTGGCATATGCCTTAATAAGCATATAACCTGCCACAATACTTACAACGGCATTGACTATCTGCTCGATTATCTGCGACACAGCTGTAGGTATCATAGTTCCCTGCCCTGAAAGAAGCCCCTTAAGACACCCAGTATGGCAACAAGAAATATAGTCGGTGCAAGAACTCTTAAAGGTATCGCAAGTCCGGGAATTCCCCCACCATATACTACATTTTCAATAAAATCTGCACCAAAGAATACAAGAAGTGCAGCCACACCGCCGGTAACTGTACCTACGATAAGTGAACACTTAAGTATCTTTACAGCACTCTTGTACCTCTTCTTTACAAATCTTGCTGATATAAGCTTGGAAACAGCCATTGGAAGACCATACGAAGACAGCACAAGCATAATATTGTATACATTAAACGCCGTTCCGTATATTCCATTACCTTCACTTCCAATAATATTCAATACTGGAATTCTATATACCATTCCTATTATTCTTACAAATATTCCAGCCATAGCAAGTATGGAACCCTGAAGAATAAAATTACGTTTATTTTTAGATGACATAGTATAATCCTCTTATCTAATCTTAAAGTCCGCTAACATCCACTCACTATCCTGCTTAACGAATATGTAAGTCAATGCAATATCATAAGTCGTGCTTCCTGACGACCATTTTACGTTAAGCTTGTAATCAACATCACAAGAATAACAGTCATCAGAATACTTTCTGAAGTTACTTACACTTTCATCTGCTGTATCGTATGTAAATGTTCTTCCTATAAGATACACATCTATAGCTGGTATATCACTCATATACTCTCTAGCCGTACCTATCATATAACTTGACAAAGTTTTAAGACTTCCTCTGTTAATCATATACTTTCCGTAATCTTCAGCTATAAGAAGTATATGCGGAGTTTCTCCTCCAACAGTGACTCATCACCTGGATAATATGCAACATATCCGCTCTTTTCAAGTTCTGTTTCAAGTTCCTTATCACCTGAGTATACCTTAACCTGTGGTGCTGCAAACAGTCCGCTAATCTCATACACTTCATTGAGTGGTACATTTACGTAATCACCTATATGCTTACATAAATCAACCTCACTCTCACCAGTTATATAACTTTCAGACACACTTACACCATTAAGTTCAACCCTGCTTCCCTTAGGAACCATTACATTAACAGCGTGATTATCCTTTGCATTTACATTAAAATCAATAGAAGATATCTTCCATTCTGTAAACTTATGCATATTCTTTTTGCTCTCATCAAGACTTACACTGGCTATCTTATCGTTACCTGCATATAATACATATACAGGCTTGCTCTCTGAATACTCGCCAGCCTTTTCTTATAACTTATCTGCTTTCCAGTAAATATATCATTAAAATAATCTGTTACTATCTGTTGTGTTTCAAACTCACTAAAAGCCCACACTTATCAATCCACTCTCCTACATCACCTTTTTCAATGTGTGTTACAAGTGTATCCATAGTATTAGCAGGACGTCCTGACTCATAATCCTTAAAGAAGCTATGCAGTAATACCAGCCCTAGAGCAATTAATACAACAAGCACAGCTGCATATATTATAAGAAATCTCTTAAAAGCCGACAGCTTTTTAAAGAAATTGTTATTATTATTAGCTTTATTATTCATATCTGGCATATAATCTCCATTTCCATCCTTACTTAATCAAAATGCTGTTGGCAGTGTTCTTGGACCTGTTGGTGAATATGGCTTATTGATAACTTCACCATCATAATACATCTGTGTTGATGTTCCACCATCCATAGCTGATGCATTGACCGCTCCATACTGAAGCATAATATCCTGAAGGTCTGAGAATGAAGCTCAAGGCTTGTTACCTGTCTTCCGTCAACCACAAGAAGAAGTATCGCTCCATCAGCTCTCTGTCCTATGGCTGTACGTGGATTAAGTCCGCCACCGACACCATCAACATCCTGTGCCTCTCCATTTTATAACAAGGAATGGTCCTATATCGCTGCTTGCATTGACACAGTCCCTTACACCAAGCTCCTGCGCCTTAGCTGCTGTCATATTACCCATAACAAGCTTGTTATCAAATGTTATACCCGTTACATGATATGTCTCATTTGGATTACCATTTAATACATTGCCATCTACCATGACAAGTCCGATAGGCATTGCTGTCTGTGGTGTTGAGTCAACAAACTCACCACCATTAATACCTGCAATTGCATCATATCTTTGTGCTATCTCTGAAACTGTCCAGCCTTTCTCAAGCTTGAACTCCGGTACTGTACCAACAAAAGTCTTGATGGATCTTTAACTATCATAAGCTTTCCGCTGTAAGCCTCACCCTTAATATCTACCACATAAAGGTCTTCCTCATCTTCATTAGTTTCACCGCCTATAACAACAAGGCTTGAATCTGTTATATCCGTTGTGTCCTTTACAGAATTTTCTTCTTTAATCTTGTCAATCTCCTCCTGCGAACAGAACCAGTTTGCCATAAAGCCAAGCTCTCAGTTTCCTGTAGTGACATAATAAACTGTTTCTTAGCCACCTTTGATGGTCCCCAGGCTAACATAGCCATAACACAGTACAGACCTGCTACAAGAACAACTATTGTTGTCAACAGAGTGGCACCAATACGTCCCACCCACTTTAATACATTCTTTTTCATCACTTTCCTCATTCTTATTAATCTTTACTTAAATACCCATCTTTTCTGTATGTTATAGCTTATAACAAACAGAACTACATCAACTATTATCTTGGTTATTGCAACTGCTACATTGCCCGATGCAAGCAGCTTTGTAAATATGTATACAAGAAGATACGACACTATCATCTGGCAGAACCACGGTATATAATACCTCACTGCTGCCGACTTCGTATCCTTATCTGACTTAAACACAAGCTTCTTGTTCATGGTAAAGTTGAATATAGAAGATATCACTCTTGCTATAACTGTACTCACTAACAGTCTTAATGATATTGTAATCATAACAAGAAAAATTTCAAGTAAATTAAATATTAAATTATCTATAACCCACGATGCTAATGAGCTTAGCACATACTTTGGCGCTGTTTTAGAAAATGTGTACTTGAAAATCACCTTGTATATTTTATTGAGTCCTTGACCGGGTTGAAATGTGTGGATGCATTTTCCTCAATATACACTGTCTTAATAGGCACTTCCATATATGGAATATCTGATCTCTTAAACTCTAAGAGCATCCTCGTTTCGTACTCAAAACGCTCACCCTCAATATCACAGAAGGTCTGGAGATATCTATATGGTATTGCCCTTAGCCCCGTCTGTGTATCTGATATGTTAAGTCCACACATAGCCTTAAACACAAAGCTTGTAAGATTGTTACCAAACCTGCTCTTAAACGGAACATCATCGCCGTCAAAGGTTCTTACGCCAAGCACAACCTTGTCTTCACGAATCATAGCTTCGCAGCAGTTATATATATCATCTGCCTGATGCTGGTTATCGCCGTCCACCGTCACTACGCCATCGTAATCTTTTCTGTTGCTGATACAGTATTCAAATGCTGTTTTAAGGCTCTTCCCTTGCCTCTGTTAACATCGTGCGTAAGAATCGTACATTCTTTATAAGCCCCAACCTTCTCAAATGGCCACATATGACTCTCATCGCTTCCATCATTTACCAATACTATATCCCCGAATCCCTTCCTTATCAGCGAATCCACAACCGTAACTAACTTTTCATCCGGATTCAGCGAAGGAATAATAACTGATACTTTCATATCTATACGCTCCTATCTATGCATCCTATAATCCGCACTTATTACAGCAGCATACTATCTGTGTCATAATGTATACACTCGCGGTATGCCTTGTAACTTTACACATACCCTTTGATGATATAATAATTTCATAAATATTGCAATAATTCACCCAAAATAAGTAACACTAACAAGCCCATTATCATATTATTGTATTGTAAATGTTTTAATCGGAGGATTATTTATGAGTGATTTAGCAGCAACAAACTGCGGAGGATGCAACGGATGTGGAGATTGTGGTTCTAACAACTGCATATGGCTTATTATTCTTTTACTTCTTTTGATAACAATGGCTGTGGCTGCAACAACGGCTGTGGCGGATGTGGTTCTAACAACTGTATATGGATTATCTGTCTCCTCCTCTTATGTGGTGGATGTGGCGACTGTGGCAACGCCTTAGGTCTTGGCGGATGCGGATGCAACGGCGGCTGTGGCTGCAACAATGGCTGCGGATGCTAATCACCTTCTAAGGTATTCTTTATTCTGATAAGGCAGACATATGGTGCGCTTACCCGGTATATGATGTGGGGACTGGGCGGCTGTGTGTCTGCCGTCTTTTATATTAATATTTCTTAAAGTTACTTTTGTGTGCAACTCTTATCTAATATGTGTTTCTAGCTCATATATACTTTTACAATATTTTCAATCCGCTCATTTATAGTATTAAAATCATGTATGATATGCTTATTTTAGGAAAATATAATACACGTATCAGAAGCAATTTTACCATTCATCTATTTTATCAGACTATCAAACTTACACTAAGATATGTCATATAAAATATTTTGAAGAATATATTAATACAAAATGATATGGACAGTAATATAATGCCTAAACAAATCCCTGTAACCGAGTTCGATATATTAACCCAGCCTGATTATATCCAGCTTATCAAAGCAATCCTTCCATTTATGGAATACAATATGCAGCGCCGTGTATCAGCACTAATACGTACAAGTGAACTTAAAAATACCATACGTTTTATAATTCACCTGCCAACTGTAATATTTTTAAAACATGCAGCAACAGCAGCGGCATCACATTTAATACTCCTATTAATGAAATTCTAAACAATGAAAAGCTTATGAATACCATAACTACCTACTGCTCCGGCAATATTATCAATATGATTAACACATACCGCAGCTTCAGCAAAATGTCCGATATGTTCAATATGATGGATATGTTTAACGGTTCTTTTAATGGTAATCAGGCTAATATGGACAGTGGTTATTCTGGTGATGGTAACAGCAATAATCAGTATTTTAATAACGGAAATTATATGGCGAATGATGTAAATAGTGGTAATAATAGTTCCAGCAATAATATACTCAATAATTTTATGAATTCAAACCAACGGGACTTGTATAACGAATATTTAAGACAACTTGACTCTCTTGATTTAAATTTTAATTCTGATGATAATAACGACAACTAATAAGTCGGAAACATATTTTATATTGCCCTTACATATCTTTATATGTAAATAAATTATAGGCGTTATTAGTGTGAAAAATCTATTTTTCACACACGGGATTTGTGTCTGTGCGCACCTGCACAACCTGTTATGCGCAAAACGTGCGCAGAAATGAGGATTATTATAGTTATGTCAGAAACTGATTTTAGGAAGCAGCTTTTATTAAATGAATTCAGGACTTTATCAAAGGGTAAAAGTAAAGAAGAACTTGTTCCACTGATATTTGCCTTAAGCCAGAAAGCCAAGCAATCAGGTGTCCAGTTCACAAGGCAGGACTGTGAAATGATATATAAGCAGATTGTTCCTGATGGTAATCCGCCGAAGTGATATTTATTGTATCAGTTGTGTGATAATTACAGTATGGCTTTTGCACGTTAATTATTGTATACAGGTTGATTATATTTATTGACAAACGGACGACATAAGGGGCAGGAAGGCTGTTGCTAATAATACGGAGAACACTTGAAAGTTGATTGTGCTGTTTCTTATACTTTCCTTCTTCATACAGATATGCGGGTACAAGGATGTACCTGCAGAGTGAGGCCGCGCCAAGGACGGCGCGTCCGAACGGTATCGTCCGTATTCAATATCTATATGGAAAGTATTAGAAACAACCAATCAGCTTTCTGGTGTCCGAAGTATCATTAGTGACAGCCTTCCCGTGTCTTATATCGTCCGTTCGTCAATTAACCAAAATTATGCCACAACCTAATAGCAACTTAATCTCTCATTAATGACCTAATAAGCCCCTGACTAACATCCGCCAGCTAATAACAGCTTAATTATCCATTCATAACTTAACGATAACATTTTAATTAAATCACACCTTACTTCGCAACAATATTAACAATCTTACCCGGTACATATATTTCCTTAATAATATTACCTGTAATCTTGCCCTCAACAGCCTTCTTAGCCTTTTCAAGAACAGACTCCTTATCCTCATCAACAGCTATAGAAACAGTACCCTTAACCTTACCGTTAACCTGTATACCTATCTCTACAGTGTCTTCCTTGCAGGCTTCTTCATCGTATGTTGGCCAGCTCTCATAAGCTATAGTATCATCGTGACCTAATACGCTCCACATTTCCTCGCCTGCGTGTGGGCAGATACAAGAAAACATCTTTATAAAGCCTTCTGCATATTCTCTTGAACACTTACCAAGCTTAGTTGCAGCATTCATAAATATCATCATCTGGCTGATAGCTGTGTTAAAGCCAAGCTTTCAAAGTCATCTGTAACCTTCTTTACAGTCTGGTTATATACCTTTCAAGCTCCTTAACATCCTCATCAACAACATTGCCTTCAGTTGTGAAGAAGTTCCATACCTTACCGATAAATCTTCTTGCACCTTCAACACCCTGCTGGCTCCAAGGCTTAGAAGCTTCAAGAGGTCCCATGAACATCTCGTAAAGTCTTAAAGTATCAGCACCATATTCTCTTACGATATCACTTGGGTTGATAACAAACTCTGGAAATCTCTTACCCATCTTGATACCGTTAGAACCAAGAATCATACCCTGATGAACTAACTTCTGGAATGGCTCCGCAACTGGTGATATACCCTTGTCGTAGAGATATCTGTTCCATATTCTTGAATACATAAGATGTCCAACCGCATGCTCTGGTCCACCGATATAAAGGTCAACTGGAAGCCAATGCTTAGAAGTTCTGGGTCGCAGAGTTCCTTGTCATTATCAGGGTCAATATATCTCATATAATACCAGCTTGAACCTGCTGAACCCGGCATAGTTGAAGTTTCTCTCTTACCCTTAAGTCCATTATGTTCATACTGCTTCCATTCTGTCGCATTTTCAAGAGGAGCCTGTCCATTCTTACCCTTGTAATCTTCAAGTTCTGGTAAGATAAGTGGAAGCTCATCATCATCAAGAACGTGAATTTGTCCATCCTCAAGATATACGATAGGCACTGGTTCACCCCAGTATCTCTGTCTTGCAAATATCCACTCTCTGAAATGATAGTTAGCCTTTCTTCTTGCTACACCCATCTTTTCAAGCTTCTGAGTAATAGCTTCCTTGGCTTCTTCTACAGTAAGACCTGTGAATTCTTCTGAGTTGATAAGCTTGCAGCCCTTGCCAAGATAATCATACTTCTCAAATGCTTTCTCTGATACATCAGCACCATCAATAACCTGTATTCTAGGAATATTATGTGCCTCTGAATACTCAAAATCTCTGGTCGTGGCTTGGAACTGCCATAACAGCACCAGTACCATAGTTAGCAAGAACAAAATCGCCGATGTATACAGGAACCTTCTTGCCATTTACAGGATTAATAGCATATATTCCTTCAAGAACGCAGCCTGACTTAGTCTTATTAAGCTCTGTTCTATCCATATCATTCTTCTTGATTGTTTCTGCGATGTAAGCTTCTACCTCTTCCTTATTCTGAATTCTTGGCATAAGCTCTTTAACGATATCTCCATCTGGTGCAAGTACCATAAATGTAATACCATATATAGTTTCAATACAAGTAGTAAAGATAGAGAAATCTCCACCACCATCAATCTTAAAGTCAACCTCAACACCTTCTGACTTGCCTATCCAGTGTCTCTGCATTTCCTTAGTAGACTCTGGCCAGTCGATATGCTCAAGTCCTTCAAGTAACTTATCTGCAAATGCTACCTGGTCGATAACCCACTGCTTCATATTCTTTCTTACAACAGGATATCCGCCACGCTCTGACTTGCCATCAATAACCTCATCGTTGGAAAGAACTGTACCAAGCTCCTCACACCAGTTAACCGGCATATCTATATACTTAGCATATCCGTCAAGATATAACTGCTTGAATATCCACTGTGTCCACTTATAGAACTTAGGATCACTTGTCGCTAAAGTCTTGCTCCAGTCATAATCAAAACCAAGCTCCTTAAGCTGCTTAGTAAATGTCTCTATATTCTTTTCTGTAAATCCATTAGGGTTATTACCTGTCTTAACAGCATACTGTTCAGCTGGAAGACCAAATGAATCATATCCCATTGGATGAAGTACATTGTATCCCTGCATTCTCTTCATACGTGAAGTGATATCTGTAGCTGTATATCCTTCTGGATGACCTGCATGAAGACCTACTCCTGATGGGTAAGGGAACATATCAAGTGCGTAGTACTTTGGCTTTGAAAAGTCCCATACATCTGTTTTAAATGTTTCATGTTCTGCCCAATACTTCTGCCACTTTGGCTCGATAGACTTGGGATTATAAGTTGTTGTATTAGCCATCTTAAAACCTCATTCCTGCACCAGCTATACTTATCTGGCGCTTTCAATCACATATTTACTCACTTTCAAATATTATCACAATGAAACGATTTGTCAATAAACTTCCTTGTAAAATGTTCTATGACAAGTTTCTTTAAATATATTTAATCGCAGCCCTTTACACTAACACTTTAAAGTGCTAAAATTTATAACAATCATTATATTTCGATTATACTTATATGTATATATAATTAATGTTATTAAATTGTAGGAAATGAGGTTAAGTATATTATGGATTGTAAAGTTGGTTTTATAGGCTTCGGGCTTATCGCAGGTTCTATAGCACACGCACTTAAGGAGTCTGGTAATAATTATAATATAGCTGCAACAAGCAGAAGGCTTGAACCTGTATATGAGGCTAAAAAGACGGGGTTGTGGATGATGTACTTGACTGCGTTGATAACAGACTGGCTGATTGTGATTTTATAATACTCTGCACACCTGTAATAACTATGAACGATTACCTTAAGCAGTTAAAAAATATAGCCAAAAAGACTGTATAATAACTGATGTCGGAAGTGTTAAGACTTCTATACATAATGCTGTCAAAGAGCTTGATATGGAGGATATGTTTATCGGCGGTCATCCTATGGCTGGCTCAGAGCTTACAGGCTACGCTAATTCCTCAGCAGCTATTATGAAAATGCGCGCTATGTAATCACTCCTACCGCCAAAACAACAGACGCCCAGCTTGAACGCTTTAAAGCACTTATATGTGATATGAAGGCAAACCCTATAGTTATGGATTATGCGACTCACGACAAGACTGTTGCTGCCATAAGCCACCTTCCACATCTTATATCAACAGCTCTTGTAAAGCTTGTTTCAAAGCATGACGACAGTGAAAAGCATATGCAGATGCTTGCCGCCGGAAGCTTTCGCGATATGACAAGGGTTGCCGCTTCATCCCCTGAAATGTGGGACCAGATATGTGCCTCTAACTCTGAAGATATAAGCGCACTCCTTGGCGACTACATAGATATACTTAGTGAGATTAAGAATAATATTGATAACAAAACTCCTGGGTATGTCAATGAGCTTTTGAAATGTCCAGAGAGTATAAGAATTCATTTAGGAAATAACAAGTTATCAAATATTACATTTTGTAATTATATTATCAAAAGAATACTCGGTCACAACCGAGTCGGCTGTGACTGAGTATTCTTTCAATTCATATTTCTACTTATCCCTATAATGTGTTCCACATTGTATGATTTCAATATTATTATTTTCTATTCTGAAAGCAATATTACACCCTGAAGCATCCCCACCAATAAACTCTCTCATTATTGAGTTAATTGGAACATTGTCTGCTGGACAAGGAAGGAAATATGCTAAGAACTTAAGTAATCTCTTAGCCTCCTGATATTCCGGGTCATCCTCTGTTATTGAGAAAAGCAATGGCTCTACTATTGGCTTTAATATGCATAATTCATATGCCATAGCTGAGTTAAACATAGCATCCGCTTCCTCCTGATAAGGGAAAATATTTTTCTCCTCACCCTTTCTTACAGACTCCCACATAGAAAGAGTCTTCTTGGCAGAAGCACCCCTTGTACGGTAATCTCTTGCCATACGTCTTATAAGACGTCCATCAGTTGTTGCTACTCTGTTGTGCTCATCAACATTAAGCTGTGTAAGCGCACTGATATATATTTTAAACTTACTTTCAACAGGAAGTGAATACGAAAGTTCATCATTCAGGCAGTGGATACCCTCTATTACAAGAATATCCTCATCACCTAACTGTAAATAATCGCCATTATATTCCTTTCTTCCTGTCACAAAGTTAAACTCTGGAAGTTCAACTCTCTCACCTTTAAGAAGAGAAGTCATATGGTCATTGAAAAGCTTTATGTCTATTGCGTGGATATCCTCAAAGTTATAATTGCCATTCTCATCAACAGGTGTCTGCTCTCTCTCCACAAAATAATTGTCAACGCCTATGGCATGTGGCTTAAAACCGCTTGCACGAAGCTGTATTGATAATCTGTGTGAAAATGTTGTTTTGCCAGAAGATGATGGACCAGCTATCATTATGAACTTAATGCCATCTCTTTCTTAATCTTATTGACAATATCAACTATCTTCTGTTCCTGAAGTCCTCCCTGAACAAGAATAAGTGAATTAATATCACCGCTTATTATGTGCTCATTAAGCGATGCAACAGTATCCACGCCAAGCATATCTGCCCATTCACTTGTTTCTTCAAGTACATTAAAAGCTTTGCCTGTGGTGCGAATTCTGGCACAGTCTTTGGTGACTCTTTTCTTGGAAGCTGGAGTACAAAGCCTTTATCATACTTAAACAGGTCAAACACACCAAGTATTCCTGTGTGTGATGCCATATAGCCATAGAAATAATCACTGTAATCTTCTATGCTATATACATTTACATATGAACTTATTCTGTACTTGAAAGACGTGTCTTATCGCTCATGCCATGCTCCTCAAAAGCTTAATAGCCTCAGAGGTCTTCATTCCTGCCTTCTTAATAGGAATATTAGCTTTAACATCCTCTAACATAACTCTCTTGACTTCTGCGAGAATTCTTCTGTTATCGTGAAATCTCCCTTGATTTCACAGTATAAGCCCTTGCTTAATGAGAATTCCACTGTAACTTTTTATCTTCTTCCTTATCTATCTTATGTATGGCATTAAGCATAAGAAGCAGTACACTTCTCTTATAAGTTTCATTACCTATAGAGTCGCCTACTGTTATGAATTCCACCTTTTCATCCTGTATTTCCCTGTCTGATATTTCTGTCAGCTTTCCGTTGACCTTTGCCATAATAATATCATACTCATAATTAGCCGCAGCTTCTGCTGCCATCTGTGATAATTTCATATTAATCCTCATTTCTGTGCGCATCTTGCGCACAACAACTTAATTCAGCCTTTCTGTTATACTCAATATCAGCTTCAAGTTCCTGTAATCTTTTTCTATCGCGGCTGATGGCTTCTTGACATTCTGTTCCTTAAGTGACTTCTGTATACTTATAAAGCTGCCATATTCCTTATCAAGATATTCTTTAATACTTCTGAGTGGTTATCTATAAGATATCTTCCATACCTCAGCTCTTCCTCTGTATACTCTGCTGCATTTTTTCCTGCAAATGTATTATTATTGTATACAGCTCCCTCTGCCATATCATGGTACACACAATCCATTATAAAATAATACTTTCCCTCATCTTTTATCATCATTTCTGATAATATATCTATGCCGTTCTCTAACAGATATGCCCTGAATTCGCGGACCTCTGACTGCGGAGAAAGTATAAGCTGCATACCATTACTAAGCCTGTCTTTGCCGGCTTCGATAATATCCTTCATAAGCTTTCCGCCCATTCCGCATATCGTTACCGTATCCACATCATCTTTCTGTATGCCACAAAGACCATCTGCAAGTCTTATAGTTATATTATCATCAAGTCCATATGAACTTATATGCGCCTGTGCTCTCTCCAAAGGCTTTTTCCTCACGTCACACGCATAGACACACTCTGATATTCCATTCTGCACAAGATATATAGGAAGATATCCGTGGTCTGTGCCTATATCTGCAACTCTTGCCCCTTGTATACAAGTCCGGCAGCACTTCTTAGTCTGTCCGATATTTTCAATAATTCCATATAACTTCCTTATTTTATTATTTATTATTTATATAATTAGAATATTGCACAAATATGTCGTATTATAAGGACATATTTTACTTAATCTATTGAAATATATCTGTATCATACACAAAAACAAATTATTTTTGTGTATTTTACATCTACTCACTTATAGCTTATTGCTTAATTTACAAAAATCAGGATTAGACCTGCATGTCCACAAGTTAATCCTGATTTGTAATCGTTCGCTATAATATACCTAAACTCAAGCCGTACATAACTATATTATGTTTAATTAAAGCGTTATGTTAAACATTTGTCTTCTATACATCTGTAAGTACATAACTATATTATATTTAATTAAAGCTCCTGTCATTATCCTGATATTAGTCAAGATAATCCTTAAGCTTACGGCTTCTGCTTGGATGTCTTAACTTTCTTAAAGCCTTTGCTTCAATCTGTCTGATACGCTCTCTTGTAACGTTGAATTCCTTACCAACTTCCTCAAGTGTTCTTGCTCTTCCATCATCCATACCAAAACGAAGTCTTAATACCTTCTGCTCTCTGTCTGTAAGAGTTCCAAGAACTTCTACAAGCTGTTCCTTAAGAAGTGTTGAAGCTGCTGCTCTGCCGGAACCGGTACATTATCATCCTGGATAAAGTCTCCAAGGTGGCTGTCTTCCTCTTCACCGATAGGTGTTTCAAGTGAAACAGGCTCTTGTGAGATTTTCTGTATTTCTCTTACTCTCTCAACAGGAATATCCATAGTTTCTGCTATTTCCTCTGGAGATGGTTCTCTTCCTAACTCCTGTAAGAGCTGTCTTTGTACTCTTACAAGCTTATTGATCGTTTCTACCATATGCACTGGAATACGGATGGTTCTTGCCTGATCTGCAATCGCTCTTGTGATTGCCTGACGGATCCACCATGTCGCATATGTTGAGAACTTATATCCCTTACGGTAATCAAACTTTTCAACAGCCTTTATAAGACCAAGATTACCTCCTGAATAAGGTCAAGGAACTGCATACCCCTGCCCACATAACGTTTTGCAATACTTACAACAAGACGTAAGTTGGCCTCGGCAAGTCGCTTCTTAGCTTCCTCATCGCCCTCTTCCATTCTCTGGGCATACTCTATTTCTTCATCTGCACTAAGAAGAGGTACTTTACCAATCTCTTTTAAATACATTCTTACAGGGTCTTCAAGACCGATGCCATCTGGAACTGAGAGGTCAATCTTTTCAATATCAATATCATCTTCATCAGAAAGAATGATATCATCCTCTTCCACCTCATCATCGTTCATCTTGACATCTATATTACAGCCTTCAAGGAACTCAAACACCTTTTCCATCTTATCAGCTTCAAAGTCTGTATCCTGAAAATAATCCATAATCTCCTTATAATCAAGGACATTTTTCTTTTTCTGGCTATTGCAAGGATACCTCTGCACTTATCCATGAACTTTTCCTGCATTAATCTTGCTGCTTCTTCCTCTGAAAGCTCCTGCTGTGCCGGTTCTTCCTTCTTAGACTTCTTAGGCTTCTTAGCAGCCTGCTTTTCTGATGAAGCTGTATCAGCCTTCTTTTAGTTGTCTTCTTAGTTTCCTTTAATTCTTCTTCGTTTAAGTTTTCCTTCTTTACTGCCATTACAATGGTCCACCTTTTCGCATGTATTACAAATTAATGTGAATATTATTTAACTTCATCTGCCTGCCTATGATATCCTGCATCGTCTTAGCATCTGTCGCATGTTCAAGCTTATAATCAAGACTGCTCTTCTTAACCCTGAGTACTGTATCATTCAGTGTCTTCTCTTTCTGACCGGCTGAGAGTCGCTTAATTCTGCGCTGAACATAGCTGCTATCTCACTATGCATTTCACCATCACTATATGAGCCTATAATCGCCGCCGGATTAATGCTGCCACTCTCATACTGTTCGTATATTTTAGCTGCAACATCCTTAAACAGCGGGTCTATAAAGTCTTCTGGCTGTATATATTCCCTCACCTTATCATATATATCGCCATCTTCTATCATCCACGTAAGCAGAATTTTCTCTGCCTGCCTTACATCTTCTTTTTCTTTCTTACCGGTTCAGCCCTTCTTACAGGAGTCACATTATTAGTGATAATTCCGCCCTGACTTCCAATCCTGATAACCATCTGGCGCATACCATCCTCTGGTATCATAAACTGCCTGCATACAGCCTTCATATAGTTATCTCTCTCAAGCTTCTCACTAAATGCAGCAAGCTTCTTAGCTACTTCTTTCAAATGCGGTTTCACTCTCAGGGTCGCTTCTGTTATAATTCTTCTCTATTATACCGATTTCATACATAAAGCTGTTCTCCGCCTTATCTATACGCTCCTGAAATGCTTCTGCGCCAAGTGCCTTGATGAATTCATCAGGGTCTTTATATGGCCGCATATTAATAACTCTCGTTGAAAGTCCCGCTTCCTTTAATATAGGAATAGCCCTTAAAGCTGCCTTAACACCTGCTTCATCACTATCATAGGTTATAAGCACATTATCCGTATATCTTTTCATAAGACGTGCATGTCCCGGTGTCAGTGCCGTTCCAAGCGATGCCACAGCCTGATTAAAACCTGCCTGATGCATAGATATAACATCCATATAACCTTCACATATTATAAGATTATTCTTTCTTGCACTCCTTGCCACATTAAGTCCATACAGATTCTACTTTTATCAAAAGCTTCGTCTCCGGTGAATTCAGGTACTTGGGCTTTCCATCCCCATAACACGGCCACCGAAGCCGATAACTTTATTATTGATATCCATAATAGGAAATATGACCCTGTTCCAGAACTTTTCTCTTACACCTTTTTCGTAAGTAAACAGTCCGACTCCTTTAATATCTCGTCATCATATCCCTTTTCCTTAAGCATCCTGTACAAATCACCAGTAAGCTGGGGTGCGAAGCCTAATCCAAATGTATTGATAGTCTTATCCGAAAGCTGTCTTCCCTTAAGATAAGCAAGTCCATCCTGTCCGGCAGGCGACTTTAACTGATGATAATAAAATGTAGCTGCTATCTTGTTAATCTCAAGCAGCTTTGTCTTAATATCTCTTTCACGCCTGTCATCCCTGAGTACTCCATAACAGGAAGGTCAACACCTGCCCTGTCCGCAAGCAGCTTTACTGCCTCTGGAAATGTAAAGTTCTCATATTCCATAACAAATGTTATGACATTACCACCAACTCCGCATCCAAAACAGTGATACATCTGCTTTGTTCCTGACACAGAAAATGATGGTGACTTTTCATTATGGAATGGACATAATCCAACATAAGAACTTCCACTCTTCTTAAGCTTTATATAACCGGAAATAACATCAACTATATCGTTGCGTGACACAACCTCTTCTATTACTTCACTTGAATATATTGGCATATTAACTCTTCTTTCCTTATGTAATAGTAAGACTTAAAACTGCCTACTTTTATTGTATTCAATGTAATTGTCGAATTTCCTTTTTATTTTACATTTTAGATAATTTTTATTTTCTGGTAGCTTATTATAATAATATTATACTGGTTCATCTGTCAAGCTCTCGGTAAGCATTTTCTTTATTAATTAATATAATAATTATAATATAATTGCTAAAACAAATTCTACCTATCAATTGTATATTTGTATCGCTATATTCGTCCACAATTCATGTTTTATATCATTAATCAACATATAAAGCTCTCGTAGCATAAATATATATTTAATATGCTTTTAATAAATATCACATTTTCCTATACTATACAATCGCATTTAATACATATTTTAATTAATATTGAAAATTCGCGTATCATAAAATCACATTTTAATGAACTCCAACCTAAGATATAACATCTAACTGCTCCGCATAATATGCACAGTGCTGCACTCTTTACCATCTGGGCAATATCCGATGACATACCTTTATTCACAGCTATCGAAACAATAAATAATATAAGAAAATATATCACTCCATACAATGCGCCCCACATAAGCCTGTTGCGTTTCATACTTTGGCAAGCAAAAGACCTCCGCACAGAGCTGAAAGACCATATGTAACATATATCCCTACTGATATTATGCTGTCTGAAACCCTGAACTTATACAGGCAGAATGAAAGCAGCAGAAGTGCCGCAACTGTTATAACATAGCCCGCTATAAGTGTCTTTAATATAACTGATACTTTATTCATACATACTCCTGACTGCACCACTGAACCTGTGGATAACAGCCATCTACATTCATTATTCTCTATATAATATGAGATATCTGTATGCTATAGACTACATTTTGCAGTTCTGTTAATGGCTAATCTTTAAAATGCTATATATGGCTGTAAACAGTAACATTTTCTACTTTAACAGCAGTTATCATCCCTTGACAGTCCTTTACCAATACTGTAAAATGTTAAAATATAACACTTAAATGTGTTAACTATATTTTATATTAAGGATTGGATAACATTTCCTTGGACACTGACAGTTATATTCAACTTATAACTATTATTATTTTATTATTTCTTTCAGCTTTTCATCTGCTGAAACCGCATTTATGACGGTAAGCCGTATAAAATCCGCTCGCTTATGGACGAAGGTAACAGGCATGCTGCTTTAGTAGCTAAGATTATCGACAATTCAGGCAAGATGTTAAGTGCTGTACTTATTGGTAACAACATAGTTAACATATCATGTTCTGCTCTTGCAACAACATTTACTATTAATGTATGGGGCAGCTATGCTACTGGTATCGCAACTGGTGTTCTTACTCTGTTCGTTCTTATATTCGGAGATAACCCCTAAGAATCTTGCTTCAAAGTTTAACACTAAGCTTGTATTATTATATGCGCCTGTTATATATGGACTTATGGTTGTACTGACTCCTGTTATTTTTATAGTTGACCATCTTGCAGGCATAGTATTAAAACTCTTTGGCGCTAGCTCCAAAGGCAACTCCAACACTATAACAGAAGAAGAGCTTCGTACAATAGTTAAGGTAAGCCATGAAGAGGGTATCATAGAAAAGACGAACGACAGATTATTGACAACCTTTTGATTTTGGTGATACTTCGGTAAAGGATGTCATGATACCTCGTATAGATATGACAGTCGCTGATGTTAACTCATCATACGATGACATTATCACACTTTTAAGAGCACTATGTATACACGTATTCCTATATATGAAAATGATACTGACAACGTTATAGGTACACTTAATATAAAGGATCTTATAGTTACTAACGTTGATGATTCATTTAATATAAGGAAGATTATGCGTGAGCCTTTCTTTACATATGAACATAAGAACACGTCTGAGTTGTTTAAAGAAATGCAGCTTAAGCGTTACAGCATAGCTATTGTGCTAGATGAATATGGTCAGACAGCCGGTATGATAACAACGGAGGATCTTTTAGAGAAATCGTTGGTGAAATACGTGATGAATATGATACTGACGAAAGATGACATGACTAAGATTCGTGAAAACACTTATCGTATCAATGCTTCATGTAAGCGATGACATAAATGATGAATTAGGAACCAAACTTTATTCAGAGGATAACGATTCACTAGGCGGATTCATATCAGAAAACTTGACCGCATACCTAAAGCAGGCGATAAGCTTACTATAGATAATGTATGGCTGTTTGTCGAGAGGTCATCTGCTAACAGGGCAGAATCTATTATACTTAAGCTGATTGATAAGCCTTCGGATGTGAAGGCGTAAGTCAAAAGCCGTAATACAGGTCTGGATATAATATTTCAGACTGTATTACGGCTTTTATATATCTAGATTTCGCACAGTGCCGTACAATAACATATTACACCGCACATCTACATATACTAATATACAAAAGGGATGCAACAATTTGCTATAAAATGTTGCATCCCAAAATATAGATGGAGGTAATAACATATGAGTACATCACAACCAATAAGAAGTACTGATGAACTGGAGGCATTTCGTGGATTTTATCTTGACAAGGAGCCTAATTTAAGGAATTATGCAATGATATGTATGGGAGTTAATACAGCGCTGAGAATAAGTGACCTGCTTGCACTAAAGTGGGGAGAAGTATACGACTTTGATAAGCAGTGCTTTAAGAAGCATATAATAATGTATGAGAAGAAGACGGGAAAAGAGTCACGAATAGCCCTTAATGGCAGTATTAAAAGCGGTCTTGGAAAGTATATGGAGTCGCTTGATTATGTGAAAAAAGGAGATTATATATTTACAGGAAGATACGAGGGGACACCCTTAGCCGTTCGCAGGCATTCAGGATAATAAAGCACGCGGCATATGTGCTTAATATGGAGATGGGAATAAGCTGTCATTCTATGAGAAAGACGTTCGGCTACTGTGCATGGAAGTGCGGAACACAGCCAGCTCTGCTTATGGATATATACAATCACTCATCATATGAGATAACCAAGAGATATCTTGGCATAAAGCAGGATGACAGGGACTCTGTGTTTCTTAAAGTTAATCTGTAAATGTTACTCTTAGTGCATAGTTTTGAATATTTATTAACTGACATGTGATAATGGTTAATAAATAATTTAGAAATAATTTTATTTAAAAACGTACTAAAGTGTTGAGGGATATGACGATATATAAAACGTGATTAAGAATACGAATTAACAAAATTTATAATGGGATGCAACATTTTATAGCAGATTGTTGCATAGACAAGGAAGGTTAATGTGTTAAAACTCACTATCAAACCCGGCGAATTCATTAATATCGGTGATGACGTAAGGGTCATATACTCAGGTGGTTCAGAAGGTAATATCCATCTTCTCATAGATGCACCAAGAGAGCTCAATATCGTACGAAGCAAGGTTCTTGCAAGAAACAGCGCTAACAGCTCTGATTCTGATAAAAACTTCAAGATTCATATCACCTTACTACGCTGAGCAGGGACTTTCTCCTGAAACACTAAACAAGATACGCCGTCTTATCAAAGAAGATAAGCAGGCACGCAAATCTAGTGATAATACGCAGGGTTAGCATGGTAACACTGCTTATTATATATCTTCATAAGGGAACGGATTCCTCTAACAAATATTTTATTTACACGGGTATGTATTATGGTAATACAACACAATTTAACAGCAATGAATGCTAACAGAATGCTTAATGTAACAACTTCAGCTCAGTCTAAGTCAGCTGAGAAGTTATCTTCTGGTTATAAGATTAACCGTGCCGCTGATGATGCAGCTGGTCTTTCAATCTCTGAAAAGATGAGAAAGCAGATCCGCGGACTTACACAGGCTTCTTCTAACGCACAGGATGGTGTATCCGCTGTACAGACAGCTGAAGGTGCTTTAACAGAGGTTCACTCAATGCTTCAGAGAATGAACGAGCTTGCTGTCCAGGCTTCTAATGGCACTAACTCTCAGTCAGACCGTAAGTCTATCCAGGATGAGATAGATCAGCTTACATCTGAAATTGACAGAGTTTCAGAGACTACTAAGTTTAATGAGACTTATCTTTTAAAGGGTGACCCTACTACAACTTCTGATGCTACTTTTATGAAATCAGCATATAATGTAGGTAATTTATACTTAAAAGGAAGTAAAACTAAGCTTGATTCCGATGGATTAAAGAAGCTCTTGCAAATGGAGAAAAATATATACTGAAGATGCGGATAACACTCAAGATGATACTACTATAGCTGTAAAAGGTGAAAATTACGCATATGTAACAAAGCTATACGATGTAGATGGAAAGAAGTATCTGCTGCAAACGTAAAAGCTGGTTTAAAAGCTGATGGAACGGCTGCTACAGATTACTATACAAGCTCTGCTGCCGAAAAGGTGTTCAAAATAAAACAACTATGAAAATAGCAAAGCTGATGCCGTTAACTTTACAGATAGTGTTACTGTTGATGGAGCATTATCCTTCAGCCTCCATGTAGGTGCTGATTCTGCTGATGATAACAAAATCACTGTTAAAATCGATTCTATGAGTGCAAAAGGTATCGGTGTTTATGGTCTTAAGGTAGACACAGAAGATGATGCTACAGCAGCTATCGACCGTATATCAGAAGCTGTACAGAAGGTATCATCACAGCGTTCAACTCTCGGTGCTGCACAGAACAGACTTGAGCACACAATCGCTAACTTAGACAACGTTGTTGAGAATACAACATCTGCTGAATCTCGTATCCGTGATACAGATATGGCTCAGGAAATGGTTAACTACAGCAAGAACAACATTCTTGCTCAGGCAGATCAGTCAATGCTTGCTCAGGCTAACCAGTCTAACCAGGGAGTTCTTTCACTCCTTCAGTAGTCATAACAGCATTTATCTGAGTGACAACTTAAAACAAAAGATATCCGTCTATGTTCCATGCACATAGACGGATATCTTTTATTATGAATATTTCTAACTGATTTATATACATATATAGCATGTAATACCATTTATTAATACATATGCTGACAAGACGGATTTAATGTCATTTCATATCTCATCAATACCATGATAGATATTTGCAATATGATATAAACTCCATTATACCACATTAATCAGCTGTCTTATTCCATAAGCTTAAATGCGCCAACTAATTCCTTAAGTCTGTCAGCCTGTGATGAAAGCTCTTCACTACTTGCTGAACTTTCCTCAGCCATAGCTGTGTTCTCTTCTACAACAGCTATCTGGCTTGCAGCTTCTGATATCTGCTTAAGAGCCTCTGACTGCTGTTCAGATGCCTCAGATATCTCACCAATATTGGCTACAAGTTCATTAGTTCTCTCAACAGATGCCATAAGCTTATCTGCTGCTATATCAACCATCTGCTTTCCTTCTTCTATGGCATTAATAGCCTGAACAATAAGTTCTCCTGAATTCTTAGCTGCCTCAGCACTCTGTGCTGCAAGGTTGCCTACCTGTGTAGCTACTACAGCAAAGCCTCTTCCTTCTTCACCAGCTCTTGCCGCCTCTATAGAAGCATTAAGCGCAAGAAGGTTAGTACTTGAAGCTATCTCATTGATAGTATTGATAATGCTGCTTACCTGCTTAGAATTCTCACTGATTGTATCCATCGCCTTTACGATTTTCCTGCATCTGTGTATTACTTTCGACAATCTCTTCGCCGACCTTCTTAGCCATTTCATTAGCTGTATTAGCATTGTGGGCGTTCATATTTACCTGGTCAGATACATTGGCAATAGTACTCTGTAACTCCTGAACTGAGCTTGCCTGGTCTGTAGCACCTTCTGTTATAGACTGTGCTCCATCTGAAAGCTGGCTTGCATTAGAAGCTACCATATCTGCTACGCTGTTTATTTCTGAAAGTGTCTTTGATAAATCTTTAATAACCTTAACAAGTGAGGCTTCTATCTCCTTAAAGTCACCTACATGTTCAACTTCAGGCGCTATATTAAAGTTACCATCTGCCATCTCATTAAGACCTCTTGATATATCCTTGATAATCTCATTAAGTCTTTCTGACATTTCTGTAAACTTATTAGAAAGCTGTCCTATCTCATCATTATATTCTGACTGTGGTCTTGCTGAGAAATCACCCATGGCAAGCTTATCTGCCACCTCGACAACACCGCTTATTGGCTTTATATACTTTCTTACAAGACGTGAACTTATGATAACAATAATAGCAAGTGTTGCGATTGCTATAATAACCATAAGTGCAACAAGTATTATTGTCTTGCTTAAAGGTCCGTCTTATTCAGTGCACTGGCAGCCCACCATGTCTGTCCTGCCGCACTTATTGGAGAGTAATATCTTACTACCTTGGCTCCATTATCCTTCTTAGTTGTTACACTAAAGCTCTTTCCTGTATCAATTCCTGACTGTATCTTTGCATACTGACCTGATGATATAAGGCTGCTTAACTTCTGTCCTGTATATTCGTCTGACTCACTGTCATATACGATTGTGCTGTCGCTTGTTAATACATCAACATACATTGTCTTGTAATCTGAGTCCGATGAACAAAGATTACTGAATGTACTTATATTGATATCAACAAGAATAACCCTGTGTCTTTCCATGATACTCAATAGGGAATGAAGCACTTACCATCTTAATTCCCTGGTCTTCATAAGGGTCTGTAAAACAGTTCTGCTTTGTAGTAGCCGCATTCCTATAGTAATCCTGTGAGCCATATGATGTATATGCACCATAGCTCTGTGCATTGCCTGTCTTTGCAGCTGACTCATTCACATACACTGTGTAGTCCTTTATTGAAGGGTCAAATGCATCAGGTTCGAAGAACACACCAACACCTACGATTTCTTCGCTTGATGTTACTGTTGAAGATGCAACGCTGACCATGAACTCTTCCATCTCTTTATTCATCTCTTGTAACTGGATATCATATATGCTGCTCTTTGCAGTCTCACCACTATATCCTGTCTTACCGTATTCATCATACTTATCAGTTATGTAATCCTGAAGTATGGTAGCTGTATTAGCAGCTGTATCTATTAATCCTGTACTGAACGTCCATTCTGAGCTGCAATACCTTCAAACTCACCATTTATACTTGAGCTCAAAAATCTTGCTGCTATACTTGCACTTATAATTATCATAAGTGTAAGACATAATCCAAGAAGACAGCCTACTGCAACAGATATCTTATAAGTCAGTTGTCTGTTTCTGAACTTCTCCGCTGCACTAGCTTTAACTTGTTCTCTTTTTACCCATCTCAATTCCTATAGGTATAAAATATAGACATTATATATCACGTTCTTCATTACAGACTACATACATATAATAATGCAGCACATCCACTTCTTCCAATACACGACAATAAAATCTGTTGTTATCATAGTACTATTGAGTGACAAATTCAACATTTTTTTACAGTTTTTAACATTTTTCGACATTATTTTCTATATATTTTTATATTTATATAATTGTATAATAAAATATCATGTACTATTTGTTTTAAAACATCTAGTACATGACACTATTTATTAGATATCTTTTGTTCCATAGACTTCTCAGCCTTATCTACTTCCTCTTTTGTATACTATGTGAGTATCTGTTCCTTAGTAAACCCAAGCTTGAGCATAACTTTGATAGCATGTATTCGTTCCCTTTTTCCACCACGTTCTATAAATGCTTCACTCCACTCAAACATACCAGTCACACTTCATTCTAATTCAGCCGTCATTTTTAAGTTATATTTCTGTTCTAAAAGAGCTTTCTTTTCTATATAACATAATTATCAATACCATTACCTGAATTAATAAGGTCAGCTATTGTTATATTGCCAAAGTAATCATTAATAGTCTTCTCAAAGTTCTCCCACATTGTTATTGTCTTACACTCTGAAAGCTTAGGACACTTGTTAGGCTTATTCTCAAGACATGCAACAGGTGCAAGTGAACCTTCCGTGCACTGTAAAATACTAAGAACTGTATATTCTTCAGGTCTTCTTGACAGCTTATAACCGCCTCCCTTTCCACGAAGTGATGTAAGGAAATCATTCTTACTTAGCATAGAAACTATTGACTCAAGGTATTTCTCTGATATTCCCTGTCGTCCTGCTATATCCATAAGTGTTATATATTCTCCATTATCGTGTTCTGCAAGGTCAATCATAACCCTGAGCGCATATCTTCCCTTAGTTGAAATCTTCATATACTTATCCAATATCTGTTACAATAATACTTTTATAGTATAAACATACTTTACCACAATGTTTATATATTTTCAAGTTTATTTTGAATTTTTCTATATTTCCCGAGTTGAATATATGATATTTCGAGTAATTGACTAACTATAACCTGTCTTTATATATTGCAAATGCTTTTATGAAAATATCATTTTATACTATCCTCCACACACAATGCCCCATACCCCGTTACCGGATTAGGTGTCTGTGTCACACCATCAAGCTGCCTTGCTCCGCTTCGTAGATATGCCTTTAGCTTCGCCATACATAAACCTGTCATTTCCCATAACTATCCCCACTGCATAAGTGCCGCCGCCCCCGTCACAAACGGCGTTGCATATGATGTACCGGTCACGCTTGTATACACCACTCCTGTCTGGTATCCCTTCTTATACTTATATCCACACCCGGCGCAAGAATATCTGGCTTTATTCCCGCTGTAAGTACATCCGTTAAAGCACTGCCTCTCCCTGAAAATGCAGCATATGCACCTGTATATGAATTATAAGCCCCGACTGATATGCAGCCACCTGCAGTTGCCGGAATAGTTATTGTATCGTATGCAACCGGTCTTATAACACCTGTTGCCCTGTTTAATGATACACTTGCCGGAAGCCATATATTATAAGTTCCCTGACGTACATTTTCACCATAAAGCTGTATTTTCCATATGCCTGATGTTATATAACTTCCCTGTAGCTGTAGATTAATGTATATTTCCTGATAAAGATTATACGGCGAAGGCTCACCTGACATACTTATGACATTAGTTCCTCCAAGCGTATATCTGCTTATCTTCCCATGTGTCACTATAACCCGTTCAGTGCCATCCGGACTTATAAGCGTTACCCTTATATCATCCCAGTAATACTTCCATATCTGTATATCTATAGAACTCTGATACTCACCAACTGCTATCTCAACTGTATCAGTCTGGGCATTTTAATGGTACCGCCATAATGGACAGCCTTATCCGCTTCATTTCCGCTTCCTATACATATACTGCATTTATAGCCTGATGCAGCTGCATTTATATAACTCTCAAGCAAAGTATTGCCATTGTGGTCGCCGTAATTCATTCCATAGCTTATATTAATAGCTACCGGTCTGTTATACTCCATCGCCTTTCTTATAATGTAATCTATTGCATCCATAAGGCTGGTTGTTCGCGGAAACTGATTATTATATGAATATCCCATCTTAACAACAATTATATCCGACTCATATGCCACACCGCTCTTTCCACAGGCTATAACTGCCACATTCGTTCCGTGCTGTATATTGTCAAATGCGGGAATTTCCTCATTTTCTTCCTGCGATATATCCCTACCTGTATACACATTTCTATCTTTTCCTATAAATGCATCAATATCCGCAGCACTATACTCCCTCTGTAACGTCTGGTCATATATATCCAGTATCCTTGTACTCCCGTCAGCATTACGGAACTCACTGCTATATATATCAATTCCCGTATCTATTATAGCTGTTATTACACCTTTTCCACTAAGATACTGTATCCCATTATCTGCTATGCCGCCAATTCCATGCCCTGTCTGACCTGAGCCAATATTTCCACTTGTATTTTCACTTATACTTTCATTAATATTCCTGCTTATATTCTTATACCCATAAGCCCCGGCTGACCCACGCGCACATTAGAAGCACACGCTGCAGATTTCGCACGCTCTAACTGGAAGTAAAGGCTCTTTGGCTTTTCTACATAAACTATCTGCGGCTCCTGCGAAATAAGTTCTATTGTAGCTTTATCCGTCACTATTATCGCATAATTAAACAACAATTCCCTTACATATACATTATAATTTGCTTTTATATTCTCAAGATTCCTGTATACCTGACAATTATTTCCCACGTATTATCACGCCAGTTAAAGCCTGTGCTTAGGCTTTCCGAGCTTTCCAGTTCCTCCCTTGTCGCATCCAGTGATACATTCAGAAGATTTTCTATTTTCTGGTTCATATTCCACCATATAATTGACATTAATAATACATATTCAGAATAAAAGCATATTCATAACCATACAGGTTACAAATATGCTTTACATTAAATATTCTTTATATCATGTCTTTTGATAAATTCTATTCTGCACTTAGGGCCTTAATACTTATCCTGCCCTTGCCTCTTGAACTCTTATCTTCTGGGAACAGCTAGGACACTTAAATATCTTATGTGTCTTATTATCTGCAATTCTAAACTTTATCTTATTAATCTTACCAACAACCTTGTAGTGAAATCTAAGATATCTTTCATTCTCCTCTGAACGCTTTGAGATATTATGAAAACACCCTGAAATATGTATATATAATACCAATCAGTGCTATGGTATATATCACATTATTTCTTGCAAACATAGTGATGATAAGAAGTACTAAACATATTAAAGACAAATTCCTTGAAAGCTGATCCATCCCATATCTTCCATACATGAATCTTGCCATCTTATCTTTAAAACTATTCATCCAATCATCCAGCCTTTCATAATCACTTTATCATATCGTTGCCAGCAGGCAATCACTAGATAATACTCTATCACATATATTATCAAATGCAATTAAAAATATATAAACAATTATGAAATAAGCTGTCCGCTAAAATAAGACATCATAATTAAAAATTTCAAATAAGAATTGATATTAGTATGTCATATAAATGCTTCCGTCCTCTACATCTTTCCAGTAGAACTTATCGTCAAGTATCATATAACTATGTGCTGAATTCTCCTTTGAATAGATACTGAACCCGGGTTCATATATATATATCCATCTCTTTGTTCACACTTAGGAACATGTGTATGACCGCACAGAAGAATGTCGCCCTCACATAATGCCGGTATATTCTTCTCATCAAGCTTGTGTCCATGTGCAAAGCACGATTGAACGTCCGTTAAAATTAAGATAAGCCTGTTCAGCAAGAACATTAAAGTCAAGCACCATCTGGTCTACCTCTGTATCGCAGTTACCTCTTACGCATATTATCTGGTTGCGAAGCGGATTAAGCATTGCAATAACTTCCTTGGGAGCATATTCTTTAGGAAGGTCGTTTCTTGGTCCATGATATAAAACATCCCCAAGAAGGACTAATCTTTCTGCTTTTCTTCTTTAAATCTGTCTAACATCTGTCTGCAATAGTAAGCAGAACCATGAATATCTGATGCTATCATTATCTTTGCCATATATTACTCCATTCCCATATATACTGCTTATGCTGCGTTCTTTGTTACCACTAAGGCTGTTATCTGTATACCAGTGTATTGCTATTTCCTCCTCCAAACCGCCTCATAATTCAGACCGCTATTTATATACCTGCAGTTATATGTCTTATATTTTATTAATTATGATGCCAGAAAGTTTATATTACTATCATAGCGGCACAATCTGTTTTGCATCTGACAACCCAGACTACAATAAATATCGTATTCTCAGATTTTATTACATTTTGTCGTCAGACACAGGCTCAGACCACATTTTACCTCTTACATCATAATTATACATTTACAGTTATTCTACCTTAAACAACCAGACTATGCAAATGTTGAATTTATATTTCTTCTTCGACAAGACAAACATTCATCACCAAACTTCTCTGACTGATATTTAATGAGTCCCATCTTCAAAGTCCGCTCAATCCTCTGACACATCGAATTCCCATAAATACCATATTACACTGCCTACCTTGACAGCTTGTTATCTATATACTTAACAAATCCAGCACATAATATGCAAGTATAATATTAATTGGAAGCTGTATCATATTTTTGCAAATCTCAATGATAAATAAAATGCAAAACCCTTTCCATACATTATGCTGCACCAGTATGTTCCAAGAAGCACATTGACAAAGTGTATCTACTGTCAGTGCAAGTGTACATCTTAAGAGAAACTTAACATCAATAAGCTTTAAAAGCTCTTCTTTCCTTTGAATTACCAGAGTCAAAGTTCTCAGCAACCTTCATATTACAGCCATAGAAGAACAGACCATATATAAAGCCTGCAAGTGCCGCACTTAAAGTCCAGCCCGGAAAATATGCACCCTGTGGTTTAATGACAAACTGTATAAGGTCGCCTAAACCGCCGCACACAAAGCCCATTACAGGTCCAAACATATACCCTATGGCACAGTTGGCAAGAAATGACACTGAAATTCTTAATGATGGGGTTACCTGAATAGATACAAACACAGCCAGTACTGTGTGAAGAGCCACCAGTAATGCAGCAAAACCATTGACTTGATGCTCTTGAACTCTTTTGCAGAAAATGCAAAATTTCTTAGTAAAATAGACATAAAAACCTCCTTTGCAGTAATCTTCGCTCTACATAGGTTATTATTCGCCATAGTATGTAGCAGCGGGATGCGGATTATGTATCGCAAGAAAACTTTCGTCCGTATGGCAACTCCCTGTCCATACAGCACTTAACGCACATATTCCTACTCTGCTTTTATTTTTATTAATAGAAAACGACCATCTGCCATAACAGCTTTAAGCCATCCTTTCTATTTAGGCATTATTATATACATTGTATACACGGTTGTAAAGTACATTTTTACAATTTTAATATTTTTCGGCAACATTTTCTGAAGTGCTTTGCAAAACCTTCAACAGCGGTCAGTATCCACCACTGATTATATCCATGTTATCTTGCAATACGCTGTACTGCCGGCACCTTATAGTCAGAAGCATAACTTAAGTACTGTTGAAGAGAATTCTCAACCTTATACATATCAAGCACTTTCTTCATAAATGCAATAGTACTCTTTTGTACTTCATATGCTCTAACACATACACAGCCGCAGTATCATTATAGTTTCTTGCAAACTGCTTTGCAAAACGTGCAAACTTCAACTTATTCAGTTGTTCAATATCATAATAATTCTGCATAATCTCAAGTGCTTCTATAACCTTAGCATTCTCAAAATCAAGCTCTACGCTTGGGCGCTTCACATATATATTGCCGACTTCACATGTCCTTGCCTTTATCACATTAGAATACAGCTCTATCCTGTCACTTTTATATGATGATACCATATACTTATTATACAGTCTGTATCCTATAAAAGTCCATCATCGTTATTCTCGCCAAAAAGTAGTTTAACAGCAGTTCTTCCTGATTTTTATCTTTATCTTCTGCCTTAATATACATTCCCTTTCCTGCCCTTACGATAATGCCATCATCGCACAGCCTCTCGACTGCACGAAAAACGCATCATGGCTCATTTTGGTAAAGCCTTTTTCATACATGTCATTGGCAACTATAACAGCCCCTCTGGAGCTTCTTCAAAGTACTTAATAAGCTTATCTCTGTATTTCATATAACATCATTCCTGCCGTATATATATTACACTTCTTCAAGGCTGATAGTTTCTGTATCTTTCTTAGCTTCTTCTTCACCATCTACAGTTTCTGCCTCATCTTCTATTTCAAAGCCAGCAAGTACATCCTCTTCATCTTCTGCTGCTTCCTCTGATAAAGCTTCTTCCTTCGATGCGGCTTCTTCCTGTGATGAAGTCTCCTCTTTTGCTGCTTCAGCTACAGAAGCCTCTTTATCATCTGAAGGCTTTTCACTATCAGCACTATCTGCTGATACATCGCCTTCTCCTACTTCCTCTGACTTATTGATAACCTTTATTTCTACATCATCTGACTCTGGAAATGCTGCTTTTCATCGAAATCTTCTTCAAAGTCATCCTCTGAGTCATCCTCAACATCCTCATAATCATCTTCATCATCAACATAGAAATTGACTGGAACTACTTCAACCTTACTTAAATCAGCCTTACCAATAATGTATACAGTATGTATTCCATCTTCATCAGAATTCTCAACATAATTGCCTACCTTTGCAAGCTTTTGTCTATATCACATGTTACATTAACACCATCTGGAAGTACGATAGATACATTTGCACATATACTCTCAAAGTTGATATATACATCTTTCTCAAAACAGCAAGTGAAAGGTCGAGTGTCATCTTGGATGCTATAGCCTTAACCTCACATCCCATAAACTCCTCATCCTCAATCTCAACCATTCTGTTCTCACATACAGCATTGTACTTGCGTACTTCAAGCTCTGCGCTGTCATTTTCTTCCTTTGTAAGCTTGCTCTTGGCTGCCTTAACCTTATCGTATGCAACCTTTCCTGCAACTGCTGCCGCACCTATACCAACAGCCAGCTTCAATACACCATTTTTCTTCTTAGCCATATACCATACCTCCTGATTATTATATTAATTATTTATCTGTTCATCTCTTTTCGAATACACGCAGCCACAATAGTTCTGTCTGTACAGATTATACTCCTTAGACAGCTCTATCGACCTTTTATATCCTTCTTTTTCTTAAAATCTGACAAAGATAGTTAGTTCCTGTTTCCTCTGCTACCTTAAGACCTATCTCATTAAGCTTTACACTGTTCTTTAAAGGACTTATCGTAAGTGTTGTGGTAAAATAATCAAAGCCAAGCTCACGCGCAAGCATAGCCGTCTTTCTTAGTCTTAGCTCATAACACTTAAAACATCTCTCACCGCCCTCAGGCTCTCTCAAGCCCCTTAACAGTACTGTAATAAAGCTCAGGTTCATAATCCCCTCTATGAATTCAACCTTGTTAGGCGCGGGAAATTCCTTTATAAACCTTATCTGTTCCTCAACTCTTTTCTTATATTCAGCACTCTCTGATATATTCGGATTATAATAGAATACTGTAACATAAAAATACTTTGAAAGAAACTCTATACAACTACTGCTGCAAGGTGCACAACAACTATGAAGAAGAAGTGTGAGAGTCTTTCCTCTGCCTTTAACTGTTGTGCCATTTTCTCAAGTTCCTTGTGAAAGTTCCTGTGTTCAAACGGTATAGCCATACTTACTCCATTCCTGTTAATGCTTTTTATGCCACAATCTCAGATAAAGTATCCATAAGCTTATCCATCTGCTCATCTGTGCCGACTGTTATTCTTAAGTAGTTATCTATGCCCGGCTGGTTGAAATATCTTACAAATATCTTCTTTTCCTTGAGCTTTTCAAATATTTCCTTAGCCGGTACGCTCTTATGTGCTACAAATATAAAGTTTGCCTTAGAGTCAGGGAATGTAAAGCCAAGTTCGCTAAGTGACTTCTTAGCCTTTTCCCTTGTAGTTATAATCTTATCTACACATTCCTCAAAATATGCCTTATCATTGATAGATGCGACACCATACTTGATAGAAGTCATATTCATAGTGTATGAATTAAACGAAAACTTAACATCATTAAGAGCCTTTATAAGCTCAGGACTACCGAACGCATAACCTATTCTCATACCTGCCATAGAACGTGACTTTGAAAATGTCTGCACTACCAGAAGGTTATCGTATTCATTTACAAGTTCTCTTGCTGACTGTCCGCCAAAGTCAATATATGCCTCATCAACGATGACAACTACATCCCTGTTGTGCTCAATTATATCCCTGACTGTATCAAGCCCCATATATAAGCCTGTTGGAGCGTTAGGATTAGGGAATATAACTCCGCCGTTCTCCTTATAATAATCACTTGCTGTTATGTTAAATTCCTTATCAAGTGCCTGCTTTTCATAAGGTATCCTGTAAAGGTCTGCCCATACACTGTAGAAAGAATATGAGATATTTGGAAAGAGTACCGGCTTGCTTCCATTAAAAATGTGAGGAAACACATAGACAATACATCATCTGAGCCAACGCCTACAAACACCTGATTTTCTCCATTCCATAATAATCTGCTATGGCACTGACAAGCTCTGTAACATCAGGGTCAGGATATAATCTTAACTTATCTATATCTGTGCTCTCGACTGCTTTTCTTACCTCCGGTGCAGGTGGATATGGATTTTCATTGGTATTAAGCTTTATGACACCACTGTCCTTAGGCTGTTCTCCCGGAACATATGGTTCTACTTTTCTTATATTATTTTCCCATGCTTTCTTATTTTTCCTCTTTTCATATCAATTCTCATTTATACGCATTTTTTCATAATAAGTTTGTTAGTTCTTCTTAACTCCCATTTCTTTTGCCACCTCTGCAAACTTAGGAAGTGAATTAACTATAGTATCATAAGATACACAATATGCCAGTCTTACATATCCTGCACAACCGAAGGAAGAACCGGGAACGATAAGTATATTATGCTTCTTTGCCGTGTCACAGAATATATTTTCATCCTCTGTTGGTGACTTTACGAAAGATAAAATGCTCCTTCTGGCTTAACACACTCAAAACCAAGTTCTGTAAGACCTTCATAAAGTGCCTTTCTGTTCTTGTCATAAGCATCTATATTAACATTTGCATCTAAACACTTAGCTATAACCTTCTGCTGGAGTGAAGGTGCATTGACGAAACCAAGTATACGTGTTGCAACTGAAGCTGCAACTTTCATATCCTCTGCATCCACAACCTCATCCGGAATTACAAGATAACCGATACGTTCTCCCGGAAGAGAAAGCGACTTGCTGTATGAATATCCAACAATAGTATTGTCATAGTACTTAGTAAGATATGGAACTTCCACTCCATCATAAGCAAGTTCTCTGTATGGTTCATCTGCAATAAGGAATATTTCTATGCCTAATTCCTTCTGCTTATCTTCCATAATCTTTGCAAGCTTTTGATAGTTTCCTCTGAGTAAACAACACCTGTAGGATTGTTAGGATTATTGACAATAACTGCCTTTGTGTTCTTATTGATAAGCTTCTCAAATTCGTCAAACTTAGGCTGGAATGTGCTTGTATCAGGAGATACTGCAACAAGCTTTCCACCAAAGTTGCCCACATAATTTTATATTCACCAAAGAAAGGCAAATGTAAGAACCTCATCACCCGGATTAAGAATAGTCTTAAGTACTGTATTAAGACCGCCTGCTGCACCAACTGTCATAACTATATTAGTATAGTTAAAATGTGTATCAAATCTTTTATTGAGTGACTGTGCTATAGCCTCTCTTACATCCTCAAAACCTGAGTTGCTCATATATCCGTGAAGGACTACAGAATCTTCTTCATCAACGACTTCCTTAATCGCCTCATTAACCTCTGCAGGCGCTGGCACATTAGGATTACCTAAAGAGAAATCATATACGTTCTCAACTCCATATATCTTAGCAAGTCTGTTGCCTTCCTCAAACATAGCTCTTATTACTGAACTTCCTTTAACAAGTGCTTTCATAGATTCTGCTATCATTATATACCTCATTTCTACGCACATTTTGCGCAATAAGGATTTTGTGCCAGGTGCGCTCAGACAAAAACCGCGCGTGAAAACATAATTTTCACTTTTAGACATTATATGTATTAATTATATCAAATCCTGCGATTAATTCAATATTCTATCTGTTATTATCTGTTAAATACCATATTTTTCATAAAAACTCTTTTCTTCTGATATAAACATTTTAAATGTATTCGTGTCACAGATAAAACGATATATTTTCACACCCACTATTTTATAGTAATAATATTATTTATATTATTCTTCACAATCCGTTTTGTTAATTACCAGAATATTAAATTCAATTATGATTTATAAAAATTGTCACGAAATACCGCTATAATCCCATCTGAATAATACAATACTTCATATCTGTCATCGCTAAGATACGCATTTACATCGTACCCCTTAGCCCCGCCTCTTAAGTCTATAGCCACATATTCAGCAGACTTATCAGTATAATACAACTCATAAAGCTCACTTCTTTGGGATAGCTTTGCACATAAAATGTTGTCGCTATTACACTTGCATCGTCAGGTATAACAGAAAGTCCTCATCAATAGTACTGTACACATGCTGTCTTTCCTCATCCAGAGTGTCAACTGCCGTCTCAAGCTTTGGAAGATTATATGCCGTGAAAATATTGTAACAGCCGCCACCACTGAATATATAAGTCCTAACCTCTTCTTAACATCAATATCTGAAAGATTGATAATGACAAGATATATGAGCAGCAGTCCTGAACCAAACACATAATGAAAATATATACTGTGCATATACTGATAATCTGTTACAAGATTAAACAGGACATATGGACCGATAAGGACATATCTTGACCACTTCTTCGTCATAAGCGGAAGAAATAACAGCACACCCATTGTCTGTATTATAAATGTTATGTTATCCACCGCAAATATCTGTGTTACAAGATACGCAGGATTAGCAAATGCAGTCTTTATAACCGAAAACATATTGCCATCGCCCTCAGGTATCATATTATTATAACGTCCTGACATAACACCATTTCCAGCATATTTAAGAAATATACACACACCAAGACAGTACAGTGCAGAAGTTATAAAAGCACTGCACCTTTCTTTTCATACATTTATTAAGCAGCATATATAATCCGACAAACATCATAAGCACGCTTGCATCTTCTTTATGAGCCACACAAGCACCGCAGATATACACATTCCAACTGTATTATCTTTTTCCATAAACAACAGAAATGTACTTAATAACAGAGGAAAGAACATATTTTCATGTATATCATAAAACAGCCCCCACTCATAACAGGATATAAGCAGTAAATTATTATTATAAGTGCTGTTTCCCAGCCTGACAGCTTTCTGTGCCTGCATATAAGTGCAAGTGGTATGACAGCCGCCGCTATAAGAACCGGCTGTATTATCTCAAGTGCGACCGGTGAGGAAAATATCATATAAAACGGCAGTATAAGATAGAATACCGGTGATACATGGACACACATATGTGACAGAAGATAATCTCTTTCACTTGTCGTTTTCATCGTTCCCGTGGTTTTCATATAATAAAACATCTGTGAGAACAGTCCCATATCAAAGTTAGGTGAACCATAAGACAGATATCTTGTCACCATGCAGAAGCTCACAAATAAAATATATAAACCTCCTGACACAGCCATAATGATTATATATGACTTTTGACATGTTAATATGCACTATTCCTGCATATCTTATGCAGTATATTACCGCCATTACAGTAAGTGCACTCATCGCCACAACAAAATATATGTCATTATTCTGCAGCACACTCACGCATGCATATAAAAACACTGATGCCACAAGCACTCCACCCTCAATCTTACGTGAAAGTGCCTCATTTTTCTTTTCAAATATATAGTATACAATATACAAAAGAACAGTAAGTATAATCACTGCTGCCGCCATAAACGGAAGTTTCACCATTCTTGCATAATCCAGTGTATTTATTGTTACATTCCTGACATTCATAACTATAGTCTGCATTAAACAAATAAACACCACGCCGTAAGAAACCTTACGGCGCAGTGCTCTAATGTAATAGCTTTTAAATGGGTTATTATACTATCCATTTGCTATTTATCCCTCTCTTGATGTTCTTTTACCTAGCTGGCAGGAAATAATTCATCCCACCACTATATGATACCCATACGAATTGCTCCGCAGCTTTGCTGCTCTCGCAATTAGATGCTGTTAATGTATTCCGTAAGAAACATTATCGCTGCTCCCGTGTCCGCTCTCTTGGCAGTACACTTTGACAGTGAGAAGTAGCCCGCATCTGTGTCAAAGGAGAACTTGGATATAAGTCTGTTTCTTATATCTTCCTCATAGGCTGGAAGGTATCTTGCCATAACACCTCCGATAACCACGTCCCTGTCAAATATTACATACAGGTTGTTAATACCGGTTGTAAGATTATCAAGATACTCATCAAATATATGCTTACATTCTTCATCATTATCAGACAGCTTCTCAAAAACTCATCAAGTGTAAGACCTATATCTGTTGATATATTCTTAGTTGAAAGATAGCTCTCAAGACAGCCGTTTCTACCACACATACATTTCTTCCCACCCGGATACAGTGTCATATGTCCGAATTCTCCGTATCTGTTATGCTCGCCTTTCTTGATAGTATTGTTGCTGACACCAGCTCCACCAACACCATCACTTACCATAAGATAAAGCTTTTCCTCAAGATCTTCTTCCTTTAGTGCATTTTCATTCTTATGTGCATACCAGTAATCAGCAAATGCGCCTGCTCTTGCATCATTCTGTACTATATAATTATACTTTATATATCTTGTTATATTGTCCGTCTTATAATTCTTAACCTTAAGAGGTGGTGAGAATATTAACATACTGTTATCAGAGTTAAAACACCCGGCATAGTAATGCCTACTCCTAACAGATTATCCTCTGATATATGATTAGCCCTTATGACATTATAGGCAAGTTCAGCCACCTTTATACCATAATTGGCATCTGTGCTGAATTCTGTCTTAAGGCTTATCTCATCCTTTATCTCACCACTAAGGTCGATAAGGCTTGTTCTTATCTCGGCTGGACATATATTTACACTTACAGCATATCTTGCAGATGCATTTACAGTTATCATCTGTGCCTTTCTGCCGCCAGTTGAGTCAAAGTTACCCTCAAGAAGTATAAGTCCTTCTTCTTTAAGAAGCTTGATATTCTGGTTAATAGTAGGAAGTGACAGACCAAGAGTATCTGCTATCTCCTGTCTTGATATGCTGTTGCTGTTATATATAAGCTTAAATATTCTGTTTTATTATACTTTCTAACTTCTGACGTAGTTATTTTCTGTGTTGATATCATTTATTCACCAAATACTGCTTTATAATCTTTCTGGAATTTCTCAATACCTGCATCTGTTAATGGATGATGTACCATCTGCTCTATAACCTTGTACGGAACAGTTGCAATGTCAGCACCTGCAAGTGCACAGTCAGTAATATGTATAGGGTTTCTTACGCTTGCACAGATAATCTCTGTCTGGATATCATAGTTAGAGAATATGCCAACAATATCCTCAATAAGCTGGATACCCGGCTGTGATATATCGTCAAGTCTTCCAAGGAAAGGTGATACATATGCAGCACCTGCTCTTGCAGCTAAAAGTGCCTGATTAGCTGAGAATATAAGTGTCACATTACACTTGATGCCTTCTGCTGAAAGGACTTTAACAGCCTTCAGACCTTCTACTGTCATAGGAATCTTAACTACCATATTAGGGTGTATTGCTGCTATCTCGCGGCCTTCCTTAATCATCCCCTCAGCATCTACTGTTGTAGCCTTAACCTCTCCACTGATTGGTCCGTCAACAATGCTTGTGATTTCCTTTATTACTTCGTTAAAATCTCTGCCTTCCTTTGCTATAAGTGAAGGATTAGTTGTAACTCCACATATAACTCCCATATCGTTAGCTTTTCTGATATCATCTACATTCGCTGTATCAATAAAAATTTCATATATAATCCTCTTTTCTGCGCACGTTTTTGCGCATAACGAGTTTGTGTCAAGTGCGCGCAGACACAAATCCCGCGTGTGAAAAATCTATTTTTCACACTAATCTCCTCTCATTCTACATAACATCAAACACTGGTTTTAAGGCAGGATATATCTGCCTGAATGTATTATAACGTGAATTGTATCTGTCTGCAATCGCTTTTGTGGTTCTATTGTCTTACATATCTTAACTATACTGTCTGCGGCTTCCTGAACACTGCTATATTCTCCGGCAGCAACCATTGCAAGCATTGCAGCCCCATTGAAGGACCTTCCTCTGACTTTAACAGATTGACCTTTATTCCAAGTACATTAGCCATAATACGGCACCACAGTTCACTCTTGGCACCGCCGCCGCACATCTTTGTTTCTGTTATGTTTATTCCAAGTTCTTTTGCAACCTCGAAAGAATCTCTTATTGCAAATGCAACACCCTCAAGAACAGCCTGTGTCATATCTGTCCTTGTGCTGTCCATAGTCATTCCTGTAAATGTAGCTCTTGCGAGCGGATTGTTGTGGGGTGAACGCTCACCCATAAGATATGGCAGAAAATATACATGGTTATTGCCAAGCATATCATCTGTTATACATTCCTGTGCAGCCTTATAATCGGTGTCTTTAAGAATTCCATCCATCCACCAGCCGTTACATGAAGCTGCGCTTAACATACATCCCATAATATGATAGTTTCCATCTGCGTGGTCAAATGAGTGAAGTGCATTGTTATTATCAACTCCAAACTCTTTGTTTGATATAAATATAGTTCCGCTTGTACCAAGTGATATGTTACACATACCATCTCCGACAGTTCCCGTTCCGACTGCCGCTGCCGCATTATCACCTGCTCCTGCTGCAACGATAACATTTTCTGAAAGACCAAGCACCTCTGCTGCTTCTTTAGTAAGGCAGCCGACTTTTCATAGCTTTCATAAAGTCTAGGAAGCTGTTCTCTTGATATATCACATATCTTTATCATCTCGTCTGACCAGTCACGCTTCTTAACATCAAGCAAAAGCATGCCTGAAGCATCTGATACATCTGTACAATGTACCCCGTAAGCCTGTATGCAAGATAATCCTTTGGAAGCATTATCCTGGCTATCTTTTTAAAGTTTTCAGGCTCATTTTCCTTAACCCATAAAATCTTAGGTGCTGTAAAGCCTGCAAATGCTATATTAGCTGTATATTCTGTGAGTTTATCTTTTCCTATGACATTGTTAAGATAATCACATTCTTTAGTTGTTCTTCCATCATTCCACAAAATAGCCGGTCTTATGACCTTATCATTCTCATCAAGTATAACAAGACCATGCATCTGTCCTCCAAAGCTTATACCTGCCACTTTATCTGCATCGTAACCAGCTACCAGCTCCTTTATGCCCTCACATGTCTTTTTCATACCAATCATATGGGTTCTGTTCTGACCATCCTGGCTTTGGAAAGTCTATTGGATAGCTTTTGGATACTGTATTAACTATATTGCCTGTTGGCTCCATAAGTATAAGCTTCACTGATGATGTTCCTAAGTCAACTCCTATGTAATACATAAACACCCTTTTTCTTTTTAATATTTTATTTAGAAAGAAGCGCAACGTACCTCTATAATACTGCGCTTCTTTTCCTGGCTTACATCTGCATTAAGCAAATGGATTCTCTGACTTGTAAAGCACTCCTGCTGGCTGGTTGTAAGCTATATCTTCAACGCCGATATACTTAAATACATCGAATAAAGCCTTGCCAAAGTGTCCGAAAGCAACTGCTCCATGATGTGGATAATTCTTTTCAATCAGTACGTGACGGTAGAATCTTCCCATCTCATTAATAGCAAATATACCGATTGAACCGAATGAACGTGTTCTTACTGGAAGAACCTCACCCTGTGCTATATATGCTCTTAACTGGCTGTCAGATGTACTCTGTAATCTGAAAAATGTAATATCGCCTGGCACAATATCTCCTTCAAGAGTTCCGTTTGTAACCTCTTCTGGAAGTGAACGTGCCATGATCATCTGGTATTTCATCTCACAGAAGGAAAGTTTGCCGGAAGCTGTATTTCCACAATGGAATCCCATAAATGTATCTTTAATTGTATAATTAAACTTGCCCTTGATATCTTCGTTATAAATATCAGAAGGTACTGTATTGTTGATATCAAGAAGTGTTACTGCATCCTGGCTCACAGCAGTTCCGATAAACTCGCTGAGTGCTCCGTAAATATCAACCTCACAGGATACAGGAATTCCCATAGCTGTAAGTCTTGAATTAACATAACATGGTACAAATCCAAACTGAGTCTGGAATGCTGGCCAACATTTTCCTGCTATGGCAACATACTTTCTTGAGCCCTTGTGTGCCTCTATCCAGTCAAGAAGTGTAAGCTCATACTGTGCAAGCTTAGAAAGTATTTCAGGCTTCTTGTTACCTGCTCCAAGCTCCTCCTCCATGCTCTTTACTACTGAAGGAATTCTTTCATCACCCGCGTGATTGTTATAGCTTTCAAAAGGTCAAGCTCTGAATTCTCTTCTATTTCAACACCAAGATTATATAACTGGTTAATAGGTGCATTACATGCAAGGAAATTATTAGGTCTTGGACCAAAGCTTATTATCTTAAGATTATTGAGTGCATATACAGCTCTTGCAACCGGAAGGAACTCATGGATCATATCTGCACATTCTTCTGCTGTTCCTACTGGATATTCAGGAATATATGCCTTAACTCCTCTTAGCTTAAGATTATAGCTTGCATTCAGCATACCGCAGTAAGCATCACCTCTGTTGCCTACAAGTCCGCCATTAGCTGATGTTTCCTCAGCTGCTGCCACAAACATCTTTGGTCCATCAAAGTGTTTTGCAAGAAGTGTTTCTGAGATTTCTGGTCCAAAGTTTCCAAGATATACGCACAGTGCATTACAGCCTGCCTTCTTAATATCTTCAAGTGCCTGCTGCATATGTATTTCGCTTTCAACTATACAGACAGGACATTCGTAAATATCAGCCTCATCATACTTATTCTTATATGCCTCAACAAGTGCCTTTCTTCTGTTTACTGATAAGCTTTCTGGGAAACAGTCCCTGCTGACAGCTACGATACCAATCTTAATTTCTGGTTTGTTGTTCATTGTAAAATCCTCCATTCTGCCTATACCATGACTACACCCCTGCTACCACTCTCATTTTTATTCCTGATGTGTGTAATCACAGCATAACTTAATTAAATGCAATAACTTCTGATAAAACATGAATATGGAAAATGCGTACCTGTTACTGCATTTTCCATATCTGGTTATAGTAACCTTGTACTTTTGATAAATACATTGCAAAAGTTACTTATATAATATTATTTTTATCTGTATTTTGCAATATGTATAGTGATTTTTATTTAATATTTTTAATAAAACCAAACTCTTTACATATCAATTATACATTTTATCTGCTTTCTGGTGTATGCCACTTCCACTCCTGTACCTCTGGTAAGTCCATACCATACTCGCTTATATACTGCTTATGTGCAACTAAAGTATCTCTCATCTTCTGGAGAAGGTATGAGCCCTTGTTACCAAGCTGTGGAAGTGCATTGATAACAGCCTGTACAAGATGATAACGGTCAATTTCGTTCTGTACTCTCATATCGAAAGGAGTTGTGATTGTACCCTCTTCCTGATAACCGAATACATGAAGATTTCTGTTATGTCTGTAGTATGTAAGCTCATGTATAAGTGTTGGATAGCCATGGAATGCAAATATAATTGGCTTATCCTTTGTAAATAAAGCATCATAATCTGTGTCTGAAAGACCGTGTGGATGCTGTGTATTAGACTGAAGCTTGAATAAATCGACTACATTTATAAATCTAATCTTTAATTCAGGCATATTATCTCTTAATATAGTTACGGCTGCAAGTGCCTCAAGTGTAGGTGTTTCGCCACATCCTGCTATTACTACATCTGGTTCTTCACCCTGGTCATTGCTTGCCCATTCCCAGATACCAACGCCCTGTGTACAGTGCTTAACAGCCTGTTCCATAGTAAGCCACTGTGGTCTTGGGTGCTTAGATGTAACAAGCACATTGACATAATCACGGCTTCTTATGCAGTGGTCAAAGCATGAAAGTAAGCAGTTAGTATCTGGTGGAAGATACATTCTTACTACATCTGCTTTCTTGTTGGCAATATGGTCTAAGAAGCCTGGATCCTGATGAGTAAATCCGTTGTGGTCCTGCTGCCATACATTTGATGAAAGAATAAGGTTAAGTGAGGCAATAGACTGTCTCCATGGAAGCTGTGAACATACCTTTAACCACTTTGCATGCTGCTGCCATTGAGTCTACTATTCTTATAAATGCTTCATAACTTGCAAGAAGCCATGACGGCCTGTAAGAAGATATCCTTCCAGCCAGCCCTCACACATATGCTCAGAAAGCATTGAATCCATTACACGTCCATCTTTGGCAAGGAATTCATCGTTATCCTTAAGGGCATTGTTCCAGTCTCTATTAGTTTCCTCAAATACTTTTCCTAATCTGTTAGACATTGTTTCATCTGGTCCAAAGATACGGAAGTTCTTTGTCTCCTCATTTAACTTGAATATATCTCTTACGAAGCCTCCAAGTTCAATCATATCCTGACCTTCCTTAGCTCCTGGGAAGGTACGTCAACGCCGTAATCCTTAAAGTCTGGAAGTCTTAAATCTCTTAAAAGCTTACCACCATTAGCATGTGGATTAGCACTTATTCTGTGGTCGCCCTCTGGTGCAAGTGCTCTTAACTCTGGAATTAATCTGCCATTCTCATCAAATAATTCCTCAGGCTTATAGCTTTCAAGCCACTCGTTAAGCTGCTGTAAATGTTCTGGCTTATCCATCATAATAGGTACCTGATGTGCCCTGAATGTACCTTCGATTTCCTTGCCGTCAACAACCTTAGGTCCTGTCCAGCCCTTAGGAGTTCTAAGAACAATCATAGGCCAGAATGGGCGCTCTGTCTTACCTTCTTCTCTTGCTTCTCTCTGTATTTCCTTAATCTCTTCAATGACAGTATCAACTGTTTCTGCCATCTTTCTATGCATAGTCATAGGGTCGTCACCCTCAACAAAGTAAGGCTTCCAGCCACAGCCATGGAAGAAGCTTTCTATCTCATCATGTGATATACGTGAGAATACTGTAGGGTTGCTTATCTTATATCCGTTAAGATGTAATATTGGAAGTACTGCACCATCTGTAACAGGATTAAGGAACTTATTAGAATGCCATGCTGTTGCAAGTGGGCCTGTTTCTGCTTCACCATCACCAACGATACATGTAGTAATAAGGTTCGGATTATCGAATACAGAACCAAATGCATGTGCTATTGAATATCCAAGCTCACCACCTTCATTGATTGAGCCCGGTGTTTCTGGTGCAACGTGGCTTGATATTCCTCCGGAATGAGAACTGCTTGCAAAGCTTCTTAAGTCCTGTCATATCCTGACTTACATTAGGATATACTTCGCTGTATGTTCCTTCAAGGTATGAGTTGGCAACAAAGAAATTACCTCCATGTCCCGGACCAGATATAAGTACCATATCGAGGTCATACTTCTTTATAGCCCTGTTCATATGACAGTATACAAAGTTCTGTCCCGGAACAGTTCCCCAGTGACCTACTATTTTCTTCTTGATATGTTCTGGCTTTAAAGGCTCTCTTAAAAGTGGATTGTCCAAAAGATATAACTGGGCTGCAGCCAGATAGTTAGCTGCACGCCAGTACGCATTCATCTTTTCAAGATATTCATCTGTGATTGGCATCTTTTCAATACACATTTCCTTATTCATCTTAACTTAGTACCTCCATTCTGCGCATTATGACGCATACTATGACTTGTTTTATTCTTCATATCATTTCGTAATAGCTTTATAAATGTACTTTCTAAAAGCAGTTTTATATTATCACATTATGTATAAATGTCAATACACCAATTGCAAAATACAATTAAAATACAATCCAATTCATCCTGTTATTGAAAGTATTTTGCCTGTAAATTCTTTTATTATAAATACTGTTTACTATAACTTTTAAAACAAGAAAAATTTAAAAATAATACTTTACAAATATAATTTATAGTGTTATAGTAGCAATATGAAAGCGCTTATCAATAATCAATATAGAAAGCATTGGTATATACATAATTGTTATGTCAGTATATTATATAAGATATAGATATCGGGTACATCATTAGTGCTAAGATACCCTTACTACATAACTGCATTAATTATCCTGTCATATGCTTTTGTCTGCTTTAGCGGATATGCTTTTATTGGATTTCTATTTAATCAACTAAGATATAGTTAAGAATTCCCAGCATGTTAAGTCAATTATTAATACAGGTAACATTTATTGTATGTGTTATTTTATTTTGTGTTACTTTGATTTTATTTAGTTATCACAGACAGCTAAACTTACTTTTCTTCATTCAATGTTTATGAGGATTTAGTTATAATTAGTTGTAGATTGATATGGTTTGTAGTCAATTTAACATTGTATTTTACACATTCTTTTGTGTCTGTGTTGACTTGTTTTATACCTAATTGTCACTTACAGCTAATTCACTTATCTTCATTCTATATTTATGAAGATGTAGCTGTAATTAGTTGTAGATTACAATGGTATGCAGATAAAATCACATTATCTTTGTAATGCTATTTTTAACTATAATCTTTAACCTGTCAGGTTATTTTTCCCTTAACTTTATTTCAATATTATATTTATCAGGAGGATATTCTTATGCATGACATAATAGAACATTACGGAAAAGTTATCATAGCCCTTGCTGGTGTACTTGCAGCACTTTTACTCACTGCTGCCGTTGTCACAACCATTTCAACTAAAACAAAGTCAGCCGTTAACGGCATTGAATACGAATCACAGATTCGCAACGCATTTAACACACCTTAATTATCGTGTTTCTTAGAAAAGCATTTAAAAGCAGCAAACTAACTATTACAAAGATGTGCTAAGCACAGGTAAAGGAGTATATGAACAGCGCAGATTTAAAAGAACTTATAGACAAAAATAAAGAAGAGCTATTCAGTGAAATATCCGATGAGATAGATAACGAAAAGGTCACTGATATAGAATGGGACGGATATAATCTATGGATAACTGAGCTTGGTATTGGAAGCTACATATCCGGCAAGGAACTAAGTGATAAATATGTTGAAAATATATCCATTAAATTAGCCAATATTATGGGCGTACAGTTTAACAGGAGCCGCCCCATCCTTGAAGCCAATACAGAAAACTTAAGAATATCAATATGGCACGAATCAAGATGTCAGAAGAAAAGTATGGCTATCAGGAAAATACCAGAATACTTAAGATTTGACCACAATATGCTTGTCAAGTCAGACTATGCTCCAGAAAGTATTATCAATCTTCTTGAAAACAGTGTCTTAGCACATCTTAGTGTAGTTGTCGGTGGACAGCCCCACGCTGGCAAAACCGAACTTATCAAGTATCTTTCAACCAAAATTCCACACAATGAAAAGCTGGCGTATATGAGGATAATCAGGAAATCCACTATCGCAAAATAAATCCAAATAAAAATGCGTGGAATTCTTTGTTGATGATAAAGTAACCTATCCGGATATAATAAAAGCCGGACTACGCCATAATATCGACTGGATTCTTTTATCAGAATCACGCGGTCCTGAGGTTGCGCATCTTCTGAACAGTCTGTCAACAGGCTCTTACTGTATGACTACTATGCATCTTGATGATGTGAGGGATATGCCTGACCGTATGTATAATATGCTTGGAAGCAGCAACATCAATGAAAGATTTATCAACAGCATCTACAAGTACATCGACCTTGTTGTTCTTATCGAATGTGATAAATACGAAAAACGATGTATCAAACAGGTCGGCTTTCTTTCACGCGAAAATGGACATAATATGTGCAGCGTTATCTATGAAGATGGCGCTTTCACCGATGAAAAATACCAGCCGTTATTATGGATAAGTTTCTTAAAAGGGGATTAAAACATTTATGAAAAAGCTGATTAACTATTTCTCACCACATTCACTTACAAGTGACATATCACTGTACGGATATAGCTTTTCATTAAAAACTTATATAATTTCAATTATTGCAGTGATTAGCTGTATCACAATGATAAGCCTTATATTCCAGCTTCAGCCAGTATATATCTTAGCCATAGTTCTCTGCGGTGTTATTATGCTGCCTTGGCTTATAAGGAAAAATATATGAATAACCACCGTTTAAAAGAATTCTCTGACGTTGACATCTACCTGCACCAGATGGTGTATTCATTTATAAGGAACCCTAAAATACATACTGCTCTGTCAGACACATATGCAGTAGCAGACGGCAGACTTAAAAGCTCATACAAGAGGCACTAGATGAGCTTGAATATAGTATGAGTGAATATGTATACGAAGAGGCTCTTGGCATAATTGAAAACAACTATCAGTGCAGCCGTATAAGAACACTTCATCGTTTTCTTATAAATGTTGAAACCAAAGGCGGCAGATACAAGAATGCATTGCAGGTACTTCTTAAAGACTTTGACCGCTGGGTTAAAATATATACGAATATGAATATGAACTTAAACTCATAAAACGTGATACTACAATTGAATATTTATAAGTATTGCTCTTTCAGCAATAACTATGTTTATGTGTCTTGTATTAAACCGGTACAGTACTACCTCATCTGACATAACCTCTGACTATGTATTCCAGATAAGCACTGCCATATTCTTAATACTCTGCATACTATTCTATGCTTACACACATACACACTACGGAAAAGATATATTAAACCAGACCAAAAGGATACCCAGTGCATAAAGGATTATAAAATGCATATGAGTCACATATATCATCCTTAATCATAAAAATACTGCCATTTATAGCAATCGCCAGCGCTTTACTTGTGTATACAATTATTGCAAAGCATTATCTTATAGCCGTATATACAGCAATAATTATTGTGACATTTCTTGTATTCCCTGTTATCAATAAACAGAATTCTAAAAAGAGTTATTGCCAATCTTAGAAACAGCTTCTCTGACTGGTTAAGAAATGTTGCCCTCAACCTTGAAAATAAGCCTCTTATTGCAGCCATCGAAGATACTTATGACGACTGCCCATATATCATAAAGCTTTCACTGGACGACTTTATCCGTGATATAGAGGCTAATCCATCCGATATAAAACCCTATTATGAATTCTTATCCGAATACAAACAGACCGACATAATGTCAACCGTAAGAACTCTTTATTCTGTATCAGAACTTGATGAAAAGGGAATTGATGAAACTATAAGCACTCTTATACAGCGAAACAATGAACTTATCAATAAGCAGACTGAACTTGATTACAAGGACAGGATAAGCGTACTTAAATTCATGGAATACATTCCTGTATTTTTATGGCACTTAAAATGTCGGTGGATATGATGCTTATTATATCGATATACCTATAACCCTGTATACTTTAAATTAACATACTAAAACGAATAAATACTACATAGATGCATTTTATTAAATTTACTACAGATAATTTTATCTTAATATACACAAGATTGGCAAAATCTAAATTCCTTGTAGATACTCATACAAATATATTTTTATATAACTATATAATCTAAACATATATACTACTTTAAATGTGTACTCATACAAATATGCTTCTTAAACATAATATTCAGAAAGGTGGACTACATTATGGATATAATCTTAAGTAAATTAGGTGAAACTGGTGTTGCTATTATATTTCTTATTCCAACAATCAGGACATTTGCAGAAATATTAGCTATTGTTATGGTGTAAGGAGGTCTATGGAATTAATTATAAAAGAATATGGCGGCATTATTATACTTCTTGTGTGTCTTTCTCTTGCAATGACCTTCATATCGATGTGCATTGCTAAATGTGCAGGCATAGAAGATACACTTCTTAATGTATTATTCTGTCATTAATGCAGCAAAGAATTAAATCTGAATTAAGTCAGAACTAAATACAACATTTTAAGTAAAATTTTACACAATCTAAAAATCATTATAAACCTGAATACAAATAATCAAAATAATCTTCCAGTAAAATACTAAGAAAGGATGTCTTATGAACATATGAAATCTATTATTGAAAGCTCTGTATATCTTATCATTATGTCTATAATATGCATAATCTCACTTGATTTTATATTTATAAATAAAAGCATATGCAAGGGTCAGGAACTTCAGCAATATATAAGAGATACCATCCTTATATATGGCGAAAGCAGCAGCACACATACCATAGATGACAACACATGTCAGAAAATAAATACCCTTGCAGAACAGTACAACAGCACAGTGGATATTTCATACTTTGATACTGTTAATGAACACGACTACTTTAACATAACCATTATGTATCCTGTAAAATCAGGTATATTTAATATAAAAGGACTGCACTTACAATTCTATAGTCAGTGTAAGAGGGAAAGCCTATGAGAATTGCCATAAGCAGCAGTTGTCTGACAGTCATTATACTATTACTGGTTATGATACACTGCTCTATTATAAACAAAACTACCGCGACATAGAAGTAAATGGAAGTATCAATGATGCCTTCTTATATGCCGCCGATAAAGCATACAGCAGTTATATTGATTATAACGAAGCTGATAATAATATGACTGACGATGATATAATAAATAATACAATGCAGGTCTTTAACAATGCATTTAATAATTCTGTGAGTTCTGATGGAACATTTACAGTTTCTTTAATGTACACAGATACAGAAGCTTCTACACTTGATATACTCATAACCGATGAATACAGCTATGGTTTTATGAACCGCACGGGAAAGACCACCTGCCAACGCAGTATCCAGCTTAATTGACATAATTGCTGTCTTTAATTATAATCTGTTTATTGTGATTTTATTATTCATTATGATGTTAGTCTGACAGGTTCAAATATCTAACTTTTACCCCAACATCATATTATAAAATTATAACAATTAAACAGAAAGGAACTTATTATTTATTATGGAAATTCAGATATTACACTGGTTTGAGTCTTTACATAATCCATAACCAATCCAATAATGTATGGTATCACATCTCTTGGCAACGGAGGATATTCTGGATAATATTAGCTGCTGCAATGCTTTTAATATTTCCTAAAAAATATAGAAAAGTCGGTCTTTCTATGGCTATAGCACTTATCCTCTCACTCATATTCTGTAACGGTATTATGAAGCATTTGTGGGCAAGACCACGTGCTTTCTGGGTTGAGGGACAGAACTTCGTAGTTGGTGACCAGTTTGAAAACCTGTATGGCATATTCCAGTCCATACACGATTATTCATTTCCATCTGGTCATTCATCAGCATCTTTGCTGCTGCCACAGCTATATTTATGTGGCGTAAGAAAGAGGGAACTGCCGCACTTATATTAGCAGCCCTGATTGCCGTATCAAGACTGTACTTAACCGTCCATTACCCATCTGATGTACTAGTTGGAACAATCACAGGTATATTATATGGTATAGCTTCATACTTTATTGCACAGCAGCTTATGAAGCGCATACCTAAGTTTAATCAAATTTTCAATAAGTAATTAAACTATAAATCAACAAACAAAGAAAATGCACAAAATAAGTTAATTTTGTTTGTGACTAAGATACATAAATAATAAGCCGCCATACACACCTTAACACAGGTTATGTATAGCGGCTTTATCAATATAAAATATCAGTATAAAATGATCACTTTTAATTATTAATTTTAAATTGTTAAATCACTCACCCGATTTTAATTCTTAGTAAGCTCTGTATCTCCAGAAGCACTTGTAAGTGTAAGTGTCTTACCCTTGTTAGAAAGCTTATATGTATAATCTTCTGTCTGTGTTCCGTCAAGTACTGTCTTATTGACTGTAAGAGTATCTCCATCAACAGTGTATGTGATATTAAGCTGGATACCGCTTATAGACATTTCACCTGTTCCATCTTCATTAAATGTAAATGTAACATCATAACCACCATTGTTACCTGACCAGCTTCCTGCAAGGTCTGACTTCTTACTTTCTCCACAGGCTGCCAGTGATAACACACATACAAACGCTGTAACGCATATTATAAGTCTTTTATTCTCTTCATACTTACTCCATTCTGCCGTCCTACGGCTCATAATATATTCCGTCACCTTTTCTTAAGTTAAATATGCACCTGTTCTACTGCTGCTTAGACAACATATCCACAATATTACTAAAGTGCATACCGTGAGATGCTTTTACAAGTATATTATCACCTTTCTTAAGAAGCTGTCCAGCTTCATTTTCAAACTCCTCAATAGTGTCATAACTATGTATACTGCAATCATACGACTCATAGTGAGTTTCCCTGTAGTCAGCAGCTCCCATCGCAATATGTCTGGCAAGGTCGCCTATAGTTATAAGAACATCTATACTCTTAGCACCAACATACTGACCTACATCATAGTGGAGATTTTTCTCATTATCTCCAAGCTCAAACATACTTCCAAGTATACATACCTTTCTTCCAAGAGCCATATCCACAACATCAATAGAAGCCTTCATAGACACAGGATTGGCATTATAACAGTCATCAATAATAGTATAATTATCTGTCTTTATTATATTATTTCTTCCTGCTATAGTCTTTAACTTTGAAATGCCATCTCTTATCTGGATACTGCTAAGTCCTAACTGCGCACCAACACATGCTGCTGCAAGCGCATTATATATCATATGATGTCCGGGAACTGGAACTGTCACCTCAAATGCTCTATCACCATCTGCACATTTAAGACCATTTATAACAAAACTTGTTCCATCAAGTCCAAGATTTTTATATCACTTGCATACACATCATCTTTATAACTGATGCCAAATCTTACTGGTCTTTTATTATTAACCTCATCAATCGTTATGAGCTTATCATCATCACCATTTAAAATGGCTGTTCCATCCGGCTTTAAGTTGTGGAACATTTCTGTCTTAGCCTTTAATATTCCATCTCTTGTCTTGAGATTTTCAAGATGACAAAGTCCGATATTAGTTATAACACCTATATCAGGCTGTGCTATTTGGGATAATCTTTCCATCTCACCAAAGTCACTTATTCCCATCTCAAGCACTGCTATCTCATCATCATCTCTAAGCCTGAATACTGTGAGTGGAAGACCTATCTCATTATTAAAATTGCCTTCTGTCTTTAATACTTTGTACTTTTCTTCAAGAACATAGCTTATAGTTTCCTTTGTACTCGTCTTTCCAACGCTTCCTGTTATTCCGACAACCTTTATATCAAGATTATTCCTGTATAAAAGTGCAAGGTCTTTAAGTGCCTGAAGGCTTGACTTTACCTTAATATAAGAGTTCTCCTGCTCTGGAAGCTCCTTTTCTGATATAACACACAGCGCACCAGCCTCAAAACAGCCGTCAATATACTTATGACCGTCTGTCCTCTCACCGCATATAGCTATAAACAGACCATCCTTAACAACTTTCCTGCTGTCTGTAGTTATATCTGTAACCTCTTTGTCAAGATTAGCTTCACTTCCATAATATTTGCCATTGCATGCCTTAGCCATAGCCCTTAACGTCATTCCACGCATATCATTACTCTCCATCTTACTTAATAATCATTATAATCATAAATATTACTCATATCTTCTAAGTGATATTTCTATTATCTTTTCTGTAAGCTCATCATATGATATGCCTGCTGCTGCTGCCTCCTGTGGTAAAAGACTTGTACCTGTCATACCAGGAAGTGTGTTAATCTCAAGGCAGTATATATCTCCGTCTTCTGTGAGAAGCTGGTCTACTCTTGCATATGTAGTTACTCCTGCTGACTCACACGCCTTTTCAGCCCATCTCTGCATTCTTTCTGATACTTCTTTTGGAAGAACCGCAGGACAAGTTTCCTTATTTGCCCCTGCCTTATACTTATTCTTATAATCATAGAAGCCTTCAAGCGGCTCTATCTCTATAACTGGAAGTGCCTTTCCATCAAGCACACCTACTGAGAATTCCCTTCCCTTTATGTATTCTTCAACAAGTATGTTGTCCTCATATGAAAATGCTTCTGTAAGTGCCTCTTTAAATTCTGCATCATTGGCTACAATTGATACTCCGACACTTGAGCCTCCGCAGCAAGGCTTTACAACACAAGGATAAGGAACATATTCTATCTTATGTCCTCTCTTAAGCGCAACGCCCTTAGGCATAGGTATTCCGTCTGGTACAAGAACCTTTTAGTAAGCTCCTTGCTCATAGATATTGCACTGCTTATGTAATCTGTACCTGTGTACTTTATTCCCATAAGTTCAAATGCTGCCTGTATCTTTCCATCCTCGCCATTACTGCCGTGAAGTCCCATAAATACAATATCAGCCTTTGAACAAAGTGCTAATACATTGTCACCAAAAAGCCCTTTCCTGACTTCTTTCTTGCCTCTAATTCATCCTCAACATTGACTGTGTTTTTCCTCATAGCCTCTGCTGTCTTTTCAACATCATTATTGTTTGTAAAGAAGCTCTCTGCCTCTTTGTCCTCTATACCAAAAATACATCAATAATATTAGCATTATGACCATTTCTTCTAAGTGACTCACATACCTTAGTACTTGTCAATATAGAAATATCTCTTTCTGTACTTGTACCTCCGGCTAATACTACTATATTCATAACGAACCTCCATCATCGCACCTGCGTGCTTATTCTTAACATTCTCTTGTCAACGCGTAAATAATATCACTTATTAACAACATATGCAATCAATATTATATTTAGTCAGACTTATCCAGATACTTTTCCACAATATCCACATAGTTATGCACATTTTAAGTGAATAATTAAAATGTATGTATATTTTCCTTTTCGTGCATATATTATGTTAATTATCTGACAATTATACCATATTTAATAACTGTTTTATTATATTATCTGAATAGTTTGTCCTTTATAACCATTCATACACTGCTTATAATTGGTTATATTATTACTTGTGGATTGTTGATAACTTTATCAACCTTCAATTAATTTCTGAACTATTGTCTTAGTCTTAATCCCTCATACTTTGTATGTGCCATCAGACATTTTCTTAATGAATTATATCTGTCTGTTATATCACCTTCTGGAACTGCAACCTCTATGGACTCTGCCATTATATCAATAAGCCCGTCATTAAGCTCACTTCTCATAGATGTAAGAATATCAAGCTTTTCCTTGTAGTCATACGCATCAAGAAATCTTATAAGCTTGCTTTCCTCCTGAGGCTCTTCTGCCCTGTTATATGAAATGTGTTATCTTCTCTGAACGTTCCTGCCTTGCTATCTGTGTTATAGATATCATCCACCTCTGATATGTTCTGTCTGCTTTCTGCCTGTCCAGCATATCCTACAGAGCCATCTTCACTGTCATATACTGCATCCGTTTCAAGCGACTTTCCTGTTTTATATCTATAAGTTCAAATCTGTACTTCTGTTTAACATCGGGATACTTAGCGTGGTCGACCTCGCTAATAAACATATCATATGGTCTTACATACATTTCGTAATCCCCATACAATCCCTGATATATAACCATCTTTTCTTTAGTTTCTGAATGTATCGCAGTTCCCTTAACCTGATATAATTTATCCTTAAAATGTCTGTAAAACCCGTTAATAACAAGCTTTCTCTCCATATGAATACCGCCCTTCTTTGATTATTATGTAATTATGATATACCCTTTTATCCTGCAAGTAGAAGCAATTTTTATATTTTTAGCGTTTACATCATAATATACAACACGATATAATTTTACCCCACTATTATTCTTTTAACAATGTTATTATATGTGAAAATTTTTGTATTTTGCAATTATATCCGCATTAGAAAAGCAAATTTTTATAATCTATTGAAATATATTTGAGGTATAACCAAAACACAATTATTTTTGTAAATTTCTCTTTATTTACCCTTTTATAGCTTTTACTTTAATAAGTCAACCAAGCTACTTAAATTGATAATATTTCACACCATACTTCCACCCATAACCCCAATATGCATTTAAACACACATTTTCTGATTAATATGTGCAATTATCCATAATATGAATTATAATTGATTATGTATGATATCAGGGGTCAAAAGTCCTAGAACCACGATATGCGAATATTTGTCTTATGTTGCCGCGCACACAACAGCTTACATTAGTTATTAATTTGCTATATATAAGACATCCACTATTAAATATGTGCGCAGAAATGAGGATTGTTATGGAAAAGTAGACTTACACGTTCATTCAACATATTCTGACGGAACTAAAACTCCAAAGAACTTATAGAAATTGCAGAAAAGAAGGGTTATCAGCTATTGCCCTCACCGACCATGATACACTTGACGGAATACCAGCCGCACTTGATGCTTCAGATAAAAGTCCTGTGGAACTGATACCGGGTGTTGAACTTAGTACTAACTTTGACCGCACTGAGGTTCATATTGTCGGACTTTTCTTAGATTATACTAACAACGAGATTAATAATTATCTTGCCAAACAGCGCCAGTCACGAATAGACCGCAATATCCAGATGTGCCAGAAGTTCTGCGATATCGGCATTAACATTACATATGATAAAATGTGTGAACTTTATCCAGATGCTGTAATCACAAGAGCACATTTTGCTGACTATCTTGTTAAAAATAAATATACAGGTGACAGAAACGAAGCATTTGACAGATACCTTTCACCGGGAAAGCCATGCTATGTCAGCAGACACAAGGTTGACCCAAAGGATGCTGTCAATATAATCCACGCTGCACATGGTGTCGCTGTACTTGCACATCCTGTACTGTACCACTTGGGAAAGAACAGATGAACGCACTTCTTGATAACGTATGCAGCGCGGGCATTGACGGCATAGAAGCCATATATTCAACATATAAACCAGCCGATGAAAGATATATAAGAACTCTTGCCAAAGAGCATAATCTTCTTATATCCGGCGGTTCCGACTATCACGGCGATAACAAGCCGCACATCCAGCTTGGACGTGGTATGGGACATCTTTTGTGCCTTCCAAGGTACTTGATAACCTGCGTAAGCGCAGTCTGTCATACAGATAATCTGTCAGACTATTTCTCGTCTACCACCTGAAAATGTAGAACTTAAGATACAGTGACTCATCTGCCGCCCATAATATTGGGTGGTCAGGTGACTGTGTCCTGTACTCTATCTGTCTTAAACGCTTATGTACATTTCTTGCCGCCTCACCAATAGTCTTAGTAAAAGCTCCGGATCCATAAAGTGTGAGCATGAACATGTTGCAAAAAACCTCCATCCTTCACAAGCTTCATACCACGAAGATTAATCTCCTGTAACCCTTCACCGCATTTTAATAGAATTTCTTGACTTGGTAAATGCTGGTGGGTCAAGTATGACAACATCGAACTTCTCACCCTTCTTTTCAAGTTCTGGCAGCAGGTCAAATACATCTGCGCACTGGAAATGTACAATATCCTCAAGTCCGTTAAGCTTTGCATTTTCCCTTGCCTGATTAACTGCAAGTTCTGAGGCATCTACTCCAAGAACGCTTGCAGCTCCTGATATACCTGCATTGAGTGCAAATGAGCCTGTATGTGTGAAGCAGTCAAGCACCTTTGCACCCTTACACAGATTTCCGATAGCTCTTCTGTTATACTTCTGGTCAAGGAAAAATCCTGTCTTCTGTCCGTCCTGAACATCAACATAATACTTAACACCATTTTCAACTATCTCGACCTTAGTATCGAATTCTTCCCCAATAAAGCCCTTAAAGCGTTCCATTCCTTCAAGAAGTCTTACCTTGGCATCGCTTCTTTCATACACACCTCTTACCGGCATATCATACTCAGCAAGCACCTGCTTTAACTTCTCTATAATAAGCGGCTTAAGCCTGTCGATACCAAGTGCAAGCGACTCAACAACAAGTACATCACTAAACTTATCTATAACTATTCCCGGAAGAAAGTCTGCTTCTCCGAATACAAGTCTGCATGAAGATGTATCAACTGTCTTAATTCTGTAGTCAACAGCATCCCTTACTCTCTGTTCTATAAACTTCTCGTCAATATTTTTCTCGTGTCTTGATAACATTCTTACTGTTATTTTGGACTTTCTGTTCACAAAACCAATTCCCATAAAATAGCCATCAAAGTCGTGAAGCTCAACAAGTCCTCCGTCAGTAACTCCATCTGAAAATGTGTCTATCTCATTATCATATATCCACATTCTCCAGCTTTTAACTCACGTCCGCCACCCTTTTAAGAGTAACTTCACCTGTTATTTTAAATAAATCTTCCATTGTATAATCCTCGCTTATCCTTATTTATCTGATATAATATAGACATTCACGAAACTCCCAAAACCACATAAATTCTGATTAATACATTTCGCCAATTACCTATGATATAACTTCATTTACTCTTTATCCAGCCACAACATTTTTATTATATACAAATTTCCAACTCCTGTCACTATATCAGCAACAATCATTTAATTTACTATATAACTAACAACTAACCAATATTGCCAAAATAATATATCCCCGGATGTATATGCATATATTCACACCTAAATTCTTCAACCAGCAAAGCCATACAGCTATAAACCTTCCTACTCATTCTTTCCGACCGCATAAAACATAAATACGCCTCCGACTGCTATAACAAGTGCCAACAGCTTAAGCCACGAAAACTCTGCCTTCTTACTTCCAAAGTCCGAAAAGTTCAATAATATATGCCATTATTACCTGTGCGACAACTATTGTTATCTCTGCCTTTGCTATGCCAAGCTCTGACACACTCTTTACAACTGTAAATGTAATAAATGCACCTATAACACCACCAAGAAGCGAAAGCTTGTTATCAACACGGAATATCCCGCCTATCTCCGGTCTTCCATTGAAAACCACATAACAAGACACGTCACAAACGCCGTTATCTGTACAAAGCCTGCTGCCACCCATATACTGCTGCTCTTAGTCACATTGGTATTAAACACTCCCTGAAGACTCATAAGCGCACCAGATATGATAGCAATAATAAATCCTGCCATTTAACCAACCTCCGTAATTAGTTTACTACTAATTAATATGGGTTAAATGACAGGAATTATACCTGTTATATATATGATGTTGGAGTCAAAAGCCCCACCTATGAGCAAGCTTATGTGAATTTAGACCTTTTGACCCCGGAAAGCTTCATACATATAAAACTTACCTTATAGATGTAAGATAGCTTTCCACTCCCTTATGAAACTCATTGTATGCATCATCAACACTCTTTCCATCCCATACCTGATGAATAAGTATTTCATATTGTGTATATATATTCTGCACTCCGACATACTTAGCCTTAACTATACTGTCAGAATATATATCGTGAAGCATATTATAATCTGTATTGTCAGCATTCTTTCCCTTCTTTGTAAGGTCTGCCCTTGCGCTTGTATGACCACTGAGTGACTGCATATCCTCTGCATAATCATACGATATTGCCCTTGCAACAGTCTTTGCAACTGCTATATTGGACGTATATGGATTAACTATTGCAAGCGTTGTCACTGACATCGGAACTGACTCAAGTCCTTCTGACAGATATGGAACCGGTATAATTCCATATGATACACCCGACTCATCAATCTTTTAAGTTATCAGTGCTAACTATTGTATACAACAGCTTATTCTGTGTGAATTCGTCAAGACATTCATCCAGTGTAGAACTCTGTCTGTCTATTCCAAATGTATCCTTTAACTGTGCATATTCCTTAACTGCCTGCTTAAAATGCTGCTCATCTATTGTAAATGAAGCAGCATCCTCTGCCTCATCGCCGCCTATATTCATATATCTTCCTATATATTGATAATTAAGAAACATACCTGACGGGTCAAAGTTAAATACTTTCGCAACACCTGCATTTTCTTCTGTCACCACATAATTATCGCTAATCTGCTTTAACTGCTCATATGACTCAACTGTTGATGCATACTGCTTGTTATACACCATAACAGGCATAGAAAAACTTACCGGATATCCATACAGCTTACCCTTGTATGAAGCCGACCTGATTGCTGCCTTTCCATATACCTGCTCATTATATATGTCCTTGTACGAATCATTTTCAAGCATAAGACCAAGAAGATATGCCTTGTCATTATTCTCTGCTGACATAAGATATACATCCGGTGCATTATTATTTCTTACTGTTTCTGTATATATCGTATCAACAATATCCTGTGCTTCAACATACACCGGATTAACCGTGATAAGATTATTAGCTGACTTAAGTCCTGAAGCTACAGTGTTAAGATAGCTTTCATAGTCCTTGTTATCATACCACACATTAATAGTAACAGGTGTTTCGATACCTAACTTCTTTGCTTCTTCATCCCTGTCAGTCTTACCACAGGCCGTTACTGAAACAAGAGTAACACATATCATAGTAACTGATATAAGCTTTTAATTAACTTCATAATATTTCCAACCTTTTCATATTACTGTGAATAATGCAACCAGATATAATCTTCAATAAGTTGTTGTAAACATATTAAAATGACTTCTTTAACTTTTCTATCATCTCATCCACGTCACTCTTAGTTATTACAAGTGGTGGCACCATTCTTATAACATTAGTTCCTGCTGAGAAAAGAATAAGTCCATTATCTAATGCCTTTGCAATAACATCCTTAGGACTGATTGAAAGTTCAAGTCCCTGCATAAGTCCGAGGCCTCTTCTTTCAATTATAAAATCATACTCATCTACTAATTCTTCAAGCTTCTTTTCAAGATAAGCAGATACTTCTTTTACATTTGCAAGTATATTCTGTTTCTCAAATAATTCAAATACCTTTGTGGCAGCAGCACGCAAGAGGATTACCACCATATGTTGTACCATGGTCACCCGGAACAAGTGCCTTTGCAACCTCTTCTGTTGCAAGAAATGCTCCTATAGGAACGCCACAGCCAAGTGCCTTTGCAACTGTAAGAATATCAGGCTTGACACCATACTGCTCATATGCAAACATAGTGCCTGTTCTGCCCATACCACACTGAATTTCATCAAGTACAAGAAGAATTCCCTTCTCATCACAAAGTTTCCTTACTCCCTGAATAAATTCATTAGTTGCAGGATATATTCCACCTTCGCCCTGTACTGTCTCAAATATAATAGCACAAGTTTTGTCATTTACCAACTGTTTAACGCTTTCAAGGTCATTATAATTAGCAAACTTTATTCCCGGTATCATAGGGCCGAAAGCTTCCTGATAATGCTTGTTGCCTGTAACTGCAAGTGCTCCCATACTTCTTCCGTGGAATGAATGATTCATTGCAATAATTTCTGAATCTGTTCTTCCAGTCTTTAAGTAAGCGTACTTCTTAGCAAGCTTTATAGCGCCCTATAGATTCTGTTCCACTGTTTGTAAAGAATACTCTGTCCATTCCTGAAGCCTTTGTTAATGCCTTTGCTGCCATAACTGCCGGCTCATTGTAAAAGTAGTTGGATGTGTGGATAAGCTTGTCTATCTGTGCCTTAAGCGCATCGTTATATTCTTTATTGTTATATCCAAGTGCAAATACAGCGATACCCGCACCAAAATCAAGATATTCCTTTCCGTCTGTATCGTATAATCTTACGCCATCGCCTTTATCAAGTACAATCTGATATCTGTTATATGTATGAATCAGCTTTTCTTCTGCTGTTTCTATAATCTGTTTAGTTTCCATAAATATATGCCTTTCTTAAATTTCTTTAAATGTCATCTTAGTGGCAGAATATACTTTATCCCTGACATTATATCAAGTAACCATAGTAACAATCCGGTCAATAAAAGTAAATAATATTTAGATTAATTTACAGGTTAGTTTCAAAGAATTTCTCTGCTCCCTCTGAAAGAATAGCTGTACCAACACCCTTGTTAGTAAATATTTCAAGAAGTAAGCAGTGTGGAATACGTCCATCAAGAATATGTACTCTTGAAACGCCGTGTTCAATAGCATCTATACAGTTATTAAGCTTAGGAAGCATACCGCCGCCTATTGTACCACTTGCAAGCAGTTCTCTTGCCTCTGTTGTAGAAAGCTCTGATATAAGGCTTGTCTTGTCATTGTAATCTCTGTATACACCTTCAATATCTGTCAGGAATGCAAGCTTTTCAGCATTTACTGCTCTTGCTATGGCACATGCAGCATCGTCAGCATTGATATTATATGAATGGAACTTATCGTCATAACCAATAGGACATATAACTGGTATAAAGTCATCCTTAAGAAGTGAATGGATAAGTGTTGTATCTACTTCCTTTACCTCTCCGACATATCCTATATCCTCGCCCTTTGAGTACTTCTTTTCAACCTTTAACATACCGCCATCTTTACCAGATATACCGCATGCCTTAACGCCAAGCTCCTCTATAAGTGAAACAAGACTCTTATTAACTCTGTTAAGAACCATTTCAGCTATTTCCATAGTTGGCTCGTCTGTAACTCTTAATCCATTCTTAAACTCTGGTGTCATTCCAGACTTCTCAACCCACTTGCTGATTTCCTTGCCGCCGCCGTGAACAATGATAGGCTTAAAACCTACAAGCTTTAATAATACAACATCCTGTATTACCTTTCTTTTAAGCTCCTCATCAACCATAGCACTTCCGCCGTACTTTACTACGATAATCTTTCTGCTGAACTTCTGTATATAAGGAAGAGCTTCAACAAGGATTTGTGCTTTCTTTAACTCTTCTTCCATATCTATTATACCCATTTTAAATTTATCTCCTTGATTGTGTGTATACTATTTTTTACATTTTTCACTATATATAAAACAAGTTGTTTTATTCGTAATTCTTATATGTTTAAAATTTACAAATTATATGTCTTTATAACACAAATAAATCTTTACAACTAATTTTAAATTTAATTGCCTAAATATTCATATTAAGACCTATAATCCGCATTTATCTTGACATAATCAAATGTAAGGTCGCAGCCCCATGCTGTAGCCTCAGCATTTCCCTGCTTTACATCTGCTATTGCTGTTACAGGATTTTCTGAAAGTATCTTTGTAGCCTCATCTTCGCTGTAATCTGTTGCGGTTCCGTCCTTTACAATCTGAAGCTTTCCTGCTGAACTTTCAAAGAATATATCAACCTTTTCTGGTTCAAAATCAACCCCTGAATAACCCATAGCACAAAGAATTCTGCCCCAGTTAGCATCATGACCGAATATAGCTGCCTTTGTAAGATTAGAAGTAACTATTGACTTCGCAAGAATTTTGGCCTGCTCCTTATTAACAGCACCCTTTACCTGAACCTCGAAAGACATGTGCAGCCTTCGCCATCCCCTGCTATCATCTTTGAAAGCTCTGTAAGAACATAGCTTAATGCCTCATAAAATGTATCATAAGCCTTGCTGTTTTCTGTTATCTTTTCATTACCAGCTTCACCATTGGCAAGAACAAGTACTGTATCGTTAGTCGATGTATCACCATCAACTGATATCATATTAAATGAGTCCTCAACAATATCACTTGTCATCTTCTGTAAAGCTTTCTTTTCAATAACAGCATCTGTTGTTATAAAGCAGAGCATAGTTGCCATATGAGGATGAATCATTCCGGCACCCTTACACATACCACCAACAGTCACTTTCTTTCCGTCTATATCTACAGTACATGCAACCTGCTTACTTCTTGTATCTGTAGTCATAATAGCCTCGGCAGCGAGTGTTCCTGCCTCTTCTGTTGAAGCAAGAAGTTCTGGAAGAGCTTTGATACCTGCACACATTCTGTCCATAGGAAGCTGCATACCTATAACGCCTGTAGAACCTAACAGAACTGAATTAGCTGGAACTCCAAGCACCTCACCTGCTGTCTTTGCTTCAAGCGCACACGCTTCATCGCCCTCAACACCTGTACATGCATTGGCAACACCGCTGTTTACCACGATTGCATGTGCGCCTTCTTCACTGTATACAATACTCTTATCCCACTTTACTGGTGCTGCGAACACTCTGTTAAGTGTAAATGTTCCTGCTGTAACACATGGCGTTTCTGAGAAAACCATAGCCATATCTTTCTTACCATTCTTATACTTAATACCTGCTGCCATACCTGCTGCCTTAAAACCCTTAGCAGCGGTAACTCCACCTTTATAATCTCCATGATTACTACTCCGAATTTCATTATGTATTATTTTCATAATATTGCTTCAACAACTTATTTAAATGAATGTTATTATCAAAAATATTTTGACAATAACTTATTGTTATGGGAACATAGGTGCCATCTTAAGTCCTTCGTTCTCATCAAAACCAAATAACAGGTTCATATTCTGTACTGCCTGTCCGGCTGCACCCTTTACCAGATTATCAAGTGCGCCCATCGCTATAATTCTGTTAGTTCTTGGCTCTATCTTAAATCCAATATCTACAAAGTTGCTTCCTTCAACCCATCTTGTTTCAGGGCATACATCCTTAGGAAGAACTCTTACAAAGTATTCCTTATCATAATACTTGTCATAAGCAGCCTTTACATCTTCATAAGTTACATCCTTTGCAAGATTAGCATATGCTGTAACAAGTATTCCCCTGTTTCATAGGAACAAGATGAGGGACATCCTTAAAGGTCATCTCTTCCACAAGCATATCCTAACTGCTCTTCTATTTCTGGTGTTTGTCAACAATGAGCCTTTCCATCACCATAAGTTACATCCTTTACAAAGATACCTAGCCTGATACCGCTCTTTGCAATTATAATAGTATCAGGATCCCCTTCCTTGACAAGGGAACATGTAAGAATAGATGGGTAAATTATATTCTTGTAGCTTTATCCTGTTAATCACACAGTCCGTATACAGCTTCCATAAGCCTATCCTATGTCTGGTGGTCCATTATCCCTGATGTTTGAGATACATCCACCAACTTCACAAAGATTTGCAACTTTGCACCATCAAAGAGCTGCGCCTGAGAGTACGCTCCTGTCTATGCATCTGATTGTACGATAAAAGTCATCAGGATTAATACGTTCCTTTTACGGATGAAGTGCTATATCAAATATGTAATAGAAAAAATGATAAAACATCTGGTACTAGCAATTATTCTTGTATCCGCAGTAACCATATCCCTGTTAATCTCACACAGTCCGTATACAGCTTCATCAAGTATACAATGTGGCAACTTATGCTCTAACTTATACCACTTTTCATATATATTCAACATTGTTTAAGCTGAAGTCTGCACTAAGGTCAAGGATCTTTACCTTTGAAAGAATATCACCATTTGCAAGTGGATTGCACCATAGACTGCCTGTTGCATCTATTACAAATCAATTAATTATTCATGAAAGTGGATATAATGTAACTAGACCATAACAGGATCAATTCTTGTATCCTTAGTAATTTGTTAATCTCATCAGTCCGTAACAGCTTCATCAATATTTCTGGTGACTACATACCGATAATATCTTTAATCTGAAGTCTGCACTAAGGTCAATTATCTTTACCTTTGAAAGAATATCATCATTTACAAGTGATGCACATAGACCCTGTGGAGTTGCTGTAAATATCTCAACCTCATTTGCAAGCTGCTCCATGTTATCATCCATACATTTAGCATCAACAAGCTTAAACATATTTCGTTACACGAATAATTCTGGTATCCTAGCACCGACTAATTGTGTCAACCTTTCTTACTAATACCTGCATATCCGGTAGAATAATTTATTTATTCATTCGTGTGAATATTTTCATCGTAATTCATATATGTAAATGAATTAATAAAATGATAAATTACATTATAGCAACTTTTTCCTTATGTAAAGAGGTTATTCATATTGTTTTATATTTATGCATAAAATATGCATAAATTTGCATAATATTCATTTTTCCTATTGCATTTTCTTCTTAAGTAGTTTATTATAATTGGCAGAGTTTATTCATTATTTTATTGTTTTATTTAGTACTATAAAAATATTGCTACACGGCAGTAATCATTTATTTTATTAATAGCAATATTATGATGTTGTAACCAGATTATACATAATTATCTATGGAGTACTTTTAATGAAAGAGAAGTTGTTTTGGCTTATTCAGGCGGACTTGATACTACTGCTATCATCCCTTGGTTAAAGGAAACCTTTGACTATGAAGTTATCTGCGTATGTGCAGACTGCGGACAGGGTGAAGAGTTAGATGGTCTTGAAGAAAGCTTTATCTTGCGGCGCTGCCAAGTTATACATAGAAGATGTTACAGATGAATTCTGCGATAACTATGTTGTCCCTTGTGTTCAGGCACATGCTGTATATGAAAATAAGTATTTACTTGGAACATCTATGGCAAGACCTGTTATTGCTAAAGACTTGTTGAAATAGCACGTAAGGAAGGCGCTGTTGCTATCTGCCACGGTGCTACCGGTAAAGGTAATGACCAGATAAGATTTGAGCTTACTATCAAGGCTTTAGCTCCAGATATCAAGATCATCGCACCTTGGAGATTCAAGATGGACATTACAGTCACGTGAAGATGAGATTGAATATTGCAGACAGCATGGTATTCATCTTCCATTCAGCCCAGATTCAAGCTACAGCCGTGACCGTAACATCTGGCATATAAGCCACGAAGGTCTTGAGCTTGAAGACCCAGCTAACGAGCCAAACTACAAGCACCTTCTTGTACTTGGATGCTCACCAGAGGATGCTCAGATGAGGGCGAATATGTAACTATGACATTTGAAAGGGTGTTCCTACATCTGTTAATGGTAAGAAGATGAAGGTTTCTGACATCATCAGAGAACTCAACAGACTTGGCGGAAAGCATGGTATCGGTATTATCGATATCGTAGAAAACAGAGTTGTAGGTATGAAATCCCGTGGTGTATATGAGACACCTGGTGGAACTATCCTTTACGAAGCTCACCAGCAGCTTGAGCTTATCCTTGACAGAGATACAACAACTGAGAAGATTAATGTTGCTAACAAGTTTGCACAGGTTATATATGAAGGAAAGTGGGAAACACCTCTTCGTGAAGCACTTCAGGCATTCATCGAAAAGACTCAGGAATATGTAACTGGTGAAGTTAAGTTCAAGCTCTACAAGGGCAACATCATCAAGGCCGGAACAACATCTCCATATTCATTATATAACGAATCAATCGCTTCATTTACAACTGGTGACCTTTATGACCACCACGACGCTGATGGTTTCATCAACCTCTTTGGTCTTTCACTTAAGGTAAGAGCTATGAAGAAGCTTGAAAACGAAAAGAAGAATAACAAATAATGCTTTAAAAATATTATATAACAAGTATTATAAAACAAAATCAGGAGCTGCCACATGTGATATGTAGCAGCTCCATTTTTCATCTTTATATAATGTTTTATGAGCTTTATAATATTTTATAAATTCTTATAAACTGTTCTTATAAACTCGCATAAACCCTTATCAAACATTAATCTCAGATATTTCTATATTCTTTTCTCCTGTTATATACAAGAACTCCACCTATAACTGCTAATGCTGTTATTGTAACCATCATATATGATACAACATTAACATCACTTGCCATAGCTGTTGAATTCAATGAAAACTATCTCCTGTTTTTACAACCATTCCATATATCAAAGTAATAACATAAGAAGCTGCTGCCAGTATACACATAACACCCATAACCCTATAAGCAATCTGAGTATCTATAAACACAGTTCTTCCTAGATATCTGTTACTTACAGCCGCCATACATCTGTTTCCAATTATATTTGCAATAAAAATATATATACCACCTGTTATAACAAATATACATGGGAGTGTGTACCTTACAACCCTGACAGGATTAAATGCAATGATAACAATCAATAATGTGATATATATAAAAAGCATCAATATCTTAAACACAACAGACGTTATTATTCCATATACCTTTATAAGCGGCTGCAGACGATAAGATATATCACCATATATACCACTGGCATAATTATTTATAGCTTCATTTGCAGCATTTTACTATAGCTAAGAGCTGCCCTGACTATTGTTTCCTGTATATTTCCCATATTGATATTAGATGCTATTTTGTTATATGTCATATCCATAAGCTCATCCAGCTCTGCATCTATATTAATCTCTATATCATCAAAGGATTTTTCTTTAAGCATCCCGTCAACCATAGCCGTTGTATATTTCTGTGCTATTCTGTCTACTATCTTAGAATCCTCTATACTTGTCTGAATTCTGGATAATGCCTCCATATTATCTCCAAGTGAATCAAAAAGTATCCATAAAACGGTGCGATATAGCAGCTGACAGTCCTGCATCCTTTAACATGCTTGAGACATACATAGGTGCCGTTACACATACAATAAGTATAAGACCTGCTATTACAGATATTAAACCAACACCTATCTGTGTCCACCTGTTAGCAGTATCCCTGTATTGCCTGTATCCATATGACATATATATTCCTTCTTTCTGTTTAGATATAACAATTCCGTAATCTTCCAACACAATCACATTGAAACAATCACATTAACATAATCATATTAACACAATTATATTAATACAACTATAAAAATGTAATAGATTTGGTGCTTTCTTACATTTTCCTGAATCTGTTATAACGCTGTCTTACAAGCTCTTCCTTGTCCATATCAATATATCTGTACATAAAATCACATATCATGCGTTTCATATATAATGTCACTCTTTTTATATTATTTTCATTTATAACCGGATATTCCGGAATGACCTTCTCTATTATGCCAAGCTCATATAAATCTGCTGACGTCAGCTTCATTATTTCTGCAGCCTCTTTTGCTTTCTTAGAATCCTTCCACAGTATCGATGCAAAGCCTTCTGGTGAAAGTATTGAATATATGGAATTCTCCATCATCCATACCTCATTGGCAACACCTAATGCAAGTGCGCCACCGCTTCCACCTTCGCCAGTTACTATTGACAGCACTGGAACTGTCAGACTGCTCATCTCATACAGATTCTTTGCTATAGCTTCTCCCTGGCCTCTCTCTTCTGCACCAAGACCGCAATATGCTCCTGGAGTGTCTATAAAACATATAACCGGTCTGTTAAATTTTTCAGCCTGCTTCATAAGCCTGAGTGCCTTTCTATACCCTTCGGGATTAGGCATTCCAAAGTTTCTTGATATATTCTCTTTAGTAGTCTTACCCTTCATATGTCCTATGACTGTTACCGGAATACTGCCAAATGTTGCAATTCCACCTATTATCGCCTTATCATCGCCAAAGCTTCTGTCACCATGAAGTTCAAAAATCTTTAGTTATTTTTCTATGTAATCTGCAGCATTAGGTCTTTCACTGCTTCTGGCTATTTCAACTTTTTTCCCATACATCATATTCATTATACAGATTATTATCAGCTTCAGCCTTTTTCTTCTTCTATCTATTTTTTAAAATATATATTATCAAGATACTCAAGATACTTCTTCATAATATCCGAATTGCTCTGGTATGTATCCACATTTTCTTTAACTTCTGTATAAGCTCCACTGTACTTATGTATATCAAGCAGATACGCAAGTGTCTTCTTAAGCTCATCTCTTTTAACAATCGCATCCACAAAACCGTGTTCTAACAAAAATTCTGCTCTCTGAAATCCTTCTGGCAGCTCCTGTCCTATAGTCTGTCTGATAACTCTTGGTCCTGCAAAACCTATAAGGGCACCTGGCTCTGCAAGTATAATATCACCAAGCATTGCAAAACTTGCTGTAACACCTCCAGTTGTAGGATCAGTAAGAACAGTGATATATAAAAGTCCTGCCTCATCATGTTTTTAATGCAGCACTTATCTTTGCCATCTGCATCAGAGATACGATTCCTTCCTGCATTCTAGCTCCACCAGAGCATGTAAATATAATAACCGGCAGCTTCTGCTCTGTAGCCTTCTCAACTGCCCGTGTAAGCTTTTCACCTACAATTTCGCCCATACTGCCCATAAGAAATCTCGTATCACAGACACCTATAACAGCTTTGCTGCCATCTATCTTTCCAACGCCGGTTATTACTGCCTCATCAAGATTTGTTTTTCTTTTAAGATTCTGGATTTTTCCTCATAACCTGGGTATTCACATGGATTGCTCTCTTCAATGTTAGTATCCCATTCTGAAAATGTATTCTTATCCACTACCATGGATATCCTTGTTCTGGCATCCAGCTTCATATAATATCCACATTCCGGACATACACAATTATTCAGATACATGTCCTCAGTTAAGATTATTTTGAACAAACCGGACATTTCGTATATAATCCATCTGGAACATTTATATTACTGCTATCCAGATTGTTGATTTTATTTTTATGGATATTCTTTTTAAACAAGCCTTTTATCTGCATATAAATCCTCATTTCCACGCACTCTTACTGTGCATAACGAACAACTATTTTTACATACCTGTGGATACTCCTCTGGTATGAAATCTGTACTGACATCACCTTTAATAAACTTCTCATTCTGGCATATATCATACATAAAATCTGTATTTGTTGTGACACCTTCAATAATAATCTCGCCAAGGACACTTCTCATCTTCTCAATCACTGTTTTCCTGTCGTTTGCATATGTCATAACCTTCATTATCATGGAATCATAAAAGGATTATCGTATATCCACTATAAACTGCGGTATCTATTCTTACACCATTACCACCTGGTATATGTATATTCTTTATTGTTCCCGGATTAGGTGCAAAGTTCTTTTCAGGGTTTTCAGCATTGATTCTTATTTCCATGGCAGCACCATGTATCCTTACATCCTCCTGCTTAATGCCAAGGCTTTCGCCGGCTGCTATCTTTATCTGCTCCTTTATAAGATCAACACCTGTCACAAGTTCAGTTATACCATGTTCAACCTGAATACGGGTATTTACCTCCATAAAGTAATAATTGTCGTTTTATCAAGAAGAAACTCAACTGTTCCTGCATTTTCATAGTTAACTGCCTTAGCCACTGCCACTGCAGTATCTCCCATTCTCTTTCTTAATTCATCATTTAACGCAGGAGATGGTGATTCCTCAACTAACTTCTGGTGATTTCTTTGTATTGAACAATCCCTTTCACCAAGATGAATTGTATTTCCATATTTATCAGCTAATATCTGGAACTCTATATGTCTTGGCTTTTCTATATATTTTCTATATACATTGTGCCATCAGCAAAGCCATTCACAGCTTCTCTCTGTGCGTTATCGAATTCCCTTTTAAAATCTTCTTTTGTATATACAACACGCATTCCCTTGCCACCGCCGCCAAGTGCAGCTTTAATCATAACAGGATAACCTATATTGTCTGCAAGCTCTTTTCCTCTTTCTGCATCCATAACTGGTTCTTTGGTTCCTGGAACAACTGGAATACCTGCTGATATCATTGTATTTCTTGCTTCCTGTTTATTACCTGTTTTCTCTATGATATCTGAATCTGGACCTATAAATGCGATGTTACATTTTTCACATAATGATGCAAACTTACTGTTTTCAGAAAGGAACCCAAAGCCTGGATGTATTGCATCTGCATGTGCAGCTACAGTTGCACTCAATATTCTTTCCATATTAAGGTAACTATCCTTAGCTGCTGCCTTTCCTATGCATACACTCTCATCAGCCAGCTGCGTATGAAGTGCTTCCTTATCCGCCTCAGAATATACTGCAACCGTCTGTATACCCATTTCCTGCAGGCTCTTATTATTCTAACAGCTATTTCGCCTCTGTTCGCTATCAATATCTTATTAAACACAGCTTCATCTCCTTATAATCATTCCATAATCCATATATTATACTTATAACATCAGACGGATTAACCCACCATAAATGTAAGCTCAGCTGTAAGTGCAACCTCTCCATCTACTGTCGCAACAGCCTTTCCACGCCAACTGGTCCTTTTTTCTTTATAATCTCACATTCCATCTTAAGTTTATCACCAGGAACAACTTTTCTTTTAAATCTTGCATTATTAACTGCACCAAAATATGCTGTTTTACCTTTGTTTTCTTCCAGCGAAAGTATCGCAACAGCACCTACCTGTGCGCATGCCTCTATCTGAAGGACGCCCGGCATAACCGGCTCAGCTGGAAAATGTCCTGCAAAATAAGGCTCATCATATGTAATACACTTATATCCTGTTGCCTTTATTCCAGGCTCAAGTTCATCTATTGTATCCACAAGCAGAAAAGGATGTCTGTGTGGAATAATATCCATTATTTCCTTTGTTGTAAGCATACATAACTCCTTATATTAAATAATCGAATTTCATATATATGATGTCGGTATCAAAACCAATGCCTTTGATACCGACGTATTATCAGACTGGTTTTATAACGAACATAGGCTGTCCATATTCAACCATCTGTTCATTATCTACAAGAATATCAGTAACCACACCATCATAATCACTTTCAATCTCATTCATAAGCTTCATTGCTTCTACTATACCGATTACCTGACCCTTTTAACTCTGTCACCTATTGCTACATATGCATCAGCTTCCGGAGATGCTGAACTGTAGAATACACCTACAAGTGGTGAATTAACAGTAAGTACACTATCATCAGAAGTTTTATGTCTGATTTATTCAATCCTGATTCATTGACACTATCGCTATTAACTATATCATCAGTACTGGCAGTATCTTTAACAGCAGCCCTGTCACTTCTGTCAGCACCAAGCGAAAGCTTAGTGTCGCCATCTTCCATGCTAAAGCTAGTAAGTGAAGATTCTGATACAGCATTAATCAGCTTTATTACATTTTCTAATTCCATATATTATCTCCATTTCTTCATGACCTTTTATTCATATCCTGGTATTCCAGATATCTCACCAGCAATCCACTTATGTACTTTAAGCGTTCATCGTATTATGAATACTTTCTTACTATAAGAGTTGCATTATGTCCACCAAAACCAAGAGAATTCGTCATAACTACATCAACGTCCTTTTGATTCCTTCATCCTTGACATAATTAAGATCCATTTCTTCCTCTGTTTCTGATAGTCCGACATTCGGATGTATATAACCATCCTGGATTGACTTGACACAGGCTATGAACTCAACTGCGCCTGCTGCACCAAGCAGGTGTCCAACCATGGATTTTGTTGAACTTACAGGCACACTGTAAGCTGCATCCTTAAGTGCAAGCTTGATTGCCCTTGTCTCAAAAGGTCATTGTGATGTGTACTTGTTCCATGTGCATTGATATAGTCAATATCATCTGGTTTTACTTCTGCTTCCTTCATGGCACTTGTCATAGCATATGCAGCTCCACTTCCATCCTCCATAGGTGATGTTATATGGTATGCATCAGAAGAACAGCCATAGCCTGTGATCTCTGCATATATATGCGCTCCTCTCTTTAAAGCATGCTCCAGCTCTTCAAGTACAACCACACCTGTCTTCACCCATGACAAATCCATCTCTCTCTTTGTCAAATGGAATAGATGCTCTCTTCGGATCTGTAGATGTTGAAAGTGCTGTAAGTGCTGCAAAACCACCGATTCAATAGGAGATATAGAACTTTCAGTTCCACCTGCAAACATAACATCTGCCTCACCATGCTGTATACTTCTATAGCCTTCACCTATAGAGTTAGTTCCAGTAGCACATGCTGTAACAACATTTATATTCTTACCCTTTAAACCAAGCTGTATTGATACATTACCAGCTGCCATATTAGTTATCATAAGAGGTACAAGAAGCGGATTAATCCTAGATGGACCCTTTTCAAGCAGCTTCTTGTGATTGCTTTCCATAGCTTCTAGGCTTCCAACACCAGAGCCTACTGATACACCAACACGGAAAGCATCCTCTTTAGTCATATCAAGCCCTGAATCCTTCATAGCCTCATGCGCAGCCGCAACAGCATACTGACTGAACTTCCATCCTTTTGGCTGCCTTGAAATCCATATAATTCTTAGCATCAAAATCCTTTACCTCTGCTGCAAGCTTAACCTTATAATCTGTTGTATCAAACCTTGTTATATTATCTATTCCAACTGTATTCTCTTTAACAGAATTCCAGAATTCATCCACACTTAAACCTATAGGTGTTATTGCACCCATACCTGTAACAACTACTCTTCTCATCAGATATTCATACCTCCATCTACTGATATCACCTGTCCTGTTATGTATGCCGCTTCATCTGATGCCAGAAATGCTACAGCATTGCTTATATCATCCACGCTTCCCATTCTTGAAAGAGGAATCATATCAAGTACTGACTTCTTCTGTTCTTCAGATAAAACCTTTGTCATATCTGTATCAATATATCCAGGTGCAACTGCATTAACAGTTATTCCACGTGATGCAAGCTCCTTTGCAGCAGATTTGGTAATACCTATCACACCTGCTTTAGAAGCACTGTAATTAACCTGTCCTGCATTACCAGCTATGCCTACAACTGATGACATATTGATTATTCTTCCGCTTCTTTGCTTTAACATGTATCTGCTTACGTGTCTTATGCAGTTAAATGTTCCCTTAAGATTAACATCTATAACTCTGTCAAAATCTTCCTCTTTCATTCTCATGATAAGACCATCTTTTGTTATACCAGCATTATTTATGAGAATATCTATTCTCTTATATTTATCCATTATATATGTGATCATCTTTTCAGTTTCTTCATACGAATCAACCTGACACTTGTATTTCTCTGCCTTTCCGTTGGCAGCCAAAATGTTTTCAACTGTTCTATCTGCTGCTTCATCATTACCACTGTAATTAACAATAACCACAGCCCCTCTTTGGCAAAACGGGCAGCTATCGCAGCTCCTATTCCTCTGCCAGCTCCGGTTACAAGCACTATCTTGTTTTCATATCTTTTATACAATTATCCATACACATAACACACTGCCTTTCATTGATACAATATTGCTAAAGCCATACCAATATCATGTCTGCATTTACTGCCTGTTATTTTATAACTACTTCCTTTCCATGCTCTTAGCTATCTTTTTAACAAAGCCAGATAAAGTTTTTCCTGGTCCCACCTCAACAAATGTATCATAACCATCGGCTATCATTTTTCTGACTGACTGTTCAAAACATACTGAACTATATACCTGCTTTGAAGAAGTTCTTTTATATATTCACTGGATGTATTCTCATCCACGTACTCAGCTGTACAGTTCGCCACATAAGGATGCTTCACTTTATCAAAAGTGACTTTTCAAGATCCTTCATAAGCTTGTCACCTGCGCCCTTAAGAAGCTTTGAATGAAACGGTCCACTTACATTAAGAAGAATTGTTCTTCTTGCTCCTGCTTCCTTAAGCACTTCCATAGCTTCCTGTACACATTCCTTTTACCTGATATTACTATCTGGCCAGGGCAGTTGTAATTAGCTGCGGAAACTGTATCAGGATACATATCATTATCAGACTCTGCGTTCCCGCTTTTATCATTGTTATATTTAGCAAGTACACCGTCAACCTCATCTGATGTAAGTCCGATAACTGCAGCCATGGCACCTATGCCAGCCGGAACCTCCTGTTCCATATATATTCCACGGTTTCTACAAGTTTTACACCATCTTCATAAGATAGCGCACCACTTGCAGTAAGTGCACTATATTCACCTAATGAAAGTCCAATAGCTGCATCATATGTAAGACCCTGCTCAACCATATCAGCAAGCTGGGAGATTTCTGTTACATATAACGCAATCTGTGTATACTCCGTTTTATCAAGAAGATCATTTTCTTCAAATATTAAATGCTCCATATTGATACCTGTCAGTTCACCAGCCTTCTTAAAACACTTTACTGATGAAGTGCAGCTATTATAGCTTTCTTCCCATTCCAGTACACTGGCTTCCCTGTCCTGGAAACATTACAACTGTTTTTCCCATACCTTTTAAATCCTCATTTCCATACACTGTTTTATGCCAGCTTATTATGCGAATTATATACCTCAGAGACTTCCTTCATAAGCTCCTTAATAATCTCTTCACATGTCTGTTCCTTATTGACAAGACCTGCTATCTGACCTGCCATTACAGTTCCCTGCTTGACATCACCATCCACAACAGCCTTCTTAATGTTCCAAGAGTAAGTCTTCAAGCTTTTCAAACTCAACACCTTCTTTTCCATATCAAGATACTCTCTTGTCATGCTGTTTCTAAGGATCTTACTGATGTCCTGTGCTTCTGCCAGTTACTACTGAATCTATATCCTTGGCAGCTATAACTCTGTCCTTATAATTCTGATGGACATTCGATTCCTTAGCCACAACGAATCTTGTTCCCATCTGTACAGCCTCTGCACCCAGCATAAATGCTGCACATACACCTCTGCCATCACCTATTCCGCCAGCTGCTATAACAGGAATATCAACTGCATCAACAACCTGTGGTACAAGTGTCATGGTCGTTTCCTCGCCGATATGTCCACCTGATTCCATACCCTCTGCTACAACTGCATCTGCTCCGGCGCGTTCCATCATTCTTGCAAGTGCAACTGATGCCACAACAGGAATAACCCTTATTCCAGCCTCCTTCCAGGCCTTCATATATTTGCTTGATTGCCTGCACCTGTTGTTACTGCTTCTATATGCTCATCAATAACAAGCTGTGCTATTTCATCTGCATAATCACTTAAAAGCATAATATTAACACCAACTGGCTTATCTGTTATCTTTCGTGCTATATGTATCTGTTCTTTAACCCATTCTGCCGGCGCATTAGCTGCCCGATAAATCCCATTCCACCGGCTTTGCTGACGTGGGCTGCCAGATTAGCATCTGCAACCCATGCCATGCCGCCCTGTATAACAGGATATTCTATATTAAGAAGCTCTGTTACACGAGTTTTCATAACTTATTTTCCTTCCTGACATTTATAACTATTTCTGGTTAGCCTCGATATAATCAACAACATCCTGTACTGTAAGAATCTTTTCAAGCTCCTCAGATGGAATAGTTACTGAACACTCATCCTCAAGTGACATAACAAGTTCAAAAGATCAAGTGAATCTGCCTTAAGATCTTCCTTGAAATTAGACTCAGGCTTGATAACTGCCTCATCTATACCTAACTGTGCTGCAACTAATTCTCTTACTTTTCAAACATAATGTTAAATCTCCTTAAATCTTAATATTTTTATTATTTTAATTGGTGTCTGTGGCAAACTCTTCTGCCATAAACATCTTTATATATGTTAAAATGCCGCTTATCCTGCTGCTTAATAGCTTCAAGCAGACAGTATATGTAATAATCTTAATAAGCTGTGCATCATTAACCCTGTTACCATACCAAAAGAATGCTTCCCCAGCTTAATCCTGCACCGAAGCCGGCAAGTACAAGCTTTTCTTCCTGTTTTAAGCTTCCATTTCTGTTTAACTCATCAAGCAGAATCGGAATGCTTGCTGATGATGTATTTCCATATTCATTCAGATTGACTGGAAACTTATCTTTATCAGCCTTAAGCCTTTTCGCTACGCTCTCTATAATACGTACATTAGCCTGATGCAGTATGAACTTATCAACATCATTAACATCCATATTATTATTATGTAAAAGTGTTTCTATGGCTGTAGGAACACTCTTTACGGCGAATTTAAACACTTCCTGTCCATCCATATGTATAAATATATCTGTACTGCATGAATCAGAAAATCTTCTGCCACCTGTTAAAACAGATGCACCTGTTCCATCATTGTAGATATTGCTGTCAATAATCCCTCTTTCATGACCAACAGATACACCAGTGTCATCTTCCGTGTTGTTGTCAACTGCTTTAAGAACCACTGCGCCAGCACCATCTCCGAAAAGCACACACACACTTCTGTCTTTCCAGTTAACTATTTCTGACATTTTTCTGAACCAATAACAAGTGCATATTTATACGAACCTGCCTTTAACATTGAAGCTGCAATATCCAGGGCTGTAATAAAACCTGAACATGCTGCACTTACATCAAAACACATAGCATTTACTGCTTTAAGCTTTGCCTGTACAAGTGATGCCTGATTAGGAAAAGCATAATCAGGAGTTGACGTTGCAACTATAATAAGACCTATGTTAGAAGCTTCAATATGTGCATCCTCCACTGCATTCCTTGCAGCGTTGTATGCCATATCAGCATTATCCATATCTTTTGCTATATGTCTGTTACATATACCAGTTCTTGTCTTTATCCACTCGTCACTGTATCTACCATTTCTGACAGATTATCGTTAGTCAATATATCTGGTGGAACATAGCTTCCTGTTCCTATGATTCTTGTTCTTATCATACTTTTTGTCCTTATTTATTTGACTTACTAACTGTTTGATTATCTTACTTTGATTTTCAAACATTATTTTTATACTACAAGACTTATGTGTTTGTCAAGGTTATTTTGATATTCAAATTATTAAAATATACTAAAATAATATAAGACAATAAAAGACCTGAAACAGATTATTACATCTGCTTCAGATCCTTTTTAACTTTTAATTTAACTTCTTTATCCGGCGTGAGCGATTCACATATCTTGCGTACCGCCTTCTGATATGACAGCTTATCTAACTTTAAGCAGTCGGTATCTGTAAGATATTCCCACGTTCTTTTGGAAATGTAACAAAACATTCTGCAAGAAGCCAGCCTGCTGCCATCTGTGTATAATATCCATAGGTTGAAAATCCCTGTTTACGAGTGAAAATATATCGTCAAGATATAAACCATTATCACAATTTCTTTCATCTGTGCTTTCTATATCTTTAACAGTAACCTTTTTCATTCTCGGTCTTTTCATACCATGCATATCGACCTTTAAGTAGTGGTCCAACAGCATTATAAGACCTACTCTTGCCCTGTATTCATCACGCGATTCTATACATTCCTTTATGTATGGCAGAAACTCGTCCCGAAACATATCCATAACCCTGAATTCTACACAAAGCTGTCATTTACAGCCCAGTTGTTCACAAGAGGAACGAATGCATTGAAGTCTTTTAAAGCCTTCTTAAAGTCTTTCTCCTTCGCTGTTCCCATTCCTATTATGTAGCTTCTAAGCAGCGTTTCTTCCTGATAAATATCCGGTTCACTAAGCAGCTGCCGGAAATCCTTATTCTCTTTTATAAGCTGTTTTGCATATTGCTTTAATACCGGCTGTCTTATTCCTATTATATTATCGCAGCCAGGAATAAGTGAGGATGTAAATGCTGCATATTCTCCTTTATCAGTCATCCCCAGAAGTTCATTTCTTATATATTCCAGCATTATTCATAAAGAGGATACTTGTCTGTAAGTTCCTTAACCATAGCCATAGCCTTAGCCTGATTAGCATCAACATCATCAACAAGTAAAGCAATAGCTTCTGCTACTACATCCATATCTGCTGTGTTGAAGCCTCTTGTTGTAACTGCTGCTGTACCAAGTCTGATACCACTTGTTACGAATGGTGAAGCTGGATCGTTAGGGATAGTGTTCTTGTTACATGTAATATTAGCTGCATCAAGAAGCTTTCTACTTCCTTACCAGTCTTATTCTTGCTTAAAAGATTAACAAGCATAACGTGAGTATCTGTACCACCAGAAACGATATCAAAGCCTCTGTTCATAAGTCCTGTACAAAGAGCCTGTGCATTGTCAACAATGTTCTTAGCATAAGTCTTAAAGCTTGGATCAAGTGCTTCCTTTAAGCATACTGCCTTACCAGCAATAACATGCATAAGTGGACCGCCCTGGATTCCTGGGAATACAGCCTTGTTAAACTTAAACTTTTCAGCAGCTTCTGCTGATGAAAGGATCATACCACCTCTTGGTCCTCTTAATGTCTTATGTGTTGTTGTTGTTGTTACATGTGCATAAGGAATCGGGCTTGGATGCTGTCCTCCTGCTACCAGACCGGCGAAGTGAGCCATATCTACCATAAGATAAGCACCAACTTCGTCAGCTATCTCTCTGAACTTCTTAAAATCAATAACTCTTGCGTATGCACTAGCACCAGCAATGATCATCTTTGGCTTACATTCCTTAGCTATTCTTAATACTTCATCATAATCTATAAAGCCTTCGGCTGTAACACCATAAGGAACTATATTAAAATATTTACCAGAGATATTAACTGGTGAACCATGTGAAAGGTGTCCACCACAGTCAAGGCTCATACCCATAACAGTGTCACCTGGTTCTACCATAGCAAAGAATGCTGCAAGGTTTGCCTGTGCTCCTGAATGTGGCTGAACATTTGCATACTCACAGCCAAATAACTTCTTAGCTCTCTCAATTGCAAGTGTTTCAACAACATCTACACACTGGCAGCCGCCATAATATCTCTTCCCCGGATATCCTTCCGCATATTTATTGGTCAGTGGACTTCCCATTGCTGCCATAACTGCCTTACTTACAAGGTTCTCAGAAGCTATTAATTCAATATGGCTTCTCTGTCTTGCTAATTCATCATCCATAGCTTTAGCTAATTCTGGATCATAGTTCAATACTTCATCAAATGAATACATATTACAACCTCCATTTTCTATAGTTGTAGTTATACAACCTGTATAACTATTAATTTTATAGATTATTTAGCAATAAGTCAATGTATAATTATACATTTTATTATATTTTATGCCTCTGTCGAACGTTTTAAGTCCTCTGCAAGAAGATATATGTTATGTAATATAGTCTTACAGTTCTTCATGCTTTCAACTGTTGTGTCAGATACTTTTAAGCCTTCAGTCGAAGCTGCTGCTACCTCTTCTCCTGTTGCTGATAAATGTGAAATATTATCAGAAATAACAGAAGTTGAATCAGTATCTTGTTAATGCTCTGCTCTGCAGAATCTATATTGTTCATAAGATTGTCAACTGTTTTTCCTACGTCCTCAAAGTCACTCTTGTATTATCAATAAGCTCATTCTGCTTATTAACTGACTCAACTGATGCTTTTATGCTCTCATTAGCTTTCTTGGTATCTTCATAAAGATTATTGATTATATCTGTTATGCTTGAAGATGCATTCTTAGTCTGTTCTGAGAGCTGTCTTATCTCTTCGGCTACTACTGCGAAACCCTTTCCGGCTTCTCCTGCTCTTGCTGCTTCTATTGAAGCATTTAATGCAAGAAGGTTAGTCTGGCTTGAAATCTCTACGATAGAACCAATAAATCCCTGTACATCATCAACCTTTTCTGTAAGACTGTTAATCACATCTACGATTATATTGCTTGCATCATGTACATTCTGTGCCTGTTCCTTAAGTTCAACTACTATAGCCTTACTATCATTAACAGTCTCATCTGTTCTGTGTGAAGCCTCAACCATCTCGCTTATCTCTTTTTCAGCAATATCAGTGTTTTCTTGAATCTCTGCACACATAGTGGCCTGTCTTTGTATAGCTTCTGCTGTGCTTTCTGTGCTTTCTGCTATATCTTTCATTGAATTGTGGTTTATATCTATGCTCTTTTCTAACTCATCAAGCATATCCATAGCCTGTCCGAAATGTCTGGTTATATTATCAGCTACAGCAACCATCTTCTCGTTATTCTCTTTCTGTATAACTGCTGCTGCCTCTATCTTATTCATATTCTCTGCAAAACTGCTTAAGCAGCTTTGTTACACTAAGAGATATACATGTAACAATAACCAATACTAATATAGCAAGAACCCTGCTTGCCATAGCCACTCCATTATACATATTATAATCCATAATAAGTCTTATGACATTACCAGCTATCGCAACGCCATCAGCCCACAATATTAGTTTTCATTAAGATATACCATCGAAGCCATAATCAAAGGAAGTACATATGTCCATACACCATCAGTTGAATTAAGCAGTATAAGAACAACATATCCAAATGCCATTGATACCGCAATCGTTAATTCACACACTCTGGTCTTCTTCCTTAAAATATAAGCAGCTACTGATACAATAATTACAGCAAGTGCCACAACAAACTGTATTAAAATCTTTCCTTTGTTATGTCCGTCACCCACTCCTAATGCTGCCATCAGGGTCAGCGCAATATAACCAAATACTATGAGAACTGTAAATAAAACAGTCCTGTTTGCCCTTATATACTGATTCTCTGTCATAATTTTTCTCCAGTCTTTTGTTATAGTTTTGCAAAGATTTATAAAAAAGTATATACCCATGATTATTCAAATGCAATATTTTTGCTAAAAAAAAGCTGATAAAGCCATTATTTTCATCCAGATTTCACAAAGTATTGTCTAAAAATATAGTTAAAAAGCATTTGAAAATATCCATTAAATACTTTCAAATGCTCTTAAAATATTATTCCTGTTCTGACTCTGTAATTCTGATAGATAAGTCTTCAAGCTGTTTTGCATCTACTACATCTGGTGCATTAGTAAGAAGGCAGGAAGCATCCTTTACCTTAGGAAATGCAATAACATCTCTTATTGAATCTCTTAGCCATAAGCATAACAAGTCTGTCAAGACCATATGCAAGACCAGCGTGTGGTGGTACTCCGTACTTGAACGCATCAAGTAAGAAACCAAACTTCTCATTAGCAACTTCATCTGTAAGACCAAGTGCCTTAAACATTCTTGACTGTACATCAGCCTGATGGATTCTTACTGAACCACCACCTATCTCTGTACCGTTAAGTACAATATCATAAGCCTTGGCACGTACTGAACCTGGGTCTGACTCAAGCTTATCAAGATCCTCATCCATAGGCATAGTAAATGGATGATGCATAGCTACGAATCTCTCTTCTTCATCTGACCACTCAAACTGTGGGAATTCTGTTACCCAGAGGAACTTATAATCATTCTTATCAAGAAGTCCCATCTGTCCAGCAAGTTCAACTCTTAATGCTCCAAGTACATTCCATACAATCTTATTGCGGTCAGCAGCAAATAAAAGAAGGTCACCCGGCTTACCTTCCATAGCCTCAACAAGTGCGTTCATCTCATCCTCAGTCATAAACTTAGAGAATGAAGACTTAAGTGAACCATCTTCGTGAATAGCTATATAAGCAAGACCCTTTGCACCATATCCCTTTGCAAAGTCGACAAGTGCATCAATCTTCTTACGAGGCATACTTCCCTGTCCATTGGCATTAATACCTCTTACAGTTCCACCATTCTCGATAGCCCTGTAAATACGCCGAAACCACAGTTCTTTACTATGTCTGTAACATTCTTAAGTTCCATACCAAATCTTAAATCTGGCTTATCAGAACCAAATCTATCCATAGCTTCCTGCCATGTCATTCTCTGGATTGGAAGCTGTACATCAATATCTAATACTTCTTTGAAAAGATATGCTAAAAGTCTTTCATTTACTTCAATAACATCATCTACGTCAACAAAAGAAAGCTCCATATCGATCTGTGTGAATTCCGGCTGTCTGTCCGCACGAAGATCCTCATCACGGAAACATCTTGCAATCTGCATATATCTGTCATATCCAGAACACATAAGCATCTGCTTAAAAGCTGTGGTGACTGTGGCAGAGCATAGAACTTACCTGGATGTACACGGCTTGGTACAAGATAATCTCTTGCTCCTTCCGGAGTTGACTTAGTAAGCATAGGTGTTTCGATTTCAAGGAAGCCTTCCTTTGCAAGAAATGCTCTTGTCAGAGTTGCCACCTTACTTCTCATGATAATATTAGACTGTATATCAGGTCTTCTTAAGTCTAAACATCTATACTTAAGTCTTATATCTTCCTTAGTGTTAATATTTTCCTCAATAGGAAAAGGAGGTGTCTCAGATTCAGAAAGAATTCTTAAAGACTCTGCTGCTATTTCGATATCACCAGTCTTAAGATTTTCATTAACTGCACCACTTCTTTTACGACCTTACCAACTACTGCGATTACGAATTCATTTCTTAAAGTATATGCCTTATCAAAGCCTTCCTTACCTATGATATTCTCATCAAAAGTATCTGTAAAATGCCACTTCTGTCCCTTAAATCAACGAATATAAGTGAACCAAGATTACGTCTTTTAGCCACCCAACCCATAACTGTAACAGTGCTTCCTATATCTGCACCTGACACTTCTGTACATCTGTGTGTTCTTTTAAGCCAACCATTGACTCTGCCATCGATAATTACCTCATTCCTGTAAATATTTAATTACTGATAAAATTCAATAAAACAAATTCTACTCAGTACTCGCCTGTCTAAATACCTAGTATATCACTTATATCCAAATCATCAATATCTATTGCACTGTTCTTTATAAGTTTAAGTGTTGAGTCCTCATGAATAAGTCTTTGAAATAATATAAAGATTTTCATATCGACATTTTTCACTTCATCAATCATAATTGAAACAGCTGTATCTATATCAAATGCTTTTCTATAAGGTCTGTCTGATATAAGAGCTGAAAATTCGTCTGTGACTTTCAGAATTCTCGCTCCGACAGGTATATCCTCACCAGCAAGTCCGTCCGGATATCCACTTCCATCGTAACACTCATGATGAGATAGTACAATATTCATAATATTATCTGAATAATCATACTTTTCAATACATCATAACTAATCTTTGAGTGCATGCTCATATACTTTTTCTTCCTCTGGAAGACTTTCATTCGTTCTTCCATAAAGATACTCTGAAAGCTTAAGCTTTCCTATGTCATGCACCATTGCCGCCAGCTTAAGCTCATACGCCTCATCATCCGACATGCCATATTCTTTAGCAAGTGCAAATGTAAGATTAGCAACAAGCACTCCGTGCTTAATACCACTTTGAAATCATTGACTATATAATCAATAAGTTCACTATTATTCTTGTTTTCATACATCTTTAACCAATATATTCCTTTATCCAGAACCAATAGCTAAAACTATTACTTCGCCTGAACAATATTTTATTATATTTTTATCAGGCTGAATTGTCAATCGTATAAAACTTATTTTAAATATTCTATGAGGACATCAAATCTACGGAATATCTATATCAAGGTAAGCTGCTACTCCTAATAGCAAAATGCCTGTGAACGTTTTCTTTCCTCATCTTTTTATCTGAAAACAATTCCGGATTATCCTGAAGAATTTTAGTAATCCTCTGGTCTATTATCTGTTTTACTATATCCATTAACCCCACCTGCCTATAATCATTTATTTAATGATACTTATTGCTTCTCTATAATGTAATGGGCAGTTTTAAACGCCCGGTTAGAATTTATTATATCAAATTTATATATATGTAACAATAATGGGGATATGTAAGTTTTATTTTTATCAATATAATTATATTGACGAACGGACGACATAATATAAGCGGGTACCTATAGCACGTACAATGTTCAATGCCAGAAGCTTCAATTGGATATTTCTAAGGCTTTTCATATAGGTAATAACATCGACCGCTACCGTTCGATACGGGACGTCCTGTCCCATATCTCACTTCCACAGACATCCGTGTCTGTGGATAGCTGGTGTATTAAGGAAAAGCCTAAGAACTATCACAATTGAACTTCAAGTGCATCTCACACTGTCCGCACTACAGGCACCCGCTTATATTATGTCTGATAGTGGCACAAATTTACTAATCTGTAAAAGCTAATATATATCACAAAATAAATTACTTTGTTTGAGGCTTACTCTTAGACTTTTCTTTAGTAATCCAGCTATCCACAGACATGGATGTCTGTGGAAGTCAGATATGGAACAAGGAGGTTCCGTATCTGACGGTAGCGGTCATAATCATAACCTATATGAAAAGTCTTAGAAATATCCACTTAAATCTTCTGGCATCGAACACCGTCTGTTCTATAGACATCCGCTTATATTATGTCGTCCGGCATACACTCTTATTCCTTAAATCTTCGAATTTAAGCGTCCGTCCATCTACTATCCGTGACTCCACTAACCAGCCATATATTTAAGCCGATATACTCTTACCCGTATACAACTGATAATACTTACCCTTCTCTTCCATAAGCTGCTCATGTGTTCCACGCTCAATAATTCTTCCCTGCTCCATAACCATAATACAGTCTGCATTGCGTACTGTAGAAAGTCTATGTGCAATAACAAAGGAAGTTCTTCCTGACATAAGCGCATCCATACCCTTCTGTACAAGTCTTTCTGTTCTTGTATCAATAGACGATGTCGCCTCATCAAGAATAAGAACCGGAGGTCAGCTACTGCAGCACGCTATAGCTAAGAGCTGTCTTTGTCCCTGACTTAAGTTAGCTCCGCCGCTGTGAAGAACAGTATTATAACCATCTGGAAGTCGTCTTATGAAACCATCTGCATTGGCAAGTCTTGCTGCTGCTATACACTCTTCGTCAGTAGCATCAAGTCTTCCGTAACGGATATTCTCCATAATAGTTTCAGTAAACAGATTAGTATCCTGAAGAACAATACCAAGACTTCGTCTTAAATCATCCTTCTTTATACGATTAATATTAATTCCATCATACCTTATTTTACCATCCTGAATATCATAGAACCTGTTAATAAGGTTAGTAATAGTAGTCTTACCAGCACCTGTACTTCCTACAAATGCTATCTTCTGACCCGGTGTTGCATACATCTTAATATCGTGAAGCACCATCTTATCAGGATTATATCCAAAGTCAACTCCATCAAATGTAACATCACCTTCTAATCGGCGGTAATCAACCGGCTTATCATCAACAGCTGGTCGCTTCCATGCCCACATCATAGTATTTTCCTTAGTTTCTTCAAGCTCGTTGTTATTATTATACTTAACATTTACAAGTTCAACCTTACCCTCATCAGTTTCAGGCTTCTCATCATACAGTTCAAATACTCTCTTTGCACCAGCCATAGCCATAACAATACTGCTCACCTGCTGGCTTATCTGTGTTACAGGCTGTGTAAAGCTCTTATTTAAACTAAGAAATGCTACAAGTGTTCCGATAGTAAGACCTGAAAAATCGCTTAACGCTAATATACCACCGACAATTGCACATAATACATAACATGTTACCTATGTTACCATTGACAGGCATAGTTATATTGGCAATCTTATTCGCATTATTAGCACTCTCACGAAGTTCATCGTTAATTTTCTTAAACTGCTCTATACTCTTTTCTTCATGACAGAACACCTTTACAACCTTCTGTCCTTCCATCATTTCCTCGATATAAGCATTAACCTTACCTATATCTTTCTGCTGTTCAACGAAATATCTGCCTGAAAGCTCACTCAACTTAGAAGTTACATATAACATAATAATAACCATAACAACCGATACGATAGTAAGCGGAATATCAAGCACAATCATACTTACAAATGTTGAAACAAGAGTTATAGTCGAATTGATAACCTGAGGTATACTCTGGCTTATAAGCTGTCTTAATGTATCAATATCGTTAGTGTACACAGACATAATATCACCATGTGCATGTGTATCGAAATACTTTATAGGGAGTGATTCCATGTTAGTGAATAACTCAAATCTTAACTTCTTTAAAGTACCCTGACCTACATTTACCATTATTCTGTTATAAATGTATGAACATAACACACCAACAATAAGAACCGCTGACAGCTTTATAAGAGCTGATGCAAGTGGTGCATAGTCATGTACTGCTGACTGTGTAAGTGGAATGATATAATTATCAACAAGCTTCTGTATAAAAGTGTAGCTGAAAGTGTTATAAGTGCTGATGCTATAATACATGCTAATACTGCTATACATGAAAACTTATAATTCTTTAACACATACCCTAATAACCTTTTCATAATTGGAAGTGTACTCTGCTTTTATCCATGTCCGATTTATTCAAAGTTTTGTCTTGATTATTACTCATTATCTGCTCCTCCCTTCTTATCGTCTGCTGCCTTAGCATTGGCATCTACAGGCTGGTTTTCCTTTGCCTCTTCCGCCTGCTCATCGAAGTCACCGCCACCCTGTGTCTGTACTTCATATATCTCACGGTATACTTTATTATTTTCTACAAGATGTTCGTGTGTATCAAAGCCGCTTACCATACCATTATCAAGGACAAGAATTCTGTCTGCATCCTGAATACTTGATATTCTCTGCGATACTATAAGCTTTGTTGTTCCCGGTATCTTAGTTGCAAATGCGTGCTTAATCTTTGCATCTGTAGCTGTATCAACAGCACTTGTTGAATCATCTAGAATAAGTACCTTTGGTTTCTTAAGAAGTGCTCTTGCAATACAAAGTCTCTGTCTTTGTCCACCAGAAACATTAGTTCCGCCCTGCTCTATCCATGTATTATACTTATCCGGCATACGCTCAATGAATTCATCTGCACATGCCTGTCTGCATGCCTCAATACATTCTTCTTCTGTTGCATTTTCATTACCCCATCTTAAGTTATCAAGAATAGTTCCTGAGAATAACACATTTTTCTGTAGAACAACTGATACCTCATCACGGAGAGTCTCAATATCATACTTTCTTACATCAACTCCACCAACACATACAGAACCATTCTTAACATCGTAAAGACGGCTTATAAGATTGACAAAGCTTGACTTTCCGCAGCCCGTTCCACCGATAATACCGATAGTTTCACCAGCATTTATATGTATATCGATATCTTTAAGTGTATCAGTTTCACTATCCTTCTTATATACGAAATCAACGTGATTAAAGTCAATTCTTCCATCAGGAACCTGCATAACTGGTGCATCAGGATTAGTTATATCTGCTTTCTCGTTAAGAACCTCTGCAATACGCTTAGCACTTGCTGTACTCATTGATATCATAACAAATATCATTGAAAGCATCATAAGTGCCATCATCATACTCATTACATATGAAAACATAGATGTAAGATTACCTGTTGTCATAGTTCCATCAGCAATAAAATGTGCTGCAAACCACGAAAGTGCAATAATACTTCCATATATTACAAACATCATAACCGGATTATTAAAAGCAAGCCATGACTCGGCCCTTACAAATGTATTGTAAAGGCTTGTCGCTGCCTTCTTAAACTTGTCATTTTCATATTCTTCCCTTACGAATGCCTTAACAACACGGATACCAGAAACATTTTCCTGTACACTTGCATTAAGGTCATCATACTTTGCAAAACCTTCTGTGAATATAGGTGTTACCTTAAATATAATAAAGAAAGCACGAAACCAAGAAGAATAAGAGCCCCTAAGAATATCATACTCATAGTAGGATTGATAATAAAGCACATAATCATACTGCATATCATCATAAGTGGCGCTCTTACTGCTATTCTAAGAAGCATCTGATAAGCATTCTGTACATTAGTAACATCTGTAGTCATACGTGTTATAAGACCTGCTGTACTATACTTATCTATATTAGAAAATGCAAAATTCTGGATATTAGTATATATTCCTTCTCTTAAGTTGCAGGCAAAACCAGTAGAAGCACTTGCTGCATACTTTCCTGCCCTTATTCCGCAGAACAGGCTGACAAATGCAAGTACTAACATAATACCACCGTATATACATACATTTTTCATATCGCCTGCCTGTATTCCCTTGTCAATAATACTTGCCGTAACAAAAGGTATAAGTATTTCCATAAGCACTTCAAATATAATATAAATAGGTGTCTTTATAGAATCTTTCTTATACTCGCCTATATAGGCTGATAGTGTTTTAACATATTTTTATCCATTCTTTATTTTAATGATTGGCAGTTGTCTGCCTTGAATATGACTTATCATTTGATGTATTGTCATATATCTTCTGTAATAATCTTTGCAGCTCTTTCTTCTCTTCATTATCAAGACTTGAAAGAAACCACTCCTCTCTCTTTAGCATACCATTGTAAGCATGCTTGCATATATCCTTTCCCTTGCTGGTAAGTCTTACATGCTTTACTCTCTTATCACATGACTCATAAAAGCTCTCTATCATATCTTTCTTTTCAAGCCTTGCAACAGTTCCTGCTATAGTTGCCTGAGCCACGCCAAAGTGTTTTTCAAGTTCCTTAAGTGTTATACACTCATTGTCTGTCTCACTTATGATAATAAGCATCTTTATCTGCGATGCTGTCATATTATCATTTTGAGCTCATTATTAACGCATTTTCCAAGTATATCATTCAGACGCTTTATAAGCTCTCCGCAGTTAAGTGCATGTCTTTTCACGTATACTTTCCTTTCCTGTACACTCTTTATAATCTCTGTACGCATATTTACGCAAAAATAAATGTAGTTCACGATTGGTTATATCGTGAACTACATATTATTAGTGCGCTTTATTATAATACACATTTAATAGTAGGCTGTCAATAGCACGCTATTATTTTTGCAACTTTTTAATAGTTTTCTTTAAAGGCTTCCTTGATATCTTTTATGCTTACAGGCTTTGGTATATAGCCGTTCATTCCTGCATCCATTCCATCTATAACTGGATGAGATGCCATCTTTTGCTGTTTTTCTGAGGCTGTACTGAAAGGTATATCAACAGTAAATGTTGAGCCATCCCCTCTTTGCTCTCAACTGACAGTTTTCCGCCCATCAATTCTGTAAATCCTTTGACAACAGACATTCCTATTCCATTATCGCTACACACAAAACTATACTGATTATCAGCATTTTCCTTAAGACCGACATTTTATGCCAACATATTAACAAAAACTCTGCTCAAAGATACTAAAATCCTTGAACAGAGTCTGACAACCTAAATATTTATAACTTGTATATTATAAAACTTATTTTCTTTCCAGATATGCTGAATATAATGATTTTAAAACACTGATAGTCTTATCTGAAACCGTGCTCTCAGGCATCTCAATTTCATCAACATCCTTATACTCATACTTACCTGTAAATGACCATGTAATTTTATCTGTATAAACAACAAGAGAAACATCCGTATCATTCTTATCCTTTGGAACACCAACAATAAGTTTTGTGTTGTAATTCTTTAAATCTATCTCGAAATAATACGCATTCTTTTCTAAAAGTCTGTCTTTATCATCGATACTCTTTAATAATGTTATTGTGTATTCTTTATTTCTGCCGTGTGCCAGTTTATTTATTAAATCATTAGAAACTCCTTTGTCACTTAGTGTAGTTATATCCTGATTTAACACTTCTTCAATCTGACTATAAGAAATTTTACATCACTGGAAATTGACCTAATCAAACCAGCACCAAAAGACTGTTATCTGCAACTTTATTTATTGCAGCTTTAATAACAGGACCGGCATCAAATATAATCTCTCCATTTTATCAGCATATAGCTTAAGATATGTGGAATCTTTATAACTGATATCACCATAAACTACATTTTTCCTTTTTCTCCATTTATCTTTCCTTGAAAAGAGTTACCAAGAAGTGGCAAATCCATACCTTCAACTTTACCATCAATCTTATATTCATACTGCTTATTAAGCAGATTATCAACAGTCTTTTTTAACCTGATATATGGTAAAAGATGGATATATATTAATATTCCTACAACCGCCAACATTATTATAGAACAACATATGATACCAATAGTAACTTTCTTCTTTTATCCATGATATTTTCTCCATTTATTAAAGCACAGCATTTCTTTTATTTACATTATTTAAAATATCCTGAACAATTCCAGGTATTTCCTGAATCTGTTTACTATCCAACTTACTTTCCAATGTATCCACAAGTCCAATTATCTTTATTTCATAATTCATAGCCATATCATAAGTAAGTCCTTCTACACTTTTAATGAAATAAATATAACCGGATACTTCCCAATATACTCTTCACATAACTTCTGATTTCCAGTAATATAAAGTCCATTAAACAAACCATAATAAAAATCAGATTTTCGTATTTTTCAAAATCATCAATTCCAACTGGCAATCTAAATGGTTCAGTCATATATGATAGACTCCTTTCTGGGTAACAATGTGTCCTTGAAAATTCATTATTTAAATAAGTCCGATTACTGAAAAGCTATTATTTCATATCACTTAACTCTGCTAATTTCTTTGCAAAAAGCCTACCTGACGATTTTCATCCAAAACCATTTTTCTTTAATATGTCTATTAATATCAAGACATTCTTCTTCTATTTCTTTTTATTTTTCTTGTCTTTGATATAATAAGATTTTCTACATCTATATCATACCTTGACATAATCAGACCTGTTATTATATATAATGAATGATATTTACTTTCTATTAATTCCATATCACTTTCACTCAGATATGATATAAGCCATTTTATCGTTTCAACAATTAATTTGTTTAATTTTTTTACAAACTCACTTATATCATCTTTTGTATGCTCTTTAGAATATAATAAATCTACAGCCTTAACAATTCTATTAGAAGACAAACTTATTATTGATGAATATAATTCAAATGCTATTGTATCATTATCATAATATTTTTAACATTATCTTTATACCTAACACATTGTATAAGTCGCTTGTAGGCTGAATAATGAAATACTTTATCACTATCCTTAATACAACATATAATATTATTAAGACCTATTAAATTCTTAAATATATCAAACTGTCCCTTATCTTTAACTGCACTTATCTCATAATCTTCTTTAATAAGCTCCAATTCTCTTAAAATGCATCATACTCATTTACAAGTATTGTTTCATTAAGATAATTATTAATCCAGACCGATTGCAATATTTCATATTGAGATAAAGCAACACTGCCAGTATTAATATTTTTAAACAACTCTGGCAAATCTTCCTTATCACCTTTATATATTATAAGAACTATGTCATCATGCATTATTCTTATATTCTGCTGTAATATATCAAATAACTCAGCAATTAAGTCCAAGTCATTCAAATATTTAAAATGTCCTGTTTTGCTTTAATTTTATTATAAAGAACCGTCATTTTTCATATTGATACAATCCATTAAGTCCTTCATACCATCCTTTTATGCAGCTCTTTAATTGGCTCTCTTATTCCCAAATCATTTTTGTTATAAAACCTTTAATATCTTCAGATATTTTGCTGTAATACTCTTTAAATCCAACTATTTCAGATGGACTTGAAAGATACTGCTGCAATGTATTAATTCTCTGTAATCCATCTATGATATAATATTGACCTTTATCTTCATAAAGAGTTAATGCACCTATTGGAAACCCTTTGAATAAGGAAGATATAAGCTGATATTTTTTATTACTTTTCCAAACGAAGCTTCTCTGAAAATCTGGTATAGTCAACTTATATGCTGTTAAAAGCTTTTAATTGTTGTCTGATCCAATACAAACTCCTTTGTCTTATTCTCCATTACTTTCATTTCTCCTTTTATAATATGTAAAAACGGACAAAAATATTATCCTCATTGAACTCTTATCATCATTTTTAGTATATCATAATATTTATCATCATTAACAATATCTCTAAAAAATATTTTCTTTCAGTATTTAAGTCAGTTCTGTTGAGCTTATACATATCTATCATGTAAGCTGCTTTCTCTTCTTCGCTCTTTGTTAAACCTTTTGCAACTTTTATCGTTCCATCCATTTTAAATTCAAAATATTTAGATATATCCTTTACTTTTGTAGGGTCTAAATATTTATTTTTGTCATAAGGATATTCGTTTCTTTTAGTATTACATGTTTTACAGGCACATAAAAGATTTTTCCATTCAAATATTTTTAGACGGCGTACTTACCTTAGTTTGTATATGTTCAACTGTCATTTCCGAATTATAATCCATAATTATTCTTGTACAAAATGAACATCTTCCACCTGTCATATTAAAAACTCCTCTTTGTTTCAGGTGTGTTATATTTATATTTCGACTTATTCTCCTTGTAAAATTTGTATGCTTCTTTAACAGACATATCTTTTATTAATAGATTAAATTCATCATTTGTCTTTTTAAATCTTTTAATGACGATTTTTTTTTTGTATATATTCCATATTACTCTACTCCTAATTTCACCTCTGCTTTAGCAACAAGTCCCGGATATTTAGCTTTTACATTAGCATATTGTTCATTTAAAATCTCTAAATCCTTTACAATAACATCCCTATTATATTCTTCTCCACAAATATAATCTCCCAGCCTGTTAATAATCGCTCCCGCTTCCTTAGGAAATTCTTCAACATTAAAATAAACTTCATAAATATTATCTAAATCTTTATAATACAAATCTGCATTAATTTCATTTAAAATTCCATTATCTAATTGAAACTTTCTTATATTATAATATCTTGATAATAATAATGGCGAATGTGTTGTAAACACAAAAGAACATTTTGAAAAATCTTCTTTAAACTTTTGCAACATACGACTCTGTACATAAACATGTAAAAATGCTTCAATTTCATCTATCATAACAACTGCTTGTATCGCACAAAAGCTGCTTCAGCTTGTCATATTTAATATCTTCTATATCCTTATCCCATGTAAACAGCCATATAATACTGCAATAAATATTTATAATATTCTCAACACCATCACTCTGTCTTCTGTCAAAATCAAATTCATAATCCTCTCCAAACATATACAATATAGCATTTTTAATAACCTGCTTTACTGCACTATTTCCTAACATATTCTCTCTTATAACCTTCAAATGCAAATCAAATTCATTATAACTGTCTTTTTTATATGCAAGAAATTCTTCTATATCTTTTATTGGTGTGCTACTTGTATGTGCCTGTCTTACAATCACCCTGTTAGTAGGAATAAAAGCGACCTTATATATTCGCCATCATTTACAATACATTTAATATTTTCTTCATCTATAACTTTATCTAATTCCTTAAGAATTGTTGTTTTTCCTGAATTATTATATCCATAAATACCTATTAATGATTCTGTTACTTCTATGTCCTGTTCTTTAATAACATCGTTACCTTTTAACTTAAATACCATTATCTCTCCCCTTAATATATTTTTTCAAAGCCTCTTATATATTCTTAAAATAAGATTATCATATTTTTATTTATAATTCAATTTAATTTTAACCAAGTAAAGTATACTATGATTTATATATATTAATTATGCTATGAGCAAAATTGTACTACAAGATATACTTGATTACCTTACAATATAATTTATAAAGCAACACTATATAATGTATTATTCAATTAAATCTATTATTCTGATTTTTATAATTGGCTTATTTTAAGGACTTTATACGAATATATTCCATCATATTGTTCTATGAACCTATATTTATATGTATTAATCTCATATATGCCATCATTATTTATATTATATGGCACTATAATAACTTTATTATCTACTTTTGATAATATTATATATTCTTCGTTATCTATCATTACAAATTCATAATCTTTTTGATTATCTACCTTCGGAGTTATTTCATTTATAGTTCCACATATCAATATAATAATCGTTACAATAAATGATATCATACCAATTTTAGTTAAAATTTTAGATTCACAAAGTCTTTTCCATATGACAAAATAATACAAATAATACTCCACAAAATATGATAATTATTAATACTATATATGTAACAATAGTTAATGTTATCGTATTCATTTTATTTATTACATTATTAATTATATCTACATTGAACACAATTTTACAAAATTCTAAAACAGCTACAATTCAATTAAAAATCCAGTTGCTAATGCATATAAAAATTAACTGCTTTGTTAATCACCACATATTTATCATCATTATATATATTTTTATTCATATAATAGGAATAAACACACATAACAACTAACATAATTAAGTATAAATAAAATACTATATTTTTATTTGATTTATAATCAAAATAATCCATTGGATCCATATTTATTTTCACATTCAATCTTATATAGAAGATTCTGTATATAATGTATAATTGTGTATATACCTAATAATATACCTGGAATTATCTTTACTATTTTTGTGTCATTTCCATATTATCTAAATACTTAACTATTCTATTCATACTTACGTTATCTCCTTAACAAATTATTTCTGTAAATCTTTAAAAATAAAAATCTATCTCAAATTAAATAATGTTTATAAATTTAAAATACTGGGACTATATCTTACCTATTCTCAAAACTTTATTTTTAATTCCGCAATATTGTATTATCATAACAATATATTATTTTAATTTTACCTTATTACGCATCATTGCCATAATTGTCATTCTATCTATTTTAATCCTCCGTTTGATTGTATATCCATAGTCAAATTTCCATTAGACTCTTCTATTAATCCTCCTGCATACTGGTGAAAACACTCTTTTGGGTCAATTCTTTTATATGAACAGGATGAATTAACTAACTCATACTTTAAAAGTAGTGTCAACATGAACCTGATAAAAGTTCTTAATTATTTTTCAACTATATCTTATCATATAAATGATGGCTACAGAACCCGTGGTTCTATATATGATGTTATACCTATAGTGAATCTCCAACATGGTACCATCGAAAAGAAGAATTACCAAAACTAGAAGAATCCAGAATTCGTTTAAGGAACTTTTACAAGGAATGTACCATGATATTGAAGATATTAAATATAACACTAAGAATACTAATTCAAATGACTCTTTAGAATATGAGCTCATATTAACTAAAAAATATCTAATCGTTTAGTTGATGTACCTGCAAAATATGAATCTAATGGAACAAGACAGCTTATACATCTTTTTCCGATATTTGTAGCTGCAACTAAACCAGGTATAGTTGCTATTGATGAAATCGATAATGGTATTCATGATATGCTTATGACAAACCTTATAACCAACCTCGAACCATATATTAATGAGCAGCTAATTATCACCACTCATAACCTTATGTTATTAAATAATAATAATTTCAAAGATTACTTTATTTTATTAATGTAGATAATAATGGCAATCACTCTGTTAACACTATTAAAGATTGTCCAATAAGAATACAATCTGATTATAATCTCTTATCTACTTATATAAAGGGATATTTTAATGGAATTCCTTGGGATAATATGAATATAGACTTTTCTACTTTTACAAAATAAATATCTGTATATATTTATTTCTATATATGTAGAGTTTAAAAGATTACTAATTATAATCTTTTAAACCTCTGAATACTAAATTAAATAACACTGGACTACAACAAACCTTTTCTCACAAATTCAATCTTCAAGCATAACACTCTCTAATCATTATGCACTCAATTCCTGTACATACTTATCTTTTTCTGTCCATAATGCAGTATTTATGCCATACTCTTGAATTGCCCTAATTGCATCTTCAGATATTTTCTTGTCTGTATCTTGTATAAATGTGTATAACTTTGTTCCTTGTTGGCGCATATCCTTTGTATCATTCCATGAGAATATAATATTTCTTGCTGCATTTAAATCCATATTATTTACTACTTTGATTAATCTTTCAGGTGATCTTTTGAACGCGCAACAGCAAAATCATAATGGGTAGCCAGCTTACTTTTTCCTATCAGACATATATTATTAACATATCTTATATCATTTTTATCGAAAAATTCTGAACATCATCTAAAAAGATTGATTGTACATCACTTCTGGATAAATAAAACATATCACTCACTTTTACCATACACTGTGCTAACATATGCTTTTACTGGTAAATCATTCTCTGTGCAATCTACCATCAATTCGTTATGTTCTGATCTATTAATGCCATATGATGAAACAATAAAGTCTAATAAAGACCTTCTTTTAGCACTAGCCCCAATATCAAATCCACCTAATTTTAAGTCACTAATTGTATATCCATCATCTGTAATCGTATACCATCCATTTCCTTTATCTAATATATAAATATCCACATAATCATTATTTCTATCTAAAAGGTAATGTTATACGATAAATATTGTCATTAACCTTATATTCACTAATATTCTGTTTTAACCAATCTATATATTTTTTTCCAAAATCCTTTTCTATCTGCTGTTTCATCATCATATCACCCCGTACATTATTAATATTTATATTACAATATTCACCTCTTTTACAACTATTTTACATAAAACTGTCGTACAGAACTTTTATATATAATGAATTTGACATAAAACAACTATTTACACTACCAATAACCTTAGGCTGCTCAATATCAAGACTAGACATCAGTCAGTCAAACTGGCGCCATGTAATAGGCTTTACCTCAGATGAATTCCTTTGTACATCTGTATCTTCCTTTCACATCAAGGTGCTTATAAAGAAGAGTTATCCCTCTTGTTCTTTTTTAATAATTTTATTCTGTCAAACTGTATACCGCAAAACAGATATATGGAGTTTCTATTGATTTCCTGTCTCATCATGTCATAAACAACAGCACACAATCCATTGATAGATTTAAACATATCCGTTTTCTCGGTGATGATTTAGATTGAAGTTGCATCTTAAATATCACAAATCATAAGCACTCCTTGAAAGATTTAAATATTTTGTAATAGAATTCTGATCAATATCATACGGAATATCCAGAATCTATAAAATCATTCTATCCTACAAATTTATTCTTTATCTCCTCCGGCAAATACTTCGCCAGTTCCTCCACCAACTCATAAACCTTCGTTCCTGGTGCTATCTCTGCCGGTGTTTTTCCTTCTCCATCTTTAATTATCCGTTTTGCATATCGAATTGCTAATTTCGGACTTCCGCCGTTCATCAATGTTTCAAATATGTCATCCATATTTTTCTCATACTTCCCAATTCCCAGTTCCTGAAATTTCTCATTCAAAAATTTCTTATATTCAGATCTATGATTATCAGAAGTGTAGTAAGCAAATGCAACATAAACCAGAATTCGATACACTCATTACTCCACGCCGCATGATACTGAATATCTGGATTCTTTTGATTTAAAATATTTGCCCTCTGAACCACTCCATTAACATCATCAGATGGAAAATTGTCTTTATCATAGACACACCATATCTGCCCTTTCGTAATCTTATTCTCACGTACATACCTTCAGCCTTTCCAATCACACGCATCGTCTCAGCCTGACAGCCTTCAATTTCAATCAAAACCATATCTCGATAAATGGGATTATCTTCAATATACCGTTTGAATCCTTGAAAATATTTAGGTTCCGTTGCTTGTCCTTCGCAGAAAATATAATAACGGAATTCTTTCTTTTCCAGATATTCCTGCCGACGTTTCTTCTTCCAATTATCTTTTCCTTTCTTTGTCTCTTAGCCATTTACAATCCCCAATCTATAATCTTTCTGAGGTATGGATCTGCACCATATTTCCCTTCCAGATACTGTTTATCGAACTTGGCATCCTTGCGTACAGATTCACCTTTCTTATTTTTAAATTCTACAAGAGAATATAATTTTGAGTTCTGACGGTTTCCTTTAGCCACAAACCAGATTTCATCCCTTCGGAATACTTCACTGTTCATAGTAGACAGATCATGTGATGTAAAAATCAACTGTGCACCTTTTTATTTTTTTCCATATTACTGAAAGTCATAATAAGGTATTTAAGTAATACCGGATGTATCTTTGCATCCAATTCATCAATCACAAGTGTCGTTCCTCTCAATAAACTTTTTGCAATAAATGGGAGCAATCCAAATAATTTCTTTGTTCCACTGGATTCATCAAATAAATTCAATTCTGCTTCATATTCATCTACTACATGTTTTGTAAATACTTCGATCCGGTCATTCTCCTTTTCTTCTACACGGAAATCTACAATATCCAAATCCATCTCCTGAATCATCTGAAGCATTAATTTTTTATATCTTCCGACTTTGAAATTGCCATTTGCAATTCTTGTATAGGATTTCCATAATTAAGAAAAGAAATTCCTTCATCAAACCAATCTATCACATCTTTAACCACCTCGTTTTACTATAGGTAATTCCAAGATACGATAACAACGGCAATGTATCGGATAATTCATCACTGGTTTTCAATCTTGCAAATGCACCTTTCAAAGTAATTTCATCTTCATCTCGTTCAAAAAGTGCTGATTTTCGTCCTGTCTCCAATTTTATGCGGTCCAGTCTTTCATATTCTATCACATCCTTTTTACTATTAATTCATACCTATATTCAGCTAACGATGTTCTAAAAAACAGTTCAAATTCTGTTGGCTCATTTCTTGTTCCTTCTTCAAAAGCAAATGGCTCTATCACAAGCTTTTTCATTTTCATTGCAATCTCTTCGTTATTGCTTGTAGCATATAATGGTCTCAATACTTTCGTAACCAGACTATGCAATGCTTCAAGAACATTAGATTTTCCTCCGCCATTGGGTCCGTATACGGCAGATACCGGTAAATACAATTCATCGTCATTATCTTTTATAATTCTGTCTTCATGCTCAGAAATGGCGGCAGCCTGCATGTCAAATGTTACCTCATCCCGTATACTCTTAAAATTTTTCACTGTAAATTGGCATAACATCTTATTTACCTCCATTTTATAAATCACTTATTTTTATTATATTCTTATTTTATATTTTTACAACAGTTATTTGAGATAAAATCTCATATTTTGTATTGTATTTTATTTTTTAATTTTAGCAAACATTTTATATGTTAACAGTTGTTTTATTACAATCCAAATATATGTTTTCAAAATATTAAATTATACCTAAATAAAATAATAACTCTGGTTAATAAACCCAGAGTTATTATATAAAATACATATCGTCGATTGTATAATGAAGTTGGACACTAACTAAATAAAAATAGCTCATGAAGCATTCCTTTGATAGAATGTTAGTTGACTATAAAAACACAATCAAAGGAGTATACTCATGAGCCAATTACGTTATACCACATCTTCTCATAAAAGGGCAAACATCTTTCATTTGAGGAGCGTGTTATTATTCAACTTCGTATTAAAGATAACTATTCCATTCGTGCAATTGCTAGAGAAATTGGCCGTTCACCAACAACTGTATCAAATGAAATTAAATGAGGAACAATTCTTATGTATAGAATCATTCTCCACATTATAGAGCCAGGGCTGGTCAGTCTGCATATGAAGCCAATCGCCGCAACTCTTCCAGAACTTATAATTTTGTTGCAAAATCAAAGTTCATTAACTATGTTGATGCTGGACTGATTGGGATCAAGAACCATCATCTTCCTGAAAAGATTTCCAGAAAGCCTAAGCAAAATTATGCAAAGGCAAACAAAGAAAGCTTGGTAGAAGTATTGAAGAACGTCATTCTTATATAAATAATCGTGAAGAATTCGGTCATTGTGAATGCGATCTTATCTTAGGTGCAAAACCAAAGACGATAAGTTTTGCTAACAATGGTTGAACGAATGACACATGAATTCTTGATTATGCCTTTAGCTAATAAGAATGCTGATACAGTTCTTAATGCATTCTTTGAGTTAAAGACCCATTATGAAAAGCACTTCAATGAAGTATTTAAAGCAATAACGACTGACAATGGATCTGAGTTTGCTGATTTATCAAACTTAGAAGCTATGTCAGAAACGCTTGTATACTATGTTCATCCTTACACCTCTTGTGAGAAAGGATCAGTTGAGCGGCATAATGGACTAATCAGAAGGTTTATCCCAAAATGTAAACGAATTGCTCAGCTCGATATCCATGCTATCATTGATGTTGAAACCTAGATTAACAGTCTTCCAAGAAAGCTTTTAGGATATAAAACCTCAGATGAGCTATTCGAGGAAGACCTGGATAAAATCTATCAAGTGGATGCTGCTTAGAAAGTGTCCAACTTGTTATTGCAATTTAGATTTAAAATAAAATTGTAAATATACAAACCAAAATTGTATTATAAGACATCTCCTCTACCTTACAGTACAATTTTTAACATATATTTTATATTATACATTATTAACATGCTATTACAAATGATTTTCATCTAAATAGTTATTTGCATCTTTCAAAAACTCCAGATAATTAAAATCATAATTATGCCTAATGGAAATGCCGCTATTATACTTACTGACTGTATATTACTCATTGAACTGTCAGAGAATACAAGGGCTATTGGCAGCACTATAAGCAGAATACACCATAATAACTGTATCAGCTTATGTGGCTGTTCATTTTCTTCAAGCTTTTATAACTGTAACATGATACTGTATATGCTATTGAATCAAATGATGTTGCATAAAAGCTATCATTGTTACAAGTACCCACACAAGTACTATTTTTGCCCATGGTAATGTCTGGATTATATTAATAATCATTGAATACAAATCACCATCGGCATTATACTGCGAAATAAAATCATGAATACCTGATGTCTGCAATCCTAATCCATAGTTACCAAATACTATAAAACTTGTTATCGTTGAACCAACGCCAAATATATATCCGCCAAGGATTGTCTGTTTTACTGTTCTTCCCCTTGATATATTCCCTATAAAAATGGGGCAGCCACGCACCATACCATCCAGTATGCCCAGTAATATATAGTCCAGTCCTGCGCGAAATTGGTACTTCTTAATGGGTCTGTATAAGTGGATAATCCAATAAAATTCTGAACCATTTTTCCTAACGATTCTATTCCGGTTTCAATTATATATCTTCCATGTCCTCCTGCTAATAATACAAATAACATTAGTCCGAAAAACAAATATACACAAGATTTTGCAAGAATACTAATTCCTTAACCCATGTAACAAAGAATATGTATATACTACACACGTTATGAGTATAATAAATATTGTTATTGCCGTTCTGCTTATTGTAATGTGAAAAGCGTTTCTATAATTGTAGCCATTAATGGAGTTGCTACTGAAAACGTTGTTGCTGTTCCTGCAAGTAATGCAAATACTGCTAACAAATCTATTAATCTTCCTATTACTCCATCTGTATGCTTTCCCAGTACAGGTCTGCATGCTTCAGAAAAACGCTGTCTGTTTCTTTTTCTTACATGTAACATAAATCCAAATGACACTGCCAGAACAAGGTAAAATCCCCATGGTATAAAACTCCAGTGAAACAATGGGAATACCCCTGCCCACTCCTGTATTGAACCTAATTCCTCAATATGTGGGTTAGTTGCATACATAACCCATTCTGAAAAGAATAAAATAATATATCCGCTGCAAGTCCACATGTAAACATCATTGAGCCCCATGCAAAAAGAATACTTTGGTTTCTCATCAGGCTCTCCTAATACTATACTTCCATATTTTGATGCGCATAAATAAATTGAAACAACAAAAACACCAAGACCTATTATAATATAATATGTACCAAGTGTATCCCCAAAGAAAAATCTTATATTTCCAAGAATATCATTTGACTGTTCTGGTAAAGCAAAAACAACAGACTGATTCCTATTATGATAATCATTGGCATTAATGTTATAAGCCAGTCTACTTTCTTTTTATTTAACATCTCTTATTTCCATCTTATATGTATTATAATAATATCTATATTTTTTTATCTGCATTAAATGTAAAACCTGCTGCTGCATTACTGCCATCCTTAAAAGCTTTTATGTTCGTTATCTTATCTTCTCCACACCTAATTTATCAGCAATATGTTTTATAATTTCTGAACGTGTATTATATATATATGTGCTATCAAATAATCTCAATTCATCTAATGTGTCAAATTCAAAATAAAATCTGATTTATATTTTCTTATTTTCATTGGAAGCTCATCTATATGTTCAATGTATATAGACTCCCATAGTTTATCCTTTGTTTCTTCTTTATCATATTCCTGCTCTAAAATACTGATAAATCTTTCACTGAATTTTTCCGTCCAGAAAACATGTCCAAGCATTATCCAGGAATCTACTCTCCAACAACAACTTTTTATCCATCCGTCTTCTTCATAAATACACCATTCATCAGTATTACCTGATACATATACAGAAGCATAGTAACTTTCTGTCACATCATTTTCAAATGGATTTTCTATAAAATAATTATCTGATGAACATATATAGCTGTTTTTTAAATAGTCCTTCACAACATATATTGAAGAATTATTATTTCTTGTTAGATAATGTGGATTATGAACCAGCTTAACTCCATATTTATCTTTAAGATATTCAAACCGCTCCGCTTTGTATCCGGTAACAACTATAATTTCTTTTATCCCTGCTTCTAATATCTGCCTTATCTGTCTCTCTATAAGAATTTCCCTCTTATTTTTATAAGTGCTTTGGGCAGTTCATATGACAATGGGGCAAATCTGCTTGATGTTCCGGCAGCCATAATAATCGCATTATCAACTTTCATAAGTTAATTCCTCCTAACTATTTTGTAATATTCTTTTGCATATCTATACTGACATAACGAATACTCACCAAACTCTACACCCAGTTTTCTCTTATATTCGCACCAGTTACTCCATAACAAACCACAGACTGCAATATAACAATATATTTTTATTCTCGTATTTCTCTCATTTTTCCATCAAAATATATATCTATCAGGTCATCAATCTGTCTGCGATCATACAAAGAATATATACAAAACATGGCAATATCCACATGAGGATCCTGCATACCTGAATATTCCCAGTCTGTCAGCTGCATACCATCATCATAAAATAAAAATTATCAGGCACAGCATCTATATGTGTTAAACACCATCTGTTCCTATGCTCCTCAATATATGATTTTAAAGACAATACATTATCTTTTGTTTTTATAATCTCTGTAAATAGAAGGTGTCCCATCCCATAATTCTTCATAATACTGAATTTGTTCAAAATATTAAATGTATGGTTAACTTTTAAATCCATATCATGGAATTCTTTTAATTTTTTCATACATACTATCAGGTCATCCTGATTCATACAGTCACATGTTCTTACTCCTCCAGATATTTTGTAATCTTATATCCATTCTTTGAATTTATGTATATAGGATCATCACATATGCCTTTTCCTTCAAGCGTATGATATACATCTGCTTCGTGCTTTCTGTTTATTAACTGGTCTGTTCCTTCACCCGGAATTCGCATAATATATTTTTATTTCTGCATACAAATGAAAATGATCTGTTTGTCATTCCTTTTTTAATACTTGGATGTCGGTTATTTCTTTTTCATTCACTTTAAGCACATTTGCTATTGTATATATTGCATCACTGTTAAGATGTGCAGATTCATCATCAAGTTCTCTTAACTGCTCATATGTATTAATTTCAACAACTTCATCTGAATGTACAACATTTGCCTGGACAATCATTTTTTCTCCACTATAAAGCGTTTATCCCAGAATGAATTATCATATTTTTGATTATCATATTCTATTAATCGTTCTTTAATTATCCTGCTGTCTTCTTCAACCAGATAAGTTATTCCTACCATCTGATTGCCACCTGCATTATTTTTTGACTAACTCGGCTTTTCTATTTACCCTGACATTACTCTCATCTGTAACAAGGTCACTTACCATATACCATGAATATAACTCATACCTATGAAATGGATTCTTATCACACCATATATCACATGGAATAATATATGTATTAGATAAATAATCAGCCGCAAGTCTTAATGAATGTAAATTATTTTTCTCTGCATACTTTTCATTTACTATTAATTTCACCTTATACTCGTCAATAAGATATTCAAACTGTTCTTTCATATAGCCTACAACTATATAGATATCTTTTACTCAATACTATTAAGCTGATTAATAATTCTTTCTATGATAGGCTGACCATCCACCTCTATAAGTGCTTTGGGATACTGGGTATTAATAGGCACCATTCTCATTCAAAACCTGCTGCTAATATGATTGCATTCTTTGGTGATTTTCCCTTAATTCACGTATTGTTTTATTTGTTGGTTGTATTTGTTCATCTATATAGCCTTGAATAGTCAAACTTTTTAACGAACGGTTCACTATTCAAGCGAATGTCAGATTGTTTAGCTAATATTCTCTGATTCTCAAATTGATTTAAATATATATTTTGCAAAATATCGTACTCTTGTCTGTTCATTTTTTCTCCTCTTTGAATTATCGTGAACATTTTATTAAATAAAAGCTAGACGTAATCTAGCTTTTATTAGTATATATAACTAATATACTCGCAAATAATGCATTAATCTTTTATTATGACATTTTAGATTGCATCCATTTATAGAAATACTCTGATGCTCGTCCTGTTTCATAATTACCATATTTTTTAAGGAAATTATCTGCTTGAATTTTTCCTTTATCCAAATCAATATCCATCAATCTATTATTCAACTCCTCTTGTGTTAAAGCTACCGGATACCCCCACTCATAAATAGGTTTATACATAGTTCTTTCTATCGAATACCTTTCTACATCTGGTGTAAAAGAATTATATAAGAATGAATAAGCGATGCATCCCAAATTAAAGATGAATAATCGCTTACAAAAATATTTACAGCTGGCATAATTTCCTCAACATTTGGATAATCTGTCAAATCTTTAATATGTTTACTATCCGGTACTTTTTCTTTTGCTAAATGATGCGATCTTTTAATTACTAAATAATTATCTCCATATTTTTTCTCAAGAATCTCACAGACTTGAAGAAGATCTACATGTGGATTATCTTTTATTCCACCATACCTCCATGTAGGACCATACATAAAAATAACAGTATCATCTTTAACACCCAAATAATCACGCATCTTTTTCTAGTTTTATATGATTTTGATTAACTAGATCATCACTTCTAGGTAAACCATAATTTAACACTTCACCATAATAATCAAACTCTTTCTGTAAGGCAAACTCCGAAAACCACTGATTTGGTGACAAAAATAAGGTTGTTTCCTTTGAACTCATTTTTAGTGTTTTACACATAATCTTATCATTTCTAGGTTCTGTTAAAGCACACCCTGTCATATCAAATCCACTATGCCACGTATTAATATGTTCCTGCTCTTTTCTTCTTGGAAGATAAGAAAATGAACCTATATTATTTATGCTGAATTTAGAAGTTGCCTCATAATAAAACGTTTTAATGAATTATAGCCAACAATTTTTATTCCATCTTTTTCAAGAAATCATATTTCTCTGGTTTTGAAAAGCCCATATTATCTCATATTCTCCTGGATGTTCTTTCACTAAATATTCTGAAATATATCTCGGATTACATGCATATTGAGTTCCTCTATAAGAACTAAAACAACTCTATTTTTTCATTGGTAAACAATTCAATACATACAATAAAACTCTAAGAATATATATTTTTATTAACTTTATTAATGACTTCATTACTTTCTCCTTTTATTTTTTATAATACTTCGTGCTGGTCTTTCTATAAAATAAAAATAATAACTGCAAGTAACACTACAACAACTATAGCAATCAACGCAAAAATAAATGATATGCATTTATTTTTCATCAACTGATATTCAATCCAAAACCTACATTTTGATGAATCAGGTATAAAGAATATGATATTTTACCTATCCATATGCAAATTACATTATTTAAAAATTCAACTTGTCATAAAGACATAAAAGAACCATAAGCCCTCCAAATATCATCTCAACTGTACATATCATACCCCGAGTCATTAAAGTTGCTAAAATGCCTCAATTAAAACTAAATACCAACTAAATTTACTTTGGTTATCTACATTTAAAAGTGCTCTAATTGCAATTCCTACACAATAACAAGCAGTAAAACAACCACCAAATAGAAATGAATTATTATAAAACAACCTATGATAGATGCTATTGCAATCCATACGCAATAAACAAAAGGACAAGATTGTATTCCAAAATTTTAAGAACAAGTACAACTAAAACATTGATATTAAAACTGTAAGATACCAATGTGCTCCATCAATATAAGGAACATTTATTACATGATTAATAACAAGTAAATTAAGAAGTAATTCTTTTAAATTATATGTTCTTAATGGAAGCTCCGCTATATGTGTTAATATAAATGTTAAACAAATGCATATTGCATATGCAGGCCATAATCTTAAAAAACTTTTTAAGGCGTACCCAGCCTCATTTAACGTTATTGCCTTTGAATCTATATTAACAGCAAAACAGCCCGATATAATAAGAAAGATAGTTACTCCAAAACTCCCCAAAATTCATAATTACAATTTCCCGATTAAGATATATCTGCTGAAAACGATCAATCAAGTGATAAATAACGACTAGCATTATTGCAACGCCTCTTAATCCTTCAATTTGAAAATTTTTTCTCTAAAACTCACTATAGTATCCATCATTTTTATTACTAGCTACATATAAACAAAAAATAAGAAAAACTGTTAAGCTTCTATACATATAAGTAATCTGATACATCTCTAAAACGCAAAATGCCATCATATTAGCTATGTAATAAATGCTATACCACTGTGGCATTTTTTCTGTAACTGAGATATCCATATTTTTATTAGTAGATATATATATTTCATATAATATATTCCTGTTCCTAAAACACCAAAACTAACTAAAAGTTCCAGATAATTATTATGACTATAATATCCACCATTGTTATAAATCTTTGAAAACGCATTATATCCTTGACCAAATACAATATTATTTTTCCATGCATTTATCGCCTTAACAGTTAACTGATTTCTCATATTGATAGAACTATCCATTCCATTATCATTTTCAAAAATCACCATAAATGCATTTTGTAGTCTTCTTCCTAAAATTTCATATAATACAGGAATTTTCATAATCATAAACCATATGATACAAACTCCGATAATTCCCATTATAATTCCTTTGAAAGCTTGCTTTATTCCTTTCGATGAATAAAATAAATATGTTCCAATAATTAATGAGACAAATAATAATAAAAATATCTTTCTACGGCCCGTTAAAATTGCAAAGTTAATAAAATTCCTATTTTTATAAGAGTGTTTTATCCTTACTTTTAAATAATTAGGCCACAACAAAACAATAGAAATAACATTAATCCATCCAATATTTACAGAAGCAACCCCGCCTATCTTTAAAACTGAAAACCTTTTAATTCAATAGCCGATAATCCACCTGAATGAAAAATTGTTCCAAAATAAAATAATAACAAAATAAAATCACTTATAATATTTCCAGTAGCATACAGATCAGAAGCTCTTGAAACTCCTTGACATACAAGAAACTGATATAATGCAAAATTGAAAATAAAAGAAATTAAAAGCGTTCGAATACCGGTAAACTGCGCTTGTTCATATCTCACTCCTATAAAAATTGAAATATTAAATATATAATCAGCATTAATTCAATCACAAAATAAAAGGATATTTTTAATTTATTTTTTCTGGTCAGAAAAATATATGCAATAAAATATGTGCATAAGATATATCCTATAACTGTATTAGGAGCAATCCCCATACCTATAACCATCAATAAAAGGCCCATTCTATTGATTCAATTTTTTATTTGAATTGTTGTACTAGTTTTCATTATCTCACCTTCTCACCATTATTTTGACTCTGTTGAGAAATGTTCCTACTTCTGGATTTTAATATTACAAACTATAATAATTACTAACGATATCAAACATGCTAATAATCCTTTAAGAATAATAGTTCCAAACAGAGAACCTACATTAATATTATTACATACAAAATAAGTTACAAAGCAGCACAATACTGCCTTTAAAGAATATTTAAACATTTCCATAAAACCTGCTTTGCATTCATTTTAAAATAATATTTAAACAATATATGAGTAGCCCATGGTATATTAATAACAACTATACTTATAATTGTAGAAATAATTACCCCATTAACTCCTAAATATTTTACCAATATAATATTCAACGCAAGATTGGTGGCAGCTTCAATAATTGGCCTCTGACGATCCTCCCACCATAGTCCTGCCGATTGACGATATATAGCTGTTACATCCCCTAATCTCATTGAAAAAATAAATTGAACAAAATATTACGCTGCTAAATTGTAAGAGATTATCTTCCCAACCCATAGCGTTATAAAATCCTGCATTAAACACAACATACACGCTGTAAAACTGTAGCAATGCTGCTATATTCAAATAAAAGTTCCTTATAATTCGCATAATTTTTTTATTGATTCTGAAGCAATTCCATTTCCAATTCCTGCACCTACAGCAGTCATAATTACATTCATAACTATAGTTAATGCACTAACTATATAATAATAATTTTGATACTGTGCAAGACACACAAGTCCAATAAATGCTGATATAATAATACTATCAAAGGAATTTCTAAACACCTGCGATATTTTATTAATCGTTAATCCAACCACACGCTGACCAAGATTACGAATTTCTTCTTGTCTAAGTGTTCCCTCACATTTTATATTTGATATTCTCTATCAACAACTTTAGAACGTAATATATTAATAGCAACAGTACATAATAGTAACAGTACTGCATAAAAATAATAATTTTAAAAGTAATAATACAACAATTTGCAATATATACATTACCAAATTACATAATATATATATCTTACTATTAATATCATTTCTTTGATTTGCCTTTATTAGAGATTCTTTATATGCAAATAAAAATAACTAATCACCGTATTAAGAAGATATATAATATACAAAATATAAATATTTATATCATCTGATATGAACCATTTATTAACCTTTTACAAACGGCAATACCATCAAACCTATAGTCAAAATCACAACACCCAGTAATTGATATATTTTTCTAAATGTATTAAGGTATGTGCCTACTTTCTTATTATCATGTTCGGAAATCGGTTTATACATTCCAAATATGATTGCATCACCAAAACCAAGTTCAGCTAAGCTTAAAACCTGAAGTATCGAACTAAAAGAGAGCTAAGACCTAAATATTCATTTCCTAGTTTATATATTATAATTGTCCTAATAACAAATGGACATAATATCGTAATTGTCTTTCAATCAGTCCCCATAAGATATTTCTTAACGCTTGTTGTGTTCGTTTCATATTATTTTCCTTACTATAATTAAATCATCTATTACACACGACCAATCAAGAATAGAAGACGATATCCATTTCATCTGTTAATTTATTTCTAAATCTTTTTATAAAAACTTTTCTTATTCTTTTATCTATAGTATTGGGTTTCGTGAATAATTGTAATATTTTCTTATTTTCTTTTGATATGTCTTCTGAAAAATGTAAGTAATGTCATAACTATTGTTCTAAAATACTCATATGTATCTTTTTCCAGAAACATCTCATTGAACATTGCAAAATATCTTTTAATCATTGAATCCGGATTACTATTGGCTGTTGTTGCCGTTGTGTGACGAATATACTGTGCTGAAGGTTTATCATCATATATAACTTTTCCAGCAGCCGCACAATATATTTTAATAAATCCATCCTTAAATTCTCTATAATCCATATCATGAGTTTTCTTTAAAGCATCTCTCACATGGTTATTAAACACAAACGTCATTCCCAATGGCTCTCCGCCAAAAGGAATTCGACTAATCCTAAATCATCCGTTTTTCTTAATGTTGTTGCAAATCTTGAATGTCTTTTAAAAGTCATTTGCTCATCATAATAATCAACAGATGTATAGTAAAGAACTGGCCTTTCATTTACAATATCACACCTATTTAAGGCTTCAACTGCACGTTCAATTTTGTCATAATTCCAAATATCATCTTGGTCTGAAAAGCATAATAATCAGCCTTATCTACATCAAGAAGTGTCTTAATAAAACATTCTGGATAACCTCGATTTTCTGTTCCTTTCATTATCACAATATTTTTATCTGTTTTATTATGTATCTTCATATTTTCTATTATATTAAGCGTATTATCTTTAGAACCATCATCATAAATATAGATATCTAGATTTTGATATGTCTGATTCAAAATACTATTTAGCTGTTTTTCAATATATTTCTCACCATTATATGTACACAATATTACATTTACTTTTTTCATCTATTATTCACCTGTGACTTTCTACTCGAACCAAATAATCATTTTCAACGCCTGTTCCTAATGTTGCAATATCTTCAACTCTCATATGAAGTCTATATAATACTGATGGAAGAGACATCTGATCCCTCTTTGATAATGTAATATAATCATTCCACCACATATTCATAATTGACTTACATTTCCAAATTATGTTGACGTGCAATAATATTACATTCCAATAATCCATAATGTTTTGGAAAATTCATTTGCTCCAATTTTGCATATGATTTTCAATAGAACTTCGTTTAGCTTTTCCTAATGCAACTATAGTTTTGCTTCTTCATAAACACAATCTCTTTTCCATGCCTATGAACAGCTATACCCGCTTTAGATATTAAATTAATATAAGCTGTTAAATCACCTATGACTTTAATATTTCCATCTATATAAATTGAATAATTGTAATCTTCAAACAATACATCAGGATGCATTTTATAATAACGATTTAATCCAGCATTATCTAAATTCTGTAATTGTGGCAGACTTCTATCTATTACTATTTGTTTCCACGCAGAATTTGCTGGCAATTTTTTCTCTATCTGTCACCAAATAATAATCACAATTATCTGGAATAAATAGTGGCTCTATAACAGAATCATATCCACCTGTTATGCAGGTATATATTGCAATCCTTTCAGATGAAAAATAGTTTTCTTTTACACAACTTTTTCAATTTCAACTTTTCATATGAACATAACGACTTACTAACCTTTAATTTTTTTGTACCATGTTCAATAATTGTCTGAAATTCCCTTTTGAGACATTTTTTAAGATACTACATTCTCTTCCTATGTTATACTCTGTACTATCTTTAATCTCCATGTACTCCTTATTCATCTTTTTATCAATTCCATCTCTATAACATATTGCCGCATAACAGCTTCATCTGTAATATACACTCTTAGTTATCTCCTATATAAATCTAAAATAGTTTTACTTTAAAGCACCCGTTGGTTTAAATTCTTCTCCTAGTTTTTCATGTTCATATATCTTTGCATCAACCAAAAACGATACCAATATGCTGTTAAAAGCAAAATATTTTTCCTTCTTTACCATCTAAAATCCCAAACGAATATAATAACGATATGCATAATACAACCATGATCTCAAACCCAAAGGTAATTTATAATAAATATTCATTTTTATTCTTGTCTTAAAATTCGCGTTTTTTAGAAACTTTCTTTTGTTCAAAATAATCCATTGCTTCCCTGGTACTGTACCAATTACTTTTGTTTGTGAAAAGTAAGTCCTCTATACGCTAAATGTTTTGGATCTTTTTTTGTTTCTATTACAGTACCTGAAGATAATATAATGTGTTCATCCATATTTCTATCTTCAATATCCCCAATACCTGTTTTATAAACACTAAGCTTTTCCATGGATACATTATCCGTGATACATTGGTTTAGCTAAAACATATTATAAAATCGTAAAACAATACCAGTTACATTTGTATTTTCATTATCATTACACAGTTGTTCCAACTCTACCGCTGACTCTGATGTCAATCTTTCATCAGCATCAATTCTTAAAATCCATTTAGTTTTAACATTAGCTATTTCTACAGCATATTTATACTGTTTTGAATAATTAAAAATTCATGCTGATAAACCTCAGCCCCATATTTTTAGCCAACTCAACTGTATTATCCTCACTAAAACTATCAACAACAACTATTCTTTCAGTTATTTTCTGAATTGATCGGATACAATCCTCAATAAAATCTTTTTCATTTCTTGTCAAAATAATAGCAGTAATACTTGCCATTAGCATTTCTCCATTCATTAGTCTCTGTATCATATTGTTTTATAACTTTACCTGGGACACCAACTATTACAGAATAATCTGGGTATTGTCCCTTAAGAACAGTTCCTGTTCCTACTACACAATGCTTACCTAATATAGTTCCTGCCAGTATAGAAACACCATATCCCAAAAGCATCCCTCACCAATTGTAGTTGTATTTAAAATATGTCCTTGATCCATCACACTCTTTGTAACATCCCGATATTCGTGATCTAAGTTAGTAATAAAAGTGTTAGCAGCTATTGTGACATTATCGGCAATTACAAGTCTTGAACCCATTGAGTTAATATGAACATTCTGTTCAATAGCACAATTATCTCCTATTAAAATCTCCCCTGTTCCAATAGCCTCCATTCTCACTCCTGGAAAAATTCTAGTTTTATTACCTATGCTGATTCTTTTACATCCCTCAATAAAACAAGGCTTACCAATATATGACATATTACCTATGTATTTAAAAAGGTTTGTATACAAGAGCTCTAAGTGCCCATAAATATTTAGCTGGATGCATGTTATTCCTCCACTATCTTCTTAAGCCAATTCCTCAAAGAATACTTCTCGTATATTTCTTTATCTAATTCCTTATATTCTTCTTTAAAAACATTATCCAAATCCATCTTTCCATTATATACATATATATTCTCTGGGTAATAAAAATCATAGTTAATTACATCTTCATTTGTTGTTATAATTTTCTTTTTGCACCTATAGCCTCAAGTACTCTTATTGTCAATCCAAGTTGTCCATCTTGAGCTGAATCAAAACGCATCTAGATTTTTCATATACATTATTCATTTCATTTTCATTTAACGGAATATAATGAAAATCATTATATTTTGCATCTTTTAACTCTTTATTTTTATTTTCCGATAAAAATACACCATAGGTGATGGGAAAAAAAGTAAATAAATTGATTAGGATAGACTACTTTTAATTGCTCTGACATCATTTTAATAAATTTATATTTTTAGGATGGGCTGTTCCTACAAAGCAAAATCGTATTTATATTCTTTATTTTTTCTTTTCCTATATTTTCATATATTTTTGAATAAAAGCGGTAAAACATAAGAGATGAATTTTCTTCAACATCTCTCCTGTCAAATGAATAACACTTATCAAAATATTTCTGTACTTTTTAATATATGGAAAATTTGTCTGTGAATCCCATTGATATAATACAAATTTTGCATATGGCTGACTTTTCTTAATTTGTTCAATCATACTTTCACTAAATGATAATGATTGACCTGAAATCAAAAATACAACATCATATTTTTCATTTTTTATTTTTGTCATAATTCCATCAAAATATTTCTTAATATATGTATAAATAAGATTTTTATTTATTCTGATTGCAGCTTTAATAAAAGCATTTGTGCTAGGCCGATCATCAAAAATCCACCTGATATCCCATATTATTTAATTCTTCTGATATTAGATTAGGATAATTGAAAACCGAGGCATTATTAACAACAACTTTTTGCATTTCTTATTTCTTCCCCATTATTTTCTCAATCTTAGAATTATCACCCCAAATAGCCTTCGAATCATAAGGTCTATCAGGAAACATTCCGTATTGTAATTTGATATTATATTTATTTTCTTTAATAAATCTTTCAACTCTATCAGCTAACTTTTCAGGTCTGCCAGAGCATATATTAATAATTCCCTGTTCTTGATTCTGATTGACAACTGCTGCAACCTGCTTACAAAAATCAGAATAATCAATAAAATCATATTGATTTTGTCCAAGTGTGAATGGGAACTCTTTTTCCCGTCTTCTACAGCAGCTGTTATCTTTGAAAAATAGATGAACCATATTTTGAATTACCAACAATATAATATCCTCTTAGCCATTGAAACACAGCATTATTTTGTTTGCATATCATATTCGATAAATCTCTTAATGCATTCTTTCCTATTCCATATGGAGTAGTTGGATGACAAGGCGTATTATCATTAACACTTCCTTCATAGAATCCCACTTCGTGCATACTTCCCATTATTGCAATATGTTTACATCCACTCTCAACAAATGATTTTATAAACTTATAATGTTTTGGTAAATCATCTATGTGAGCATCGGAATAATGCACAAAACCATCTCTCCAAGCCAAATGCAATAATACATCTGGTTTTTCAAAATATTCATATGGTTTTCAATATCAAAAGATTACATGGTCGTTTTTCTGCGCTCATCTACAAACTTCAATTCAAAATCAGTGGCAATTACTTCATTTCCATTATCTAAGACTTCCTTCACTATTCCTGTTCCTAAATATCCATTTGCACCTGTTATTAAAATTTTCATTATTATCACCTTCAATTTTATATTTATCTCTTATTTTATTTATATAAAAATTTCACCTTTTAATTTTCAAATATTGTCTTAACATATCTATAACTTTCTATATCCCCAATATCGTATCTTTCACCTGGCATAATATATGCATACATAGGCATCTTCTTACTTAGCCAAGCGGCAAAACTTCCGGGAGCATCATATCCACACCCTTCATCTAATGCTTCATTAATTAATCTAACATCAGATGCTATAAAAAATAAAATGGAGGTACTGCTAAATTTCCTTTAGGTTTTAGGCTTTTCTTCATATGAAGTAATAAGACTATTAGCATTAATCGTAATAATTGCTGTCCTTTGTTGCTTTTCAGTTCATTTTCCTCATAGCACATGACACAAGAATTATTCTTATCTTTTCCAAATTTAATAAACTCATATAGACTAAAATCTAATATATTATCTCCTGCCATAACTAATAAATCATCTGTCAAATTCAATCTTTGTACTGCCAATTTAATATCATTGACAGCTCCAAGACGTGTTTCATTTGTACTTGTGCCATCATCAATTACTGTAATAACATATGGTCTAGTTTTGAATTTATCCTTTTTCCATTTTTGAAATTGCTCTACAAACTTATGATTTGAAATCACTATAAATTCATCTATATTTGTATTTTCAATTAAATCATCGACTAACCAATCAAGAATTGTTTTTCCCCAATATTTAAAAGAGGCTTAGGAAAATTTTCTGTAAGCGGATAAAGACGTGTTGCATAACCCGCAGCTAATATTAAACACTTCATATAAATATACTCCTTCTATCTTTCTACTCCATCTGCACTTTCACATAAATAAAAGAATACTTTCCTTCAAGCCCTGGAAAAGATTTAAGATATTCTGAAGCCACCTTAGCCTCTATATCCTCCGCTTTATCTGGATCGATTAAAGCCATGCAACATCCTTTAAAACCAGCACCTGAAAACGTCCACCATATATACCACTCGTATCAGTCATGATTTCATATAATCTTTTAATTCATCACTACCACATTCATAATTACATATTGAAGATCTTCCGCTCTCAAAACCAGCTGTCCATATTCTTCTAAATTACCATTTCGCCATAATTCAGTACCTTTTTCTACACGATTAAATTCACTATAAAATGCTCCGCTCGTTTGCACCATAATTCTGGCAATCTATTTCTGTAAGCTTTGAATATCTCGTATGGAACATCTCTTAACCTTGTATTTGCAAAGTATCATATTGTATTCCTGCATAACCCATAAGAGCATATGCCGCTGCCTTACACTCATCTTGACGAAGATTATATTTTGAATTCTTAAGAGTTCTTTCCAATCCCGAAAAGAAAATAGCAATTTTATATGGTTTCATTTTTTATTTGTTGGAATTAATTCGTAAGTATCGTCTTTAGTGTCAAGATATAATAATTGATTCTTCTTTGCTAACACTTCACAACTTTGATCTAATTTTCCGCACGATACACCAACATACTTATTTTCCGCTTCTTTTGCTATATGTATCATCTCTGATGGACTTAGATGAATATCATTAACCTTACACAGGGCAGATAAGAAACATATAATAACGGATGCCGAAGACGACAAACCTCCTATTGGTAAACCTCCTTCAATTACACCTGATATGCCAATCTTCAATTGATATTTTTCTCCCAACATCAATGTTGCCCTCTTAAATAGTCTGCCCAATCGCCCTGTTTTTCTTCCGGAACAGCATTCACAAAAACTGTGCTCTCTTGGGAAAATTCAACGATTGAACTTCCACAATGCCATTTTGTTTTGGATGATATGCAATATGTATACCTTTATTAATTGCTAATCCATTTATTTTTCCATATTGATGATCTATATGAGCCCCTAATGGACTAACTCTATACGGACAAAATGCTATATCAAAAGGAGCTTTTGATATAGTTTTCTATACACATCTTCACATCTCATTTTCATATTCCTCACAAATCTTGTAACTTAATCCCCAAAACTTTTGATCATGATAATACCAAATAATTATTGTCTAAAATTTTCATTTTAAATTTGTATAGATTTCCAACATTACTAAAATCCAATAATTAAAACGCTTAGTATTTTAAATTTTAACACCATATATCATTTTCACTATTTTCTATTAGAATATCTCTTCACGCAAAATTATTTATTATAATTATCATATATGATGATAAACAAAATAATTATATTGTATCATTTATGATATTTCAAGTATTATATATTCATTTTAATTTTTATACAAATTTTTAATAATTAAAATGGGATTATGCGCAAATGTTTATTGTCAAAACTACATTTACCGAAACAATAGATAAATATACTTAATTAAGTCTTGAATACATATATTTATTGTTATATACACTTTGTAATGCATATGCATCACATGCATTTTAAATCTATGCACTTATTAGTATTTCAGTTAACATATTATGTATTTCTTAAGTTCCACACTGAATTCAGCATCAGATTAATATCCATACTTACACAATCAGGCATGACTCTATATTACAATTAGTTTTACTATATTATTGTAAGATACATTTATACAATTACTATTTTATTCAATTTCAGTTCTATATTGCAATCACTCTTGTTATATACCTGGTGAAATGCTAAAATGTATCTATACATTATATTTGTTTTCATAGCAGACCTGCCTGTTGTCAGATTTATTTAATACAAAGGAGATTTTGCTTATAAAACATAATGACAAAGATAATAATTATTACAACAAAAACTCTGGTTATTGAATCGATTGATGAATGTATTAAAGAGGATATACTGTCGGACTTCTTTATAAAGCATAGAGATGAGGTGATTGACGTGAGTATATTTGAATATGACGAAGAAGGAGTTATGGATGTGTTGCGTGAGGAGGCTCGTGAAGAAGCTCGTAAGCAGGCACTCACGGAAGGTCGTGACGAGGCAACTTTGAACGCAATCAAAAATATAATGGACAGCCTTCACGTATCCGCAGACAAGGCTATGGATATATTAAAATTGATATTGAAAAAGGCAGCAGTTGAAAAACTCTTATAAGAATAGTCCACAATCACAAAGGCGGCAGATAAAATAATTATCTACCGCCTTCGCTTAAAATTTATCAAGTTTTATAATCCATATTGATACAAGCCTTTTATTGTCCTCACCTCTCCATCATCTCCTCACTAATCCTTCTCACTGACCCGATTTGTCTTTCAAACATTACATCCCACAGGTCCATACATTTCTGGGCTGTCTTTTATGTGATGTTATGTTGGAGTTAGAGGTTTCATCGTATAATGTTATGATAAGCTCGGAGATTGAAGTTGTTAAGCCCCACTTTTTGTAGTTCGTCACTATCCATAGATAGAACATTTTCACATAATTCTATTATTATGTCTGAGTAATCCACAACCGATACGGCGCTTTCTGTCAGGAAGTGCATAAATGAATCGACTATTCTTCTGCTAAGATTGGTCTTTATGAATTCATTCAGGAATTGTCTGTCGCGTTTCACATCTATATACTTGTCATAGAACATTTTTGATAGTGGGAATTCAACATTTATATCTGTGTTCCTATAATCAAGTATAATCTTCTTGGCAGCTTCGCGGTATTTATCAACTTCAAGATACATTATCGCCATATCTAATATAGCCTTTACCTGCTCCTCGTTTTATCCGTTGGTGTACTCATAATATCTGCAAATTCACCATATATTATATAGAATTCACATACCATATAGCTCGCTGTATCAGTCAGCTTTTATCATCTGATGCATAAGCTTTACTTATTATATCAATAACTCTTTCCTTGTATTTAGGATAAAGATAAAATAATACATTCTTTGTTCCATAGAAGCTTAATGTTCGGATATCCTTTTCCAATATATATAATATTCTTTCTTCTGCCCACTGTCTGTTAATATTATATACCGGCCACAAAGCATATAATGCAGCGTAACGCACTGCGGCACTAGCATCATTTACTGCCTTATCAATAATATCTGCAAATTCTTCGTATAATGATTTATTATCTTCAAGAAGTTTTCCCATAGTTCTTACCGCTCTTCCTCTGACACAGTTAAGCGCATTACTCTGAAGCATATGGCAGCTTTTCATCTCCTTATCATCCTGACTTGTAACACAAGGCTTATCATTTTCAGGATTGTAATGATTTACTGCAATATTTTTAAGTTCACGAAGGACTTCTTCTGACCACCTTACACTGCTTAATGTCTCAATTATTCCACAGAAATAAGAAGCTCTCTGGCTTTCCATATCGCATGGACATTCAAGCATCATTCTTTCAACAATTCTGCTGTCTACTCCGAAAGCTGCTCTGACATATTGACACCTATAAATAATGCATCTACAAATGCCTGCGGAATGTCTTCTTTATGACTTAATACAAGCTCTATCATTTCTACAGGATTTTGCTTTACTTCCAGTTCAAAGTCTTGAATGAATGTGTCATATGAACTTTCTATAAAACCACCTTTAACAGATATCCATTTAGAATGTTGTCTGTTTTTAATTTATCGTTAGTTATTATTCTTATCCATTGTTTTGCACCTATTTTCTTACCTGCCACAGGAGATTTGACCCTGCCTGAATGGTCATTATCATTTACATAACATGTTTTAATGTATCAAACCGCCTGCAAAGAACTTGTATTAATTCTCTGCTCTTTTACTTATTCTTTCTTCTGGCAGACAAGGTAATAATTCATATTGCAGGTCGCCACAATAACTCCAGTAAACAGGGCGTATTTCTTTATCCTGATTGTATTCTATTCTGTTTTATACATTTGTAGGGCATCTGGTGACACATAATAATATATTATGTTTTCAAGTCTGGCAAATGTTTCATCACTACATTCTGACGTATGCTTTAGCAGCACTTTTTAAGTTCCAGCTCATTATCTGCGCCGCTCGTATAGTCAAATATATTATCATTAAAGCTTTCTGTTATATAATCTATAATTCTATCGCTGTATCTGACTGGAAGGTGTGCAAGTCCTGTTAATATTATTTCATTGTATACAGCATATCCCATTCCCATATATGGCTCAAAGTACTGCCAGAAAGTGTCCGGCGAATTACCAGCAAGTGCAACTGCTGCCTTTTTCACCAGCTCCACACTCACTCTCTCAATATTTCCCATATATGCATGATTATATGACCAGTCACCATATTTGATATATCTTCCTTTCTCCTTAGAAAGATATTCAAGCAGCTCATCAAGAATATATTCTGCATTTTTACAACATATTCACTATCAGAACTTATCAGGTCTTCTTCATAATGATACACTGATTTTCCCTTACTATTTATCTTTCGCTTTAACCAGAAAGCTATAAGTCTTACTGTTCTTTTCTCAAAGCCGTCCATCATCTTTTTATGTCTATATAGACATCTTTTGCAAATTCCGGATAATGCTTGTAAAACATCATTCTAAGCTCAAACACCGCATCGCTTTCCTGTGTTATATCATAATGGAAGCACCTCATAAACATCGCATCATCTTCTTTACTTACAAATGCGTGCTTTCTGATAAACTCGACTGCCTCCTGTAAGGTCGGGACTCATACTGATTAGCAGATTAAAACAATCTCTTTTTATCAGGAGTATTATACCATTTCTCCATAATTTCATTTATAAGTAATATATTTACATAGTCTTTCCTGCCATATATTGTATTTCTGATAAGGTAACTTCCATACTCTTCGCTGTCGCAGTTATCAATAACAAATGTTGTTATATTATCATCTGGATTATTTATCTGTCCTAATATTTCATAAAAGATACTTTATATAATATCTTATGTTATCCGAAGCAAGCATATTTCCGCCTACATCAATAAATTCTGCACTGTCAAGCTCTAAAATGTTCTGTAAAACATCTGTACCTGATATCTTTTAGTCGGAGTCTGCCTGCTTTTCTCCAATAATCTCCTCTATTGATGACCCGTCATAATATTTTTCCAGCATATTCTGCGATATAAAGTAATCAAGTATCGACTGATGTACGAAACCGACTTTGTTCCCCTGCACAACTATAAGTTCTGACGATATAAGATAATCAAGTGTTGATACATCTATTTTAAGTATTTGTTTTGGCACATATAAACGTCCAATTTTATCAAGTCTGTTTACAATATCTGTTTTTGCCTCAGAAATGGATTGCTCAGCTATACCACATAATCTGCTCTTCATACATATCTGTTCAAACCATTTATCTATAAGGTGGCTTGTTGTCAGACAGCCATCATATGAACTCTCCTTATCAAGATGCTGCCATATATACAGATTACTAGGTATTTTCAATAGATTTTTCAGCCTTGCAGACATTTTATTATATTCACTGCCAACAACTTTCTTTACAGTATCTTCTTTAAAACAATCTACCTTTATTACTTTCCATTCATCATCCAGTGAAGCTTCTGCACCTGAATTATTCTTCTTTCTGAATAATCCCTTTATGTTGTTATCATTTTCAAGGTCGTAGCTTCTGCATACAAATACTATTATTATTTTTTATCACGTATTTCATTAAAGAATTTCACCTGTCTGATTAATTCCATACACACTGTTATAGCTTCTGCTGAATTAGCCTGTGTCCACCGGAGTGCATCTAACTGGTCAAGTATAATAACTGCTTTTTCATTCTGTGATATATTATGGATTGTATCAACTATAGAATTCTGAAATCCCAGTTCCTGACCCCATTTTTCACAGCTCCTATTAGGAATTCTTACATCAAGCTTTATAGCAATATGTACAATTCCCTTTTGTTCACAGTATTTAAGAACTGCCTCTGCACAGCCACTCTTACCACAGCCGGCACTTCCCGATATGATTATATGTTTATCAGCCTCTATAGCCTGTATACATTCGTCAGCTTCTTCTCTATGCACGAAACCACTTTTTAAAGGTATAAATTTTTCCTTATATTCTTCATTCAGCTCATTTATTCTTGGTACAATCCTCTTATCACCATCCCTAAGGCTGAATATTATCCCTGTTCATTAAGATAATCCATTATCTTCTGCTGTGTAAGCTCCTGCCCTAATATATCACCCATAACAACATAGGAAACTAAGGCATTATATACTTTATTTTCATCGCTGCTAAAACGGTAACGTATATTCATGCTTATGAACTCGTTAAGTTGATATTCAGACATTTGTTTATATGATATTCTTTTCAGATATTCTATACTTTTAAGAACATTTTTCTGATTAATATTACCCTCATTACGATTGTCCTGACGTTCATCTGTTTCTTTCCTGTCAGCCTCTGTATTTTTCTGCTCTATTCTTAATCCCATCTCCTCACAGAAGCTTTTATAAAATTTATTAAATTCTGTACTGCTTTTGCTATCTGTATCTTATAAAATCCTCTGCTCTGCCACTTGTATTGGCAGCTCTTTCTGCATATCATATAAAATGTACATGCCAACGGGCTTACAAGCGCAACTCTTCTCTCATTATCTCTGTTAAGCTGTTTTCTCCATGCTTCTAATATACCTCTTGCCTTAAGGTCTGACATATTCCAGCTTTCTTTACTTGCATTTCTTGACTTGCACTGCTGATGTTCCCTGTGTCCGGACATATCTGTTACAAGTATGTCTGTCCCTACTTCATCTTCCCCAAGTGCTTCTATCACAACACTGTAATTCACCTCATCAAGTACCTTAAGCAGCTCGTATATCACACAGTTAATCTCATAACTATTCCCCTGTTTATCTGCTCTTCCACCTTTTCTAATGGCATACTTCTCTCCTATCTTCTATCACCTATCCTGTATATATCTTGCACAATACCCACCAGCGAACTATGTATATTCGTACATAGGACACTGGTGGGTATATTCTTCTAGAACTGATTTCCCTAAAACTCCCTCTTCCTCTCAATCATCTCATCAATTCTGTCAATGTAGTTTCTTACATCCTTAACATTTTCAATTCTCTCAATTCTTACTGAATGGTTGTCATCGCTTTCATTGTGGAATACGACCTTGGAGCTTGCGCCAGCTCACAGGCAATTATGGTCTGTTTCTCCTCCATTATAAGTATGTTGTATATGCATTCTTTGCCTTCCTGGCATATCCTACATTCTCAAAGTTACCAGCCATGTTCTTCTGGCGATACATATAGTAAGGCTGCATATCAAGATTTTTGGCAGTTTCCTCGGTCATCCTGATTATCTCATCTGTATTCTTGGTTGAAAGCTGCTTGTACTTATCTCTCCATATGTTAAGTGCGGCTGCCCTCTTTATTGCAAGTGAATGTACTGTAAGACTTTCTGGATTCATAGCCTGTATCTCACTGAGTGTATGCTTGACTTCTTCAACATCCTCGCCGACAAGACCAAGTATTATATCCATATTTATATTTTCAAAGCCCTCTTCTCTTGCCATATTGTATACATTCTTAATCTGCTCAACCGTATGCTTTCTTCCAATAAGGTCAAGTGTCTTCTGATTCATCGTCTGTGGATTAATTGATATTCTTCCTACATTGTGCTTCTTTAACACCTGAAGCTTATCAAGTGTTATGCTGTCAGGTCTGCCCGCTTCAACTGTAAATTCGTGGCAGCCATTTATATCAAATAATCTCTTAAGCTCTGTTATAAGTCTGTCAAGCTGCGCTGCACTGAGTGTTGTAGGTGTGCTCCGCCAAAGTACACTGTATCAAGTCTTCTTCCCTTCATCGACTCTGACACAAATTCCATCTCTTTTATCAGTGCATCAAGATAGCTGTCCACATAATCCTTATAAGCTCCAAGCGCATATGAAGAAAATGAGCAGTACAGACATATACTTGGACAGAATGGTATACCTATGTACAGACTGTATCCATTCTTATAATCTATACGGTTAAGTATATCCATTTCTTTCTTTGCAACCTTGAGTGCAAGTTCCGCCTTTTCCTCACTTGCTTTATGCTTATCCATAAAATGCTTCTTTATAGTATCTTCACTCGCCATCTTCAAGCATTACATATGCTATTTTACTTGGGCGTACACCTGTAAGATATCCCCATGGAAGCGTTTTTCCCGTCTTTCACTAAGATAATCATAAAGGTATGACTTGAACTTATCGTGCATCTGGCTCTTGTTAAGACCTGTGACATCTGGCACTTTTATGTCGATTATCATGTCATCCTCGCCTATATTGCCGCAAGTAGTCATATTATTTTTACTATTGTTACTGCTACATTTGCCATTATCATTAATATAGCTACTATTGTTATCAATGCGCTCATTATTATCGCTATGACACATTCCATTATAATTACTATCATCACCTTTATATGCTGTAACCTCTGTTCTTGGGTAGAATGAACGCACAAGAACTATGGCATCATCATAAAATGTATTGTCATCTATTTTAATATATATCATTATTATTCCTTTCAATTATCTATAAACTTCATACCAGTATCAGGCTTTCTGTATCTTTACTATAATTCTAACACAGACAAAAATTATACAACTTTTTAAATCTATTCATTCATAGCATATAATTCATTTTATAAAAATCCTACTATTAATTCTTTACATTTACATAATCGTATTCATTATAAGTTTACACCAAAACGGATTATTCACTCTCTCATATCCCACACTCGTACCTTCGCCATGTCCCGGATATACTTTGGTGTCATCTGGAAGCACCATTATCTTATCCTTTATAGAACGTACTATCGCGCTCATGCTGCCACCCGGAAAGTCTGTTCTTCCAACTGAACCGCAGAATAATGTATCACCTGAAAACAGTAATTCGATATCTTTATATAATAGCATGTTCCACCCTCTGTATGTCCCGGTGTATGAAGTGCCTCTATATCAAAGCCTGCAAGCTTTAACACATCACCATCATTGTGCCATACGTCCGCCTTTACTGACAGGTTCATTCCGTATGACTCACCAAGGTTAATGTGTGGCTGTTCAAGGGTGTTTTCTCATCACATGATGCATATACATTTACACCATATTTTTCTCTTACATCATCTGCTGCCATAATATGGTCAAAATGCCCATGTGTTAATAATATTCCCTTAAGCTCACAGCCTGACTCGTCTATCATCTTACTTATCTCATCTGCACGGTCTGCAGGGTCGATAAGTACACACTCTTTAATATCTTCGTTGCATAAAGGTAGCAGTTTGTGCCTACCATTCCTAGTATTCTTGAATCAATCCTATACATATAACCCTCCTGATTTATATTCTTTAAAAGCCGTTATCAAGAAAATATCCCAATAACGGCTGAATTATATTTTATGATACCAGGGTCAAAGGTCATACACCCACATGAGCTTGCTCATAGGTGTGTGTATGGGCTTTGACCCCAACATCATTTTATTTTAAAGTAAATGTCTGCTTCACGCAGCCGCTTTCTTTTGAGCTAATTATCTGACAGCTCTGACCTACCAGCACATCAGCCCGTAGCTCTCTCAATATCTGTCACGCCATCTATCTTTCTTAACTTGTCTATAAGACGGTTAAGCTCTTCCTTGCCTGATACAACAAAACCAAGATTGATAGTTGCCATAGACTTCTTGTTGACACGGCTGTTCATAAACCTTACATCTATATTGGCCTCTGTGAAGAGTCTTGATATATCAACTATAAGACCTTTTCTGTTGCCTGCATATATATTAATCTCAGCACTGTACTTTTCACTATTATTCTCTGGCTGTTCCCATTCAGCTTCAATAAGTCTGGCACGCTCAGTTGCAGGAAATTAAGTATATTGATACAGTCTGTTCTATGGATAGAGATACCTCTTCCTCTTGTGACAAAACCTACTATTTCATCACCCGGAACTGGATTACAGCACTTAGAAAATCTTACAGCAACATCGTGAATTCCTTTGACAACAATTCCACCCTTGCCCTTCTTTTCCTTATCCTTTTCCTTGCTCTCGCTTGCAACTATCGTATCAAGCACCTGCTTGTCTGTAACTTCTGCCTTCTTTGTCTTTAAGTACTCTTCATTGAGCTTATTGACTATCTGGCCTTCCTTAAGTGCGCCGTGTCCGACTGCTGCCATAATAGAATCCCAGTCTTTATAGCCATATTTTCTTAAAGCCTTTTCTACGAATTCCGGCTTATTAATCTCAGAAAGAACTATACCTTTACCTTTACAATAGCTTGATACAAGTTCCTTGCCTTTTATAATATTATCTTCCTTAAGCTCCTGCTTGAACCACTGGTTAATCTTATTACGTGCCTGTGTCGACTTGACCATTGAGAGCCAGTCACGGCTTGGACCCTTGAATTCTGGGAAGTAATAATCTCAATTCTGTCGCCGTTTTTATCTCATAATCAATATTTACAAGCTTGCTGTTAACCCTTGCACCAACCATTTTGTTACCCACAGCACTATGAATACTGTAAGCAAAGTCAATAGGATTAGAACCTGCTGGAAGTGTCTTTACATCACCTGTAGGTGTGAAACAATATACCGAATCAGAGAAAAGGTTAAGGTCATTCTTAATAGATGATAAGAATTCCTTGTTATCTGACATATCTCTCTGCCATTCAAGTATCTGTCTTAACCAGCTTAGCTTGGCTTCCTCATTCTTATTAGACTCGCCTGTTTTGCCTTCCTTATATTTCCAATGGGCTGCGATACCATATTCAGCTATTCTGTGCATTTCGTAAGTTCTTATCTGAACTTCGAAGGCTGTCCGTTAAAGCGATAAGTGTAGTATGCAGTGACTGATACATATTCGGTTTTGGCATCGCGATATAATCCTTGAATCTTCCTGGGATCGGTTTATACATCTCATGAATGATCCCAAGTGCCGCATAACAGTCCTTAACCGTATCAACCTTGATCCGGACTGCAAATAAGTCATAAATCTGATCGATCGTCTTATGCTGATTGACCATTTTTCTGTATATTGAGAAGAAATGCTTGACTCTGCCGTCTATTTCTGCCTCTATGCCGGCATTGCTTATATGCATTCCTACTTCTTTGATGATACTCTTTATAAATGCTTCTCTTCCCGGTCTGTTTATATCAACCTGCTTTACAAGGTCGTTATAAGTATCGGGCATAAGATACTTCATAGAAAGGTCATCTAACTCCACCTTAATCTTAGATATACCAAGTCTGTGTGCTATAGGGCATATATATCCATAGTTTCTCTTGACTTTTCAACCTGCTTTGCCGGTGACTGGTACTGCATTGTACGCATATTGTGAAGTCTGTCGGCAAGCTTTATGAGGATAACTCTTATATCCTTTGCCATAGCAAGAAACATTTTCCTTAAGTTTTCTGCCTGGACTTCTATCTTATCATGCTGATAATTAAGCTGTGTGAGCTTTGTTACACCATCTACAAGAAGTGCTACTTCATCGCCAAATTCCTTGGCTACATCTTCACTTGTCATAACTGTATCTTCGACAACATCGTGTAAAAGACCAGCTATAATAGACTCCTTATCAAGTTCAAGCTCTGCTAATATGATAGCAACGCATAAAGGATGAATGATATATGGTTCACCGGACTTTCTGAACTGTCCTTCGTGAGCCTTCTTTGCGACCTTGTACGCACGCTCTATATCTGAAAGGTCAGATGATGGATGGTACAGCTTTACCTTTTCAATAAGGTCTTCATAAAGCACTTCCGGGCTTGTAAAGTCTGCCGGTGTATCTACCGACTTTTCAACCTTACTTGTCTTAATATTCTTATTTCCTGCTAATTCTATATTGCTCTCTGGCATACAATCTCTCCCCTCGTATATCTATAATTCAGGGTGAACAGCCTGTGTATGGCTGCATTTATTATATTTGTTTTCTTATGTATGACATTTTATGATTAATGGTCAAAAGTATTTGCCGCTTACCTGATATTGACCTTTTACTCTATCATAACATTATAAAAATTATACTTCTGCGTATAACTTTTCCATAAATTCTCTTGTTGCAACTGCATTTTCTGGAACTGTATTCTCAAGTGTGCAGTGAACGTAAGGCTTATATTCCTTTATCTTCTTAAGTAAAAGTGGATAGTTAAGTCCGCCTGTTCCTGCTGCTATTGACTTAAGCTCATCGCCTTCAACAACGTAATCCTTGCAGTGGACAACTGCTATATCCTTTAATAACAGGTCAAATGCTTTCAATAATCTCATCCTGCTTATCTATATTTCCAACATAAAGAAGAAACAGGGTCAAATATTATCTGGAGATTAGGTGAGTCGATAGCATCTAACACCTTTCTTGCTCTCTCAACTGTATTGACAATATGCTTCCATACCGGCTCTATAGCTACTATAACGCCAAACTGCTCTGCATACTTTACTATAGGTCTTAAGTTATCTATAAAGCACTGGAGTGCCTCATCTGAATGGTTAGCTGGTTCATACTTATATTCTTCGTTGACAGCTCCTGTTTCTGTTCCGACTACTCCACATCCAAGTATACTTGCAAATCTTATATGTGCCTTGTACTTTTCAACTATTTCCTTATGCTTCTCTGGATTAGGATTACATAAGTTAAGGTAACATCCAAGAACTGCCACATCCACCTTATTCTCCGCACATAATTCCTTGATGTACATAGCAAGTCCCGGTGTCATTGTTTCAACTCCCGGCTTGAATTCCTTGATAGACTTTGTTAAAGCTATATGCATACAATGAAATCCCTGCTTATGTATGTTAGGGATAAGCTCATCAAGTGGTGCATATGCAACATCATGTGCCCTGATACCTATTCTCATAATATATCCTCCATTCCTGTACACTCCTGTGTATGCCACGTTGCATATCTGTACATTGTGTACATTCATTAATAAATGGTTTATTGGTAAAATTCTATATTTGTATTAGTTTAACATATTCAGGGAGAATGTCACTGTTTATGTTGAAATTCGATTGATGAACGGACGACATAATACATAAATAATATTCAACTTAAACTATATAGTACAAGGAGATGAATTGAGTGCTCTGCGCTCAATTCATCTATACTCACCATTAATTTAGTGACTATTATTATATTTTACCAATGTCAGCTTGAAGGTCGAGAGGTGTTTGGAAATAAGACGTAACACACTTGAAAGCTGATTGTGATATTTCTTAGATATTCCCTTCACTCTTAGCAACGATTTGACACGGATGTCAAATCGAGCGAAAACGCAACAGGACGTTGCGTATGAGCGGTTGCGTCCGTAAGAACTTATATGGAATATCTTAGAAATATCCTATCAACTTTCTGGTGCGTGAAGTCTTATTTCCAAGACACCTCGACCTTTAAGCGTCCGTTCGCCAATAATCCAATCTCACACTAAAACTCCATCCCATTCTCACTAACCGCATTATAATACATAGTCAGCGGAATGAAGCTCTGCGCAAATCCTTTTCCTGAATTGCCCTTGCATATAACTGCATCATCTATCACCGTCTTTACTCCGACAGCACCGCCTGAATTCTCATTTAAAGTACTTCTGAATGTCTTAAGTCCATACTTCAAGTATGATGCATCACCTGTAAGCTCATATGCTATTGCGAGTGACTCTAAAAGCAGTGTATTATTTCCATTTCTTGACAGACTTGAAGCTCCTTATAATAGAAAAGCCCATTATCCATATAACAGTTTTCTATAAGGTCATCCACCGCATTTATTATCATCTTCTTAATGTCTTCTCTTGGAAATACTCTATAGTATCTCATAACACTTCCAACTGCAACTGATATCATAAAACCAACTCTGATTGCTGTATTATCTGTGTATGGAGATAACCAGTCGCCGTATTCTTCTTCCCACTTCTTAAAGCTGTCAATTATCCAGTCACATTTTGCAAGCCACTTCTTATCATTAGTTTCCACATAGAGAGCTGTAAGTGTCCTTAAAGCCCAGCCCGTCTCTCTTGCATTGGCTTCACCCGGAACCTGATACATCGGTGTTTCAAGCAGCTTTAATACATTTTCACCTATTCCTATAGCTGACTCAAGTCCTCTCATCACCGGTCAGATGATAGTAATCAAGAAGTCCTTCAACCCACTCATGAGAGCATACCATAACACCATTCTTACAGTGACCTGCTGTGTGCTCCCACTGTCCGCCTATTCTTAAAGGATTGCTGCTGTAGTGGCATATATCAACATCCATCCAGTGCTTTGCCGATACTATTAAATAGTCAAGAAACCTTCTCACACCCGTTCTTGCATACATAAGTGCGCAGGCATGTGGGTAATCATATTCGTTATTGCTCCACACCGGCTTGCCGCCGCCTCTTCCCTGAACTGTGTAGCCCATATCAACGGTATCACCCCAGTTAAGCATGCCATAACACCTTGAATGTCCGTCTGCCTTTGCCATAAGTGCTATTTCCACATCTTCGTTAATCTTTTCAGGAAATACGTTGAGCATAACTTCTGACTCCTTAAATACCTTTGGTGATATATAAGGTCTGTCTGGCATCTGATATATAAGACTTCTGTTATCTATCTCAAATATTTTGTTTCAGGACTATGCCAGTGAATAAGGAAGTTCTGCTCTTTGCCATGCCTGACTGCATCGTAACTTCTCCAACACCTTCCGGTACAAGCATAACTGCCACGCCATCTCTGCACGCCTTAACAGCCTTTGATAGTTCTGCTGTGCCTGATGTACTGTCACGCAGAAGCCGTCCTCACTATCTGTATAGTCTGTCATAAATGTTCCATAAAGTACCTCTGCATAATGCTCATTAGCCTCTTTTACAAGATAACTGTCATCTATAGTTTCATTTACTTCTTCACCATTCTTACCTATGATAAAGCTGGTCTTATAATTGATGCTGCCACGATTGTCCTTATATCTGATACAGGTGCTTTGTGCTCTATCATATCAAGCTCGCCGATACCTCTTGTTATAAATATGGGACCGTCATTATGCGAATTATCTGTACGTATATCTCCGCAGCCTGTTGAGTCATTACCCGATGCTATATCTATGTATGCAAGCTTGTCTGTTACAATACTGTCCACTGACTTTTTATGTAAAATACAAGCGACTTTATTCTAAGCTCATCATTTGATGTATTGATTATCCTGTATGATACATTTACCCATGGCTTGCCAGCATAGGCTGTAAGCCTTATCTCTGCTTCTATATCTTTAAATGTGTGATTATCATCTAATATATTATCTTTTTCTGCTTCTACTTTGGCAGTACTATCTTTATAAGCTGCACCGCCTGCTATATTGTGTGCCCTTGCTGCAAGTATTACTTCAACCGGACCTGACTGCACTACACGCCACTCACCTATAGACAGCTTATAGTCATTGCCATCTTTATCTTTAAGAACAGGACCTTCAAAGTTAGCTTCTGTGTACGTTTTCTTCCATCATATACATTTGTGAATATACTTTCTGAATCATCTGCAACTTCATACCTGATTGCACCACTATCGACTTTATAGCCTTTTTTCGTCTTCTCAACTGATACTCTAGCCGCTTCCGGTTCTGTATACATATGCTGCATTTTATTATCAGTACTTATTATGCTCTGGCACTGTATTGATGCCTTAATACCATCATCATACTCTTTCTTATCAGTAACAAGTATAAGCTTTGCCCGCTTATTAGCTGGAATGTCAGCCATAAAGCTTATAAACAGATACTTAACACTGCCATCATTGTGCCATGCTGTAACTCTTGGCTGAATTACACATTCCCTGCCATTCTGCAGCACTGCCACCTCTGATATGTCCTTTAACTCACCCTTCTTAAAAGGAACTGCTATACTTACACATTCCTGAATCCTTGGATATCTGTATAACTTATCAAAATATATATCTATCATAATTTAATCCTCATTTCTATACACATTTTCAGGTAAGCTATATAAACTTATATCAAGTATGAATAAATTAAACACACATATAAGCAATACCTTTTACTATACCCAATCTTTGTTTAATATAGCATTACCATAGTTACATATTTTAAACTATAAATAAATCAAAAATATTGCACGTATGTGCACGTTAGAAAAATACATTTTTCTGTACTTGCTCATTTATAGTTTTAAAATGTTAATCACACATCACATTCAGAATACCTCTGAACACTAACTATTATAAACATATTATCATAATTTTAACTACTGTTAAGATTGTCTTTTATGATATTATACATATTAATTGACTTTGCGTATATATCCATTACTTAATATATTATTGGCTATATAAAAGTCATTTATATTATAATGCTTTCAGAAAGGACTTATAAATATTGAATTATGCAGAAATAAAGTATAACGACATAGCCAATGGTCCAGGAGTACGCACAAGCTTATTTGTAAGCGGCTGTACACACCGTTGTAAGGGATGCTTTAACGAAGTAGCGTGGACTTTAATTATGGCACTCCATTTACACAGGAAACCATTGATGCAATAATCAACTCTATGAAGCCTGCGTATATTGCCGGAATAACACTTCTTGGCGGAGAACCCTTTGAACCTGCCAACCAGCGCGGACTCCTTCCATTATTAAAACAGGTTAAACAGACATACCCCGATAAAACATATGGTGTTTTACAGGCTACCTGTTTGACAAGGACATTATGGATAAAATGTATGAAACATATCCTGAAACAAAGGAAATGCTTTCATATATTGACATATGTGTTGATGGAAGATTTGTCGAAGAATTAAAAGATATGATGCTTAAGTTCAAAGGTTCATCCAACCAGAGAACGATAGATGTCCAGGCATCATTAAAGACGGGCACTGTGGTTATTGCTAGTGGATATTAGTGTGAAAAATAAATTTTTCACACGCGAAATTTGTGTCTGCGCACACTTGACACAAACTCGTTATGCGCGAAAACATACGCAGAAATGAGGATTAATATATAACAAAAATATTAGTTTAAGGAGTATATATAATGAAACAGAATGTAAATATCAAAAATTAACACCTAATGCAATTATCCCAACTTATGGAACTGAATACTCAGCAGGTGCCGACCTTTATTCAGGTATGACAGAAGCTGTCACTATCAATCCAGGTACCACAGAATTCATCAAAACAGGAATTGCAATGGAAATTCCTGCCGGACTTGTTGGACTTATATACGCAAGAAGCGGCATGGCATGCAAAAGGTGTTGCACCAGCCAACAAAGTCGGAGTTATAGACTCTGACTACCGCGGTGAAATAATAGTTGCTCTTCACAACCACTCAGATGCAGCAGTCACAATTGAACCCGGTGACAGAGTTGCACAGATTGTACTTGCCCTTATATAACAGCAGCTTTCAATGAAGTTGAAGAATTAAGCGATACAGTACGTGGAGAGGGAGGATTTGGGTCTACAGGGACTAAGTAGAAGTGGCTTGTTATTATATTATAATTAACAAACGGACGGCATAATATAAGAGGAAAGCAGCAGCGAATACATTACCGATGCCAGAAGTTTCCTTGGATATTTCTAAGACTTTTCATATAATCTGTTATTACCGACCGCTACCGTTCAATACGGAACCTCCTTGTTCCATATTGAACTTCCACAGACATCCTTGTCTGTGGATAGCTGGATTACAAAAGAAAAGTCTAAGAACTATCTCAATTAAACTTCAAGTGCATCTTATAATGTATACACCACTGCTCTCCTCTTATATTATGTCTGACTATGGCTAAATCATGCCAAAAACAGATATAAGACACTATTTCTCATTAACAACCGCACTATCCATAACAACATTCTGTGCCTTCTTAACAAGCATAGCCTTTGCTATAGTATTCTTGTCAAACTTATCTGTGAATGTTGATACCTGAGAGTAACCACTGTCCTTAGCAAACTGCTCAAGGTCATCCTTGTACTCATATTCCGTAATGTTAAGACCTTCCTTTTCAGCTATCGCCTGATATACAAGCTGCTGGCCTGCTGATGCCTTTACGAACTCATCAAATGTTTTCCATAAAGATTCTGGCAGTACTCGTCATTAGTCTTGCCCTGAAGTGTACTATAAAAGCTTATAGACTCCTCAAGCTTTGATGTCTGTTCTGCAAGGAACTCTTCCGGATATCCTGTTACCTTACATACATCAAGAAGCTGTGTAAGTATCGCCTCATTCTTAGCTTCACTTACCTTATTATCAATAGTAGACTTAACATCATTAGTTACATATTCCTTATACTGGTCAACTGTCTCAAGACCAAATGTATCTTTTACAAATGCATCTGTAAGCATAGGTACATTTGGCTGCTGTACATAACTCATAGAAAGTTCAAATACAACCCTCTTGCCGGCATAATCTGTATACTTTGAATTATCAGGCATAGTAACTGTAATAACCTTTGTCTGTCCTGCCACCATATCATATAACTCATCTGCAAGTTCAGTTCCTGCTACTGGAAATGCATCCTTGCCAAGAACCATACTATAATCAGAACCTGTAAAATCATCTACTGCAAGACCTCCGGAAGTTCCTGAATAACTGAAGGTTACCTTATCTGACTTCTGCGCACCACGATTTACATCTGTATATGTTGTCTGGTCATCCATCTGCTCTGATATCTTATCTTCTACAACTTTATTAGTTATAGCCGTTACATCAACATCCGCTGTAATACCTTTGTAATCACCCAGCTCAACATAATCTGTTGGATTATATCCATAATCAACCTTTATCTTACTGTTACATGCTGTAACCATAAGCATGGAAACAGCCATAGCTGCTGCAGCTATACGTCTTACACAGCTTCCTTTTACTACTTTTCTCATAACTTTCTCCATAATTATATAAATGTTTCGTGTAAAATAGCATTTACACCAATATCATAAAACTATATCATAATTCGCCCATAAACGCCAGTATTCTATAAATGTTTCACAATATTATCACAAAAGCCGCCACACAGGACTTAAGTCGTTAAACTCTTCCTGTATGACGGCTCATATACTGCTAATTAATTAATATCTTCATTCTATAAGATATCTATTAATCCAGCAAAATATATAATGTATATAAATCGCAAAATAATATAGCAATCACATACATTAGTCAGCAACAAAATAATCTCTGATACTGATATTTTTATAAATTAAGCCAGCTTAGACTTAGCTACTTCTGCTAACTTAGCAAATCCTTCTGCATCATTAACTGCCATGTCAGCTAACATCTTTCTGTTAAGGTCGATGTTAGCTAACTTTAAGCCGTACATGAATTTGCTGTAAGAAAGTCCGTTCATTCTTGTAGCAGCGTTGATACGTGCGATCCATAACTGTCTGAACTGTCTCTTCTTCTGCTTTCTACCCTTGTAACTCTCTGTAAGAGCTCTCATTACAGACTGTTTTGCTACTCTATACTGTTTAGATCTAGCTCCTCTATATCCTTTAGCCAGTTTTAATACTCTATTGTGTTTTTTCTTAGCGTTCATTCCGCCTTTGATTCTTGCCATTTCTTAATTTCTCCTAAAATAATCAATCACAGACATCCATATCTTATAAATATGGCATAATCTTCTTCATGTTCTTTTCATTTGTTGCATCTGTAATAGTTGCCTGTCTCAGATTTCTCTTTCTCTTTGTAGACTTCTTTGTTAAGATATGGCTCTTGTAAGCTTTCATTCTCTTTAATTTACCTGTTCCAGTTATTTTAATACGCTTTGCAGCTGCTCTCTTGTTTTTACCTTTGGCATAATAATCCTCCTAATTTAATTCTCATATGGAATAATATTTTAACGTTTTTCAGTTAAAACATAGTCATGCTCCTGCCCTCTAACTTTGGAGCCTTATCTACTACTGCAATATCACTTAACTTCTCTGCGAAGTCTTCAAGGATGTGCTTACTTGAATCTATATGAGCCATCTCACGTCCTCTGAATCTGAGTGATACCTTAACCTTATCGCCTTTCTCGATGAACTTCCTTGCTGCGTTACACTTAGTATTCAGGTCATTCGTATCAATGTTCGGTGATAAACGCACTTCTTTTACTTCTACAGTTTTCTGCTTTTTCTTAGCTTCTTTTTCTTTTCTGACAAGTTCATACTTATACTTGCCATAATCCACAAGCTTACATACAGGTGGCTTTGCGGATGGAGCTATCTTTACAAGATCAACCTCTGCCTCTCTTGCTAACTTCATAGCATCCTTAGGAGACATAACTCCAAGCTGCTGTCCATCTTGTCCAATAACACGAACTTCCTTATCACGGATCTGCTCGTTAATCATTAAATCGCTAATAGTAGTGCTTATCCAAAATCAAAAAGTGGATAGTCAGACTATCCACTTTTAATCATAATGCATCTTAATTGCTGTTTATCATGCACATTCTTAAAATATAAACCCGAGTCGCCTAAGTGCGCTAAGGTGAGAGTGGATACTCTGCTTCGTTTAACAACTATTAGAGTTTAACACTAATAATTATTGCTGTCAACTATATTTTAAAATTATTCAAGAATATTTTTATAACCATTTTATAACATAACATATGTAATATTAAAATGTACATAGCATACTTAATTTAATATCAGCTCAATTCTGCAATTCCTGACAGCCTTACATACCTGTCTGATATTCTGTACCACGTTGGAAAGTCGACAACTCCGGTCTGCGGCATATTATTAATACGCTGGAACTCTCTTACTCCGCCGTTCTCTCCCCATATATGCCATCTGTTGAAAGTGCCGGAATAGCATTATAATAATCGCCTATAAGATTAAGCTGCTCCTGTAACTGCCTTACCTTCTGTCCTGATGAGCCTATGTCAAGGTCTGCGCCCGGCCATGAGGACGGTATTCCTGTATCTGTTCTGCCGTATTGATATACATATCGTCACCATAATAATATCTTAATATGTCTATTGACGAATATCCCTGGTCGCCAAGATACTTACTTCCCCACTGTGTCAACCAGTTTGGACAGCTTGACTTTTACCATCACAATACTGTGTAAGTATTGGCTGCTTTACATTTGGGCGTGAAGGTAGTTGTCAAATATCTCATCAACCACGTTGGATATACTCTCAAATATATTTCTTCCATTAACCCATTTCTGGTCATATGCAGTTGATGAAGTTATTGTAAAGTTGTAATTCTGGTTTCTGTACCATTCTGTATATACCCGGTTTAATGTAAATGACATAATAGCAAGCACATTTGCCTCAATTGTCTGCCTCGGCCATGTTGAATATATCTCAGAGCTTGCTACATTCTTAATATAATCCTTGTATCTTACATAGTAGTTCTGCGCTGTCGAGTCAGTCGGAACACCATCATGAACAACTATAGTTTCCGGAATTACAACACGGCTTAGTACGATTTCACCCGACTGCTGTACAGGCTTTATCTCACTTTCCGGTATCTTTTCAGGGTAATTTCCATAGAGTGTATTTACCGGAATTACAATATTATTTTCTGTATCCTGATAACTATTTTCATTCATATATACATCCTGTATACTTGTTTCTCCCGAAAATACATCTATACCCGATATATTAGCTTCATCATAGCCATTTGCCGTCACATCTATCGTGTACTCCGAAAACGGCTGCTTTTCTCCCGGCTCCATACTGTACTCAATAGGCGGTGTCAGCAGCTCCTCAAGATTGACCGCACCCTCTGAATCTGTCATCACTTCATTTATCACTGTCTCAGGATTGCCTGTATACGATATTGATACCCTTGCATTGGCAAGCGGAATGCCCTGCTGCCTGTCATATACATTTATACGCATCTTTCCTTTATCTATTATATCAGGCGGTGTTTCCATAGTCCGAACAAGCACCATACATTACCCCATATCTCAGATTGATTTTTTCATTATTATATGTATCCTTATAGGAATTTATGAATAAAATAAACTGATAATTACTTTAGGAGCGCATATGGCGAATTATAAAGTTGCTCTTGATGCAGGTCATGGCGGAAGCGACCCCGGCGCTGTATACAATGGTCGTCAGGAAAAGATGACACGCTTGACCTCACTCTTGCAGTTGGAGATATTCTTAAAAATGGTGTTGATGTTTTCTATACACGAACTACCGATGAATATGAAACACCCTTCAAGAAGGCTACAGATGCCAATAATTCAGGCGCTGACCTGTTTATATCGATACACCGCAATTCCTCTGAAACTCCTAACCAGTACTCAGGTGTCGAATCTTTGGTATTCAACGACACCGGTCTTAAGGCAGAGGTTGCAAGAAATATAAATAACCAACTCGAGGATGTCGGCTTTAAAACCTCGGAGTTGATGTCAGGAAAAATCTTGTCGTACTGAAAAGAACTAAAATGCCTGCTGTTCTTGTAGAAGCCGGCTTTATAAACAACGATAAGGATAACTACTTATTTGACCAGGAATTTGATAAGATTGCAAATGCTATCGCAGACGGAATACTCGAAAGTATCCCCGCAAGTGAACGCGGCAGCGGACAGTCATCAATAATAACCAGCGGAATGGCTCGACAAGCGGCTCTATGACACCACGCTCTACGACAGGGGCTATGGCAGGTTCTACGACAACTGGCTCTATGATGGGTTCTATGACAACCAGTTCTATGACAGGAGCTGCCTCAATATCTGATTCTGCCACAACTTCTATGTCTATGGAAAATGCTGAAAATGTGGCTGACATATCACCTGTAAATACTTCCATGGAGGCGGCTAATTCTACACCTGTAAGCAGTTTTCCAGATGATTTTAATTACAGTTCAAAGTCCATGTATACTAATAATAGTGGCTACTCCTCTAACACAGGTTCTATGACCGCACCTGCAAACAGTTCATCTGACATATCTGGCTACAATAATATGCCACAGAGCAGCCCGCAGCCAGCTTTAACATTTCCAATGCCGACAATAACACCTATACTAATTCCTACCCATACAATCAGTGCCAGTGCAATGATAACTACACCCTGAAACTCTCTACCGTGTACAGACGGGTGCCTATCGCAACAAAGAAAATGCCGACCGTATGTTAAACTCCCTGCTTATGGATGGTTTCCTGCTTTCATAATATATCAGGATGGCTATTATAAAGTTCAGGTCGGAGCTTATGCCCTTTTATCCAACGCCATCAAGATGGAACAGCGTTTAAGAAGATTTCACTACAGCACATATATAACAACCTGATAAATATGGAGCTGCTGCAATAAACACACAATCAATGATGTTTATTGCAACAGCTCCATTAAATCATCTTATATCACCATCAGCCTTTACTCTTAAGCTGTGCTTTTATATCCAGCATACGCATCAATACTATATTGTATATTTTCCATATCCTGCATATCAAGCTTCATATCTGCATCAACATAAATATCATTCTGCACTGTCGTTTTAACCGTGAGAGCTACACTGTCGTACAGGCTTTCTCTCCACAAATTCTGCCAAATGTACCCAATCTGTTCCCCAACAGTAACATCACCAGCATCATCTGTTACATTCTGGTTAAAGACTAATTCTATTCCTGTCATCTTTCCCTGTGAGTCAACGCTCATATTCACTGTTGTATACACATTTCTGGCATATGCATTAAACTGTGCTTTAATGCTGTCCTTCGTTATTTTATGAACATTAAGAAGTGATATGTATGGAAGTATTACCGAGTCCTTATATAATCCTTCCACAAATGTATCAAAACCGGCTATAAGTGACTCATCGCTTATAACCATCATATATACATTATCATCTGTCTTTGCAGCAGTCTGTATACTGTCCTTAACCGCTGTCTTATATCCACTTACAAGATGTGAAAGCACTGCCCTTAATACAGGTTCTGTATGGCTCTGGTCTATTTTTCCTATTCCATAGCTTAATATGTCGTTTTATCCACAATTAACGTGCCATCTTCAATCTGTGGCATAGTCAGTACTATATTATTATTATCTGTTTTATATTGTAACTATGCACATTTCCTGTTGTATCAGGGCGGTAATCAACACCGTCATACATCAGCTCTGATACACGTATATTTCCTGTATAACTGCTATTTCCCATAGGATTAAGTGCAACTATCTTATCTATGTAGTTTTGCATAATCTCTTCAAGTGTGATACCTGACTGATGTATAGTTTTTAACACTTTTCCTGTGGTGAAGCATACAGTTTAGGAATACCATATGCCATAGCCGCACATGCTGCTATAACAAATACAAGAATACCAGCAGCTATATGCCGTATTTTCTTAGTCTTATTCTTTTAAAATGTTCATAATACTCCTTCATTTCTATACTCTCTTATGTGCATAACGAACTCGTGTCAGAATATGCAAACCTCTACACCCTCTGATAGCGCACAAACTCATAACATATATCAAAGTATGTATGCTCATCACTTCTTGCTGTTACCTTCCAGTCATCAAGCTTATCAAAGTCCATAATATGTGTGTCTGCTTCGTATATATAATCAACCTTGGTTATATGTGCAGTATCACAATATGGAAGAAACTGTTCATATATCTCGCCTCCGCCTATTATATAAACATCCTCTGTATCATAAGCCTTAAGCTCATCTAAGACCTCCTGCACACTATGGCATATTTTTGCATCTTTTGCCTTATAATTCACATTATTGGTAAGGACAATATTTTTCCTGCCAGTAAGTGCTGACTGGTTTGGCAGACTTTCATATGTCTTCCTTCCCATAACAACTACTTTTCCATAAGTTTCTTCACGAAAAGCTTCTTATCCTCTGGAATATCCACAAGAACTCTTCCACTTTTCCCTATTCCCCACTTCTTATCAGCAAGTGCAATTATATTCATAATAGTCTTTACACCTCTTTCTTACAGTTTTCCTCCAACCCACGCTGGCACATAACCTTTAACCTTAATTCCGTCTTCTGTGTACTCTTCACTTTCAAGCTGTCCGAACTGTCTTATAAGCTGTATCTTACCTGCATCACTATATGGAAATACTCTTTCTATCTGTATTCTGCTCTTTAAGATAATATCCTGTACATCCATAAGAAAGCTGTCTATTCCCATTCCTGTCCTTGCAGATATATTTTCAACATAGTCAGCCTTACTGTCCTTAAGTATAGGTATTTCCTCGAATTCATCACATTTGTTAAAAGTGTTATAACCGGCTTATCTTTAACTTCAAGCTGGTTTAATGTGTCGTATACAGTTGACATATGTCTTTCGTAATCATCATTGGAACAGTCGACAACGTGTATTATAATGTCTGCATACTTTGCCTCTTCAAGAGTACTTTTGAATGCTTCAATAAGATTATGTGGAAGCTTTCTTATAAAACCTACTGTGTCGGTCATAAGCACCTTTTCACCGTTTGGAAGCTGTAGCGCCCTTGTTGTAGGGTCAAGTGTTGCAAAAAGCTTATCCTCCGACAACACGCCCGCATCAGTAAGCTTGTTAAGAAGTGTTGATTTGCCGGCATTAGTATATCCAACTATAGCCGCAACAGATGTTGAGCTGTTTTCCCTGTTCTGTCTTTGTATGTCACGGTGACTCTTTATTTCCTTAAGCTCGGCTGAAAGATGTGATATTCTGTCACGAATTATTCTTCTGTCAGTTTCTATCTTCTTTTCGCCGGGACCTCTTGTTCCTATTCCGCCACCAAGTCTTGAAAGCGTTGTTCCAAGTCCTGCAAGACGTGTTGACCTGTACTTTAACTGTGCCATCTCAACCTGAATCTTACCTTCACTTGATGTAGCTCTTGCCGCAAATATGTCAAGAATAACCATTGTTCTATCCATAATCTTTGTATCAAGGACATCCTCCAGGTTTCTTAACTGCGCCGGTGACAACTCATCATCACATATGATGCCTGTTGCACCAAGCTCATCTATCATAAGCCTTAACTCTTCAAGCTTTCCTTTTCCTATATAAGCAGCCGGATGAAAGCTGTCGCGTGGCTGAATCATCTTTCCCACTGTCACTGCACCAGCCGTCTTTGCAAGCTCTGAAAGCTCCTCAAGCGACTTTTCACAGTCATCTGACGTGTCAAGCTCCACGCCCACAAGTATAACCTTTTCCTGCTCTTCGTCTGTTACATATACTGCCATATATTCCTCACTTTTCTATATTCTGGGATTGTTCTGCAATATTTTCCCTTTCTTTAGCACTCATAACATAGTCATTTAAGTAGTTGGCAACTTCCTTTTCCTCAGAGTAACCTGAAATGCTTTGTGCTATATCCTTCGCTTCTTTTACTCCACGAAGCTATTTCCTTTCTTACTTCAAGCACACGGCTTACAGTGACCGAAAACTCATCAAGTCCGAATGCTAACAGAAGCGGAATCATACGCTCATCCGCTGCCGCCTCGCCACATTCCTACTTCAATTCCTGCATTATGCGCACATTCTATTATTCTTTTAATGCTTCTTATAACCGCCGGATTAAGTGCTGAATAAAGGTATGAAACATTTTCATTACCTCTGTCTACTGCCAGCGTGTACTGCGTAAGGTCATTCGTTCCTATAGAAAAGAAATCAACCTCCTTTGCAAGAACATCTGCCATAATAGCTGCCGCAGGTGTTTCCACCATAATTCCAACCTTAATATCCGCATCATACTTAATATCCTTTTTGTCAAGGTCTTTGCATATTCCTGCAATAATCTTCTTAACAGCATTTATCTCTGTTACAGAGGTTATCATAGGAATCATTATCCTTATATTGCCGTAGGCACTTGCACGGAGTATTGCCCTTAACTGTGTCGTAAATACATCCACCCTGTCAAGACAGAACCTTATTGCCCTGTAACCTAAGAATGGATTAGTTTCCTTTGACAGTCCCATATAAGGTATATCCTTATCGCCGCCTATATCAAGCGTTCTTATTGTAAGCTCCTGCCATCAAGCAGGACAGCAGCCTTTCTCTGTATGCTCTCTGTTGGCAGCTTACTTCCATTCATAAAAGGAACTCCGTCCTGAACAGTCCAACGCCCTCTGCACCGTCTTTTACCGCTTTGGCAGCTTCAAGCGCATTTCCTATGTTGGCAGCTAACATAACTCTTCTGCCGTCCTTTGTCATAGTCTGCTTATTGATATACTTCTTAAGCTCTACAACACTTTCATCGTACTGGCGTTTCTTTTTCATATATTCTTGTTGTTATTGCACTTGGCTCTACAAATACTTCTCCATATGCGCCATCAACAATTATCTCCTGACCGTCCTTTACAATGCTGCATATCCCTTAACATCTAACGCTCTTGCCGGTATCTCTAATCATCCATATTGCAGTCCATCCAGCGAAGGATGTATCTCATCTGCTATAATAATAGTATTATCCTCAAGCTGCGTAAGGTCAACATTCTTAACTCCAAGAAGATGATGTAAGGCGCACTCTCATATCCTCTATATCACTGACACGCTGCGCCATAGCCTCATTGTCCATACTAAGAAACAGCTTTTAAGCCATCACACGCCTCATAAAGTGCTGCCTCAGCATTGACCTTACCTGTTTTATTATGTCTTCAACCTGTGATATAAGCTGTATGTCCTTTGCCAGATACTCCTGATTTTTAGTACAAGTGCGTTGCTGTCATCGCCATTTAACTTGGCTGCAAGCTTTTCTATAAGCTCATCCGTTTCCCTTACAAATGCATCAACACCATCTTTAAATCTTTTATCTCCGCTTCTGTATCCTTAATCTCATACTGCCTGACCTCACACTCCACATTTTTAACACGAGTGCATGTCCTATGCCTATTCCTTTTGATGTACCAATTCCCTTAACATATATACCTCCATATCAGCCTGTTGTAAATTACCTGTTAAAACGTACTTAATCATATTGGTAATAGTTTCGCTTGTATCTCTTGAATACACTACCTCTCTTGCTGTTACGGGAACATCTGTTATTATATTATCAATTCCTTTATTGGCAAGATTTTAATTGATGTATCATTATTTACTGTCCATGCATAGACCTGCTTACCTGTATTATGAATGGCATCAACCACTCTTTTGTAAGGAATGATGCATTTACACTAAAAAATCAACCCTGTCATCCTCGTAAAACTTTCCGTATGCAACCGATAATATATAACCTGTCTGGATATCCTCATCCACCTCCTTGACAGCAAGCAGCGCATCATAGTCAAATGAAGTTATGACACACTCATCCTCCATAGAATACTTCTGTATAAGCTCTACAACCTTTCCTGCCACAATGGCACTGTCAGACGAAGACTTTATCTCAACATTTAACTTAGCCTTTCCCTTAACTAACTTGAGAACCTCCTCAAAGGAAGGAACTTTTCACCTGTACTTATCTGAAAACCAGTATCCGGCATCAAGGTTTCTTACCTCATAATAGGTCATATCAGTTATATTCTTTGAAACGCCTGTTGTCCTGTACGCAGACGTGTCGTGCATAACAACTATATAGCCGTCCTTTGTCATCTGGACATCAAGTTCTATATAATCCGCCATCTCATCGATAGCCCTCTGGAACGCCGCCAGTGTATTCTCCGGTGCTTCCTTTGATGCTCCCCTGCGCAGTTATCTGCGTTTCGTGAAATATAGCCACCCTCTCAAAGGATTACTGTTAAATGTAAATACAACATATAGTACATCAAGAACTACCGACAGCACAACCACCGTAGAATATATTATCCTGTTTACTCTCGCACTTCCCTCGTCTATATCTACAAAATCAAAAGTTATATCAGAAAGGTTCTCATACTTATAATACATATATGATACCATAGAAAAGAACAAGGTATAGATATAAATACAAGGAATAATCTTACTATCGTCCTTAATGTACTAAGTACCGAAAGATACACAGCGCTTCCTATATATGCAATATCCAGTATCTTCACACCTGCAATAAGAAAAACTGATATAATTGCATAGAATATATATATAATCACCAGCAGAGCCAGATTATACAACACAACTGTACCAATAATACGCAATACATTTTTCTTACTATACCAGAACTTTTCTTATAAGAAGCAGTAAAACTCCTGCCTTCAAGCATATATATATTGAATGAAAATATTCCTCTTATTACCCAGTAATATATAAATGTAACAACAACTGCCACAGCTGCATATATAATATATCTGTTACGCCTCATCATACTCCATAACAGATTTTTATAGTTTCCGTAAATATAATATTACCAACAACTATAACATTTATAAAGATAATTGATATAAAAAAATAAAAAAGCGGTATGCTTTGAATTCTTATCAGCTTCTTAAGCTGTAGAAAGGCATTATAAATATTATCTATAATAGATGCTTGTATACCTTTTCTCTTAGTTTCAAAACATACTGCAAGATATGCCATCTCAAATATACAGTAGGCAACGAACCCTATAACTCCTATAAGGCAGAATATTATTATGACTGGATTCGTAAATGCCTTGGCTATATATTCATTGGTAAGGTAATTTATCCCTGAAATCTTCATACACAAACGGATAACACCTGTTATGACCGGATAAAATACCGCCACTGCAATAAGCTTATACGCAAGCTCAAACAATAATATATGTCTTTTGCTCTGCTTTAGCAGTCTCATATTATTCTTAAGACTTTGTAACATTCTAATCTCCATTTTATATAACTTTATTTATGGAACATATTCATAATTCTGCTGCCCTTTGATGCAGCATTGACTGCTTCTCCCATTCTTTTATTAATCAGTCTCTTAGTAAAATGATATGAGAAATCAGCCACATATGATACAACAAGCACTACGGAAAGCATTGTTGCAGCATGCATATCTATTGAGAAGACCATACGTTCAACTAATCTGTTAAAACTCCGAATATAAGTACTGCCAGAAGACCCCAGCCAAGTGTGCTCTGCAGGCATATAACACCTTTATAGTTAAATCTTAAGTGGTCATAATTCCACCATACCTCACCGAACAGCTTCATCATAAGCTGTGCAGTCATATATTCAAATATCGTTGCACATATTGCACCAAACACATACAATGCCACATAATTACTCTATAGGTGCAAATATATTAAACGCTATAAATGTTCCAAATCCATATATAACACAGAAAGGCAGCTTTGCAAACCCTCTGTTTTCCCAGTAACCGAGCTGTTTTCTTATAACAACACATTCCATAGCCCAGCCAAAAGCTATATATAAAACCAGATTGCAAGCTGGTTAATATTCATTCCTCTGAAAGTATAATTCAATAATTCGTTGTGCATAACACTCCTCTTAATATAATGCTTTACTATGATTTCCGCATTTATAATCCTGTAGCATAACTGTATACAATCTTATATACATAACAAATGCAAGTGTGAGAACTGCCGCACATATAATCATAATAATAACCTGAAAATTCTGTAACATATGAGGAAAAGCCACAAGCACCAGCATACATACATATAATACTGCTGTGCATACCTTTCCATACCACTTGGCGCCATTAAGCCTTTTTCCTGTCTTTCTTAAAATGCAAAAACCAATACACGCCATAACAACTTCTTTAACTATAAGATATCCTGTAAGTACACACATATATCTTACATTAACCGTGAGCGCAGCAAGCATAGCAAGCTGCATAAGCTTATCCGCCACGGGGTCAATGACCTTTCCTAAGTCTGTTATCATATTACATCGTCTTGCTATCTGTCCGTCAAGAAAATCTGTTATTCCCGACAGCATCACAATAAGCGTGGCAATATAATAATCCCCGGTTCATCTGCTGTAAAATAAAGATATAAGAACAGGGAACCATTATAATTCTTATATAACATAATATATTAGGAAGTTTAACAAGGTCTTTTATCTCAAACTTAAACTTCATAAATAGTCCTCCTGTCATATATTTTTATAGATACCTACGGATTGTTCCGTGCTACGCACTCCCACGTCTACGCTCCGCTTCGGTCGGTGCTAAACATGTGCCACTGGCACATAGCACCTACCAATATTCGCATATCGTGGGACTATCATCCCACTTTTATGCTCATATTTGGGCGGGTCCCAAGGTCATTCACCCACTTATGAGCAAGCTCATGTGGGTTCAGACCTTTGACCCTGGTATCATAATTTACCGAAACTACATAAGTTCATCAAGTGTTTCTCTTACTGCCTTGATGAAATCCTGTGTATTAAGTGTTACAGGATTCTCCATTGTTGTAATAAGTGCAAGATCCTTTGTCATCTTTCCATCTTCAACTGTCTTGATACAAGCCTTCTCAAGAGTATCCGCAAACTTTGAAAGTTCTGGAATAGAGTCAAGCTCTCCTCTTTTTCTTAAAGCGCCTGTCCATGCGAATATAGTAGCGATAGGGTTAGTAGATGTTTCTTCACCCTTAAGATGCTTATAATAATGTCTCTGTACTGTTCCGTGTGCAGCTTCATACTCATAGTATCCATTAGGTGATACAAGAACAGAAGTCATCATTGAAAGTGAACCAAATGCTGTGGCTACCATATCACTCATAACATCTCCATCATAGTTCTTACAAGCCCAGATATATCCACCCTCTGAACGGATAACTCTTGCTACTGCATCATCTATAAGTGTATAGAAATATTCTATACCAGCTTCCTTAAACTTATCCGCATAATCTTTGTCATATATTTCCTGGAATATGTCCTTAAATGTATGGTCATACTTTTTAGAGATTGTATCCTTAGTTGCAAACCAGAGATCCTGCTTTGTCTCAAGCGCAAAATTAAAGCAGCTTCTTGCAAAGCTCTCAATAGAATCATTGAGGTTGTGCATTCCCTGTAGAACTCCTGCACCCTTGAAGTTATGAATAAGCTCTCTTGACTCATTGCCCTGCTCATCTGTGTATACAAGCTCTGCCTTACCAGCTCAGAAACCTTCATCTCAGATGCCTTATATACATCACCATATGCATGTCTTGCAATTGTGATAGGCTTCTTCCATGTCTTAACATATGGCTCAATACCCTTAACGATAATAGGAGCTCTGAATACTGTACCATCTAATATTGCCCTGATAGTACCGTTAGGGCTCTTATACATCTCTTTGAGATTATATTCTGTCATTCTTGCCGCATTAGGTGTAATTGTTGCACACTTTACTGCAACACCATACTTCTTAGTAGCTTCTGCTGAATCTATAGTTACCTGATCATTAGTCTCATTTCTATGTACAAGACCCAAATCATAGTATTCTGTGTTAAGGTCTACATAAGGTAAAAGTAATTCTTCCTTGATAAGCTTCCACAATACTCTTGTCATCTCATCTCCGTCCATCTCTACAAGTGGAGTTGTCATCTTAATTTTTTCCATACCGCAATCCTCCATATTGTACATTTAATATTGGAACTATATCCAAGATATTATTAAAATTTGCTTACAATTATAAAATATTTTTATTACTTTGTAAATGCCTGTTTTATTATACATCTATAGTACTTTATATAGAAGCCGATATACAATACCAGTCTTTCAGATTATGCATAACTCCTGACTGTAAAAATAAATATAAATACCTAATTAAGATTAGCACATTTTCTTGTATTAAATATCCCAGTTTGCTATAATTACATAATTGATTACATGGGTCGCACCATTTATGACAGCCGCTATTTTAAATGCTTTCGTATATGATGTAATATTCATGTAAACATTATTAATATTACTATGCAAGTTTTATTGCGCCTGTGTTATGACAGATTATAGTAATAAATATATTTAATATTCATATTTAAGAAAGGACGGTTTTGTAATATGTGCGGATTTGCTGGATTTACAGGATACCTTGAAAATGGTAAGGATGTACTTACTAATATGATGAATAAGATTATTCACAGAGGACCTGACAGTGCCGGTCAGTATATAGACGACAAGGCTTATATGGGCTTTAGAAGACTTTCTATCATTGATCTTGATAACGGAAGCCAGCCTATGTTTAACGAGAATAAGAAGATAGTAATAACATTTAACGGTGAGATATATAATTATCAGGATTTAAGAAAAGACCTTATTGAGAAAGGTCACATATTTGCTAACAATTCAGATACCGAAGTTCTTATCCACGCTTATGAAGAGTACGGCGAAGATATGTTAAACAAGCTTCGTGGAATGTTTGCATTCGTAATCTGGGACAGCGAGAAAGAAACTCTTTTCGGAGCAAGAGACTTCTTCGGAATTAAGCCTTTCTACTACACAGTTGCAGACGGCAACATTATCTACGGATCTGAGATAAAGAGCATATTGGCACACCCTGCTTATAAAAGGAAGTTAATGATGTAGCGCTTGAGAATTACCTGACATTCCAGTATTCAGTGCTCCCAGAAACATTCTTTAAGGGTGTATACAAGCTTATGCCGGGTCATTGCTTCACTTTCCACAATGGCAAGATTAACATAAAGAGATACTGGGAACCTACATTTGAAGCTGACGAAAACAAGTCTTTGGATGAATTCGTTCAGAAAATAGATGATGCTATGCATGATTCAGTTGAACACCATAAGATTAGTGATGTTGAGGTTGGTTCATTCCTCTCAAGTGGTGTTGATTCAAGCTATGTTGCTGCTACATTTAACGGTGACAAAACATTTACTGTTGGATTTGATTATGAAAAATACAACGAGATTGACTATGCCAAAGCTTTATCTGAAAAATTAAAATTGACAACTATTCAAAGCTTGTTTCAAGTGAAGAATACTGGGCTGCAATTCCTAAAATCCAGTATCATATGGACGAGCCTTTAGCTGACCCTGCTGCGATTGCACTTTACTTTGTAAGCCAGACAGCAGCCAAGCGTAAAGGTATCTATGTCAGGCGAGGGTGCTGATGAGTTCTTCGGCGGATACAACATTTACAAGGAACCACTTGATACAGCAGGCTACAGAAGCTTCCAAAGGGACTCCGCAAAGGTCTTGCCAATGTTGCACAGGCTGTTCCATTTAAGTTCAAAGGTAAGAATTTCCTTATAAGAGGAAGCAAGGATATTGAAGAACGCTTTATCGGTAACGCTTTCATGTTCAATGAAAAGAACGTGCCAGGATATTAAAGAATCCTACTGGAAAGTACAACCATAAGGAACTTACCAAGCCATTTTATGACAAGGTTAAGGATAAAGATGACGTAACTAAAATGCAGTATATTGATATTAACTTCTGGCTTATCGGGGATATTCTTCTTAAAGCCGACAAGATGAGTATGGCACACAGCCTTGAGGTTCGTGTTCCTTTCCTTGATAAGGAAGTGTTCAATGTTGCAAGAACTATACCTACTAAGTACAAGGTGAACAAGTCTAACACTAAGTACGCTATGCGTATGGCAGCACACAGATACCTTCCTGATATGGTAGCCGAAAAGAAGAAGCTCGGTTTCCCAGTTCCTATAAGAATATGGCTTAAGGATGATAAGTATTACAATATGATTAAAAGGCGTTCACAAGTGAAGCGGCTGAGAAGTATTTTAATACTAATGAGCTTGTTAAGTATCTTGACGAGCATAAGGAAGGCAAAGCTGATAACTCAAGAAAGATATGGACTGTTTATATGTTCCTTGTATGGTACAATGATTTCTTTGGGAGTCTGAGTATGCGGCATAGAGCATAAAACGGTTGTTGCTCATAGACATGCCACATTTTCGTGATTGCCTCTGAAAGCAATATCTAGTATATATATTATGCGAACCAACAGATATAAGACACAGGAAGGCTGCCACCAATAATGCGTAGGACACACGAAGCCGGTTGTGCTGTTTCTTATACTTTCCCTTAACCTCACAGCTATGCGGGTACAAGGATGTACCCGCAAATGAAACCGCGCCAAGGACGGCGCGTCTGAATGGTAGCGTCACTCATCACAATCAATATGGAAAGTATTAAAACAGCCAGCCGGCTTTCTGGTGTCCGCAGCATTATCGGTGACAGCTTTCCTGCGTCTTATGTCGTCCGTTTGTCACCCTATTATCACACCTTAAAATAATTCCCCTACTCTTAATAATAAAACAAAAATCGGTTCCAAACCTTACCCCACAGGTAAAGTTTAGAACCGATTTCACTATCTATAATTCTTTATACCAAACATCCCAAGGACACCGGACACCTCATTACAGATGAAGAACTCTGTCCTTGATCTCCTGTGTACGTCCCTGATTCCAGAACTGTGTTCCGATATATCCGCAGGTACGTCTTGCAACATTCAGTGTATCCTGGTTGCGGTTTCCACAATTAGGGCACTCCCAGATAAGCTTTCCATCATCATCAGTTATAATCTGAATCTGACCTGTGTATCCACATACCTGACAGTAATCGCTCTTTGTATTTAACTCTGCATACATAATATTGTCATATATAAACTGCATAACAGAAGAACTGCTGGAATATTATCATTCATATCAGGAACCTCAACATAACTAATAGCTCCTCCCGGAGAAAGCTCCTGGAACTGCGCTTCAAACTTTAACTTATCAAATGCATTGATATTCTCTGTTACATGAACATGATAACTGTTAGTTATATAATTCTTGTCAGTTACACCTTTAATCTTACCAAATCTCTTCTGCAGACATTTTGCAAACTTATAGGTTGTAGACTCAAGAGGTGTACCATAAAGACTAAAGTCAATATTAGTTTCCTCTGCCCATCTGTTACATGTATCCCTTAAATAAGTCATAAGCTTTAATGCAAACTCAGTTCCTTCTGGTGCCGTGTGTGTAACACCCTTCATGTAATATGTACACTCACAAAGTCCTGCATAACCTAAAGAAATAGTTGAATAACCGCCATAGAAGCTTATCAATTGTTTCACCCTTCTTAAGTCTTGCAAGCGCACCATTCTGCCAGAGAATTGGAGCAACATCAGAAGGTGTTCCTTTAAGTCTGTAATGTCTGCACATAAGTGCTCTCTTACAAAGCTCAAGTCTCTCATCAAGGATACTCCAGAACTTATCCATATCCTTTCCTGATGAGCATGCAACATCAACAAGGTTAAGAGTTACAACACCCTGATTAAATCTTCCATAATACTTAGGCTTGCCCGTTTCAGGGTCATTGTATGGTGTAAGGAATGAACGGCAGCCCATACATGGGAAGCAGTGTCCGTCACCATTCTTATCGACCTTAAGCTTCTTCATAATCTTTTCAGATATATAATCAGGAACCATTCTCTTAGCTGTACATTCTGCTGCCAGCTGTAAGTTCCCAATACTTGCTGCCTTCTCTTATATTGTCCTCCTCAAGAACATATATAAGCTTAGGGAAAGCTGGTGTAATCCATACACCCTTCTCATTCTTAACACCCTGCATTCTCTGCTTTAATACCTCTTCTATAACAAGTGCAAGATCGTCTCTTGTCTGTCCTTCTGGTACTTCGTCAAGATACATAAAGACTGTAACGAATGGCGCCTGACCATTAGTTGTCATAAGTGTGATAACCTGATACTGAATCATCTGGACGCCACGCTTAATCTCATCTCTTACCCTTAGTTCAGCAACTTCCTTTATCTTCTCTTCACTTGCGTCTATTCCTGTTGCCTTAAACTCCTCAGCAACCTGCTTAATAAACTTTTCCCTGCTTATCTGTACAAACGGAGCAAGATGTGCAAGTGATATACTCTGTCCGCCATACTGTGAACTTGCAATCTGTGCTATAGCCTGCGTGGCTATGTTGCAAGCTGTAGAAAGCTGTGTGGCTTCTCTATCATAGTTTCGCTTATTACAGTTCCATTCTGTAACATATCCTCAAGATTGACAAGACAGCAGTTATGCATATGCTGTGCAAAATAATCTGCATCATGGAAATGTATAAGTCCCTGCTCATGTGCATCAACAATATCTGCTGGGAGAAGAAGTCTTTTAGTAATGTCCTTACTTACCTCTCCTGCCATATAATCTCTCTGCACGCTATTGACAGCCGGGTTCTTATTCGAGTTTTCCTGCTTTACTTCCTCATTATTACACTCAAGAAGGCTTAATATCTGCTCATCTGTTGAATTAGACTTACGCACAAGCGCTCTCTTATAACGATATGTAATATACTTTCTTGCAACTGCAAATGCTCTTAAATTCATAATCTGGTTTTCTACAAGATCCTGAATTTATCCCATTAAGAGATCTGTTCATCTCTTCACATATACTCTCAACATTATCTGATATTGTCTGTATCTGTTCATCCGAAAGCCTCTCACTGTGTACTCTATCCTGATTAGCTTTTGATACTGCTGCCATAATCTTGGTAATGTCAAATGTTACTTCTGAACCACTACGCTTAATTATCTTCATTATAATCATACCTCCCATTTATATCCTGAATAATGTTAAAAATTCTGAGCTCTGACTTATGGTTACACGGCATAACCATAAATATATAAAATAATGTATACACTATTAATCCTATAGACAATGTAATGCACTATACAAGTGTCCTAACCACCTGCATAGTGCATCAATAATCATTATCTTCAGCGACTTAAATTCTACAACATATTGGTCTTTTAGTCAACCTCACATACTATATATAGTATAGCATGTCAATGTACCTCTATCCCTTGCAGGTACTGGCTTTGCAGAAAATTATCCGTTTTTATTTACTAAAATACTTTAAACAATTCTTTGAGTAATCGTCTATATAATCATATTAATCAGTGTTGCCGTTATAATAGAACACTCTATCTCATACTCAGCCCACTGAGATGCTGCCTTCATTCTGTTTATTGTAAGAAGGCCTTTTACATCGTCCTTAGTTCAATAAAACACTGAATAGTTGAATGTATACCCCTTCTTCGCATTTCATCGACAAACTCCGGTGCAACATCCTGATTTTTGTTAATGAAACTTGAAGCTATATATGTCTTGTCACCCATAAGTATCTTAAAACCATCTGTGTCTATGTAAGACATATCTGATTCTGACTTTATCGGTGCTCCTACTGATACAATATCCTTAAGGCCTTCACCCTTATAAATGCTTATATTATCTATCTTATACATACTTAACATATGCTCAAGCATTGCCATAACCGCTGCCTTCTTATCATGATTATACTGTACCATAATATCAGTAAGATATCTTAGCTCACGCATTTCCCTGCCATCATTAATTATCTTATCCTTCTTATTGAGCGAATTCTGATAGGACTCTCTGTGTATCTCATCCCTGAAGAACACATATCTGTCCCTGCCCTTTTCCTTTGCAACATACAGACAGAAGTCCGCCTTCTTGAAAAGCTCTTCATAATCATGACCATTGTTCGGACTGAAAGCCACACCTATTGAGGTTGTAACCTGAAAGTTCTCATAATCATTCTTAAATTCCCACTTAACCTGTGTTCTTATGGCGTAGTATACCTCTTAACGCATAGTCATCATTAATACCCTTAAGTACAATCATAAACTCATCGCCACCGATACGTCCTACAACGCCATCTTCACCGACAACCTCTTTAAGCTTTTGGCGACTCTTGTGAGCACCTTATCACCATACAGATGTCCATATCTGTCATTGACCTGCTTAAAGTAGTCTATATCAAGAATAGCTATGCTTATTCTGTTTACTGTATCCTGCTTAACCAGCCTTGAGGCATACTCTGTTATAGTCTTCTTATTATATACCTTTGTTAGTGAATCCATTGTAAGTTCATCAACAACTTCAACTATATTGCCCATGCTGTTAACACCATCTGCTAACACAATTCTGCCTGTAACAATATTCTCACCTGTATACTTGGTGTATACAGTACCGATAAACTTAACCTTTTCCATAACCTTGCCTAAAGTTCTCATACTTGTCGTAAGCTTTACACAAAAATCTGACATGTAAGTTCTTATACAGTTGATAAGACTGTCAAGTTCTACCATATCCTCCATGGCAACTCTTCCATCTGCCATATACTCACGCCACTCATCAAGAGGCAGCCTTACAATTACTTCTCTTGAACTTGCTTCATAACGTACAATCTTAATATCCCCGGTAAGTTCTGAATATGTAAATACATACTCTCCGGTAAGCCCCATAATTACTCTTTCCCTTGATATATCGTCACATATTCTATAATTAACTTCTACAACACTATCTATATCTACCATCTCGATATCTATATTGCGTAAAACCGGTTCCCCTCAAATGCTGTAAGCTTAACAAGATTAAGCCTGTATTCGCCATCACTATTTTTAACAGGAAACATTTTTCTGTTTCTTCACCACTAAACCCATCAATAAATTCTATAAAACTTTCTTTTCGTCGGGATTAACAAACTCAGTAATACATCCATACGTAGCATTCCCAAAATAATCATTAAATGCTCTATTGGTTACACTCGTAAGATAAAACCTATCTATGACCGCCATTCTTCTGTCAAATCTGTGAGCTGCCATATAGCTGTCATTAAACCCAACATTCTGTTGTGAATGCATAATACCTTCTCCTTAACTCGATTGTAAATTACGATTTACTGTATTTTCTATTATAATTTAAATACATTAAATATGCAATGTTTTTATTTATTCTTTAGTACTTTGGTACTAAAACTAAATCTTGTATTTTAATTAAAATTTCCACATGTTATAATACGTGAGGTTGTTACGACTGCCGTTTGTACCCACAAAGTATAACCGGCATCAAAATAATATGTGGAGGTTTTATTATGGAACGTGTAAAGTACAGTAAAGTGGAGGTTAAGCACGGAAACAGTTCCAAGAAGTTTCCAGTATATGAGATTTATCTTGATGGTATGATTGTTACAAAGGTATCCTCAGAAATCGAAGCCGTTGAGATGGTATCACGCTGGCAGGAAATATACAAGTAATAAAGGGGTATATATACTTAGAATTTACACAGGATTATCATAAGCCATACTCAGACGAATTAATTATACATATGGCTTTATTACATATGAACGATATGATATCAGCTTTCAAATGTATCTTGATAACTGATATCTACTGATTGCTATATTACGTTGGTAATTGTAACTCAAGCAATCTTCAACATTTAAACATAATAAAATAAAGCTGTCATAGCAGATTTATCTATATAATACACTTCCTTAAGCGCATTATATATGATTAACAATTGCCTGCCGTGACAGCTTTTACTATAAATAACCAAACTTAAAATATCATACAACTATGTCTACATTAGACATACATATTTACTCTACATTTTTAAGAGCCTCATCCATAGGTATCTTCTTAATCTTAGCCATCATAAACAGTGATATGACAGCATACACAAGTATATTCATCATGAACATTACAGGGAAAATAGATGGCTTATAATAGCATGTTATCCATCCTGACATTTTCTCCATAAATACCCTGAACAGATAATTCATAATAATAACCGATAATCCCATACTTACAACCACTGATACAACAACCACAATCGTTGTCGATGTCACATAAAGCCTGCTTATCTCCCTGTTGGAATATCCAAGTATCTTTACCATGGAGATTGATGTTGTATTCTTCTCAACAATAAGCTTTGTTAAAAGGAACATAAGCACTGCAAACAGCACAACTGCAAATACCTTTACAAGTTCAAATGTAGAACCCATAGAATGGTCAAGCTGTCTTGACACCTTTGTAAGGTCAGCAATGGTTATCTCTGTCGCAACATACTTTTCATCTATATCCAGTGTATCATTAGAAAAATATCCGCTATAGTAGTCATCCTCCTTGTCAAAAATATCCTTAAAAGCCTCATCCGACATAAATGCTGCAAATGATGATGGATAATTATACATTCCCTTTACTGTGAATTCGTACTCTTTACCCTCATACTTTTCCTTAAGAGTTATTTTGTCGCCTTTTTATCTGAAACTTTTCAGCATATCCATATGTAACATAGACCTCATCACTCTTTAGCGAGGCTGCATCTATATCAACGTAATTACTGTCGTTTTTATTCCATATATAAGGACATCTTCACTCTTAAGCCTGCCTTCTATGGTAGCCAATGACTTGACACAGTACTTTTCTGCCGCATCATTATCAACATCAACAGGCGCTTTAAGAACATACTGATGCTCTGCTATAAGCGTATCTGTTATCTCATTCTGGTAGTGCTTTAACATTGGTCCTAACATAATTCCAAACAGAAGCAGTACATTTGCAAAAGTATACCTATAAACAATGTTATATAGTTAGGCATATTCTGGATTATTATTCTTAATCTGAAACGGTTAAAAACTTAAAGTCAGGAAGTCTCATAGCCTTTTCTTCTGCTTTCTTGCAAGGTCCCTTCTTAAGAACTTAAGCGGTGAAAGCTTTAATCTGTAACCGATTATAAGCACATTTATAACAAGCATAATAATAATCGGAATTACTGTTGTTAATAAAATGCATCCGCATTCCATAATGTGTGATAAGTAGGGAATGAATAGCTCTCGTAATAGGTTTCAACGAATATACCCTTAAATACTGTATATCCGAGCACATTTCCAACAACCGCACCAAATACTGTAACTATGATTGGAAGCAGTATATAGTGTCTTAAAAGCTCATTTCTTGTGTAACCTGAAGCTCTTAATGTTCCTATAACATTGGCTTCTTTAACGATTGTATTATTAGTTGTGACTGCGAATACAAATGCCATAATAACGATAAGCACGTACAGAAGAACTATCATCATAGACCTGTCGCTTCCTATATCGTCACCTGTAAAATGTATTGCCTGATTGATATACTGCGGAATATAGTTCATAAGTATGGCATTCTTTGATATGACCTTCATAAAGTCATCAGCCATATTCTTTGCTTCTGTATCATCTGCCGGCTTATTATCATAAAGCCATGAATACACGTAGTGAATGTGTGTGTCGTCAAATGCATCAAAACATTTCTTGGATACAACACCAACACCAAACTTAACAGAGTCAAACATAGTGTCTGAATTATCAGAAAACAGACAACTGTAATCAGAAAGTGCTACAAAACCTGTGACCTTAAGTGTCCTTGAACCTGCCATTATTGTATCACCGACTTTGATGTCGTTGTTGGATGCATACATTCTGTCTATAGCAATCTCATTGATGTCTTCTCTAGACGGCCTTCCATCACATCAACCTTGTCTATATCTTCCCTGTTGATATAAAATCTTAATGTACTTGCATCATCATCGTCTATCTTAGTATTATTATGTCTTTTACTTTCTCTTCCTTGTAGAAGTTCTCATATATAGTGACATTTTTCTCTTCAAGCTTATCTATAATGCTGTCATCAGCCTTTGTATACAGTTCAAAGTTACCATCCTCGACATTGTACTTCTCAAAGCTTTCATTATATGTGTTATACATACTTCCGTCAGCAATCAGAAAGCCGCTTATAAGTCCTATAACTGCTGTCATAAACACAAATATAACTAAGTACTTTGCTATCTCACCTGTGAACTCTCTTGGAAGACGTTTATTCAATGGATTTTTCATACTATCCTCCTACCATTCAAGGCTTGCTGCCTGTATCTTATTCTTATTAACGATATTATCCATAATCTCGCCATCTCTTAACTTTATGACCCTGTCAGCCATATTCTGGATAGCATCATTATGAGTTACCATAATTACTGTATTGCCATACTTTTATTGACATCCTCTATAAGCTTTAATATCTCCTTGGAGGGTGATAATCAAGCGCACCTGTAGGCTCATCGCATAAAAGTATATCCGGATTTTGACAATAGCCCTTCCTATGGCTGTTCTTTGCTGCTGTCCACCTGATAACTGGTTAGGAAGCTTATACTTGTGCTCAGAAAGTCCCAGTGTGTTAAGAAGCTCATCTATATCAAGTGGCGAGTCGCTTAAGTATGCGCCAACCTCTATATTTTCCTTTACATTAAGGTTAGGAATGAGGTTATACATCTGGAATACGTATCCTAAATGCTTTCTTCTATACTTTGTGAGTTCACTCTCCTTCATATCCTTTGTCTTTTCATCATTAATACTTACATAACCTGAATCTGCATCATCTATTCCACCTATTATATTAAGAAGTGTCGACTTACCAGAACCCGAAGGACCAAGTAAAACACATATTTCTCCTTTCTGTACCTCAAAGTTGATTCCTTTAAACCTCCACTTTCGTAGAACCGCTGCCGTATGATTTTTAAATCTTTTACAGTAAGAAACATCTTGATTCCCCGCTTAATTTTTTCAATTGTAATATTAACTTGTAACATTCAATATCAAGTTAGTTCTTTCTAACTCTTATTAATATTATAATATCAATAACTAAAAAAATACAGTTAATGATAATATGTATCATTAACTGTATTTCTGTATGCTGATTAATTAATTTCCGCTTCAACCGGTATATCCTTCATACTGTTCATACTTATGAGCAGTGTAGAAGTATTATGTAATAATGCAGATGTTGTTGGTGGTATTATACCAAGAACGCCAAGAGCAATAAGTCCGGAATTGAAAGATACTATAGTCCTGTAGTTGCGGTTAATCTTCTTTATAAGATTATTACTGAGGTCTTTAATGAAAGCTATCTGTCCTAAGTCCCTCTGCACTTACAGTAATATCTGCTATCTCTCTTGCTATCTGTGCTCCATCACTTATGGCTATACCTACATCGGCTGCTGAAAGGGCTGGTGAATCGTTAATACCGTCACCTATCATAATAACCTTTCTTCCTGCCTTCTTCCTTCTCAACAAATGAAGCCTTATCCTCAGGAAGTACCTCTGAATAATACTCATCAACGCCAACCTTATGGGCTATTGCCTTAGCAGTACGCTCACTGTCACCTGTCATCATAACCACCTTGGATATGCCAAGTTCCTTTAATCTTGCAATAACCTCCGGTGCTTCTGGTCTTACAGGGTCTTCAATACATATAACTGCTGCAAGCTTATCCTCAATAGCAAGGTAAAGATGTGAATACTGTGTTGGAAGATTATCAAATAATTCTTCCTTTCCTTCAGGAACACTACATCCCTCATCTTCAAATACAAAGTGATAGCTTCCTATTATAGTCTTTTTACTGTTAATAGTTGTAGATATACCATGTGCAACTATGTATTCAACCTTTGTATGCATTTCCTCGTGACGAAGACCTTTTCTGGCTGCTGCATCTACAACGGCCTTTGCCATAGAATGAGGAAAATGTTCTTCCAGACATGCGGCCATTCTTAACAGCTCATCTTCACTGTCACCGTTAAATGAATAAACGCACTTAACTGTAGGTGTCGCCTTTGTAAGTGTACCTGTCTTGTCAAATACAATAGTATCTGCATCGGCCACGGCCTCTAAGAACTTACCACCCTTTACAGTTATGTCATTCTGGCCTGCCTGTCTTATAGCAGATAATACTGTTATAGGCATAGCAAGCTTTAATGCACATGAGAAGTCAACCATAAGTATAGAAAGTGCCTTTGTAACATTTCTTGTCAAAAGATAAGTAAGTGCTGTACCACCTAATGTATATGGCACAAGTGAGTCTGCTAAATGTTCAGCCTTGCTTTCAAGACCAGACTTGAGCTTTTCTGACTCCTCTATCATCTTGACTATCTTATCATACTTACTGTTTCCGCCGTTCTGCTTAACCTTTATAGTAAGCTCACCCTCTTCAATAACAGTTCCTGCAAATACAGACATACCAATACGCTTTGCAACCGGTACTGACTCACCTGTAAGAGATGCCTGATTAATCATAGCCTCTCAGATGTTACAACACCATCGAAAGGTATTATGTTACTTACATGTACTATTATCTTATCGCCATTCTTAACCTGATTAACTGGTATGAGCACCTCTGTATCAGAAGTCTTTAACCATACTTTACTTACGTTAAGTGACATAGTTCTTGCAAGGTCGCCTACTGACTTCTTATGTGTCCATTCTTCCATAATCTCGCCTATGCCAAGCAGGAACATAACTGAACCGGCAGTATTAAAGTCATTTCTTAATATAGAAACTCCGATTGCCGTACCATCAAGTACTGGAACTTCCATTTTGCCCTTTGCAAGTGTCTTCACACCGTTTGCTATATACTTGACAGACTTAATCGCTGTTATTGTATTTCTGAATGGTATAGGTAAGAACATCTTGCTTGCCACTCTTAAGAATACTTTATTAACAAGCCTGTCCTGGTAATACGCATTCATTTCCCTGCCTGAGCTGCTTACTACATCATCTGGAACCTGCACACTGTCATAACTGAAGTCAAGTAACTTTCTAACTATGTACTTCTTATCATTAGTATAACTTATTACGACATCACAAGTCTTTTCATATACCTTAACTTCATATACTGACTCCACATTCTTAAGGTAATATTCAAGGATGTCAGCCTGCTTGTAAGTCATACGCTTAACATCCATATGCACTCTCAAACGGCCTTTTATACTATGTTTTATATAGAATTTCATAATAATCCTCTATCTATTTTTCGTACTGTACCTATTATGGCAATATGATTAGTTCTGTGCCCCTGCTGACTCTTCTGTAACATCTTCCTCTTCAAAGTCTAAATCAAGGTCATCATCATCTTCATCTACAACCTCAGCAGCAGCTTCTCTTTCTTCGTTGATTGCCTTAGCTTCTGCATAGATATCACCAGCATTTTCCTGAATAGTTGTAGCTGTCTTCATAACACACTTCTTTGCACGTAATACGGCTGCTGTGCAGTTAGTATATAACTTCTTTGCATCATCGCTTGCTAATATCTTGATACCTGCTGTACCAAAAGTACACCTGCTGCAAATATTCCTGTCTTAACTCCATCAATCTTCTTAAATACGTTTTCATAATTAACCTCTTTTCTACATAATTATATATAGCTATATCTCATATAATCATTCATAGCTATTCAACATAAGTCATATCTAACCATAGTTTTGAGCATATAACTATACATTTGGTATGTTTCTTTTTGTTTTCGTATTATATACCTATTTTTACTTTTTCTACACTTTTTCTTATTTTTGATAAATTTTATCAAGTTGCTGTTCAGATTTTATATAGCTCATACATCTCATCGAAAAATGCTCAATATTTTTGGAATTGACTTTAAGCTGTAACATTACTATTCTTTATTATGACTGTACATTAAAAACAAAACCACCACACGTACAGACTACTGCTATACCTGTGGTGATTTTGCTTTTATATTAAGAACAAAAGGGTATTGTTGTCACGCTTTTACTGTCTGGTTATCTATGTAACCACATGCCGCAAGACCTTTTTCTATTATCTGGTTCCACTTCTTCGCAGGCAGATTAATAACTGAATTATCATCAAACTCCACTGAAAATGTATCACCATTTTCCTCGCAGCTTCTGTACAGTGTACCTTATACATATTCTTTCTGCTTATGGCACCTATCTCTTCAAGTGTATTAATCATGCGATAGACAGTTGCTGTTCCTATCTTAGGATCAATCTTGCTTGCCTTGTAGTATATTTCTTTGCAACATGAGCAGTTATCCTCAAGAATAATATCTAATAACATCATTCTCTGTTTGGTTATCCTGCAACCCTTTTTTAACATTTGCAGAATTATATCCTTCTGCATTTTGCTTCTCTCATAGCTAACTGTATTAGAAGCATTCTCATCACCCGAATAGTACCTCTGCATCGATCGCATCCTATAATCAGTGGCAACCTCCACAGTGTCCGCAATCTCCGCCACATGTGTGTTTACCATTCTTCTTGCCTTTAACCATACTGAATACAATCGCTGCTACAATAACAACTAATACTGCTGTAACTATTACTGTACCCATTATTACCGACCTCCGTGACATTTTGCTGCTTTTAATTCTTAGTTACTTTCTTAAGGCTTCATCTGGCATATGGCTTATTACATTTACTTACGTATACAATCATATGCCAGACTTTTATATACCTTAAGAGTTATGATTAATGATTAGGAAAGTATTGGCTTAATTATTAGTCGACACCAGCAGCTTTCTTATATTCCTTAGCTTCCTTTGTTGGTCTGAATAAAGATATAAGAAACCAACTACTAAGAGAATAGCTGCTACTGTCCAGATGCTGAATGCGCCATCAGCTATAAGTCTGCCTATATTGTAGATGCAAAGTGATACTACATAAGCGAAACCACACTGATATCAATAGCTGTCCAAGTCCACTTAGCACTATTCATCTCTCTCTTGATAGCACCGATTGCTGCGAAGCAAGGAGCGCAGAGAAGGTTGAATGTAAGGAATGAGAAACCAGCTAACTTAGTGAACTCAAGTGCAAGTGCTGCATATGGAGATAAATCTCCGCCACCATAAAGGATACCCATAGTACCAACGATGTTTTCCTTTGCTACAAGACCTGTGATTGAAGCTACGGCTGCCTGCCAGTTGCCCCATCCCTGTGGAATGAAGATCCAGCAGATTGCACTACCAATCTTAGCTAAAATACTCATATCAATTTCATCTTCTGCTAACATTCTGAATCCATCATCTGTGAATCAAAGTAAGTTGTGAACCATACAGCGATGGTAGATACCAGGATAATCGTACCAGCTTTTTTGATAAATGACCAGCCACGTTCCCACATACTTCTAAGTACGTTGCCAACTGTTGGAATATGGTATGCCGGAAGTTCCATAACAAATGGTGCCGGATCTCCGCTGAATAACTTTGTCTTCTTTAAAATAATACCTGATACGATGATTGCTGCCATACCGATGAAGTAAGCTGATGTTGCAACCCAAGGTGAACCACCAAATATTGCACCTGCAATCATAGCGATGAATGGTGTCTTAGCACCACAAGGTATAAAGGTTGTTGTCATGATCGTCATACGACGGTCTCTTTCATTTTCAATCGTACGGGAAGCCATGATACCCGGAACGCCACAACCTGTACCGATAAGAATTGGAATGAATGACTTTCCTGAAAGACCAAATCTTCTGAAAATTCTATCCATAATAAATGCGATACGTGCCATATATCCGCATGCCTCTAAGATAGCAAGTAATAAGAATAATACTAACATCTGAGGAACGAAACCAAGTACGGCACCAACACCGGCTACAATACCGTCAAGGATCAGTCCTTTAACCAGTCTGCACAACCGATTGCATCAAGACCATCTTCGATAAGTACTGGAATACCAGGAACCCATACACCATAATCTGCTGGGTCTGGAGCAGCGCCATCATACTGGATAGCAAGGTCAATAGCTTCCTTGATAGCATCAGCATCTGCTGTATCTTCTGTAGTTTCAAGTGTTTCTTCGTCTTCTACTGTGTAGTCAACTGTATCTGTTGACTTAACCATAGCCTTAAGACTTGTAAGAGCCTTTACAGCTTCTTCTGAATCATAGTCATCTGCTTCTGTATCAATGGCATCTGCTATTGCTTCTCCCTTAGAACCAAGGCTTTCTACATATGCAGCAATGATTTCATCTGAGTCGCCATATTCTTCTTCTACTTCTTCATAAGCTGAAGTACCGATACCGAAAAGATGGAAACCATCACCAAATAAACCATCATTAGCCCAGTCTGTAGCTGCTGAACCAACTGTTACCATTGCAATATAATATACTAAGAACATAACTGCTGCGAATATTGGAAGTGCTAATATTCTGTTAGTTACTATCTTATCAATCTTATCAGAAGTTGAGAGCTTATCCTTGCTGTGTGCCTTCTTTACACATTCATCAATAATAGAAGAAATGTATGTATATCTCTCGTTTGTGATAATACTTTCTGTATCATCATCGAAGTCCTTCTCAAGCTTAGCTATCTCTTCTGATACATCAGGAACACTTGACATAAGCTGTCCTATCTTATCATCTCTCTCTAATAACTTGATAGCAAAAATCTCTTCTGCTCATCTGCAACATCAAGACCAATCTTGCCTTCAACTGCCTCTATAACAGATTCAACTTCATCACTGAACTTATGAACAAGCTTATTAACCTTCTTAGACTGGGCAAGCTTTACAGCCTTATCTGCTGCTTCCTTGATACCTGTTCCCTTAAGTGCTGATATTTCTACAACTTCGCATCCAAGCTTTTCTGATAACTTAGCTGTGTTAAGAGTAATACCATTTCTTGATAAAAGGTCTACCATATTTACAGCCATAATAACCGGAATACCAAGTTCCATAAGCTGTGTTGAAAGATATAAGTTTCTTTCAATATTAGTACCATCAACAATATTGATGATAGCATCTGGTCTTTCGTTAATAAGATAGTTTCTTGCAACTACTTCCTAAAGTGTATGGAGAAAGTGAATAAATACCTGGTAAGTCAGTGATAACAACGTCTTTATGACCTTTTAACTTACCTTCTTTTTCTCAACTGTTACACCAGGCCAGTTTCCTACGAACTGGTTGGAACCTGTCAGTGCATTGAACAATGTTGTCTTACCGCAGTTCGGGTTTCCTGCGAGTGCAATCTTAATTGACATCTTTCTACCTCTTTCTTTGTTTAGTTATAACTGTCTGTGTTTAGATTGTGCTTGCTAGGATTAGTTTTGCTAACCCTTTGCCAAAAAATCACATAACTAGCCAACTTCAATCATAGCCGCATCTGCCTTACGAATAGATAATTCGTATCCTCTGACGGTTACTTCAATTGATCACCTAAAGGTGCAACTTTTCTTACATATACTTCAACACCTTTGTAATGCCCATGTCCATAATTCTTCTCTTAACAGGGCCTTCACCATTAAGCTTAGCAACTTTAACGGTCTGACCTACAGAAACTTCCTTTAAAGTCATCTTCATCTCTCCTTCTTAATGATTATTGTCAATCATCATTATCTTTAATACATCGCAGTTATATCTGAAATGCAGCTACGGCTTATATATTCACCATGATAATGATGAAATCTATATAGAGGCTTGCTTTACAAGTCTTTATAACAATATGTACTTATGCAGCAATTAATTCTTAGCAGTTTAATCTGTATCAAACTTTCTTTAAATGCTGAATAAATGTTATACCATAATCTTTGTAGCCATATCCTTACCTATAGCTACTCTTGACTCTTTGATATTAACTATAACATTACCACCTGTCTTTGAAACTACTGTAACAATAGCTCCTACTACAAAGCCAAGATTTTCAAGAAAACGTCTTGTTTCTTCCTTACCACCAACTCTTGTTATTGTTGCTGTCTCACCTTCACCTATCATTGATAATGGCATAATATCACTCCTGTCTGTATGTATATCTATGTATGTTGATAATGTTTTTCATTTATCACGTGTGTTAGTATATGCTAACGTACGTTAGATGTCAACTGCTTTTTTAGATATTTTTAATATTTGTTATATTATGGCAACGAGTGTAAGTTGTAGCGGAGATTGTTGAGGAACGACTAACCTGTTGGCGCGGCATTGGGTGGTGTAAATATGTTGGCGAACGGACGACATAATATACGGGGCGTGTCGCACGAATATAGCTGCGGACACCAGAAAACCGGAGGCTGTTTCTAATACTTTCCATATAGATATTTCTGCCGGACGATACCGCTCAGACGTGCCATCCTTGGCACGGCTTCGCTGTCGGGTACATCCTTGTACCCTATCTGAGGAGTTAAGGGAAAGTATAAGAAACAGCACTCCGGCTTTCAAGTGTGCCCTTCGCATTATTCATGCGACCCGCCCCGTATATTATGTCTGGCTGTTGGAATAATTTAGTATTAAGTTGATATTTGATAATCTTACTTTTTCTAATATTCCAAATTACGCCTGATATATATCACCTGTTCAAATTCCGCCAAAGTCAGATATAAGGTATGGCAAGGCTGCCGCGAATAATGTGTAGGACACACTTGAAAGCTGGTTGTGTTAGTTCTTATACTTTCCTTCTGTATACAGCTATGCGGGTACAAGGATGTACCCGCAGTGAAGCCGCGCCAAGGATGGCGCGTCTGAGCGGTAGCGTCCATATACATATCTATATGGAAAGTATTAGAAATAACCAGTTTCTGGTGTCCGAAACATTATCAGCGGCAGCCTTGCCATACCTTATATCGTCCGTTCGCCAACTAATCTGCTCATTAGTCCATTCCGCAGTAATCCTGCATTATCACCTGAACCCACTAACCAGATATATATCAGCCACAACTATGCCAACGCAGCCCCAAGCTCTCTACAGCTTGCCTTCGCATCATCATCCGGTGCTTCATTGCAGATTACAGGGTCAACTGCAAGATTAGCGCCTGCATTTTACATCTGTCAGCCCAGTCATCCATCCATTCGCCACTTCCCCATCCGTATGAACCAAAAGTGCAATCTTCTTTCCTGAAAGACTTCCTTCGCAGTCTGTAAACATAGGCTCGAATTCAGACTCCTCAAGATTTTCAGCCCCCATAGCAGGGCATCCGAATGCTACTGTATCATATGTAGCAAGGTCTGCTGAACTGAACTCTGAAGCTGTAAAAGTTGTTACCTCAGCTCCCTTTGCTTTTGCACCCTCTGCCACTTCATTTGCCATAGCCTCTGTATTACCTGTACCGCTCCAATATACAACTGCAACTTTACTCATTTTATAAATCCTCCATATAATATTATTTAATTGGGATATATGATGTTATATATCAAATATGCCATATATGTTGAGTGAACGCGCCTTTACATCACGCATTCACGGTCAACTGATTTAAAGTTCTTCCGCCTGTAAATACCTTCTGGTATACCATAGAGCATTTCTTAAAGCGTTCAAAAGTACGTACACTTTCCTGCTCATTAGAATACACCTTCCATATGCCACAGCATTTACAGTTCTGTCCTTTGTTGGCGATAAATTCCTTCACATCCTCTGCCGGATATCCTAAGAACAACCCTATTTCGTGTGGAAACAGACTCTCTTCAAGTCTTTGCTCAAGCCTTTTATCGACTCATCTACATTTCTTATAGTGTATCCATAGTCTGTGAGTATATTCCACACTTCGTCTTTATTAAGGTCTTTGAATAAGAGTTCCTTCTATATACATATATAAGTGCGCTTGTATCACTGCTTCTGAGAGCCTTTATATACAGCCTTCTTATTAAGTTCTTCGTTGGCACTGTCAAGTTCAAGTATAAACGCTTCTTTATCACTATACTTATAATTAAACAAATTCGCCGTTTTATACCTGCCAATGTAGGCGCACACTCGCTTACTATCTGTAATTCAAGACTCTTACTCATTATCATCCTCCATCTGTCTGTTCTGATTAATAAACATGCTGCCATTATTAATACATTTTCAAATGTCTGAACACCCGCTCTGATTTCGTACAATATCTTCTATATCTAATAGAAGATTTAGCATGCCTTATTCTCAGTCATATATTCCTGAAGAACTGCATTAAGTGATGAGGCGCTGCTTGAGTGTGAACGCACAATGTGTATGTCCTTGCTCTTGCCTGTAACGGCACTATGTACCATTTTGTGTGAAACAGTATTTGTAAAAGTATCATAAGGTCCGGATTACCTATCTGCTTGCTGAACCCGCTTTTCCTTTACAAATACTTTCGCTTTACAACCATGCTTCTTACATATCTTTTCATATTGACATACCATGCATTCATTACCACCGATTATAACTACGCTCATCCTTATCCTCCTTATCCTGCGGACTTGTTTATATTCATTCTGTATATTAAAGAGATTTTCGTATCACATTCCTTTAACATAACAATTATTATCTATGTTAGTTTATTGCTAACTTGCGTTAGTTTTACTAACTCATATTTTTAAATAAACGGGCTCCAGACCCGTTCATTTAATATATTTATATAGGCATATGTGTTAGTTATTTCTAACTGTTATTATAATATTCTAACTTTGTCATTTGTCAATATTTTTTTCTCAATATATTCATATTTTTATGATATGAGGGTCAAAAGATATTTTGCCCCTCATTTATGATTAATCAGATTACTCCATACTCCGCATTCCGTAATCTGACTCCACCTCGAATCCGCTAATTTACTAGCCTCGCATAGTAAATTGCTACTTTCGGTGTAGTGTAGGTCACTAAGGTATACACCGAATTGCATGCAAGCATGCATCGATGATACCTTTTGACCCTTTAATCATTTCATACATTCGAACTAAAACTGGTCTATGCCATAATATTTCAATGACATAAACCAGTTTCCAGTTATAATCCGGTTACATTTATCAGGAATTAACCTATATCTGCATTATTCAACATCTGCAACCACATAATTAATGTTATTATCTTTTGCATATGTCTGTGCATAACTTCCTTCTTTTATATACATTGTTGGATACTTATCTCCTGAAGTCTGTATATGTGCAAATATGCTGACCGCTGCCAAGTGTTGCAATCGATGTCACACTTGATGGTACAACAACCTTTTCTAATGCTGCACAGTCTGCAAATGCATATCCTTCTATGCTTGTCACGCCATAAGGGATAGTGATACTTACTAACGCATCACAGCCCTGGAATGCACTGTTCTCTATTGTCTTTAGTGTAGATGGAAGGTTGACCTCAGCAAGCTTCTTGCATAATGTAAACTCTGCTGTGCTTATTGTAGTTATTCCTTCTTCTAATGTAATCTTTGCTATGTTACTTCCTTCAAATGCACTCATACTATTGTTACCGGCTGTAATAAGTGTCTTAGGTATAAACATTTCTGTTACTCCACTACCATAGAACACCTGAGCACCCAATGTTGTCACATTGGCAGGTATAGTGAATGAAGTAAGACTTTCGCAGCCATAGAATGCATAATTATTAATAGTTGTGACTGATGATGGAATGTTGATAGTTGAAAGATTCTTACAGAATGTAAATAATCCTTCTGCTATGTCAGTTGTTCCATCCTCTAATGTAACTTCACTTAATCCGCTGTACTCGAAGGTCCTCCGCCTACTACCCAGCCGTAGTTAGTAAGTGACTTAGGTAATACAATGCTTCTTAAACTTCCTGTATTGGCAAAGCTGCCATTCCAAGGCTTGTAAGACCTTCTGGAAGAACTATGTTTTCTAAGCTGCTGCAGTAATCAAATGCATAATCACCTATCTTTTCCACTGTTGAAGGTATGTTAATGTCTGTCAGGTTTTCGCAGTGAATAAATGCATAACTTGGTATTTCTGTTCTTCCTTCGTTAAGGTGTACTGTCTTAAGTCCACTATATTCAAAGGCATTTCCAAGACCTGATGCCGACTCACTTCCCAGTATGTTACACTATTAGGTATAGTAACCTCTGTAAGATTAGGGCAGTATGCAAATGCGCCATCACCTATTCTCTCAAGTCCTTCTGGGAATGTTACTGTTTCAAGTGAGTCGCAGCCATAAAATGCTGTGTTTCCAATTTCCTTTAAATTCTCTGGGAAAATAACATGCTTTAAGTTGTTACTTTCATAGAATATACTTTGTGGTATAGTTGTTCTGTTTCCTGTGAATTCTACTGTTTCAATACCACAATATTCAAAGGTGAACCTGATATAGCACCGCCTACATCATCTATTGTTGATGGTATAGTTATGCTCTTAAAGGTTGCCGCAATGAGCAAAGCAGCTTGTTTCAAGTGTTGTAACACCTTCTGGAATATTTACACTTTCAAGGTTTTCACAGTAAATGAAAGCATACTGTCCTATCGTTTTAACTGTGTCAGGTATATTTACAGTCTTTAATGAACCACAGTTAGCAAACAAAGCATTATGTATCTTTTCAGTGCCTTCTTCAAATGTCACTGTTTCTATGCTTGAAAATTCAAATGCTGGTCCCCACACTGACAATGCACCCGGACAAAGCTCAAGGCTCTTAGGAATTGTGATTGACTTTAATGAGTCACATCCCTCAAATACTCTGTTTCCAATCTCTGTTAATGTCTCAGGAAGTATTACCTCTTCAACTTCACTGCAATACTTTATCTGTGAGTCAAGCTTTGTAACTCCTTCCTTTAAGATTAATTTCTTACAGCCATTAAGACCTCTTGCAACCTCAATTGAGACAGGAAGTGTGATTGAATCCGGGAATTCACATCCTGCAAATGCTCCAGACCATATCTTTGTAACTCCTTCTGGAATTTCTGATAAAGTAAATGCCTTACATTCGTTAAACACTCCGTCATCGTAAACTGTCACATTGGTTGGAAGCTTATCTATAACAAGTGATGAGCAGCCACTAAATGCATGGTCACCTATATTAGTTACGCTATCTGGAATATTTACCGATGTTAATGATGTACAAGTGTCAAATGCTGATGTTCCAATACTATGTACATTACCAAAATTAATATCCTTAAGTGATACACAATTCTCAAATGTATTTTAGGTATCTCTGTCAGCTTATCTGACCAGACTACTTTTCAACATTTTCACAATCAGAAAAGCACCTTCACCAATATTGTTAACTCTCTCTGGTATGATAACCTCTGTTAAATTGTCGCAATTTGCAAAGCATAATTTCAATTGATGTAACAGACTCTGGTAAAGAAAATTCTTCTATTCCTGTCCCAGCAAATGCACTTTCTCCTATTGTCTGTACACCCGGTAATAAAGTTACCTTTTTAAGATTTTCCATTCCACTACAGAAGCCATCTGGTATATTAGGTGTACCGTTAAACACAATCTCACGTGTCTTTCGGCTACTATCCATGAAACTATGACCACTACTTATTTTACCGCTTGTTACAGTTGATGGAATAACTATCCTCTTAGATGGATTTTGTAATTCTGTTGGTACTGCAAAGTTACTTATATTATTAATTTCAAAAACAACATCTGTAATTCCCTCTGAATATATAAGTTCTTCCAATGAAGTACATGTATCAAAGTGCTATGTACACTTGTAACCTTTAATCCGGCAACCTGTGCAGGTACTGCTAATGATGTAATCTGTTCTGCATCATCACCAACATAGTTATATATTGTAGCTGTTCCCGGTTCATCATGATTTTCAAAATAGAAGAAACCACTTTCTTTATCTATATTACCTACAAAATTTTACAATAATAACTATCATAACTACCTGTAGATGCCTTAAATTGTAAATTCTTATATTCATAATCTTTAGTTATCTCTATTTCTTGTCCTGCTTCAAGCTCTTTATATCCGTATTCACTGCCCACACTATAGCCCTTATACTCTCTGGATAAGTCAAATACAACTCTGTCGCCGGGCTCTACATATATAGCTCTTGCATCATATTCATCACCATATACCTTTCTATGTGGGTCATAATCCTCTGTATAATTATCCTTATATGAATATCTACACACTGTACATGTATGTAATGTGTATCCTTTTTCTTTACTGCTTGGTGGTACAACTTTATCTGTATACTTGTGCTCAGCCTTTGGTGTATTTTCATGTTTAAAATCTCTACACTTTGAACACCTAAGTTCAATATATCCTTCCTCTGTACAAGTTGCTTCTTTTACAACTCTTGTTATTTCATAAGAATGACCTGTTGCTTCTGTATAATCAGTATTATACGATTGTTTACACATAGTACATGCATATTGTGTAAATCCTTCTTGTGTACAGCTTGGTTCTATTACTCTGGATACAACATAATTATGGTCAATCTTAGGTAATGTCTTATACTCCTTCATTCCACATACACTACATGTATCAATACTAGAACCTTCCTTTTGACATGTAGGTTCTTCTGTTATTTCTGTAGTCATGCTATGAGGCAGGAAATCTTTCACATCATCAAAATATGACTCGCCACATATGCTACATTCATGATTAGTATATCCATTACTTATACATGTTGGTGCAACAACTGTATCTACATACTTATGTCCTAATGCAGTCGTTTCATTATCTGTATAACTGTCGCCACATATAGGACACACATGCTTAGTGTAACCATCGCTTGTACATGTTGGCTCTACTACTGTATCCTCATACCTATGTGCTGTCTTTAATACAGGCTCTATATATGAGTCATTACATCTGTTGCATGTATATGTTCTTACTCCATTCTCTGTACATGTTGGTGATTTAGTTATCTCTGACTTATAGTCATGTCCCAATTCCTTAGTATAGCTGTCTTTATAACTGTCACCACATCCATCACATATATGCTCTGTATAACCTTTTAAAGTACATGTAGGTGCTACTACTACATCCCTGTATACATGCTGATGTGCCTCATCGATATGCAATGTTGCCTTACCACCTGACACATCATACAGTCTGCCATCAAAGCTTATCTGTCCTGTATATCCCCAATTAATCTGTCCACCTTCTATGTACCACTGTCCATTGTCATTAGAGGCAATACCTGTATAACTCCAGTCTATTGCTCCATTGCTTACATAGAACCAGCCATTATCATTATATGCCAATCCTGTGTAGCTCCAGTCAAGCGCTCCATTGTTTACATAGAACCAGCCGTATTCATTATATGCCAGTCCTGTGTAGCCCCAGTCAAGTGCTCCGTTACTTACATAGAACCAGCCGTATTCATTATATGCTAATCCTGTGTAACCCCAGTCAAGTGCTCCTCCGTTTATATAGAACCAGCCATATTCGTTGCTGGCTAATCCTGTATAACTCCAGTCAAGTACTCCACCATTTACATAGAACCAGCCATATTCGTTACCTGCAAGTCCTGTATAACTCCAATCGAGTGCTCCGTTGCTTACATAGAACCAGCCGTATTCATTGCTCGCAAGTCCCGTGTAACTCCAGTCAAGCGCTCCTCCGTTTACATAAAACCAGCCATATTCGTTGCTGGCTAATCCTGTATAACTCCAGTCTATAACTCCATTTCTTATATAGAACCAGCCGTATTCATTACTTGCCAGTCCCGTATAACTCATATCGATATTACCATCATTATAATAATACCACTGCCCATCGTAACCGGGTCTTATATCTGTGTTTGAAGCTGCCGTTGAGTTTTTATTGTTAAATCCCAGAATAAAACTATCGAAACACCCAATGCGATTAACAGCTTTACACCTTTTCTCAGATATTTTTCATAAACTCTCCTTTTCACTTATAAAACATTTCCCATTATTCATAATTTTACTATTATTAAACCACTTGATTTACACTATAACTTTACACACTTATATTTATTGTCCTCCTTTTATTTTTATTATCAACAGTATTATAGATATGTAATATCTGTTATATAACCTTCTTTACGTGTAATTATGCTTAATTACAATTTCTTATATCCAACACTTATATGACGTTACCAATCTTAAAAGGTTTTATAAATTCATATTTTTTATAAAATTTTTACAACTCTATTTGTAAACAGTATACACCGCATAATATTTTATTTCAATAATACACATACTTTTAATGTGTAATTTTGTTGTATATATTTCATTTCTATTTAACACTAAAATATATATTGATGATGTGAGTAAAGTATAAAAGTCTTTTCTGCAAGCAGAAACGACTTTTTACTTTGACACTTACATCATATTGATAATATTTGCATAAAAATAAATAATATAAGTGGGTGATATTATGGAGTTCGAAATCAAAAACGGAATATGTAAACAGAACTTATCGTATTCCCAAAGAATTAGCTGACAGATTATCACTGATTGCACAGCAGGAAGATATATCTGTAAATGAACTTGTTGTACAGTCATGTGAATTTGCACTTGATAATCTTAAAAGGAGAACTAGTAGCTTAACGCTACAGTTCTCCTTTACTAATGTATATATGTTATTATAGGGTTGTTATCAGCCTACTATCCATGCACCCCATTCGTCATATTCAAGCGTTCCATCATATGTGATATGATTGACACTCTCAAATGCACCTCCTGCACTTCTGTAATCTCTTCCGGTACCCATACGTCCATAAGACTTACACATCCTGCAAATGCTCTTGCACCTATATGCCTGATACCTGAAGTCATCTTAACATCAACAAGATTATAACAATCTTCAAAAGCGCACTCAGATATATAAGATATGCTATATGGAATAGTTATACTCTTTAAACCACTTCTTCCATAAAATGCATATACACCTATTCCCGTTATCCCTGCCGGAATAACAGTTCTCTGACAGCCTATGATTAGTTCATTAGTCTGGCTGTCTATCACAGCATTACAATTATCCCTGCTATCATAATATGGATTATCCTCATCCACAACTATAGTCGTAAGATTATCAAGAACCGCTAACATATCAGGCTCAATCTTCCTTACATCCTTTGATATGTACAATTCCCTGACATTGTGAATATCTTCACCATACTGTCTTATCCAATCCTTATTGATAGTTCCATTAATAACCATAACCTCTGCATTTGTTGCTCTCATAGCCTTCACTCCTGATTAAATGTCTGCGTCAATTAATCATCCGGCTATTCTGCCTGTTACAGACAACTACTCAGATGATTAAATAGTTACACGCTAATCGGCTATATTAGCAATCTCTGGTTGATAGTTTCTTAATATATTATGATGTCCTGTTATGCGATATTGAGGGATGCCATAACCATACTAAGTACAATTATGGCAATTACCTGCTTAACCTCAATATCATATTAATCATACGATTTAATATTATGATATGAGGGTCAAAGGTATTTTGCCCTCATTTATGATTAATCAGATTACTCCATGCTCCGCATTCCGTAATCTGACTCCACCTCGAAATCCGCTAATTTACTAGCTGCGCATAGTAAATTGCTACTTTCGGTGTAGTGCAGGTCACTAAGGTATACATCGAATTGCATGCAAGCATGCATCGATGATACCTTTGACCCTTTAATCATATTATAACGTGACATTATAAACTTTATTTATTACTTAAAGTACTTAACACCGGACTCAAAGATCTTGATATCCTGTTCTCCGTAGATGTTGATAGCTACTGAGTCACCACGTCTTTCAGAATGTGCCATCTTACCAAGGACTCTTCCGTCTGGACTTGTGATACCTTCAACAGCCATATATGAGCCATTGACATTCCATTCTTCATCCATAGAAATGTTGCCTTCTGGGTCACAGTACTGTGTCGCCACCTGACCATTTGCAAAGAGCTTGTCAAGCCATTCCTTAGGTGCTACGAAACGTCCTTCACCATGTGAAGCCGGGTTACAGTATACCTTTCCAAGTTCTGCACCTGCAAGCCATGGGCTCTTATTAGTAACAACCTTTGTATAAACCATCTTAGAGATATGACGGTTGATTGTATTAAATGTTAATGTAGGAGAATTAACATCCTGTCCTGTTATCTTACCGTTAGGTACTAAGCCAAGCTTGATAAGAGCCTGGAATCCGTTACAGATACCAAGTGCAAGACCATCTCTTTCATTGAGGAGCTTCTCAACTCTTATCCTTCATCTTAGCATTACGGAATGCTGTTGCAAAGAATTTTGCGGATCCATCCGGTTCATCACCTGCTGAGAATCCGCCCGGGAACATGATGATCTGTGACTGGTTAATAGCCTTTCAAACTCATCAACAGACTCTCTTATGCTTTCTGCATCAAGGTTCTTGAATACCTTGATAATAGTATCAGCGCCGGCTCTCTCAAATGCCTTTGCACTGTCATACTCACAGTTAGTACCCGGAAATACTGGTATAAATACAGTTGGCTTTGCAACCTTATTCCTGCATACATATACATTGCCTGCTGAATATACAGGTGTTTCAATCTTGTCTGTTTCCTTAGTTACCTTTGTTGGGAATACATCTTCAAGAGTATCCTTCCATACACTTAAGGCTTCCTCAATATTGATTGAAACATCTTCATATGTAAACTTAGCTTCTTCGGTTACTGTACCAACCTTAGTATAAGCTGCCTTAATCTCTGCAAGCTTAGAGCTGTCTACTTCTGCTACTATGCAGCCATATGCTGGTGCAAATAATTCTTCCTTTGATACTGAAGACTCAACAGCCACCAAGCATTACCAAATGCCATCTTGCTTATTGCTGGAACTAAACCATTAGCATCAAGCACATATGCAGATACGATTGCCTTGCTCCTGATAGCTTCGTGGATAGCTGAGTATAATTCCTTAATCTGTGAGAATACAGGAAGGTCATACTTATCTTTTCAATGTCAAATCTTACAAGGACATTGCCAGCCTTCTTTAATTCAGGTGTGATAATATCCTGTTCCTTAGCTACATCTATTGCAAATGAGCATAATGTAGGTGGTACATCTATATGTTCAAATGTTCCTGACATAGTGTCTTTTCCTCCGATAGACGGAAGTCCGAAACCAATCTGTGCCGCATAAGCACCAAGAAGTGCTGCAAAGGCTGGCTCCATCTTGATGGGTCCTCTGTCATTCTTCTAAAGTATTCCTGATATGTAAATCTAATCCTGCTGTAGTCACCACCAGCAGCAACAATCTTGGCAACTGACTCTGTCACTGCATAAACAGCTCCGTGGTATGGGCTCCACTTAGAAAGATATGGGTCAAAACCATAAGCCATCATAGTTACTGTATCGCACTTGCCCTTAAGCACTGGAAGCTTTGCAACCATAGCCTGAGTTTCTGTGAGCTGGTACTTACCGCCATAAGGCATAAGCACTGAACCTGCACCGATAGAACCATCAAATCTTTCAACAAGTCCCTTCTGTGAGCACTCATTAAGGTCTGCAAGTGTCTTAAGCCACTTACCCTTAACATCTTCAACTTCCTTTGCCTTAAGATAATTCTCATTCTCATCTGGAATATCCACAAGTACAGATGTCTCCTGATGTGCTCCGTTTGTATCAAGGAAAGCTCTTGAGATATTAACGATATCCTTACCTCTCCAGTTCAGTACAAGTCTGGGTTCCTCAGTAACAACAGCAACCTCAACAGCTTCAAGGTTCTCCTCTGCTGCATATGCAAGGAATTCCTTAACATCTGCTGGGGCAACTACAACTGCCATTCTTTCCTGAGACTCTGATATAGCAAGCTCTGTTCCGTCAAGACCTTCATACTTCTTAGGAACCTTGTCAAGGTCAACTGTAAGACCTGCTGCAAGTTCTCCGATCGCTACGGAAACTCCACCTGCACCAAAGTCGTTACATTTCTTAATAAGCTTAGTTACCTCTGGTCTTCTGAAAGTCGCTGCATCTTACGTTCTGTTGGTGGATTTCCTTTCTGAACTTCTGCTCCACATGTCTCGATAGATTCTTCTGTATGAACTTTAGATGATCCTGTTGCTCCTCCACAACCGTCACGTCCTGTTCTACCGCCAAGAAGAATAATAATATCTCCCGGGTCAGAATTCTCTCTCTTAACAGCACTTCTTGGTGCTGCCGCTATAACGGCACCGATCTCCATACGTTTTGCAACATAGTCTGGATGATATACTTCATTAACATATCCTGTTGCAAGACCGATCTGGTTTCCATATGAGCTGTAACCGTGTGCTGCCTCTGTAACTATCTTTCTCTGAGGAAGCTTTCCGTGAAGTGTATCTGCTACTGGAACTGTAGGGTCTGCTGCACCTGTAACACGCATTGCCTGATATACATAAGAACGTCCTGAAAGTGGGTCTCTTATAGCTCCACCAAGACATGTAGCAGCGCCACCGAAAGGCTCTATCTCTGTTGGGTGGTTGTGAGTTTCGTTCTTGAAGTTAACAAGCCACTCCTCTGTCTTTCCATCAATCTCAACTGGGACAACTATCGAGCAGGCATTAATCTCATCCGACTCCTCCTGGTCAGCAAGCTTTCCCTCTGCCTTTAACTTCTTCATACCCATAAGGGCTAAGTCCATAAGGCATACGAACTTATCTTTTCTGTCTTTATATATAACAGCCCTGTCAGAAAGATACTTATTGTAAGTTTCCTCCATAGGAGCTCTGTAATAACCATCCTTAAAAGTAACATCTTTTAATTCTGTTGCAAATGTTGTATGACGGCAGTGGTCAGACCAGTAGGTATCAAGTACTCTGATTTCTGTCATCGATGGATTTCTCTTTTCTTCATTCTTAAAGTAATCCTGAATGAACTTAAAATCCTTAAATGTCATGGCAAGTCCAAGTGAGTCGTATAAAGCCTTAAGCTTATCCTCCTCCATATCCTTGAACCCGTCAAATATAATAACATCCGCTGGCGTATCGAACTTAGTAACAAGAGTCTCTGGGATATTCTCATCAGCCACTCTTGAGTCAACCGGATTAATACAATGGTTCTTAATCTTATCCTTATCATCATCAGTAAGCTTACCTGAGATAATATAAGTAGTTGCTGTCTTAATTACTGGAGTTTCATTCTCGTTGAGAAACTTAACACACTGTTCTGCTGAATCAGCTCTCTGGTCAAACTGTCCGGGAAGATATTCAACAGAGAATACATAGTCATCCTCAGATGCTGTAAATTCATTTTCATAAACATCATCTACAGGTGGTTCTGAGAAAACTGTAGTAAGTGCCTTCTTGTATGTATCATCTGAAAGATTTTCGATGTCATATCTTATAAGCACCCTTACATCTGTGATATCCTTTATTCCAAGATATCCTGTGATTTCATCGTGAAGTTCCTTGGCATTAACTGCGAAAGGCTTCTTCTTTTCAACAAAACTCTTCTTACGCCACTCATCTTAATTAATTCCTTTCTTAATCAACTGTAACCGTACAGATACATTTATTCTTTCTTAATGCAATTACTGCTACCGCTAAGTGATGTCAGAATAGTCTGAAATATCACATAACAGAATACCATAATCGCAATTATTGAAAGAATGTTTATTATTGTACCACATTAGCGGTAAATAAACAAGATTGATTTACTCGTGCATACGTCTGATAATCTTGTATACAACCTCATTACTCATAACCATAGGCGCAGTATGTGCAAAGAACACTATTCCGTCTGTCGGAGATATTATCTCGCTCTTTACAAAACCTTCACACGGGTCTATGACCTGTCCGATAACCTCGTTGTGGACTACCGGATCACCCGGCTCCTTTAACCTTTTATAGAAGCCTGCATCATAAGTCTTGACTGCTGATAAGTCGTATTCATTGATAACGCTGGCTATATAACCACTGTGATTATTGTACTTTACGATACCCATTCTTGTAAGAAATCTTAACACTGAAGACACAGCCTGTCTTGCCGACTTGTCATCGACCATATCTGTGCTGTTAGTGTATATTGAAAATGCATTCGTTCCATTCATCTGCCAGTTATAGTTAAGTGTAGCTGTGTCCATAGGCTTTGGCTTTCTTATAACTACATACTGTAATCCGAAAAGATTAGCAAGACTGGCACTCTGATAGCCCGTTTCCATCATACGCACATGAGGAATAAAGTCACCCGGCATATAAAAGCTTGCAAACTGTATACCATAATTGTAACCCTGCAGCTAAATATAGCTGCCGCTATCTGCTTGGTTGTATCTCCTGCCATATCTCCCGGAAACATTCTGTTAATATCAAGATTATCTATCGGCCAGAACCTCTTTCCACATTCATTGAAAACCTGTTAGCTGACGGTATTACAAGAATTTCGTGATTGTGTGATATAGCGCCGTGTGCCTCAAGTTCTTTAAGCACCTTTATAAGCTGTGAGCATATATATAGCTGCTGCATTTCATTGCCGCGCATAGCACCGACTATACACGCCGACTTCTCACCATTTCCAAATCTGTAGCCTTCTATCTCGAAGTTTTCCCTGTATATGCCTTTTAAACTGTATAATACTTCTTTTCTCATTACTTTCTGCCTCCATGCACTCTGGCAAGGAGTGCTCCCTTGTATACAACTGGATTTTCCCTGAGTGTGAATACAATTCCATCCATAGGCGACTCTATATGCTGTAGAATTCTTCCTTCTATCGGCTCTATTATATCTCCTATATTATCTCCCATATGTATAATACCACAGGAATTAATAGCCGGAACAAATATACCGCTTTCCTTTGCAGTGAGGAAGTTGACCTCGCCCTCTGTAGATATAATCGGCTCTCTTACCTTTACCGGTTCATCCTCCCATATTCCAAGCTGTATCATAAGATTAAATATTCCATCAAGAAGCTGAAGACTGTATTCTTTATTAATTCTGTTTCCAACGCCCATCTCTGCGACAAGTGTTGGCACTCCCAGGTGATTAAGACTATATGCAAGTGTCGCATCTAACACTGTTATAGATGAAAATATCCATACAAAATCAGCATTAAGCATCTTTGCATATGGAAGAAGCTTATCAACATCATCATCATTCAGCCTTACCTGTGGCATCTCTTACGAAAATGTTGCTTGAATGTATATCAAGACAGAAATCACTGCCTATAATGTCGCTTACTATGCCGGCAGCAACACTCTCTGCCACAGCACCATTATTATCTCCCGGGAATACCCTGTTCATATCAAGCTCAAACATTGGAATTCCCCTTGAACCTATATCTATTCCAAGGATTAATATCTGGATATATATCAATTATTCCTTTAAGCTTGTGAGGAGTCTTATTAATTCTTCTTATAATCTCATAGCATATATACTGCCCGTCAAGCTCGTCACCATGAGTTCCTGTAACTATAGATATTCTCGGTACACTGCCGCCTGTATAATCCTGTGGTGTAAGCCTGTTCTTTCTTACAACCATGCGCTCATGTACCGGAAGGTCTATTGATGCTACCTCTTTAATCATATATTACCTCTTAAACTTATCTTTATTGTGTCATTCTGCTGGCGCACTATCTCTATTCATAGTTCCTGATATTTATTCCTGATGTTGTCTTAACAAGTACAACGTGTGTAAATGCAGCACTTGGCACATATGTCTTATCACCCATAAACACTCTGCTGCCGGGATATATATTCTTATCAACCTTGACAACCGCCTTCTCTGACTCTCTTATAAGAGAGTACAGATATCTGCCTCGTTCTTCATACTTTGCCTTCTCAGCCTTCTTTACAATCTTTGTCTGGAATACCTTTCTGTAAAGGGTCTCATCAAACTTATCCGAACCAGACTTCTTTAATATGTCAAACTTATACATAGCCTGGTCGTAACGCTCTATTTCTGAGTCAATGTCCTTAATCTTCATAATAATCTGGGCATACTCTGAGTTTAAGCTCTTTGTGGCACCTACTCTTATAACCGTCTTTGCAAATGCATCACTGCCGCAGCCCTTGACCGTAACGCCTCTTATTCCTGTTATATCTCCACCGATAACAGAACCAAGCTTTCCTTCAAGATATATATTGCCATATGCCATAGCATTAGTATTAAGCATATAGTCACACTTAATATCTCCGTGGCTTATAATCTTTGCATTTTCAAAAATCTTGCTGATACATTGCCTTCTGCTTCAATAAGTCCGTTCTCTTGCATTAACGCCATCCTTGATGATTATATCCTTGCCTGCCTTAAGTATGGCATCCTCAACATAACCGCCTATAAATATATTGCCCATGGCATGGACTGTAACACCGCTATGTACACCGCCGCTGATAGTTACATCACCATTAAAGTCAATACTTCCTGTTCCAATATCAAGGTCGCCGGAAACACTGTATACATTACTTACATTAAGGTCGTAGTTACGGTACTCTACCTTACCATCAAGCTGTGCATAATAAGTCTTTCCATCATCTGATACTGTAAAACCACGTCCTCTTAATCTTGGGCTTGGTCTTCCCGGCTTTGGCACAAGCAGCTTTCCACATACATCATATCCGAACTCACCCTTTGTCGGTTCTACATATTCTGCAAGCTTGTCATCCTGACTTACCTTCTCAAAAGCTTTACATTAAAGTAATCAACTGAGCCATCTTCCCTTAAGGTTGGCTTGTTATCTCTCTCATAGTTCTCATCGAAGTAGAAAATGTAGTGTCCATCAGTACCATTGACTGCCTCTTTTCCTTGTGCTACAACTACTTCCTGTCCGTATATCTTCTTAACGATAACATCCCTTATCTTCGCTTCATCTATACCAGTCCGCACTCCTGCTGCTGACAGCTTATCTATTACTCCTCATATGTGTATGCTCCATCCTGTCCTATCTCATCAAGGACAATGCTAGCTCTCATATGATTTTCAGCAACACTGACAACTACATTCTTGGTATTCAATTCCGTCTGTTTTTCATATACATTACTCACTTCTGAATCCTCCAATCATTTATAGTTACCTGTTTCCTACTCATAATGAATAACTAATTATCCTTGTATATCAGTAGTTCCGATGGGTCTATACCCTTTTCAAGCCTGATTCTTATCTGTTCCATCTGTCTGAACGTATACCTTGGGTCTGCATACACACTGACATCAACGCCGCTCTGTAGTCCAAGAAGTATCTCCTGACTCTGCAGTTCATTGAGCTGCTGTGTCTCAGGTGTTCCCTTATGTTCTGCATTAAGCCTTGCTTCCTTCATCCTTACCGCATCTATAAATGGGTCTGCGTAAGGTGTGACATCTATGCCTTCTTCAAGTCCAAGTCTTATCTGTTCCATCTGCCCCGATGAAAACCTATCATATTATACTTTGTTATATCTATACCGGCTTCAAGTCCAAGCCTTAACTGCTTCATCTGCTCCGCTGTATATTCGTGCAGCATATACTTTGATATATCAACACACTTTATAATACCTAATCTGATTTCGTTCAACTGGCTCGCATTATAGTTGTCTTTAACAAAATGAGATATCTATATCATCCTTCTTAGACAGCCTTATCTGTCTTAACACCTCTCGGATAGCCAAGACCTGCATATCTGCTTAAGTCGAACTTGTACTTAAGTGCCATCCTTATCTCTCTCATAACAGCGTAATCATACTTTGGATTGCATATAAGCGAAAGGTCTATGTCTTCCTTTATGCCCTCCTTTATCTGCTCCATCTGCATATAATCATACTCTGCATCTGCAAAAGGTGTGACATCTATGCCTTCCTCCAGAGCATTTCTTATAACCTTCATCTGTCTTTCATTAAATTCTTCTGACGCATACTTTGATACGTCTATACCGCTCTTAATGCCAATAGTAATCTCTAATGCCTGTAAATCATTAAATCCTGCCTTTTTCCACTCTTCAACTCCAGCATTAGAATTAATTAATTCCTTTATAATGCTCTCTTCCATATTGTTTTCTCCAAACATAAATAATCTCATAATTAGCAATTCACGTTTATATTTATATTAAAATAATATCATATATCTGACAATTTAGCAATGTGTTCTGTGCTTCTGACACTTAAAATCTGCTTTTAATTATCAATAACAGCTATTATACGACTATTGTTATCCTTCTTTATCCCAGAATTCTTTTATGCAGCCGTCCACTCCTGCTATGTCACACGGATATATAACATCCCATTCCCTTGGGTACTGCTGCTCATACTCCTTCGTTAAGAACCTGTCATCTAAAAGAAGAATAATCCCCTTGTCGCTGTCAGTTCTTATAACTCTTCCTGCCGCCTGCAGCACCTTATTCATTCCGGATACACATAGGCATACTGATATCCGTTTCTGCCCCGTGAATCAAAGTAATCCCTTAATATATTTCTCTGCCTGCATATCATGGGTATTCCTGTTCCAACAATAGCAGCGCCAATAAGAGCTCCTCTTAAGTCTATGCCTTCTGAAAATATACCTCCAAGCACGCAGAAACCGACTATATTAGTACTGTCCTTTTCCATAAAAGCGACAGAAACTTCTCCTTGTCAGCCTCCTTCATATTAGGTGGCTGCTTTATTATATTGTATACACTGCCGCCGGATAAAGAAAATATATCCAAAACCATGTCAGATGCCATATCATTGTCAGCCAGCTCTATAATATTACTCTGGTACTTTTCTGTATACACATCATAGACAGCCTGCATATAGCTGTATGACGGAAAGAACACCATATATCTGCCATCCCGTGATGTCACAAGCTTTCGTATATAATCTGCCACCTTCGTATATTCATTTTACATTTCTTCTTGTATACCTGCTGCTTACATCCCTGCCTACAATCACTCTTTTATTAGAAGTATCAAAGGTGAGTGTGCATATACAGCATAATCTTCTGTGTTTCCCGATATCATTTCCTTAAAGTAATTAACCGGCAGAAATGTAGCCGAAAACATAACAGCAGCCTTTCCCTGACTTAGTCTTAGTGATATATTGCCTGATGGGTCGACACAGTAAAGATGCAAAGCAGATTACCATCATCCGCTAACTCTGCATATGTCACATACTTATCATCCGCACAGTCATACATATTAAGAAAATGTCTTACCGAAAAGAAAAACTCCATTATCTCGTCACTTACTGGATTATTCTTATATTTGTCAAGGAACTTCTGCATATACGAAAAGCACTTTGACAGTGTATCCGGAAATGTCCCGCAGTCATCAACTATTATATATTCTTTATCGCACTGCCGCTTTAGTGACAATAGATACTTATTACACTTTTCAAGTGATGAGGCAAGCCTTTATCCATATCCTTCACAGCATTTTGCACTTAAGAAAGTCCTCTTTACAAGAACTGCACTGTACATCTGCCTTGCCCTGTCAACAAGATTATGTGCTTCATCGACAAGAAATATATAATTGCCCTTTGTACCATCTGCAAAGTATCTTTTAAGCGATGCATCCGGGTCAAACAGATAATTATAATCGCATATTATGCCATCGCACCAGTATGACACATCAAGCGACATTTCAAAGGGCATACCTTATGCTTGACAGAATACTCAAGTATCTTTTCCCTGTCTATTACATTCTCATGCGTTATGATGTCATACACAGCATCATTTATCCTGTCAAAATGACCCTTAGCATATTCACAGAACTCAGGATTGCAGTTTCTTTCATCCATATGGCATATCTTATCCTTGGCAGTAAGGGTGACTGTCGTAAAATGCAGTCCCTTATCCCTTAGTATGCTGTAAAGTATCCTCTGCAACTGTCCTTGTTATCGTCTTGGAGGTAAGATAAAATATCTTGTCTGCCAGTCCTCTTCCACACGCCTGTACCGAAGGATACACCGTGGAAATAGTCTTTCCAACTCCTGTAGGCGCCTGTATATACAGCGTTCTTTCCTGCTCTATCGACTTGTATACACTCGCCACAAGCTTTTTCTGCCCTTCCCTGTACTCAAACGGAAAGCTTAACTTATGTATTGAGTCATTTCTTAACTGTCTTTCGTCAAATACATAATCCATCCATCTTTTAAAGTCATTTACAAGCTTTAAAACCACGCACTAATCCGGTCTTTATCGTAGTTTTCCGTAAATCTTACTATTTTTCAGTCTCAGTATTACAGTAGGTCATCTGTATATTAATGCTGTCAAGATTATGCTTAATAAGATATATATAACCATATACTAAAGCCTGCGCCTTATGCACATACACCGGCTCTTTAAGCTTTGTGACATCTGACTGCATAGTCTTTATCTCATCTATGGTAACATCACCATGAGGTGTCTTATTGCCATCCTCATCCTCACTGATATCAGCGATTATACCGTCTGCCCTGCCTTCTATCTTAAGTGTATAATCATAACCATTAACCGAGGTAAGTGGAACTGCATGCCTTAAAAGCATCCGCGTGATATGATGAACCCATGGAATGTTGTATCTTTCTGTGTATTCTTGCCCCTCCTGCATAACCTTAACATCGGGAACTGACACATCCCTGTTATCTATATCACCTGAGGTACACATAAACTCAACAAGATTTCTTACAGATATTCTGAACACATCATCAACAGCTATATACATATGCGTTACCTTTCTTTCCGACACGCTTAACAACGCCAAGATGATTGAGTATATTAAGTCCCAGCCTTGCTGTATCTTCGCGTACTCCTGCCACCTTTGCAAAGTCTTTTACAATGAACTCATCCTCTAACTCTATCGGCACGAACTGCATATAATCCTCTGGTCTGTCAAGCTCTACTATACGCCTCACTCCAAGAGGCACCCTGTCGTATCTGGTTGCACCTCTTTTTTCGTATAATTCCAACCGTTTAACAGCTTATATTCTTCTATATCCATAAGCACCAGATGTACCGACAGATTAGGATGGTCAAGCTCTTTATCTTGTACAGCTCAAAAATGCATCATATTCCGTATAATGCCTTGGCGACTTTCTTTTGCACCTACTTCCCGCTCTCCGGGTCTATCCAGCTCAACCACTTATTATATGCACATGGATATACGACCGTGACATGATATTCTTCAAAAATACCGTAAGCTTATCACGCAGCTTATTAAGCTGTCTTGTCTGTATCTCTATTATTCCGCTGTCATTAAATATATCAGCATAGTAGCCATCTATAGCCACCTCGTGCTTATCTTCATCCGGCTCGTAATAATTCTTAAGAACAGCATGCAGTGTCTTTTCCGACAATGTGCCTATTCCCTTGTCATTATGTGCCTTTCCTATTATGCGCTCCCTCATTAAATGCATTATAATCTATATATCCGTCTATACTTATGCCTGTATCCGCGCCCTTTTAACCTGCTTATTGCTGCTTACACTTTTCTTCATATCACTACCATACGCTTATACCCATACTATTACATACCATTTCAGTATGCCAAACATACGTTTCATATTGTTAATAGTATACACTATGACAGTAAGAAAGACAACTTAATTGATGTTTTATTGGATTCAGGTGACAGACTTAACACTCATTCTCAAACATACATTACAACTCCAACAACAAACATTTCTCCACTAGAATTTTCAACAATAAAATCTTTAATTTTATTCATTTTTCCTGTTTTCTTAGATATAATTAATATTTATTCAAAATAATATAAATATACATCTTCCAGATTAATATTATCTTCAACTTTTACTGCTTCATCAGGTAACTCATCTCCTACTACCCTCAATGCTAAACCATTTTTCTTTGTCTTATATTACCTATCTTATATTTTTTCTGTTTATCACTAATCTGCTCAAGAGAACAAGTAATTTCTCCTACTTTTCCTGACATATTCTCAATCAATTCTACAGGTGCCTGTTGCTATAATTTGTCCATCTTTTAATAAAATAACCTTATCGGCTATACACTCTATATCACTTACTACATGTGTTGCAAAAGAATTATCTTATTCTTTGATAATTCTGCAATATAATTTCTTATTGAAATTCTTTCTTTAGGGTCAAGTCCAGCAGTGGGTTCATCAAGTATAAGAATTCTAGGTTCTCCTAATAAAGCTTGTGCCAAAAGAACTCTCTGTTTCATACCTCCCGAAAAACCACCTATTTTCTTATATGCAACATTACTAAGGTTAACTACATCGAGAAGCTCTTCTATCTGCTGATTAACACTTTTAGTAATTGTATTTCCATTTTATCTGATACTTTAATTTTTTCACTTCTTTAATTTCTGCCATATATTTAAGAAATGCCATAGGCGAAAATCTTCATAAAATCCCTGCTGTTGTGGCATATATCCAACAATTTTCCTAAAATTTTTTCAAGCTTCAATATGTCTTTTTTTTCTTTATCCTGACTATATAAAATACTTCCACCATTAATCTTATCTCTTGAAATATTATCGGTAATAAGATTAATCATAGTACTCTTTCCTGCACCATTTGAACCTAATATTCCATATATTCCTGATGTAAATTTATAATTTATTCCTTTTAACGCTTGTACTGTTCCATAAGTTTTTAAATTTATAAGCTCTAATTCCATATTTTAATTAACTCCTTTCCTTATCATTTTTATTTATAACAGCCTTATGCTGGAATACATTCATAATATATATAGTTGCGCCTATTCCAATCAAAATAATTATTCCAGTCAAAACCAGTAAACAGTCATCGTCCTTCCGCTTTCTATCCAACATCTGAAAATGCCATATACTTTACTATTGATATTTTATACATAAACTTAAACCCAAGCATATACAATAATTGTGGTAAAATAATTACCAGCCCTGCAATAAAACAATATGAATATTTAACATATATAGATACAACTGACATTATCATTTGTATTCCCAAAAGGAACATATATTTAATCATAAAATCAATAAAATATATACTATTATCGGTGGGTTTATTATGTAATTCTGAAACAGCATTATACTTTTCAATGGTGCTGTTATATTGGTATATGTATATACACCACAAAGCTTCTTATAATACATCCCATATGTAATACAGGCAAATAGCAGACTAAGCATACTCTGGATAAACAACTTCTTTACCAGCCATTTTCTTCTGTTCATTCCGTAAGAGCCAGACTCTTTACCATTGATTTCTTTTCATATGCTATAAACCCGCATGAAATAACAATAGCTGCAATAACATTTATCATTGCAATAAGTTCCTGATTATTCCACTCTCTGTTTCCTATTGTTTCTGTATACTCATATGGATTAATTACAACGGCTGATATTCCCTTCTCATTCATCTGTTTAATATAATTAAAATTCTCTTTACAGTATTAAATAAGTCCTGTCTATTAGCAAGAAGTGTTTTCGCGCCTTCAGCAGAATAATCAAAGTTATCAAGAAAATCTTCATATTCATCATTATATTCATTATAAATATCTATTAATTCCGTACCATAACTTAACCCTTCCGCTTTCTCATAATATCCTAACATATAACTCTTTTGGCATCATATATAACCCCATAGCTTGGCTCTACATTAGCTGCAATATATGCAAGAAGCAGCAGTATCCATATTATTCCCTGTGAAATTAATATCTTATAAACTTCTTTACCGAAATTATTCGTCTTTACCATTAATCTCATAATATATGTCAGAATTAACTCTATAGCGTTTTCTACTATATTCATCTTACCAGTGAAATATTTTCTTATGCTGATATATGCACTTGCAAACAAAGCCAGTATTCCTATAAATACCGATACAATTATCGTAGTTGTTAACAAAGATACTGCAATGTTAAAACATCCCCAGTTAAAGTATTCTGCTGCTTTATTCGGAAAAATAAATAATATACATTCAGATACTTAAATATCTGCAATATAGATTTTGTTGAAATAACCTTATATATCACCACATCAGCCACACAAATACAGCAATAAAAACAGACCAATATTTACATTGCCAAAGCACAATAAAATTGCCCATAAAACAAGCGATAATACAACATTTGCCAATATCGATAATAATATTATTAATCCTAAAACTGTATTCTTGAAAGCTTACCCGAAGTAAGTATAAAATATTCATCACTTACAGCTGCAACATTCAGGTCTTTTACACCATCATATCTGTTAAGCAGCATAACCGCTGACTCTGTATACAGTGCAACATTCGTTACTACCGCCTGTATTAACAATATTATACTTCTCTTAACAAACAGAACTCCCTTCCACTCTGACCTGTATGTACAATATGATATAATCCGTTTTTCTTTCCGAAAAAACATATATACTGTATATACACACGTAATTAATGTTAATAAATGAATATAATTATTCTTATATAATTTTTCTAACCACAATCCATTACTTAATTGTACATCTGCATCTATTATCTGTGATAAATCATATTGCGTTTTAATAAGTTGTTATATTCAAAGCTGTTCTTTTATAAGTTCCCGCTGTTGCATATAATATTGCTGTCTGTCTTTTATCCTCAATTATCCCTTGTAATTATCTATATACTTTGCCTGCTGCATTAACTTCTCTCTTGCCTGTTTAGCAGCTGCTGTCTTGTCAGAACTGTCACTGCCATTGATTTCATGTTTCTGAAAATATTCCTGCCACGCTATCGTTGCCGCTTCCGTACTCAGTTTGCTATCTGACTTAACACCTTCAGCCGTATTAAGCATTTCTATATATGCATATGTTACCTGCAGGTCATCTGTTTTATCGCTGACAAGTATCAGCATATTAAACACTAATAAACATACTAACAGACCTATATATGTTTTTCCAACAATTCTTTTAAGCTCTGCCATAACATCCCTTCTCCCCGTAATTATTTTTAAAAGCAGGATTAAACATTTTATATTTAACCCTGCTCTGTAACTATGATAAATTCTGATATATCTGTTTTATTGATGCAGTGCCACTATTCAGATAATCCATTTTATTTATTACTCCTACGCCTGTTGTTATCACCTTTTTATACGGTTTGCTATTAAGAGATTTTAAATTCTTATATACATCTGAATCACTATTGCTGCCCATAAGAATATATCTTTCGTCAATCCCATATACACAGATTCCTGATGCATCCACAACAACAGAAGTATCCTCTGGATACTGCTCATAATATTTTTGCTTTTTCCAAAATTCCTCATCATATTCCATTTCATATTGTGCTTTTAATGTACCATTCATATCTATTGCTGTGAAATATGACTTTGTTTCTCTGCTTTGTGTAGACTCAAAAATATAAATACTCACCATCACTTTGTAATGAATACAACTTCTCCATATCTGTAGTGTAAATAACTTCACTTGTATTTTTATCAAAATTAACCTTAATTAAGGTATCATTATTATTACCTGTTGATGATGTCATAATGTAGAAATTACCATTACTATCCATCCTGACATAACTGCCATCTGACATACCATCTACTTTTCCTGTATTTTCTCCAAATACATCTACTCTGTCATCACCTGTATATGTCCATAATTCTGTATATTGACCTGTACTTAAATCATACTTTGAAACACGGTATTGTATATTATTATCAGAAAATACATTCTCGCTGTTCCGCCAGCATAAAATAAATATTATTATCTGACAGATAAACGCCAAAACCATTGTTCTGTCCAGCTCTCATAGCATAATCTCCGGAAACTGAAATTCTCCAAGAACCTCTCTTGATGAATTGCTTTCAAGCCTTATTCTACATATATAAAATGGTGCAATATAACCATTTTTTGCATAGTCAGCATCCAAAATGATGTATAGTAATAAAATAACCATCTGATATCATACTTGCCTGTACACTGGTTACCATTATCTGCTCATCTTTTACTGATGCAAGCTTTGTAATACGTTCTTTATTTCCAAATGTAGCATCATACTGGCATAAATAATAATCCCTGTCTTTAGTAACCTCAATACAATATAAATGATTATTATAATACATAACTTTTTCATTCATGCAATTACATTTAAATGTGCCATTTTCTGTATTAATTCCACTAACATAAGCATCACATGTTTCACCATCATGATTACAGTTTACCTTAGAGCATAACGGCATATTGACATCGCTATTTATATTATAAAAATACAAAATATTGTCAATTACATAATAATAGCCATTTTCTGCTATTGCCATATCTGACTGCCCATATACCCCTGCTCCTTTTCCTGATTATATACATAATCAGGAAAGGATTAATATCAGACTGTTCCTCATTTATCTGGTATTTAGTACACGCCGCCAACATAGCCATCATAAAAATATAGCACTTAATACCGCCTTTTTCCTCATAATAAGCCACCCCAGACCATTCAGACTTTAGTCACTTAATTAACTTGTTATCATTATATATCATAGTCCTTACATATAGCTTACACATTCGTTTAACCGCTCAATTAATTTATTCCCCAACCTTTAAAGTATCCATCCGCCAATGCCAGACATAATATTTCCACGCTTTTCTTTTTCACTCTTTCGTTCGTGAAATACAATATATAGTACCATATTCCTATATTAACTAATATTTGTACCACTATGATATATATGTCAAACAAAAATATCCTCTGGCAGATAACTTTATAAAATAAAGTCCAATCCACCAGAGGATACTTATATAGCATATAATATATTTACTTTTATCGGTTTTGTCTTCTAACTCAATCTCTTCAAGTTCAATTTCTTCTGACACATTTTCTGATGATGTATCTTCTGTATCTGATATACCAGAGTTATTCAGAATATCCTCTGCATCAGCATCATAATTCTTATCAGATAAATCATTTTCATCCGCGCTATAAGAATTATCTTCATAATCAGCATTATTATCTTCAGCATAGTCAGTACTGTCATCTTCGCTATTGTAGCTATCCTTTACATCACCTGCATGTAAAGTCCTTGATGAACCATCCTTAATATTAATCAGCTCATCATATTCGTCTGGATCATCATAATCATCCATAGCCTTTACAAATGCTTTCTTGCTTACTTTAAGCTTGCGTGAGAGCATTTCGACCATAACTGCAAGGATTATGATAACTATAGCAAGAGCAGCAATAATAATCATAAATATAAGATTTATGCCTTTAAATAAGCTAAAAGAACCTGTACTGCTGTTATTCTTCCTGTCTATTATATTAAATACCGTCTCATCCGCTGTATTATAACCTGCGTAACCCTGTATAGTTCCATCATTGGTATTATATCTGAACCATCCTGTTCCGCCTGTTGAGCTCACACCATAAAAGAGTGCATAGTTGCCAGTCTTATCAAGAAGCACTTCCACTTCCCTGCCGTCTATATCTATCTTTCCAAGCTCATATCCATCCGGAAGCTCCATAGAAGCTGCATCTATAGGAAGTATGCAGTATGATAATTCCGGCTGTGATACTTCTATGTACTTTGAAAATGACTGGTTAACGGAGTCATACACATAAAAGCCGCTCTCTCCTGTGCCATCCACACTTTCAAGATATACTAATAACAGGTCTGTATTAGTTCCCATTCCTACTGCAATCTTAACACCATTGTAGTCTGGATCTGCCTGTACATATCCGTCTGGAAGAGGATATTCATCAAAGGATGATATTATCTTATATTCCCTGCCGCCTACATCAACATTTGGCTCCTGAATAGCACTTGTATCCGGTCCATCTGTACCAGACTGGCTGTTATCCGGCTGGCCGCTGTCAGTCGCCTTTGTCGTATCATCCGGTGTTTTAACATCATCGCCCTTTGTTGTCTTTATTGTATATGTTCTCTTGCTTCCGTCCTCTGCCGTAACTGTAATGGTTGTTGTATTAAGTCCGGGTCCATACGTGTTCCTGATACTTTAACTGTTGCCTTTGAGTCATTGGCTATGGCACTTACTGTAAGCTTGTCGCAGTCACTTCCCACCGATGTAGTATATGTGGTAACACTTGGTGAAAATGCTGGCGAAAGCACTCCCGGACTTATCTCTAACGAACTTAAAGTGTCGTCAGATGAATAGCTTGCCGGTGCTGATACGCTTACACTTCCTGATGAGGCTGCCACATTCATACTATCCTCAGTCTCTGAGCCTATCTGCGCTGTTGACCTTGCAACTGATATTGTTGAAGTACCCGGCTTTACAGCCTTAAATGTAACTTTAAATGTAGTACTTTCCGTTGATACAATTCTTATCGTTCCATTGCCACCTGCGTCATATCCTGACTGTGCAGTAATTATAGATGCATCATAATTAACATAAAATCGCACAGCATAATATTAGAACCGCTTACTGTTATTGTGATTGTAACTGTATCACCGACCTCACAGCTTCCTGAACTTACAGATATTCTTGCTGTTTCTGCCGCTGATACATCTTTTTATCAAATGTAGCTGTCATCATCATAAACATAACGACAAATGATAGAACACATAATGTAACTTTTCTGATTGCTTTCATTATATTCTCCATTTACTGCTGTATATACTTTATATCCAGAATATGTCTTTTATGTATAACATATCCATACTTGTAACATCGCTGTCCTTGTTAGTATCTGCTGCTAAAAGGTAAGCACCTGACAATGTCTTAATGTAAAGAATATCTTTTTATATATAACATATCCATACTTGTTATTCTTCCATCACCATTTACATCGCCATATATAACAACATCATACTGGGCATATATACTTCCGTCCTTCTTATATATAACAAGCTTATTGCCTGTTGCCACTGTGTCATCTGCAACACACTCACTGCCAGAGCTGTTAAGAAGCTTTCCGTAGCAGCCATTAGTGTAAGTAATTCCGTTAAGTATACTCTCAACACTGCTTCCAACTCCGACTCCGTAACTATGCCATTATCATTATCGACATTAAGGTTACTGCTAAAGCCGTCATTCTCGCCAGAGCCGTTATTATTGTTATTATTTCCATTATCCGGCTTTACCGGCTCAGGATTTTCAGCTTTCTTTCTTACAACACTGATAGTATAAGTCTTTGTTGTACCGTCCTCTGCTGTAACTATTATGTTGATTTTATTATCACCAACTGATAACTCATGGCTGCCTCTTCCGCTTACACTTGCATTAGTATCTGCTGCCGAAGCTGATACATCTATGCCTGTAACATCATTGTCAACTATAAGACTATAGTCTGTAGTATCCGCCGCAAATGTTGGTGTAAGTGAATATCCGTCAACTGACAGACCTCTTAACCAGTTATTAGAGCTCTTATTGCCATCTGGTATAACACATCTTGACGATGGCATATTGTCATATACCGGTATTGTAAACTTAAATGTAGTGTTGTTAAGTGTACTGTGCTGTATGCCTTCTTTGCCCTTGTCGCCTCTGAACGTGGTGCAAGTACATTGGTCATATACTGATGTGAAAAGTTCTTTATATCAAACTTCTCATAGTATATAGTATCCTGGCCTCTGTTGATATACCACTTTCCAAGGTTGATGGCACCGCCTACAACCGCTCTGTATCTTGTATTCCATGGTCGCATATTAGTGTCATCTGTCTGCATAGCATACTTAAGGCCATTCTGCACCGCTGAAAGTCCTCCGCTTGCATACGCATTCTGGCTGTAATAGTTATAGTAGCCTTTATAGCCGCTTACATTTCCAGATATCTCATTACCTGCGCCATTAGCACCCTGTTCCTGTATAATTCTTGTTGCAAGATGATAAGGACTGACCTTTGACACCTCACCTGCATACATAAGAAGTGATGCATAATCATAGCCATCTAAGTCGTGGCTTGAGTTTTCCATAAATGTTCCACTTATGATATTACGCACACCCTCTGTATTATGTACAGAAGAGTCATACGAAAGGCTTTCAAACATAAATATATATGTATCATTAAGGAAGTTACGTGGGTCAAGCGCATACTTTATAAGTCCTTCCGATGCCTGAACCCATCCGCCACTATCTAATATGGTGTACTCTCCTGTTTCCCAGTTATAGCAGCCTGCGGCTGTCGACTTCCATGAAGCATCCGCTGAACTGTATATAAGGCTTCGTCCTATAACATTCTGCGCATTTACCATAGTATCCCAGTCCCTGCCGTTATGGTCTGCCACAAACACCCACAGAGGATACTGTTCGTGAAGCTGTCTTAAGCTCTCCTGTAGGACGTTGGGAAATTCTGTGCATTAAGATAATCCTCAAAGTTATTATCCGGCTTATAGTCAGACTTCTTATCCTTAGTTGTGTACTGTGAAGTTATATATCCTCTTGTGTATTCCCCATCAAGATAGAACCCGATACTGTACCACGTATAGGTTGAACTTGTGCTTACTTCCTCGTATATATCAAACTTAAAGTCCGTTGACCTTAGTTACGATACTGCCGTTAACCGGCTTGGTTCTTATTCTTAAGTCCGTGACATCATAATTGACATAACCTGTCGCTATGATACTGTCCTCGGCTTTAACCTGTAAAACCCTGTATAACCATACTGCGTACATATAAGCACTATTACCATAAGTACAACAGCCGTTATCTTTTACAATACATCTGTAGTTTTCTTTCATCTAATCACCCAGTTCCTTATGTGACATTATTCAAGTCTGATGCAGCATCCTGTTGTCTTAGTTACTCATTAATTCTTTCCAAACTCTGACAGCTTAAGACCCTCATTACGTTCAATTACCATATTGACAGACCAGCTGTTAGCAAATACAAGAAGTGGATTACCTTTAAGGTCCTTAATCTTCTTCATATCTGATGTACCAACTATTCTGTTTACATCTATCTCCTGTGGATTTTCTATCCATCTGATATGTTCATATGGAAGCGGCTCAAGCTTTATATCTACATTATACTCGTTCTTAAGACGGTATTCCAGTACTTCAAACTGAAGAACACCAACACCCTACTATTATTTCTTCCATACCTGTGTTGTACTCCTGAATATCTGGATAGCACCTTCCTGTGCGATCTGGCTGATACCCTATGAACTGCTTACGCTTCATAGAATCTAACTGGATGACTCTTGCAAAATGTTCTGGTGCGAATGTAGGAATACCGTCAAACATAAACTTCTTGTTAGATGAGCATATAGTATCACCGATTGAGAATATTCCGGGTCAAATACTCCGATGATATCTCCTGCATACGCCTCTTCGACGATCTTTCTGTCCTGCGCCATCATCTGCTGCGGCTGGGAAAGTCTTATCTTCTTTCCACCCTGTACGTGGTTAGCCTCCATACCGGCAGTGAACTTTCCTGAACATATACGCATAAATGCAATTCTGTCTCTGTGGGCTTTGTTCATGTTCGCCTGGATCTTAAATACAAATGCTGAGAAATCTTCTTTAAATGGGTCGATAGGACCAGCTGAGGAATTACGTGGCAGTGGCGATGTAGTCATCTTAAGGAAATGCTCTAAGAATGGTTCTACACCAAAGTTTGTAAGTGCGGATCCAAAAAATACCGGTGTGAGATCACCTGCCTGTACCTTTGCAAGGTCGAACTCTGCACTTGCACCGTCAAGAAGTTCAACATCCTCATCTAACTTAGAAAGATAAGCATCGCCTATCTCTGCCTTAAGTTCAGGGTCATCAAGTGCAATATTCTTAGTTGCAACTTCCTTCTGTCCGTTCATCGCAGCCTTAAAAGTGACACTTCCTCTGCTTTCTGTCATATACGCCCTTGAATTCCTTTACCACAGCCTATAGGCCAGTTGATAGGACATGTTGCTATTCCAAGGACATTTTCTATCTCATCAAGAAGCTCAAAAGGATCGTTAGCCTCTCTATCCATCTTATTAATAAATGTAAAGATCGGGATATGTCTCATAACACAGACCTTAAAAGCTTGATTGTCTGCTTCTCAACACCCTTGGAAGCATCGATTACCATGACGGCACAATCCGCTGCCATCAGTGTACGATACGTATCCTCTGAGAAGTCCTGATGTCCCGGTGTATCCAGAATATTAATACAGTATCCACCATAATTAAACTGAAGTACTGAGGAAGTAACCGAGATACCTCTCCTTCTCAATCTCCATCCAGTCGGAAACCGCATGCTTTGCTGTTTTCTTACCTTTACAGAACCGGCTAAGTTGATAGCTCCTCCGTATAACAGGAACTTTTCTGTTAAAGTTGTTTTACCGGCATCCGGATGGGAAATAATGGCAAATGTTCTTCTTTTCTTTATCTCATTCGTAATTTCTGACATAATAATCCTCATTTCTGCGTAAGTTTAAAATCTATTTTTCACACTAATCTCCGTTCTTCTAGTTATAAACCTAGTATAACTAATTTAGTATATAGTATAAAGCTCATAAATTCAACTGTTCAGACATATATTTAAGAACCAACATTTATCTCTCTCCCAGTGTAAATGAATATATAAGCTTTTCCTTAACCTCAAGACCTGTAAGCTGTGACAGGGCTTTAGCATAATAATCAAGCTGCACGCTGTATCTTTTTATAAGTTCCTTCTCTCCTGCTTCTCCCTTTCTTACACGGTCTGTCTTATAGTCGACTATAACTATCTTTCCATCTTCTATTATAAAAGGTCTATTACACCCTGTACAAGCTGTCTGTCATACTCAAACACAAACGGCTGCTCACGCCTCATATTGCCGCTTATGGCAGCAGCTCTCACTCTTTTCCTATAGGTGAACTTACAAATGTGTATATATCCTTTACATTGATATTATTTATCTGCACCTCACTCATACGCTCAGTTTCCAACATTCTGTGGATATCCGCCTGTACATCCTCAAAGCTTTCAACATTATTATAATCAAGACACTCCATAACTCTGTGGTACGCCGTTCCTCTCTCATTCGCCCTCAGAGTTTCTTCACTTCCTGATATAAACTTAGGAATAGTCGGAATAAAACTGTCTGCACCTTCTTCCACATTTTCAGTATCAGCAGCCCTGCTCTTATCTTCATCACGCTCTGCCTCATCATAAGCAGCCTTTATATCATCATGCATAAATGCATCACCATCATAGTCAGCCTCCGCCTGCATCTGCTTTAATTCTGTTACTGTAACCTTAACCTTTCTGTCAGCATCGGGGTCTTTGATATATGGTGGAAGTCCCTCTGTCTTTTGTCGGTCATACGTCTGTGCTTTATCATCATTGTAAACATCTGTATCATTCAGGCTTTCATTCATACTTTCTTTACCTTTGTTAATGCCTGTATCTTCATCTGCTGATACATTTTCAGACTGTGCCTCTTTATTTATGGCTTCATCTTCTTTGATAATATCCGCTGAACTTATAAGGCTGAATTCAAATGTACCTTTATTATCCTCCTGCTTCATAAGTGCCACCGGCATAATCATATCAGAATATCTGTCTATATTTTCACAATCTGCATACGAATATACACCATTGACACAAAGCTCATCTGATATCATCTGCCATGCAGACATTTTCTTATCTATGCTGGCTACACCGCCTACCATAATAAGCTTTTCCCTTGCTCTTGTCATTGCAACATATAGCACACGCTCTTCCTCTGATATTGAGTCCCTTAATATCTTTCTTGCTATTGCCCTTTAATAAGTGTAGGTGTCTTGGTCTGTCTTGTGAGGTTGACATAATCTGTTCCTATTCAAGCTCCCTGTCTATAACAAGCTTATTTCTTGCATCTGTTTTATTAATCTGCTTATTAAGTCCTGCCATAATAACTACCGGAAATTCAAGTCCCTTACTCTTATGGATACTCATAATTCTGACTGAGTCGCCATTGCCGCCCGTTCCTGATGAGTCCGTAAGTTCTATATCGTACTTCTGTAATCTTTCTATATATCTTAAGAAGTTAAACAGTCCGCTATAGCTTGTTCCCTCAAATGATGATGCCTTATCAAGCAGTACATCTATATTCGACTGTCTTTTCTTACCTACCGGCATAGTTCCAACATAATCATAATATCCTGTATTGTATACAATATCCCACAGAAGGTCATATATTGTCATAAGTCTTGACTTTTCACGCCATACCTTAAGCTTATCAAGAAAAGCTTCACATTTATCAGAAAGTGCTGAAAGCTTTTCTGCATTTTCTTTTATCAGTATCTTTTATTGTAGTATTCTTTATAAGGCTCTGCATCTGCTTTACAAATAATCTGTCAGCACCTGCACTCTTCTTTCCATACACTCTCAAGTCAGCCAGCTCATCCTCTGTGAAACCGCCAAAGTATGATAACAGCACTGCCGCCATAGGAATGTCCTGCAGAGGATTATCTATACATGTAAGAAGGCTTATAAGAACCTTTATCTCCCTTAACTTGAAGTACTGCTGTGCCGTATCTGCCATAGCTGGAATATCCCTGTCTAGAAGTATATTTACTATTGTATCCGCCCAGCCGGAAAGTGTTCTTGTAAGAATTACTATGTCCTTGTACTGTATTCTCCTATAGTCGGATAAGTCTGTATCGAAAACATAATAAGGCTCATCCTTTGACATGAATTTTTTATTCTTTCTGCCATATACATAGCTTCTGCTTCAATACTGCTGTTTTCATCATCTTCTGACGTATCTATAAGCACTGTTTCTGTGCTTTTCTCGTCCTCCACCCAAAGTTTCTTTTATCAGTACACTCTGGATATTCAAAACCGCAGTTTAACTGCTGGTTGCTGTCATACTCTATGCCGCAGTAATTCCTGTTCATAACCCTGTAGAACACATCATTAGTTGTATCAAGTACATTTTTCCTGCTTCTGAAGTTCTTCTGAAGCTCTATCTTACAGTCACTTATTACCCCTGTTTCCTTCTGTTCATCATAGCCGGAATAACTATAATACTTATTCATAAAAGCTCAGGACACGCAAGTCTGAACTTATATATACTCTGCTTTACATCGCCAACCATATACATATTATCGGGAACATCACTTAATCTGTGCTTTGATACCGCCGTAAGTATCTCCTCCTGTAACTGGTTGGAGTCCTGATACTCATCAATGAGTATTTCATCGAAATATTCTGCAAGTTCATCTGCAACATTTGTATATTCTTTACTTCCATCCTGCTTTGTGACAAGAATATCAAGCGCATAATGCTCAATATCACTGAACTCGACTATTCCCCTGTCACGTTTTCTTCTTCCATCCTGTCAGCAAAGTCCTTTGACAGCTTTACCATCATACTTATGGCTGGTGCATTGGAATGTACATCCTCCATAAGACTGTCAATATCCGCCGTAAATACTGTCTTAAGCAGTCCTGCTATGTATTTTTATACTTGTCACGCTGGACTTTGACATATTCTTTTAAGTCATCCCTTGCATCCGGCATCCTTTTGGTACTTAAACGTGTGAATTCTGTCTTAATAACTCTTTCTGAAAGCTCATCAAAGTCTGCCGCATCTATAATCCTGCATATATTCATATAATCCGAATTGATTGCATCAAGATAGGATATCGGTCCGTCAACCCTTCCACAAAGCTCAATCATATACTCATATTTTCTCTTATAGTCACGCGCAGAACACTGTATACTTTCATACAGATTGACAAGTACCTTATTATTGCTGTTATCCATACCTGTGTATGTGTCAATAACCTGCTCATACCATTCATCAGGCCATGGATTACTTCTTGCAAGCACATATATCTTCTTAATTATCTCTTCGATATTGGCATCACTTCTGCCAGTTCCATATGCATCTATGAGTGCTAAGAACTGCTCATCACTTTCCTTATAATAATCCTCAAGCATATCCTGCATGACATCATTTTCAAGAAGTGTTATCTCGCCCTTGTCAGCAACGCGGAAACCCGGGTCAAGATTAATCTCTGAGAAATGATTTTTAATATCCACAGACAAAAGCTGTCTATAGTTGTTATCTGTGCATTATTTATAAGTGCTATCTGCTTGATAAGGTTGCTGTTTTCTCATCCTCATCGAGCATATCATCCAGCCTGTTTCTTACTCTTGCCTTCATCTCTGCTGCCGCTGCCTTTGTAAATGTAACAACAACAAGTCTGTCTATATCTGTTCCGTTTTCCTTAGTTATCTTATTTACTATTCTTTCTACAAGCACTGCTGTTTTACCAGAACCAGCAGCAGCCGATACAAGAATATCCCTGTCTTTTGTGTTCATAGCATCAAGCTGCTGCGATGTCCATGACTTTGCCATATATAACACTCCTTTTATGACTCAATTTCCTCTTTAATCCTGCACCATATGTCCTCTACGCTTAAGCTGTTAAGCCTTCTGAACTTAACTCCCGGCATATCCTCACTAAAACCACATACACTGTTATATGGACAGTAATTACAACTGCTGTCCTGACCTCGCTCATATGGATTGATATTGATACTTCCGTCCAGTATTTTGGTTGCTTTGACGACATTTCCCCTGTCAACGTACTCACCAAGCGCCATAAGCTCCTCTGTTGTAAGCACTTTGCTCTTAGATGCATCTATACTTCCCGACTTGCTCACTGTAACCGGAATATTAAGAGATGTTCCCTCTGTTGAATCAAGCTTGCTTATAATATTTCTGTTAGAATTGACTACACCCTTCATACGCAGCTCTTTTCTTATAAGCTCCTCAATCTTATCATCATCGTCCTGCCTTGTTTCAACTATCGGATTGTCTATATTATAGTAAAGCAGTCCTGCCGGAACTATATTCTTGCCCTTATGTCTCTTTTTCAAAGCTTATAGCCTCTCTCATATAGGTAAATAACTGTATCTTAAGTCCATAGTATGTCTTTAGCAGGTCAAAGTCCGAGTGTCCGTCTTATAATCGACAACCTTTACATATACATTTTCATCATCTTCACATATATCTATTCGGTCTATCTTTCCCTAAAAAATGTGACATCGTGAGGTAAGTCCTCTATCTTAGTTAAGAAGCCTTTCTCAAATGTGTCAGGTATAAACAATCCGTCTGCAAGCTGTTTTCCTATCGCCCACAGTGTCTTATCCGCCAGGTTATCCATACGCTTTATAAGGAATTCGTTACGGCTCGTGCTCTTTAATATCGTGTTTCCATAGCTGTCCGCAATGGCATGTATACTCTCTGACACCATACTTCTTCTTTCTTCGTCAGATAAAAGCACGAACGATTTCTTATTCTGCTTTATGTTCTTTGATACATCCTCTATAACCGCATGAAGTATCGTACCAAAGTCATTTACTGCAAACTTATACTCTTCACGCTCATCCAGTTTCAATCCATAGCGGCAGAAGTACGCATACTGGCATGCTGCATACTGCTCAAATGATGTGACACTTCCTGTAAGCTCTTTTCCATACAGGTCAAGCGCAACACCGTCTGCAAGTATCTTTGCAAGGTTCTCGTCACTCCACTCAAGCTCAGCCTTTGGAATTCGTATATATGAGCGCTCTTTGCAGCATCGTCATATGAAAGCACATCCATCCCCGGAAACATTTTCTTAATCATTCTTATAATATAAGATGGCAATATTGCTTTCATATCCATGCTGTTATGTGCATAAGTTATATATAGCTTCTGCGATGTCTTTGTCATAATAAGATACAGATAAAATCTCTGTACAAATGCTTTCTCCCTCACTGACATTGACAAAGAAACATCCATTGTCTTAAGCTTTTCCCTGTCTGTTTCTGACAATACGCTTTGCAGTCGCTTTTTAGGAACATACCCGTCATTTACCCCAACAAAGAACATAGCTCTTATGTTATCAAGTCGTGTTCTCTCAATATCACCTATAACTATACAGTCCTTTGTAGGTGGAATAAGTCCTATTTTTATCTCATCAAAACCAGATGACATAATACGGTTATATTCTTTTACAGTTACCTTTTCACTGCCTAATAGCTGTACCAGCTTATCAAAAGCTCTATTATCTTTGCGTATATCTGTCTGTATTCATCCTTATTATTGCTTGCAAGCTCAAGCATCTGCTCCTCGCACTGTAGTCTGACTAACAGCTCATACACTGCTGTTGTCATAGCCTTAACATCACCGTCTGCACTCTTAAGCTTATCATCAAGCTCTGATAAAGGCTCTATAACTCTCACTCTCAAGTCATTTAACATTGTAAGGTCAGTAGCCATGGCACTGCCTCGGAACTTTCTTGTCCACTCTGTATTCCACTGTTTTCTGCCCCTTATACCGACTGCAAGGCAGTAATTATCAAGAATATCTATCTCATCATCTGATATGCCTGTAAGTCCTGTCCTTAAGTATCTGAATATGGCATCATAAGTATAATTCTTCTCAACAACATCAAGAGCTGCTGTTATCATTTCAACAAGACAGTTGTCTGTAACGTGGAGCTTCTGGTCAAGGAAGTATGGTATATCATTCTGTGCAAATATGTTGGCAGCAAGCTTTCCATATGCCGATATATCACCTGTAACAACTGCTATCTCATTGTATCTGTAACCTGAAAGTCTTGTAAGCTTTAATATTTCTCCCGTGACATACTGTATCTCATCCTTTGAGTGATACCTACATACATCACTATGTCATCAACCCTGCCGCTGTAGTATCTTGTACCTGTACGGAATATATTTTTTCAAGAAATGCAAGCTCCTTTGATGACTCAAATCTTGTCTGCACTTTCTTATCAGCATTTTCTATTACTATGCTTTCTGCATTAATATGCTGCTCATCACATATTTTATTAAGGTGTGCAACTGTATCCTTAGTCATATAGAAAGGGTCTCTATTCCCTCATTGACATTGGCATGCTCATTTGCATCTATTGTAAGCGCCACTTTGACCTCGCTGCACATATCAAGAAGTATTGACATAAGCCTGTACTGCACCGGTGTAAAGCCTGTAAAGCCGTCAAATGCTATAATACTTCCTCTTATCTTAGCAGACTCTGTCACTTTTCTGCACATAAGGTCTAATATCTCTTCTGATGTTATATAGTGGTCTTTTATAAATTCCTTAAACCCACTGTATATAAGTGATATATCATCAAGCTTCATTCCTAACAAACTATTGTTATCCACACTCTCATTAATATCCATAAGCTTATCCACGCCTATATCATACTGGAGCATTTCTGATATAATTGACTTCATCTCTGATACAAAGCCTGTATTGGATATATTACTTCCAAAACCTTAGCGACTTTTTATTCTGCTCTAATACTCTTCTTACTATAAGATTTTTCCTGTATCATCAAGAACTGGATAATCTGTTGCCCCGACCTCTTCAAATACCTTGTATGCAAGTCTTTCAAAGCTCACAACATCTATATTCAGTATTCCTTTTCTTGGGTGAAGCTCAACAACTCTCTTCTGTGTCGCCATAGTATACTGTTCAGGAACAACAATAATATAATCCAGTGACGGATTTTCTATGGCTTCTTTTATTATGGAATTGTACAGATATGTGGACTTTCCAGCCCCGAACCTCCTAGTATATACTGTAACGACATAGTGTAATCTCCTTATTTACGATTAGATTATTCAATCTTTTACATTTTTTCTAAATATGTTACCAATATTACATTTTCAGATAATTATATCTTTATATTTATATGCAATACCGTTCTAACCTTCAATCACGCATCATATATTCTTACAAATAGTATCCGGCACAGGAGGATTAATCTGATGAGTGGACCTACCAGAATATTAGTCATACCACTTAAGAAACTGATAATAACTATATGCATAATTGCTGCATTTATCATAATAGCAACTATATATATACTCTCTGTGAAAGAACCAGACAACAGCCCTGCAAGTACAACCAGCAGGCAGAATAAAGCCAGTACTGCTACATATTCTCCCGGCGTGTATACATCCTCACTTATGCTTAACGGAACGCCCGTTGACATTCAGGTAACTGTCGACTCCGATAATATCAACAATATTGAGCTCGTCAACCTGTCAGAGTCAGTCCAGACGATGTACCCGATGCTTACCAGTTCATTTGGCGACATTAAGAAGGCTGTTATGGAAAGCGGTTCAACTGCCAACATAACCTATGACTCTGCTAACAAGTACACCTCCAGCCTGCTGCTTGGCGCTATACAGAGTGCTCTTGATAAAGCTGCCGCCCATTAATAAAAGCGTATGTATTAATAACTTTAGTGTAATAATACATACGCTTATACTACTTTAACTATTCGTAATTATTCAAAGTCTGATATCTCATCACCATTACTTACATTAATAAAGCCTGCATAGCCTCTTTCCTGAAGCTTTGATAAGAACTTACCCATCTTCTTTGGCTTTACATATAATGAGCATATCTTACCTTCTGCCCTATACTTTTCAGCTATTCTATATGCATTGGAAAGGTCGCCCTCATCATACATAACAGCTATCTTGTTGCCCTTGTTTGGAAGGTCTATGCCATGTTCCATAAGGATAGAGAATATACGCTCGAAGCCTATAGAAGCCTACTGCGCTTACCTGCTGTCCTAAGAACTTGCCTATAAGATTGTCATATCTTCCGCCGCCGGCTATAGCACCCTTAAAGTCAATACTCTCAACTTCAAATACTGTTCCTGTGTAGTAACCCTGTCCTCTTACTAAAGAAAGGTCAAATACAACATCAAACTCACCATTACAAAGTGCATTAACTGAATTCATAATATACTCAAGACTTTCAGCAGGAGCCTTGTCAACAAGAATATCCTTTACTGACTCAAGTGTAATCTCCTGTGGGTTATCAACACCTGATAAAGAAATCTGTAAACTTATCAACAGCAGCCTTGTCGAATTCCTTATCTTCAAGCTCTTTTCTTACGCCTTCAAGTCCTACCTTGTCCATCTTATCAAATGTTATGCACACACTGTCAAGCTGGCTCTCTTCAAATCCACAATCCATAAGGAATGCACGAAGTAATCTTCTGTCGTTGACCTTGACCTTGAAGTTCTTCATACCAATAGCCTTAAGAGCCTTTGTTGTTATAAGTATAAGCTCTACTTCTGAATCTCTTGAGTCAGAACCGATAATATCTATATCACACTGTACAAACTCACGGAGTCTGCCCTTCTGTGGACGTTCTGCCCTGTATACCCTATCCATCTGTATACATTTCATAGGAAGTGTAAGCTTATCCTTATTATTAGCAAAATATCTGCTCAGTGGAAGTGTAAGGTCATATCTTAAGCCCATATCTGCAAGCACATTTTCATTCTGTGATGTAACGCCGCTTGCAAGTGCCTTATCAAGCTTATCTCCTCTTTTCATAATCTTAAATATAAGATTAAGATTTTCTCCACCATCACTCTTGTCAAGATTTTCAATATCCTCTATAACAGGAGTTGTTATATGTTCAAAACCATTAGCCACATATACTTTTAATATTTCATTCTGAAGATAATCTCTTATCTCCACTTCATTAGGAAGATAATCGTTTGTACCTTTTACCGATGTAATCTTCATATCGTTATTGTCCTCCATTATTTATGCTTCGTCTATAGACCTGCCTATATCGTGACGCATATACTTATTAGCAAAGTTTATCCATTCTGTAGCTTTGTATGCATTGGCACGCGCTTCTTTTAAGTCAGAGCCAAGTGCTGTAACTCCAAGAACACGTCCGCCGTTTGTTACGACCTTGCCTTCTTCATTGAACTTAGTACCTGCATGGAATAAGAAATATCCATCATTATTCTTGAAGTTTTCCATAACTGATATCTCAAAGCCCTTCTTGTACTCAAGAGGGTATCCGTCAGATGCAAGAACAACGCATACACACGCATTATCTGCAAACTTTAAGTCCACCTTATCAAGTGTTCCATCTATGCATGCTTCAAATACATCTATAATGTCGTTTTCCATTCTTGGAAGTACAACCTGTGCCTCAGGGTCACCAAATCTTGCATTGTATTCAAGCACCTTTGGACCATCTGGTGTAAGCATAAGGCCAAAGAATATAACACCCTTGAAGGTCTTCCTTCTGCTGCCATGGCATCTACGGTTGCCTGATATATATGTTTCTTACAGAACTCATCAACCTCTTTAGTATAGAATGGTGAAGGTGAGAAGTTACCCATACCACCTGTATTAAGTCCCTTATCGCCATCCTTTGCTCTCTTGTGGTCCTGTGCAGATGACATAATCTTTATAGTATTACCATCTACGAAGGAAAGTACAGATACTTCACGACCTGTCATAAATTCCTCGATAACGATAGTATTACCTGCTGCACCAAACTTCTTATCAAGCATAAGCTCATCTACGCCAGCAAGTGCTGTTTCCTTATCAGCACAGATAAGAACGCCCTTTCAAGTGCAAGTCCGTCTGCCTTAAGCACAATAGGATACTTTGCTGTTTCAAGGTACTTCTTTGCATCTTCTGCCGATGTAAATGTTTCATATGCCGCTGTTGGAATATTATACTTTTCATAAGGTCTTTAGAAAATGCCTTGGAACCTTCAAGTATAGCTGCATTCTTCCTAGGGCCGAATACTCTTAAGCCTTCTGCCTCAAACACATCTACTATACCGCCTACAAGTGGGTCATCCATACCAACAACTGTTAAGTCAATAGCATTATCCTTTGCAAATGCAACGAGCTTATCAAACTCCATTGCCTTTATATCTACACATTCTGCAAGCTCTGCTATACCAGCGTTACCCGGCGCACAGTATATCTTATCAACCTTAGGACTCTGGCTTATCTTCCAGCATATTGCATGTTCACGTCCACCGCTTCCTACAACTAAAACCTTCATTATGTTATTATCCAGTTTTCGTACTCGTTATACTTAATTGCCAGTATTATCAATGCTAATACTGACAAGCTTTAATATGATGTAATGACAGAATTCAAGTAATTGTTTGTACAATAACGCTTCTTGCCCTTACATCCTGATATATTTATTAAATAAATGTATTACTTCGCATGCTCGTTCGCAATCTTATTGATAGCTGCAGGAGTAACTTCCATTCTGCCTGTTCCATAACTCTTCTCTGAAGAGCTATCCGGTGTATCACCATCAAGAACATCAACAGCCTTCTGGAATATAATCTCTCCTGTATCCATACCTTCATCCACATAGTGGACAGTTGCGCCTGTCACCTTTACCCCTTTGCCAGAGCTGCCTCATGGACATGAAGTCCATAAAAGCCAACTCCGCAGAAAGAAGGTATAAGTGATGGATGAATATTAATAATTCTATGGCTGTACTGATGAACCATTTCCTCTGGAATTTTAACAAAATCCCGCAAGCACTACAAGGTCTACATTGAGCGAATTGACCTTATCTAAAAGTGCCTTGTTGAACTCATCCCTTGTCGCATAATCCTTAGGTGATACACAGTAAGCAGCTATTCCGTTATCTTTAGCTCTTGTAAGTGCATACGCACCGGCATTGTTACTTATAACAGCGACTATTTCTGTATTAGTAATCGTGCCATTCTTTACACCATCAATAATAGCCTGAAGGTTAGTACCATGCTCCGGATACCATAACCGCTACTCTAGCATAAAGTAACTCCCTTCTCACCTGCTTCAACACTACCGATTACATAAGGTGTTTCACCTGCTGCCTTAATTGCCTCCATAGTTGTATCAACATCCTCTGGAGCTACTGCAAGTACAAGACCGATACCCATATTGAATGTGTTATACATCATATGTTCTTCAATCTCACCATCTGTCTGTAACATCTTAAAGATAGGTGGTACTTCGTAGCTGTCCTTCTTAACAACAGCTCTTACACCATCTGGGAGCATTCTTGGAATATTTTCATAGAAACCGCCACCTGTGATATGGCTGCATCCCTTAACGCGTACACCTGCGTTCTTTATAGACTTCATAGTCTTAACATATATCTTAGTTGGAGCAGTAAAGCCTCTCCGAGTGTCTTTCCAAGTGACTCATAATATGTATAAGCGACTCTTCTGTGATTGTAAATACACTTCTTACAAGTGAAAAACCATTTGAATGAACACCACTTGAAGCAATACCAATAAGTATCGCCCGGCTTTATATTTTCACCTGTTATAAGGTCTTTTCTGTCTACAACACCTACAGCAAATCCTGCAACATCATACTCATCAACTGGCATAAGTCCTGGATGTTCTGCTGTCTCTCCACCGATAAGCGCACATTCTGACTGACGGCAGCCTTCTGCAACACCACCAACGATTGTAGCTATCTTTTCCGGATAATTCTTTCCACATGCGATGTAGTCAAGGAAGAAGAGGTTCTCCTCCTGCACATGCAATATCATTTACACACATAGCAACTGCATCGATACCGATCGTATCATGTTTATCCATAATAAATGCTAACTTAACCTTAGTTCCACATCCGTCTGTTCCTGAAGGGTACAGGGTCTTCCATCTGCTTAATCTTTTCAAGTGAAAATGCACCTGAGAAACCACCAATTATCCCTAATACTTCTGGTCTGAATGTAGACTTAACCGCATCCTTCATTAACTCAACTGACTTGTATCCTGCTTCAATATCCACGCCTGCTTTCTTGTAATCCATTATTATTATCCGTTCTTGTGTATCTGTGAGGGTATTATGATATATTGCAACTATCCTTACAGATTTTATTATTATAATAAGTTATATAAATTTATATTATTGTAATACTTCTATGGTTAATTATAGATATTTATATTACTATAAATGAGCAAATTTAAAATATTGCACAATTGTGTTCGTGTCAGAAAAACAGATTTTTATAATCTATTAAAATGTATCTGAGGTACAAACAAAGCAAAGTATTTTGTGCATTTTCTGTATTTGCTCATTTATAGTATATTACTTATTAACTCCTGTAACATATCAATCTCTAAAATAACAATATGTTATTAATAATTCTTATAACCAACTTCCTGAAGTCTTGCGTCCTTAGCCTGTACGCTTTCCTTTAATTCTTTAGTGTAATTCTTAAGTCTTTCAAGAAGGTCTGCATCTGATGTTGCAAAATTTTAGCTGCAAGTATACCTGCATTGGCACCGCCATTAATAGCAACTGTTGCAACTGGGATACCTGTTGGCATCTGTACTATTGAATATAACAGATCTCTACCACCAAGAGAAGTTGTATGCATAGAATTCCTATGACTGGCATAGGGAATATAGCTGCACACATTCCTGGCAAATGAGCTGCCATTCCTGCACCTGCTATTATTACCTTGAACCCTTTTTCCTCTGCTGTCTTGGCATACTCAAAAACATCTGGTTCCTGTGTGCTGAGATAATCGTCATCTCATAAGATACACCTAACTTGTCTAATATGTCTGCTGCCTTAGCCATAACAGGCATATCAGCATACCCATAACTATTCCTACTAAAGCCATGTTTAACATCCCATTCTGATAGAAATGTAACTATCACATTAAAATAATAATATTAAATCAAGTATTGCTGATATTATCTGATAAATAGCATTATATGTATTCTTTAAATCACATAATTGTATAATAATCCATATATTTCAAAGATTACACAGATAAAACTAAACAATACATATAATATTTTACTTTGTTTTACATATATCGTCAAGAATAAGCATAAAATTGTATCTTAATTAAAATTGAAATTTTAAATTTCACCATTATCTAACACATTGGAATTAGATATTTATTATACAAAGATAGCTTCACACCTGTCTTAGATAAACTATAGTTACTTAATTATTTTTATCACAATTTAATGATTTAAATCTTATTTCTTCTATTGCTCTAATATAATAATATTCTATATCTATTTTTATTCGTTTTGGATAAAAATAAAGAACAATTGCAAAATAAATATATTATGGTTGAAAATAATATATTTGCATTTCCTAATTTCAACATTTTAAATATAATTGTAATAACTTTTATGTATATGCATGCGAATATTATTATGCTAATAACAATTGTTATATAGCATAAAATCAATATTAAATCTATACCTTTAACATCTTTCTTGTGTGTTTTCTTTTAATATTATTTTACAATTGTCTTTTCAGTCTTTGTACTACCTTTTAATATTATTTTACAAATTTCATTCATTTCAAAATTGCAAAGAATATTACATATAGTAATCATTAATATATAACAGCCTATCATAGAAAATATATCTATCCAACCATAATTTTCAACATTTATTACATCTCTTGATATATAAATACATACAATTAAATATACACTCAATATCAAATAAAGCGTTTTTGTTATTATTTCATATATATTTCCCTTTACTTCCCTTTTACTTCTCTCCCAATCATATTTTAAAAGTAATGAAATATATTCTATTAATTGTCTCTGTTTCATAGTTAATTCTTGTTTTGATGGTTTTATTTTCTAAGTCTTTAATCAATTCCCAAATATGTGCATCACTGGAATAACTTATTTGTACAGCATTATTCCCAAATGCATTTATTCTCAACTTTAGTTCATTCAATATTACTAATGTTTTTCATATGATGCCCCATCTACAATATGAGCTATTTCTCTTATTTTATCTCTCCATTCTTTTCGCTCTCTGTTATATATTGGAGATTCCTTGTCTTCTTGCAATAATATATGATACAAAACCTGACATAACAGCTACAATAACTGTCGAACTTAAAATAGTATTTATATCCATTTATAATTATCCTTTTCTTTATTATCCTAAATTATTCATTGCACAGCATACGAATAAAGTACTGTACCATGAAGCTTTTAAAGATAGCGTATCAGCTTGAATTAATCTTATTTACTTAAAAGTATGTAAAATTCCTATAATAATTTTTCGGCTGTCAAAGTTCATTGTATAACTGCCTAAGCAAAATCTTAACTAGATTTATTTTCTTAGATTAAGTTGTCCTTCACACCTCTTTTACAATAAAACATAATGAGGTATCCCAGTGATAAATTCATATTTGTAGCATATACATACTTCACCCGCTATATCAACATTTGTTATGAATTTTCACTTTCCTCTTGTTCTACTTTCGAATAAACTTATTCTCGAATTGACTCTTATTATATGTATGAGTTTCTTTAAAAGATATCCATCCAGCTTGCCAATTCCTAAAATTTTCACTTCTTGCTGTGCTCTTTGCTGAATATTGGAATATATCATATTAAGACCTTCTGTCTTTGATGCTTTATTATTTTTTTGGTCATTGTATACTAATATATAGTAAAATTATTTCTTATATATTCAAAATTATCAACAATTCCTATATCAACTAACATTATTAAACTATCATAAATTTTTCTATATATATCAGCTGTTTCAAATTTGCCATTCTTAAACTCTATAAAAACCAGCGCCCATTTATATCCTTATACAATGCATCATTTGACTTTGGAACAGCACCCCAACCTCTTCCCCTTGAATACACATTGGGAATTTTATCAAAATCAATAACTTCTATTTTACTTTCTGTCATAACCTGTTTATTAGTATCGTCTCTAGATGCCTTTCTAATATCACATTTATATTCAACTAATATCTCCGGCAATTCTTTTAATATTTTATCTGTCATATCATCATCCTTTTAATATAAGCATATCGTGTTAAATAATATTTATATTATTTTTAAAATTTTAATAATATATTATATATTTTCGATAAACTATTCTAATTATTATTTAATTCATATCTTAATGTGTCTAATACTTCAATAGGCGATGCCATCTTTTATATATCTTATCTATATTATCAGTAACTTTCTCCATCTTAATACCATCATAATCAACTACAGACATATAATAATTAACGGCATTATCCGTTTCATACTTACAAGAAAACAAATTAATAGCATCAACAAAATAAGGACTATGTGTTGTCACTATAACTGAGAGATTGAACTGTTTCTGTAATAAAACTAGTAATTCAGCATACTCTATCTGCCATTGAGGATGAAGATGTATCTCTGGTTCATCTAAAATCAAAACATCTTTTTCATATAAACTGCCTTTTTCTAACAACATTTTTAATACAGCAAATGATTTCACTCCCGTAGATAAGTTAGATAATGCTATTGGCTCTTTATATTCTTTGTTTTGTAAATACAACTCTCCTGTTCTCGAATTATTAGATATATCACCATCAACAACTTTATCTAAAAGTTCCTCTATTGTGTTCAACTTTTCCTTTGCTATAACAGATCCTATAACGTCATCTAGTATATTTTCATTTTCTCTAACTAAAAGATCTTTTAATGATTTATTAATAATATCAGATTCTGATTTTTGATAAGCCATCAATAATAAATGGATTATCAATATAAATAGCCTTATGCTGTATATTTATCTCTCTCGAAATCATTCCACAAACATTATTTCCAAATAATATTCTATTTTGTTTATCATTTATCTTCAATAAAACTTCAGCCAATTCATTTCCATCCACTATCGAGAGCGAATTAATCTGTCCATTAAATACATCACTAAAATAACGAGATATTATCTCTTTCATCAAGACATCTTCTGATACATTCATAACTCTAATAATATTATTGGCAATCTCTTCTACTGTAGTTTCATAATCATTGAAATAGTCTGGCACATTCTCATCGTTCTTTTCTATCTCTTTACGCAGATCTGTTATTATTTTATCTTTCGAATCCATATTTTTTGATTATCAGCATTACTAATATATCTGTTAATACAATTACCAACATATAAAATATACTTTATTACATAATGATATGATTGGTCTACTTTAATATGATTCTGTAAAATTTCTTTGTTAGAAGAATCTATTTCTTTCAATCTTTGATTGTAAATTTTATCAGTAATATTATATAAAGAATTAAATGTAGAAAATAAAACTTTTCCTATTGTACTTTTACCTGTATTATTCTCTCCTGCAACAACTGTAATTCCATCTATATCAATATCTGCTTGTTTTATTTTTGCTAAATTACTTATGCTTAATTTCATTCATATACCCTCTTAAAACTATATATATTATTATTAAATTATACTCATTCTATCATTATTTATTCTCAATGTAAACAAAATATTATAATAACTATTCACTTTTTTCACATATACGTTACTATTTAAAATCAATATTGAAAATGCCACAATATATATTAAAATAAGCCCAGATTATCCATGTCAAAACCATAAACAATCTAAGCTTATTCAGACAATACTTATATTTTAAATATAAGTACCTATTTTTATATATTATTTTATTTGTATTTTTATGCCATACCATTAATTACATTATATGTACTGCCATTATAATTAACTGTTCCTGTATAATCCCAGTCTACCATACCATTCTGTACATAGAACTTAGCACCATTGTAATCAACTATCGCTGTTGTCCAGTTGATTGTTCCTCCTGATACATAGAACCATGCATCATTGTAATATATAAGTCCGGCGTAATCCCAGTTGATTGTTCCACCTGACACATAGAACCACATATCATTATAGTATACAAGTCCGGCATAATCCCAGTTTATCATACCTCCTGATATCATAAACCAGATACCATTATAACTTGTAAGACCTATATAATCCCAGTCTAATATTCCTCCTGATACATAGAACCAGATGTCATTATAATATACAAGTCCTGTGTAATCCCAGTCTATCATACCTCCGGATACGTAGAACCATACATCATTATAGTATGTAAGTCCAGCATAATTCCAATCTACCATACCGCCTGATACATAGAACCAGATACCGTTATAATCTGCAAGTCCTGTATAGCCCCAGTCTATTGTTCCATTATCTACATAGAACCACAAGCCCTCGTAATTCACAAGACCTGCGTAGTCGCTATTGACCTTACCATTCTCAATATATACCCAGTTTTCATTATCTAATATAAGGCTTGTATATGTTGTATCAACAATACCATTACTTACATAATATCTGTTGCCTTCGTAATCTGCAAAGCCTGTGTATGTTGTATCTATGTTTCCATTATTAAAATATTTTAACTGACCATCAACATCTCAAGCCTGTATATGTATCCTTCTTATTGACTGTTACTGTACAGCTTGCTGTCTTTCCATTCTCACTTGTAGCTGTGATTACTGCTGTTCCGGCACTCTTTGCTGTTACTGTTCCGTTAGCATCTACTATTGCCACGTTAGTATCACTACTACTCCAAATAATCTTCTTAGAAAATGTTGTATTATTAGGATAACATGTAGCTGTTAAAGCAACACTCTCCTTCTTTAATTGTCATCTCACTTTCACTTATGTTAATATCTATCAATGGTATATTACCATTTTCATCGCTTAAGACAACTTTTCTTTCCTGTTTACTTCCATCATACATAACCCATTGAATTGTTATATATTCGGCATCTTGAACATCTATTCCTTCAAATACAAATCTTCCGTTATTATTAATATTAATCTTTGTTCCCAAAATATACATATCAGCTATCTGTGCTGTAGCACCCTTTATATAAAGTTTACCATCCTTATTAATAGCCTCATCTATACGAAACGGAACTTCTGGACAATAATTAGATGCAAATGATGTTGTGCCTGTAAAACTATTAGAACCTGATATACTAACCTCTCCATGTCTATATGAAGTTATATATGAAAATGACATATATCTTGCATATAATGAAACCGCATTAATACTTGATGCTCTTAAACCACCAAGTACATATATATTTCCTGTTACTGTTACATTGGACAATGTAACAACTGCTTCTGGTCCTATATAAACATCTCCATTTATTGTTTTATTACTTACTGTTGTATTGCTTGTATATACTGTTACATTTTCTAATGGTGAAATTGTATTATATCTATTATCTTCAATTACTTCAAAATCTGCTATTGATAAATCCGCATTTTCATCATAACTACTTACATTCGTATTGTATATTATCCTACTATTGTTAAATTTATCATATACATATATATATTTTATCTCCCATATTCCATCCTCACTATTTTCCTCTATTTTTATATCCCTCATAATATCCTGTAGTTACATTATAATCTAAGAATAGAGTACTACTATCATTATATGTCTTTGGTCGTCTATAAACTATTTGTACACTATTTATTTCAGTTTCATCTGTTACCTTGACACTTACTTTTACTGTATCTCCTGCTGTTGCTGTCTTCTGACTTACTTTTAATGTTGATACATCTACTATTGGTGCTGTTATATCTGCCGCTGTACCAGTTACTTCAAAATTCGCCATTGATAAATCTGCGTTTTCATCATAACTACTTACATTCGTATTGTATATTATCCTACTATTGTTAGATTTATCATATACATATATATATTTTATCTCCCATATTCCATCCTCACTATTTTCCTCTATTTTTATATCCCCTCATAATATCCTGTAGTTACATTATAATCTAAGAATAGAGTACTACTATCATTATATGTCTTTGGTCGTCTATAAACTATTTGTACACTATTTATTTCAGTTTCATCTGTTACCTTGACACTTACTTTTACTGTATCTCCTGCTGTTGCTGTCTTCTGACTTACTTTTAATGTTGATACATCTACTATTGGTGCTGTTATATCTGCCGCTGTACCAGTTACTTCAAAATTCGCCATTGATAAATCTGCGTTTTCATCATAACTACTTACATTCGTATTGTATATTATCCTACTATTGTTAGATTTATCATATACATATATATATTTTATCTCCCATATTCCATCCTCACTATTTTCCTCTATTTTTATATCCCCTCATAATATCCTGTAGTTACATTATAATCTAAGAATAGAGTACTACTATCATTATGTGTCTTTGGTCGTCTATAAACTATTTGTACACTATTTATTTCAGTTTCATCTGTTACCTTGACACTTACTTTCACTGTATCCCCTGCCGTTGCTGTCTTCTGACTTACTCTTAATGTTGATACATCTACTATTGGTGCTGTTACATCTGCCGCCGCACTTACATATGATAAAGATATACCTGCAAATGACATAACAAATAATGTTGCTATTACTAGCACACTTATAACTTTTTATTTTTCTACTCATACTTTTCTATCCTCCTGTTCTTTTAATTAAATCTAACTGTAAGTGGTTGATAATAATCAAACCACTTACAGTATTAAGTTTTAAACTACCATTCCACCGACAATGCGATATGTAGTGCCATTATAATCAACAGTACCCGTATAATCCCAGTCTACCATACCATTCTGCACATAGAACTTAGCACCATTGTAATCAACTATCGCTGTTGTCCAGTTGATACAGCCGCCTGATACATAGAACCATGCATCATTATAATATATAAGTCCTGCATAATCCCAGTTGATTGTTCCTCCTGACACGTAGAACCACATATCATTATAATATATAAGTCCTGCATAATCCCAGTTTATCATTTCCTGAGATAACAAACCATATGTCATTGTAGTATGTAAGACCTATATAATCCCAGTCTAATATACCTCCGGATACATAGAACCAGATATCATTATAATATACAAGTCCTGTGTAATCCCAGTTTATCATTCCTCCGGATACATAGAACCAGACATCATTATAGTATGTAAGTCCAGTATAATTCCAATCTACCATACCGCCTGATACATAGAACCAGATGCCGTTATAATCTGCAAGTCCTGTATAGCCCCAGTCTATTGTTCCATTATCTACATAGAACCACAAGCCCTCGTAATTCACAAGACCTGCGTAGTCGCTATTGACATTGCCATTCTCAAAATACATCCAGTTGCCATCAACATCTCTCAAGCCTGTATATGTATCCTTCTTGTTGACTGTCACTGTACAGCTTGCGGTCTTTCCATTCTCACTTGTTGCTGTGATTATGGCTGTTCCGGCACTCTTGGCTGTTACCTTGCCCATAATGTCTACTGTTGCTACTGCCACGTTACTGCTGCTCCACTTAACACTCTTTCCATATGTTGTGTTCTCTGGAAGCACTGTCGCTGTAAGTGTTGTTGTATCTCCTTCTGTAAGCGTTTCTGTACTCTTGTTAAGACGTACTTCTGTAATTGTTATATTGGTATCCTTCTTGTTAACAGTAATTGTACAGCTTGCTGTCTTTCCATTCTCACTTGTTGCTGTGATTATGGCTGTTCCGGCGCTCTTGGCTGTTACCTTGCCCATAAGGTCTACTGTTGCTACTGCCACGTTACTGCTGCTCCACTTAACACTCTTTCCATATGTTGTGTTCTCTGGAAGCACTGTCGCTACAAGAGTTGTTGTTTCTCCCTCTGTAAGCGTTGCACTGCTCTTATCAAGACTTATCTCTGTGATTGGTATCTCTTTTTGCTTACTGTTACTGTACAGCCTGCTGTCTTTCCGTTTGTACTTGTTGCTGTGATTACCGCTGTTCCGGCTCTCTTTGCTGTTACTGTTCCGTTAGCATCTACTGTTGCTACTTCGCTGTTACTGCTGCTCCAGCTTACACTCTTACTATCTGTTGTGTTCTCTGGCAGTACTGTCGCTGTAAGTTTATATGTACTTCCTTCTACTATTCCAACTGTACTTTCGCTAAGACGTACTTCTGTGACTGGTATCTGCTTCTTTCTACTGTTACTGTACAGCCTGCGCTCTTTCCGTTTGTGCTTGTCGCTGTGATCACTGCTGTTCCGGCACTCTTGGCTGTTACTGTTCCATTAGCATCTACTGTTGCTACTGCTTCATTATTGCTGCTCCAGCTTACATTTTACTATCTGTTGTGTTCTCTGGCAGTACTGTCGCTGTAAGTTTATATGTACTTCCTTCTACTATTCCAACTGTACTTTCGCTAAGACGTACTTCTGTGACTGGTATCTGCTTCTTTTCTACTGTTACTGTACAGCCTGCGCTCTTTCCGTTTGTGCTTGTCGCTGTGATCACTGCTGTTCCGGCGCTCTTGGCTGTTACTGTTCCATTAACATCTACTGTTGCTACTGCTTCATTGTTGCTACTCCATGTAATGCTCTTATTTTCTGCATTTTCAGGTGTAACAGTTGCAGCTAATGTTTCACTTTGCCCTCTGTTAATGTCATTTCTGACTTATTAAGGCTTACACTCTCAACCTCAACCACTGGCGTCTGTGTTTCATTGTCTGTAAATGCTTTAATAATAAAATTGCATGACCGTGCCTTACCAAAGTCGTCCCAATATCCATATGGGGTAGCTATAAAACTCTGATTTTCCTTAGCAGAAGCTGTACACCAATATCCTGCCCTGCCTGACTGCATACTGCGTTCATATGCCAAATATGATGTTTTACCTGAAGCATTCCTAACTTCTACAACAACTGAGAACTTATTACCTTCATTAATTTCTACCGGACTGTCAAGATTAACCGTATATGTTCCGTCATATGTTGTTATTCCGCTTTTCTGTGCTGCTAATGTTCCACTTTCAGGATTAGTTTCATCTGTAAGATTAGTATATATACTTACTGTATAATTAAGATTAGTAGAACGTCCTGTCATAAATGAAACTGCCTTTATATTCTCACTTCCATCCTGATTAGCTTTAGCTTCAAATATGTTGGCATATTTATTAGAACCACCATATCCCATATATCCATAAAGCATTGCACCATCATACTGATAATTATTGTCATAGTTATCTGAAAGCTCTGCTTCAAGCGCATAACCTACTGTATATATAGACTTGTCATAATAAGAAAGATAGAAATATCCTTCCTTACCATAATAACTGCCCCAACTATTTCTTACTATCCATGCACCATTACCATCTGGTGTTGTTGCAAAATTATCTGCTGAATAATCATCATCCCAGCCTACAATAGTAACGGCATGATTAGATGTGTAAGCATTTGGACAATAGTACGCCGCAGTAGAACTATTGTAATTATCTGTACTCCAGTCACTGCTCTGGTCAGACCAGTATGATATTGAAACAGCACCATAATCCATAACTGCTTTCTTGACATCATCCCTGCTGGTTATGTTCACTCTGTAGAAATTCTGTACATGTGCAACATCTTTTCCATATGCAAGTGAATCATCTAACTGCTCATTTTCAACCTGTCTTATATAATCTATAGTATAAGGAACAACTTTCTCATTAACAGCACCTTCCCAGTCAAGAAGTGAGTTAGCTGCCATCTCGACATTGCCACCATACTGCATTACAGAACCATATGATGTATCAAACTTGTTAACATCGCCTTCAAGTCCGCCCAAAGGGTCATTAACACAGTTATATGTGTAATTCACAAGATGTAATTCTGATAAATCAATATCACTAGAAGCAAGATTTTTCTTTATAAGATTAGTTTCTATTAATGATATTGTTGAAAATGACCAGCATACACCATATATTCCCTGGTCTCTTACAGCAGGAAGATTTTCTGTTCTATAGGCAGCCGGATATGTAGCTGCCTTTGTAATGTCCATTCCATCTATACTAGAATTATCATTACTGAGAACATCTGGAATTATCTGATATTCTTCATCTAATTGCCTATAACCTGTTGCAACATAACGTGAACCTGTATCGGTTGTTTCATTCTCATAATTCACATCTGCACTATTATTATCATTATTTCCGGCAAATGCCATTGATGAAGATGTAACTATAAGATTAACTGCAAGAAATGCAGCCAATGCTTTTAATAATTTTCTTCTGTGCATATCATACCTCTTTTCTTAACAGATTATACTTTAAACTACCATTCCGCCAACAATGTGGTATGTATAACCTTTATAATCGATTGTTCCTGAGAAGTTCCAGTCTACCATGCCATCCTGTATGTAGAATTTATTTCCATTATACTCTATAACTGCTGTTGTCCAGTCGACACAGCCACCAGATACATAGAACCATGTATCCCTGTAGTATATAAGACCTTCATAATCCCAGTTAATTGTACCTCCTGATACATAGAACCATATATCATTATAATATACAAGTCCCATATAACTCCAGTTAATCGTTCCTCCTGAAATAACAAACCACATATCATTGTAATATGTAAGTCCAAGATAATTCCAGTCTAACATTCCGTTTGAGATATAGAACCATGTATCGGCAAAATATGCAAGACCTGTGTAATCCCAGCCAATCATTCCACCTGATACATAAAACCATACATCGTTGTAATATACAAGTCCTGCATAATTCCAGTCTATCATTCCGCCTGATACATAGAACCATATATCATTGTAATATACAAGTCCTGTATATCCCCAGTTTATCTTTCCATTTGTTATATAGAACCACACATCATTGTAATAAGTAAGTCCTGTATAATCGGAATTAACCTTGCCATTTTCAACATATAACCAGTCATCGCCATCCTGAACAAGACCTGTATATTCTGTATCTACAACACCTTCACTTATATAATATCTGTCATCCTCATAATCTGCAAACCTGTGTATGTTATGTCTACAACACCATTTCTTACATAATATGTACTATCTTCATAATCCACAAGACCTGTGTATGTTGTATCTACATTGCCGTTGTTAAAATATGTCAACTTACCATTAACATCTCTTAAACCTGTATATGTATCTCTCTTGTTGACTGTTATTGTACAGCTTGCGCTGACACCATTTTCACTTGTTGCCGTAATTATGGCTGTTCCTGCTTTTGGCTGTTACATTTCCCATAAGGTCAACTGTGACTACAGTGTTATTATTGCTGCTCCATTTAATACTCTTTCCATTAGTTGTATTTTCCGGATATACAGTAGCAATTAATTTTATTGTTTCACCCTCATCAACAGCTGCACTTGTCTTATTAAGAACAACTTCTGTGATAGGTATTTCCTTCTTTTCTACAGTTATTGTACAGCTTGCGGTCTTTCCGTTTGAACTTGTTGCTGTGATTACAACTGTTCCAGCCTGCTTTGCTGTTACTTTTCCTGTTGAGTCAACCGTAGCTATATCGTTGTTGCTGCTACTCCAGCCTATGTTTTAGACTCTGTTGTATTCTCTGGAAGTACTGTTGCTGTTAAGTTTAATATATCTCCTTCTGTAATTGTCGCGCTTGTCCTGTTAAGTGCAACATCTACAATAGGTATCTCTTTCTTGCTTACTGTTACTGTACAGCCTGCGGTCTTTCCGTTTGTGCTTGTTGCTGTGATTACGGCTGTTCCGGCACTCTTGGCTGTTATTGTTCCATCCTCAGATACTGTTGCAACTGCTTCATTGTTACTGCTCCAGCTTACACTCTTACTGTCTGTTGTGTTCTCTGGAAGGACTGTTGCTGTAAGCTTATGTGTGTTTCCTTCTATTATTCCTACTGCGCTCTCACTAAGACTTACCTCTGTGATTGGTATGCTTCTTTTCCACTGTTACTGTACATTCTGCGGTCTTTCCGTTTGTGCTTGTCGCTGTAATTATAACTGTTCCAGCCTTCTTTGCCTCAACATGTCCTGTTGTATCTACTGTTGCTATGTCGTTGTTACTACTGCTCCAGCTTATATCTTTTGTGTCGGTTGTGTTCTCTGGAAGGACTGTTGCTGTGAGTGTTGTTGAGTCACCCTCTGTAAGCGTTGCACTACTCTTATCAATAAGAACTTCTGTGATTGGTATGCTTCTTTCCACTGTTATCGCACAGCTTGCTGTCTTTCCATTCTCACTTGTTGCTGTGATTATGGCTGTTCCGGCACTCTTGGCTGTTACTTTTCCCATAAGGTCTACCGTCGCTACTGCCACGTTGCTGCTACTCCACTTGATGCTCTTTCCATCTGTTGTATTTTCTGGAAGAACTGTTGCTACAAGAGTTGTTGAGTCACCCTCTGTAAGCGTTGCGCTGCTCTTATCAAGATGTACCTCTGTGATTGGTATTTCCTTCTTGCTTACTGTTACTGTACAATCTGCTGTTTTTCCGTTTGAGCTTGTTGCTGTGATTACTGCTGTTCCTACACTCTTAGCTGTTATTGTTCCATCCTCAGATACTGTTGCAACTCCTTCATTATTGCTGCTCCAACTTATGCTCTTACTATCTGTTGTATTCTCTGGAAGGACTGTTGCTGTAAGCTTATGTGTATTTCCTTCTATTATTCCTACTGCGCTCTCACTAAGACTTACCTCTGTGATTGGTATAAGCTTCTTTCTACTGTCACTGTACAGCTTGCTGTCTTTCCATTTGTGCTTGTTGCTGTAATTACAGCTGTTCCTACGCTCTTTGCTGTTACTGTTCCATCCTCAGATACTGTTGCAACTGCTTCATTGTTGCTGCTCCAGCTTATGTCCTTGCTGTCTGTTGTATTAACTGGAAGAACTGTTGCTGTAAGCTTGAAAGTATCTCCTTCATACATATCAAGTGCTTCTCTGCCAAGCTGTACCTCTGTTATAGGAACCTCTACCGGCTGCTCCGGCTTATCAGCAGATTTTACTTCATAAGAACGAACAACTGCTTTACCAGTGTCACTGTCAAGATATGTCGCATATATCTTAGAATTACCGTAGCTTATATTAAGACCACTAATATCCTGAATAGATACATTAGTTCCAAGCTGCTGCCACTCGCCATCGACAAGTCCACTTACAAATGTAATGTTATCACTTGCAGTAGTTCCTACATATACATTATCACCATCAAAGCACAGACTTGCGTTATTAACACCCTTGTCTGTTATACTATTAGTCCCTACCTGAGTCCACTCTTTAGCAGAGTTGGCATAGTCAAGGCTGTATAGATAACTGTCTTTTACTGTATCGAAAGCAGTTCCTTTCTTAAACAAATAAAGCTTTCCATTGTTATTACTTAATACAACCTCATTAGCCTGTATTGAACCATTTAATACAGCATTCCAACTGTTATCAATTTGATTATATTTTTTAATATATATATTACTATTATTAGCTGTATCTCTGTATTCAACAAATATATTTTCATCAGCATCTACAGATATAGCAGCATTAGCCGGCATACTACTTACTGCTCCTGCTAATATATTATCAGATAAATTCTTTAATGTATTTCCATCATACTTATATGCATAAATATTGCTGTTATCCTGACTTGTATATGAAAAATATATTCCTTCAGAACCTGCAACAAGTGATACATTATCAGAATAACCTGAGGCTTTATATATATTCTGCCAACTACTTCCATTCCACTTATCTACACGTGCATAACAATTAGTATCAAGATATGAAATATACACGTCACCATTGTAAGTAACTATAGACTTTCCATCATAAATAGCCTTAGGTCCGTCTGTAATCTTACTCCATGCTCCATCACTATACTTAAATAATACTGTATCATTTGTCGCATAACCATAGCCATCACCTATATTGGCTATAAAATATTTATTCTGTTCACTATCTGTATATGTTTCTATATCACTAAGCGAAAGTCCAAGTGTATCCGTACTTTCTGTTATCCAGCGACCTTCCTGTCCGTCATCTGCAAATGATATATCAAATGTTATTGTGTCGCCAGAAGCACTGCCTACATTTTCTATAACAATTCCGCTGTTAGTTCCATCTGAATATGTAATAGCATTGTCAGCTATACCTGCATTCTTATCATGTGTTCCATAAGATGTACGGCCGCTTTCCGCTGATAAGAATGATTTATCTAAGTTAGTATAATCTGCTTTTCATAGCCATTAAGTATAGAATCACCTGGCCTGAATACATATGCCTTATATGGAGGACCATACATATTACCACCGATAAGAGAGGCGTTTATTCTATATATGATAAGTCCTGAACCATATATCTTGCCCTCGTATGACTTATCATCATAAGAAGCAACATCATATTTAGCCTTCTGTTTTCTGTATTCAACAACAAAGAATTCATTAGATGAATAATCTGTTCTTAATATAACCGCCTGATTATTTCTTGTATCAAATGTTGTAGAAGAAGCTGCATATATTGAACAATTCTTCTTTGACTCTGTTACTGTCGGTATATCAAACCAGCCTGAATAAGCTGACCTGAAATATGCCAGAGGATACTGGATGAACTTGCATTCCATCGCCATAATATCCCACTGGCCTACCGGTACAACACCAGAAACATTAGTATTAACATAAAGGTCTGGATATCCAAGCGTATGCATAAATTCATGTATGACAACGCCGGTTTCACTTAATCCGAAGTATGCTAAACCCTCTGGAATAACCGTATAACTGCCTATTTTCTTGGAATTAATCTCATCTGTTCCTGCATATGTTGACTTATGTCCATACATCTGTGAATTAGAATTACCCTTTTCACAGGCTGTTACAATCATAAGATTATCAACACATCCATCACCATCATAATCTACTATTGCATCCTTAGGAAATCTGCTGTCTTTAGCAAGTAATTCAGAAATCTCCTTAACCATTCTTGTATCTCCGAGGGCTGGTCCTGAAGTTCCAACAGTCCTGTCCCCATAATATGATACGTCATTGCTTAACACATATGGTTCTATCTTATTATTCTCACTGTCATACTGTGGAATAATATTCTGGACATTAAGCTGCCCATAAGAAATGTTAGAAACATACTGCTTAAGCGCTCTTGGGTGCTCCTCATCCCCTCGAAATATTCTGTGATTTTAGGGTCTTCCTTATAACACTTCCTAGTTCAGTTTTTCGTGTTCATGTGTTGTATCCTTAAAATCTACAAATACAACTATGTTAGCGTATTTGCGGGTTGATACACTCTGTGTCTGCACTGTATCAGACACCTGTGCAGCCGGTGCTATACTTACTGATGTAAGCACAAGCATTACACTTAAAATGCCGAAGCTATTCTTTTGAAATAGTTTCTTTCCATATACTTATCCTTTTCGTATTATGATTAATATATACTTGTCTTTTGTATCCCAATATATGATACCATGGTCACAAGGTCATTCACCCACATACACCTGCTCATAGTTGTGGCTTTCACCCCAACATCATAATATTATGCTGTTCACAAATTTAAAGCCCTATCATATATTATATCGGCAAATATTACACATAATCTTACCTGATTGTAATATTGCGTGTATTACTTTATCATATTTTGTTCAAATATAATTATATATACTGTTCACGGTTACAAGTAAATCTAATTTTAGATATAGTATATTATATATAAACAATTAAGTAAACAAAAATACGCCAGAAATCAGCTTTTATACCATTCTGACGTATTTTTAATATTTGTATTATATATCTTTATACTATATTATATTTTCACGCAGATTATAAATATCATACGTTCTTAACTTGAGCTGTAACTTCTTATATTGTAATAAACCACTTAATATAATTAGTTGCTTCTTACTGATAACTTTCCTGTTACACTAGCCATTTCCAGGATATAGGTATTTACTGTGTTCATAGTAATATCACCTGACATAGCCTTATCATCTACATCCTTGTATGTATGATATATATAGCTATAATCAGAGTTAGAACCGCCAATATTGATTTTTCCTGTTTCATTTTCTATTGAACCCAATAAATTTCTCTTCTTAGTCCAGCCTTCATCTACAATATACTCTTCCTCACCTGATGAAAAATCATATGATATAGTTGAATTCCTATTAACAAAGCAATTAATGTCATATGTTATTGTAGTATATTCCCTGGGTTAAGTTTTTCCATTATCTCTGGCTTTACAGCTAATCTGCAGTAATATGTAAGATTAGCTATACCATCAGCATCATATTCAGGTACTATACATTCATATACATATAAGTAATCCTTCCAGTTATCCTCTGTAATATCTACGTCTTCATATTCCGGAACTATTACATCAGTGTAATTATCCCTGTATGTATCTCCACATACTGAGCATGTGTGCTCTGTATAACCTTTTCTGTATCTGTTGGCTCAACTACTGTATCTACATACTTATGACCTGTCTTTTCTATAGATTCTGTGTAAGTATCATTACATATTGAGCATGTATATGTCTTTCACCATCCTCAGTACATGTTGCCTTTTTAGTTACTTCAGATGTATATAAATGATTATGCTTAACTGCAATACCATTTATTACTTTATATGTAACATCATCACTCTTTACATAACCATTATATTCTTTATTAACCATACCATTTTCAACATACCAGAGAACACCTGCACTATCCTCTACTACACCTGTATAGTCCTTATCAAGAATGCCGTTCACTATATAAGCTGTGCCATCTTTACTATATACAAGTCCTGTATAACTCCAATCGAGTACACCTTTCTTTATATAAAATGTACCGTATTCATTACTTGCAGTTCCTGTATAACTCCAGTCAACTATACCACCTGAAACATAGAACCAGTTTCCTGCATACTCTACAAGTCCTGTATAGTTCCAGTTAACTATGCCACCTGAAACATAGAACCAGTTTCCTGCATATTCTGCAAGCCCTGTATAACCCCAGTCTAATATGCCACCTGAAACATAAAACCAGTTTCCTGCATATTCTGCAAGTCCTGTATAACTCCAATCTAATACACCATTGTTAACATAGAACCAGCCATATTCGTTCTGGGCAAGTCCTGTATAGCTCCAGTCTAACACACCATTTTTAACGTAAAACCAGCCATACTCATTCTGGGCAAGTCCTGTGTAGCTCCAGTCTAATACGCCATTTTTAACGTAAAACCAGCCATATTCATTGTTGGCAAGTCCTGTATAATCATAATCAACTTCATCATTAACATAGTACTTCCATGTTCCATCAGCTTCCTGCAGCAGACCTCTTTCTGTTCCATAAGCTGAACCATCCTTGAATATACCATGAAAACTTACACTATCCTCATCGCTTGTATACCATATAGCCATATCACCATACATAACTGGCTCGCACTGTGACAGCTTACCCGTCATAGTTCTTATCTTATCAGTCTGATTACCATTATTATCTACAAATGTATAATATACAGTACCCTCTCTATCGCTTCTCTTGCACCAGAGAACTAAGTATCTGTTATCAGCCATCTTAACAAGATGTGGTGTTGTTGCTGAATAATCATCACCTGTATAATCTGTAATCCAGTTTATCTTAGTATTTCCATCGGCTTTAGACTTTGAAAGTATACATATATTTCTGAGTTTACCATTATTATCCTGGTCTATAGAAGAAGCTGCAACTATATATGCGCTGTCTGTCACTTCAAAACCACCAACTGATGCATTAGTTGTATTATCACCTGTAGTACCAGCTATATTAAGTAAAGATGTACACTTGCAATTATCTCCCCAATAGTCCATATTGGAAATAAACTGACCAGTAGTAAAATCTGTTGGATACTCTATAAGTGCTATACTTCTAGGATATGCATCTCCATGATCCACAGCTACAATATGATTACCATCTGTCTTAATGAACTGATTAAATGAATGGCTTACATATCCATACGCAGAATTCATAACCTTAGTAAATGAATCCGTAATCTTCATAGTACTCTCATCAAGCTGAATAGTAACATTAGCCTGATGATTATAACCATCTGATGACTTATACATAGTATGGCTTGTTCTTATGAACAGATATCCATCTGATTCTGTCATTCTTAGGCTTCCAGCATGAAATGGTCCAACTGTGTTGCAATTATATAAACCAGTAGATGTAATTCTGTTCCATGACTTATCGTACTTAGTTATCCTGAAACATTCAACATCTGCTGACTCTGATGGATTACTCTGTCCGCTTACTATATAATAAGCATCTGCACCATCATAAAATCCACCAAACTCAGAAAGTTCTGTAGGAATCTGCTTATAATCCGTAACTTGTAATTCTGAATTATAATATTCTACATAAACATTAGAACCATCAGACTGTACTCTCATAAGATTTCCATCACCAATATTGACAAGATATGCCTTAACAGGTGTTGCCCATCTTATATAATTATTGTCTGATGTCTTTACTGAAATGTTAGTACCAATAGTTGCCTCTGCATAAACCTGTGTGGTAAAACCAGACACTGCTGTACTTACACACACCGCACTGACAAATACAGCCATTGATGCAAGCAATTTCTTAATTCTTTTGTTCTTTAAGAACTTATCCCTTATCATATTTTCCTTTTTTCTCACAATGCGCATAATTATATCAGGGTTAAAAGGAATTATATTCCCAACTGATATACCCATATTGATACATTGCTATGCAATTCTTACAATTTCCTAAATCATAATATGCCTTGCTGCTTTATCTTCAAAGTGTTTAACCACTAAGAATACCGCTATAAGTATAATACTTTAAATGTTATATATCTAGTACTTTTAATTAATAAAGCAAAAACACAAACCTGCATTTACATAACCATTTTCTTTAATAATGGAATTCTTCTTACTATACAAGTTATCACCATACACACAGCAGTCATTACAACAGTTTTATAAGATTAGCTGCCAGTGAATAATTTTCTATATTAATATATGGATATATATATTTCACACACAATATCAGTAGAATATAATGTATATAATATACTCCCATTGTACACTGTCCTACATATTTTCCAAACACATTTTCCTTATTAGAACTGTAATAATTAAAACACATAAACAGCCCTATTGATGCAAGCATAACCGATATTCTTTTATATCCATTATTAAGATATATGTTATTCCAGCTCATTGTTTTCGTTTCTATATACTTTTCAAGAACAATAAGCAGCACTCCCACAACAAACAAAATAACCGGAATATATCTGTTAATCTTGTTTTTAATATCGTCCCTGTATTCATGCATAAATGCACCTATAAGAAAATATGTAAGCATAAAAGCATAATTCGTATATGGAACAAGTGTACTCACCGAACTTATATCAAAGCTGCCAAAATATGATAACAATATATTAACTGCACCAACGCCTATATCTCCTATGAAGCTTACTATAAGCATACCAAGTACAAACTTCCTGCCATCGTGTCTGAACAGAAACCATGTAACCGGATATATAAGATAAATTACAATATATGCTTTCATATACCACAGCGCCCCGAAGTCTACACCATTTATATCCGCCGCAAATAATGTTGCTCTTATATATTCGCTTACAGTATGTGTTTCGTCATATATGTTACTTTGAACGCACATATATATTAATCTCCATACTACGAACACTATGTATGTAGTTACAAGCCTTGTGAAATATCTTTTCCAGTCAAATGTTTCTTTCTTATGTAAAAGATATCCTGTTGTCATAATAAAGCATGGCACCGCAACCCAGCATATGCTCATAATTATATTGCCTGCCACCGAATCTGCCGGCAGCAGAACAAAATGACAGAAAACGACTAATAATATACACAATCCTTTTAAGTCATCAAGAAATACTAATCTGTTACTCATCCGTTGTTTCTCCAATGCTGCATTTTTAACCTGTAAATCACTTAGCTTATTCTCCATGTAATCCTCATTACATAAGAACCATAGCTGCTGCTTGTTCCCAATGAATGATGCTTGACTGTTACCTTACTATAATCCGTATAAGCACTTCTGAATTCATTATCTATTGGTGCATCCAGACTTTCTACATATATTACAACAGTTGCATTTTCTACGCCTGACTCTAATGCCTCCGACAGCTTTTATTAAGGTATTCATAATAATCTGTTGTATTAGTGAAATAATTTTCCTGCTGTGCGTAATAATTATACTTTGTTCCATTAGCATTTATATCACTTGTATATGAATGGTCTCTTCTCATCTTTTCATCAGTGATATTAAAGTAATCATAATTTACAACGCCCGGATTATCTGGTACAGGGTCATCCCATGTAACATCAACCATATACCATTCTCCATCAAGCATAACTGCATTCCATGCATGTGCTGCGCCATCGCCTTCACCCGTGATAATCTCGCAAGGAATTCCTAATATATCCATACATAACTTAAATGCACTTGAATATCCATCACACACCGCTGTCCTGTTCACAAATATTCCTTCTGCCGTATGTGATACATATGGAATTGTATCATTCATATAATTATAATAATCATACTCTGAATTAAGGACCATATAATTATGTACAGCTAACTCCTGCTCATAAGGTGTTGCGTATGCATATGCATCCAGATATGATGATAAACCATCATAAAATGCCTTTTCACTATCTGTTTCCAATACTGAAGTATCACCTGTTTTATATGCATATTCATACTTATAATACTCACTATCAGTACTAAGATTTAATTGCATTTCTATTGTCTGTGTAACACGGCCTGCTTCTATTACATATATAGTTGTTCCTCTTCTTGCATTACCAGTATAGTCAAATCTGATACGTCCATCACAATACAGCCATGAACCATATTCATTAACTCCAAAGCCTGTATATGTATAGTCAAGTGTACCATCAACCACATACCACCAGCCATAATCATTATAAGCCATTCCTGTGTAGCCCCAGTCAAGCATACCTCCGCTTACATAGAACCAGCCATAATCATTGCTTGCAAGTCATGTATAACTCCAGTCAAGTATTCTCCGTTTATATAGAACCAGCCGTTCTCATTACTTGCAAGTCCCGTATAACTCCAGTCTAATATTCCTCCGTTTACATAAAACCATCCATTTTCATTATATGCAAGTCCTGTATAACTCCAGTCTAATATTCCTCCGTTTACATAAAACCAGCCGTTTTCATTATATGCAAGTCCTGTATAGCCCCAGTCTATTGTTCCATCTTTTACATAGAACCAGCCATAATCATTGTATGCAAGTCCTGTATAGCCCGTATCTACAACTCCATTCTTATAATAATACCACTTATTATCTTCAGCCATACTTAATGAATAAGTATCCTGCGCTGCCTGCACATAATTCTTCTGTCCTATACCCAGTCCCAAGCCGATACCAAGTATAACAGCCACAGCCGCAATCGTATTTTTCAACAATTTTTCATATGAAACGTACTCTTTCGCATAATCCATATAATAATAGATTAGCACATACAAGAAAGAAAGCAAAACAAACTCTATGTTATTGTTTATAACAAAACTGACATATGTATGCGTAATTATCACATACATATGCCAGTTATATTTTCATTGTATATGATGCTGTGGATCAAGGTCTTTCAGACACTTATGAGCAGACTCATGTGGATTAGACCTTTTAACTCCGGTATCATATTATCATAATATCAATACACTCTGGTAATCATAGCTAAAATGCTGCGATTATAGAATACATTAATTCGCAACTACCACACTACAACACCGCCAACAATATTAAATGTGTTACCATAGAACACATATGTTCCTGTGTAATCCCAGTCTACCATACCGCCTGATACGTAGAACCACATTCCATTGTACTCTACAAGTGTTGTTGTCCAGTTGATTGTTCCTCCTGATACAGCAAACCATGCTCCGTTGTAATATACAAGACCTGAATAGCTCCAGTCTACCATGCCATCTGATACATAAAACCATATATCATTGTAATAAGTAAGTCCTACGTAATTCCAGTCTACAACACCGCCTGATACATAGAACCATACATCAGCATAATATGTAAGTCCTGTATAATTCCAGTCTATCATACCACCTGATACATAGAACCATATTCCGTTATATTCCACAAGTCCTGCATAACCCCAGTCTATTTCACCTGCCGCAACATAGAACCATATTCCATTATATTCTACAAGTCCTGTATATTCTGTATCAACCTTGCCATTCTTATAATTCTTCCATACACCATTTTCATTCTGGGCAAGACCATTGAGCGAACTATCTGTTTCGCTTGGTACTTCCCATGTGTCATAATCTGTGTAGTTGTATGTAAGAGTTGCTTTCTTATAAGCTGAATTTTCATATTCATTCACAGAAACATAATTACTATAATCTTTTTCTGAACCTGAGTAATATACATTCTTTAAACCTGTACAGCCTTTAAACGTACTAGATTTTATTGTTGTTCTCTTTGGAATAGATATCTTTTCTAATGATTTTGCATTTTGGAACGCATATGTGTCTATAGATAAATCATAATTATCTTTCTTAATCTTAACCCACTGTAATGATGTATCATCCTTAAAGGCCCCATATCCTATATTAGTTACCCTGTTTGAAAGGTCTGCATATACGAGCTTCTTACAACCATTAAATGCATTAACTCCAATATTTATTCCCGAATTACCATCTGCTATAACAACTCCAAATATATCTGTGTTATAAAATGCTCCATCTCCATATGACGTTTCAATTAAAGTAACTGTTGATGGAATATTAATTACACCACCTAAAGAAGTACAATTAGTAAAAGCTGACTCACCTATGCTGGTAAGACCTTCATTAAATTCTATCTTTTCAAGTTTCGCACAATCTTTAAAAGCATATCTACCTATTGTTTTGTTTTGATGGTAACTTTACTTCTTTAATAGCTGTATTATGGAATGCAGAGTTACCTATAGTTAAGTTGCTCTGTACCTCTTTGAATTCAACACTTGATAAATTAGAGTCATTCTCAAATGCATAATAACCTATACTTACAATTCTGTCAGATAATGATACACTCTCAAGCATCTTACAATTTTTAAATGTGCTACCATTAATAGTAAGACCTTCACTTCCATCCTTAATCTCAACAGAAGTTATAGATGTATCAGCAAATGCTCCTGAACTATACATATCATACCCTATTTTAGTTACAGTCGATGGAATAACAAGCTTACCACTAAGATTATTACATCCATTAAATGCACCTTCACCTATAGTTCTTAATCTTTCATTAAGTGTTATACTTGTTAATTCCACATCTCCATTGAACGCATCAGCACCAATAGTTAATGTATTTTCAGGAAATACAACATTTTTATCGATGTGTTCATAAATGCTTTATCATATATTTTAAGAATATACGCACCAGCTTTTAACGTTATATTTTCAAGACTGCTATCATTTTAAAAGCGCCATCACAAATATCAGAAACATTTGATGATAAGTTAACTTCTGTTAAGGATTTACAATCAGAAAATGCATAGTTACCAATTATAATTTTACTTGTTCCTTCTTTAAACACAACCTTTGATATTGATGTATTGTTAAAAGCACCTGATTTATATGTATCACCAACTCTTATTACAGTTGACGGAATAGTTATTGTACCTGTAAGATTAACACAGCCATTAAAAGCATTATACCCTATAGTTTTAAGCCCTTCACTGAATACAACACTCTTAATATTAACATTATTTTGGAATGCTGAATTTTCTATTCTTGTTACATTATACCCATTAATCTTAGCTGGAATAATAAGATGAATATCAGTATCAGATGCTGCTTCATCAGTAAGTCCATTTATTACTGCTTCATTATTAGAATTAACAGAGTACTTAAACTGACCATATGTAGCACTCTCTGATGCCCCAACCATCTCATAGTCTGACACAACCCCATACTGAGGCTGAACTGCTGGTTCCTGTGTTGCCGATACTGCTGTTACTGACACCAATGTCATAGCAGCAACCGACAGTGGAATAATAAATTTCTTCTTCATACGCATTTCTCCATAAACTATAATATTATATGATATACTCTTTATATACCTATATATATATATATATATTATACATATATAAGTTTATTCTTTATTTATAAAATTGTCAATCTATTTATAAAATTTAATTGAATTTTTAATATTTCCTTATACTTCTGTACCTGAGTTGTTCCTGGCACCTCAATATCTAGTTTTATAACAAAAGGCATATGTATGTATTGCAATCACATACATATGCCTAAGTATTATTATACTATATTTTTCTTTGTTTGATATTCTACAGGTCTTAAGTTCTTCATTAGCTGTATACTTCTGGCCTTTCGTACTCCGTTACTATATATTTTTAGTAAATATGTTGCCATCAATTAAGAATTAATTAACTCACGATACTTTGCCCTGTCTTTTTCTTCTATGTCAAGTGTATCCATAGCTTCATCAACAGTCTGGTTCAGCTTTCTCATAATAGTTTTATGCTGTCTAATCGCGCCTCTTCCTGACCTTTGAGCTGTCCCTCAATTATGCCTTCGCGCTTTCCTTCAAGTCTGCCCTCGCGTCTGCCTTCAAGTCTTCCTTCCTGTACGCCACTATCTCTGAATTCTTTCATTGCACTCCACATATGCACATCATCCTCCTGTCTTCCTTTTCTTTATTCACCATCTTTGCCAGTTCTTTGGTTCCTGTCATCTCACTTATCATGTCGATAAGCTCTACGGATAATGACTTTTCTGAATAATTTCTTGAGATAGCGTTAAAATCTTTGTTGTATATACTATTCGTAATATCAAACAACGCTTTCACTTCGTCATTATTAAAGTCATAATCCGCTGTATCGCCTATCTGTACAAGATTAATGCGGTAATCGTTAAACATCTCCTTTACTTCATCCGGCATATCTACCATCATATCACTTAAAGATATCGGACCGTTCCACCTATGTTCTCCATAATAAAACACTATTGTTATTATCGGGTGAAACCTATCAGAATAATTTAATCCTGATAAAACTCCTCACTAGTTCTATAACTTGCTGCTTTATTATCACTCTTATATTCAGTATTAGTTTTATTATCCGCCTTATCTTTATCATCAGTGTAAGCTTTACGCTTTTCTTAATACTATTCTTAGTGTTATTGCTCTTGAATTCATTATATTCCTTGATATATCCAAGCGCATCATATACCATTGTTCTTAAGGGCATAGCCAGATGAACTTTTCCTGCATCTCTAATCCTAATATATTAAATTCTACACCATTATAGTATTTCTTGACAACATCTCTGGCTCTCTTTAATGTTTCCTTATATTCCTGAACTCTGATTGTTCCCGATACATCTGTATCTATCTCCTGCAGATTTTCTGCCTTAATCACACATTTACCCTTGAATAATACCGCATTAAAAGGTCAGCAAATCTTTCATTATTTCTCCAGAATTCTTTGACGATAATATCATCAGAAGTCCTTTTCTTGTACTATAACTCATATAACGCCTTTCTGCAAATATGCTTTTGTAAACAAACCACATATTGAATTACTTTTGTCTTGGGAAATCTTTTTGAAACTGAATTCAGTTGAGATTATAGATAATTAAATATAATTCTATAAATGAGCAAATTTAAAATATTGCACAATTATGTCCGTGTCAGAAAAACAGATTTTCATAATCTATTAAAATATATCTGAGGTACAAACAAAAGCAAAGTATTTTTGTGCATTTTTCTGTATTTGCTTATTTATAGTATAATTAATAAAATATGCTAAACACCTAATTAATATATATTTCTTATAAAAATATATTTCAATCACTGCACACTTCTATAAATATCTATATATTATTTTTATTAGTATACTATAGTGATAGAATATCATATCAAATTAATATTTTCAATACTTTATTTTAAATTTTTTAATTTCATATAAACAACAAATGAGCCAGCACACATATTATGTACTGACTCATTCATTAATGTTAATTCTTATATTTTATCTCGTTCCATAAGCAATATTAACATCACATCCGCCTGCTATACCTGGAACACTGGCTGTACTTGTATACTGCCATATTCTGTACTTGTATCCTATATCTGGAACATCATCGCCATCTTCCCATAAAACACCTGTTTCATAATAAGCATTCCAGTACCACGCAAGCCAGATATCATATCTTGATGATAATTCATCTGTATCTACATAATTAAGATAATCATACTTGTTAATATATATCATAGGGTCATATCCTCTGTTCTTAACAGTTTCACAGAATGCTATAGCCATAGCTGTACGAAGCTTGCTATCTTTTCTCATATCTTCTGTTCTATATCCAGAAGTTGTTTCCCAGTCATATACAACCGGATAAGTGATATTATATCCAGCTATTAAATCACAGATATAATTAGCCTCTTCAACAGCCTCACTTACTGACATAGACTGTGAAAAGAAATATACGCCAACCTGAAGGCCATTAGAAGAGCGCCTCTTATATTTTCATCATAACAAGGGTCTTCATATAATTTTCCATCATCGTCTATAGACCTTCCTGCTACTTTGATTATTGCAAACTTATATCCTGCATCTGCAACCTGTGCCCAGTCAAGTTCGCCTTGTCCATTATCGTTATTATGGTGTGATATATCTACACCCATAATCTTCTCAGATATATTATCTTTAGATACGACTATACCATCTTTTACACTATACATATAATCATCCTGATTAACTGTGCCTGCATAACTCCAGTCTATCTGTCCATCACGTATGAAGAACTCTCCGCTTTCATTAGCAGCGATACCTGTAAACTTAAAGTTGACGATACCTGACTCTATTTTCCACCAGCCATTACTATTCTGTCTGATACCAGTATAATCATATCTTATCTGTCCATTTTCAACATATACCCAGTCTTCTCCATCAGGTATGATATCTGTATAATCAAAATTAACTTTTCCATCCTGAAGATAAAATCTGCCATTTTCATTAGAAGCGAAGCCGTTATAATCAAGGTTAACTTTTCCGTCTTCTATTCTCCACCAGCCTATGCTGTTTGGCTTAATGCCTGTATAGTCATATCTTACAACACCATTTTCAACGTATACCCATGCTTCACCATCATATGTTACATCTGTATAATCTGATGCAACCTTTCCATCCTGTATACATACACGCTGTCCATTAACATCATAATATCCACTATACTCAGTATCCGCAATACCGTCCTTCATCTTCCATGTTCCAGCTTCATCAGATGCAAGTCCTGTATATGTATAGTCGACAACACCATTATTAATGTATACACGCTGTCCGTTGTACTCTGCCATGCCAGTATAATCATATCTTACCTGTCCGTTTTAACATATACAAGTGCATCATCCTTTGACATAACACCATTAGCGTTAGTATTAACCTTACCGGCTTCTACATAAAATGTGCCATTAGCATTGCTTACATAGCCGTTGTAGTCAAAGTCTGCTTTACCAGAACTTATCATCCACACTTCATCACCATTATCGACAAGTCCTGTATAGTTATAATCTATTGTTCCACCCGAACATTTCCACCAGCCGCTTTCATTTTCTGCTACGCCTGAATAGCCCCAATCGATTATTCCTGAATTAATATAAAACCAGACTGACTCACTCTCATAAAGTCCTGTATAATTCCAGTCGATTATGCCATCATTTACATAAAACCAGCCTGCTCCATTCTCAGCAAGTCCTGTATAATCCCAATCGATTACACCATCTTTTACATAAAACCAACCCGCTTCATTTTCAGCAAGCCCTGTATAATTCCAGTCGATTGTTCCATTCTTTACATAGAACCAGCCCGCTTCATTACTGGCAAGTCCTGTATAACTCCAGTCAACCATTCCATCTTTTATGTAAAACCAGCCTTTTTCATCTTCTATAAGGCCATTACAATCGAAATCGACATTGCCATCTTTGATTACCCACCAGCCATACTCATTCTCAGCAAGTCCATTGTAACCAAAGTTAACCTTTCCAGCTTCTACTCTCCACCAGCCATTATCATTCTGTCTGACACCAGTATAACTATTATTAACCTGACCATTTTCAACATATACCCAGTCCTGGCCATCATAGACTATGTCAGAGGTTATATCGCCTCTTACTTCTGCACCATATGCCGGCATACTTAAAGCCACACATAAGCCACATGCAAGTGCAGCCGAAAACATTTTTTCTTAAACACTTTATTCTCCTTTATTATCCCAATTTTTATTTTATTATCTGTTGTAATATACACAATTAACTCCTGCAATACATATAATATGCATTTACCCTGTGTAATATATATTCTTTCAATATGCAATTCATCTTTTGTAATCCATAATGATGTCAATGTCTTATATCATAATATCTTTCTGACATTTTGACAATTTCATCATATAATATTATCATTCAAAGACTATCCATAAGATTTTACACACCCCTGAACGATAATCCTGGCATCAATTATATATATTTTCACTTTATAAGGAACATATACCTCGCAAGCAATCTGCTTCTGCCAAACAACCATATAATCATTATTGATAATATAGTAGTTACTACCGTCATAATAACTGTTTCGAGTGACAGACTTCCATTAAACTGTCCCATATAATTTACTTTAATTGATATTATTAAGACATGGACAAAAATATTCCCATACTTATCCTGCTGATATATGTAAATACATTGGACAGCTTTACACATATACGATTATCATCAATCCTGCAAAATAATGCAAATATGGGATGAGCATATTAATAAAATGGAAAATCGTACCACACCTTATAAAATAATAAGAACTGCTTCCCAAAGAATATAATTGAACATATAAAGTGATAGCATAACTACATAAAGAAATCAAGACCAACACTCCATTTTTCAATCGTACATGTCTGTTATTATATATATAATATCCTATTAACATATACAATCCATATGTTGCTCCCATATATGGTATATATGTATCTGAGCCAAATGTCTGATTAAGATTATATATCTTGGATATTACATTAAGCATAGGCACAATATATGAAAATATAAATATTGCGCCCATAACCGGTGCAACTGCCCTGAATGAAAACTTCTTAACTATTACAGCCACAAAGGCACTCCTATATATACACCTAATATCATAGGCATATACCACATATTGGACATAATTGAATTCTTAAGTAATAACAGCTCCTTAATAAAATCATCTATAACAAATGTCTGCTTTAGCACGAACACATTAAACAGCTCATATAATATAACCCACACTTCATTGACAATAAATAAAGGTAACAGATTATTCTTATAAAATCTTAATATATCGCCTTCATTATTTATTATCTTCTTAAAAGCAGCGCACCTGAAATCATAAGAAATATCGGAACGCCAAGTCTTCCTATCGTCTGGGTACCAATCATAAAGATTTGTGATGCCATTCCAAGCTCACTAAGCTTAATTGTATCATTATAATAATATGTCATATCACAACAGTGACATAAAACAACACATAATATTGCAAATGTTCTTGCAATGTCAAGTCGGATAATTCTTTTACTGCCTGCCATCAATAACTCCATTTATATAACTGATATTTTATACGTGGTAACTTATCAGTGTTTTGAATTCTGATATATACGCACTTTAACCATTAGTACCGCTGCCCAGTCCATATGAAGCTTAAAACAGATTACTGGAAGCATACGAAAGCCTCGACATTCAGATAACTTTGTTTCTGCAATAGCCTGCCTGAAGCAATCTGTTTTAAAAGCTTTTCATATTATGTTTTTCTGCTTTCCCGTAGCAGGATTATTAACATTATAAGTATCATGTACAAGAATAAGAATGAGGTGAATTAATATATACTGATTATATGCCTTTCTTATCTCTTCTCCATCATTTTCACATACTTTAATGTGTTATTGATAGATTTTACATAATTCCTAGTTGTAGCAGCATTATAACTTCTTACTGTCGACTCATTATCCCTGGAATAGTGATATAATTCTGTTCTTATCTCTACAGCACTATCTACACACTGCATATATCTGAACAGAAAATCACTGTCCTCTGCAAGTACAAGATTAGTATCAAATCTTATATTATTGTTATTAATAACTTCCCTGTCTAAAAGTTTCCCCATACAGTCATATACTGGGTAGGATTTTTCAACATACTGCATCGGAAATCCAGATACTTATCCTCATCTTTATATGTAAGAGTTTCCTGTCAACTTTACCCTCACCACTGTTATGTCCGAAAATACACATTTTGTTTCATATGCCTGACTTATGCCAGATATATACTGAAACGCTCCATCATAAAGGTAATCATCTGCATCAAGAAAACATATCCATTTCCCTGATGCATTATCAAGCCCTTATTACGTGCATTGGACACACCTTTATTACTCTGCATAACTTTAATTCTGTCATCTGCATTGGCATATTCCAGACATTTATCATATGTATCATCTGTAGAACCATTCTCAACAATTATAATTTCCCATGTTAATCCAGTCTGTTTTTACACTTTCCACAGCTCTGCCTATATATCTGGAAGCATTGTATGCTGGAATTATTACACTTACATCTGTATCAGCCACTTGTTTTCCTTCTCTTTATTCTTTTCTTTATATTTTGATTTTATATTATCTTAGATGTTGGGGTCAAAGCCCCAACTATGATACCTACGGATTGTTCCGTGCTACGCACTCCCATCTACGCTCCGCTTCGGTCCGTGCTAAACATGTGCCACTGGCACATAGCACCCTGGTATCATCATATATAATTATTATACTACTTTCCAAAATACTCACACTTATCAAGTACAGAAGCAATAGTAGCATCCATATCATAATACTTATATTCTCCAAGTCTTCCACCGAATATAACTTTATCCTCTGCATCTGCCAACTTCTTATACTCTTCGTACAGCTTTCCATTCTTCTCATCATTTACTGGATAATAAGGTTCATCACCCGGCTTCCATTCTGATGAATACTCACGGCTTATAATAGTCTTTGGAAGGTCGTTGCCCTCTTCATCCTTGCCAAACTCAAACCACTTATGCTCTATAATACGTGTCCAAGGTGTTTCCCTGTCAGTATAATTGACAGCCGCATTACCCTGAAAGTTTGGCTTATCAAGAGTTTCATTTTCAAACCTTACTGAACGGTATTCAAGTGTTCCCAGCTTATAATTAAAATAGGCATCAATCGGTCCAGTGTACACAACCTTATCTGCAAGTGCATCAAGCTCCTCCTTATGCTCAAGGTAATCTGTGTTTAATCTTACTTCAATACCATCTAAGATATTTTCAACCATCTTTGTATATCCACCCACTGGGATTCCCTGATATAGTGCATTGAAATAGTTATTATCAAATGTAAGTCTTACAGGAAGTCTTTTAATAATAAATGCTGGAAGTTCCTTGCAGTCTCTTCCCCACTGTTTCTCGGTATAGCCCTTTACCAGCTTTTCATATATATCACGTCCGACCAGTGAAATTGCCTGCTCCTCAAGATTCTTCGGTTCCCCTGTAATCTCTTTTTCTGCTCCTCAATTTTGGCCGCCGCTTCTTCCGGTGTCACCACACCCCACATCTTATTAAAAGTGTACATATTAAAAGGCATTGAGTAAAGCTCACCTTTATAATTAGCTACAGGACTGTTTGTAAATCTGTTGAATTCAGCAAACTGTGTAATATACTTCCAGACCTTCTTATCATTGGTATGAAAAATATGTGCGCCGTACTTATGTACATTGATACCTTCCTGCTTTTCTGTGTAAATGTTACCTGCTATATTAGGTCTTTTGTCAACCACAAGCACTGACTTTCCTGCTTTCTTAGCTTCATGAGCAAAAACTGCACCATATAATCCAGAACCAACTACTAAATAATCGTACATTTTAATTCTCCATTTTAATCCATTGGCTTTATAATTTTACCTTAGCATCCTGATTATAAATCTATTTACTTTTTATAAAACGCGATAGAATTCTATTCACGTTCTCCGTAATAACTTCTTCTCTCATTATATAAAGCATAATTACATATAATCCAAAGAATAATACTGCTGATACAACAAGTTTTATAAATATTCCTGATATTAATACTTTAACAGCAACAGCTCCAATCATTGCAACAATCAACGCAGCTATAATCTTTATATAATTCTGTTTAGAATACAGATACGCTATATCATTCTTAAGATATACCATCTGGACTATAAACACAATAAATTCTGCAACAAGCGTTCCAATAGCTGCACCTGCCGAACCAAAGAATGGTATAAGTATGGCATTTAATATAAGGTCAGCTATCGCACCTGCAAATGTTGATATCATAACTGCATTTTCAAGTCCCATTGGAATAAGCATCTGAATACCCATAATATTGGTAAGTCCTATAAACAATAATGTAGGCATTACTATCATCATAGGAATAACTGCTCCTTCAAATGCATCTCCCGACAGGAAAAGCACGCCTTCCCTTGCATATATCATAAAATATATCATCATCGATGTTGCTGCAATCAGAACGAACTTTATAGCCTTCTTGGAAAGCTTGTAGAATTATCCCACATTTCCTGCTCAATATAATAAGCAGCTCTTGGCATAAGCACTGTTCCTAATGATGTGACTATACTTACAAGAATATTTTTAATCTTCGTTGCTGCATTATAATATCCGACTTCAATATCATCCTTCATAAAACCAAGCATAACATTATCAAGATTGGTATATATAGTTGTAGCACACGATATTATAAAAATGTAAATACCGGCTTGAAATGTCTTCTAAGATTAAGTCCTGACACTTTTCTTTTCCTAAGATTTTCCTTAATCTTAAGAAGTTAAATACATTAGAAGCTGACGCTGCAAATATTGATATTCCGCCATATATTACATAATCATCCGCATCACGTACCAGCACAAACATTGCAATAAGCGCAACAAACTTAAATATAATTGAACGGACTGTTATATATGTATATTGCTCCAATGCCTTATAAAGCCATTCCACACCTATTGTATTAAAGAATATGAGTGTACTTGTTATAAGAAACAGATTTCTGTCTGCCCTTAATCTTGGCACACTTGCCATGGCTATAAAAACACTACATATGCAAGAATACTCATAAACACATTGATTATAAATAACTCATATACTGTTTTCTTTAACTTTACCGGATTATCCCTTACAACCGCACACGCTCTTATACCATATGTCGGAATACCAAGCTGTGATATCATAACGAAATAAGTCACAACAGAATTCGCAAATGAAACTCTTCCTGTTCCTGCCGGAAGTAACACTCTTGATACATACGGAAATGTTATAAGCGGAAACAGAAAGCTTGACATTGTAAGTATTGCATTCATTATGAAGTTTAATTTTAATGATTTCTGCTTACTCATATTAACGTTCTTTCTTTGACATCTTTGAACTAATGTTACCTATACAATCATAAACCACACCTACTGGTTTTGATAACTTCTGCAATAATGATATTTCTTTGAAGGTGTCATTATCACAGAACGCATACAATATAAATATGTTAAACGGACTGATAAAGTAAATATCATTTATACAAAATACAGATATAACTATCATAATGCATAACATATAATAATCCTTATTAGCATATGCCTTATACATACATATAACATATAAAAGCACAAGTAATACAAATATAACTAATCCCGACTGCATAGCTATATGCAGATATCCTGAGTCAATAAAATATGTCTGGTCGGATACACCACCATTAAGTACATTATGTACTTCAAAGTCTATATGTCTTCCAAATAGTGTAAAGCCATATCTTGTTATAGCATTTCTACACTGCCATAAACGTTCTGAAAGTACACTATTAAGCTTTATCCATATAGTGCTTTCCGGATTATATAATGGCAGCCAGCATGCGATAAATGCACATATAGCCGGAATTATAACAACAAGCTTTTAAATGATATTAATGCTTTCTTTAAAAGCTTTTCATAGTCGCTGATAACTGGCATATTATAACAACTGCCAACAATGCACTTAACATAAAGAAACTCATCTTTGTGTTAGTAAACTTATACATTAAGATATTGATAACTTCAATTATTATACATTCCCATACAGTTATTTTATTCTTTCTTATATAAATGTACTGTAATGCAACAAATAAAAGTAATATAGGCGCAAGGTTAGGCCAGTTAAATCCCAGCGAATATCTTGAACGCTCATAATCCAATATAGAGTTATCTGCTAATCCTGCAAATGCACACACTGCCGTAACAAGCAGAAGTCCAGCCTGAACAATAAAAGCTGACTTAACCACCTTATTTATACTCATACCATATGCTGCACCAAACAGAAATATATAAAAGAACAATGCCTTATCTTTTCCGGTAAACATTCCTATAAATGAAAATACCAGAAGACATATTAAATAAAACAATGTTTCCCTGCTGTAATTATGCTTTATTATATCTGCCATAATAACAATAAATAACAACAGATATGACACATATCTTAACAGCTTAAATATAGTATAAACCTTAGTGCCTTCACTAAATGTATACCATGCTGTATTTGTAAATGTTAACAGGAATATATATATACATAAGCATATAATAACCATAAGCTCATTTCTGGATGCGACTTTTTTTATCTTATCTCCCATATTTTGTCCTTTCTTCATATATGATATAGCAATTACTATATATCAATATTTGCACCTTTTTTCGTTTTCGGTATTAGACGAGACACAAGTTCAAAAGTCATCACATACAAGCATAAATGACTTTTTACCTTTTGACCCTCTCATCATAATGTTGTTAATATATCATTAATAACCTGTTCTAAATACTTGCCATTTCTCATTTTCTCTGATATTTTTTGTATTTTCAACCATTTCGTAATAAGTTTTTCGTCTATCTTATCAAATACATCGTTGAAATCATTAATATCATCCACAACTACTCAACCTTATTATTTATGACGAATTCCGCCTCTGCTGCCTTGCTCCATATTACAACTGGAAGACCAGACACCATATATAAAGAAAGCTTATGAGGATTATTATATCTTAGATATTCACCTGTATTACCACTACAGCCATTAATTCCATCACCATCCCACACAAGTCCAAAGCCTTCATCTAACAGATATGGTATTTCATCTGATGGAAACTTTCCCTTATAATGTATTGACTCTGAATTAAGCACATTTTCATCATAATTAGGACCATACAGATTAACCTGTATATCTTTTTCAGATTATTAAGTTCTTTTATATATTTACATTTACCCGTATCTAGATTACCTGCTATATTTAATGTTTTGGCATATTTTATTGTTTTACTTTCTGTTTCACAATCGGTTAAATAGTCAAATATTCCCAATTCATATATTTTATCAGGACTGACACCCTTATCAATAAGATAATCCTTCATTCTTCTGTTATGCGCTATGACATAATCTGCTATCCCATACATTGTATCATCTATATGCTTAAACTCTTTATCTGATTCGGAAACATTTTCCTTAAAGATCCAAATCATGAATTAAGAAAACAAGCTTAAGATTTCTCTTTTCTTTTGCCTTTTAATATATCAATATAGTATTTTTTATTTATATAGATTGGATGTGGAACAAATAATAAACTATTCTTCTCTATCTTTTTAATCTTTTCAAATTCTATCATTTTATTAAGAATGCTTAAGTACTTATTGCCACTTTTTTATATTAAGTGTATATGGTTTTACTCCATTATTTTTAATATCTGATTACAATCATTTACTGCCTTTGAGCCTGCATTATTTATTTCATCAAGCTGTATATTTATATAATATTTATTAATCATTACACCTTGTATCCCTTACATTTATTTTATATAAAACTAATAGCTGTTATTTCATTCACTTATATACTCTGCAAACCTATCTGTCTCTCTAGCTATATCATATCCCGCCTCTGTTAACATCGGAATACTCTTATTCCTCTCATATGTCTTCTGCAAAGTATCATATATCTTCTGCGCCCACTCGTCTGCATTATTATTCAGCGGAACAAAGCTTACATTGCCAGTAACATTTACAATATCAGGAACAACATCCTTAGATGTCACACATGGCAGTCCTGCCGCCTGAGCCTCAATAAGAACCATACCAAGTCCCTCAAATAAAGATGGCAGTACAAACACATCCATTGCCTGTAACAGTTCATTGACATCCTGACGAACACCCATAAGCATAACTTTATCATTAATACCAAGTTCTGATATACGCTGTTTTACCTTATCCTCATTCTCACCTTGTCCTATAAGCATAAGGATTGCATTGTTATCCTGCTTTAGATATCTGCTAAATATTTCTACAAGAAACTCCTGATTTTTCTGTGGCTGGAACCTGCCTATATGTCCTATAACATTCTTATTATTAAGATTATATTTATCACGCAGCTCTTTCTTTTTCTTCATCATACTGAAAATGCTGTAACTGTATTGCATTGTTAATAATATGATGTCTTGTGGAATTAATAATCCTGTTGCTAAAGAAATATTTTGATGCAGGCATAGAACAGCTCAATAATCAGTCGCATACATACTTAATCTCATTTTATTAATATAATGAAGCATACCTCTTAACTTGGATGTTTCATTACCAGAATTATGCGAGTGTATTATTCTTTTCTTTATTCCATACTTCTTAGCATACACAAGATAATCTATGTTAGCAAGCGTACATGTATTATACCATAGCACATCATAATCCTTAGCATGCTTTTCAAAGAATTCATCCATCTTTTCTTTATATGCCTTATAATCGTCACTTCTCTTAGGAATTGTATATATACGTGATCCATCAGCCATAACTTCATCTGCATATACCATATGTTCCCAGTTACATAGAAAATCAAAGTGGACTTCTTTCTTATCTATGTTGCGGTAATAATTCATTACACAGCTTTCCATTCCCCGGATTATCCGTCATTCCAAAGACCAAAACATTAATACACATATTTACCTCTTTCTGTCCATATTAAAACTGCTTACATACGCATCCCTGATAATACACTTCCCAAGCAATATATCATTATAATAAAAATCCCTTATAGAAACTTCGTCTACTTAGGATTTTATATATAACTAAAACTTATTTTTAATTATGTTTCTTTAAGAATTTTCTCTTTAAAAAATTGTTAATCTTTCTTCCCCAATGTTCATCTTCCATAAATCCCACTGGCAATTCCTTATATTTATAATTTTTAGTGAAAACCCACACATCAAGAAGTCTTTCACTTACAAACCCAAAACTCTTGCATCATAATCAGAATATCCAGAAATATCAAGCCTTTTTCAAGCTCGAATAATATGTCAAACAGCCACTCACAATATTTATCAAAATACTTTTTCTTCATAATCATCATATTAAAACGATGACCTTTTGTCATTTTCATGCTTTTATCATAAGCATCAAGATACTGACTATATTTTTCTGCAATAATCTCTCTTGTTAAATCTAAATCTATCTTATGATGTGCATGTATATACTGACTATAATTAGTTTCTATATAATAATTTCTCATCTTTGGAAGAATTATATCGTAGTCTTTTAATATACCCTCAATATAATCCTTTGAGGCTATCGCCTCCCATTTATCCTTGCATTTCTTTTCAAGGAAATATCTTCTGTAATGCACCAGCCCTTTTACGTTGGAATTATCATTCTTCCATAACCAGTACATTCCTGTAAGTTCGCAGAAATTCTTATTCTTGTCCGATATATTATCGCCTGTATTATCTCTTATATAACCTATATCTGGCTTTCCTGTGAACCAACCTGCATAGGAATATACATTCCGTCTTCTGGCATCTTATACTTCTTATGTGCTGCAATTATTACGCTTATATCTTTGTTCATACCCATTCCTGTTACTTAGCGCCTTTCTTAAAAAGACTGCCACAATTGTCAATAATATACACTTGATATCTAATATTATGCTGCAATTCTTACAGTAAAAATATTCTAATTCAAGTCTTCTTTCATATGTAGTTGCGCTTCTTCCATTAGCGCCCCACCAGCCACTTATTCCGGGTCTGACACTTTCATATATGCTGTGATTTCCATTATGTGCATCAAGCTCACCCTCAACTAATGGTCTTGGTCCGATAATAGACATATCGCCCTTTAATACATTAATAAACTGTGGAATTTCATCCAGAGATGTTTTTCTTAATACATTACCAATACCTGTAATTCTTGGGTCATTCTCAAACTTCTGATTTTGCTCCCATTCTTCTTTATACTCTTCCTTTTCAAGTAATTCCTCAAGTACCTTGTCTGCATTACTGACCATACTTCTGAACTTATATATATATATTGGCTTTCCGTTCTTACCTATTCTTTTCTGCTTATAAAGAACCGGCTTCATATCTCCCGATATTACATAGCACAACTTTACAACTACTGCTACTGGAACTACGAAAATCAATCCTATCAAAGAAATGAATATATCAAAAACGTTTCACAGCAAAATATGCTTTTCTATCTGCACTATTCAGATCCAGCGCTTTTAAGTCTATATCTTTCGTAACTAACATCTCGCCCGCACTAACAACACCGATATCTTCACTTACTTTGTACATAAAATATTTCCATCTCCATTGAATACACACAACTCTTTTGTTTCCATAACCAATTAATAAATATCTCATATCTATATATTCTGCACCATAGATATTTATAATATATTTATCACTAACCTTTTAATATTATATTAGATTATAAAAATTGTCAATATATAATTCTTACTCTTCAAAAGGTTCATTAAGCTCCTTAGTTCCATCAAGCACAAAACGTCCATTCTTTATAATAGCTGTTCTCTCGCCGTCATAACCAACAACTGTTATATCGCCTATTTCCTCATATGGGATAGTTATATCTGTATGGCAGTTAAAATATGCCTTATCTGGTTCTGTCTTTCTTAATAATGACACCTCATTATCTCTTGATATTATCTCCTTGCCATCAGGATTATACACTGCCACGTCCTCTGACCTTGAATAACAGGTATCACCTATCGCAAAATGAGGTCCCATCTTCTCAACTATAAGTATAGGAAGAAGATACACGATGTCATACTTATTAGCCATCACATATGCTGTTGTGTTTGTTCCTATGGCAAATTCACCGATAGGGAGAGTGTCATGGTTATATAATACATTTTCTTTAAAAGTGCCTTGCCCTTCATACCATCTTCAAAGTTATCACAGCTATAATCTATAACAAAACCATCTTTAAAGTACACCTTAAGATTATTAAACTTAATATCATTAAGATAGACACTGCTTACATTAAGCACCCCCTCTGTTCCCTTAAGAACTGGTGAAGTGAATACCTCGCCAAGGGAATATTGACATCTGCAAGGCAGTTTTCAAATACAGTTTCCTTATCAGGATTATTAACCTTCATAATAGAAACCTTCATATCTGTTTCGTTGGCTCCCTGTCCGTGAACCTCTACATATTCTGCCTTATCAAGCACATTTATAATATTCTGCTGGATAACCTTATACTTTCATAATCCAGAGTATTTATCTTAACTATCTCATTAAATATCTCTGGGAACTTATCACCTATCTGTGGTGATGGATAAGCTATTATAGTAAAGCTTCTCTCCTCGCCCTTAATATAACTGTTGATAATACTTCCAGACTCATTATTATACTTAACAAGAAGCTTCTGCTGTTTATCATCAAGATGACAACATTCTATAGTATCCTCCGGCTCAAATGGTGTTTCACCGAACACCTCCATAACAGCAGGGCCGCCGTGAACCGCTGCAAGCTCACTGTACTTTTCGTAAGCACTCTTAAGTGCGCCTAACTCTTTCAACAAAGTCGCCGTCAAGATAAAGTGCATTATCAAATCTGTGGTCGAACTCCATCTGCTTGTTAGGGCTTGCACCATAATAACCTATCTTAATATGCATTTTCTTATTGATAGTATTAACCGCAGCCCTGTATATAGTAGGCTTAAGCCCCATCTTTTCAAACTGTTCTATCTCCGCCCTGACAAGCCTTTCAAAACCAAGGCAATATCTTATATTAACTGTTTTCTTCTTATCGAGCGGCTTATTGCCAAGCACGAAGCCTATTCTGTATCCTTCTGTAAATGTGCGTGCCATATCCTGTATAGCTTCTTCACTTAATGTATTAAGGTGTCTTGCCATCTTAAGCTCATTATCAGTTACATACTCACCATATTTATAAAGATATCTTACATCACTTAAGTCACTTTCCATAATAATCTTAGTTGCAAAGTCAAGTGATGGGTCAAGAAGCTCTCTTATCCTGTAATCTATATAATCATCACTGTAATCGCTTACATACCAGTAAACAGCCTCACCAAGCTGGCGGTACTCTTCATCCGGAATTATATCCGATGCCTCACATCCACACACTGTACTATCAGTATATTGGGCATTATTATTTCTTCCGGCAGCATCAGCTTCATTATCGACAAATATACAATATAATTCTATAAAAGTTCAATAACGGATGTAGCATCTGATAATCTTTTCTCATACATATACACGATAAGTGCACGAAGCTCCATATAAACCATAGCCATAAGCTTTCCAGCATCCTCACCGAACGCCTTTGCACATACGCGTGGATTAGCATAGCTTGTATCATATGCACTGTCTGCCACATCTTCATAGAGTCTGTGGTTATACTCACTAAGCTCCTCAAGTGACATACTGTTAAATGCATCATCTGCCACATCATTTTTAAGCTTATCCATAAGCAGGATAAATGCTGACACTTTATTAAAATAATCTTTATGCTTATTATTCTTTATCTCACACTCACTATTAATCTCTGCAATTCTTTCTATAGCAAGCGAATAACGCTCTAATACATTATCATCAAACACAACCATATCTCCTTAATAAATCATTTATAATCCTATAAACCTATATAATCCATATCAGCATACTTAATTATAATCCCATAAGAAATACCGCTATCATAAATACTGCAAGTATTCCACAAAGCATCGAACCAACCTTTGACAATGTATAAAACTTATCGTCCTCCTTGAAGCTTAACAGTCCGATAATTGTTCCAATAACCGATATAAAAGACTTAAAAGTCCCAGACTTCCTACTTTAAGTCCGGCATATCCCTGCGCCTTAAACGAAATATACACTCCATATATTAAAGATGCCAAAGCTAACAACCCCATTATAGTAGATATTATTCCACCAAGTGACTGTCTTTTATCCGAGAACTTGTACTTATTAAATAACTTCACTTTAATCTTCTATCCTTTCTTAATATGTCTGTATATGCTCCAGAGTATGTATCCTATAACTCCACCAATCGTATTAAGTATTATATCATCCACATCGCAGCTTCCCACTCTGGTTATAAGCTGCACAAGCTCTATTGTCAGCGATAATCCAAACGAATACAGAAATGTTAATATAAACTTAAGCTTTCCTTCTGATAAATATGGCAGAAATATTCCAAATGGCACGAAATAATAATATTGCCAAATATATTAAGCCTTGCTATACTGCCCAGTGTATCATTATCAAAAATATACTTCCAGAAACGCTTAATTTCCTAAGAGGAACAAGGTTATACACATACTCCTGAGGTGTCCTCCCATTGCTTCTGCAAAAATACAACGTATATAAGAAGACACATATATATAATAAACAAAGCTTCATTAGAGCTTTTTATTTTTCAAATTTCATACTTTCTTTGCCTGTCTTTATAATTTTCTATTATTCTCCCATTATCTTGAATTCTTTTCCCTACAATATGGATAATTACTTCTTTTGTCTTAAGTAATCCATATACTGCTTAATCTTATTTTTATCAGCCTCTATTTTAACTAACTCCACTCTATCATTCTGCTCTATTACAACATTAATATCAATTATTAATAATTAAATACCCTCTACTACAATACTAATATTATCCATATTCCAGATACTATTTTCTGAATATTTCTATATTCCACCCCTGCCTCAACAACGCAATATGCCCGGTACAGCATAATTTACAATATTTCTTACTCTCTCCTCTACTGTAAATATATGCCATACCAGGCAGTTAATCAACATATTTAAAAAGTACATCCGACTTATGTGCAAGAAGTCTTGCGCCATTAACAATCATCATAACACCTGCACCTATTCCAAATGCTATAGTTACGATACCAAATACCAGATTAGATACACCTACTGACTTCATCTTTTATATAACTTTTCTTCCATGCTGCCTTAATATTCATATGATGTTAAGTTCAAAACATAGTTCAAAACATTTTCGCTGCCAGCCATTATCTTTGGCAAAACATTTTCTCACATTTTATGCAATAGCAAGCATATTAATTTCTCACACCATACTGCTCATAATAAGCATCTATAGCTGACTTTAATGTATCATCTATAACAACCTTGCCTTCACATTCCTTATTATAAAGGTGTTCAACAACATCCTCCATAGTAACGATTGCGCTTGTAGGGAAACCATATCTTTCCTTAATCTCATCGAGTGCGCTCATCTTACCACCAAGACCTACTTCCATACGGTTTAAGGATACCATAAGTCCAACGATTGTAACGTCAGCCGCACCTTTTACCTTCGGAACTGTTCTTCCATAGATTTACCAGATGTTGTAACGTCTTCGATCATAATAACTCTGTCTCCGTCTTTCAGCTTGCTTCCAAGGAAACTTCCCTTATCTGCGCCATGATCTTTCTCTTCCTTACGGTCTGAGCAGTAACGTACTTCTTTTCCGTATAACTTAGCATAAGCAACAGCAGTAACTACACTGATTGGAATTCCCTTATATGCAGGTCGAAAAGTACATCGAAGTCATCTCCATATGTCTCGTGAATAGCTTTAGCATAATACTCACCAAGACGCATAAGCTGTGTACCTGTTACATAAGCACCAGCGTTCATAAAAATGGAGATTTTCTTCCACTCTTTAATGTAAATTCTCCAAATTTTAATACATCACTTTCTACCATAAATTTAATAAATTCCTGCTTATACTGTTCCATTATATCCTCCTTGTCAGGCAGCATTAATCATAAGGTTCTGGTGTTATGCTCTGGCATCATTATCCTGCACAGACATAAAGCCAGCCTCATTACCCTGCCGCACTGTATTTATTTCAATATTTAGATTTATTTTATCATAAAATTTATGTGTTTCAATCTGTATTTGACATATATTCAAATTCAAAATGCCCTCAAAGCCTTTATTTTAAAGCCTTGAGAGCACCTATAATGTTAAATATTATTTATTTACCTTTTACAACTTTATTTATTCGCCCTTTACAACTCCACAACCCGAACATTCATCATGCGCTGGTGTTACAACTGCTGTACATTTCTCTCCGACAAGAATTTCTTCAACGAAATAGTTCTGACAGCCTGTATAAAGAGGACTTTCTAATACATGCTCTACCCATGCCTCTTCTGCGCCATCCTCTTCTTTGCCAAAATCTATCTTACAGTTACCGCATATTATGTGGCTCTCATATACAGCCTCATATCCATCATCAATTATATAAGTTCCGTCATCATATCGTTTCATATTATCTTTTGATACGAACTTTTCACCATAAATGTCTTCACGATGTATCCAGTTATGTTCATGTCCTACTACCTGTCCGTTGACAACATTTACATTATTAACGCTGCCTGTATAGTCAAATGCAACTGTACCATTTACTATGTACCATGTTCCATATGCATTATATGCAAGTCCTGTATAACTCCAGTCTAATGCACCGTTCTTTATATAGAACCAGCCGTACTCATTACCTGCTACTCCGGTATAACTCCAGTCTAACACTCCGTTTTTATATAGAACCAGCCATACTCATTACCTGCTACGCCTGTGTAACTCCAGTCGAGTACTCCGTTCTTTACATAGAACCAGCCGTATTCATTACCTTCTACGCCCATATAACTCCAGTCAAGTACTCCGTTTTTACATAAAACCAGCCATATTCGTTGTTTGCCAAGCCTGTATAACCCCAGTCAAGTGCTCCATTTCTTACATAGAACCAGCCATATTCATTATATGCCAATCCTGTATAATTCCAGTCAAGCACTCCGTTATTTATATAGAACCAGCCATATTCGCTGTCTGTCAAGCCTGTATAACTCCAGTCAAGGGCTCCATTTCTTATATAGAACCAGCCATATTCGTTATTCGCTACTCCATTATAACTGTAATCAACAAAACCATTTACAACATAATACCAGCTGCCATCATCAAGCTGTACAACCTTTCCAGTATTTGTTGTATTGTTATTATCATTATTATTGTCACCTGAGCTGTTATCTTCATCCTTTACAGGCTGCTGTGCTTCAAGCCATGTCACACCTATTAATTCACCATCTTTTGTTACCGGATAGTTAAGTATATAACGGGAAGCTGCATTTCTGAATGAACTTTCAGGTATCTTGTTACCATAAAGAAGTACTCTTCCGTGTAATACATTGTCTGCATCATAGTACAAGAAATCACTATCATAGAAATCTGTATTGCAGCCTTCAAAACAGCTTTAAAGAATCTATATTGGTTATATTATTATTCTGCAGCTTTAATTCCCATAAAGAATCATACTGTGCTAAAACACTGATATCGCTGACATTATTATCATTCAGCCTTAAACAATTCATTTCATAGGAGTCCTTTAAAGCACTTATATCCGAAATATGATTGTTTTCAAGATGCAGCTCTTTTAAGTTAGTAAAGCCTTCAAGAGCACTGATATCGCTGACATTGTTATTAGCAAGTCTTATCATAACAAGCTGCTTCATATTCTTAAGCGGACTGATATCACTCACATTATTATCATCAAGGTCAACATGTGTTAAGCTTGTAAGACTGCCCAGTGCGCTTATATCACTTATATTATTGTTGCGCATTGTTATCCAGTCAAGCCTAGTAAGTCCCTTAAGTGGTGAAATATCACTTATATTATTATCATCAATACTAATTTTCTTAAGTTTTGAAAGATTACTCAAAACACTTATATCGCTTATATTATTTCCCTCAATATTAAGTGATTCTATTTTTTTAGACCAGCTAATGGACTGATATCTGTTATATTATCGTTAGCTAATGTCATAGCTATTATATTGGGTATATTATCAATACCTTTAAGAGTTGTGATATTTTCATCCTCTATTGTAAATGCATATAACTTCTTACTGGCTTCCTCTTTAGTGATCACACCATCATTGTTGCGGTCAAGTTCTTCTAACAGAGCATTGTACAAAACACTGTCAGGTATGCCATTTTCATCATTGGTTATTACTGTCTGTGCATCATCATTAGCATATACAGGTATTTTTAATGTATTAAATCCCATTATCAGACCACCGCATATTGCCAGCGTTGTAATGATTTTGGGTATTTTTATCATTCATCAAGTATCCTTTGTTATTGCTATGTGTCATTATAGCATGTATTATTTGCTACGCCGTGCATGTCCAGAAAAGCTGTTGCTTTTTATTCTTTATCTGGCACGGCTCATTGCTTACGCACATTATAGCACAATTTACATTCCTTACAATACCTCTACATTAACACACATCTTATCTTTCCAGTACTTGCACTCCCCGACTATTATATTTTTCCCTTCTGGGTCAAGTGCGCATATATCTATCTCTGTTTTAGAATTCCAGTATCTTCCGACCTCCGTTATCCTGTCTTAACAGAAAATTCGGTTCATCGTACAGATATCCTGACTTGGACAATATATTATTATATATTGCATTATATATATATCAGACTCATCTGTAAATAATTCTATATACTTAGGAACACCACCTGTAACCGCATATCTTTCTATAAGTTCATTATCAGACCTGCTGCTAAAGAACTCTTTATAATACTCAAAAGTTATCTGCTTTAACCTAATCTGTGCAGTTCTTCTGCCATACAACGGACTATTATATGCCAGAACCTGTGACTCCATCATAGATATAAGTGAGCCGCATATAATCACCATAACATTAGCATTTTTAAGAATTTCTTCCCATATTCTCTGGAATATCGATGGAAATGCGGCATTACTTCTGCATTTTTAACAGCATATTACCAGTAAATTCAGCCACTTTTTCCTTAAACATTCTCCTTTCTATCTCCAATCTCTTTAGTATGAATTCTTTATTTATATTATTTTTCTCCTGTTTTCAAACCTTTTCCTTGTGCTCATTATATACCACAAAGATAAGAAGCTACTCCTAAGTCTCCACCCTGCGGTTATAAGTCTTAAGAATAGCTTCTTCAACTACTCATTATATTATTTTCATTTATATAACTTGTATTCTAAGTCTGTAAGCATTATTACTTTCTTACTAAACCTCTCTTCTTTGCAGTAACAAATGCAATTCCTGCCATTCCATAATTGCAAGTAACATCCACATTGAAGCGTTTGTATCACCTGTCTTAGGTGTTGTAGCTGTTGTGTCTGTTGTGCTGCCTGTAGATGTACCGCCGGCTGCATTATTGCCATTATCTGGTGTTGTGATTGTTGTATCATCCTTCTTGCTGTCATCTGGATTTGTATTTGTTCCATCATCTTTCTTGCTGTCATCTGGATTTGTGTTTGTTCCATCATCTGACTTTACAGAAGCATCTGCATATGCAAGTGCATATGTTGAGAACTTATCTGTTGCAAATGTTATCTTATCATTTTCAACACTTGATGGAATAACTTCTGCCTTACCGTCATGCATTCTTATAATATAGTAAGTTCTTGATACATTCTTATCAGTATTCTTCATTGTTTCTGGTATATCAACAGTGAAGCTGATTTTCTTAGCTGTTTCTTTTACATCTGTTGGTTTTCTCCACCTACTGTCTTCTTAATAGATATATCAAGATACTGTCCAACCTTGACAGATGCATTCTTGTCTGCTGCTGCCTTAAGTGCATCTTCTATTGCTGCTTTAGCATCTGATGATACTTTATTAGCGGCATCTGTTACACTAATCTTTACATCTACATTCTTACCAGCTTCAATAGCTTTCTTATCATCATCTGTAAGTATAGCATCATTTACCTTATCACTGTCTACAGATACTGCTGGTGCATCCTTATCGCTGTCAAGCTTTGTATCTGTCTTGCCTGGCTCTGGCTTATAATTTTCAACAGCTGTGCTAAGACCCTTGTTAGTCCAGTTAAAGCCTGCCATCTTATCGAAAGCTCCCATAGTAGTTTCTGCCTTCCACCATGTATCTCCTGCCTGGATTGTTACTGTGTGGGCATCTGATGCCTTAAAGCCTTCTGGAAGATTTTCTTTCTTAATTGTATAAGTTGTTTCTTCTGTTGTCTTTGCTCCATTAACTGGATTGAAGTACTTATCAGAACCATAAGCTACACCATCAAGGTATACACGGTATCCGCCAACCTTTGTATCATCTGTTGCTGCATCCCATGTTATAACGATGTCACCGGCTTCATTTTCCTTAGCTGTAACTGCAGCATCGCTGCTCCATACAGGCGCCTTGTAATCATAGTTTTCAAGTGTCTTAACTGTTGCTTCTGGATACTTGTATTCTACTCCTGCATCTGTAAATGCAACAATCTGAACCTTATTTTCAATACCCGGTGTAAGACGACCAACCTGATTGCTTATAGTATCTACTGTGTCATACTTATTTATCTGATAGTTGTAAAGTGTCTTAACAAGATTGCCATTAGCATATATCTTATATCCACGAATTCTTGTATCATCCTTTGAAATTCCTGTCCATGTTGCCTGTGCGCATGTATATATAGCACTTGCAAGACTAACTTCTGTGTCCTTAGCTGCAATAGCTGCTGTGTCCTTACTTCCTTCTGTTGTAAATGTTGCTTCACCAAGATATGTCTTGTTGTTGCCTGCATTTAAGCTGTTAGCATTATCAGCCTTTTCACTTACATATACCTTAAATGTGTACTCAACACCTGCTGATAATCTGTCAATAATTGTTGATGTATCTTTAATTCCGTCAACCATATCAACCTTTACACCATCAACATATGTGTCAACTCCATAGTATACTTCAGTATCATTGTCAACTGCTGTCCATGTAAGCAACTGACTTATCTGAAGCTGTCTGTGTATCACTACTATCTGAACCACCTGTTGCTGTTTCTTCCTTAAGTAAAGAATCTGCGTTAGCTACTGGTACATCAAGATATATACCATATACCATTGGCTTAGAACCAGCACAGTAATAGTAATATGTCTTACCTGCCTTTAAGTTGAATGTCATAATAGCTTCAACTGTTGAGCCTGTTGCACTATTTGTTATTTTTGCTCCATCTGGTGACTCTACAAACCACCATTCCTTACTTGTTGCTCTGTTATGTAATGTAACTGAGCAGTCTGTCTTGCCTTGAATACATATGTTGCTGTACCATTGTCTGAACCTTTACACCTGAACCAGCTGCTGTAGATGCCTGTATAAACTGTGTATATGTAACACCATCTATAGTTACTGGCTGTTCTGGTGTTGATAACTCTGAAAGTACATTAACACCTGCTGTTTCAAGTGTAGAAACTGTAGCATATGCGCTGTCCTTGTTATATTCTATTCCTTCTGTAAGACCATTTGTAAGGTCTACTGATTCCTTAGCTGCTGCTCTGCTGTCAGCTGCCTTTGCTGTTGCTGTCTTAATACCCTTAAGATCTCTTGCATTGGCAATATAATTAGCTGTATTGCCTGTTGATGTAAATACCACAAATATCTTATGAGCCTTAGTTGTATCTACTCCCTCTGGAAGTGTTACATCCATCTCATAATCGACATAACCATCATTCTTAACACCCTTAAGTGTTGTCTTGGCAATCTCTTTACCATCCTTAGCATCAAGACGTACTGAAACTGTCTGTGTTCCTGCGTCTGTCTGTCTGCAGATTGGTAATACAAGCTTTGTAAGTCCTGCTATATCGCAGTTAGTATAAGCATAACCTTGCTCGTAGCCTGGATACTGTGTATTCTTGCCCTTATTATGTTCATTATCATACAGATAACCGATGTTATGAGGTGTATTCTTTGTTTCTACCTTAGGTACTGCTTCAATAGCATCTGTCTTTCCCTTAGTTGCATCCACTGCATCATTAAAAATCTGTACAGTCATCAACACTTGATGTCCACTCTGTTGCTGTACCTGCATCTGGCTTGTTATTATCTGTGTCACCTGCATCTGGTTTATCTGGTGTTTCTGGTGTTTCCTTATAATTTTCTGCCTTAACTGTATTATCCTTTACAGTTATTCCACTCATAGCAGCCTTCATATTATCTGTGCATGCATTAAGTGAATCCCATGTAGTTCCCTGGAATACAAGGTTATTACAATACTGGATATTATTCCATGCCTTGTTAGTCTTCTTGCTTTCTGCTTTCTTATTATATGATACTGTCTTTACATTGTAGAATACTGAATTGTCACAGCCTATAAGTGTTTCCCAGCCATTCTTGTTCTTATAAGAACCATTAGAACCTACATTACCAAATGTAATATCCTGGAAATACATATTGTGGTGTGAATGTAATGGCTTGCTTGTATTGCCTACAGGGTCAATATCTGCAAGTACCTGTATTGTATTCTGGTTAGCACCATATACTGAAATATTATATGATGCAAAGTTATAGAACTCACCGATTTCAGCATATTCTGTAGATGATGCTGAGTTAGGGTCACCATAGCTTGTTGTAAATACCCAGCCCTGATTAGTATCAGCTACTGCACAGTCGCGCATAGTTATGTTAGCACCGAAACCACCATTAGTAGGTGCTGACTTAAATCTGAATGCCATATCAATATGGTTCATAACTGTATCTTCAAAAGGACATCCTGAATACCATTACCTGTGTGACTTCCTGCTGCAAGACCACCATGACCTTCACGAAGGAAGTTATCAAACATCCATACTCTGAGTTTGTCTGGATTTCTGAATCTCTTGCGCCCATACCAACTGAAGCACCAAAACCTAAGTTATCATCACCTGTATCTGTGAAGTTACCCCAGCAGACTACATTCTGTGAACATCCATATCCAAGACCATCACCGTTGTTACCATCATATGAGAATACCTTTACATTAGTTGTTGCAATATTTCTTGAATCAAGAATATTAACTGAATGGTTAGATGGATTCTCGATAGTGATATCACCAACATAAACATTTTCACAGTTTCTCATAATAAGAAGACTTGAACGTGTTGCATAAGCAAACTTAAGGTCATCTCCTGATACTCCTTCTGTTGCTTTTGGGCTTCATCTGCTGTCTTTGCACTAAATATTGCGTTAAGCTTGGCTTCTTCATATTTACCTGTATTCTTAAGATACTTATATGCTGAATCCTTTGACTGGATACCCTGATAAAATACTTTTACATTACCGCCTCCAACATATCTTGGAAGACCCCAGTTTTCAGTGTCTGTTGGGTCACCTGCCTGAGTATTCTTACCCTTGTTAGATGTATAACCATCTTCATATATAGTTGAACCGGCACCATATTTCCAGCCGTTACCATAAAGAGTACCAGTTCCTGTTACTCTTACGTTCTTGATAGGATTAGACTCATCTGCTGTCATCGCATTAACAAGTCCCCATCCTCTTGTATCTGTGTAGAATGGATACATAAGAAAACCTATCTCGAAATGGTCACTGTTAGGTGATGCCCATAATGTACCATCAACTTCAAGTGTCATATCACTCTTAAGCCATACAGCGCCACTTACGAAAACCTTTCCATCTGTGTTTTCAGGTATAACAACCTTTCCACCTTCTGGACAAGCATCGATTGCTGCCTGAATAGCCTTAGTGTTGCTCTCTATAACTGCATTAATCTCATCGTTGTAAGATGTATATCCTTCTGTTTCAACTGCACCGAAGTCCTTGATATTAACAACCTCTGGTGCCTTTGTTGTTCTCTGCTTTATTTCTTTAGCTGTACCGATTTTTTGCCACTCTCATCTACAGCTACAACTTTAAATGTGTATTCTGTGTCAGGCTTAAGTCCTGTTGCTCTGTATGCATGGATATCTACATTAACCATCTCAACATCGCTCTTGCCCTGTGTATTATAGTAATCATAGAATGATTCCATATACTTTGCTGCCCATGCAGCGTTTACTTTGTAATTCTCTTGCTGTGCCAGCAGGCTCACCGTTTATGTATACCTTATAATCTGCTACATTATCGTACTTTTCCGGCTTCTGCCATACAAGTCCTATACTTGTATCATCATATGCAAGTGTAGGAACCTGTAAATCTGTAATATCGTTTGAACCTGTTGTCTTATCAAATAATGGGCTCTCAAGTTCTTTGTACCGAATGTATCACTTGATATAACATCAAATACATTCTTGTTGACATACTTATCATGTCCCTGTGTTGTTGGCAGCCCGCTGCTCCCGCCGTAGACGGAATGCTAAGTGAACCGACTGTCATAAGTGCTGCTAGTCCCAATGCCGCAACCTTTCTTAATCTTAACATACTTATCCTATCTGCCTTGCGCCTAATACATGCAATTAACATTTAGTTGTAAAACCTTAAGCAAATGTAAACTTATCTTATTAATTATATTCACTCCCAACACTGAATATGCCAATAACTTTTATATAGTATTTTGTTTAAGTAGCTTGAAAATACATCTTTTCACATTTTGTCAATATTATAAAGTTTTATTTTTCTATTTTGTTAAATATGTATAAAATATTCATTTTTAATGCCCTGCAAACGCATATGACATTGTGATTTCCTCTAATAAAAAATTATTCTATTTTTATATAAGTCTGTATACGGATAGTTAGGATAAACTTACTTATGCAGTATATTTATGAATTAATGTATTTATAAATTTCTAATTAAAATATAACTGCTGATATATAATTTTATAGATAATGTTAAAGATTTCTGACTTGTAAAATAAAGTTTTACGTCATCCATTGACAAAGAAGCAAATAAAAGCCATATTCTGTATATATGTTAATGCATTTTTACACAATTATCTAATAAAAACGCTACACATACAGAATATGGCTTTATTATCTATACAACCTTTTAATCCATTTACCACTTAAAATCTTGTTGTAAATATTATTCCTCTTATTGTCCAGTCTGCAAACATACCATACCACACAGCCATAGGTCCCATTCAAAACTCTTATCAATGCAATACCAATGCAACTCTGCATCCCCACATAGTTATAATTGAAGTCATCATTGAAACTTTACATCGCCCGCAGCTCTCATACCATATGCAGGAACAAATGAGAATACCCACACAAGCGGCTTTACAATGGTTATTGCGCCGACCATCTCTATACACATACGGGCACTTTCAGGCTCCATTCCGCCAAGCTTTGTAATGGCTCAACAAGCAGATATACTAACAGACATGAAGCTATTATTCCAAGCTCTGCTATTCCTGCAAGCTTAACCACATAGTACTTTGCTTCTCTTTACGCCCTGCACCGAGTGTCTGTCCTACCACGGTCATAAGACACATACCTACACCGATACCGAATATACCATTAACATTTTCAAGGATATTGGTCATAGCCTGTGCTGCTATGGCTGCTGTTCCAAGTGTTGATACTGTGGACTGAATCGCCAGCTTTCCTAACTGGAACATACTGTTTTCTATACCCGATGGCACGCCTATTGCAAGTATTGACTTTATAAGTCCGAAGTCCGGTCTTATCGCTGCATAGTTATTGACAACTATATCAAGCTTAGGCTTTGACAGTGCTATAAATATAACTACCATACAGAATACTCTTGATATAAGTGTAGATATCGCTGCACCTGATACTCCCATCTTAAACACGAACATAAGAAGTGCATTTCCTGCTACATTAAAACATTGGATATAACTGATACAACCATAGGATATCTTGAATTACCACATGACCTGAATAACGCTGAACCCGCTGAAAACAGTGCTAAAAATGGATAACTGAGCGCTGTAAACAGGAAGTAATCCACCGCATTATCCATAACCGCTGGCTCTACCTGACCAAATATAAGACTAAGGAGTGGTCTTCTGAATATAAGTCCAAGGATTGTTATTGTGACTGCTATAACTGCAACAGTAAGTACAACCTGCCTTGCTGCTTTATTAGCGCCATCTTTATTCTTCATTCCTATATAATGTGAACATACAATAGCTGCACCTGTCGCCATTGCTGAAAAGCTGGACTATCAGGTTATTCACTGAGTCGACAAGTGATACACCCGATATTGCCTGACTTCCTAGATTACTAACCATCATTGTATCAACCATACCCATAAAGGAGTTGAGAAGCTGCTCTACTACGATTGGTATAAGTAAGTGCTTTATTGTGAAACATAAGGTTATGTTTATCAACATCAAATAGTTTTTTCATACTCATAACGTATCCACTTCCATAGTTTATTAAAAGCATCTATCCGGTATACCGGATAACAGCTGCTAATATAAAAGATTAATCCTTTCTTATGGATTAGTCAACTGATACTTATGGATTTATTGTGAGTTTATGCTAATTATGGATTTGTTATAAGTTCTCCCTGCAAAAGCGACCCTGATTAACTTTTCTCTTATCTGGCCACTCTCTCACTACTGTTCAAATACCACTCTTATAGTTGTTCCAGCCCAAGCTCACTATCAAGCTCTATATGCGCATTATCATGCTTTGCAACTATATGCTTAACAATAGCAAGTCCAAGTCCTGTTCCGCCAGTAAGCTTTGAACGGCTCTTATCAACTCTGTAGAATCGTTCAAAGATTCTTTGCTGGTTCTCCTTAGATATACCTATTCCGTTATCCTTAACCTCAACGACAACTGCCCTTTTATTATTATCCCCATAAGCACTGCCATGCACTTCATCACCACTGCTGCCACCATCAGAATAATCCCCGGCTTCACGCTCGTATACAGATACCCATACTCTCCTCCGGATTATTGTATCTTATGGCATTGTCGCATAGATTGTAAATAAGCTCGTCAATCATCTGTCTGTCAGCCATTATACTTATATCTTTACCTGTAAGATTCATTATCACACCATTTTTCTGGGCATTCAGTTCCAGCATCTGGACTGTTGATTTGGCTATTTCATACAGATTAACACTTTCCAAGGCTTCATCAGAGGATGTTGCATCAAGCCTGATATCTTGATAATATCGTTAATAAGAGTGAGCAGACGCTGTGAGCTCTTATGTATTTCTGTTGCAAATCGCTTGGCATCCTCACCACCAGCCATTCCACTTTCTATAAGCTCAGAATAACCCGATATTGAAGTAAGTGGTGTTTTAGCTCGTGTGAAACATTTGCTGTAAATTCCTGACGCATATCAGCATTACGCATAATATCCTCATGCTGCTTCTTTATTGTATTAACAAAGGGTACCAGCTCCTTATACACCTTTATGGAATCCGATGCATCCATATTGTCTGCCAGGAATTCTATAGGCTCTACGATACTCTTTGTAAGCAAATGTGAGCTTATAGAGCTTATCACAAATAGAATAACACACAACAACACAACTACCGGCAACGAGCTTATCATAATGCTTGTCATGCTGCTTACTTCTCTTGATACTCTTAACACATATCCGTTATCAAGCTCAACAGCATAATAAAACGAATTCTTCTGCAGAGTTTCTGACTTTCTTATATCACTTCCATAGCCATTCCTTCTTGCTTGAACAACCTCCGGTCTTTCATTGTGATTCTCCATATCTGTCACTTCAACAAGATTATCTACAACCGCATATCCTCAACATTAATAAATGTGACTCTAAGATTACCGTCATAGCTTTCTATTACCTTCTGCTCATTGATATCGTCCGGATCGCTTACCATTCCCCACGCATCTGCACCAACAAATATATCAACATAATTGCGCATATCGCCTAAAACCTCACGCTTTAATATGTTGTAAAATACTAATGTAGATATTGCCATTGCTGATACAATCGTAACGAATGCAACTACCATGCATTGTATGTTAATTCTTTCTTCATAAGAACTCCTCTTAACCCTTAATGAGCCTCATCATCCATAAAATAGCCCACATTTCTTACTGTCTTTATATAATTACCAGCGTCTCCGAGCTTGTGTCTTAATGTCTTTATATGGACATCCAGCGTTCTGACTCTCCTTCATAATCTGTACTCCATATCCTGTCCATTATATTATCTCTTGTAAGTACAATTCCCTGTTAAGAGCAAGATACTTTAAAAGCTCATATTCCTTGTAGGTAAGTTCAACTGGCTTATCTTCAACATAAGCAACACGCTTCTCATCATCTATGAATAACTGACCTATTCCTATAAGCTTCTCCTCATCAGTTCCACCAGCCCTTCTAAGAACTGCCTTTACCCTTGATATAAGCTCCATAATGCCAAACGGCTTTGTTATATAGTCATCCGCTCCCATATCAAGACCTTTAACCTTATCTATCTCTGTTGTCTTAGCCGTAACCATAATCACAGGAACTCTTCTGGTTTCCGGAACCTGTCTTAACTTTCTTAAGATTTCAAGTCCATCTTCATCAGGAAGCATTATATCTAAAAGAACGAGATCCGAATACGTTCCCTCATCAGCTTATGGAAGTCCTTTCCGCTGGCACACTCTACAACTGTATGCCCTGCATTCTTTAACGCAAAGCCTTCAATTTCGCTTATATTATTATCATCCTCAACTATATATATGTATGCCATATTCATCTTCCTTTCTGTTCTTATACAATCAACAGTAAATGTATATGAGCTTTACGGCTCTACTGCTGCTACTGAAAACTGCGTGTTTCCGGCAGTCTGTATTTATCCTTATAAGCCTTATAATCCTTAGCAAACTGCTGATTATCCTTATTCTTTATCCTGTCAAGATATTCATGTGCATCGAATTCTGACTGGTCACTCTGAATAACATCTACTGCTATATTAGAACAATGGTCTGCTACTCTTTCAAGGTTATTAAGAATATCTGAATGTGCGAAACCAAGTTCAATAGTACACTTACCCTCACGAAGTCTTCTTATATGTCTTGCTTTTAGTTCTACTGCAAGAGTATCTATAAGCTCTTCTAAAGGTTCAACCTTATCTGCCTCATTTTATTATTACTCTTGAAGGCATCAAAGGATATATCTACCGCTTCTCTTACCGCTGAACTTAATATATCAAGCTCAGTCTCTGCCTTGGGTGAAAACTGCATATTCTTTTGTTGCAGTTCTCTTGCCGAGTCACAGATATTACATGCATGATCTGATATTCTTTCGAAATCCCTATACAATGTAACATAACATTAAGCATTTCTGAATCTCTTTTTAGATTCTTCGTACTTATCTTCATTATGTATGTTCCAAGTGCATCCTCATACTTATCTGCCCTTGTTTCAAGTTCTCCTACACGAAGTGCCTGTTCTTCATCATATCCGCCTATAAGCGACATAGATATGAATAAAGACTCACGCGATATATCTGCCATCTTATTAATAACCTGTTTGCAATGCTCTACAGCAAGACTAGGTGCCTCTAGGAATCTGTCATCGAGTAATGCGAATTCATTCCCACTTCTGCTATCCATGATTCTTTTCTCATTGTCGTCCAGCTTAATAGTAGCATATGCCAGTTTCTCCAGCACCTTCTTAAGGGAAGCAGATATGCTGTTGTTATTATGTTAAATGCGGTATGTATTACTGCTATTCCGAATTCCTGTGCTGTCAGGTTTAAGAATGAAAAGTGTATTACTGCATTTAAAGCATAGAATACTATCATAAATGTAACAGTACCAATCACGTTAAAGTACAGATGAATAATAGCAGCTCTCTTACCATTCTTAGTTGCTCCAATACTTGAAAGCAAAGCTGTAACGCAGGTACCTATATTCTGTCCCATAATGATAGGAAGTGCTGTTGCATAGCTTAGTATACCTGTTGAGCATAATGCCTGAAGTATACCTACTGATGCCGATGAGCTCTGGATAATAGCTGTAAACAGCATACCTGCAAGCATTCCAAGCAATGGATTAGAAAATGCTGTAAGTATTGATGCAAACTGTGGCACCTCGGCAAGTGGTGCAACTGATGAGCTCATAGCATCCATGCCGTACATAAGAAGTGCAAAGCCTATCATTATCTTTCCCGGATTCTTTAAGCTGTCCTTCTTTAAAACATCAGAAACACTATACCAACTGCAGCAAGAACTGGCGAAAATGAGGTTGGCTTTAACAGGCTTATGAATATATTACTGCTCTCAATACCTGTAAGACTCAATATCCAGGATGTTATAGTCGTACCTATATTAGCACCCATTATTACGCCAACTGCCTGGCTAAGCTTCATAATACCAGAATTCACAAAGCCTACAACCATAACTGTTGTGGCTGAGGATGACTGTATTACTGCTGTTACGCCAGCACCAAGAAGTACTGCCTTCAACGGATTTGATGTAAGCTTTTCCAGTATTTTTCAAGCTTTCCACCTGAGGCACCAGTTAATCCTTCACCCAACAGATCCATTCCATACAGGAATATTGCTAATCCGCCTATTAATGATAATACACCAAATATATCCATATTTATCCAAATCTTTGTCTGTTTAATCTGACTTCATTTATTCTTTACATTTTGGAGTGTAATTCACGTATATAAATGTTATATGAACCTTATGTAAATTCTGTGTAAATTCTTATCATTAAATTATTATCACTAAATTATTACCATTAAATTATTGTAGTTTTATATTCTCAATTTATTTATCATCTGGATGTTCACCTGTTATTGAGAATATAACCCATTCTGATATATTGGTCGCGTGATCACCTATTCTCTCAAAATACTTTGCAGCCATAAGAAGATCAGATGCCTGCTCACCAACCTCTGCATTCTCGTGTATCATGTTTATAAGCTCCTTCTTTACCTTGCCAAAAGCTCATCTACTATATCATCATGTGCTATAACTTCCTTTGCCTTATCCATATCCTTATTAACAAATGCATCTACACTCTGCACAAGCATATACATAGTTTCCTTAGCCATCTGCTGAATGTGATCAAGTTTCTTGATATAAGACTGGTTGGAAAGCTCAATAGTAATCTCTGAAATATCAGAAGCGTGGTCACCTATTCTCTCCATATCTGTGATCATCTTGAGTGCTGAGGATATAAGTCTTAAATCTCTGGCAACCGGCTGCTGCTGTAAAAGCAGCTTAAGGCACAACTGTTCAATCTCTTTCCTGATGGTCTATCTCTTCATCATAATCAATAACAACCTTAGCAAGCTCTGTATCCTGATTCACAAGTGCCTTTACTGTATCTGCTATTGCCTTTCTATCATTCCACCCATTTCTATAAGCTCATCATTAAGCTGTACTAACTGTCTGTCAAATCTATTTCTCATATTAATCCTCCATTCTTGCGCTGCTTCTTTGCGCATCTCAAGTTTGTGCGAAGCACAAATCTTGCGTGTGAAAAATCTTATTTTTCACACTATCCTCCATTCTATGCACGCTTTCCTGCACATACCTAAGCTGGCGGCAGGTATGCAGCCACAAATCACGTATATTTCTGTATACAAAAATACCTCCACTATAATACAGCTATGTACATAGTGAAGGTTAAATGTTCAATATACCAGCAGCCTGCTGCCAGTATAATATGCCGTGTGTAAATAAGCAGACATTCAGTTTCTGTCCCTGAATATTATGTATCTTCTGTTAAGTGCCCTTAACGCATTCCTGAAAGCCTTGGCTCTCCTAGGATACTTAAACATAGCACCAACCTTATTATACAGATAGAACATGTATACAAGAACCTTGTTAAATGAACCTATCCTGTCCTTGGTTGTATGTCCATATCTTGTGCCACCAACCTTAGGATGATTCTCCTCCTTGTAATATACAATCAGGTCATCAACATTCCTTATTGTTTCAGGGAGCAGCGCATATCCAAGACCTACACAATCACTGCCATGTGCATCACTACCTGCGGTAAGTGGTACTCTCGCTTGCAAATCTTCTGGCATATCTGTTGCTTTTATTACTTCACAGGCATTATAACCTTCAACGAAATCAAAATGTACCATATGTGCAATCTGCTTTGGCTGATTCCAATACATAGTAGAAGCAAAGCTCATAAAGGGTTCTCCATAAGGATGTGCCGGACCTAATATTCCATCGCTGCAATGAACTATATAGATGAGCTTATCAAGCGTTAAACCTTTATATCTTAATAACTCATACACCTCATCAGGGGTATCTGATGGAAGTATGACTATAAAATGTCCAAATTCAAGACTATCATACTCTATACCTCTTAAAACAACGAAATCATCATACTTCTTTCCCGAATTCACATATGCTTCATAACCACCATATGAATCATGGTCTGTTACAAGCATTCCACCGAATCCCTTTACTTCTTAATATCTTAATGTAATCTTCTATATTAACCTTTGCATCTACTGAACCCTCAGCCGTATGACAGTGCATATCAAACTTTACATATTTCATATATCTATAACCATTGCCCTTCTTAATTAGTATTAACTGTTTTATGCCTTATTTATGTTCATTATACTTCCATACTATACTAATAACAAGTGACAAAATATGAAATATCAGCCAAAACGTCCTGTTATATAATCCTCTGTTTTCTTGTTCTTTGGCATTGAGAATAGCTGCTCTGTATTTCCATATTCAATCATTTCTCCTAATAAGAAAAATGCTGTATTATCAGAAATTCTGACTGCCTGCTGCATATTATGAGTAACCATTACAATGGTATACTGATTCTAAGCTCTATTGCCAGGTCCTCTATTCTTGATGTCGATATTGGATCAAGCGCTGAAGTTGGTTCATCCATTAGTAAAACTTCAGGTTCTACCGCAAGTGTTCTGGCAATGCACAATCTCTGCTGCTGTCCACCTGATAAACCAAGCGCTGATTTCTTTAATCTGTCCTTTACTTCATCCCATATAGCAGCCTGCTTTAAGGCTCTCTCAACAATTATGTCAAGATCTGCTTTCTTATGCACTCCAAACAGTCTTGGACCATATGCTATATTATCATACACGCTCTTAGGAAGGGATTAGGCTTCTGGAATACCATTCCAACTCTGTGTCTTAATGTTATATCATCCATATCTGTGAATATATTCTTTCCATCAAGACGTACATCTCCATCTATAGTCACATTATCAACAAGATCATTCATTCTGTTAAGTGTCTTTAAAATGTTGACTTACCACATCCAGAAGGACCTATAAAGGCAGTTATCTGATTCTTCTTAATATTCATATTAATGTCTTTTAATGCGTGAAAAGCCCCATAGTGAAGATTAAGATGACTAATCTCAAACTTATTATCATCGCTGCTGGCTGCTGTAAATGTTCCCGAACTATTAACTGTATTATCCATATATATTCCTCATTTCTATATTTAAAGTTATGTATATATCTTATATACCTTTTCAGACCTTCCAAATATATTGCATCTGATTTATGCCTTCTCCGGCATTCTTCTTATTAATCTTATTGCTTAATATATTGGCACCAATACTGAACGCAAGAACAAGTATAAGAAGTACTGCTGATGCAAGATTCGCAAGATTCTGGTCTTGTCCGTTTACCTGCAGATCCCATATCTGTAGGGAAAGTGTTTCTGCAGAACGGAAAGGATTAAGAGGACACGTAGAAGATGAAAGATCCCAGTTAGACCATCTTATATTCGTGCCTGAGCCTGTTGTATACAGAAGTACTGCTGCCTCACCAAAGCCACGACCTGCTGCAAGAATAACACCTGTCATTATTCTTGGAAGGCAGGCGGGTAATAATACATGGAATATAGCCTGCCAGCGTGTTGAGCCAAGTCCCATACTAGCTTCGAAGTAACCCTTTGGAAGTCCCTTAATAGCATCCTCTGTTGTAGTTGTTATAAGTGGCAGTGTTATTATTGATACTGATAGTGCTCCTGCCATAAGACTCTTATCCATTCCCATAATAACAAGAAATATGAGGTATCCAAAAGTCCTACAACGATTGATGGAAGAGATGAAAGAGTTTCTATACATATTCTTATAAATTTTGTAACAGCTCTCCTTTAGCGTACATAGCAAGATATATTCCCGCAAAGGTTCCGATTGGAACTGTTATAAGCAGTGACAGAAATACAAGATACAACGTATTAAATAACTGGTTTCCTATGCTTCCTCTTCGTGCAAATCTGAACATAGATATATCTGCACCGATAAAGCCTTTAATAATTACATATCCTGCAAATGCAGCTAAAAGAACAAAAAGAATACTGCTATGGCGTAGAATATGACTGTCATTATGCTGTTTTGTGCCTTTGCACGTTTAATTCTATTCATAAATATATGCTCCTTTAATTCTGCTTTGCCGACGTTAACGCACTCTTTTAGAGATGGCCTTAGCTCCTGCATCCTCTGGTTTCTTTCTTGATAATATATGTATAAGGAATATGAATAATAATGATATGACAAACAGAAGTAAAGCAAGTGTCCACAACGCAGTCTTTGTTTCTCCACCTTCCATAGCATTACCCATCTGGGCTGTTATTTCTGTTGTAAGTGACTTAGTTGTAGAGAATATGCTTTCAGGAAGTGCTGTTGTCTGTCCTATAACCATAGCTACTGCAAGTGCCTCACCAAAGGCTCTGGCAAGACCAAGTATTATTCCTGAGAATATGCCTGAGGCTGAAGCTGGTAGTACAATCTTGTATATGGTCTGCCAGCGTGTTGAGCCCATACCATAGGCTCCCATCCTGTAATCCTTAGGAACTGCCCTTATTGCATCTGCTGCAACGCTTGTTATCGTAGGAAATATCATTATTGCAAGCACAAGTCCTGCTGCAAGTATCGAATGTCCTACCTGCCTATGAAATATATCCCTTATAAAAGGTACTAAAACTGTAAGTCCTACCCATCCATATACAACTGAAGGAATTCCTGCAAATATCTGTATTACAGGACGATAGAATTTCTCACCGAACTTAGGAGCAATTTCTGTCATAAATATAGCCGAGCCAAGTGCAAATGGTGTTGCTATAAGCAATGCAAGTCCACATGTACTAAGTGAACCAACTATAAATATCAGTGTACCTACTTTTCTCCACCTTCCATATTATCAACTGGTGCCCAGTCTGATGAAAAGAAATTCTCCTATTGAATGATGGAACTTTAAAACGTTCCAGAGCCCTTATATACAAGGAATCCACCTATTCCCAATGTAATAACTATAACGAACAAGCCACACATTGTAACTATACTCCGCCACAGATATTCCCTGGTAAACATACCTCTCTTACTGTTCATACATTCTCCATTCTAATGTCTGCTATATCACGATTATAGGCAGGCACCACAGATATTATCGTGCCCGCCTCTTTATAATCTCTTATGCAGTATCATTTATCATTGCTAACTGCATTACTATCTGGTCATCAACATATATATTTTACAAGTTAATTAATATTTATGATTAGTGTTCCTTAACTGTCATCTTAGAAGATACGCCGTATCCTAAGGCTTCCATTTTCTTGCCATATTCATCTGACATTATGTAATCAAGGAACTTCTGAGATACTTCATCAGCATTGCCCTTTGTATACATATGCTCATATGTCCATACCGGATACTTTCCAGCGTATGTATTCTCAAGTGTTGGCTCAACATCATCAATTGCTACTGTCTCAACACCAGGATTGCTTACAAGATATGATAAAGCTACATATCCGATTGCGCCCTTTGTTGTCTTAACATTCTGAAAAGTACACCTGAATCATCTGTTTCCATTGACTTATTAGATGCTTCACTTGCACCATCAAGTGCATATTTCTGAAATGTTGCTCTTGTTCCTGAAGACTCAGGACGTGTTATAAGTACGATTGCTTCATCAGCACCACCAACTTCCTTCCAGTTAGTAATCTTACCTGTGAAGATATCTGTAAGCTGTGCCTTTGTAAGATTCTTAACACCTGCTTCTGCAACATCTTTGTTTACGATCGGTGCCATAGTTACAACACATACCTGATGATCTACAAGTGCTGAAGCCTTTGTTGCATCAAGCTTTTCTGCTGCTTCTACATCAGAGTTACCGATATCTACAGTTCCTTCTGATACCTGCTTCAGTCCTTCTCCTGAACCACCTGCATCAATTGTGATATTTACATCTGGATATTTTTCATTAAAAGATCTGCTGCATCATCAGCAAGTGGTTTCAGTGCTGATGAACCGGCTGCTGTTATGCTTCCGCTAAGCTTTTCTGCCTTTGCGCCATCATTTCCGTTATCTGAAGAAGCACTATTACTTCCACAACCAACTAATGCTCCTACCATACATACTGTACTAAGTGCAATAGCTACACTCTTTTTCCAATTAAACTTTCTCATAATCATCCTCACTTTTCCTTCTGACTGCTTATGTCCGATTTATTCAATCCCAACTTCAGTCTGTTCTTCATATTATTGTTTTGTTTTCTTATCAACAAGATACAAGACTAATAATCATAACTGATGTTACGTACCATCCGTTATCAACTTTACCTGTACCTCATTGACAGTTAACAGAATAACAACGGTATGTAAAATGTAATACCGTATGTATGAAAATCTGTGTAAAGTGTTCGTAAATTGAAATAAGGGATAAAAAATATCGCCAGCCATGACCTGACCGACGATACTAAAATTTTATTATTTATCTTTTAACTTAATTTATTTCATTTTAACTTAGCCAATGTTAAAATGCACGTTTTAAGTTATTTTAATTATTGCATGTAATTATTGCAATGCTGCCTTCCTGCTTAATACTCTATATTCAATAAACTTTTCTAATATAAACAGGCAGCCTATAATCAAAGGCATACATACGCTAATATCAAAAGTATCCGCCCTGATTATCCGGGTCTATTACTCTTACAAATATAGCTGCCATCTGTCCTGTTATAACGAAAGGTGCTACTATACGTGCTGTTAATATAAGCTTTACACACCTTAACACTGATACATCCACAGGGATGTACCTGTATTTTCAAATATATTAACGCTCCTTCCGTTTTCTCTCACATATGACACATATGCAGTCACGCCCTGATATACAACAAATATAAATACTGTCAACGAAATAATAACCCTCTTATCGTCTGATGAATAATCATACTTAAAACCAAACATAGCTGACATAAATACACTAAAAATCAAGCCAAGATAAATAGCTATATATGTCCCTTTTGTTTCTTTTACCATACGCTTTTCCAGTTTTCCCGTTCTGCTTTTAGCAGCATTCTTATGTCTGTATCCATATACGCCCTCTTTTCTGTGCTTATTTTTTACAGTTTCTTTTGCCATTTTTGCATATTCTACATGACACATATCTGCATCATTCTATATACCTTCCCTAAGTGAATATCTCCCTCTTCCACATCCATAATATAATCAGCTATCTTGGAAATGTCTTCATCAAGATGTGTTGCCATAAGAATAGTCATATCATATTCAGCTATGAATTCCTGTAATATCTTTAGAAAATCATCTCTGAATACAGGGTCAAGATTGGCAGTCGGCTCATCCAGTAATAACACCTGCGGTCTGTATGCTGCTGCAAATGCAAGCTGATACTTAAGCATTTCTCCTGTTGACAGATTTCCTAAGCTTCTGCCTGAATTAATATTCAGATTTTTAAGCATTTTACGATATTCACCGCTGTTCCAGTTTTTATAAAATGGTGCATACAGCCTTTCATTTTCATATGCATCCTCTTCCATAAAAATGTTCTCTCCTGCGAAACAATGCCTGTTATATTTTTATCTGTGTTCTGTTCTTTACCACATCAATGCCATCTATGTAAATATTTCCCTGCATTTTATCATACATCCCAAGAAGCATACGAAGCATTGTTGATTTACCTGCTCCGTTATCTCCCTGTATGCCCACGATATAGCCTTTAGGAATATTTATAATTGCCGGCTTTATAGAAAACTTTCCTAACTTTAACGCTGCATTTTCAATTCTTATTATAATTTCTTCCATCACTTTTCCCCAGCACACGAACCATATCAATCACATCCTCAAGGTCATGCCCGCATTGACACATTCCTCTAAAATATCTGACATACGATTTTCTATATTCATCATCTGTTTTTCTCTTAAATGGTCATTTTTCTGCTCGCATACATAAAATCCCTTCCGGGAACAGACTCAATAACGCCTTCCTTTTCCAGCTCCTCGTAGGCACGCTTTGTTGTAATAACACTTACAGCAAGCTCTTTTGCAAACACTCTTATGGACGGCATGCCTTCCCCGCCTTAAGCTCACCATTTATCACCGCATCCCTTATCTGATTGACAACCTGTTCATATATTGGCATATTTACTGTATTTGAAATAACTATTTTCATATATAACCTCTATTATATTTTAATATACGCAGCAATACTGTCTAGTTCTTACGCTTTATATGCCGCTATAAGTGTACTTTTCCTTCATCTGCCACTTGTATTCCATGAATACACAGGCAGCTTCTCTGACATATTCGTAATCTGCCATACTGCTAAACATTCTATCCTGATACTTTATCCTGCATACCAGAATAAGAATCACAGAACTTATTAAAACCAATAAGACAATAATTATATTAACGCTCTCTGTACCTGCTGTCTTATCTGTCTGTACAGCCCCAAAAACATTAATATCATAACAAGCTTTAAACCAACTGTTGACCAGTATCTATACACACTATTTTTAACTATGTATATTGAAAATGTATTGCTATACAGCAGACTTGCTGATAATATAACTTCACTTAAACACACTATGACCGAAGATATATTTCCCCGCATATATTCTATGTATCCAAATGGTAATACCAAAATAATAATTAACCACATATACATAGCAAAAACTTATACCTCTGTCCCTTCCTTATAAGTTCTTTTCTCTGTTCTTTGGTATACGGCGCAATATACATATAATCAGGAAGCACAAATACACTTAATCCTGCTGCAATCTCCGGCTTACACGTCACAACTAAAACAAATTCAAGGCATATATATACTTGTAACTACTGACCTGAAAAACGACCAGCACACTACTGCAGTTAACGAAATAATAAGCGAAACAAAACTACTTATTAAGATATTTTTCTGCAATAACTTCGGCATTTTCTCCTCCTTTTACAAAATAATACATAAACTCCCTGATATCAGGTATGTGTTTTTCCAATCTATCGTCTATTCTGTACCACTCTGAATTAACTACCATGGCACTTGTGCTGTAAGTGTTCTTCTCCTTATATACAACCACTTCATCCGGTATAAGGTTACACTTATAATCCTCACCAGTAACAATCCTGAAACGCTCACACATTTTATAGCTTTCTGTATAAAATAACATTCTCCCCTTCTGCATATACGCAATATAATCGGCAATCCGGTCAAGCTCTTCCGTTATATGTGTCGCTATAAGTATGCTTTTTCCCCATCTGCTACAAGATTCGTACATAGCTTAAGGAACTTTTCCTGAAATGCTTATCAAGCCCGGCAGTCGGTTCATCAAATAAAACAGCTTAGCATTATGTGACAGTGCAAATGCTAACTGTGTCCTTGTTTTCATTCCCTTGGAAAGCTTCTTATATTTCTGTTTTATCAAGTCCGAATTCTTCAATATAATTAAGATACAATTCCATATTGAAGCTATGATATAACTGTCCATAGAACTTTCCTATCTGCGATAATCTCATATTTCCGTCAAAAGCCGTCATCCGCAAATACTATTCCAAGCCTTTCCTTGGCTGCTGCCTCATTAAGCCGCATATCACAGCCGTCTATCACTATACTTCCTGATGAACTGTAAAGTCCCATAAGCGCACGCATAAGCGTTGTTTTGCCTGCTCCGTTTTCACCAATCACCCCACATATATGTCCTTTTGGAATATAAAAGTTATATTATCAAGGAGATATGAATTGCTGTCGGATTTATTTTATTAAGATTACTGACTTCTAACATGTAGCGTCCCCTGTCTTTTGGTAGTTTATAAACTGTGCATATACTGTATATGTTAATATATACAGTATATACACATCTTTGTCAAGAGAATATTATCTTATTAAAATCTCCTGGCTTTACGCTAGCTGGTAGTAACGAGCCATATTCTTCACCAGCCTTTGACTTATTAAAGTCTTCTTTTATCTTCTTCTGCAATTCAGGAGATTCTATTACTCTTAATGCTGCCTGTGCAAGGATACCTGCTGCCCTGTGCATACCCTTATACGCTATGCTGCTTTTTCCTGTGCAACTACTGACCAGCCATGCATAGTGCTGTCCTTTGCCATAGTTGTTACTGTTATTGAACCCGTAGGAGCTATCCAGCTTACATCTGCAACATCAGTACTTCCTATTGGAATACTTTTTCTTTCCTTTTCATATGAAGCATCTATATTATCTTTTAAATCATATTCCTTAGAATTAAACTGGCTTGCATATTTATATTCCTCATCTGTGTATTCTACTAAAGGACTATCTATTATGCTGTCCTCCATAACCATATCCATTGCAGGAACTGATAGAAAATCTGCATATTCGCTGACAACTCTTATATCAACCTTCGTTTCTGTCATAAGCGCTGCCCTCTTGCCACGTCCGATACTCTTTCTATAAGCTCCTTAACATACGATGCCTTGGGAGCACGTAATGCATATAAAAGTGTTGCCTTATGTGGAACTATATTCGGTGCACTTCCACCTGCATTAAGATATGCATAATGCATCCGGCTGTCCGTTTTAACATGCTCTCTTAAATAATTAACTCCCACATTCATAAGCTCGCATGCATCAAGAGCACTCCTTCCATCCTCAGGACAAGCTGCTGCATGTGAACTTTTTCCTGTAAAGTCATATATAACCCTGACATTAGCAAGTGTTTTATTCATAATTCCTGTTTCAAACATTGGGTGCCATGCATAAGCAAAATCAACATCATCAAAACAGCCTTCTCTTACCATAAATGCCTTTCCTGCACCACTCTCCTCAGCAGGACAGCCATAATAACGTACAGTAGCCTTTATATTGTTCTCTTCTATATATTGCTTTATAACACAGGCAGCCTCCATAGCACCTGTGCCTAGGAGATTATGTCCACATCCATGTCCTGCTTTGCCCTCTTCTATGGCATTCTCATATGGGCAGTCTGCATACTGGCTTAGTCCAGGAAGTGCATCGAATTCTCCTAAGAATGCAATAACCGGCTTTCCTTCTCCTGCTTCTGCAACAAATGCTGTCTTAATTCCAGCTATTTCCTCAGTTAACCTGAAGCCTCTTTCCTTAAGAAACTCTATTTGTATCCTTGAAGACTGGAATTCCTGATATCTCGTTTCAGGATGCTCCCAGATTGCATCACTTACTTCCTCAAACTCCTTAGTATGAGCTTTAAGAATTTCATTTAATCTTTCATTCATATTGATTCCTCATTTCTATTCTTTTTGCAAATTGTATCAGCTGCTAATACGCTTTAATATTATACATAAAAGCAAAGTACGCCTGTATCAATACAATACAAAGTGTCTTTGCTTTACTGCTATAAAAATATATAATTAAAGTATTATATACGCATATATATCCTACGCTCAAGAACTAATTGCTTAAGCATTTACACATCCGCCGGATTGACATGCACCATAATGTGTTTTACCTTCGGAAAGCTTTTCTCTATATCATCATGAACCGATTCTGCTATTGTATGTGCCTTGCTTAATGTATATGAACCATCTGTTGATATCTCTAAATCCACATATATTTTATTTCCAAATATACGCGTCTGAAGCATATCTATTCCTAATACATCCTCATGCTTCATAACACATTCTCGTATATGGTTTACAGTATCATCATCACAGGCGTGATCCACCATCTTGTCGATTGCATCTTTGAAAATATCAGAAGCAGCCTTTACGATAAATACAAATATTATCAGACTGGCGATTGAATCCATAATAGGAAAGCCTAATCTTGCACCGGCAATACCTATAAGTGCTCCTATTGATGAAAACGCATCGGAACGGTGATGCCATGCATCTGCCATCAGTGCACTTGAATCTATCCTTTTAGCATTATATCTTGTATACCAATACATAGCTTCCTTACTTACTATTGATACAATAGCTGCAACAAGTGCAAGAATGCCTGGAACTACTATGTTGTTATAATCTCCGCTGGTTATATTTTTAAGTGCAGCAGCTCCTATTCCAAAGCCTGTTATAAAAGCACCATAGAAAGTACTATCGCAGCAACACACTCTAAGCGTTCATGTCCATAAGGATGCTCTTTGTCAGGTTTTTTTGATGCGAGTCTGATTCCAATAATAACTACAAATGTACTGAATACATCTGATGCGGAATGAATGGCGTCACTGATCATCGCATTGGAATGTGCTATAAAACCTGCTATAAGTTTCATAACTGACAGCAGTATATTACCAATAATTGTTACGAATGATACCTTATTAGCTACTCTCTGAATTCATCATCCGATACAATTCCATTCTGTACCCCAGCTTTAGCCCTAATTCTTCCTGAAACATTTTCTTTCTTTTCATAATAATCTCCATTTCTACGCATTCCTTCTGCGCATATATGTTATATATATATACCTATGTATGTAACCCTGTAACACTAAGATATGTGGGAGTTGTATGCGAAATGCATATAATAATAAAGATATAAAACACCCACGAATCAGTATTAGCAACTACTGTCCCGCGGATGAAAGATTCCACTGTCACGCGTGTGACCCGACTCCAGGATTATACAATAAGCTTAGTTAAAAATTGTTATATATGATAATCTCGGTCTGCTCAGTTTGTACTGTAGATTTATATGCAGTGCAAAGAGTTTATTATTGTATATCACGCGTATATATTGTTTGTCAAGTATAACATTATTTATTGTAATCTAACTTTGTTTGATTACATTTATCACCCATTTATCAATCTATTTATCGACAAACTTCACTTGAATAAAATATATATTAACCGGCAATTATAATTCTTATCGGCAAAATATCCCGCATATTTATGGCATGAAAAGTTGAGATATTTTGCCGGTAATGATATAATAATTCCTGTTAATAATTATGATGGAGGTGAATACAATGTATCTAAATGTCAAAGAAACTGCAGAGAAATGGAAAATTTCCGAAAGAAGTGTACGAAATTATTGTTCACAGGGTAAGATACCCGGCGCTATTATTGACGGTAAATCATGGAAAATACCCAAAATGCAGTTAAACCAGTCAGAAAGAAAAGAAACGCAATGATACCCAGAGATTTACTTACCCGTCTTACTATTGAAAAGAATCCGGAATTTCCGGTGGAATATACCATAAAATTCAAATTGATTTAACTTATAACTCCAATCACATCGAAGGCAGCCGGCTTTCACATGACCAGACAAGATATATTTTGAAACTAATACAATAGGCATACAGAATGAAACCGTCAATGTTGACGATATAGTTGAAACCGCTAATCATTTTAAGTGTATTGACTTAATCATTGATTTAGCCAACTATCCTCTAAGTGAATCTCTTATCAAGCAGCTTCATCTGATATTAAAGTCAGGTACTTCTGATAGCAGGAAATCCTGGTTTGCTGTCGGTGATTACAAAAGGATTGAAAATGAAGTCGGTGGCATGCCAACTACAAAGCCTGAAAATGTATGCAAAGAATTAAAGGTTTTACTTAAAAGTTATAATAATATAAAGCAAAATCTCTAAAAGAAATAATTGAATTTCATTATGAATTCGAAAAATACACCCATTTCAAGATGGCAATGGTCGTGTTGGCAGATTAATTATGTTTAAGGAATGTCTTCGCAATGGCATAACTCCATTTATTATAGAAGATGATATAAAGGAATTTTATTACCGTGGATTAAAGGAATGGAAAAACGAACAGGGATATTTAGTTGATACCTGTCTTACCGCTCAGGACAGATTTAAGACTTATCTTGATTATTTTGGCATTGAGTATAAAGATTAATAAAATTAGTGGATGACAAAACTATTTCTGTCATCCACTAAGTTGATTTACTTTTAATAGTTTCTAATAAACCATTCTTAAACTGATTACTTTATAAGGCTTTCCTTAATCTTTACAACTGCCTTATGAATGTTAACTGGTTCATCCATTGTGCAGTTAGGACGATGAATATCATTAGTAAAGTATACTGTGAATTCACCTGGATGTAATGTTACGAACTGCTCGTTCTCTACATCTGCGTAAAAATATTATCCTTACCTGCTGGTTCTTCACCTGTTACGCCTGGAAGAAGTGGTGCATAGCCCTGTACTTCCTTTCCTGTGAAAAGATACTGGATATCGATGTAATTTCTGTGGCTTTCTGCACGCTTATTCTCAACTGGAGCTGTTGTCTGGTCCTGAATAAGTACGAAAATGTTATCTCCATCAAGCTCGTATCTTCCTACTGGAAGCTCTGCTGTTTCTGGCTTTGCAAGAAATTCTAAAGCTGTAGCAATAGCTGCTGGATACTGATAATTTCCTTTTTGGCATTAAGTGATGCATAAATCATTGTTAATAAAACCCCTTTCGTATCTGTTTATAAATTTATATATAAACTGTAGCACTATATCCTACAACTTTCAACACTTTTCTATTATTATTCCTGAATAGCCTTAAATGCTTCATCAAGGTCTTCGATGATATCATCGATATTTTCTGTACCAATTGATAGTCTTATTGTATTTGGCTTAATACCCTGGTCGAGAAGTTCTGCTTCGTTGCACTCTGAATGAGTTGTGCTTGCTGGATGTATAGCAAGTGATTTCACATCCGCTACGTTTGCAAGCAGTGAGAATAACTCAAGATTATCAATAAACTTCTGGGCTTCTGCTGCTCCACCCTTGATCTCGAATGTGAAGATAGATCCACCGCCGTTCGGGAAATATTTTTTGTATAACTCCTGCTGCTCAGCATTAGTTGAGATAGATGGATGGTTAACCTTTTCTACTAATGGCTGGTCCTTTAAGTACTGAACTACCTTTAATGCATTTTCAACGTGTCTTTCTACACGAAGTGACAGTGTTTCAAGTCCCTGAAGGAAAATGAATGAATGTATAGGTGAAAGTGTAGCACCTGTGTCACGAAGCAGGATAGCTCTGATATATGTAACAAATGCAGCTGGAGCTGTATCCTTAGCAAAGCTAACACCATGATATGATACATTTGGCTCTACTAACCATGGGAACTTATCCGCTGCTGCAACCCAATCAAACTTACCACTATCCACGATTACACCACCAAGTGTTGTTCCATGTCCGCCGATGAATTTTGTAGCAGAGTGTACAACAATGTCTGCTCCGTACTCGATTGGTCTTACAAGATATGGTGTTGCAAATGTATTATCCACTACAAGCGGAATCTTATGTGCATGAGCAATGTTAGCAATTCTTTCGATATCAACTACATCTGAGTTCGGGTTACCAAGTGTTTCAATCTGGACTGCCTTTGTGTTAGGTCTGATAGCTGCCTCAATAGCATCATAATCAAATGGATCTACGAATGTAGCTTCAATTCCATAATCTGGAAGTGTATGTGCTAAAGGTTGTATGTACCACCGTAAATATTCTTGGCTGCTACAATGTGGTCGCCTGCATGTGCAAGTGCCTGGAAAGCATATGCAAGTGCTGCTGCTCCGGATGCTACTGCAAGTGCTGCTGTACCTCCTTCAAGTGCTGCAATTCTCTGCTCAAACACATCCTCTGTCGGGTTTGTCAGACGTCCGTAAATGTTACCTGCATCCTTAAGACCAAATCTGTCAGCAGCATGCTGGCTGTTGTGGAATACATAAGATGATGTCTGATAAATAGGTACTGCTCTTGCATCTGTCACTGGATCTGGCTGTTCCTGTCCTACGTGTAACTGTAATGTTTCAAACTTAAGATTTCTGTCTTCGTAATGTTTCTTTGCCATAATAATGTCCTCCGAATAAAAGTTATTTGCATACCCTTTTGGTATGTTGTTCTGTCGATGACATTATAATACACTCTTTAACCTAGTGGGTCAATAGTAGATATTATTCCTAATATTTATTAGCCGTTATAGTTTTGCCTATAACATTTGTATACTACCTATTACCAGTATATTATGCTCACTTTGTAATGATTTATCCGCTGTTTAAAGACACTAAGCTTACAACATGCATATACTTATCTTACACATCCAATAAGCTCATTAACATCAGCAACCCCATTACGTGCGCAGTAATCTCTTATGCCGTCAACAACCTTGATTGTTGTCAATGGGTCATTGAAGTTAGCTGTACCAACAGACACCATAGTTGCACCAACCATAATGAACTCAAGCGCGTCCTCTGCACTGGCAATTCCGCCCATACCTATGATTGGAAGCTTTACCGCATTGGCCACCTGATATACCATCCTTACTGCAACCGGCTTGATAGCTGGACCTGAAAGATCCTGTCTTATTGGCAACTGCAAATGTTCTTCTGTTAATATCTATCTTCATACCTGTTATAGTATTTATAAGTGACACTGCATCAGCGCCGCCTGCTTCTACAGCCTTTGCCATCTCTGTTATATCTGTTACATTAGGGCTTAACTTCATAATAACTGGCTGCTTTGCCACCTTCTTGACCGCCTTTGTGATACGCTCTGCCATAGCTGGAACCTGTCCGAAGGCTATGCCACCCTCTTTGACATTAGGGCATGATATATTGATTTCAAGCATATCTACCGGCTGCTCACCTAATTTTTCAACAGCATCTACATAATCTTCCTCTGTTTTTCCACAAACATTTACAATTATACGTGTATCATACTGCTTAAGAAATGGTATATCTCTCTTAACAAATGTATCAAGACCCGGATTTTGAAGTCCTATGGCATTAATCATACCACCATAGGTTTCTGCAATTCTTGGTGTAGGATTGCCCGGCCATGGTACATTAGCAACACCTTTGGTTGTCACTGCACCAAGCTTACCCAGGTCTACATATTCACAATATTCCATACCTGAACCAAATGTTCCTGAGGCTACTGTTACAGGATTGTTGAATTCTACACCTGCGATATTCACTTTCATATTGACATCAGCAGGACTGATTGGATTAACTTTAGCTGCCATTATAATTCTACCTCCTTAACATCAAACACTGGTCCTTCTTTACATACTCTCTTGTTATTAACCTGTGAATGTTCATCTTTTTCTGTAGACTTGCATACACACGCAAGACATGCACCTATTCCACACGCCATCTTTTCCTCTAATGATACATAGCATGGGATGTTATTGTTTACAGCATATTCCTTAATCGCACGAAGCATAGGAGTTGGTCCACATGCAAATATTACATCTCCGGTAATGTTATTTTCTCTTACTGCATCAAGAACATTTCCTTTAGTTCCAACACTTCCATCTTCTGTTGCAACTGTTACATGTGCATATTCATCAAACTCTGATTTTAAGAAAAGCTGTCCATCTCTGTAGCCTAATACCGCCTCTGTATCGCATTCAAGCTGCTTTGCAAGCTCAAGCATAGGATAATACCTATACCACCGCCGAAAAGAATAGCTTTCTTAACTGGTCTGTGTTCCTGCTTAAATGTGCATACACCATCCTTACATTCGTGAACTGCAACATTTTCTACCTTATCAAATATAGCCTTTATATCATATCCGTTACCAAGTGGTCCCTGTATATCAAGTGTCTGTCCGGCGCTCATCTGTGAGAACTCTTTAGTTCCCTTCCTGCTATACGGTATACTATTCTTAACTTATCGCCGTCTATTCTGCATATACTTATTGGACGTGGGAGCAGTCTTGAACCATCGTTTGAATATACTGATATAAACTGTCCCGGTCTTGCCTCTCCTGCTATCTTTTCTGTCTTAAGCCACATCTCATATACGCCGTCTGCAAGGCAGGATGTGCTTATTATAGTGACATTCTCTCTGTATGACATATTATTTCCTCATTTCTGTATATTTTTGTAACTATGTTACTTTTGTAGCTGGCTTTACCACTTAATTAAAATATCCGTAATATTACTCAGCTACTTTTATTTGCATCACTATATACCACATTTCCATTACATATAGTGTATTTTATTTTACCATAAAGCTCATCACCAATAAAAGGACTATTGGCAGCTTTTGATGCAAAGTTTTCACTTACAACCCATTTTTCATCTGGAGCATAGATTACTATATCGGCAGCTCCGCCTTCTTTGATATATCCCTTATCCATCTTATAAAGCTTTGCAGGATTAATAGTCATCTTTGAAAGAAGCTCTTTCATCGTAAGCTTTCCTGTCTTTACAAGATTAGTTACGCCCAGTGCTAAAGATGTTTCAAGTCCTATCATTCCGCTAGGCGCTGCCTTGAATTCCTTAGCCTTTTCCTCCCTGCTGTGAGGGGCATGGTCTGTTGCGATTATATCAATAGTTCCATCCGCAAGAGCTTTTATTATAGCCTGTCTGTCCTCCTCTGTTCTTATAGGTGGATTAACCCTTGCAAGTGTTCCCTTTTCAAGCACAATATCTTCTGTTAATGAAAATGCTGTGGTGTTGCCTCTGCATGGACATCTGCACCCAATCTCTTTGCTGTACGCACAAGTTCAACTGACACTGCTGAACTTATATGCTGTATACATATAGTTGCGCCTGTTTCAAGTGCAAGCATACAGTCCCTTGCAACCATAATATACTCTGAAAGTGCTGGTGCTCCGCCCAATCCTAACTTATCCGATATAGCGCCTTTGTTAATTCCCTGCTGTTCTATAAATGCAGTATTTTCCTCATGGAAGCTTAGTGGCATATCAAGCTTCTTTGCCTCTTCCATGGCTTTCTTTACTAACAGCTCATCCTTAAGTGGTATTCCATCATCTGTAAAACATATGCTCCTGCCTCTTTAAGACTCTTAAAGTCTGTGAGCTCTTCGCCCTTAAAGCCTTTGGATATCGCTGCTGCTGAATATACATTTATAGGTGTGGTTTTCCCCTTATCCAGAACATACTTAAGTGTTTCAACATTGTCTATCACAGGCTTCGTATTAGCCATGCACATAACCGTTGTGAAGCCGCCTGCTGCCGCAGCCTTAGCTCCTGTTTCAATATCCTCCTTATATGTAAAGCCCGGATCCCTGAAATGTACGTGTGTATCAACCAGCCCCGGCGCAACTATCATTCCTTTGGCATCTATAACCTGCTCATAATTACTGTCAGATGTCTTATTATTCTTGTTATTACTATTACTTTGATTATTATTCTGCGAAGCTGCATTGTCATAATCACCATCCAGACATCCAATCTTCTTAATAATTCCATCTTCTATGACAATATCTGCATAATCCTCAAAACCACTTGCCGGGTCGATTATGTATCCGTTTTAATTAATATCATACTTAATGCTCCTTTCCCGTTATAAATGTATCATTATGTTTAACTAATTGCTTACATATTCTGTCCTTGTTCCCGGATATATTGATATAAGCATATTCTTTATCTCATCATCATCTTTAAATACTTCCATCCAGACAGAAAAAGCCACTCGATTTTGCAAGATTTATCATTAACTCCAGATAAACCCTGCGTTCATCAACTCCTTTTATAGACTTTAATCCCTCTCTGCCTGATATTGCATAATTTCTTGCTTCATTTCTTTTCGCAAATCTTTTATCCCTGTCTTTAGGTGTAACCGGATAATTATCCAGCTTTAAAAGATTGAATAAATTCTCTGCTTTCTCTCTTTCATTTATATCTTTTGTTTTAAGTATTCTTCATTTAATCTTGGCAAATCTTCATCATACAAATATGCATGAAATGTATCATCTTTATCTGGCCAGATATATTTTTCTTTATCTCCCTTTTTACATAAATGCCTTTACGTGTATTGCAGTATTTGCAGGAAAGTAACAAGTTATCCCATTCAAGTTCCTGACCGCCTCTCGACTTTGCCTCTTTATGTTCAACTTCAGGAGCGTGGCTAATATCCATTTCGCAAAAGAGCAGTATGTGCCAAGTCTTTGCTCTAAATATGGTTCAGCATCCCTATAATGCTTATATTCTACTGGCTTTTGTCCTTTATTCACTGGTCGCATTATTCTTCATCTCCGCTTTTTCTCTAAATACTTTAACTGCATCCATGCATTATAAGCTGGATTATCACTATATCTGGCAGATAAAGTATCCAGCCTGTCCTTCAACTCTTCTATATCTTCATTTGATGCTGCATTTTTAATGCCTTAAAATATTTCTCTGCCGCCTCATACATTTCAACTTTCTTTTCACTATATTGTGCAATCTTAACATTCATAACATCTTCTGCTATGTCTTCAATGCTTTGTCCTGAATATTCCTCATCAAGAATTGAGTCCAGTGTAATAAGTTCACCCGGCTCTAATGACTGTATAATAAATGGTGAATGTGTAGCGCATATAAACTGGACTTTAGGAAATAGTTCTTTTAATATATCTACAATTCTTCTCTGCCATGTTGGATGAAGGCTCAAATCTAATTCATCTATTACAACTATTCCCGGAGTTAATATTAAAGTATCTTTTCCGAGATATGGATTAAGAATACACATTTTAGTTGCTATATCTGTAACTATTTTAATTACATTTCGATAGCCATCACTTAATGCTGAAAAATTAATAACTGTACCATCTGTATTTTGACCGCAATCTCTCCGTACCTTGAAGAATATAATACCTGTTGTCCTTCACTCAATTCTTCTTTTAAACTATATCTTACAGCATTCATAATAACTTCATAAGCTGGTAATGGAATTCCATCATTTTCCTCAGCGGCAAGATTACCAAGCAGTTTTATATATTCAAATGATGTCTGATTTCCTCTTTTAGGGTCAAGACATCTTTGATAAGCATCAGTTCTTGCCGGAATTTTTGACATTTCACCTGTCCTGTTTTCGTTCCACAGTCTTGCAGAACTTAAGTACAACACTAAAGGATATATCTGTTCATTATCTGAACCATCGGCTGCTTTTATTGCTTTCTCCCATTTTTCAACATCATCACGCATTGGATTTTTCCGATAAATTTTGTTCGTCCGCCTTCTTTTCAAGACTTCTTACACATTTCTTAACAGACTTATCCCACATAAACTGACTTGTTATCTTACATGGATATTGCTGTATGGATGATGTTACAGCAACATTTTTACAGGTTTTAATGATTTTTAATACATCGGCATCCGATATATTATGACTATATCTGCTTGGTACATATTCCTTAAATGCTGCCAGATATGCTCCTAAAATAACTGTTATTGCCTCCAATAATGAAGTTTTTCCAGATGCATTTTTACCAATAACTACATTCATTCGTGGATTAAATTCATAGGTTATGTCCTCAAACTTTCTAAAATGAAATAGTTCTATATTTTTCAAGTAAAACTGTTCCATACAACCTCCACATTTATAATTTATAAAAACTTTATAATATTAGAAAGCGGCTTTACCAGCGATTACAACTGATACTGCCGCTTTATATATTATAGTTACTATCTACTTTCCAAGTGCTCCATTAATATCTGCTATCATATCAAGTGCTGCCTGTCTTGATGCCTCACCAAAGTTCTTATCGCCAAACTTTGCATACTCTTCCTTCTTGTATGCTGCAATAATACCTCTTGAGCTGTTTACAATAGCACCAAGTCCGTCTGGATTAAAGAAGGCTGCAAGGTCTTCTGCCTTTCCACCCTGTGCGCCATAACCCGGAACTAAGATATATGCCTTAGGCATAACCTTTCTTAAAGTCTTGCCCATCTCTGGATATGTAGCACCGACAACAGCACCTACATTGCTGTATGTATCACCCATACACTGGCTTCCCCACTCGTCAACCTTTTGCACCTACATGCTCATAGAGTGGCTTGCCATCAATAAGCTGGTCCTGAACTCACCGCTTGATGGATTAGAAGTCTTAACAAGTATGAATATACCTTTATTCTCTTCCTGACACACCTTGATAAATGGATTGATACCATCTGAACCAAGATATGGATTAACTGTTACAAAATCTTCATCGAAAGGAGTTAAAAGCTTAGAGCCTACCTTAACCTTTCCAAGGTGTGCTACTGCATATGCTTCTGATGTTGAGCCAATATCACCTCTCTTAACATCACCTATTACAACCATATCCTTCTCGTGGCAATAATCAACTGTCTTCTTAAACACCTTAAGACCTTCTATGCCAAATTGTTCATACATAGCAATCTGTGGTTTAACTGCCGGAACTATATCATATATATTATCAATGATAGACTTATTGAACTGCCATATAGCTTCTGCTGCTCCTTCCAAAGATTCTCCATACTGCTCAAATGCTGCTGCCTGAATATGTTCAGGAATAAACTTCATCATAGGGTCAAGTCCAACAACTACTGGCGCATTAGTCTTTACAATCTTATCTACTAACTTGTTTATCATAAGATAATATCTCCTTAATTATTTTATTATTTGGACAAAATACACTTACTCTGACCTGCATACATCAATGCCCATACTATTCTACAACTTTGAACATCTTTATCAATAATAACTTCCGTTCCATTGTTATTAGAATACACAACCTTGCCTGCAACTATAGTATATCTTACCTGTCCTGATACCTTCTTTCCATCAAAGGTGTATTGTGTCCTTTAGATGCAAATGTGTTGCTGTCTATAACATACTCTGCATCCGGGTCAATTATAGTTATATCTGCTGTCTTTCCGACAAGAAGTGTACCCTTGTCAATTCCTATAATCTTAGCCGGTGTATAACTCATACGTTCTGCCATCTGAAGTGGTGTAAGTATACCCTTCTTAACAAGCTCTGTCATAGTGAGTGCTACCGAAGTCTCAAGACCTGTTATGCCAAAAGGCGCTTCTACAAAGCCTCTCCTTCTCAGTCTTATGATGAGGAGCGTGGTCTGTTGCTATACAGTCTATAATTCCACTCTTAAGCCCCTCTATAAGCTTATCCACATCCTTCCTTGTACGAAGTGGAGGATTCATCTTAAAGTTGGCATCGTCCTCTGTTATGGCATCCTCTGTGAGAGTAAAATGATGTGGAGTAACCTCTGCTGTTATATCCATACCTTCCTTCTTGGCATCCTCTATCATACGTACACTGTCATATGTTGAGCAATGGCATAGGTGAAGCTTAGCACCTGTATTTTTGCAAGAAGTATATCTCTTGCAACAATTATATCCTCAACTGCATTCATGATTCCATAGAAGCCTAATTCTCTTGCATGATTACCGGCATTCATGACACCACGTGCTGCAAGATTCTTATCCTCACAATGTGCAAACACTGGAATATCAACTTCTGCTGCAAGTCTCATAGCCTGTCTTGCTACTCTTGCATTCATAACCGATCTTCCATCCTCACTCACAGCTACCGCACCTGCCTCTTTAAGATTCTCAAAATCTGTCAGATACTCTCCATCCTGACCTGCAGTTATAGCTGCTATAGGAAGGATATTGATATCAGTAACCTCTTCTGCCTTATTCCTGATATACTCTACCATCTCTACACTATCTATAACCGGCTTAGTGTTTGGCATAGGGCATACAGTTGTAAAACCGCCTCTTGCTGCTGCTCTTGCACCTGTTCTTATAGTTTCCTTATGTTCAAAGCCTGGTTCCCTGAAATGCACATGAATGTCTATAAGACCTGGCATGACAAAACAGCCTTTAGCATCTATTATGCTATCTGATGCATCATCAATATCTTTAGCAACCTTTTCAATTATACCATCTGTTACAAGAATATCCTTAACTTCGTCTGTATTACTTGCAGGATCAATAATTCTACCATTCTTTATCAGCATTTTCATAATCAATTTTCCCCTAAAGTTTAGTTTTCAAATTCATATGCCGGCACTGGCTTTCCATAATAAAAGCCTTGTATATAATCTACTCCCAGTTCCTTTAGTATGTTAAGCTGTGCTTCATTCTCAACTCCTTCTACAATAATATCTGTATCAATCGTATCTGAAAGTTCAACTATGAGTTTTATAAATGCCTGCGCATATTCGTCCTCCACTATATCATCTATAAATGTCTTATCTACCTTTATAATATCAAGCGGAAGCTGTTTTATATAATTCAGTGATGAATAGCCAGTTCCAAAGTCATCAAGTGCAATTCTTGGTCCTAGTTTCTTGATTCCTTTTATTATATCAAGAACCCTGTCCATATCATTGATAGCAAAACTTTCTGTTATCTCAAGAACTATGTTCTTTGGATTTACCCTGTTTTCTTTAATATACGCGCCACAGTTTCAGCAACATCCTTCTGAAGCAGCTGCACTACCGAAAGATTAACATTGATATGAAAATCAGGTATGCCATGCTCATTCCAGTATCTGCACTGCCTGCAGGCTTCTTCAAGTACATAATCACCTATTGATGTTATAAGTCCAAGATACTCCGCAAGTGGTATAAAATCACCAGGTCCCATAAAACCCAATGCCTTGCTGTCCCATCTTACAAGTGCCTCACATGATGAACATTCACCTGTTCTTACATCAACTACTGGCTGATAGAATACAACAAATTCTTCTATTCCTGAGGTTACAGCCTGTCTCATGCTATTCTCTATATCAAGTCTTCTTGCTGTGTTCAGCTTACTACAGCTGTCATAGAATGTATAACCATTCTTTCCATTTTTCTTGGACTCATACATCGCTATATCAGCAAGTCTTATAATCTCATGCACGTCTTTGCTGTCATCTGGGAACACTGCAATACCCATACTCATAGTGCAGAAATACTCAGTCTCCATAAGATACCATGGCTTATTAAACATATCCTTTACCTTGTTTGCTATACGCTCAAGCTCACTGAACATATCCGGCATAACTATGGCAACGAACTCATCTCCTCCCATACGGTAACACTTACCACGAAGTCCAACTATACTCTGAAGTCCTGCCGCTATCTGCTGCAAAGGATATCCCATACTGATGTCCAAGTCCATCATTAATATGCTTGAAATCATCAAGATCTATAAACATAAGTGCACCCTTCACACCATCTTTAACAGACTGCTTGATAATTTTTTAAGATCAGACTCACACTTCATACGGTTATAAAGTCCTGTAAGGAAATCGTTATGTGCCTGAAACTCTATCTTCTGCTGGCTCTTCTTTTTTGTGTTATATCTGATGCAGTGCATACTATAACTTCGCTTCCATCTATCCACACAAGATTAGTAAATCTTATTTCAAACCACAAACCTGATTCTGCACTATATTTCTCAATAGGACGGATATATGGCTTAACATAATCTGTACCATCATCCTCATCATAAGCTTTCTTTCTGTCAAGATAAGACTTGTACTCTTCTGATGACATAAGCTCCTGCATGCACTCTTTAATCGCATTCTGAATCTCTCTTGACTCTGCTGCAACCTTGTTAGAAAACAGGATACTGGCTGAATTTCTGTCACATACTATAATACCTGAACCTATATTGTTAAGAATATCCTTAAGAACCTCATATGAAGATAACAAAGAATTATTCGTAACTCTCATCTGTGCTGTGTTCTGTATAACTGATACTATACTATGTATAAATCCATCAAGTTCTTCCATAGCTTTGTCTTTTATGCCACTTATAACAACATACATAGCCTTAATCCCATTAATCTTAATCGGGATAATACGTCCCCTTCATCAGGGTATGTACCTTTACCAGCACTTTTTTCCAACTCTTCCAGCGAATATTCTCCATTCTCAACACACTCTATAAGCGCACAGGTTTTCCCCACCGTTGCAATATAATCAAGTATATCCTTATCTGAATTCTCCTGTATCACTGCCATATACTCTGCCTGAATATACGCATTAGCTTTTTGTAATATAACCTCAACTATATTCTGAAATGTATCTTTTGACTCCAGACTTTCTACCACCGAAGATAACACTTCATACTTATCACTACAATTACCCAAAACATCTTCCTAGATTGTTTTACATACAGTAATTATATAATATTTATACTTATTTGGGAACTGTTTTCTGACATTTTAAGAGAGATTATTTAGTTAAATTTTACGATAGCTGGATTTTAATTTTTAATGAAAATTTTTATTTTTTGATTTATTGTTTTATACATTCTTATATTATATGATTATACGAAACATGTGTTTTATTCTTTTAATAAATGCATATGCTGATACTTGGTAAGTACAATTCATTTTACTGATTATATATGCGATATGCTGGTTTTATCCTATATATATATTTGCATTTCAGTTTAAGAACAGCGTAAACTACCACTTAAAACACAGAGATTCATCTGAAGATGCCCCATGCACCATTACTCTTATGGACTCTGCCATATTAGCTGATATTCCTGATCATAATCTTGTATACACATATGAATGGGAATAGTTCACAACAGTTTACTTCCTGTATGGCTATTATATGTTATTTGCTGGAAAAAGATGATTGTTATGCTTAACACAAAGGATATGCCAGAAGATATTAAAGCAATTACTGGACAGTTTATCAAAGAACATGTGGATCTTAATAAGTGTAAGTTAGCATATTAACTATGACTTCATCATGAATCCTGCAATAAACATTTTAAAAGCAAATATCGTGCCAGAAGACCGGGTCTCCTGGCACGATATTTTGCATGATAACAGATATCACTAATAATACATATTAAGCAGCTTAAATCACTAATTACTTACCAGCGAACTGTGTATTTAATGACTTAAGTGCTACATCAACCTTAGAACCAACTGTATCTGTATACTGTTTCATAGCTTCTTCAACAGTCCATTCGCCTCTGGCTACCTTATCAACTACAACATATCTTTCTGTGTTGATATCACCGATAAGCTTACCAACTTCTTCTGTCATAGCAGGAGAATCAACTAACTCAGAGTTCTTGAAGAACATTTCTGCACACTCTATAACGTTATCTGGCTGTTCTGCCTTTCCTGGATCCTTACCATTAGCGAAGTCTGCAAGAACAAGGTTGCAGTCAATATGAGCCTTAGAGTACTTTGTCTTAGGGTTAGTCTTCGTAGGAAGGAATTCAAATGAACCATCATCTTTTACGTTGTAGTAATATCCTTTAGGACCATATTCCCAAAGTGTCTGGACATCGCCACCATCTAACATCTTATCAATGAAGTACTTAAAGATTCCCTCAGCCTTTCCTGTTTCAGCCGCATGAGATGTGATACACCATGATGGTGAAAGTCTTTCTGCATACTTACCAAGCTCCTTAATTGGAAGGATAGCAGTAAGTGCGCCATCAAGACCAGATGTCATTACTTCGTTCTTTAATTTATCAGCCCATGTACCAGCCCAGTATGTAAATACACCTGATTCTGTCTTAGGATCTGATGACTTGAAGTCGTTACGTGATGTAAATGTTGTCTTTGTACTTGATTCCTTATTGATAAGTCCATCTTTAACAGCATTCTGGATTCTCTGAAGAGCATCCTTCATTTCCTGCTGTGTGAAACCATCTACATACTCACCCTTAGCCTGATCATAGTAGAATGTGAACTGAGCATCCTGATAGAATTCTGGAAGGTAGTTTGTATAAGGTGCTTCCTTTGAATAGAAACCAGGAGCTGAGATTACGTAATCAACGCCCTTAGCTTCCTTCATCTTCTTAAGCATTGTATAGTATTCATCATAGGACATCTGCTTCTGAAGATCTGCCTTTGTATAACCAGCAGCTGTAGCCCAGGCTTCCTTTACATATGTACAGCATCCGTTACCACGCGCAGGTACGAATCCATAAAGAGCTTTCTCACCATCAACGCCTCTAACATAGTTAGCCTTCATGATCTTTTCTGCATCTGGGACAAGTCTTCCTGATGCCTTTGTTTCTGAATTGTTCCAAGCATCTGTCATATCCCAGATAAGACCCTGCCCAGCATAAAGTGCTAAGTAGTCAGATGAAAGAATAAGAACATCTGGCATTGAGTTTGCATCGAGCATTGAGTTTGCTACTGCATCATAGTATGAGCTGTGGTCTGGACGAACTACTGTGAAGTCAAGGCCTGTTAATTCCTTGAGCTGTTCATCAAACTTGTCACCCCAATCTGCAATCTTAGGAACTGTACCGTCAGCCATAACAGTAAAAGCTTCTGGCTTTTCTACGCTTGCCCAATCTACTGTTGATTTGTTTTCTGTTGTAGCATTGTTGTTTCCACATGCTACAAGACCCATTACTGAAGTAAGTGTTAAACCTACAGCAGTAAGTTTTTAATTGTCTTTCTCATAAACTTGTAAACCTCCCTATATTGGTTCTTGTGGGGTTTGCCCCACTTAATATGTTTTGACATTAATATATATTAACATTATTGTAATATTTTAGCAAGACTCTATAAACTATTTTGCTAAAAATGATTGTTAACGTGCAAGCCATCCTCCATCAACTGCAAGTGTGAAACCATTAACATAGTCTGATGCCTTAGATGCAAGATACACTACTGCACCTTCCATATCCTCTGGTGTTCCCCATCTTCCAGCAGGTATTCTATCCAGAATTGCCTCACTTCTGTCAGCATCATCTCTCAACTGGGAGTGCATTCTCATAATGAATAACTTTTTTTCTTTTAGCGCCTACTTTTCATATACATAGTTAGCTATAACCATATCAGGAAGGTCATCTTTTTCTACGAATTCCTTAAGCTTTGTAAGTATTTTTCTATAACTTTTTATATCTACCCAGTCATCACTATCTACAACCTTAAAGAACACTCCTGTAGCATTGGCAAGTCCTGTGTTAACTGCCTGTCCATGTCCACCATTCTCCTGGTGAACAGCTTTAACGATGCCTGGATACTGTTCTTCATACTTTTAGCTATTTCTAAAGTGTTATCCTTCGTAGAACCATCATCCACTATGATAACCTCAATATCATCCCTCCTGCAAGGCATGATTTGAAAATATTTAGTTTGATTTTAGATTTTGATTTATTGTTTTATATGTTCATATATGATATGATTATAAGATGTAAGCGTTTTATTCCTGTAATAAATGCTTGCATTAACACAAACAGGAGAATACTACGATTATATGAATAATATTTATAAGTACAATACGACACTTAAAGCTTCCGGAAACGACTATAAAAATCGTATTCTGGAACCGTTTCTTAAGAAATCCCATAGAACTTATACTTACGTGGATACCCGCTGCCATATCACTTGTTATGCTGATACTTGGTAAGTACAATTCATTTTACTGATAATATATGCAATATGCTGGTTCTATCCTATATACATATTTGCATTCCAGTTCAAGAACAGCGTAAGCTACCACTTAAAGCACAGGGATGCAGCTGAAGATGCACCATGCACCATAACACTTATGGACTCTGCCATCTTAGCTGACATACCAGACCACGACCTTGTATACACATGAGTGGGAACAGTTCACAACTGTATACTTCCTGTATGGCTATTATATGCTCTTTAATGGTAACAAGATGATAGTTATGCTTAGCACCAACGATATGCCGGACGACGTTAAAAGCAACGCCGGACAGTTTATCAAAGAACACGTAGACCTTAATAAGTGTAAGATAGCCTATTAACTATTATTAGTATAAAGCATTTTTAACTGTATACAGAATAAAAAGAGCCGTGTCACGGCTCTTTTATATTGAGATTACGACACTTTCTGCAATCATCACATTCTATCGGCTATTTATGAATTCCTTCTTCTTCAATCTGACTATAAGACTTGTGACAAGCAGCATCGCTATACACACAGCTATCGGCATAAGAATATTTTTCCTAATAATATCCCCTTTTATATACAGAATAAGTCATCACATACTTACGCCATAGAAGACCAGTGCTTATAGCACCATCGGCATCATAATATTCAACGCTCACTATAACCATAGCTGCAAGATAGCCAGCCCATTTCTTATCCGTTATCCACCATACCGCAAGCATAATCAGCCCCATAACGAATATAACTGCAAACGCCTGTAATATAAAAACTGCACTTATAAGTGCAAATGAAGGTGCTGCCTCACATGGCATATGTATGGCGCTATAACACGTACTTGCCTCATCTTCCCAGTTATATATCTTTCGTTTTATACATATGCCTGCTATAGTTGTTGCTATATATATGTATACAGCGATGACTGCACTAAGTATTGCAAGGTCCTTCACACATCTTTTCCATATACTATATATATGTTTATGCCTCGTAATCATCATTACTGAAAAATTATATCTCTGTACATACAATATATAAAACAATGAACATATTGTAAGCAGTCTGCTCACATAATATATGCCAATGCCTATATACACATCATACAGGCATGCTTCTGTATCAGACGGAATACCCAACCCTCTTAATATTGTATTAGGCAGCAGTATAGTTATAACAACAAGCATTACTATGGACATTCCCTTGTCATTGACACTCAGTAATTCCCTTATCTTTCTCATACCTTTTCAGCTCCATGTATTATAATCGCCTTATGTACCGGATATAATGCCATATCAAAGTAAAAGTCTGACTTTATAAATCTTGCCCTGCGTTCCTGTCTTACCAGACTGTTAGACACACCAAAACGTATAGCAAATGTTTTAGTTTCCTCTGGTTTTAATATAGTATCTCCTTCTTCATCTACTGCATATATCATTCCCTGATTATCATATCCTATAGGATATGCCACAAGCTCTACATTGGGTACAAAATCAGCTGCCAGATTGACATTCTCCTCTTTTTGTTTGTAACATCAAAACAATGACCAATCCATCCTTATCGCTTCTCATCTCTTCCGGCATATTTTTCTTATCAACAATATCATTCATATTGCCAAAATAAAGATTAGCTACGCATATTTCTAATCCATTATGCTCTACAACGTCCCCTGCTTCATAGTACTCCTCAACTGGAGCAGGCAGTCTTGTGTTGGCATTTCTGTAAGCTAATATAAACACTATAACCAAAACAAGTGCCACACATAATAATATGCCATACTTTACTTTTTATTTTTAAAATGTATCATTCTTCAACCCCGCCATATATACAAAACAACATCAAGTACAACTATCATCACTATAAATAAAACATAACTTTCCCAGTAATTCGTGGCAAGCTGGCTCATACTAAACAGCCTGTATGGAGCAATCGCTCTTACTTTCATATATGGAATCCAGCTTGAAGCTGCATTCAGAAATTCACATAGCACTACAGGAAAAAGTAATACTATAAATGTATTATTCACCCATAAAGATACCATAAGCGAAACTGTCGCCAGTAATCCACCACATATAAACTGCAATATAAAGTACAACAGATAATATACATAAGGATGTGTAAAAATATACTGCTCCACATAGAATTAGCACAATAACACAATGTACCATTATTCCATATCATAGAAGGAAGCAGCATAGCTGTTGCTAAAAGATTAACAAGTAAAGGAAGAACTGCCACGATTCCACCTGTTGTAAATACTGCGGTAAACTTGGCTATAAGGTAATTAATCTTTTAGTTCTGCAATAATAATTTCTTATAATTCCTGTACGCCTGTCCGTATAATATGTAGCTGCATATGGCAGAACTACCATTATAGGAAGCAGCCTTATATATAATGTATAATAAACATTCAAATTCCCACCTATCCACGTATAAAAACGGTATATGGAAGAGTTAGTCCCCATATTCAAAAACTCCAGCGGATTAAGTGCATTATGCAGCCCCACTTTGACAAACTGCACTGTAACTATTATCATTCCTATAATAAGAGCAATCTTAAAAGCTGCTCCTTTTAGTGCCCGCTCCATTTCAATCTTTAGCATCTGTTTCATTCTATCAACCTCCCAGCCACATACATTATTACATACAGAATATTAACTACTTACTTAAGCTTGTCTGAATATGTAAAATCAAGCTTTAATAACTCATCCTCATCATATATCTCTTTACGTCCAGTTTTATGATTAACTGTATAATTAGTTCCTATATATATGTCATTATCAAGCATTAATCCATCCGTTTCTACAGCATCATATATAATTTTATGTTCATCTGCTGAATAATGACTTTTATATCTTGTAACTTTATATTTCTCTATAAAACACAACAACACAATATCCTTGCTTTCGCCAGCATTTATTGTAACTTTATCAAACTTATGCTCAACCCAGCCATCTGGTTTAACCAAAATGGTCTAAAATTATCATCATAAATAGTATTACATTGAAGATTACCATTATCATCATACTTTTATGTCATAATAATACAATCCCGTTGCTAAAATGGTTCTGCCTTTTCACCCGTATTAGTTACATTCAGTCTGAATATAATCATATCCATATCTATGCCTTTAGAACTCTTACATATATTAGCATCTTCATCTATATACACATTTTTCTCATATGTATCTAAATAAGTACGCAACTGTTCTATGCTTTTATCATCCTCATACTTATATACATCTTTAAAATCATCTGTAACATATGCTTCATCCACTCTACATATAAGATTACTTTTACGCAACTTTATTGAGTTCCCCATATTTAATATCTGCGGTGCTTCTTCATCTGAAGGCATTGTATAATATACAGAACAGTCATGCCATTTAGACTCTCCATCAACTGATGCTGATGTTGCTACAGTTGCTTTTTATATCACTTTCCGACATCGAATATACATCGTCAATATTAGCTAATCTGCAACCAGTAAGTGAAGCTAAGATTGTAATAATCATTATAACCATTATACTTTTTTCTCCATACTATCCCAATATACATAACTCAATTCAGATATCTTTAACTACTTAAGCTTGTCTGAATATGTAAAATCAAGCTTTAGTAATTTATCTTCATTCCATATTTCTGGACTACCTGTTTTAGCATCACTTCCGTGATTAGTTCCTATGTATATATCATTATCAAGCATTAATCCGTCTGTTTCTACATCCTCATACACATATTTATATCCTGTTACATTCTTCCCTCTATATCTTGTAACTTTATACTTCTCCACAAAACATAATAAAATAATTTCTCTGCTTTCTTTTGCTTTTATTGTTGCCCTGCAAAATTCATGTTCTCCCCATCCATCAGGTTTTATAAAGAACCCTTAAAATTATTATCATGTATAGTATTATATTGCAGGTTATTATTATCATATTTTATATCATAAAATTAAAATCACTTGTTAAAACTGACTATCTTCATTCCCTGTATTAGTTATATTAAGTCTGAATATAATCATTTGCCAATCTATCCCTTTGGGACTACTACATATATTAGCAGCTTCATCTATATACTCATTTTTCTTCATTTTATTTAAGAATATTATTAACTGTTCTATGCTTTCACTATCCTCATATAAATATACATCCGTAAAATCATTTGTAACATATGCTTCCTCTATTTTACATTCAAGTTTATTCTTATTACTAGTTTCATTTATTGTATCATCCATATTTACCATCGGCGGTATATCTACCCTTCAGGTATAGTATAATACTTATTATCATCATGCCATTTAGACTCCTTATTATCAACAACTACTGTTGTTTTTTTCATCCTCTATATCTGCCATAGAATATACATCATCTATATCAGTTAATCTGCATCCAGTAAGTGAAGCTAAGATTGTAATAATCATTATAATTATACATTTTTCTCCATATACTTATTCATCCCTATCTAATTTATAATTCAATCGGTTGGGGACTATTAATTATCCCCAACCGATTAAGAAGCATATTTTACTTCTTTTACTCTTTCAAGCTTCTGATTTAATCATCAGTAACCCCTTGTTAATAAGTAACTTTATAGAACCGGTTCCGTTGTATTTATTCTACCACACAAAAACATCTATTTTTCAATTTGTAATATTTGGTAGGTTTTGTTGTAATATTTGGTCAATAAATGTTATTTTTCAGTATATTTAATCCAATTTTATATACTTTATTTCATATTTTATATGTATAATATATGTAATTAACATAAAAATACCAGCCCTTTCAACATCAGATACTTCCCTGACATCACTAGGCTGGTATATAAAATATATCCCTATACTTACATTCTCATATTCCTTACTCCGACCGACACACTTGTTACATACTCATATTCTGTTTTTGACATCATACATTCCATCATATTTCTTTATTATCTTCCTGACACTGCCTATACCTCTGCCGTGATTTTTATAATAATCTATGGTTCTGGCTTCCGGCGTGTTTATATAATTATTCTTTATAATAAATACTATATTATCTGCGTGGCATATAAGCTTAATATCTATATATGCATCCATATTATTCTGAAGTACACGGCTTACAGCATGTTTGCTGTTATCTATAAGGTTGCCTATAATCACGCCAAGGTCACTATAATCAACATCCAGCTCCTCTGGCACTTTCACGTCATAGGTTATATTTACACCTTCTGGCACTTCTGATAACTTATATGACAATATACTGTTGACCCTTAAGTTCGTACAGTACTTTGGCTGCCCGGCTGTGTTAATATTATCAAGTATATTATCAAGTTCTTTTCGGCTTCATCATAATCCCTTAACTGTATGGCATAACTGAGCGTATTCAGTCTGTTCTTAAGGTCGTGTCTTATGTCCTTAAGCTCCTCCTGTGCCTCTTGATATTACCATACAGCCTGTTATTCGTGTCTATCTGTATCTTAAGAATATCTTCCTCATAACTATGGCGTGCGCCTGTGTCTATCTCTACCATACTTATGCATACAATATCCTTGGCTATGCATATCACAATCATAAGTATTACATATAGCACATACCTGTCATTTATCTGCTGTGTCATTAACTTATACACCATCATAAGAATTATATTCTGTGCAACAACCGTCATTATAACAGCTATATCTGTAATCCTGCCTATGCTTACTTTTCTATAATTGTTATATCTGATAAATGCAAACAACATTATTATACTTTACAAATATAATAAATGGAATTATATAAATCGATGCTGTTTCCTCTGTATACACTATGCTGTTACGTTTTATGCTCCATATGACTTTAATGACAACTGATATATTAATAAGCATATTTACATATATAAGTACTGCCGATATATTTTTATACAGCAGGGAATGTCCGATATATTCAATATAATAAGAATAAGCGCAAGTACAGCACAATATATAATCATCATATAATATAAGTCTGTACAGGCTCACACTTATCGCTGCCATTATTATTATGCTTTTTAACAGCTGCTTTGTATCAATAGCTATCAGCCATCTTATGTTATGACGTATTCTGCCTGTGTACTATTATCTGTATCATATTCGCCTGTATATTTCAGGGACTTGATAAAGCTTCTATATATTATGTATTCAGTTATTCCAAGAAGTATAAACCAATATTCCCACACCATCAGTACTTCCACGCTTATGTTACAGACACATATTTATTAAAGCCATCAACGAATTTCTGCTGTAACGTCTTGCTATCGAAACTGGAACTTCCTCGCTTTCACGCCCTGTCTTATACCATACCATATCTGACTTTATTCTTGATATATACTTATAGTTTATAAGCATTGAACTGCCTGCCATTCCAAACATATCAGAAGGGAATTTTCTTTGATATCCTTTATCTTTCCATATGTCCTGTATTCTTTACCAGATGTTACGATATTGATATACCGCATATCTGAATATATGCACACTATATCGTTATAGTCTATCCTATACAGACTTTCCTATATGAAATATGAACTTGCTGCCATCGCCTGTATACAACTCATTAATCTCACTGAGTATCATACTAAGACGTTCTTCACCTGCCGGCTTTACTATGTAGTTAAATGCATGTACATCAAATGCTTTCTGCATATAATCCGTATGGCTTGTTATAAATACTATAACAGCCCTCCTTATATGCCGCCTTTATCCACTTTGCAAGACTTATTCCATTATCATCGCCAAGTTCTATATCAAGAAAATACACATCATATGGTATGTCTTCATCACTAAGTTCTTCTTTCATATCCTCTGCACAGTTATATACATCTGTTTCTGCTTTTATTCCAAAGCTTATCCGCTGTCTTATCAAGAAGCCTGACAAACATATCTGCCTGTGCACTATCATCTTCGCACAATGCTATCCTCATACTATTCTACTCCTCATCAATGCAGCTTATGCCGGCACTTTAATCAGTACTGACAGACAGACCCGCACCTAACTAACGAGCAAGCCAGTATCCATCAACTGCAAGTGTGAAACCATTAACATAGTCTGATGCCTTAGAAGCAAGGTATACTACAGCACCTTCCATATCCTCTGGTGTTCCCCATCTTCCAGCAGTATCCTGTCAAGAATAGCTTCACTTCTGTCTGCATCATCCCTTAACTGGGCTGTATTGTTAGTTGCCATATATCCGGTGCAATTCCATTTACATTGATGTTATACTTTGCCCATTCATTAGCCATGGCTCTTGTGGAATTATAACAGCACTCTTACTTGCTGTATGAAGGTACTCTTATTCCGCCCTGATATGAAGCATAGAGCATACATTGATAATCTTGCCGCCTTCACCCTGCTTTATAAGCTGCTTTTGCAAATGCCTGACTTAAGAAGAATACCATCTTTTTTGACCTGAATAACTGAGTCCCAGTTCTCTTCTGTGAATTCTATTGCATCCTGTCTTTTGATAATTCCTGCGTTATTGACAAGTATATCTGCTCGTCCATATGCAGCAATGGCAGCCTCCATAACCTTATCTATAGATGCCATATCACGAAGGTCTGCTAACACCTCTGTAAAGACACCGCCATCCGCTTCAATCTTATTCTTAGTTTCCTCGCAAGAACGCCAGCTCCAAGCACCTTAGCTCCTGCCTGTGCAGTGCAACCGCATTCCCTGTCCAAGTCCTGTATTAGCACCTGTTACAGCACTGCTACTTTACCATCTAGCTTAAATAAATCTAATATCATATAATCCATCCTTTCTTAACTCTGTTAATATAAAACAGGACATTATAATCCTGTCTTATATGTAACACTTTTATGTCTGCTGCCGTCCGGTTCTAATTAAATCCTATAAGCATTCATAACCTTATAGCCAGTCTTTGATATTCCCTTCCAACTCTTCCCGGAATATTAACTGTACTTCCAAGAAGCTGTATCTTAACTCCTTATACAACTGCTTATCTGTATCCTTGACGTACTTCCACAGCTCCTTTTTCTTGTTAAGATTTTCTTCTGTACCCGATATGATGATGGGAATAAAGAAGATCCATCATTATCCTTAAGTATGTGCGCATATACTTCCTGCACTTCTCATTCTCTGGTGTATTAGAAAGATATGAGTCTATCAGTCTTTTAGTAACCCTTAACTGCTGGTCTATTCTTGATATCATAACCTTTTCATTGACTGACTGGTCATCTCTTCCTATATAATATCTGTAGAAGTTAGTATTGATATAATACATTTTCTTAACACTAGGAAGTGGCTCAAATACAAATATGTTATCAACATAGAAGGTATGCTTAGGAAGCTTTAATCCACAATCCTTGATAAGCTGTGTCCTATATATAACTGAATGCATAAGAATATACTGGTCTACCTTGAAATGTCCCATATCATCCCATCCAAACATCTTATCTACAGGAAGTGCATTTTCGTAGTGAATAACCTTTTTCTCTTAGCCCCTACCTTTTCATATACATAGTTAGCTATAACCATATCTGGCAGGTCATCCTTTTCCACAAACTCTTTAAGCTTAGCCAGAATTTTCTTATAACTCTTTACATCTACCCAGTCATCGCTGTCAACAACCTTAAAGAATACACCTGTTGCATTGGCAAGACCTGTATTTACTGCCTGACCGTGTCCGCCATTTTCCTGATGTACAGCCTTTACTATGTGTGGATACTTTTCTTCATACTTTCTGGCTATTTCTAATGTATTGTCTTTCGTTGAGCCATCATCAACTATGATAACTTCAACATCATCCCTCCTGCAAGGCATGACTTGATGCATTTTTCCATATATTCAGCCGAATTATAGCATGGAATTGCAAATGATAATAACTTCATATGTATAATCTCCCTTTATATGAATTGACTACATTCTGTCAGGACACTTTATGCCAAGAAGGTCTGTGCAGGCTTCAAGTATTCCCTTAGTGAGTGTAATGAGCGCTATATAGCTCTTCTTCTGTTCCTCATTCTCTTCTGCAAGTATCTTTGTATTATGATAAAATCCGTTAAATGCATTGGATACTTCATATATATACTGGCATATTCTATGTGGCGCATTGTCCTTATATGCGCTTTCTATTACCTCCTGGAACTTGACAAGTGACAGTGATAATGTCTTTTCTGACTCCTCCTTTGCTGGAAGTATCTTAATATCGTCAAGACTTCCGCCATTTTCCTTATACTTTGCAAGAATTGACTTAATTCTTACGATTGTATACAGGATATATGGACCTGTGTTACCCTCAAATGATGCAAATCTGTCTATATCAAATACATAATCTTTTGATGCCTGATTAGAAAGGTCACCATACTTAAGTGCAGCAAGACCAACTATCTTAGAAGTCTCCTGTGCCATCCTCTGATACTGACCTGTTCTCCTTAATCTTGTTAAGTACTGCATTATCGATGTCAGCTATAAGATGTTCAAGTCGCATAACTCCGCCTGAACGTGTCTTGAAAGGCTTTCCATCTTTTCCATTCATAGTACCAAAACCAACAAATGTCATATTAACGTCAGGTCTTACTATTCCTGCCTTCTTAGCTGTTCTGAATACCTGTGTAAAGTGAAGCTCCTGTCTTTTATCTGCAAGATATATATATGTATCAGGCTTATAAAGCTTCTCTCTCTCCACGATAGTTGCAAGGTCTGATGTAGCATAAAGTGCTGCTCCGTCTGACTTTCTTACGATACAAGGTGGAAGCTCCTTAGTATCTGTCTCCTCTGCGATATCTACAACTGTTGCGCCCTGACTCTCGTATGCTATGCCGTCTGCAATCATCTTATCAACCATCTCATCTATGTATGGCTGCGCATCGCTTTCACCCTTCCAGAGGTCGAAGGATACATTAAGATTATCGTAATTCTTCTTTAAGTCCTTCTTTGAAACATTCATAATGTGCTTCCAGATTGCCCTGCACGCCTTATCTCCGCTCTGTAACTTAAGTGTAGCTTCGTTGTGCTCTCTTTGCAAATGCTTCATCCTTCTTTGACTTTGCACTTGCTGCCGGATATATTTCCTCAAGTTCTGATATAGTAAATGGTGCTTCTTCCGGATATTCCCCTGTGTATGACTCATCAAAATATACAAGCTCAGGCTTTCTGTCCCTTAATTCCTCTATGATAAGACCCATCTGAAGGCCCCAGTCTCCAAGATGTACATCACCGATTGTATTATTTCCAACAAACTTATTAATTCTCTTAACACTCTCACCGATAACTGCTGACCTTAAGTGTCCTACGTGGAGAGGCTTTGCTGCGTTGGCGCCACCAAAGTCAACTATAACTGTCTTAGGTGCCTCTGTATTCTCATAGCCATACTTGTCTGCCTCTGCCATCTTATTCATATAGTCCGCAAGGTACTCTGGGCTTACTTTCACATTGATAAATCCCGGCTTAACGCTCTCTATTGATGCAAAAGGCTGTTATCTGAAAGCTTTGCAACTACCTCATCTGCTATCATAAATGGTGCCTTCTTATAAGCCTTTGCAGCTGCCATTGCACCATTACACTGATATTCACATAAGTCCGGTCTGTTAGACACTGTCACTTTGGCATAGTCCTTTGAATATCCGCACTCTTCAAATGCTTTCTGAAATTCTTCTGTCATAAGTTCTATTATGGTTTCATATTCTCTCCATTCCTGCCGGCAGATATATAATCCCTATACCGCCTGCATTTTACTTTCTGCTATAACCCGTGTAAGCTACACGTTATTATCTACATTATCCAATGAATAAAATAAGGAAGCTGTTGCACTAAGCTTATTATATAATACATATACTATATAATGTCTTTAGTTGCGACAGCTTCCATATAAAGCTGTATTCAATTTAGTATAAGACACTTTCAAGAAAAGTCCATAGCTCTCGGCTGGAAGTGACATAACAACGTCCCTGCCCTCAAGCGCTGCTTCTATATCGGCTGTCTTCTTAAGTCCGCTGCCAACATCTAACAACATTCCTATCATATATCTTGCCATATTGTGAAGGAAATCATCTGCTGTTATTCTTATCTCGCACTTATCCCCTGTCACTTCTATGTCGACAGACTTAACATTCCTTACTGTTGACTTACTCTTTCTTGCTGTTGTAAATGCCTTAAAATCATGGCTTCCAACATAGTACTGTGTTGCAGTTCTCATAGCTGCTATATCTGGCACATCAAATGTATGGTATGCATACTTTCTTGTAAATACATCTGCTACATTAGCCATATCAAGTCTGTATACATATGTCTTTTTCCTGGCATTGAGCTGGCTGTGAAATCTCTCATCCACTGCCTCAACACGATTGACTGCAATATCTCTTGGAAGATATCTGTTAAGATAGTTCTTTATCTCCACTGGCTGGTACTTATCATTTAACTTAAAGTTAGCGGTCTGCGCCAGCGCATGCACGCCTTTCTCCGTTCTACAGCCCACATATATATATCAATATCCTCACCAGTCATCTTACTTATAATCTCTTTAATCTTTGCCTCTATTGTGTTAGATGATGAATCCTTACCCATACGCTGCCATCCATCATATCTTCCACCATCGTACTGAATCTGTAACTTATAATTATACATTCTTACTCTTCCATAACTTTCTATTGTATTGACTATAACATCCATATCGAAAGGCTTCTGTATAAAGTCAGCCGCACCCTTTTTAAGGGCTTCTATCATATTGGCCTTCTGACCTGCTGTAACCATAATAATCTTGGCATCTGGGTCATCCTCTATAATCTCTTACAGCCTCTATTCCGCCAAGCTTAGGCATGGTTATATCCATTGTTGTTATATCTGGTCTGTATACCTTGAACTTTTCAACACCTTCTGCTCCGTCAACTGCCTCTGCTACTATCTCGTGTCCTGCCTGTTCAAGCATATTTCTTAAGAATTTCCTTGATGTCTTAGAATCATCAACTATCAATATTCTGGCCATAATTGTCCTCCGTTCCCATATTTACCTGGTATATGCTTTAATATTCTGTGTCTATTCACGCATGAATATATCTTTCTTATATTTATTGTATTATGTATATCGTATATATCTCATATATCTTTATAGCTTATTATAGCTTTACACTACTGTGTAAGCCAAAAGCAGCATCCAGCTTTAATTAATGTACCGGTTATACTTCAAGCTTAATCTTATCATCCGCTACCATAATCAGATTAAACCTGTGTCCATTCATAGAAAATGTAACTACATACATTCCATTATCTGCCTTTATCTGTGTATCCTTATAAAATACAGGTGGATGCAGTGAAACTTCTATATCTTCATAGCTTAACTTTGTTGCATAAGCACCATTAATAATATTAATAAGTTCACATATTGCATCATATGCATCTGAATCAAATTCACTTAATTCTTCCTGTGAGAATACTGATGCGACACACAAAAGGTCTGAATCATCTCCTGCTATTCCAAGAAATACATCTATGTCGCCATCCATAAGCTGACAGCCTACGAACTTTCCCTCATACTCCTTCTGATATATAATACGCTCAAGTTCCATATCACTGCCTATAAACTGAGTGAATATCTTAAGCACACTCTGCATCTGCTTATTGTAGTATTCTGTATTCATATCAAGGAATGTTGTGACCATATCATCGATATTGCCCTCCTTGATAACCTTCAGCTCACTATCTGTAAAACAGAACCAGCGTGATTTTAGCAATATATTTGTTAATCATCTTATCCCGCATATCCTTGCTCTCCTTGCATCTGATTATCTGTCACTTGTATGATTTCGATTCATTTAACTTTTAAGTTATTATACATCATCAAGATACAAGTTAGCAATCACTTTTTACTTAAATTGATTAAAAATTAACAATTTTTATCAAAATATCAAATTATTCTGTAAACATAACAACCCCGGTGCAGTGGGATGGACTGTACCGGGATTGATTTATGATTAAGTTTTGCTGGCTACGTGCATGTCCAAGAAAACTTTCGTTTTCTTGGACTGTCGGGTTGCGCCCTATCATTTATATAACGTAATACCTGCTTTGTGCAAGCACACGCCGGTATTATGTTATATAAATGGCACGGCTTGTAGCTTACGCATTTTCTACAGAATAGTTAGGTGCCTCTTTGTGATGTGTATGTCATGTGGATGGCTTTCTCTTAAAGCTGCTGATGACATCTTTATAAACTTAGCTGTTTCCTGAAGTACAGGGATTGTAGGTGCGCCACAGTAACCCATACCTGAACGAAGATCTCCATAAGCTGGAAGATTGTGTCTTCAACAGTTCCTTTATATGCAACACGTCCTTCGACACCTTCTGGAACTAACTTCTTAGCGTTTGTCTGGAAGTAACGGTCTTTACTACCATTCTCCATGGCAGCAATAGAACCCATACCTCTATATACCTTATACTTTCTTCCCTGGAATAATTCAAATGAACCAGGAGCTTCATCACAACCTGCTAAAAGGCTGCCAAGCATACATACATTACCACCGGCTGCTATAGCCTTTACGATATCACCTGAGAACTTAATACCACCATCGGCAATAACAGGAATACCGAACTTCTTAGCTTCAGCATATGCATCCATAACAGCTGTGATCTGCGGTACACCGATACCTGCAACCACACGTGTTGTACAGATAGATCCAGGTCCAATACCAACTTTAACTGCATCTACACCAGCTTCACATAAAGCCTTTGCAGCAGCTCCTGTTGCTATATTACCTGCAATAACCTGAAGGTCAGGATATGCAGCCTTGATTTCCTTTAATGTTGTTATAATATTCTTTGAGTGTCCATGAGCTGAGTCGATAACGATACAGTCAACGCTTGCATTGACAAGGGCTTCAACTCTGTCCATAACATTAGATGTGATACCAACAGCAGCACCTGCAAGAAGTCTTCCTGTGAATCATGTGCTGATGCAGGATACTTGATAGACTTCTCAATATCCTTGATTGTGATAAGTCCTGTAAGCTTAAAGTCCTTATCTACAATAGGAAGCTTTTCCTTTCTTGCCTTACCAAGAATTTTCTTAGCTTCATCAAGTGTAATACCTTCTTCTGCTGTCACAAGGTTCTCACTTGTCATACACTCCTTGATAGGTCTTGTGAAGTCCTCTTCAAACTTAAGGTCTCTGTTAGTGATAATACCAACAAGCTTCTTGTTATCATCAACAATAGGCACACCGGATATTCTGAACTTGCCCATAAGCTCGTTAGCTTCTTTTAATGTATTGTCAGGATGTAAGTAAAATGGATCTGTGATAACACCATTCTCTGATCTCTTTACTTTATCCACTTCTTCTGCCTGTTCTTCAATTGACATGTTCTTATGTATAATACCAATTCCTCCCTGTCGTGCCATTGCGATTGCCATGCGGTGTTCTGTAACTGTATCCATTCCAGCACTCATCAAAGGAATATTAAGCTTAATATTCTTTGTAAGATTAGTTGTTAAGTCGATCATGTTAGGTGTTACTTCTGAATACTGTGGAACTAATAACACATCGTCAAATGTAATGCCCTCACCAATAATTGTACCCATTTTCCTTTGTCCTCACTTTCTTATACTTAATATTATATGATACCTGGTTCAAAAGGTCTAAACCCACATGAGCTTGCTCATAGGTGGGTGAATGACCTTGGGACCCGCCCCAATATGAGCATAAAAGCGTGATGATAGTCCCACGATATGCGAATATTATGTAGAATTGTGGAGTGCGTAGCACGAAACAATCCTTAGGTATCATAGTTGGGGGCTTTGACCCCAACATCATTATATTGTAGTTGCTATGATATATTCACATTACATATATCATATGATTATACAAAAATCCGAATACATAATCCGGACATTCTTGTAATCAATAGTCTGACAAAATATCTGTCTATATGTCAGACATATCTTGTATTTAATAGTAGGATTATAACAGCGTAAATTTTAAAAGTCAATCATTTTCATATAAAATCTTGGAGCGCTTACAAAATTCAGGTACAATTATATTGTTTTTCTGATTTTTACCACGCAGTATAATTATAATGTAATATTTATAACCAATTAGCCATATTACATATCAATATCATCTGTACAACTGCTCATTTTATATAACATTTGCAATTCTATAATGAACAATAATGTAATCTGTTACTATCAGCCTGCAACTTTAATTTAACATTTGTAATTATTAAAAGATTAACAATATATCCATCACTGGCAGCCTGCTGTTTTAATATAGCATTTACAATTAATCAACCTTGTATACAGACTTATCAACCGTCTGCTTTATAGCCTCTAACAGTTCCTCGTTCGGATAGATAAATATTCTTACGAGCTCATTATGCTCATTGTAAGCATATATGACTATCGAATCGTGATTGCTCGCGCCCACTGAATAGTCAATTGTCTTAACATCCATATGAGTCATTCTCATAGCATCCTGTGAGTCTGCCCTTGCTACAAGCTTTGCCTTTGCAAGTGTATACACACCGCATCTTTTCGTGATGACTTGGACATAATCCTGTCAATCGTGAGTGTATCCTCAACAAGTGAATACTCCAGCTCTGCATTATAGTACTGGAATACCAGAAATGTTGCGACAGCAAAAGCGCAAGCACTATTATTCCAAATGTCATTGTCTGTGGAATAGTAGTCGCTGCAACCACACACGCTATAATAAGAACCACCTTATATAATATCGAAATCTTTGGCGGCTTCACCTTAACTATCTGTTCTACTGCTACGTCAAACATAATCTCTCCTTAAATTAATAATTTTAGTACTTAATATTAACTATTATCAGTCTTTCATATTTTAACACTTAATAAAGGGTCAGACAATGCTATTTAATCAAACATTATCTAACCCTTTATAAGATGTCGGGGTCAAAAGCCCCCAACTATGACACCTACTGATTGTTCCGTGCTACGCACTCCCACGTCTACGCTCCACTTCGGTCCGTGCTAAACATGTGCCACTGGCACATAGCACCCTACCCAATATTCGCATATCGCGGGATTATCATCATAGTATTAACCTGCAAGTTGTGCATAACCATTAACTACATTCCATACTCCATATTCATTGCTTACCTGTCCTGTATAATTCCAGTCAAGTACTCCATTGCTTATGTAGAACCAGCCATATTCGTTTTCTGCAAGACCTGTGTAATTCCAGTCAAGCACTCCGTTACTTACATAGAACCAGCCATATTCATTACCTGCTAATCCGGTATAGTTCCAGTCAAGTACTCCATTGCTTACATAGAACCAGCCATATTCATTACCTGCTAATCCGGTATAGTTCCAGTCAAGTACTCCATTGCTTACATAGAACCAGCCATATTCATTACCTGCCAGTCCATTATATTCCCAGTCTACCGTTCCATTCTTTACATAGAACCAGCCATATTCATTATTTGCTAATCCTGTATAACTCCAGTCTACTGTTCCATTCTTTACATAGAACCAGCCGTATTCATTATTTGCTAATCCTGTATAACTCCAGTCTACTGTTCCATTCTTTACATAGAACCAGCCGTATTCATTATTTGCTAATCCTGTATAACTCCAGTCTACTGTTCCATTCTTTACATAGAACCAGCCATATTCATTACCTGCCAGTCCATTATATTCCCAGTCTACCGTTCCATTCTTTACATAAAACCAGCCGTATTCATTACCTGCCAGTCCTGTATAACTGCTGTCTTTTTACCATTTTTGTAATAATTCCATGTTCCATCTTGTGCCTGACAAAGACCATTCTTGTCTGATGTATCAGAATCATCTGATAAATCCTTATCCTTTAATGAGAATATATTAACATTATATGTAAGTGTATCCTGATATCCGCTTATGCCTATATTGTTAATCTGTACTGTATAACTGTCACCTTTAGACATATGAAGATACTCGGATAGAATATAACGCATCCTCTCTGTCCATATCCTCCATTATTAACATAGAATTCTCCGTCTGCATAGTCATTACCAAAGTGCCATGAATAACCTGTTTGATTATTAATAAGTGTAACATTAATATCACTACCTGGTGCCTGACCAAATGAAATAGACCATGGATATAAATTCACACTTGAATTTCCTGAATATGAAAGAAGCTCTACCGGTGTATTCTGTGCCGGCCATGCAACTCCATATTCCTTAGCTGAATAATTTCTCTCCACCTATAACACGTGTTGCCGTATATCCTTCTACCTGCCCGAAACCTATCTTATAAAGTGTTGGATATAATATCCATCTTCTATGACCTACGCGGCTTCTATTACCTGAATCTGCATCTGAAAGATACATTCTTATTGACATTGGAAGTGTCATTCTGCCTGATGTCATCGCTATATTAGATGATGAAGCTCCCTCTTGTGCAAGATTATACATATTATCACTCATATCACGTGGACGTCTTGGATAATGTGATAGCTCTCCATTGGCTGCATTAGCCAGTGCAGCTGCCTGAGCACTCTTACTAAGACTTGCATCTTCTACAGTCATTCCTGAAAGTCCTGCCACATATCTTACAACATTAACCATGTTCTGTGCATTATCAATAGTCTTTTGTGTTAATGAACCAAGATTATATGGTGCAAAACATCTGGCTCTTCCTTATACTTTGTATCCATATCTCCAGCAAATGGATGCTCATTATAATAGTCAACTATATCCTGCTTAGAATGATATTCAACATTCATAGCTGGCTTTTCATCATCCGCTTTAACCTCAACTGGATTAAAAGTATAGCCTGCACTTGTTGCAAACATAAGAATACTTATTCCAATTGCAGCTTTTTATACGTTGCACTAATCATTTTTTAAATTCATACGCATTCCTCCTTATGTATTATTCAATTAACAAGCACGTTCTGTTAAATTGTCAGAATTATTATATAACATTATTATATATTCTGCAATTATAATCTTTCATTTTATTGAATTTGCTAAATTTTACTATTTCAGTGCAGCTCAATGCGGCATCTTTCTCAGTACTATTCCAATTTCACCGCTCTTTCAACACATTCTGCCAGTTAATTGTAATAGTTCTTTAGTTATTGTGGTTCTAAATCTTACCTCATCCTTGACAAAGAGCTTATTTTACCACCACACTTGACAAAGAACCCAAAGAGTCTATTATATTTATACAATATTTGCAATAGTAACAAAAGAGTTAGGAAACCATTATAATCTCCTAACTCTTTTATAGCTATTTATTAATCAAGCTTCTATCTGATGTTTTAATTACATCATTCCACCCATACCTGCGCCACCTGCTGGCATTGCTGGTGCTTCTTCTTTGATATTCGCAACAACTGATTCTGTTGTAAGAAGTGTAGAAGCAACACTTGTTGCGTTCTGAAGAGCACTTCTTGTAACCTTCGCCGGATCAAGGATACCTGCATCAATCATGTTTACATACTTATCGTTGAGTGCATCATAACCTGTTCCAACTTCTGACTCTCTTACCTTGTTGATGATAACTGCACCTTCAAGACCTGCATTGTTAGCAATGTGGAATAATGGAGCTTCAAGAGCCTTAAGAATAATCTCTGCACCTGTCTTTTCATCACCACTGAGTGTAGCAGCAAGTTCTGCAACCTTCTTAGATGCGTGGATATAAGCTGAACCACCACCTGAGATAACGCCTTCTTCTACAGCTGCTCTTGTTGCGTTAAGAGCATCTTCCATACGAAGCTTAGCTTCCTTCATTTCAGTTTCTGTTGCAGCGCCAACTCTGATAACAGCTACACCACCTGCAAGCTTAGCAAGTCTTTCCTGTAACTTTTCCTTATCGAAATCAGATGTTGTCTCTTCAATCTGTGCACGAATCTGGGCAACTCTTGCTTCGATATCTTCCTTAGCACCTTCGCCGTCAACGATAACTGTATTTTCCTTCTGAACCTTAACTGACTTAGCTCTACCAAGCATATCAAGTGTTGTATCCTTAAGCTCAAGACCAAGTTCTTCAGAAATCACCTGTCCACCTGTCAGAATTGCGATATCCTGAAGCATCTCTTTTCTTCTGTCACCATATCCAGGAGCCTTAACAGCTACTACGTTAAATGTACCTCTTAACTTGTTAACAATAAGTTGTAAGTGCTTCACCTTCAACGTCCTCAGCGATAATAAGAAGCTTAGCACCGCTCTGAACAATCTGTTCAAGAACTGGTAAGATTTCCTGAATATTAGTGATCTTCTTGTCTGTGATCAGGATGTATGGATCGTCCAGAACTGCTTCCATTTTCTCCATATCTGTTGCCATATATGCGGAAATGTATCCACGGTCGAACTGCATACCTTCTACAAGGTCAAGCTCTGTCTGCATTGTCTTAGATTCTTCGATCGTGATAACTCCGTCGTTAGATACCTTTTCCATAGCGTCAGCTACCATCTGACCTACTTCCTCATCACCTGCTGAGATAGAAGCAACTTTTGCGATCTGGTCTTTTCCTGTAACCTTTTCGCTCATATGTGCGATAGCTTCAACTGCACAGTCAGTAGCCTTCTTCATACCTTTTCTTAAGATGATTGGGTTTGCTCCTGCTGCTGAAGTTTTTCATACCTTCGTTGATCATTGCCTGTGCAAGAACTGTAGCTGTTGTTGTACCATCTCCGGCAACATCATTTGTCTTGGTTGCAACTTCTTTTACCAGCTGTGCACCCATGTTCTCGAATGCATCTTCCAGCTCAATGTCCTTAGCGATTGTAACACCATCGTTAGTGATAAGTGGTGCGCCGTATGACTTGTCAAGAACTACGTTACGTCCCTTAGGTCCGATTGTAACTCTTACTGTATCTGCTAACTGGTTAACTCCTGCTTCCAGTGCTTTTCTTGCTTCAATTCCGTATTTAATCTCTTTTGCCATTGTTATTACCTCCAAATTCATAATCTATAACTAGATATTAACTGATAAACCTGATGCCTGTCTTATAATCATATCTGATTATCTTAATGACAATATTATAAGCAGCATCAATGAATAGTCTTTTCTCAAACTCTCATATAATATATATGACTAATTATATTTATAGCTATTATAACTATCAGCCAATATAATTAATCTTCAATAACTGCAAGAATATCATTCTGCTTAACTACGATATATTCTTCATCATCAAGCAACTTCTGTTCCTGCATATTTGGAATAGATTACTTTATCTCCAACCTTAACCTGCATTACAACTTCTTTTCCATCCACAACTCCGCCAGGTCCGACTGCAACTACCTCTGCCTGTGATGGCTTTTCCTTTGCCTGTCCTGGTAACACGATGCCTGACTTTGTAGTTTCTTCTGCAACTAATGCCTTAATTACAACTCTATCTCCTAATGGTGTTAACTTCATAATATAATCCACCTTTCCGCTGTCTGACACGTACGTGGCAGCTATCTATAATTATTGCTTTGTTTATTGTCTGTTAGCACTCATTTCTTTCGAGTGCTAATCCCGATAACGATAAGATAGCACCCTGCCAATAATTTGTCAACAGCTATTTCAAATATATTAATGTTTTACATTTTGATTATACTTTTTATTTTTATGCTTTTTGACTCTGCAACACCCATTTTACAGTTTTTCCATAATAGAAAGATACTGCTGTGCGTATCCTCCAAGCTCTCGAACTGGTTTCTTGCAAATTCTGCTATAACTTCCTTAGAAGTATCCACCTTATCAAAGTATAGATACTCCATTATTCTTTTTATCCACACATCTATAGGAAGCTGTCCCTTTTTCCAAGCGCAAAGGCTTACACAGCTTGCAACTTTATTGCCAACGCCCTTAATCTCACACATTTTCTGTATTCCTGCCTGTGACTCCATTGCTGCAAGCTCATCATAACTTATGCTCTTATCATACACCCTGCTCACCGCATCATATATATAAGGCGCGCGGAAACCCGTCTTTAACTCCTTAAGGTCATCAACCGTTGCCGCCTTAAGCGCATTTACATCCGGAAATGTATACATAGTAATCCCCTTAACTTCACCCTGATATGTACCGTACTTTTCAGATATATCAGCCACTATCTTCTTAATATGTGGTATCTGCTTATTCTGCGATATTATAAATGATATGAGCGTTTCAAAGAATTCCTGATTAAGTATTCTCACACCCGACATCGCACTTATAGTATCCTCAAGCTTGTCATCCTTTGCAAGAAGCTCTTCTTTTATTCTGGCATAATTCCTGTCTATATCAAAATATTCTCTCCACAATTCATTGTATGTTCTGTCATCTGTATCATAAAATATAAGATTTTTATCATCCTGTCTTATATGTAGCATATGTCCGTAAGCTGTAAGAACATATTCGTTCTCATCTATCATATTGAAGTGGAAACACTGTCCGCACTCCAAGGTTTCCTTAAGATTAAAGTCTGATGGTGTATTTATTATGTAATCTTTCATTGTAAATCCTCTTTTCTGTACTCATTATGTAATAATTGACTCTTTTTCTTTGCGCTTATTATGTAATTTTGTTCATATTTCACTTTTATTTTTATATAATCCGTATTAAAATTATTATGTATAACCTTAATATGATGTGATGGTCACAATACCAACTGTGATTATAAACAATTATGGGATTATATTCAATATTCAGATACTTCCAGTATGTAGCTTATGTAATCTGATTATATCCCAGCATTATATGATGCAAAAGATAGAAGGACAAAATTGTCCATTTCTGTATAGTAAGGATTACCCCATTGCCCTGCAATCCATATTATCCTTACATCAATTAAAACATTTTATAGAAAGATTAATTATTATGGGAATTAAAATAGAAAGATTAATTATTATGGGAATTAAAAACGAATTAAGAAAGTCATATTTTCTCTGGCTCTGACTGCTATTTTGTGCATTACATTTACAGGATGTGAGCTGCCATTTGACACTATCTGGCCGGAAAGCTCTGATAACCAGATATCCAATAAAGCTTATCCACAGTCAGCCGCCTCAACCGAGGATATAATACAGTATATAAGTGATGCTGTCCACAATAACGATAATGTCTGTGAGATATTCGTGGAAGATGAGACACTTATCGATGCCAATCTATGGCTTTCCTCTATAGATGGTATTGAGCAGCTAAAGTGCGAATATAAGCGTGTCAAAAACGGCTTCAATGTCCGTATAACTTATGACTGCTGGGACAGTTTTGCGATAATAAAGGCTTACAGAAGCGACTTTTAAGTGGGCTTAATGAGCGTCAGCTTACACTTTATAACAAATATATACAGGTGCTTGACAGTGTTACCTCACATCAATACAGATATAGAAAATGAACTTGCCATACACGATTATCTTGTAGAAAATGTTTCCTATGTCGACACTGGTGACTCATCCTACAACGCCTACAGTGCACTTATAAACGGAATTGCCGTATGCAGCGGATATACTGAATGTTTTAAGACATTTATGGATATGCTTGGAATAGAAAACGGAACTGTTTCGGGTGAAGCTGGCAACGAACAGCACATATGGAATACTGTTATGCTCGATGGGCAGTGGTATCACGTTGATGTTACATGGGATGACCCAATCGGTTCCTCCTTTGAATATACTGACCATGCTTACTTTAATATATCTGCAAAAGATATGGCACTCGACCACACATGGGACAGAGATAAGTACGCTGAATATGAGGACTGCGGCACAAAGTATTCTTATATAAAATATGCCAATATTACTATGATAAGCAACACTTCGCAGCTAAACCGCCTTATCCGCAACACTGTCAAAACAAAGAAACTCATCTTGAGTTTGCATGCACATTTACAACTGACTTAAAACCGCTGTTTCAAAGACCGGTGAGGCTTTATCATATACCTACAAAAATGTGCCAAGAACTAATTATACTTTGTATACAGTAACTTTTACCTACTAACAGGTATTTTATTAAAATAAATTTCAGCCTCAGACTACACTTCTAATCTGTATAGTCTGAGGCTGTTACGTCTGCTTCTGTAATCCGGACAGTACTTTTCAACCTCTGCCCAGAACTGTTCTGAATGGTTCATATATCTTCTGTGTGCCAGCTCGTGTATGACTACATAATCCATAAGCTCCTCCGGCATATAGTACAACTGGTAATTAAAGTTAAGATTGCCTTTGAACTACAGCTGCCCCAGCGCGTTTTCTGGTTTCTTATAGTTATGTTTCCAACCGATACTCCCATTATCTGGCTGTAATATGCTGCCTTCTTTACAAATGTATCTTTAATACGAAGCCTTTCTTCTGCGGTCAGCTCATCATACTTCACTGCATTTGTGGATATTCTGATATCCTGCCTATTCATCATATAATGACGCTTTTCATCTATCCATGCCTTATGTTTAACAAGGAATTCCATAAGCTGCTTTTTGCTTAACCTGTTTGGAATTCTTACAACAACACTGCCGTCAGGGCGCACCTCAAGACCCAGTGAACGCCTTTTGATTTTATTATCTGTATATTATCATCATTTAAAATATCATTTATGCCGGATGATTGTTTTTATTCCTGTCTGACATATACTGCCGCCCATTCCTTATTTTATAAATATAAATGAACAAATACAGAAAAATGCACAAAATAATTTGTTTTTGTTTGTACCACAGATATATTTGAATAGATTATGAAAAATCTGTTTTTCTAACGAGGACATACTTGTGCAATATTTTAAATTTGCTCATTTATAGCATAACACTTATATCTTTGAAACGCTCTTAAAATTATACAGGTTTCAGATTTAAAACTAGCATTATTGCAATTTCATATCGCCGTCCTTGACCCAGCCAGCCCTTTTAAAACATATTTATAATAGGACATATAACCGCTGGAAGAACAAATGATATAAGTATAAGACCTATCCAGTCCATAGGTGTTATAGCGCTCTTTACGCCTGCTGCCACATCATTTACCCAGCCTGAATACACACCTATCTGTCCTACAAGACCGCATGTTCCCATACCTGACGATACTGCTGTTCCATTCATCTCAAGCTTGAAAAGACATGTTGCAAGCGGACCTGTTATCGCCGATGTAACTATTGGCGCTATCCATATTCTAGGGTTCTTTATTATATTTCCCATCTGAAGCATTGATGTACCTATTCCCTGAGAAACAAGTCCGCCCCAGCGGTTTTCCTTAAATGACATAACTGCAAAGCCAACCATCTGCGCGCAGCAGCCTGCTACCGCCGCACCGCCTGCAAGTCCGGTAAGTCCGAATGCCGCACATATAGCTGCTGATGATATAGGTAATGTAAGCGCAATACCCACAAGTACTGACACTGCTATTCCCATAAGAAATGGCTGGAGATTAGTTGCAAGCATTATTACTTCGCCTATCTTCATTGCTGCTTTTCCAAGTGCCGGTGCTATAAGCGCTGCCACGCCTGTTCCTGCACCTATTGTTACAAGTGGTGTGACAAGTATATCTATCTTTGTTTCCTTTGATATTAGCTTTCCTGCCTCTGCCGCAATAATTGCCACAAAATACACAGCAAGCGGGCCACCTGCGTATCAAAGGGCATTAGAGGCAAAACCTACTGTTATAAGTGAAAAAGTACAAGTGGCGGACACTTTAGCGCATATCCGATAGCCACTGCCATAGCAGGACCACTCATAGCCGATGCAAGTCCACCAACTGTATAACTTACTCCACTCACAGTTGCAACTGTATTTGTAAGAAAACCTATATGAAGCTGTGTACCAAGTGTATTAAGTATTGTTCCTATAAGCAAAGAACAAAATAATCCCTGTGCCATCGCTCCAAGTGCATCAATTCCGTATCGTTTCACCGACACTTCAACATCTTTACGCTTTAAAAGCCTTAATTCTCTCCCACATAATTAATCCTCACTTTGGTAAAATTTCAATTAATAATAGCATATAGTGATAAGAACTGCCAGTAGAAATTGTACATATATTCCTGTGTGTCACATTTGAAATTATGACATATAATGTATTGAATTCTTAATAACCGGGTATGTATGTTTATGAAAATGCATAATACATTTTCTCTTGCTATGTGCTATGTTCCGTGGCAGAAATGGGAGAATTATATGACCCTTGCAAGGCATTGAAATGTGGTACATTATTTCCTGTTCTTAACAAACCATTCGGAGGTGTGAGAACATGAATAATATAAATAGTATGAGCTGCCAGAATAATGCAGGCAACTCAAATAATGGAAATTGTATGAGTAACCAGAATAACTGTAATGGAAACTGTATGAATAACCAGAATAATTGTAATGGGAATTGCATGAACTCTGCAAACAATATAGCTGGCAGAAATTATATGAATAATATGGGGTGTCCTAATAACAACAACGGCAATAATGGAATGAATAATTCCTGCAATATGATAAATCCAAGAAATAATTCCAATAATCCACCATGTCAGACATCACGTATGAATAATTCCTCTTTACAGGAACAGCGTGGTTGTTCCTGCAATCAGATAGCCGATAAACATATTCTTATGAAAAATATATATGAATTAGGTTTTGTTCTTACAGAAATGAACCTGTATCTTGACACTCATCCGGATGATATGGAGGCTATCGAATACTATGCACAAATTAAAGATAAATACCGCGATTATATGACAAAGTATGCAGACTATTATGGACCACTTGATAAGTTACACATATCCAATGATAACTACTGGATGTGGGTAGCAACTCAATGCCTTGGGAAATGGAGGGCTGCTGATATGTGGAATTATGAAAAAGACTTGAGTATCCTATAAAATAAAACAGACTAATCCTACACTTGCGGCTATGATAATAAGCCAGTATGGTGGACCATACTTCAATAAGGTATACTGCTTTTCTTCCTATTTATATAGGCATATTATCACAATATTTTATATGCGCAATAATATTAAATTCTTTCAATATTATGAACATCTATCGCACTTGTTACAGTGTTACCAATACCGATAACAGCCCTGTTTCCATTGACCTGAATAACATCATACTCATCATAATAAAGCACAAATGCCTGGTCTGTATCGTAGTTTACATTAAGAAGCACTCTTACTTTGTCACCAACTTTTATATCATTATCAGCGCCTGAATTGTCACTTGATGATACAATACATCTGTCATTAACCCAGCCCGTTCCATCATTGACAAGGTATGGATTACAAGCCCAAGGGATAACTCTTGTTATAGTTCCACCTGTAAATCCGTTTGATGGTGTAAGCGCATCTTCTGATGTTGATGAAGCATATATTGCATTATACTCAACATAATCTCAATCTGGTACTGTAACTGTTCCGCATCTGTCTCATCAGCGCCGCCGTTGTTATCTCCATCAGTATTATCATTATCTTCAACAACATCATTTCTATGATCATATTCATTTGCTCTTGTAAGCATATCATAGACTTCATCTCTCATAATATCGTAATCTACTCTTGTACCATCTGCAAGATAATAATCACTAGACTCCTGCGACATAGCGAATTTATCCTCGCATATCTCACCATCATCATTCCAATGTGCTTCCCAGATAAGAGCACCGTGGTCTATGAGTTCATCTACATTCATATAGTCATTTAACCAGCTGTGGCTCGCATATATTCCCTTAGCTGTTACATCTGATAATGCATCAAGCCATGTGATAGCAAATTGCTGTGTATCATAGTAATTAATGTTATGTGAAGACTTATAGCCATCTGCATCCTCAATATCAAGCCATAATCCCATAACCGGATTGCACTTATTGAGCCACTCTCTGATATGCGCTGCTTCACTCAGCGACTGTTCATTGTTGCCAGCATACTGATAAATATATAATCCGTACGGAATACCTCTCTTCTCATTCATCTATATATGTCTGTGCCATACTGTCGCACTGTCTGCACTCGCTGTCATCCTCGCTTAAGTCACTACCATATGCACAGCGAATTATAACAAAATCAAAATTAGCTGCAATATAATCAAAATCGATATTTCCCTGGTGTCTGCTTATGTCTATTCCTCTTTTCATAGTCTTATTCCTCACTTTCTGCATAAAAATAGCACTCATAGTATTTACCATGCGTGCCTATTAGTTAATATATGTTTATTGCTACTTTGCTTCTGAAACTGTCTTTACTCTAACCATATTTTCTTAACTGGCAGACCACATAAAACCATATTTTTAATATACTTACAGCTTCATACGCTGTGTATAAAATTGAGAAAAAATCTGATATACCTATGCAGTTACCTATGTATTGCCTTACCTCATCGGGCAAGAAACCGATCATATTAAAGCCAGTTATATAATCCACAACAACCAGTAACATTATAGATATAATCATACCACACTTACGAATTGCTCCATTAATACCAAAGCAACTGTTAAGATTATGTTCTTTAATTGCTCTCAACACACCAAAAATTGTGTCAATTACTATTGCAATTATTACTAGCTGTATCAACTTATTATGCACAGCTGCTACATATATTTCTCTCATTGTCATCATAATTACTTATCCTCCTTGTTTTCCTTTTACTGTATTTTTTATTGTTGTTGATTCTTTTACGCTTTTTCTCTGTTTTCAGCATTGCGTTTACCTTCTATTCTTCTATTTCATCTACAATGCTCTGTGCAAATGTTTTAAAGCTTCTATATGTGCATTAGCTTCATCATCAACAACTACTTTCTGTACTTTAGCGTTTCTCTTAATAATATTACTCTCCGCGTCTACTTCACTGTAAGTAAGTGCAAGTATGTTTCCTACTTCTGTTTTATAACTTGTTACACTTGTTACAATTCTTTTATTCTGCATAATCTAAATCTCCTTCCCATTCTGCAATAAATTCTGTTGTCATTTTAAACAGTTCATCGCTATTAACTTTGTCAATAATGCTATCTGTTTTTCGTCAAGTCTTATACTGTTATAGTCCCTTTGTGTAGCTAATAATTGCCAACTAAATGTAAGATTAGGCGTTCCTGTTACCTCAAAATAATCCGGTTGCCTATCACTTACATATATATCCCTACCCCATATTTTGTAAGGAATACTGTATATGTTGTAGTTGTATCTATCGTTTCTATAAACTTATCTTCAAGGTATATTCTGCACATACCGCTTTCATCTAAAATACCTTCTCCGTAATCTTCAAAAGTAGGCGTTGGCGTTTCAAGGGCATTTTGTAAAACTGTGCCAAAATGTTCAGTTTCAACCATTCTGTTTTTAGTGCCACCGCAATAAAGGTTGCCACCTGTAAAAACCATATGTTGCCATAATTGCATAAGCGCTGCTTCAAGTTCTCCTCTAATAGATATTTCTTCATTTGTCATTTTAGTACAATAATCTACACTTATATTATTGTTTGGACTTATTGCTATAGATTTGTTACTAAGCTTTGCAACCCACTCATAAGTTAAATCAGTTTTCCTTTTGGATAAATAAGCATTCCATCAAATATAGTACCTCTACAATCAATCGTAGAACCTAAATATTGATTAGTAAGAAAGCCTTGCGCTGTAATAACTGTTGAATTATCACTTCCAGTAACAGATATTCCGGATGCATCTACTGTCGTAGTTAACACTCCAGATTTAGTAGCTGTAATACTCCCTGCAATAGCCGCACTAGCAGCATACATAAATCCATTACCTGCAACATACCATTGAGGACTCCAGCTTGGGACACTTGCAGTACCACTATTAGACATAATAGCATATACCCAATCTGAACCTTTTGATGGCGTTGTCATACCTGCCCAATATTTACTATCTGGCGTAGTTGAATTAATAGAATTATTAGCTATATTCCATTGTGCGATTTTTCCGCCATTTGCGATAATATTACTACAAGTTATTGTTCCGTTAGCTGCAATGGTAGTATTAGTACTACTTAAAGTAAATCTATTGCCACTTAAGTTAAGACCGCCCCTTGCAGTAATGTTAATTGTATCTGCGATAGCTTCAATAGCAGACTTAAGTTCACCTGTTTTAGGGTCTTTTAATGTATAAATTAAGGCTTGTTTTAGTTGCATAAGTTTGTAAGTCTGTTGACTTAGCGTAAGTTCCACTAAGTGCTAAGCTAATGCTGGAACGATTATCCTTAATGTCTTGTGTAATCTTGTTAAGCATAGTAGTTGTAGTACTATAATTATTTGTAAGGTTTTGCTGTGTCTGCGACACTTCTGTTGATAAGTTACTGACTGTTTGATTAAGGGCTGTATATGAATTACTTACAGTTGTTACCTTATTATTTACAGCACTTATGGAACTATCTACATCTTCTGGTGCAGGCGACCAACTTGTTGCTTTTGTGCCTTCTTCTACTTTTTCCCACTTAAATGTAAGTGTTCCGCTACCCCAACCTGCGAACAATCTTGGAATGGCTACATTTCTGGTGCTATTCTTTGTTTGTAACCTATAAGTAACCCAATAATGTGTTAATGTCGTTGATAAAACAAAATCACACGTTCCATCTCCGCTTACATGAGTTTGTCCTTGGCTAGCTTGTTGTAACACACTGTTTGATGGATTATAAAAATGTATCCTTATTCTATCTCCTGCCTTTGTAGATTTTGCCCAAAAAGATAAAGTGTAATAATCTGCATCCAATGGCACGGTTGTTACCCAATTTCCTTTATCAACCCAACTAGAAGTTGGATATGTATATGTTACCTCTGTTTTATGTGTTCCTTTTAGTAAATTTCTACCACCAACTTGAAGGTTGTTAACACTTTCAGTTATATCAGTTTTCCAAACCTTATTGTTAATGCTAGTCTGTAACTGCGTTATGCTTGAACCTTGGCTTGTTACAGTAGTTGTAAGCGTATTGACTTTAGTTAATGCACTATCAGCCGTTGACTTCGCTGTATTTGCGGTGTTGTTTGCAGTTGTAGCTGTTGACTTCGCACTATCAGCCGTTGACTTCGCTGTATTTGCGGTGTTGTTTGCAGTGTCAGCAGTAGATTTTGCAGTATTCGCTGTTGATTTAGCTGTGTTAGCAGTTGTCTGCACATTACTAACAGTTGTTGTCAAGCTAGAAATACTTGATGAATTGCTATTAGCCGTCTGCTTAACAGAATTAACAGTATTCGTTAATGTTGTAACTGCACTGTTATCAGCTTTGTGCTAATAGTTTCGGTCATTTTAGTTATGTTAGCACTATTCTCGTCTACTGTTTGCTTAACTTCATTAAAACTGTTGTGCTGACTTTTGTATTTATAGCATCAACTACATCTTCTGGTGCAGGCGACCAAGTTGTTACTTTATTACCTAATTCCAATTTAACATTTTGATATAATAGCTGTGAGTATATAAAGTAAAGTCTGTGCCACTTCTTAAATATATAGTTATCAATCTTGCAGTTTTATAGTATTTGGAATTGTAAATACTAAGTATGATTGTTTCCAGCCGTTCTCTACTTCTCGTGTTCCAGTTACTCCGTGGAAATCTGTATATTTTCCTGTCGTTGATTGATATACTATCTGAAACTGATGTTCCTGTGTGCCGCTTACATCTTTATAATAAGCAGAAACAACATATGTTGACCCAATCATAACACTTACATCCGGGTGATATTGAAATCTGAAATTAGAATTATTGTTAGTAACTAAAGCGCTACCATCCGATTGATATGAAACTGTACCTTTTGAAGAAGCGCCACTACTATCTGTACTAAACTTACCTGGCATTGTTGTAGTCCATAGTAACATATTTGTACCGCCCACTTGAATACCATTAATCTTGTCGGTAACGTCTTGTTTAGTAGAATAATCAGTTTCAATCGTGGTTGTTCTTTTCTTTAAGCTTGATAATTCTTCGCTTGTATCTGTTTTCCAAGAACTTACTTCAACATTGAAATTCTTAATGCCTGTAATTTCGCCATTGATATTAATAATGTCTTGTAATGCCTTAGTAACATCACTATCCTTGATTAATACCCATTCATAGTTAGGTGCTTCTAATGTTCCAGTATCAGCAAATCTATAGGAATACCCATCTGCGCTATAAGCTGGATTAACTACATAACAAATATCACCTATATGTTTCTTTCTTGTAACATTATCTGTCCAATTTACCGCAGGGTCATTATTAAGGGTTGGTATCTCTGTTTTAGTAAATGTTTCAATATTTCCGTCAATCTGTCCTTGTAACTCATCCTGTACTTTATCTAAATATTCCTTAGTTGGTACTTCTTCAGATAGCTTATCAAGGTTAATAGAACCATTTCAATACGCTTTCCGTTGATTGTACCTACTGTGATATTATCAGCATTAAGATTAGTAACTGTTATCTTGCTAGCATCAATAGTTCCTGATGTTATCTTATTTGCTGATAAATTCTGAACTTTTCATTAGTTACTGCACCATCCTTGATAAAGAGATGTACCAACCACCTGTCCTATAACATTTGCAAAATCAACCTTAGCATAATTCAAATCTGCTATGTCAGCCGTAAGCATATTAGCCTTAAGATCCGTTATTTTGCATTTGCCACATTTAAATCATCAATCGTTGCATATCTAATCTCCGCTACATTCGATTTAAGATAATTATTCCTGATATTTTCCAGGTCATTATTTACAGACACTATAGCCTCTGCTGTTACTGTATTAGCCTTAACCCAGTCTGCATCCACCTTCTTAGCTATAAGCTCCTTTGCCAATATCAAATCAGAATATATTCTCTCATTCTGCTGTGTTGTCGGTCCTTTAAAGTCAACTTCCTGCTCTGTCTGTGTCTTGCCATAGGATGTTATAGTCATAGCAAGACCACCATCATATTCCTGCTGTATGTTCATTACCAGTACCTTGTAAGTACCTTCACCATCTTCCACAGTAATCATATCCACGGATCCAGACGAACATCTCCTAATGTCTTAACAGATGCACCCCTGTAACTAAATCCACTAAGCTTCTTAAAGATATTATCAAGCCTGTCCTGTGTCATAAATGGATTATCAAATGTAACACCAAGTATTCCACCGCCAGATGTTAAAGTTGTAGAGTTATCAACATTACATGATAACTTTTCCAGATTATAATTGCTTTCATCTTTCTCAAAGCCCATTATCCTTGTCACATCCAGCTTATAATCCGCATCTGAATACCACTTAATAACAATAGTTCCTGTTCTATCAACACAAGCAAAGCCACCTGCCAAAGAAGCAATATAGCCTATCATTTCCCTGTATGTATATCCTACCGGCTTTGTTGCTATCATTATCGAAGAATCTATATTACTTACATTCACAGGAACACCACAGCCTATGCTTATCTCATTCAGAACAGATGCAGCACTTGCAGGATATGTAAAATTAGATACATATAATCCAGTAGTTTTCATCATTCTGTCATAAGCTGTAAATGTTGTGGTTGCTTGGTCATTTGTTGGATGTTCAGCCGTAAAATCCAACTGGAATGTATTCATACTTTCCCTTGGCAGCTTCAATCCTATCTCTATCGGTATTTCTGTATTCTCAAACAGCTCATCTATTCTCTTAATGGTAAGCTCTATCTTAGCAGCCACAGCCGAACCTAACTGCAGGTATTCTTCACTACTGCTTGATGTTTCATAACTAAGTTTCTTAAAGTTAGCATATATCCACTTATCATTTATCTTAAGCCTGCCTCTGAATGTTCTTGACGGACTTCTTATTGTTGTCTTAAATGCATCTGTTACATTGTTATACATAGGCTATTCTCCTATCATAAATTCTAATGCTGCCATTTCCTTTGATGTTGGTGTATCGTACTTCTCAGTATCACACATTTCAAGTGTACTCATTGATACTGTCATAATCTCTACTTCAACTTCAAGATTAGATATATCATTAAGTTCCTTAAGTGCTTCCTTCTTTGTTTTCTCGTCTGGAAATACTATTTCATTATCTTTAAATACATACTCCCCATTCTTATCCTTTGTTGCCTTATCATCAAGAACTTTCTGATTTTGTGCTGCTGCAGTTTCACACTCTGCTGTAAGCACCTTTAAGTTCTTTGCAATAGCATAATTAAGCTTTACAGGAAAATGTCCGTTAATTCCCTGTAACTCTATTGTCTTATTTCTTATATCACTAACCTTTAATGTCTGTTTCATATGCTCTCCTTACTGCTGAATAATAGATACACTTGCACTTCTATAATAGAAAATACCATCATCCAGCTCTCCTATTACTTCCTTGCTAAGTGTACCTCTGTAGCTTGTTATTGTTATATTCTGTCCATCATCATGAAATGTTATTGGGAAGAATCCGGCGACAAGCTTACTCTTAATAAGCACCAGCTCATCCTCCTGAAGCACTCCCCAATTAATAGATAAGGTCTTCTTTTCAGCAACTACATCACCTAACATTGTTCCGTCAAGCGCTCGTCCTGTTGAAGAAGACCATATAATCTCATCATCCACTTTGATGGACACAGGAGCCGGAAGCTCCTGATTGTCACATCTTAGTATCAATTCATCACATCCTTGTTAAGTTATAATCTCACATTTTCCTGTCTGCTTTGTATGCTCATTAATTTTATCTACCACATATTTCTTAAGGCTCTTTCCATCAAGCTGTATATCAAGGTCCAGCGTTTCCAGTATTCTAAGTATCTGCTTAAGAATACTTATAGCTTCAGCTAACAATTCAGCACTAGATGCCATATCTGCTGCCTTTTGTGCCATTTCAAGCAATTTATCCTCAGGTGCAACAACTTCTCCTGGTGTTTATTATCACCAATCATTGCAAGCTGTGGAGTGTTTGGCTTAACATATCCGCCTTGTGCAAGGTATGGGATACTACCAAATCCAACTTCCGGTAAATCAAACCCGAAATGGTCACCACCTATAACCGGTACCCAATCAGGTACATCAAAGCTTAAAGCATTCACCCTGCGGACTATCCAGTTAATACCACTTTCTAATCCATCAAGCATACCATTTATAAGTCCGATTACCATGTTTATTGGTCCTTTGGCTATATCACCTATCAAAGAGAATATTCCACCAAATGCATCAACTATTCCATTCCAGGCTTCAGACCAATCGCCTGAAAATACTGAAGATATAAAATGGATTAATCCTTTAAATACTGTAATTATATCGCTTATAATATCTGCAATATTACCAATTACAACCCCTATATTGCCTACTGAATTGAACACTGCTATGAATGCAGGTCCAAATATCTGCAACAAGTAACCAACAACCGGCTCAATGAATTTGTTGTAAATTATTAATGCACAATTAACAACCTCACCAACAAAGTCAAGGAAATTAGCCAAAAGTGGTTTTAAATGTTCTTCCCAGACCTCATCTATAATATCAAGAGCATTATCCCATACCGGTTTTATAGTAGTCTCCCATATCATTGAGATAACATCTGCTGTTGTTTTAACAGCTTCCTTTATTCCGTCAAATATAGGAACCCCCACTTATCCCAGGCATCAGCTAATGTATCTACAAATCCTGTCCATATATTAGTCATGCTCTCTATCGCTGGACAAAATACATCTTTCCAGACTGTATCCCATCCATCTTTAAGCGTATTGAACAAATCATCTATAAGTAAATTAGTCTGGGTGGCAAATTCGGTTATCATTGGTAATCCTGCTGTTACAAAGTTCTGTAATATCGGATATACGGCTTTATCCCATATATCTATGAATATTGTATTAAAAGAATCAAAAGGCCATTTATAATATCACCACTCATATCGACAAATGATATAAGATAATCTGTAAAGGTCCTTTAAAATAATTTAATAAAGGCTCGCCCAATGCCTGTATATCGGTGAATACCTGTGCAAGATTGTTCTTCGCGGTTAATGCATTATTAACCAGCCCATCCCAGATTCGTGAAAATGATGGTGAAAACGTTGCTATTCCCCAATCCTTTAATTTTCCCAATGTTTCTTTTACATTGTTAACAAAATCACTAATCGCTGATGAAGCGTTAGATGTACTTTTACTTACATCCGGTACAAGGTCGGTACTTCCTATTACAGAGGACGTTCCCCTAAACTGCCACTTGAGTCAGAACTGTCATCTGTTGGCTCTGTGAGCTTATTTATCTGGTCAAAGCCTGCAAGTGACCTTTCTATATCTTTAGCCGTCTTCTTAGCAGCACTTCCTATATCACCTACATTATCCGCTGCGCTGGATGCATCATCTCCGATACCTGCTATATCCGAACTTATCGAACCCATAGAGGTTGATACGTCTGCTCCTGTTAGCATTTGCACAAAGCTGGCAAAGCCATCCGCAACCTTCTGTAATCCTGCAAGTAAGCTGTTAAAGCCACGCAGAATAGGTGTAAACAATGCTATAAAGCCTTTACCTAGACTAGCCTTTAACTGCTGAAACCTTAATGTAAGTATTCTTGTCTGGTTCGCCCAGGAATCCTGTGTTTTAACAAAATCTCCTGTGGCATTAGATAAAGCACTTGTAACGTACTGATAACGGAGCATTACTTTTTCCTGCTCTGTCATCTTAGCTGTAGTCTTACCGAAGCCATTATTAAGTGCATACTGGTCTAAGTTAGTCTGGGTCATGACAACACCTAAGTCCTTAAGTGTCTCAGTCTCACCAGTCCAGATAGATTTCAGCTTTGTATAGGCTTCATCTGTACCAAGATTGTAAAATGAAGCAACATCACCTGTTAATCCGGTAACATTTTCAGCCATATCAAGTGCAGTCTTTCCGGTAATACCCATAGCATCATTCATCTGACCAAATACACCCATGTACTTCTTGGCAGATAATTCAGATAGACCGAAGTTAGTCATGGCATTAGAAGCCCACTGGTCTGCCTGCCAGCTTAAGTCCTTAAATGCTGTATCAACAACATTCTGCACTTCTGTTACATTTGAACCTACTTCTATGCAGTCTTTCGTGAACTTAGTAACTGCAGCTATACTTAGTCCTGCTGCTATCTTCTTACCAAGCCCAGAAAAGATAGTTGTTGCCTGCTTAGCTGCCTTATTAGAAGCTCCTGTAAGCTGATTAACTATCTGTGAACTGTCTATGCCAAGTTCCAGAGCTATCTGTCCTACTGTATCTGACATTTTCCTCCTTTCTGGCACGAAAAACTGCCTACTTTTGAGTAAGCAGCCTTAAAATCTCTTTGTAATCGTGTCCAATATTCTATATACTGTGGTGTTCCCACCATTTTCCTATTACGCTTCAGAAGCCAGTCATCATGTATCTTTTCTGTTCCTTAGTAAAGCTATTGATAACTTTAATGTCTTTCTCTGCCCTTATACTTACCACTCTTCCAAGCGGTGTTTCAGGCATTATTCCTGATAATAAAGAACAGAATTCAGACCATGACATATCATCTTCAGTACGCAACCGTATACCATACTGGGACAGGAGGCTGGCTTCTATCAGCTCCCAATCATCCCATAAGTCATAGTACGTCTCACTTTGAGGGTGTCTGTTCCTCGCCGTATGTTCCTGTTGCAACACTCATAATTGTATTGTACATTTCCTTATACTCTGGAAGTGGTAAGTCCATATTCTCAATCTTATCGGCAGCCTCTTTGCCAACAAGCATTTCAATGGCCTTTACTATAAAGCCAATACCATTGTCCCCATCTTCACCAGCCTTTTTCTCTGCTTCACTAGCCATAGCCTGTACACATAAAATGTTATTCTTTCGATTATTAACAGTTACAACTAAATCCTCTGTAATACGAATCATAGGTAACTGGTTAGTAATCTTCATAGATATGTCTATCACTTTAAAATCTGTCTTTGCCATTATCTTTTTCCTCTCATTTCTTTTATACTAAGCTGCATGTTCAATATATGTTGGTCTTCCATCAGACTGTGCTTCCCACTCAAGAGCTTCAGTACTTGTAGAATCACCTGCCATACTCGTTACATTAATAACCGCCGGAATAATAAGCTGATCAAGATTAGGAAAATAATTGATAGCCACGTATTACAATCCTGTCCGGTCTTAGTTGCAAGACTTGCAACATAATCGTTACCTGGATCACCATAATTACGCTTACCACCCATTGATATTCCTATTGACTTAGCTGTCATTAATCGTCTGGTCCATCCGCCCTGATCCATTGGCTTCCATTCTTCCATGCTTCCATCAATAGAAATGCTAAGGCTTTCTGCATCTTTAACAACAACTGTTGTTATAGACTCTGGTGAATCCGCCTTCTTTCTTCCAGCTGTACATATGCCAAACTTTATTTCATATACTGGATTTACATCTTCTTTGCTACTGCTTCTGCACTATATCCGGCTATTTTAGTATTTTCTGCCATACTTTTACCTACCTTTCATAATAAATATCTAATTCTATTACACACTCAAAGATACCATTATCATCTGTTCCTACATCAACAGGCTCATCAACCAGCATTTTAGTGAAGAACACCTTAGTATCGTTGATTGTGATATGGTTCATATCCCTAAGCATATTGTAGAGCTGTTCTGCCGTCTTCTCTGTGTCTCTGACACTGGTATTCCAGTGGACCAATATACTTACAGACTTAATACGATAAGAGCTGTTATTTAAGCCTCCTACCGCCATCTGCACAGGTCTTTGCTTATTATTGTTGTAGACACCTAGGCTCTTATTCTTTTGTCGTCTAATTTGCCGCAATACACGTTAGTATTGTCTACAATACCAAGACCTGCTATATAATCTCTTACATCACCTATTCCTAACATCACAACCCCGCATTCCTCTTATACAGCTTAGCAAAGCATTCTTGGCAAAATTCTGTTTCTACCGCCTTTAAGGTAATCATCAAGCCATCTGCCTTTTGCATTGGCATTACCCTCGTGCCTCTTACCGCTTTCATCAGTCCAAGGTGACTGGTGGAAGTTGTATTCGGATGATAGTACAATCTTCTTGCATAAGGCGTGCTTGATATAAGCTCCACCTTGCCATTAGCAATATCCTGTGTATATACAAATGTGCTCTCATTCTGTAATGTACCTGTATCTCTAGGCATTACCTGACTTTGAACTACATTCGTATGTATTGCTTCTGCTGTCTGTACTAATGACACCTGTGCTGCTGCCGTAAGCTTCCTTACCATAGGCATATTAAGCTTAACTGTTGACTTAACATTCTTTGCCATTACATCACATCCAATCTTACATAATTAACTGTACCATCCGGATTACGACACTTCGTACCCTTGTATATATGCCTTGTTACACCGAACACCTTTATATCACCTTTAGTAATAACAGGAAGCTCCGGTGCAATATCTCCAGGTATCATGGCACATCCTTCAAGCTGTATAAGCCTCTTTTCAGCAGTAAGTACCGTTTTACCACTATCCTGGTAGTTGCATAGACCATCCCATGTAACTGCCTCTAATGGCTCACCATATACATTCTGTCCTTCCGGTTCTATTTCTACATGTATATAAGTCTTGCACATGCTCTTTAATATCAGACACGGATATCTCATTCTCACACCCCAGACTAAGACTGCAAAGACCCGTCTGACAAAGTATCCTGTACGTATCACGTTTTATTGCAATACCACTCTGTATCATTACATTCCAACTGCTGCCAAACTGCATAGATACTCCATTTACAGCATAATTCTGCAAGACACAATTAATCATGTCTTCATTCTCATACTCAAAATCAGCCATATCACAGCATACGTCTATGACTATTGCCTGCTGGAACTCTGTCAGATTATCAAAGCCTCTTGATGTTATACGATTAAAAGTAAGCGAGTCGATATGCCGGCTCGCCTGTTTTAATCTTCGTTCTATCTGCTCATCTGGGATAAGTCTATGTTCACTAAGGTACTGCTCTTTACTTGCATATACCATAGGCTTACTCTGCAATCTCTTCTGCAGGATCTACATCAACGAATACAGAATCAACCTTACCATCCTTGCCATTAGGGAATACAAATGTATCCTTAACTGGCGATTCTGATAAAGATATCCGTCTCCTTCTGTATGTGCTCCTGGTGCAAAGAAATAAATAGACGAAATCTTAGGTACTGTCTTACATGTCTGGCCACATGCGACAAGTACATTAATCTTGCGTGAGCCCTGAACAGTTTTTTCATAATATGTGCCTATATTAGTCTTTGTAGGCTTTGCCACAACTGTATAAGTGCTGTCGCTCTTAGTGTAGTATGTCTTTCCTTCTGCCACATCTGTATCAGTTGTTATGGTATACTTTGACTTAAGCGGAGCAAAGCCGCCCTCTGCAACATCCCAATCGAATCTGTCATAGAATCTTTCATCATCCACAACTTCCATAAGTGTCACGCCATCAATATCAGTTACACGTGTTTCAATGCCAAGACCACCTTCTGCAATCTGTGTCATTTCAATCTTACGTGTAAATTCCTTTGATACCTCAAGCTTATCCATAATGTCAGAAGATACATACATAATGAGACTTCCATTTGCCTTATATCTTCTAAGCTTGCCTGCTGCCAGAATATGCTTAAGCTTAGCAAATACATTCTCTGATGTATATTCTGTGGAAGCTGTTTCAGTATGATATAATTCTGTATTCTGTGCAGCCTGTGCAACCTTACTGAAGAATAATGCATCTGTCTCTGGTACAGCCTGTGTCTGCTCAAATATGTGTGAAATATTCTGAATAGATGCTGTCTGATTTGTTTCATCAACATCTGCCTTATCAACCATAAACTGTACATCCCTGTCATGTGTTACTGTGTAAGGAACATCTTTCTGGTTATATTCTCCTGTGTTCCATCCGCCTGATCTCTTGTGATTCTTATAACCACTTACACTCATCTGTGTAAAATGGAAGGTCTTTGCATCTAACCATCTGACATTACTTGTAATAAATGGTGATGTAAGTGTGCCCTGCATAAGAATTGCTAATAATTCCGGACTCCACTGTTCTGCATAATTTAAATTTGGCATATTGTTTTACCCTTTTAACCTTTCTTAATTAAATCTGTTCCATCTCTTTGTTGGAACATTTACATTGTTACCTGTAGAGGACTGCTGTCCGTTATTCTGCTGTCCTGCACCAATCTGGAATCCAGCATTATTCTCCGTACCTGGCTTAAGTGCAGGTACATCTTTGATAACCTGATCAAGTACAGCCTTGATATTGTCCTCTGATATCTTTCCATCTGCATCCTTTGCCTTGCTAAAATCAGCCATCTTAAGCACATATGGGAGTGTCTTGGCCTCAATGCCAAGTGTCATAGCTACCTTTGTAGCTGCAAGCTCAATCTGAGCCTGTTCTGCAAGCTGTTGTGCTGCTGCCACTTCGTTCTGAAGACTAGCATTAGCATTCTGCTGCTGTTCTACCTGCTGCTGTTTATTCTGCTTAAATGTTGCAATAGCCTGACTTACTCATCTTCTGATAATCCCTGCTGCTGAAAATAGCTTTTAAGCACAGCATCCTCTTTCTTGGCAGTTGCGGTGTCTAACATGCTCTGTATCTTGTCATAATCAACACCAGCCGCCTGCTGATTATTCTGACCACCTTGCTGTCCTGCCTGTCCATTATTGTTACTTCCAGCGTTCTGGCCGCCGTTACCATCTCCACCTTCTGCGAAGAGCTGTAAATTAATAGGCAATGTCTTTCTCATCACTCTATCTCCTTTCTTCCGTTTACCGCTCGTCAGCATTTTCCTAAAGTTTAGTGCCATTAAGTTTTGGGCATAAAATAGCACCCACAGCGTATTGCTATGCGTGCTTATCAACTAATATTAAATTGTGTTGCACCGGTGCAACTTGTATAAAAATAACAGCTCTATAGCTGTTTATTCAATCTAATCTTCAATTCTCTTAATATCATATGCTACTGCACACTGATGTTCTATTTTACAGCCTCTAGCCTTATCCCAACCTTTAACAAAATATACAACATCAGCCTGTGATAGAAGTTCTATTGATTTTCCTAAAACCACAATGGCTTAGCTTCTGCTGGTGCTCCTTCAAAAAAGACTCTATAACTTCTACTTTCTCACCTAATAGCAGCTCTGCATATTCTATTGCCTTTTTCCTTGTTTCTTTATTTCCTCGTCTGTTTTACCTGCCATAGGCTGGCTAATAAATAATTTTTCATACTGTCTTGTCCTCTCTTTCTTAAAATTGGGTATAAAAACCACCAATCTCTCGATTGGTGGCTGTTAATCCCATATTATTTCTGGTCTTGGCATTTTCTTTGGCACTACTGTTCCATATTTCTCAATTGTATAATCAAAATCATCTTCTATGCATTTCAACAATAATTCAGCATATTCTTCTTGGTCAAAATATAAATCAGGAGGAACTCTGGAGAATATTTAAAATGATTCACGAATTTTATTCTTGCATCTTTTAGTTTCTTTATCACCTTGCTGCCTCCTTCAATTTCTTTTCAAAATACTCTAATGATTTGGGAAATATTTCTGCATCTCTTTATAGTGCACCTCGTCAAATTGTGCTTCAAACATATGTGCAAAAGCTTCCGATGTAATATTTTCTTGATTGTCCCAATAATCAATACTATGCCCTGCACAACCTCTAATATTCCCTTTTGTTAATCCATCTAATAAGTCCGATACAGCAGAATGTCTTCTTATATCTTGTAAATCATTACTAATTGCTCTATCTACTTTGTCATATGTTTTAAATTATGCTCTTTTCCATATTTTATTCTATATTGAATGTGTCCTGTTCTAGTAATTCTTTAAAATGTTCGTCCCTCGATACCATACCAAGTGAATCATCTATCAAATGTCCATGTTCATGATACCAAGTAGTCCCTGCACCTCTTATATTCCTCATATCAGCTTTATAATGCATAGATATTTTCTTTGTTTTGGTATTAAAATGTGCAGTACCTTCATACATTGATACATCTATTGTTTCACCACCTGCATACTTAGCAAATAAATGCTTAGCGGCTTTATTTCCATGTGAAAACTTTTCTTTAAGAATATTATAATATTCTTTCTCTATATCTGAATCATTCCTTAACTTGCATTTTAATGTGCTTAAGTCTGATTCCATTATATCATTCTTCTGTCCATTTGCAACAACATTCTCCCATTGTTCCTTCCTCGCCGCATACACTTTCTTGTTATCCGGGTCTAGGGAATACTTAGACAGCCTGTCAAACTGCTCCACCATTCTGCCTGCATGCTGCTGCTTCTGGTCCTGCTTGTAATCTTCCTTGACCTTTCTAATTCTTCCTTGGTAAACTTACTATCTGGCTCCTCATCCAACTCAGGGAAATATGTTGTATGTACGTCTTTGCAATTTGATGGTACAACCCCGCAGCTATTGCAGATGACATAAGCGGATAAGGACCATCAGATGCCTTACCGCCACTCCATACATCATCTATAAGCACCTTACCAACAAATGGAAGACACTTAGGACAGGCATTAGCACGCTTATTCATAATAACTGTACTAATTCCCCATGACTGTCTCATCTCTCCCTCTCCAGTTAGATATGCACGCTTACACGCTGTCTGAATTGCCATTCTGGCATAATCCTTTACTGTATGCCTGCTGCCATTCGCATATTCAATACAGTTAATACCAGCTTTAAGAAAATCTCTTGTAGCCATATCAACTGCCTTCTCATATGTTCCTGCACCCGTATTCGCATACACCTGAGCATTGAATATTATCTGCCGGTATTTATCTTCCGACATTCTTAGCATAGAATGTTCAGCTTTAGCAAAATCCGCCTTTGTGGCTTTATAAGCGCATCTAACTTCCTGGTATTTAATTTGAAAAGCACCTTCAGCGCCCTGTGACACTTTAGATGCTTTAAGTCCTTTTTAATTGCTCTTAATATCTTCTGTTCCTGCTCTGTACCGCCTGCCTGTCTGGCAGCAAATATCATAGCATCTATTGAACCATTTATATTACTGAATTGCTTTGTAAACTTCTTTTTATTCTCAGCCTTATACCGCTCCAAAGCCTTAATCTGCTCTACCTGCCACTGTGTCCAGTTAAAACCCATTTCAATCTCTTCTGCCCTATGATTGTCAAGATTACGCATCATAGAGGCTATCAGTTCATCTTCTATTGCTCTAAAAGCTTTCTCTATGTCATAGTCTGTATTAAGTGCCATAAGCTACCTCATTTGTTATCAAAACCTATAAAATTGTTATCAGCACCATCAACTGTAAACCCATCTGCCTGCATATTAAGTGCCGGCTCTTTCATATTAGATATCCCTGTTCAGCCTTAAGCCTTGCTATCTCTTCCTGCTTCCATTTGTCATCCTTGGTATCTCCATACAATTCATCAACAGATGCCTCTATGCTCATAATGCCGCCCTGCTTAGCCTTGCTGACTGTTTCTACCTGGCTTTCAAAGGATGGGTTCGCATATTCGCCAAATGTTACATCAATATCTATTTCCTTTATAGCTGTCTTGTTATATGTGTCTATAGAATTGAACGTTGCTATAACAAGCTTTGGAAGAACCTTCTGAAGCCGCTCTACAATGTTATTTCTGCTGTAAAGCGTTGCTTTCTTTCTCCCTCTGTGCCTCCGCATTATCCAGCTTCTTAACATCTATGCCTAATGTTGATGGGCTCATAATCCCCTGTAAACAAAGATCCAACGCTGTGATATATGTTGCAAGATAGCTTTCGTGTGGGATATTGCCCTGTACAAGCTCTATCTTATTAACTGTACCTTCTGCCATGCTGCCATCTGTTTGTATATAGGCATTATCAAAAGCATTAGGCTTTAGCACTTTTCCATCCAGGGATTCCTTGGAAGCATATTCTCCGGTATATATTCCTTTGTTCTATTCTTCCTTAAGGCATCCATCCATTGTGACCATGCTTCATCCAGCGCATCAAAGTTATCTATCTTTGCATCAAATATGCTCTTGCCTCGTCCTTGATACTTGGCTGACTTATAAAACAGAAGAGGAACAGCCATTATAAACTTGTCATTCCAGGTAACATCACTAAGATGTGCCAGCTCCGGTATAACACTTAAATCATATTCCCTACCGCCTCTTGTAAGCTCATAATGTATGTAGCCTATGCCATAATGTTCAAGTAATACATATTCCTGTCTCTGAACGTTATACACTGTCTTAAACACTATCTCCTTAACTCTTCCCCTGTCCCTGATAATCTCTGTCTTATCACCAGAGTAGAATTCCAATATAGGATACTTGCTAAGGTTCGTATCGAACGATATCTTGAATGCTCCATCACCGATATAAAGCGTTTCTGTTATTGCCTGCTTAACTAGCTCAATAAAATCATTTTCCTCTGCTATCTTATCCCATTCTGTCTGCCTGCTACCAGCATCTATTAAATTCATATCATCTGTTACTATACTGGCCAGCATATCGCATAACATAGCAGGAGACCTACGTGTATCTTTCTTATCTCCATACCTATTGTACAGGATGCAGACCAGAACCTTGTCTTGTCACCATCTATCTGGCTGTATAGCTGTGACAATTCTTCACTCTCACCTCTGTACCATATCTGGTTCTTTATGGCATTTCCCTCGTAATCAAGAGTTTCCTGTATGCTTATGGATCCATTAACAGCCGGCTGGATGTGCAGCCACGTTCTTATTCCTGTTTTATCTTCTCTGCCATACTTGTAAATATGTTCACCTCTCTCACTCCTATCTGGAATTATGTCTTGTTCTCTATACCTATCCTGCTTCGATAAGGAATCCAGCCATACTGTACGCTGTTTACCATATGGTCATTGCCATCCTCAGGCTCGCAGTCCTTATCTTCAAGCCACGAATACGTTTCTAACTCTGTCTTGTAATTCGTGCACGTATCGACAATATAAAAGCTTGGCTCTCTGCCCTTGTCGTCATTAAAGGACATCCAGCCAAGCTGTAAGTTAATTCTATCTATTATGGTTACTTTCTTATACGCATTGTTAAATATATACTGGCAGTCAATGTGTTCTCTTGTACTTGGCAAACTCTGTTATCGTTGCCTGATCAGCATTATCTATAAACACATTCTTTGACATTCCACCCCATTCTTTTCTGTTACGCTCCAGGAAGTCTATGTAATTCCTTACTGTATCACTTGGAGCTATTGGTATATCAAGTTCCGCATTGTTATATACCTTTTCGTCTAGCACCATTAGCTTGTCTTATTGGTTATTCCCATAAATGACATAGCAATAGTATCAGGACTCTTGGTTGAATATGCCGTATCAAGACCGCTTGTATATATTACAAACCACTCTGTCTGCTTATCGTCATATTCTCGTTTAATAAATGCCTTTGCCTGTTCCTTTGTAATAACATGTCGTTTGCAGAAATTAGAAAAGACAAGACCTGTAGCCTTGCCTCGTAATCCTAATATCTTGTTTTATATATCTTAGTGCCAGGAGGATAGCTCATTTTTTCTGTTCTATCTTCTCTGGTGTCATGGATATATTATCTTCAAATGTGAAGAACCAATATACCCAGTCTTTAATAGGCTCACAACCGTTAAGGTCCTTCCATATTTCTTCCGGCACATCTGCCTTGTACTTATCAATCGGTCTTGCGTGATTGATGTATTCTGAATATATGGGTAATGTAGGTGCATCTGGGTTCAGAGTACCAACAAAGTATTCAGAACGTCCGAATATCTCTCGTATGAAGTCTATGTTAGCTGTGTTGCACTCATCTACCCACACACATCCAAACTGTGAACCTAAAGCATTTTTCCACTTACTGGCATTATCATAGCCAAGAACATATATTATCTTGGTACTGCTTCCAGTTTTGAATTTAATATGTGGAAGTTTATTCTCTTTATCACCATTACCACAGTATTCAAGATTGGGAAATATCTGCAGCAATCCCATATCAGCATTTATTATATTCTTCTCAATAACACCTGTTGTATTACCAGCTATAACATGCAGCTTCATATCCGACTCAGCTACATTCATTATGAACTTCACAGCTACTGTTGTTGTCTTACCGGATGCAGTTGAACCCTCTAAGAACTCTGCTCTTGCAGGTGTGTCTATGTAATCCCAGTACTTATCACTTAGAAGCATCCGGCTCACCCCTTGCTTTACGTTGTGCAAGAAGCTCCTGTAATTCATTCTTGGTTGTATCGTTTACATTGGCTTCTATCTTTCTATAGGATTAAGACCTGCCCTATCCATCAAGTCTTTTGCTGCAAGATAAGCAACCATCTCATTCTTAGAATTTAATAATGTTTCCTGTTTTCTAAAAGCTTTAGGGCAGCATATTGCAGACTTGAGCGTATCATTCTATTGTACTCACGGCGAAACTCTTCATTATTTTTCTTCCACTCACATATTGTTTTGGGAGAAATGTTAATTGCCTCTGCAATTTCTTTATCTGTTAATTCGCCCTGAACCATTAATTCCAGGCACTTTACCTGCTTTGGTTTCATTTCTTATGTACCCCTTTCTATTAACATTTATTAACATTTTAATCCACTCTTGAAAATGCATAATAAAAGACACTGACAATCTAATATCAGTGTCTTTAAGAGGGATATTATCAATAATTTAGGAGTTTTTGGGTACCAGTGCTCTTTGCATCTGTTCCATCTTAAATATTACCACAGAAAAAGCGGACATATCGGACAAACTTTAAATTTCTTTCAGAAATCTTTCTACTGCCTTTCTGCAGCTTTCTTCTGTGTGATGTTTACCCATTCGCTGTGCAACCTGAAACCACGTTAAATCGTCAAGAAATCTATATGTAATCATTCTTCTCATTCTACTATTTTCAATTTTCTATAAATCTCTCAACCTCATTCGTTATCTCCAACAGTTTAATTTCATATACCTGAAGTTGATTGTCCCTTGCCATAAGCAGTGTCCTCTTTCTGCTATATTCAGGATATGGATATCCTTCTATCTTATAATGTTGTATACCTCCATTTCCACCTGTCACAGAATCAATTACACTAATCTGCTCCTTTTCCATTCTCTCAATATCTCTTTTAAGTGTATCTCTTCTTGTTCTTATGTCATCATACTCCTGCTTAACGTCACAATACTGTATTAATGCCTCTTTAATATCTGCTGCCATATTCCGCTTCCCTCTTTAATATTTTCTATTGCACAATATGTATTATCGTGATACAATACATATGTTCGATTGAGAGAGGAAGCTGACAGCAGATAATTGAGGCTATCAGCTTCTTTTTACCACTTTTTATATACAAGACTGCTTTCATCCCAGTCTGGATAAAAATGTTTAAGATAATTCTTAAATATTTCTAACATTTCCTGCCTTTTTCCCTGATTGCCATTATCCAACATATTGTGATGATACTGGCATCCTAATGCTCCATTCTGTGGTATACCAAGCCCACCCTTTGACCTTGGTATATAATGCATAACACTTAGTATCGATTTTGCATACCATGTGGCTTTTGCATATTATAGTTTTTAAGACAGAAAACGCATCTGTAATTGTCCCTGATATAAATCTGCTGCCTGGCAGCTTCTGTAAATTCGTGTGCTTTTGCTTGTTTTGATTTTCCCATGTATTCTCCCTTATAAATCCTATTTCTATTTTATTTTCCATAGCTCTTACCATTTCAAGATTGCATCCTCTTGATGACTCCCAACCTCATCAAACACTATCGCATCACACATATCAACAAGTGGAAGACATATGCTCATATACTCATTGTGTGTTGTTTTCTCTGGTAGTTTTTCACAGATTGTTACAGGATTAATAACTGTCTGTCCTGCCTCTGTCAGTAATTTTTCTATTGCTTCTGCTCTTTCCTTATAACCTTTTACTCCTGTTACTGGTAAGCTTATATATACTTTCATCTGCTGCCTCCTGCCTTCTTAAGCTCTTCAAGCTCCGTCTTTATGTTATCTGTTAATGCTATAAGTCTGTCTATAATGTTATTCGTAATATCTTCATTAACTTCTAATGCAAATTTAATATTAGTGATTGATGTCAAAATATTATTTCGGATATCTGCTGGGTTTCTATATTTATCGTTCTCATCGTTAGGTATATCGTTCTTATTTTCGCTCAACTTCTCATCTTCCAACGGAATATTTTCTACCGTTCCTTCTACCTGTTCCACATCTGGCATAACTTCCGGGTAATCTTCTATATTTTTCTGTCCTTCTAACTGTTCATCTATGTGCTCAGATTCTGTCTTTATAGGCTTTTCCAGCTCTTTGATTGTTCTATAGGTGAGACTTTTGGCACTGACTTTTCTATATTGTGTATCTCTTCCTGCTTTGCCTTTACAACTTTCATTTTCTTTTCCGGCTTTTTAGATTCCGAATTGGTTTTGCCGTTTTGTTGCACCGGTGCAACTTCATCTTTCTTTGGATATTCGATACCATATATCTGCTGCCATACTGTCTTGGCATCATTTTTACTGTCTACTATATTTCTCGCTATCATATTAACAACAGCATTTAATACTTCCTGCGGATTATATGTATCCTTTTCAGATGTTCTAAGACTTACCACAGACACATCTTCTCCCTGTTTGAAAGATACTGCCTTTCTTCCTGCTCCCTGCACACGTACTGAATAAATCATATCTCCAGCAGGTGCAAATATATTAATGACTGAATTTGAAGTAAGCTGCTCATGTGTAACTGCTTTATATATACGTTCATATACCTCTATATTCTCTTCACATATCTTATACACAATCTGCTCAAGCTCTGTCTTTTCGCTGTCTTTTCCTTCTGCATATATTTCAAGGTCTGATATTGTCTTTTCCTTATCCATTTCTTCTTTAAGTGTCTGTATCTCTCTTTTGAATACTCTGGCGTAAGCTCCTCATTAAGTGTATCTGGAAGCTGAAGCATAATAGCCAGCTTAGCATATCCAAAACCCTGATATGTTGTCCTAAGCACCGGACTGTTACCATCCTCAGAAAATCTGTCATTGATACTTATAAAACGTGATACCATAGTTTTGTCAATTCCATATTCTGCTCTGGCAAATTCAATTACATTACTATACTGTGAATCTTTTAAGATATCTGTATCCTTAGCCAGCTTTAAAAGATAACCTATCTTTACAAAGCCTTCCGCTGATTCTTTTATCTGCTTATCAAGTGCTGCTTTGTATTCACTGTAGTTTTAAGTTCTTCTAACTCATTCATGCGGTCTTTTTTCCTCCTTTTCTGTTATGTGTTGTATATACGCATTGAGAAATGCTTCAACATTCTCTCTGTCTGGCTTGCTATCTTTTATTCCATACCACTGTCTAATCTTATTGTTTACAAGCTCTACTGTAACAAATGGCACTGTAGGACTCTGTATGTGTCTTACCAGTAATATCCAGCCTTTTCCTTCATTAAATCTTTTCATATATCCCTGTGCATCACTTCCAACACAGTGATGTAACAGTCTACCTCCATAACTATCTCTTCTGCACTCTTCGCTGGTCTTATAAGAAAGTCTGCCTGCTGCCACGTATATTTCTTAGGATCTTTGCTGAACGTTCTCTTATATTTTTGTATTTTTCACTCATCTCAGCTATATACTTCTCATTCTTTAAGTGTTCTACATCATCTAACAATGTCATATACGTTGTATGTAAATCCCGTGGTCTTAAATATACTGTATTACTAAGATCATCTTCCTGTGATTCTCGTTGTTTTATATAATCATAGTATTCATTAAGCACATCAGTAATTGAATCATAGCTGTGTTTTGCTTATTGAGATAGTTGTAAAGCTTCTGTATGCTCTGATACATGAGTAAATGAGTTGTCATTATTGCGTTTTTAGAAGAATGATGTATTTCTAAACTTTTATAATCTCAATATTGTTATCATTAAATTGGTATGTTATTTTTCTCCATGTATCTTATTATTTCGAGTATATATCTATCATCATTTGCGTTCCTTCTTATGTACCCAAAGCCCTCTTTACTTACCATAAGTATATCTGCTGCCTCTTTGGCCGTCTTTTTTATATCTCTTGTGTGTCCACCGCTCCATATAAGACTTCTGCATATGTTATAAAGTCCAATCTTGTACAGACTTTCTATTGCTGGTGCGTTTGCATATGTTCTTAATGTGTTGTATTTTGCTATTACATGATTGGTCTCTTTTTCTACCACAGCACATATAAGTCTTGTCATATTTGAAGGGTAATACTTAAGACTGCTTTCTGATATAATACTGCTACCAAGCTCATGTACATCACAATCTTTATCAATGTTAAAGTGTGTTGACTTTTTGATATGATCTCCCCATATCTGATATATTCTTTCATATCAGGTCTTAGGAATGATAAGGCATATTCATTGTATACTACCTTACATTCATCATATTGGCTTCTGTGTGCATTAATACGATACCCTCTTACTATTAACGTCTTACCATCTTTAGCTAATTGATATAGCAGTATTTCAAAGACCTGCATCGTTGTTTTAGCATGTCCCATCTGCAATAAAATTCCTTGCTTTTACAATATGGGCATTTATCTGTTTCATACACTCTAGGGACTTTTGCTAATGGCCCAAATATTGAATCTTCATATCCTTCTGATGATTTGTTTCTCCTTGTATAATCCATACCGCATTGACAACAGTGATAATCAGCTTTATTTCCTTTCGTTTATAATATATTATATTGCCTTGACAAACATATATATTTATTGCCTCATGTAGTATCTTTGGCGCTTTGGGAACCAGTTTCATTAACTGTTCTTTTCTTTCCCTTCCCTTTCATGCCTTACCTTGTCTTTTTCTTGTATCTGCCAGGTTCTCTATATCACATATGATATCTGTGTAATCCTGATAATCTTTCTTGTTTCTGCCGTAAAACTTTAAAATATTTTCCCTATCTTCCTCACCTATATTGGCATTGTTTATTTCGTTTCTATGTGGCTTCTTGTATGAGCATACTATTGCATCCCATTTTTTACTCTTGTAATCATAATGTGCATATTCCATATCGTTAAATGCCATTCTGTATATAAGCTCTCTATTGCTGTATAAGTCTATTATCAGATGTTCCTTACCACCTATATCCACAATATCTGCTATCAATGTATTTTTTCCTGACCTGGTCTTACGTCCTGCATATGCTAATACCTCTGACTTTCTCAATGCTTATCACCTCCAAGATAATATTCATCTATAAGCCTGTATGCTGTTGCCATTCCTGGAATACCCATCTTGACAGCGCTCGGACCTTTTATACCGGATAAATGTATTATGTCTTTATCGACTGAATAAGAATTTTCCCAGCTCCACTTAAGAAGCATGGCAATACAGCCTTTAACTCTTTACCTTCACTTCTTACTGCTCTTGCCATATCTTCTGATTCTGTGCATCTCTTTTATGTAATTAACCCAGTCTTCTATTATCTCCTTAGGCTTTAGCTCTGCTGCCTCTACCTCTATTTTTCCAAATGCGGCCATAAGTTGTGAACACAGCTCATCCGTAGTGCCATCTATGTAATCCTGTGCATCATCTGCATCAATGCCATTCTCTCTTGCTATAGTCATTATTGCTTCTATGTCACCTTCTGCCAGTTGTGCTGCTGCCGCTTCATTTATTTCTTCTGCACTGTCAAATTCTCCAAATATATCAAACATTTTCATACTCCTTTACCTTGTTTACATGCTCCTTTAGCCAGTTTCTATATGAATGTTCCTCCTGAAGCCTGAACTCATATATATGACCTGTCAGCAATTCATCTAACTGTTCCCATTCTTCACGATTAGCCACATCTTTTCCTCTTGCCGTTTTATAGCCATTCTCTTTCCATGCAGCCATCCATCCTGAATTAAATGCATTGGCCACATATGATGACTCTGTGAATATTGTTAATTCACATTTCTCATTCATACGTTTTAAAGCTTTAATTACTGTTGCCAGCTCTGCCTTGTTTGGCTTCATATCGTGAATTATCTCTGTACTATCAAGCGTTATGGGTTCTTTATTTGTGATAAGTTCTAATACATAGCCAATAACACCATTTTGTGTTTTAATCCTTTAAATGTTGTTTCCGTGTATATATTTACATGCCTCATATTATCCTCCCGGTGGTGGGCCATCCCTTGTAAGCTTGTACTCCGTATAATACAGATAACTCATACCTGTATATGGATTTTGCCCTTTCACTATAGAATCAGGGTCTATGAAATATCCTTTTGCTGGTTTTGGTCCGTCATCAATGAGCTTACGGACAGTTCTCCGGCTGTAATCTGTTCTCTCCGGCTCTGGTCGTATAAGATTACGTGAACTTGAATACTTTATGAGTTCCTTCTGTTCATACTCTTCAAACAGACTAAGCTGCTCATACTCTTCTGTATTTTCTTCATACTCTTTGACTATATATGCAGCAAGGTCAGCATATCCTCCTGCCTCATATATATTTTGATAATTAACATGTCCAAATCTCTTCCAGCACTTTGTTATTATCTCATCCGTATTAGCCTGGTCTATTCTGTTTATAAGAATGTGAATATGTACTCCACCTTTAGCACCTACTTCAATACGATATATGAACTTAAGTGCATGTCCTCTTTTCTTGTATTGTGTTCTCATACTGTTAAGAAACTTTGTGAGATTATCTTTTACCTCTTCAATACTTTTCTAGTTCCTTTGAATACTTAAGAGTCACCCACATATCACCTTCTTTGAAGTTAGCCTTTATTAACCTTCGTATTCTCTTTCTTTGTTCCTCTGATTTTGTTTTCTTATCTGTTCCGGAGAGGCTTTCTGTTTCTTATGTCGTTTTTCTCCTTTGCTCCATAATTACCTATGAACTTATACTCATATTCATTAGAGCCAGGGAAACGCCATACATCTTTTCTGTATGCCATACCTGCCCCTGTTAAAATGTTCTAACTTTAATATATTAATAAAGTTACAAAAGCGGACTGTTTTCGCCCGTATGCTTGACTTTCTATGAGTTTTTCATATAATAATTAAGAGTAATTTTATATGCACCCATAAAATTGCCGGCATTCCAGTGCCGGCTTTTTCTATTTCTTTGTAATGTTGCATTTGCACACTTTTACATAAAGGTTGTCTGTTGATGACGCATCAACGTAAAATTCTACCTTTATCATTCCGTACTGCTTTGATAATTCAAATAATCGTTGATACAAATTATCATCTGGAATTGCCACAAGTGATGTAATCCAGTCCTTATCTCTTTCAGTATCATTAAAATGCTGCTGCGCCTTTGTATACATCATATTCTTATTTGCAGAACACTCTTTTACTTCAAAATGTTCTACATCCTCTTACTCCTTTCTGACATAGCCTAATGCCGCTAATGCCTGCTCATTAAGTTTCTGTCCATATTCCTTCTTCTTCTTATCCGAAAGCGACTCATAATCGATAATCTTGTCACCTTCTATAATCTTTATTACTATGTTCATCTATTTCACCTCATCGAAGCTTACTGTCTTATATGCTTCTGCTGATTGTCCTGATTACTGCTTTTAATCACAATATGATATGTGACAATGTGGACAGCCTGTTATTAATGTTGAGCCGGCTTCTTCTACTGAAATTCCAGTTTTATATCCGCCGTGGTTAATCTGTGCATAAATATCACTATTGCAACTCCAACATTTTCCACTTTCTGGTGCAAAGTGTGGATACCCATTCTCTTCACAGTACTTATCCTGTGCTGCTCTTGCCTCACTTGAATTAAAATGTGCCATAATATCACCTCTTCTTATCATCTCTGCATAAAACTAATATTGTTATGCAGATAATCGTTGTTATTGCTACTGCTGTTGTGTTCATATCTTCTCCTTTTTATGGTCTTGTATCCACATCAATAAGACTTTCTGTATGAAAATACATCTTGTAATGATATGGGTCTGAATGTGTTCCTGTTATATCCTCAACAACATACATTGTGTAATCATTGAGATATATGTAATTCTTTCTGTATTCATCTGCGCCGGTTTTAACCGTACATACAAGTTCATTTTCACTATCATTGCTTATGCTCATATAGCCTTCTGCTTCCATAATGATTTTATCTGTACGTGCGTTGTATACTGTTATTTTTCGTTCACACTCAAAATAATCTGCCTGCTTTGACATATTGTAATTAACTTTATCTGCTTCACTACAACCTGTCATTGTTAATGATGCACCTAATATTAAAGCTGCTATTATTGTGTTTTTCTCTTTATCATTCTTCACTCCTTAAGCTGATCTCATCTATCTGTGGTAACTACAAAGTTAAGTAAATGTATATTTACTCTCTCTAACAAGTCCTGAGCTTCTCGGATTGTTAAACCATCTAATGCTTTAACAATCTGAGTAGCTCTTAGCACTTTCACCAGTAAATAACTTGCCATCTACTATTAATTCACCTGTTGTCCAATTTCTCCATTCCTGTAATCCAACAGCATTCTCTATTCTTTCAGATAAACACTCCTGCTCATTTTCCTTAGTGCCTGTTTCATTTAAAACCTCACCAACAATGTTGTCTGCCAGCTTGTCTATTAATTCATCTGTATTCTCTCACGCTCTCACCTCCTTGTATGTTACTTGCTTGAAATAGTTACCTTTTGACTTAAATATTCTGTCGTAACATTCTTTACATACACCCGAACGCCATCCAAAAATACTTCAGCCTTGTTTCTGCAGCCTATAACAAGGCAGCGTTTCCGTATTATTTTATAAAGCGCCCTCCGGCTTCATCATGTAAGCCAAATTCTTTCTTAGGATGTTCTTACTTATTTGAACTGCTATACCAATTAAAATAAGTATCATTGATACATATACTATTGCTGTTACCATATAAATGCCCTTGTTATGTTACGTGCTTGGAAATATCTTGCCTAATTCTGTTACAGCTCATATACTTTATTTAAAATGCTTACAGGAGGATACATTATGCCAACACCATTCAACGAATTAGAACTATCAATATATGAACATCTTTTACTCATACGCATAAAGTTCACAGGTGTTTATAAGGAAACTGTTCGCAAAAGCAAAGATACCAATTTCTTTGTAAATTCAGTCTTGTAGATAACTCCTAAAACTTCAAAAATACGTCATTAGCGACAAAGGGAATATGTATCTACGTTACAAACGCCGTAGTTCTTTTCGTTTCTGGATACCTGTAATCATTTCTTTACTTGCCTTGTTAAGCAGTTATGATGTGTACACTAATCCTTTTATTCAGAAAGTATTACAATCACTAGCACAGCTATTGAAAAATATATTGGGAAGTTAGGATGCCTCTCTGAATGGTATCCTTATAACTCATAATGCTTAATGCCAGATACTTTCATTTTCTTTATAGCTGATACCGCCTGTATAAATGTCTTGGCTTTCTCTTCTATGAATGGTTCGTAGCTACGGATAATGTACTTATATGTCTTCTTCGCAATTGCTCTCCTCCTTGTATGTTACTTGCTTGAAATAATGTCACGAATTGTGACATTATTAATCAAAAATAGACTGTACAGTCTTTTCATAGTATTGAGCTAATTTAACCTTTACTGAGTCTCTCGGTATTCTCTCGCCACATTCATACATTGATAATGCCGAATCGCTTATTCCTACTGCATTTGCCACTTCTGACTGCGACTTAGTTCCACGCAACTTCACTAATCGGCTACCAATCTTTTAGCATTCAAATTATCACTCCTTTCGTGCCACGTTCTGTGGCTTAGCTATAATATATCATTTGTCACGAACTGTGTCAACACATTTTGTGGAATTTTTCTTGATTTTTCCACAAAACGTGTTATTATTAAACTATACTAAATAGAAGGAGTTGAAACAGATGGGTGATTTTCCTAATATATTCAAAGAATAAGAGAGCAAATGGCAGATAAACTTGGCATATCCCGAAGTGCTATTGGAATGTACGAAAAGGAGAAAGAGAACCCAACTTTGAAACTCTTGAATTAATAGCAGATACTTTTAATGTAGATATGAATTTTCTTCTGGGTAAAACCAACAACAGAAGTTATCCCAGATACCTACTACCTCAATGATGATGCAAGAGATATGGCTCAGTTCTTATATGAGAACCCTGATTATAAAGTTCTCTTTGACGCATCACGCAAGGTTAAAAAGAAGATATTCAGTTTGTAAAGGAGATGATTGACCGAATGTCTAACAACAACGATTAACAGTAAGAGGGTGAAAAGAAATTGGATACTAATATTGTATACGCTGATATGCCTGTGACAATTAAGGCATACACTATGCATTGTAATGATGATACATACACTATTGTATTAAACTCCAGGCACTCCCTGGAGCAGCTTATGAAAGCGTATCATCACGAGATGAAACACATTGAAAATGGAGATTATGACAAACAGTGCAAAGATGTTCAGGTAGTTGAAATATTTGCACATAGAGAATAATATTAATGTTAATTAGCAAATCTGATTTAAAATCATTGAAAAACAATACAACTTCTTAATGCATAATAAATTTTATATTTCCGTTCGTTATGTACATGGAATACCTAATCAAAATTATCTACATGTGTTGTTGGATTATTTGAGGCTGGGTTGTTTCTTGATTTTTCTTGGCAAAAATACATATATAATATAAAAGATATTTCTAATGTTTTTATTCAACATATTATATAGTTATTGAGTTTGCAGATAACTCATTTTGGACATTAGTAGGTAATGAAAACAAGTTACTAAAATATATTCCATATTAACTACAGAATACAATATTTCTTCAATAAGTAAAAATATTACGGACTATTTACCTAATATTATACCTAGCAATTCTGTGTCTGAAACATTAGAACATAATGAAATATCTGCATTAACAAATACTGAAAATGAAATAGAAACACCTGATAAAGCTGGATATGAACTTCCTGTTCAGATAAATGATATTCATGAAACTGATAATAATGCTACTACCCAAGAAAACATATTGAGAATAAGGATGAACATATTAATTTTCCTGATTGGTATATCTCTGTATCTTTTGGGAAATCATCTTCAAGTAATTATATGAAAGCTGTTATGCTTGCGCAACAGGCTCCTCAATATCATACCCAGACTGACAATGGTGTTATCCTGCATCAAGCCATATATTCTAGCAAACCTAATGAATATCTTTCATTTATTAGTCTATATGAGCTTGTAGCAAACTGGAAATCATCTTTGTAATAATCAATGGTAAAATTATTGATAGAAAAATTGTAGGACAATTAAATTACTGTTATGGTGATAAATGCAGAAGTGGAAATCCTAATTTTGTTATGGAGCAAGCTATATGACAGAAAATCCATTGGCTGCCACAGACTTCAAGTAAGTGCTACTAATAATCCATGGTGGTCATTTTATAGACTAATAGGAAATACATATATTCTTAATCAAGAAGAACTAAAAACGAATTGACTCTTATGCATCTATATATTGCATATGTCCTTGTTTTAATTACCAACAAATTATGAAGGCATATAATTCTTTACCTGTTAAGTTATCACAAAAGAAATATGCTAAATTATGGGCTGACAGTTTGGACTAAAATGTAACTACATTATCGGCTTTGAACCAACCTTTTATGTGTTGGAGATGTGGAAATAACTAATAAAAATACAATTAAATAAAACGATAATTATTTTTGTATTTTTATTGACAATGACAACAAAAACGCTATTATATCTCAAGAAGATATGGCTGACTTGTTTGGCTGTGAATAGAGGACTTGAGATAGTTATCTCAAGTCCTCTATTTTCATTTTAGGAGAATAAATATGAATAAAACCCACAAGATTTTTAACAATCGATCAACAAATAGAGCTACTAAAAGAACGAAAATTAATCATTAATGATGAAAAACTTGCAAAATATATTCTTATGACATATGACTATTATGAAGTTATTAATGGATATAAGAAAAATTATGTAATAAAACTAGATAACCATAATGAGGAATTTAAACCTGGCGTTTCATTCGAACAGATTTTTCTCTTTTTAAATTTGACAAAACCCTTAGACAAATGATAATGATTGCTCTTGTTGATTTAGAAGAACATATGAGAAGTTTAATATCTTATGTTATAGCGAAGAATTACTCTTCTAAGCATATAAGATATTTAGATTCAAAAATTATATTAATACTAAGTCAAAAATCCTCATTGGAGTAAAACGAAATATTAAAGCAATTACAATATGTAATAGACAATCCAAAACCTCCTGTAAATTACCACTTAAAAGAATATAACAATGTTCCACCTTGGATTTTATTAAAGCAAGTATATATGAGTACGCTTTTTAACTTTGTACGAATACTAAAACCAGATGTTAAAACAGAACTAATTATGTTAGCTTATGGTGTTCCAAAATCAATAGCTGAACGCCAAGAAATAAAATCTTTATTTATGGAATCCCTTATTTTTTCTTAGATTATAGAAATATGGCTGCACACGGAAAATGTATGTATTCTTTTATTCCTAAAAACACTGTATCTGTTGGTAAAAGCTATTAAAGAGCTCAAAAAGAAAATTATGATATTTCTGGATTGCAAAATACATATGGAATAGCTAAGCTAGTTAACCTATTATCATTATTTAATTATAAATGTCCTTTTAATAATGTCATAAGTGTTCTTAATAGTTCTTTTCTCAACATGTTATGATGTACCCTAATGATATACAGCATCTGACTGAAGCTATTGGTTTTAATGATGATATTGAACTTACCAATCACAATATCAAATACAAAGTTTCACAAATTATAGACGCTAATGGAAATATTGATTATGAAAAATATCATGAATTATTCCCTAGTTCCCCAATATTCTCTGATAGTAATGCTGCTGCCACATTAGAATATTGAAATAATCAATTCATTGTTAAACATAATTACAGGAAATCAGAAAATATAATGCTAAGCATTATCGAAAAAGATTACATAATAAGATATAACTAAATAAAAGCCCTGTGCTAACAACACAAGAGCTTTACCACGATACTTACATAAGGCTGTGCTTATGATATAATACCGCCCTAGACAAGCCATATTATATCATTCATAGCACCGCTTTGCAAGTGGTGTTATTTTTGTACCCATTTTGAGTTGCACCGGTGCAACTTGCATATATTTTACAGAAAGGATGATTAATATGGCTAAGGATATACTTAATATGAAATCGGCATGCGCTTATATCCGTGTATCTACTGACAAGCAGGAAGAACTTTCTCCTGATGCGCAGAAACGCCTTCTAATTGACTATGCAAAAGAATAATATGTCACTTCTGGCAGACAACATCTATCTCGATAACGGCATCTCCGGAAAAAAGCTGACAAGCGACCTGAGTTTATGAAGATGATAGGAATGGCTAAAGCTAAGGAACATCCTTTTGATGTTATACTCGTGTGGAAATTCAGCCGATTTGCACGTAACCAGGAAGAGTCTATCGTATATAAGTCTTTGCTTAAAAGAACCATGTTGAGGTTGTGAGCGTGTCGGAACCACTTGTAGATGGTCCTTTTGGAACTTTAATAGAGCGTATAATAGAATGGATGGATGAATACTACTCTATCCGCCTCTCTGGAGAAGTTCTTAGAGGTATGACTGAGAAAGCTCTAAGAGGTGGATACCAGTCTACTCTTCCACTTGGTTACCGAATGAATAAGGATACCGGCATACCTTACATATATGAACCCGAAGCTGTGATTGTAAGAAAGATATATAAAGACTATATTGCAGGACTCAGCTACTTAGAGATTGCCAGAGAGCTTAATGCCCTAGGATATAAAACTAAGCGTGGAGCTGCCTTTGAGGGCGTACAGTTGAATACATATTAAGTAACCCATTCTATTATGGAGCCGTTCGCTGGAACAGGCAGAAACATGATGACCATACTATTAAATCCGTAAGTGACTGGATTATAGCTGAAGGTAAACATCCGGCACTAATTGATAAAGCAATATGGGATGAGGTTCAACATCTTATTGCTTTAAGAAGCCGTCCTTATAAAGCAAGAGCTGCCGGACATATGAAACACTGGCTTGGTGGTATAGTAAAATGCTCTGACTGTGGTGCTTCTCTTATGGCTGGTCTTAATGCTACACGATATCAATGTGGTAATTACAACAAAGGTAAATGTCTACATAGCCACTTTATAAAGACTGCTGCCCTTGAACAAGCTGTATATGAAGCATTTAAACGTATTTTAGATGGAAGTGTAGAATTACACTATGAACTTAAAAAGCTCAAATGAGCCTGATACAGACGACAGAATCATTATTTTAAATCAACTGTCTAAGCTTGATGATAAAGAGGCAAGGATAAAACAGGCATACAGGGACGGAATTGATACTATAGATGAATATAAGGAGAATAAGCTGCTGCTTAAAGATGAACGTGCAGCACTTGAAAAGCAATTAGAAGCATTTAATAATTCTTCCAGCGATACAGACTCTAATGCTGCTATGCTTAAGAATATATCATCTGTATATGATATTATAAAGACACTTCAAGGACACACTGACAAGGGCTAATGCTATAAGAAGTGTTGTTGACCATATGGTATATGACAGGAAAATGATAAGCTGGAAATATACTTCTTCCTGCATATGTAATTTTACATATTAGCAGCTTTAACAAAATCACTGCAAAGCCGCTTAAATACTGGTTTGTGACATAATATACCTTATTGAAGTATGGTGGACCCGATGGCGAGCTTGGCGCATCTATGCGATATATTTCCCAGAGATATTCTATGCCTTACAGAGGTTTCCGGACTTCTTACAGATATTGGTACTGAGGAGCTTGGTCACTTTGAGATGATAAGTACAATGGTTCACCAGCTTACAAGAAACTTAACTATTGAACAGATTAAAGGTACTCCATTTGAGGCATATTATGTAGACCATACAGCCGCAGTCTGGCCTCAGGCAGCAGGCGGAATTCCATTTAATGCATGTGAATTCCAGTCAAAGGCGATGCCATCACAGATATAACAGAAGATATGGCTGCTGAACAGAAAGCACGAACGACCTATGATAACCTTATACGTCTTGCAAAGGATGACCCTGACGTACTTGACCCATTGAAGTTCTTAAAGAGAACGTGAGATTGTGCATTTCAGAGATTTGGTGAAGCTCTTTCTGTCATACAGAGCAAGCTTGACTCTAATAATTATTACTTCTATAACCCTGAGTTTGATAAGAACTGTGGCTGCAAGAATAATGGCAAATAATAAAATGCAGATTAATAACGTCTTTTGTAATTATGTGAAATACAATTTATATAAGCTAAGATTTAAGAGAAAATTTCATCCGAAGTTTTCTCTTTTTAACGTATTTGTCCGATTTTTCAATATATTAATTTGACTTTTCTTCACTTTTTAGCAATAATTCTAACAGAACTATTGCTTATAATTTGACTAAACATTTAAGATTGGAGTTTTAACAAAATGAAAGAAATCTATACTGTACCCGTTAATGATGCATTTGCAGCAGACAGCGAATGTCCTGTATGCGCTATGTTTGAGCAGCTTGAAAATGATGCCATAGAATACACTATGGGACCTAGCTATATGGAGGATGATATCCGTGCCGTAACTGATAAAAGGGGTTCTGCCAGAAGCATATCAAAAATATACGAACAAAACAACCGACTTGGCTACGCACTTGTTATGAAAACCCATATGGATTATGTCATAAAACAATCGAGTCTTATAATCAGGATAGGGGCACTGGCAAAAGTCTTCTTAAAAGGTAAGGAGTCCTCTGTGTGCAGCTACATAGAAGAACTCGACAGCTCATGCTTTGTATGCGATAAGATTGCAGATACTATTGAACGTTATGTCGACACTATTTTTATATGTACAAGCACGATAACGAATTCAAAAACTCTTTCTGGCTGCAAAGGCTTCTGTACAAACCACTACGGACTGCTTATGAAAAGGCAAGCGAAAAGCTTGGCGGTGGTGATTATACTGAATTTACAGAACTTATTACATCATTATACCTTGATAATATGAAAAGGGTGCGCGATGATGTTGAATGGTTTATTAATAAGTTTGACCATAAATATGCAGATGCACCTTGGAAAAATGCTAAGGACTCACTTGTACGCGCAACGTTAAAAGATACGGGATGTAAGCTTTCATAAATATAAAAGCGGCTGCATAAAGCATTAAATATGCTTCGCAGCCGCTTAGTTTGTGTCTAATATTAAATTACTTTTTATTCATCCTTGCAATCACAAACCCGCGCTATTATGCTTTTCGTCCTGCCTTGCATGACTATTCTTTCATTAAGCCGTCCAAAAGTTAAAACATTAATATGTCATAACCTCATATCCATCCTCTGTAACGTGAACCATTATTTCCCACTGCGCTGAATATGAGTCGTCTTCTGTGTAGATAGTCCAGCCATTGTCATCATCAACGTATACATCCGGATAGCCTGCATTAATCATAGGTTCTATTGTAAATACCATACCCGGAGCCATAACCATGCCTGTTCCCTTCTTTATAACATAGCTTACAAAAGGTGTTTCGTGGAATTCAAGTCCTATTCCGTGTCCGCCGACTTCACGCACTACTGAATAGCCATTCTCCTTTGCATGCTTACTTATTGCATCTGCAACATCGCCAAGATGTCCCCAAGGCTTAACCTGTTCAAGTCCAAGCTCAACACATTCCTTTGCAACATCAACAAGCTTCTTGTGTTCCGGTGAAACATTTCCTATGCAGAACATTCTTGAAGAGTCTGAAAAATAACCATTGAGTATAGTTGAGCAGTCTACATTTACAATGTCACCATCTGCTAAGATGATGTTGGAAGATGGAATTCCGTGGCACACTTCGTTATTAATAGATGTACACACACTCTTAGGAAGCCCTCATAATTAAGAGGAGCTGGAATTCCGCCCATAGCTGTAGTCTTTTCATATACCATCTCATCTATTTCCTGAGTTGTCATACCAGCCTTGATATTCTCGGCAACATAGTCAAGAACAGCTATATTAATCTTGCTGCTCTCTCTCATACCCTGAAGCTGCTCTTCATTCTTTATTATGCTTCTTGGTGGAACCTTGTGGAACTTCTTTCTGAACATCTCTATCTTCTTATCAAAGTTCATATGGCACTCACAATAAGGCTTCTTGCTTCCACACCAGCATGGGTCATTTCTCATTAACTTCTTCATTTTAATTATTACACTCCATTCTATATATTTCCTATATAAATATATCTTATCACTGTTGAAGCGCTTCTACTATAGCAGGCAGAAACTGCTTCTTTCTTGATACAACTCCCGGAAGAACTGTATAACATTCACCTACATTTTCAACAGTAAATGCATTTTTAATACTACTGCTGCATTTTACCAGCATACATAACATATGAAGTTTCCTTCATAACATCTGTTATAAGCAGATATGCTATATTAATCTCACTGTTGTGCTCTGTCACATGCTCCATATAAGACTTTTCTTTCTCTATGATAGCCTGAATTTCCTCAAAGCTCATACAGTTGACCTGTCCTACACCGACAGACAGCTCGCCTATAGAAACTTCTTGTAATCCCTGAAGAATATCTCTTCCTCTGTCTTGGATGAAGATTACTTCCCGCACGGAACATCTCTCTTCCGTACTCCTCTATATCAATTCCGGCTATCTTTGCAAGTGCATTGCAGGCTTCTACATCATACTCAGTACATGTTGGTGACTTAAGTATGAGCGTGTCTGATATGATAGCTGAACATAACAGTGCTGCTGTCTGGCTGTTTATACTAAGATTATGTTCTCCATACATCTGATATATAATAGTCGCTGTACAGCCAAGCGGCTGGTTCCTGAAAAATACAGGTGTTATAGTCTGTATACAGCCAAGTCTGTGGTGGTCTATAATCTCTAGTATATCCGCATCCTCAACACCAAATACAGCCTGTGACTTCTCATTATGGTCGACAAGTATAATCTTTTTCTTGCCTGCCTTGATGATATTACGTCTTGATATCATACCGATGTATCTGCCTTCCTCATCCTCGATAGGAAGTCCTGAAACGCTTATTTGCCATAACATCCTGAATATCTTCAACAAAATCATTTAGCTTAAACTTTACAAGCGCTGTCTGCTTCATAAAAGCTTACAGGTATCGCCTGATTAAGAAGCCTTGCCACTGTATATGTATCAAATGCTGTTGTTATTATTATACAATTATGCTGCTTTGCCATCTTTATTATTGTACTTGAAACCTTTGAGCCTTCACATATTATAAGGCAGCCTGCTTCCATCTCAATAGCACACAGCTGCGACTCATATCTGTTACCAAGTATGACAAGGTCGCCCTCATCTATCATACTCTCCATCATATCAGGATTGGCTGCCGCAATGAGCATTTTCCCTTTTCAAATATCTTGTCAGGGTCGCCTGTAACTATCTCACCACTCAATGTATCCACAATATTACGAAGGCTTGTATGCGCTACTGATAGAATATCACTGTCATACATTTCAAAGTAAGACTTAGCCACATCACCGATTGTAACAAGTCCCTTAAGCCTGTTTTCTTCAAGTATAGGCAGTGTGACAACATCCAGCTCCTTCATAAGCTTCCATGCATTTCTTACAGAATAATTCTCATCTATTCCGTCTATCTTTCTGATATCTATATCCTTAACCTGAGGTCTTACGTCCTTTATGTACATAGGTGCCTTAACGCCGCACTTAGATAGTACAAACTGTGTTTCCTCATTCAGATGTCCTGCCCTTTTAGGAACATAATCATTAGTTCCTGTAACACTATTTTAAATCTGGCATAACAGATTGCTGAACATATTGAATCCGTATCCGGATTTTATGCCCAATAACATATACTTCTTTCATACACAATCCTCACTTACTATGTTTTATATGACTAACTCACCTTTCTATTGTTATTAATCTGTTTATACATTTTATTATTATGTAACACCAAACCAAACCATTATTTTATAATAGCACATACATTTACTATTATCAACCTTAGTAGTTCCAGCCGCATATATAAATGTAATTTATCCGCTATCTAAATAAAACCTGATGCACCTTAAATATACATCAGGTTTTGTTTTAATATTCTGTTAGTTCCTAAATATAACTATCTTTGTTTCATCTGTATAACCGATTGTTCTCATATAGCTCTTCATATCAGCGATTGCCTTCTTATATTCATAATATGCATCATGACACTTCTGGAAAGCTTCAAGTGCTTTATTGATATCTCCCTCATCCTTGGCATACCATGACTCACATGCATACTTATGGATAAGTCTGTGTGCTGCATCAAGCTTCTTAAACTGACTGCTTGTTGTAATTCTTGTATCTGTCTGTGAGTGCATCCACTTACCTATCTTACATGTATCCGGATTATTGAGCTGTGTTATCTTTAATCTCTCGAAGTCAACTATGTTATTGTATACTCTCCACATAAGAATAAAGTGGTCAATCTCAAATATTCTTAGCATATCCTGTGTTGTGACAGCACCAGCTTCCCTGAACATATCGCTTCGGCATGTATCTATATATCTTCCAATCTTAAAGATATGAGTACCTGTTTCTGTACATTCATTTGTAAGCATACCATATGTATCCGCTATGTTACTAACCTGATCATTGAACTCTTTTGTTGTTTCTGACTGTCTGTCAATATCATCAAATATTCTTTCCACCGCATCATTAATAGCTGTCATCTGCTCATTCATATGCTCAATATCTCTTAATGATATCTCTACCTTCTCATTACCTTCTGAAAGCTTACTTGTTGTTTCTTCCATTGATGTAGCAAGAACTTCTATATCTCCCTTAAGTTCATTGACATACTTAACAATATCTTCTGCTGACTCTGCTGTATTGCTTGAAAGCTGTCTTACCTGGTCTGCAACAACTGCAAATCCTTTCCAGCCTCACCTGCTCTTGCCGCCTCAATAGATGCATTCAGCGCTAAAGATTACTCTGGCTTGCGACTTTCTTGACAATATCAACAATTTCACCAATTTTGTTAATCTTTTCATGAAATGCCTGAACCTGACCATTGATATCAGCTATCTTCTGTGATGATTCATTGACAACTCTTATACTGTCACTCATATTAACTGAACTGCTCTGTGATGTATGGAGCATATCGTGTGTATTGTCCCTTATATCCCCATTGCCTGTGATATATTGTTAATAGAGTCCTTAAGTACCTTACTTGAATCATTCATATTTGTGATTGATTCCTGCTGAAGTGATACCTGGTCAAGCATATTCTTTACATATGAATTATCACCTATAGACTCCATAGCCTCGTTGAGTCGCATAATGTAGTTATTATTCGCTCTCTTGTATGCCGCGACTATCTGATTAAGCTTTTCTGAATATATAGGATCACTGAAACCTTCAGATGATACCTCGCTAAAATCACCCGCTATCATCTTATCCATAGCCTGTAATAATAATTCTTTATCCCTATTAACATCCTGTGTTGTTTTTCTGCCAAACATAATAAACAAACCTCCCTGCTATACAATAAATGTTCCAGCCAAATAGGATAGCTGAAACAATATATTTTTGATAACTTATTTTAACATAATTAACATTTATATCCAACCATTTTGTCAACATTTTTAACAGTTTTGAACATTTTTTAGAAACATTTTATATATAATTAAATGCAACTAACTGCCCTTTATCTGGTAACATATCCTGCTAATAATGAATAAAATAAAATGAATATATGTTGTATTGCATTATATGATTATTCCTCTAATCATATATGCAGAAATGGAGTTTTTGAAACGTTTACGTCACATAATTGCACTTTTAATGTGCGCAATAATGCTCATTCCTATGACAGCATGCCAGAAAGAAGAAGGTAATGCTGTCGTGGATATAACTCTTAATGAGGTGGCACACTCTATATTCTACGCACCGCAGTATGCAGCCATCGAACTTGGTTACTTCAAGGATGAAAATATCAATCTTAATCTCGTAACTGGCTTTGGCGCCGACAAAGTTATGACCGCACTTGTATCAGGGGATGCTGATATAGGTTTTATGGGCTCTGAAAGTTCCATCTATGTATATCAGGAAGGCTCAAACGACTATGCCATCAATTTTGCCCAGCACACAGCGTGCCGGCAACTTCCTTGTATCAAGAAATGATGAAAGTAACTTCAAATGGGATGACCTTAAGGAAAAACAGTACTTGGCGGAAGAGCTGGCGGTATGCCGGAAATGCTTTTGAGTATATTCTTAAGAAAAACGGCATCTCTCCTGTAGATGACCTCAATATCTTACAGAATGTCGACTTTGGTTCAACTGCCGCAGCCTTTACATCGGGAATAGCTGATTATACTGTCGAATTTGAACCATCTGCAACTCTTCTTGAACAGCAGAAGGAAGGCTATGTTGTCGCCTCTCTTGGTACTGACAGCGGCTATGTTCCATATACTGCCTACTGTGCCAATAAAAGCTACATCGAAAAACATCCCGATATAATTCAGGGCTTTACCAATGCCATACAGAAGGGGCTTGATTATGTGAACTCCCACTCAAGCAAGGAAATCGCCGAAGTCATAGCACCACAGTTCCCTGAAACAGACCTTGCAACCATAACAACTATAGTTGACCGCTACAAGTCACAGGACACATGGAAAGGTGACACTATATTTGAGCAGAAGAGCTTTGAGCTTCTTAAGGATATATTAAAACAGGCTGGAGAGCTTGGCAAAGATGTGCCTTATGAAAACTGGTGACAACGGAGTATTCTAAGAAGGCGGCTGCCAGATAAAATGCTGCTTGTAGATTGTAAGTGTGTTACAACGGACGTTATAAGGGATGTCACTTTTCTGCTTCTATTCTAATCCATAGTATTATATAAAGTCAGATAACACAACACAAATCACTTTACCACTACAAGGTTTCTGATACCAAACACCATTTGCACAATAATTATTCGCTTAAATTATGTCAAAAACAGATATAAGATACGGGACGGCTGTCGCGAATAATGCATAGGACACACTTGAAGCTGATTGTGCTGTTTCTTATACTTTCCTCTATATACAGATAGGCGGGTACAAGGATGTACCCGCCAGTGAAGGCCAAGGAGGCACGTCCGAACGATATTGTCCGGTAACAATACCAATAAGGAAAGTATTAGAAACAGCCAATCTGCTTTCTGTCCGCTATAGCCGTCCGCATCCGTCCCTTTGTCTATTAATCTTTTGCACTACATCCGTCTATTTTTAGAAAGTGCCATCCTCACCCCTTAAGCAGTATCCTGAACCTCTTACTATGCTCTCCATATAATCAATCCAGCTGCCGACCGACTTGCACATAACCCCAAACAGCACAGCCGCAATCACCTCATACATAATTATCATTCTCAACATAACCATATTGACAGTCGCTATTGCAAATATAATCTTAAAATTAAGCACACATACAACTATACCTGCTGCCATGGCAATACATAACACAATCCTTATTCCATCAAATGGTCTGCATATCCTTACAAGCGCCTCTAAACCAATAAACAAAAGAATAACAATAGCCACCGTAGATATCTGTTCATTACTCATACCAAGCACATTGCCATGAATAGATATGGCGGCAAGCATGATAAAGTCCGCAAGGCCTGCTGGCAGCGCCTTTAATATGACATTCACAAGAAAATCACCTCTTATAAGTTCCTTATTAGGCTGTAACGCAAGAAAGAACGCCGGTGTTCCTATCGTAAATGCTCCTAACAAAGATAACTGTGTCGGATACAACGGATACAGATTAGCCGCTATAAGCGTGAATACAGTTGTAAGAATAGAAAATATATTCTTGACAAGAAAAGTGATGCCGATGTCTGTATATTATTTACAACCCTTCTTCCTTCAAGAACAACCTCTGGCATCTTTGAAAAGTCAGAGTCAAGAAGAACTATCTGTGCTGCATTGCTTGCCGCATCACTTCCCGATGCCATAGCTACACTGCAGTCGGCACATTTAAGTGCTAGAACATCATTAACACCATCACCCGTCATTGCAACAACCCTGCCAGCCTGCTTGAAAGCCTGTATAATCTGTTTTTCTGTTCCGGTATAACCCTTCCGAATACAGTATACCTTTGTATGGCAGCTTTTATATCATCCTCACTTTTAAGTGTAGTTGCATCCACATAATTCTCTGCATTTCTTATTCCTGCCCTTATGGCAACTTTTGAGGCTGTAACTGGATTATCTCCTGATATTACAACAACATCAACCCCTGCTTTTCAAAGTAGCCGAAAGTTTCCTTGGCTGTATCACGTATTTCATTTTCAAGAATAATAAATGCATATGGAATGACCGGCCCTTCTATTGCATTGCCACATGGGTCAGTCTGACATTCACCAAACACAATTATTCTTTCACCTCTGTCAGAATATCTGTCATATATGTCAGTATAATCATCATACCTGTTAAGAAGCACATACTCCGGTGCTCGAATACATAACAGTGTCCATCTATAACAGCACCACTGTACTTGTTCTGTGATGAAAATGAATACACTCTTTCAGCCTTTTATCCTTATGTTCAAAGAAATATTCCTTGATGGCTTTCATAGTTTCATTATCACCATTCATATTGCCAGCTACCATTGATATCGTATCAGTAACATTATCCTTGCAGAAAACAACATCACTTACTGACATTTCCGGCTTTGTTATAGTTCCTGTCTTATCAACACACAGCACATTAACTCTTGCAAGTGTTTCAACACAGTTCATCTCATGCACAAGAACTTTTCTTCCTGCAAGTCTTCTTACGCTCACAACAAGTGCAACACTGGCAAGAAGATATAAGCCTTCAGGTATCATACCGACAAGTGATGCAACCATAGATACCACACTGTTTTTAATAGAATGTCCAAGGAAAAATGGCTCTGCACATACATAATAATTCCAAGAGGCACTATGACTATTCCAATAATCTTAACAAGATTATCAAGCGACTTCATCATAGTTGTCTGCTGCTTCTTTCTTCCTGCCTTTGCCTCAAGTGCAAGCTTTGCCGCATATGAAGAGTGCCCAACATTGGTAAGTATTGCCTTGCACTCACCAGACACAACAAAGCTTCCCGAAAGAAGTATATCGCCCTTATTCTTTATGACTTCATCTGACTCACCTGTTATGAGCGATTCATTCACTCTGACACACCTCTGCCAGAATTGCATCGGCACTGAGCTGGTTGCCCGCCTCAAATATACATACATCACCTTTTACAAGCTCTGTTGAGTCTATCTCACTTATATAACTATCCCTTACAACCTTGGTTTTAGGCGCATTTACAACAGTAAGCCTGTCAATCGTAATCTTTGCTCTTATTTCCTGTACTATACCTATTATAGTATTAAGAAGTATAATGGGCAAAAGGTCATATTATTATATGACCTTACAAATATCAGAAGACCGGCAAATATTGCAAACACAAAGTTAAAATATGTGAATACATTACCTGCCACAATCTGCCCTATTGTCTTGGACTGGTTACCAACCGGTATATTACTCAGTCCTCTTAGCTTAAGCTCTTCTACTTTACTGCTTGATAATCCATCATGAATATCAGTCATTAGTGTATGTCATCTCCCCGACAATAACCTTGAATATATATGCTATCGCTGCCACATCCAATATCATCTTTATTATAAAACATATAATAATAGATGCCTGTGAAGCATAATCAAATACCTGAAATGATATAGTACTTGCAAACTGTATTATACATATATAGCTTGCCCACATGTGTGATATCTTTCCTTTTACATAAGCATGCATAGCCGCACTTAAAGCCATTGATAATATGATATCAACAGTGAAAGCCACACCCATTAACAGCCAGAGATATCCTGGCGCTGTAAAAGATTAGAAAGTGTATTATAAAATGTTTCTGTATCATTTTCTGTAAGACCTGCTATCATGCTGTCAAGTCCCATATTATTATACGCTGTTGCTATTGATATTGATGATAATACCGTAAGTCCGTATAAAAGCCATCACCAACAGCAAGACCTATACCTGAAAGGTATATATCACCTTTTCTTTCAAATCTGCCATTCATAAATCTTGCCAGCACATATCTCGCAAGTGTAATTCCACATGCTGAAAGTATTGAATATATAATCGTATATGCTGTTGTGTTATAAGAAAATATCTGGTCTATAGATGGTATAAGTGAAAGTACCGACATACAGAGATTAGCAAATATAAACACAAATATTGAATATGCAAATATACCTGCAACCACATTGATAAATCTTCCGTTCCATCTCTTAATAACAACTATAATAAGCACAATAAATGCTGAGAGCATAGTATTCCACCCGCTGAAAGCATACTTTCAGCTCCTGCCGGTATACCTGCATCAAGATTAATTCCATACTGTTCCATAATTAGTATATATCCTCCATTTAATCCTATATTAATACTATGTTATTTATCTATAGTAAGATTCAAGATATAAGTTCTATGCAAGCCCATTATACCTGAAATGTATTCCTGGACTTAATATAAATCTTATATCTGTAATAATTAATTATAAGAGTTCATTTAGAGAAAAGAGCAGCCACTATGTAGCTGCTCCCTCATAATCTTAATTGTATAACAATATATCTTTTCAAAAATCTATATAAAAATCTGGAAAAGGCACACTGCAAACCATTCGGATTATAATTTTGTTACGTTAACAGCCTGAGGTCCTTTAGCGCCTTCTGTTACTTCGAACTCTACTTCTGCGCCTTCCTCTAAAGACTTGAAACCTTCCATATTAAGTCCTGAATAATGAACGAAAACGTCCTTTCCTGACTCATCACTGATAAATCCGTAACCCTTCTGGTTATTAAACCATTTTACTGTACCCTTCATTTCAAGTACCTCCAAATAAAATATATGGTGATTACACCTTTTCATATTAACATTTTAAAGTGTTAGTGTCAATTTATTTCTCATAAAATGGCGTACTTATAGCTTTTGTCACAGATTGGGATATCTGTCAGAACATTATACCTGTAACCGCTCTATGGGACTTTATATGTTGTTCTTCCAAGCTCTATTTTATCCTCACCGCTCTGTATCACGGCTACTTCATCCTTAGAAACCACATTTTCTTAGGTATCTTTATCATAGTGCTGCTTATAAGCTCTGACTCAACCTCTTTATCGTTGATGAGCACCTTACTGAAGTCGTTGAAGTTCTTCCCTGCCACGCACACATAATCCTTGTAATTATATACCTCATCGATAGTTATATCTTCTATTCCCATCTTAAGGTCTGTCGCCACATATGGAATATCGCCATTATATATCTGCTTGTCGCCATAGAGTATATCATATTCAAGTATCTTAAGCTGCTTTAAATAATCCGCATCATTATGCTTTGTCTGATGGAACTTCATAATATAGCCCTCAGATATGCCAAGCTTCTCAAACACTGCTGATGATAGCTGATACGCCTGTAAGTCCATATCCTTCTTTTCCATACCTATATTAGACCATATAAAATACTCTGTCTGATATATGTCACCATTTTCCATAGTATCATTTGTGAAGCTGAAGGTTGGAAGATGGTCGCCATACATAACAAGCACCGTTTCCTCTTTTCTTCTCTTAAGCATATCTACAAGTTCACCGATAAATGAGTCCATCTCATGCACCTGATTGACATAGTATTCAAACTGTGTCTGTTCCTCGGATTAAAAAATTGGATACTTTTATCGATGTATTATACCCTCCGGCATAACCTCCGGATAATCGCCATGTCCCTGCACTGATATAGTAAATATATAATCCCTGCCATCTGTAGAATCAAGAGTTTTCTTTATCTGCGGAACAAGCATTTTATCCTTAGCCCAGCCAAGCGGTGTTTTCTGATAGTCGCTGTCCATGTATTCTATAGATGTAAATGTATCATATCCTAGATGTGAGAATACCTTGTATCTGTCATAAAATGTTGCATCATTATTGTGTATGGCGTGCGTTGCATATCCTATCTTTTAAGGTCATATGCCGCCGACTCACAAGTTTTTGACTGCATTACTGTCCTGTAAGGATATTCCCCCGGACCGAAATCATCAATATTAATCCCGGTCTGTACTTCAAATTCTGTATTGGCAGTACCTGCACCAAAGCATGGAACTGACAGATATCCTGACGAATATTCACTCCTTATCCTGTCAAAGTTCGGTGTCGGATTAGATGAAAACTCCACACCCTTTACAAGCTTAGGGTCAAAATGACTCAAGCTGCACAAATATAATATTAGGAGTCTTAACTGACACTTCATCTGATGTATCTAAGTCTGTTTCATCCAAATCCTGCTTCAAGCTGTCCATGTACTCTTGTGAATACTCCTTAGACTTACTTATGCCCTGTCCTTTATACTGCTTGTAAAACAGTACGCTACGCCATAATTCTGATACGCATGTGCAAGATTTCCAAAATGTGTATCCACACGTCCATTAATAATAAGAGCTGCTGTATATGAATATGTAAGTAAAATACTATTCCACACTTAAATATCGCAGCTATATAAAATTTTCTTCCAGTAACCGATGGCTTATATTCCTTTGCTTTTCTCCATAAAGCAACAAGTCCTACTATAACAAGTATAACGCCTGCCGCTATAAGTATCATTTCAAATACGTTAATATACAATGGTATAACCTTAATTGCATCACTTATAAGGTATATATCCATCGCCGTAAAAGGAGTCTTTCTTGAACACAGCACCATAAAGTTTACTATTGCTATTATCATCCATATAACTGAAACTACTGAATATACAAATATCCTTTTCCTAAAAAATATGCAACTGACATAGTAGTCATTATAATCATTGTATTCATAAGAAGATAACAGGACTTGTGAATATACTCAAAAGTCCTGTTACCCCTCTTTATTAAGACATTCCATCACAATATTGATAATTACTGAATATACGAACATATGACTCAGTTCGTAACTCCATATTTTATTAATTGCCGACTTTATTCTGTCCATCTTTTTATCTGTTCCAATAATACCCTTGCCTTTTCCTTAATACTGAAAGGTGCAGTTCTTGATGTTATAATTGAACCAGCATACTTTTAGCATTATCATAATCCTGACACTTAAGTCCAAGACTTGCTAAAAGATAATTCACTGTATTCTCATCCATACCGCATATAGGAGGTACTCTGTAGAAACAGCCTCCTTGAAACCATTATAAGCATCCTCAATATACTCAAGCTGAGACTTAAGATGCTGCTTTGCTATATTATTATCTGCTTTCTGCCTTATAAGCTCTGTAACACGTCCCTCATAAAGCCATGCAAGCCTTAAACACAAATATGCACTTTCACTTATCCTGGTACCTACAAGCATTTCACTAAGAAGTGCCATCTTGCAGCGTCTTATCGCCACATCATATGAATAGTAATCCTCAGTCTTCCATGTGACCTGAAACTTTCCTTCAACCGACTCTTTAAGTGCTGCTCGCTGCTTTGGCGTAAGCTTTCCATATATTCTTGGAACTGCTGCATAACCACAATGTGGACACATTATTACATCATACTTGGTACAATCAATTCCCGTATATAAAGGCTTTAAAATTTCATCTGTACCTTTGAATCTCGCTTTACCTATCCTTACCTGCTTTGATGTAAATTCTTTATTACACACAATGCATGTAAACTTTTATCGTACAGATATTCGCTTTCCTGTTTTTCTATCATATTATTACCCATATATGAAATATATGACCATATGAGTTAGCCCGTAACTCCATATTTTATTAATCAACCGTTTTATTCTGCTCCTCTTCTATAACATGTTCTAGTAATATTCTGGCCTTTTTCTTAATAGTATCCGAAGCTGCTTTTGAAACTACTATTAAACTGATATTTTTTAGCATTATCATAATCCTTACATTTATATGCAAGACTTGCCAAAAGATAACATAACGTAATTTCATTCATACCGCATATCGGAAGATATTCTGTGGAAACAGCCTCTTTAAAACCATTATAGGCTGACTGAATGTACTCTGGAACTTTTCTGCAACTGACTCCCTTAGCATAGCGCTGCTTTGTCGTCAGCTTTCCATACTTCCTTGGTATTGCCGCATAACCACAATGTGGGCACATAATTACGTCATACTTGGTACAATCAATCCCTGTATACTGAGGTTTTAGAATATCATCTGTACCTTCGAATCTGGCCTTGCCTGTCCTTACCTGCTTTGCCGTAAACTCCTGTTACACACATCGCAGATAAATCTTTTATCATACAGATATTCACTTTCCTGTTTTTCATTCATATCATTACCCACATAAAAGATATTATACAATCTTACTACTTCTGAAGCTTAAATGAGCTCTTTAATGAAACGATTCTATTAAATACAAAATGATCATCTGTAGAATCTTTTGTATCAATACAGAAATATCCATTTCTTACAAATTGGAATCTGTCTTCCGGCTTGGCATTAGCAAGCTCTGGCTCTAATACACAGTTCTTAAGAACTGTAAGAGAATGAGGGTTAATATTCATCGAACCGTCTTCTTTATTGTATACGCCCTTTCTTCATCTACCAGATTCTCATAGAGTCTTACTTCTGCGTTAATTCCTTCTGTTGCTGATACCCAGTGTATAGTTCCCTTAACCTTACGCTCAGTAAAATTGCCACCTCTCGTTGCTGGGTCATAAGTACAGTGTATACATGTCACTTTGCCGTTTTCATCCTTTTCAAAGCTTGTGCATGTTACAAAGTATGCATTCATAAGACGCACTTCATTACCTGGGAATAATCTGAAGTACTTCTTAGGTGGTTCCTCCATGAAGTCTTCTCTCTCAATATATAATTCTTTTGTAAATGGAACTTTCTTGTTCCCATCTCAGGATTTTCCTGATTATTAGATACTTCCATATACTCTGTCTGACCTTCCGGATAGTTATCGATCACAAGCTTGACAGGGTCAAGTATTGCCATCATACGCTTAACCTTAAGCTTAAGGTCTTCTCTTATGCAGTATTCAAGCATAGGATATTCTACTGAGCCCTGTGCCTTTGTGACACCTACAAGCTCAACAAACATCTTGATTGACTCCGGTGTAAATCCTCTTCTTCTGAGCGCTGCGATAGAAACCAGTCTTGGATCATCCCAGCCATCAACTATGCCATCCTCAACAAGCTTTGATATATCTCTTACCTGTTACAACATTAGTAAGATATAACTTTGCGAATTCTATCTGCTTAGGATTTTCTTCTGGTGATGTCTTATATCCGGTTTCAATAACAACCCAGTCGTATAATGGTCTGTGATCTTCAAACTCAAGTGTACAGATGGAATGTGTGATTCCCTCGATTGCATCCTCGATCGGATGAGCGAAATCATACATTGGATAAATGCACCATTCATCACCTGTTCTGTGGTGTGTCATATGTGCAACCCTGTATATAATAGGGTCTCATATTGATATTAGGAGAAGCCATATCTATCTTTGCTCTTAATACCTTCTCGCCATCTGCATACTTACCTTCCTTCATCTCTTCAAAAGCTTGAGATTTTCCTCAACAGAACGCTCTCTGTAAGGGCTTTCCTTTCCCGGCTCTGTAAGAGTTCCTCTATACTGTCTTATCTCATCTGCTGAAAGGTCATCTACGTAAGCCTTTCCTTCTTGATAAGTCTGATAGCTGCTTCATACATCTGTGGAAAATAATCTGAGGCAAAAGCACCTCTCCGTTCCACTTGGCACCAAGCCACTCAACGTCCTTCTTAATAGAGTCTACGAATTCAACCTTTTCCTTTGTCGGGTTCGTATCATCAAATCTCATATTGAACTGTCCATTATATTCCTTGGCAAGTCCATATTAAGTAATATGGACTTGGCATGTCCGATATGAAGATAGCCGTTTGGTTCTGGTGGAAATCTTGTGATTACTTTTCACAGTGTCCTTCCTTAATATCTTTATCAATAATCTGCTCAATAAAATTCTTTGAAACTGTCTCGTTATCCATCAGTATATTCCTCCTAAACAAGTCAATATATCAATAATACAGCATATTCAGTGTAAATTCAATACTGTAACTACTTTGCTTTTTCTAACATATCTTTAAGCTCATCAATACTAAACTTATAATGGCTGTTGCAGAAGTGGCAGTTGACCTCAATAGGCTCACCATCATCTATCATCTTCTGGAGCTCCTGCTTTCCAACACTGATAACAGCGGCACTCACACGCCCTTAGAGCAGTTGCAGTAAAACTCTGTAGGAATTGTGTCTAATATCTGAAGGTCCATTCCCTCAAATATATGCTCAAGTATCTCCTCTGGTGTCATACCATGCTCAAGCATTTCTGTAACAGACTTAATCTCTTTAATTCTGTTTTCAAGCTGGTCGATAAATTCATCAGATGCATTTGGCATAAGCTGTATAATAAAGCCGCCTGCCTCTCTTACTGTATTGTCCTTATTCATCAGAACTCCAAGTCCGACAGAAGACGGTACCTGTTCAGATGTTGCAAAATAATAAGTAAGGTCATCTGCAATCTCACTTGTTATAAGAATAGTATCTCCAACATATGGCTCTCTTAATCCGATATCCTTGATAACACTGAGCACACCGATACCAACAGCACCGGCGATATCCATATGTCCGTCCTTTAAAGGAAGCATTGCCTGTGGATTAGCCACACAACCCTTTACATGTCCATCAGGCTCTGCTGTAACTGTCATCGCACCTAATGGTCCATTTCCTTAATCTGTATAGTAAGCACATCTGTATCATTCTTCATCATGCTTCCCATCATGGCGCCGCCTGTAAGAAGTCTTCCAAGCGCCACAGTTGCTATAGGGCTCATATTATGGTCTTTTCTCGCTGTTTCAACCACATCCTTAGTTGTTGCTGCAAATGCACGTACCTGTCCGTTTGCCGCTGTTGCCCTGACTATATAATCTTTCATAATATCAATATCCTCCATTCCCTATGCACATTTTTTTCGCATAATTATTTTTCTAATATATAATACAATCTCTCAGAAGCAGCATCTGGCGGATTATGTGTAAATGCATCATATACATTACGAATCTTAAGCCCCGCCTTTTAACAGCCTCCCTTACTTCATCCTCTGTGAAGCCGTGCTGATAATGCTGCTCCTCAAATCTTTCAAATGTTCCATCTTCATTTTTACAAATACTGCAAGCTCATACTCATTGTTTGCACTCTCATCATCATAGTAGTTGTCCCATATAAATGCTGACTCCTCTATTTTCAGCATAGGTATTATCTGCAAGTATATCCCTGAAAAATGCACTGTCTTAAGGTCAAATATGAACACTCCACCATCTTCAAGTCCGTTTTAACACACTTAAACACATCACACAGGTCATCATTATTCGTTATATAATTCATTGAGTCGCCTATACTGACAAATGCGTCAACCGTATATGGAAGCGTAAAATCCCTCATATCCTGACAACTGTATATAATCTGCTGTTCTGCTTCATAAGTCTTCTCACTTGCGATTGAAAGCATATCCTCTGAAAGGTCTATGCCAAGAATATCATATCCCTCTTTATCAAGCATTCTTGTAACCGTACCGGTACCACATCCAAGGTCTGCTATCGTGCAGTCTGTACCTATATTATTCTCCTTTAAAAGCCCATAAAGATACTTTTCCCACTCTTCATATGGAATATTATCCATATACTCATCATATACATATGCAAAGCCTGTATAAGCCTCCATAATACACCTCTCCTTTATTAGACAAAGACCTGCGGGCAGTCTGATTAAACGACTACCTGCAGGTTTTACTCAACATTCTATCAATTACATACAATAGTGAAGCTTAAGATTAAGCATTCTTACCGCAGCACTGCTTATACTTCTTTCCACTTCCGCAAGGACATGGGTCATTACGTCCAATCTTCTTGCCCTTTACAACTGTACCTGATAACTTCTGTTTCTTGTATAATGCCTTTCTTGTCTCTTCGTCAAGAAGGTTGTCCCACTGTGGAAGCTCATATAACCAGTCAGCCTTGCAGCCAACCATGTTGTAGTAAAGCTTTTCCTTATCGAAGTCAAGGCTTACTTCTGTATCCTCTTCCATTGTCTCAATTGGATTAGGATTCTTTAAGCTGTCATCGATTCCGTCAAGAAATCCTGTCATAAGAAGAACTTCTACACCATACTTATCTGCAAGTTCCTTAACGCTGCCCTTAACTACTGTATCAGGATCTGAAAGAATCTGCTCATAGATTGCCTTCTCCTGTGTAAAATAACTGCCCCAGAACTCGTTTGCTGTCTTCTGGTCCATCTCTGTCTGGTATGCAAGATTTCTCCATGTATCTAATAATGCCATTATAATTAACCTCTCTTTTAAGTAAACTGATTGTAGAGTGATCCAGCTGAATAATAATTGTATGAACCACCCGAATTGTACAGATTCTGTGTCTGTAACTTAGAAAGCTGTGCTGCTGAACTGCTGTATATTGATGAAGCACTTGCAGCAACTGACTGTCCATATGATGCTGAACTTCCAAATACAGACTTAGCTACTGCCATATCTGAATTCTTGAAAGTATCCTTATCAATAGATAACTTGTTCTTACTGTCAATAGTGATACCAAGCTTCTTTAAAAGTGCTGAATTCTGCTTAGTATTATTAACAACATTAGAAGTTGTTCTTAATACTGAATTATCATCAGAATCACCGGCTGCATCTATCATTGAATTATAGTCATTGACAAATGCTGATACAGCCTTATATATAGCATCTGTATCATACTGCTCGCTTGTTGTTCCATCTTCATTCTTTACGGACTTCTTATTCCAGAGTGATGTCTTCTTTAAATCCTGTGCATCACTTACAACTGCTGAAGCTGCATCCTTTGTCTTTGTTGCATTAATCTTCTGTGATGATATTGTTGTCGTACTACTGCTGCTATCTGTCTTAGAAGAATTGCTGACAGGATTTTTCGCATAATAAGACTTAAGAAGCTGCTTATAAGAACCTGTCCTTATGGAATTATATGTGCCAAGATCAATGCTTCCAAAGCCAGAAGATGAATTACTGCCTGAATTAAAGCTTGAAAACAAAGCAGATATACTACTTGAATTATAACCTGAAATTGTTGCCATAACCATTCCTCCTATATATTCCTCTGTTACAAAATAATTAGCCCGCTAAACTAAACGCTGTATCCAGAATTCATCCAGATACATATATAGCCTGTGCCTTTAAGATTAGTTATCAGAAAGACGCTGAATCATATCCCACATAGCCTCAGCAGAATTGAAGTTCTCTGGTACTATGTCTACAGGAGTAATATCTATATCAAATGTATCATTGAGCTCGCCAACGATTGATACAATATCGAAAGAATCTAAAATTCCATCATCTACAAGTGTATCACATGTTTCGTAGTCTACATCTGAATTAACCTCTGTCAAAATATCCATTAACTGATCCATTATTAATAACCTAACCTTTCTTATAAAAATATCGTCATGAATAGCCTAATTGTTTATATCTATTCCGGCTTTTCTTATATCTAAGGTCTGCTAAAACAGCCACCCGGTTAAAGCAGCCATACATATATTTTATATATTTTATATTAAGACCTCTCAACAGATATAAGATTCTGTCAGATAAAAATATAACATATATTAATGTTAGTCAAGCATATTTTATATAATTATGCTCAAAGACTTTATTACCTTACGTTAATTCTTGAATTAATCTCATCTGAGGCAACCACATCCCTGTATAATTCCACTCTGCCATCCTTATTATACGCCGTTATTACAGGCATTTTTCTGCTTAAGAACAGATATATGCCCTCTGTTATTGAATATGCTCCTATATTATAGAATATAATCTTATCGCCCTTCTGTGGCCTTCCTATAGGAAGATTTTTACTATAAGGTCTGCCACTGTACAAAGTGAACCGCATATAGTCCATTTTTCTTCATCCGCACCTGTGAGTGTGTCTGATACATTTCTGTCCTTTACAACTATTCCATCTGACTTTACATAAGAATATGCAGGAACCTTCATCGCCATAGTCTGTCCATAATAATTCACATGGTTGATACCACCATCGACTATTACATACTGCTGTCCCTTATTAGTCTTTATATCAGCTATTCCTGTGACATACACTCCACAGTCTGCCGCTAAGTATCTTCCCATCTCAAGTGTTATGTGATACTTGTCCTTGTAGCCCTTAAGAAGTTCTGCAAGCTCATAAAGCATATCAAAGTTATTCTCATAGGCTGCATCACCAAAGTATGCTACAGGAAGTCCGGGCCATACTCAAGCTCCTCTGCCTTAAAGCCATATTCGCTGTATAATATATCACACAGTCCGTCAAGCCATTCTATCTCACCCTTTATTATATCAAACTTTTTCTTCTGTGTTCCTGTATAACACTGAAGTCCAAGTATATGTATATATGGATGTGACTCTCTATGCTTTATAATAAGCTTAATATCTTCTTCATCTAGTCCGAACTGGTTCCCACTTGTCACTCTTAACAGTACATTTATCTTAAGCTCTCTTTCGGCGGCACAGTCAGATAACAGCTCATACTGTTCAAGCGATTCCACTGTATACACACCCACTCCGCCACATTCATCCATAACATGGCATATATCTGCTTTTTCCTTGTTGACACCTGAAAGCACTATGTCCTTCATATCAACTTTTTCTCTTTCGCATATGGCAAACTCTCCCGGTGAGCATACCTCATATTTTGTATCAAGCGACTTGAAAGCATCTACTAAAATGGATTGGCCTTCATCGCATAACATAAGGTTATCCCATCTCCTAATATATTCTTTATACTTCCTATTCTGTCTGTAAGATGTTCTTTGTCAAGTATATAAAGCGGTGTTCCATACTGGCCTGCAATCTCAACAATCTTTTCTGTACTAAGCATTATGTTCCTCCATTAAAGCTTTTCTGTCTATCTTTCCATTCTTTGTAAGCGGCATAGCTTCAACATTAACAAGCACCTCTGGTATCATAAACTTTGGAAGCTTTGATACAAGATAGTGTGTAAGTGACTTGTTATCTGCCTCACCTTCATAGAAGGCATATATCTTATTCTCATCCTGCTGATATATGCAGCACGCTCTCTGTATGCCATCCATTGAATTGATAGCCATTTCTATCTCGCCAAGCTCTATCCTGTGTCCGTTGTGCTTTATCTGGAAATCTTTTCTTGAAGAGAAGCACATTTCGCCTCTCTCGTTGTAGTAACCAAGGTCGCCTGTCCTGTATATTATCTCGTTATAATATGGGTTAAGCGGATTTTGCACAAATGCGCTGTCAGTCTTTCCCTGTTATTAAAATATCCCATAGTTACGGCTGTTCCTGATACACATATCTCACCAGTCTTTTAGGTTCACCCTCATCAATTATTCTGTTCTTATCATCTAACAGGAATACTCTCTCATTAGGAAATGCGCTGCCCATTGGAAGCACATCATCAAGCTCAAATTCCCTGTCAACTATATAATAAGTGCAGTTACATGTAATCTCTGTAGGACCATATACATTGACAAACATAGCATCTGGATATGTTTCTCTCCACTTATTAAGGTGCTTTATAGGCATAACCTCTCCTGAGAATATAACCTTGTTAATACTTCCGGAACCTTATATTCAAAGCCCTTAAGTGTTGTAACTATGCACAGCGCCGAAACTGCCCATATAAGCGTTGTAACCTTATTATCATCAAGATAATCCAGAAGTCTTGTAGGAATGAAAACATAGACTTAGGGATAATCTGTAATGTAGCACCACATTTAAGACTTGAATATATATCCTTAACTGATACATCAAAGTCGAATGGTGCCTGATTACCTATAACATCATTTTCTGATATTCCAAATGTATCTGTAAAGCAGTCAATAAAGTCGATAACCGAACGGTGATTGACAACAACACCCTTTGGAACACCTGTTGAACCTGATGTAAATATCGCATATAAAGGGTCAATATCAAGTGTATTTTCTTTATGTTATCAAGCTTCTTAACTGTATCTTCTGTAACCTCTGTTAAAGAAGGTCCTCAACATATATGATTGTTCCATCAAACTCAAGCTTTGCGGCCTTTTTCTCATATTTTCTGCTTGTAACAATTATATCCGCCTCAAGAGTATTGAGTATGCCGTGTAATCTTTCTGCCGGATGTCCCGGTTCTAACAGTACATAGAAGTTATCTGTCATAACTACACCCATAAATGCAGCAAGTGCCACGCAGCTCTTATCCATATATACAGGAACTGCCTTTCTTAAGCCTGTATATTCAAGCAGACCTGCTGCGATTGCTGTGGCATTATCCACAAGCTCTGTGTATGTCATAGCTGACTTATCATCTGCTACCGCTGTTTTAGTGGATACTTCTCTTTGGAATTGTACAAGTAATCCAATACATTCTTTATCATCTCTACTACCTTTCTTTATCAAAGCTTATTTATGCACAAAAATCTTTTCTATATAGCTAAAATATGATACCATTTTTATTATTAAAAATCTATATGATGTAAGTGTCAAATCTTAAAAGTTATTTCTTCATATATGGCACTTCATAAAACAATAACAGAAATGAGGATTATATAACTATGAAAAATTCAAAAGAATAGCTGCACTCACTATTGTCATACTGTGGGCTGCCCTTATTATCGTCACTCTCATAACCGCATTTATTGATAATGAAACTGCTCATACATTATTCAAGGGTCTTATATTCACTGATATAGTGCTTCCTGTTGTAGCCTACGCCATGATGCTTGTATACAAGTACTTATCAGGCCGTTCAGACCGCTCATAATATCTTAATGTGCTTAATTATTATTATAGCGATGATTAAAAGCCTGTTGTACAAGCTTTTAAACATCGCTAATCTTTATTTTATACAGTTATTAATAAAACATCTTACTTTCCGTATGAGCTTACTCTGTGGATAATCTCATGTCTTCCCGGTCCGTTAGATACCATAGTAATAGGTGCTTCTATCTCTTTTCTATAGTTTCTACATAGTTACGGCATGCTTCTGGAAGGTCTTCATAGTTCTTGATTCCTTATATCACACTTCCAGCCTGGAAGTACCTTAAGTACTGGCTTAGCCTTCTCAAGTTCTGAAGTTGTTGGGAAGTCCTTAGTAACCTTTCCATCTATCTCATAACCTACGCAGATAGGTATCTCATCAAGATAACCTAATACATCTACTACTGTGAGGGCAACATCTGTTGTTCCCTGCATACGCACACCATAACGTGTTGCAACTGCATCGAACCAGCCCATTCTTCTTGACGGCCTGTTGTAGCACCGAACTCGCCGCCGTCACCGCCGCGCTTTCTTAATTCATCTGCTTCATCTCCAAAGATCTCACTTACGAAAGCTCCAGCTCCTACTGCTGATGAGTAAGCCTTAACTACTGTAACTACATCCTGAATAGATGCTGCTGGAATACCAGCACCGATAGCACCGTAAGGAGCAAGTGTTGAAGATGATGTAACCATTGGATAGATTCCGTGATCAGGGTCTTATGATCCTAACTGGCCTTCAAGAAGTATCTTCTTTCCGTCCTTAAGAGCCTGATGAAGAAATGCTGAAGTATCACATACAAACGGCTTAACCATTTCCTTGTATTCCATAAGTGTGTTGAATATATCCTCTTCCTTAAGAAGTGGCTTATGATAGAGATGTTCAAGCATAACATTCTTTAATGTACATACATTCGCAATCTTTTCCTTAAGCGCTTCTTCATCTCCGAATAACTCACTAACCTGAAATCCGATCTTTGCGTATTTATCTGAATAGAATGGAGCAATTCCTGATTTTGTAGAACCAAATGACTTACCTGCAAGTCTTGCTTCTTCGTATGTATCAAAATCAATATGATAAGGCATCATAATCTGCGCTCTGTCTGATACAAGAATTTTAGGCATTGGAACATTTCTGTCTGTAATACTCTTAATCTCCTTTATAAGATAAGGGATGTTAAGGGCAACACCATTACCAATAACACTTGTAATATGGTTGTAGAATACACCTGATGGAAGAAGATGCAGCGCGAACTTACCGTAATCGTTTATGATTGTATGTCCGGCATTACTTCCTGAAATCTTACAACGATATCAGATTCTTCAGCAAGCATATCTGTAATCTTACCCTTACCTTCATCTCCCCAGTTAGCACCAACAATAGCTTTTACCATAGTTTCTCCATTCTGCTAATCCTTAATATAGCATATAACTTTAGTGGTTTAAAACAGCACATAAAACCACAACTGTTATAATAACACAAGTACGCAGTTGCAATCAATGGGTTTGTGAAATAAGTTTTATAAAACATTTATATGTCTTTTATTGTCAGATGCTGGCATACACCGTAATATTGCCATACTTGAGTTACAGCTTTTATTTTATTATAATAACACTGTTTTATACTCTATTATCTATTAAAGGATGGTACACTAAATGCGCACTAAAACACAGTAGCAAAGCACCAATTACAATGCTTTTTCTGTCATTAATCATACTGATTACTATATTTATTTTTATTATCGCAATAAACACGACAATACCGCTACAGATGACTCTCTTTCTATGTCTGTAGATAACACGATAGAAACTTCCTCTGTTGACCCTGATTATATCAAGTCGGCAGACAATGAGTATTCAATTAAAAATTCTGATGATAACAGTTATCCTGACAGCTATGAACTGAGTATCCCTTATGTAAGCCAGTATCCGCAGCTTCCTACAGGCTGTGAAATCACATCTTTAACGGAGGTTTTGCACTATCTTGGCTATTATATCGACAAGGAGGAGCTGGCAAGGAATTATCTTGCGATGAAGGATGTTGCGACCAAGGGATGTTTTGTTGAGTATTTCTTGGGTTCTCCGTGGCTTACAACGGGGAGCGGGTGCTTTGCGCCTGCTATTGCTAATGCTGCAAATGCATTTTTAAGGCAAATAATTCTAAGTATTCAGCTTATATTATGAGTTACCAGCTCCGGAAATGCTGTATGCACAACTTGCAAAGGGACATCCTGTCATTGTATGGACAAGTTTTAATTATGATGTGACTGAGATTAAGTATAATGAGGTTACTCTTGATGATGGAACTGTGTTTACGTGGCCCAGGAATGAACATTGTGTTGCGCTTGCGGGGTATGATGTTAATGAGAGGACGGTTACTCTTGCGGACCCGGCTTATGGGATTGTGAAGAGATATGGATAAGTTTGAGGATTATTATAAGAGGTTTTATTATCAGGCGGTGGTGATTGAGTAAGGTGAAGCTGGATTTATGGATATCGCGAGGGCTAGGCTGGCTAAAATTGCAAGGGCTTAAAGTGTCGGTTATGACTTGGTTTCGATTAGTGGAGGTTGAGGGCTGGCGACTTTCAGCGCCAGCTTGGGAAGTGTAGCTTCTTTGAGAGGGCTGGCGGCGTAAAGCGCCAGCCTTGCCATAGGGGCATACGAAAGAAATAGCGCTTTGCTATTTCGTATGTCGCGGTACTCGAGTATAAGAAAAATTATACTTTGTATTTAGGAACGGACGCTGTTCATAGTCATACTGAACAATACTCTGCATTGTCCAGCATGGCGTAAACGCCTGAAGAAATAATAAAACCACCTGCTGGTATGCAAGCATCCCATCAGGTGGTTTTATTATTTCTTCTGACTATGAACTGCTGGGTACCAGAGGATTGGTTTTGTGATTATGGAGCAGCTTTTCTTTAATACGTATAGTTTTTCTTTGTTCTCATCGTTACTCGCGCAAGCTATTGAGGGAATTGGACCCCGACCTCTTCATTACCAATGAAGTGCTCTGCCACTGAGCTACAATAGCGTAGGTGCTGTGTTTTACAGCAATTTTATTTATATCATTTTGCAGGAATTTATCAAGTGTTATTTTGACGAATTGTTTTTCCTATTTTGGTGCGGGCACGTTGGATGGCGTTGTCTATGGACTTTGGGGTGCGCTCCAGTTCTTCGGCTATTTTACGTAGTCTTTTCCGCTCATAAGAAGTTTTATTACTTTTCTTTCTAAGGGACTCAGTGCTTCTAAGGCTTTCTGTTCTAAGCTTCCAGTGTATTCTTTATCTATATATAGCAGCTCTGGATTTTGTTCGTATATGCCGGCTAATGTATCTACAAGCTTCATATCCGTGTTATCATCCGTACCATTTACTGGTTCATCCAGTGATACATAGCGGTTTAACGGGCTGTTTTTCTTGGCATTGGAGGCTTTGACTGCGTTCATTATCTGACCATTTATGCATAGTGATGCAAATGTCATAAATGAAGCTGCTTTCGTCTTATCATAGGCTGTGACTGCCTTATACAGACCTATCATGCCTCCTGTATAAGGTCTTCCATCTCTCGCCTACTATATACATTGCATGTGCCTTTTGCTGACAAAGTTCTTATATCTTTCCATTATCGCCTCAACAGCTCTCTCATCGCCATCGCGGTACATTTGTACAAGTTCTTCATCCCTATATAACTCATAATGTTCCATAGCCACCTCATTTCACAACCGCCTATATGCATCAGACATCAAAGATTGTAAGATAGCCACTGGAACTTATAAAGCCGGGACTTTTCATCCCGATATCATATAATTATACTTACATCATTCTCTGTCTTACTATTTCAAATGCCATAACGCCTGCTGCCACAGATGCATTCAGGGAATCGATATCCCCTTTCATCGGAATAGAAGCCACAAAATCGCATTTTTCTTTTACCAGCCTGCTTACTCCGTTACCTTCATTACCTATTACAAGTCCTATAGGACCTTTAAGATTAAGCTTGTACATAGTTTCACCGCCCATATCGGCGCATACAAACCATAATCCCTCTTTCTTAAGTGACTCTATTGTAGCTGCTATATTAGTAACCTTTGCAACCGGTGTGTAGTTGATTGCACCTGCTGATGTCTTTGCAACTGTCGCTGTAAGCCCTACTGCTCTTCTTTTAGGTATAATAACGCCATGCGCGCCTGCCAGATTAGCTGTTCTTATGATTGCACCAAGGTTATGTGGGTCTTCTATCTCATCAAGCACGAATATAAATGGGTCTTCGCCCTTGCTTCTTGCCGCTTCAAGTATATCTTCAACCTCAGCATATTCGTAAGCTGCACCTATGGCAACTACCCCTTGATGATGTCCTGTGTTGGCAAGCCTGTCTAATCTTTCTTTCTCAACATAGTTGATGATTGTTGATGTCTTCTTTGCTTCCCTTACTATGCTCTTAATAGGTCCATCCTGACATCCATCAAGTATGTATAACTTATCTATTGTCTTTCCTGAACGAAATGCCTCAAGGACTGCATTACGTCCTTCAAATGTTAATTCCTTATATCGCATACCTTAAACTCCTATTTCTTATGTGCAGGTCTGTTTGTCTTCTTTCGCCATATATAATACTGTATACAATGATGTTAGGGTCAACCCCAACTATGATACCTACGGATTATTCCGTGCTAAACATGCGCCACTGGCACATAGCACCCTACCCAATATTCTCATATCACTTACTGTTTCTCTCACTCTCTAGATAGTCCAGTGCAGCCTTTATAAGCTCACACATACGCTCATATCTTCCTGACATGTACAGATATCCCATAAGTGCCTCAAAACCTGTTGCACGCCTGTAGTCACTTATTGATGCATTTTGGCTGAAGTGTATGACTTGGCATTACGGCCTCTCTTATACACGCTCTCCTCTTCTTCTGTAAGCTTATCTTCAAGATAGCCTATCATCTTAGACTGTGATTCTGCCTTTACTATACTGCTTGCCACTCTGTTCATTTTATTAACCTGAGTGTTGCCCTTAGTTACAATCATAGTCTTTACAACAAGGTCAAATATGCTGTCGCCTATATACGCAAGAACAAGTGGAGAGAGCTGTCTGGGACTTACTTCTTTAAGCCCCAGGCTCTTCCATATATCATATGTCAGATTGTCCTGACATATGCCATCTGCAGACTGCTTTATATCATTATTGCATTTATTTATGCTCTTTTCCATTTTACTCCTTCTCTTGTGTCCTCAAGAACTATACCCTTAGCTGTAAGCTCATCTCTTATCTCATCAGCTCTTGCAAAGTTCCTGTCTTTTCTTGCCTGCTGTCTTTCATTGATGAGTGCTTCTATATCTTCATCAAGAAGCTCTTCTTCCTTGACTACATTAAGTCCAAGTATATCTGTAAGCTTAATTATGCTTTCCTTCATAGCTGTTATATAAGCCTTTGTATTATCCTCAGATGAGTTGGAGTTGGCAAGCTTTACAAGTTCAAATACTGCTGATATGGCATCTGCGGTATTGAAGTCATCATCCATGGCATCATCAAATTTCTTGTAGATATCCTTTGTTGACTCTAATATGTTCTTTTCTTCCTCAGTCATAGCTGCATCAGAAGCTGTTTTTCAAGATGTGTAAGGTTAGTAACCGATGTCACTATTCTCTCAAGACTGTTCTTAGCTGACTCCATAAGGTCATGGCTGAAGTTGATAGGATTTCTGTAATGTGCTGAAAGCATAAAAATCTTAATACCTGAAGGTCGTATTCCTTTGCTATATCTCTTACTGTAAAGAAATTGCCAAGTGACTTTGACATCTTCTTGTTATCTATATTAAGAAATGCATTATGCATCCAGTACTTTGCAAATGGAACTCCATTAGCTGCCTCTGACTGAGCAATCTCATTTTCATGGTGTGGGAATATAAGGTCTTCTCCGCCGGCATGTATATCTATCTCATCTGCAAGATACTTCTTTGCCATTACAGAGCACTCTATATGCCATCCCGGACGGCCCTCACTCCATGGTGATTCCCAGTAAGGCTCTCCATCCTTCTTAGGCTTCCATAAAACAAAGTCAAGTGGGTCTTCCTTCTGATCCTCACCTGATACCTTAAGCTTATGCGCATCATCTCTGTGACCTGCTTCAAGGTCATCTATATTTTTCTTTGAAAGCTTTCCGTATCCTTCAAACTTTCTTGTTCTGTAGTATACAGTGCCATTCTTTTCATATGCATAACCCTTGTCAACAAGAGTCTGTATCATACTTATCATTCCATCTATCTCTTTAGTTGCAAGTGGATGTGTAGTAGCCGGCTTTATATTCATTCCTGCCATATCCTTCTTGCACTCTTCTATATAACGCTCAGAGATTTCCTTCGCTGTAACGCCTTCCTCTAATGCCTTCTTGATAATCTTATCATCTACATCTGTAAAGTTTGATACATAATTAACATCATAGCCCTTATATTCAAGATATCTTCTTACTGTATCGAATACTATCATTGGTCTTGCATTACCAATATGGATAAGATTGTATACAGTAGGTCCGCATACATACATTTTAACCTTGCCTTCTTCTAATGGCTGGAATTCTTCCTTACGTCTTGAAAGTGTATTATATATCTTCATAGTATCCTCATTTCTGCGCACGTTTTTAGCGCATAACAAGTTTGTGTCAAGTGCGCGCAGACACAATCTTGCATGTGAAAAATTTATTTTTCACACTATCCTCATTAAATATGCTGAATAATAATCAGACATATGTTTATTCATCATCTTCATCACGTCTTGACTCATTGACTGTATTCTCAATTCTTGCAAGACGTTTCTTAAGCTTATTATTCTGTTCCTTAAGCTTTTCTATCTCATTCATAACAGGGTCTGGAAGATGTATCTGGTCAAGGTCTGACTCGACTCTTACATTGTCCCTTATGACTATTCTTCCTGGCACGCCTACAACTGTAGAATTTGCAGGTACATTTTTAACAACAACCGAGCCTGCGCCTATCTTGCAGTTATCTCCTATAGTCACTGAGCCAAGAACCTTTGCACCTGCTCCTATCATAATATTGCTTCCAAGTGTAGGATGTCTTTTACCCTGCTCCTTGCCTGTTCCTCCAAGTGTAACTCCTGATAAAGTGTAACATTATCACCAATAATGGCAGTTTCACCAATAACTACGCCATGTCCGTGGTCTATAAAGTCCCTCACCTATAGTAGCTCCGGGATGTATCTCTATTCCCGTCTTTCTTGCAGTCTTCTGTGACAGTCTTCTTGCTCTGTAAAATGTCCCTTCTCATACAGCTTATGAGCTTTCCTGTACTTTAACAGCGCCCAGAAACTAGGATAAAGAAACACCTCCATCTTACTTTTAATTGCTGGGTCCCTATCCATAATAACCGCCATTTCCTGCTTTATAAAATCTAAATACTTCATATCTGATATCTTCCTAACTATTCTATATGTTCTTAATTCATTATATGATGTAAATGTGGATTGCGAAGCTTTATGACTGCCAGTAGTAATTATCCTGCTTTCTTCATATGATGTCATGGGCAAAGGTATTTGCCACTAACTGATGTATTCGGATGCTGCATTGCTGCGCAATTCGCGCAATCCTATAACACTGAAAACATAATAATCCTGAGCAGATGCGACACCACATCTACATCTGTGAGTATTATAGTGAGTATTGTAAATATAGCAACACGATATATTCATAACACCCACTTAATTTTAGCCATTTTCTCAGATATGCTGTTGTATACTTATGTTAAAAATACTTATACTCCTCTTTTGCAGCACATCCGTTACAACCGCTGCAACAGTTTGTCATATCAGAATCTCCATATATATAATTAGACACTGAAACAAGACTGCATATTGCCTGTGATGATATGCCCTCGCCAGTTCCTGTAAATCCTAGTCCTTCTTCTGTTGTTGCCTTGACATTCACCTGATTAACATCAAGCTTAAGTGTCTTAGCTATATTCTCACGCATAGTATCTATATATGGGCGCATTTTAGGCTTCTGTGCAATAATCGTTGCATCTATATTCTCAATGATATAATTATTCTCATCAAGAAGCGCACCTACATGCTCAAGAAGCTTTATGCTTGATATTCCCTTATATCTGTCGTCAGAATCTGGAAAATGCTTTCCTATATCGCCAAGCGCTGCTGCCCCAAGAAGTGCATCCATAATAGCGTGAAGAAGCACATCTGCATCCGAATGACCCAGAAGTCCCTTCTCATATGGTATCTCTACACCACCAAGGATAAGCTTTCTATTCTCAACTAACTTGTGAACATCATAACCAAGTCCAACTCTCATATGATAACCATACCTTTCTACGATACCGTATATTCATTTAGGTTCTTATCCTTATAAGTAAAACCACATTTTCATAACATTTACAAGCAGATATTAATAAACATAGTATTATCATATGTTTATGCATTATATTTTCATATTCACAGACAATTTCTATCCTAATGCAACATCAAGCATCATCATAATTCCAAAACCGACCGCAAATGCTATTACACCTATGTTGGAATGTTTACCCTGTGACATCTCCGGTATAAGCTCCTCCACAACGACATAAAGCATAGCTCCGCCGCAAAGCTTAAAAGATATGGAAGTGCCGGGGTTATAATACCTGCCGCAAGAATAGTGATAACCGCCGCTATAGGTTCTACCACACCTGACAGGTAACCATACAGAAACGACTTACTTCTGCTAAGTCCCTCTGACCTTAAAGGAAGTGATATTATAGCCCTCCGGGAAGTTCTGTATAGCTATTCCTATTGCAAGCACAAGGGCTGCCATCGCTGTGATACCAGTATTACCTGATATATAGCCTGCATACACAACTCCGACTGCCATTCCTCCGGTATATTATGGATAGTCACTGCAAGTACAAGCATTGTTGTTTTTTAAATGTGCCTTCGGCCCTTCTGTCTCATCACTGTTCATATGAAGATGAGGTGTTATATGGTCAAGCAGCAGTAAGAAAAGCATACCTGCCCATAATCCTGTAAGTGCCGGCACAAACGACAGTCTTCCCATAGAAGCCGACTGTTCTATTGATGGTATAAGAAGACTCCATACAGATGCTGCCACCATAACACCTGAAGCAAAGCCCATAAGAAGTCTTTGCACTTTATCTCCTATCGCATTTTCATAAAACACGCATGCTGCGCCGAGCGTTGTTCAAGCAATGGTATCAGCACACCGTATATGACCTCAATATCCATATCCATCCTCCATTCTATGACTATTCATTTTTATTTAATCACGAATTCTTTTAGTCTGAATTTCTATTATTCATCAGGCTCTGTACCCATTATACCCTGATTTTATCCTTTACTTTCTATCTGCTTCTTTCCTTTTCGTAAGTATTACATGGCGTATAGCCGCAGCCGGATGGTGAAATATCATTCTTGGTCCTGAATATCTCATAACCTCCCTGATTTTTCTCTCATTTCCGGCTTATAGCAGTGAACCTTACAGTTAGAACAAAATGTCTTTGTTTCCATAAATGGGCACTTATCACTTCTCATATTGGCATAATCTGATAGTACCTGACATTCACTACACATCTTCCCTTTAGTGTGATGCTTTCCACGACAATACACCTGTATCATCTGCGTAACCATCTTTTCTCCTGCTCACGCTTTTTATTAATGTCCGTTTTTTCATAATCTGTATTTCCATAAATAAAATAATAAGTTATCTGTAATATATTTCTAATGTCTTATCCACACATTTATCAGCTCATTCGTCCATTTTCAACTGAATATATCCTGTCAGCTATCCTCATAGTTGACTGTCTATGTGATACAAGCACTACTGTCTTATCAAGTCTTTCCTTTGCAAGTGACTTAAGTATCACAGCCTCATTAAGGCTGTCTAAGTTACTTGTAGGCTCATCTAAAAGTACAAGGTCTGAATTATGAAGAAATACTCTTGCAAGACCTATTCTCTGCTTTCACCGCCTGAAAGTGTATCGCCAAGTTCTCCAACCGGAGTGTCATATCCTTCTGGCAGTGTCATAATAAAGTCATGTATTGCTGCTTTCTGCATGCATTTTCTATCTCTTCATCTGTAGCATCAAGTCTTGCTATTCTGATATTATTTCTTATACTGTCACAGAAAGATGTGTATCCTGTGTCATAAAGCTTTCCATATCACGCAGTTTGGTAGTATTAATATTCCTTATATCCCGACTTCCTATTCGTATACTTCCCTGTTTACATCCCAGAACCTCATAAAAGCTTAAGAAGTGTAGACTTTCCACTTCCACTCTTTCCAACTATTCCAGTAACCTCGCCCTTGTGTATATCTATTGTGAAGTCATCAAGTATTTTTCATCTTCATATGAAAATGTAACATTTTCTGAGCTTATGCCTTCAAATGCAACGCTGTCTTTGCCTGTAACGTCCTCAACAACCGGCTCCTCCTCAAGTATGTTAAGCACTCTGTTTCCAGCTGCAAATGTGCTCTGTAATGTACTTCAAGCGCTGCAAGTGCTACAGCAGGACAAATGATGAGAACAGCGCAACTGTTGTAAGAAGCACACCATCAAAGCCGATAACACCATCTGCATAAAGCTTAGAACCTGTCATAAGCATAATAAGGTCAAATATGAGTATGCAGACATTAGTAACTGCTGTATTAACGCCTGACACATCCTTCATACGCTTTGCTGATACCGAAAGCTCATCTGTCTGCTTATTCATATCCGCAAGTCTTTTACTTCCTGTACCATACTGGATTATCTGCTGTATTCCTCTTAAGCTGTCAAGTAAGAAGCTGCTGAGTTCTCCGACTTTGTACGAAAGTCCATTCCGTCACTTCCGCTAACCTTTGATATTATGAGTGGAATAACTACTCCCGTAACAATATATGCAGCAAGTGCCACGATTGCTAATATCCAGTGAAATGAGCCTATATATATGCACATTATTATTGTATACAATATTGCTATGGCTATAGGTGATATTGTATGCGCATAGAATACTTCAAAGCTCTATATCAGATGTTATTACTGATATAAGATTACCTCTGTCCCTGCCCTCAAGTTTTGCAGGACACAGCTTTCTGAGTGCCTTGAACACCTTATCTCTTATTATTGCAAGCAGCCTGAAAGCAATAAAGTGGTTGCAGTACTGCTCCGCATATCTGAAACCTGCTCTTACAAGTGCAAATAAAATAACGCTCACAAATATAAATGTAATTGAAAATCGGGTATCATAACCTATAACATCAAGTATTGCATATCCACCAAATATTGTTATAAATGAGGCGCACAGATGTCCGGCAAGTCCCATCAGTATAGCTATAATCATATATCCAGCAAGCGGTTTCACAAGACCTATAAGCCTTAACATAACAGTAAGACCGCTGCGTTGCTTTATCTCATTTTTCATACTAATCTCCATTCTATCGTTTTCACATATGTATGATGTATACTAACTCCTATAAAGCTATATTCTACGTCTTTTATTCCTTTTTCGGTATTAGGCGGGTCACAAGTTCAAAAGTCTTTTATGGCAAGCATTAACGACTTTTCGACCTTTTATCCCTGTCATCATATGCATATTACTATAGTGTCTCAAGCTCACACTGTGTATTCCATAATCTGCTGTATACACCATTCTTTTCTGTAAGCTCACTATGGCTGCCTGACTCTGCAACACGTCCATCCTTTAACACATATATGTTGTCTGCTTTCACAACATTTGCAAGTCTGTGTGATATAAGAATGACTGTCTTTGTCTTTGCAAGATTATGAACCTCTGCCATAATGTCATCTTCACTTTCAACATCTATGTTAGATGTAGCCTCGTCAAATATGTATATGCTGTTATCCCTCATAAGCGCCCTTGCAAGCGATAATCTCTGTCTTTGTCCGCCTGACAGGTTGGATGCCTGCTCATTAAGCTTCATATCAAGCCCACCCTGTTCTTTTATAAAGTCATAAAGATTAACTCTCTTTAATACATTCAACATATCCTCATCTGCGGCTTTCGGTGATGCCATAAGAAGATTATCTCTTACTGTACCCTTGAATATGTAGCTCTGATGACTTATATATGCAATATGCTCCATAAGCGAACTTTCACTTATGTCAGAAGCTGTACACCGCCTATAGTAATGTCACCCTTATAATTTTCATTTTTTCTCATAAGAATACCTGCAAATGTCGACTTACCACATCCGCTCTCACCGACTATAGCAGTAAAGCTTCCCATAGGACAGCTTATATTGACATCCTTAAGTATCTGTCTTTCAGGTTCATATGCAAACTGCACAGCCTTGCAGCTTATATCGTGCTTATCCGGAAAATTTACACTTCCTTTGTCGCTTTCCTCTAAATCAAGGAAATTAAATATCTTATCACTTGCTGCCATTCCGTTCATAGCTATATGGAAAAATGAACCAAGCTGTCGCATAGGTATGAAAAAGTCCGCAGATAAAAGTATTATAAGTAAGCAGCCTGCCATATCTATATGTCCGCTTCTGAATTGTAATACTGATATTATTAGTCAAGTGCTGCTCCGCCATATGCCACAAAATCCATAATAGTTATGGAATTAAGCTGCATTGTAAGCACTTTCATAGTTATCTTTCTGAACTTCTCAGACTCCTCATTCATCTGATTATTCTTATATTCGTCTGACTGATATATTTTAAGTGTTGTGAGTCCCTGAAGATTTTCCAGGAATGTATCTCCAAGTGCTGTATACTGGTCCCAATACTTTGATAAAGCTTCTTTGCCCATGTCTGTACAACAGCTATTGATACAGGTATGAGTGGAACGCATATAAGAAGAACTACCGCTGCTGTCACATTAATAGTACACACATATACAAAAGTGTAAGTGGTGCAAGCATTGCATAGAAGAACTGTGGCAGGTATGCCCCAAAGTATGTTTCAAGCTGGTCTACACCTTCTACTGTTATCTGAACCATCTCAGATGTCTTTATCTTTTCGTTATATGATGCCCCAAGTCTTAAGAGTTTTTCATATATCATATTTCTAAGTGTCTTTTTACGGTCTTCGATGATTCATAACTCATCCTTGAAGAACCTATATTACATATAAAGCGGACTATAAAGCACACAACCGCAACACCTGCCAATGATATTGCCCTGCTCTTTATATCACCGCCTGCGCCTGTATCTGCCAATCCTGCAATAAATGATGTGATGACCGTCATAAGCACTATATTGGAAATGAGCGCTATCCACTGGAACATCACATTACCCGCAATATACTTTTGCTATCCGGCACAACCTGCACTAAACGTTTTTATCATATCTTATCTCCATTCTAATCGGTATCTTTAATAATTGCTGATGGTTCATTTTAATATACACACCTGATATACTTTATCTAATATACTTTCTAACGTACGTTAGTTTTGTCAAACCCATTGTTATAATTTATCTTATTTTTATTATATATGTCAAGTAGTAAAATGTGGTTGAGGAATGTGTTGTGACTGTATGATTACTATCTGATTATTCCTTGATTATTATCGACTGATGGCTGTCGTTCATATATCACTTACCATTACCCAATTATATTAACAATGCCGGACAGATTGAAAATATTAATATTTAAAATTAATCAGAACAAAAACCTTGTGGTTCCTAAAACCACAAGGCGAAAAATAATACTCACAATGGTGTAACCATTATGATGAAAGGAGGAGAATTCCAAATTGATAAACAATTAGAATCCGATATGAAAAATAAAAAATCTTGTAAAAGTATTTGTAATGGTGACTATAAGATAGCACAGTATTATTTGTTTTCAAGTACTTTTATGTATTTTATCTCATTATCACAATCAGTTGACTTATTTTTGTGCAATATGTACATCGAAATGTTTAATGTTACAAAATTAAAATTTTTTGATTTTTTGCAAAAAGTGTTGACAAGTAGTGCATTTTGATATTATAATAGCAAAGCAGTGTGCGTGAGACATCAAACAAACGCAAGCACAGCGAACGGGATCTTAGCTCAGCTGGGAGAGCATCTGCCTTACAAGCAGAGGGTCACAGGTTCGAGCCCTGTAGGTCCCACTTAGAACGAAAGTTCTAATTTATATATTTTCTTTTGTGGCGGGATAGCTCAGTTGGCTAGAGCACACGGTTCATACCCGTGGTGTCGCTGGTTCAAATCCCTCTCTCGCTACTTTTTATGTCTAAAAATCTCTGTATCCCCATAAACACTGAAAGAAAGGAGAGATTTCTTATAAAATCTGCCAAAATAAAAGACAGCTCCTACATCTTATCACAGACATAAAAGCTATCTTTCTATTATTATCAATCTCTTTTATTATCAATCTCTTTCTGCAGAAAACAATATATCACCTTATATAAACCGATGTGCCTATTTTCTCGCCCATATTAACCTTAGTCTCATACCCAGCTACTGTATTTACCAGTATATCATCATCCGGTATGATTGCATCCTTTTAAATATAAGCACTACTGTTGAACCGCCATATTCAAAATAACCTTTTTCAGCCCCTTTTAGTCCTGCACTTTCCCATATTATTGACAATTCTGCCAACCAGGAGGCTCCAACTTCCATCACTATAACATCTCCAAAGTTTTCTGTCCTATGTACACAATATTCTCTCGTATTTTCCTTGTATATAGGATATACATCATTTGCTATTGGATTGACTGTATGAAATACTCCATTAATATGCCTTTCATGGCTTTTAATCCCATCGTCTATAAAATGAAATCTATGATAATCATCCACACACAGTCTGAATATTCCTATATATCCACCCTCATATTTTTTGCAAGCTTCCCATCTCTTAAAAGCTCCTTAAGTGTATATATTGTATTCTTTATAAGAAATGATGACTTTTCATCTATAAAATACATACTCAGCCTTGCATCACAAGGACTTATAAGAGAAGTTTTATTCATATCAATTCGTCTGTTCTGTGGCTTTATTTTTCTTGTAAAAATCATTGAAGGACAAATAATCCTTATATGTGCTTTTCTCATATAAAGACATATCAATATTATTTGCTTTTATAAACAACGGTATTAACAATCTTGAACTGCGCATATCAAGTATTGTTTTACAAGCTTCTGACAACCATGGTTTTATCAGAAAGGACGTTATCACCCTGCCAGCTTTAGTTTCATACATATATTTTATCAGCTTATCCTGTGCATCATCTTTGCCAACCATCTTTCTATGTCTGTCAACAGCCTGCATACTTTCTTCCTCCCATCACTTAGCATAATCTACCAAACTACATTTACACCACTATTCATAAACAGTCCAAAGCTATGTCTCACAGCTTTTAACAAAGCCTTTCTGCATTAATCAGCTCATTCTCCACATAAGCCAATGTGTTGTAAACATATATATAACAGCCATAGCAACTACAAACACAAGCACTGACAGCATAAGATTGTTTGGTTTTGAATTTAAAGTTTGTTACAAACAATAATGCTGTGATAAACACTACCACCTTCAGTACTATAAGAAACACGTTATCCTGAAATGCTGGTCTTAACATATATAATATAGGTAAAATAACCGATATCGATGTAATAGGCATTCCCTGGTAGTACTTTCTGTTTTCAGACGTTTCATTCTGTCTTATCTGTTCCTTAACATTATAAAATGCCAGTCTTATAAGACCAGCCAGTCCATATATCATAAGGCAGACAACCCGATAACATCTGTTATGCCGATTTTATAGCATATTACGATTGGCAATATACCAAAACATACTATATCGCACAGTGAATCTATCTGTATGCCAAAACATTTTTCTTCATCCGTTCGGTTTTTAGTTCTCGCTATCTTCCCATCAAACATATCACACAGACCAGACAGTGCAAGACACACTATTGCTCTTTTAAAATGCCCATCCATGCACAAAGTTATTCCATACACAGATATCATCATACTTATATATGTAAGTATAACTGTGTAATCATAAAACCAATCATTTGTATTCCTCTTTTTCTATCTATAATCAACGTTAAAGTCATCAGCTCCAACTATTTCTTTCTTAGTAAAGCGCCCTATATATATATGCGCAAACATTGTAAATACTGCACTGACAAAAGCTCTGTATAAAAGCTTACTGATCTGCTAAGCACCAGACCTGCCGTAATAAGATTACTTCCAAAACAGGAAGATATATTACCCTGAAAAGTGCCTCACTTATGCCCATACCTCCGGTAGCGGAAGCATATCGACCGAAAGAGATATAACTGCCTGTAGCATAACAACCGTATACATGCCAGTTCCTTTTAGACCAAACGATCTGTATATAAAATATGTTGTAAAAAATACGCTGTCCTTTGCAATATAGTAATAACAAATACCTTAACCACAACTAAAACATGCTTCTTTAAATATGTTGCAGTTCTTCTATACACTTCCATGGCATCGTTTAATCTGTCCATCCTTTGATTATCACTCTTCATAATATGAAGCTTTTCAAGCACACGGATAACCACACTACATATGTTAGTTGCTAATCTGTTATTAAAACCAGAACCAGCATCGCTGCTATACATATTATATTAAGGATTATTCCAAGATAAAACACAAAACGTATTCCATCCAGCCTTTCATTTATAAATGTTCTGTCAAACAGCATAAGCCATACTCCTACAGCTACAAGTACAGCTTTATATGTAATAGTTATAATCATAAGTATAACTGTAGCAAATGGTATAGGAATCCTGTTCCTTTTCATGTAATATACCTGCATAGGCTGTCCGCCCGAAGCAGATGGTGTAATACAGCTAAAGAAAAACCTGCACATGAATATAAAAGCAGGTGAATCTACGTGTCCTTATACCAAATGTTCCAAAAGATAATGTATAATATGGGATTCACCATATATAAATAACACAATAAAACCACAGACAGTACGACCCATACTGGATCTGCCATCTGCATTTTGCCCACACCTCTGAAAGACTGTCGCCAGAGCCATGAAACACATAATATATCGTTATCATGAACAGTATAATCAGAAACATACCATTAAATATATTTTTCTTATTTCTCTTCAATACATTTTCACTTACTTGCTTCCTTTACACCATTCATAATATTGAGCAGAAATCTGTATACTCCTGTCTTGTTAACAACCAGCCAGCACACCTCAGATATTGCAACTGCTGATATGACATCGGCAATAACATGTTGTTTGGTCACAAGTGTGGAAATAAATACCATAACAGCTATCACTGCTGCCATATTCTTAAAACTGGCCGGATATTCTTTAATATTTCTCACACCGATATAGCAATTCCAGCTTACAAGACAATGAATCGATGGAAACAGATTATCAGGTGCATCAATCTCATATAAAACCTCAAAACACATGAAAATATATCTTCTCCTGTGATATCTGGCCTGATATTATAAGTAGGAATAACTACAAATAATACAGCACAACATGTACGTGTTATAATATCAAATGTAACAAATCTTGCACATTCATATCTACCAACACGTACACTTGCTATATAATATATAATCCAGGATATATAACATCCGAAATACACCACAACAAATACAGGAATAACCGGTGTTGCCCTGTCTATAGAAGTGTCATATCAAAATGCTTCATATCTGCATTAATACACCTTGTTCCCCACAAGCATATTCCATGAAAAGCATGCAATAAGCGGTATTATAGCATATCAGATATTATTCTGTTAATGTGATTAAATATTTTTTAATATTTGTTCTGGCTAAATTTTTCAAATGTTATATACCCTTTAATGTAATTTTCTGTTATTAAACGTTAATCTGTGCTGTAAGACCAAGGTTATCTGCATTTGCATCAAGTATAGGCTTTATAACATCTGCTAAGTACTCTTCTACCTGCTCCTTAGAACGTCCTACATACTTGATAGGGTCAAGCTTAGCCTGAAGCTCTTCTAATGTAACTCCAAACATAGGGTCTGCCGCAATAAGCTCAAGAAGATTATTGTCAAGACCTTATCCTAACTCTCTTTCCAGCAACCATAGAAGCTCTCTTATTCTTTCATGAAGCTCCTGTCTGTCGCCACCTGCCTTTACCGCATCCATCATAATATTCTCTGTTGCCATAAACGGAAGCTCAGCCATCATATGCTTAATAATAACCTTATCATATACTACAAGACCATCTACGACATTCAGATATAAGTCAAGGATACCATCAATCGCAAGAAAACCTTCTGGTACAGAAAGTCTCTTGTTTGCAGAGTCATCAAGTGTTCTTTCAAACCACTGTGTGCTTGATACAATAGCTGGATTAAGTGCATCACACATAACATAATCAGCAAGTGAAGCCATACGCTCACTTCTCATAGGGTTTCTCTTATAAGCCATAGCCGAAGAGCCAATCTGTGTCTTTTCAAATGGTTCCTCAACCTCCTTAAGATGCTGTAATAATCTTATATCATTAGAGAACTTGTGTGCTGATGCCGCAATACCAGCAAGGATATTAAGAACTCTTGTATCAACCTTACGTGAGTAAGTCTGTCCTGATACAGGAACGCACTTGTCAAAGCCCATCTTCTCTGCAATCTTTTTATCAATCTGGCGGATTTTGTCCTGGTCACCATTGAAAAGTTCAAGGAAACTTGCCTGTGTTCCTGTTGTTCCTTTAGATCCAAGAAGCTTCATTGTTGATAATACATAATCAAGGTCCTCAAGGTCCATAACCAGCTCATTCATCCAGAGAGTTGCTCTCTTTCCTACTGTTGTAGGCTGTGCTGGCTGAAAATGTGTAAATCCAAGTGTAGGCTGTGCCTTATACTTATCTGCAAACTTAGAAGCTCATTGATAACATTTACAAGCTTCTTACGAACAAGCTTTAATGCTTCTGCCATGATGATAATGTCTGTGTTATCACCAACATAACAGGATGTAGCTCCAAGGTGAATAATTCCCTTTGCCTTGGGGCACTGAAGTCCATAAGCATACATGAGACATAACATCATGACGAACTTCCTTTTCCCTCTTCTTAGCATCTTCGTAGTTAATATCATCCTGATGTGCCTTCAGTTCATCAATCTGCTCCTGTGTAATAGGAAGTCCTAATTCCGCCTCTGTTTCAGCTAAAGCAATCCATAACTTTCTCCATGTCTTAAACTTCTTGTCTGGAGAAAAGATGTACTGCATCTCTTTGCTTGCATATCTCTCAGCAAGTGGTGTCTGATATCTGTCGTTCATTCCTGCAATCCGCCTTTCTTTAATTGTCCTGATTTTTATAAAGTCAGGTATCATAAACCTTAATACCTGTATATTTATGGCACTTTATTCTAATATAAATGCCTGTGTCAAAATGTATTCTTACTTCAATACACTAAAGCATCATAAAAGCACCATAGTGAGATTGTATCATATATACTCTGTTCATTCAATATTGTGCCTACTAACTTATAGTAAACTTCTCCATAATATGTACCATAGTCTGTACCTGTGCTGCCTGCTCTTCACTTACTGCCGCTGTTTCCTCGGAAGCTGCCGAGTTATTATCTACAATCTCTAACACATGTGAGATATTTTCATCAATCTTGTAAACATTCTTAGCTTCCTGCTGTAAATCATCTGCCATACGACTCATTCTGTCAGTTGCATCCTTTGCTCCTCCATAACTCCTGCCATATTGGCAACAGCCTCATCTGCGATAGTAATTCCTTTTTCTACTGCCTGTATAGTATTCTCTATAAGCGCCGTTGTTTCACCGGCAGCATTTGTAGACTGCTCTGCAAGATTCTTTACCTGTTCTGCAACAACCGCAAACCCCTTCCTGCTTCTCCTGCCCTCGCTGCCTCTATTGAAGCATTAAGCGATAATAGATTAGTCTGGCTTGCTATATCCTCAATAGCACCAATTATATTATGTATTTCTTCTGAACACTTGCTTATTTCACTGATAGCTTCCTTTAACTCCTGCATCTTTGTATTGCTGTCATCAAGCACCTTTCCGGCAGCCTGTGATACCTGAGCAGTTTCCTTTGCCCTCAGTCTTCTGCTCCATGCTCTTTGCCATCTCGTTAATCATATTGGATACATCTGATACTTTACCAGCCTGTACTGTACATCCCTCTGCAAGGTCTATAGCCGCCTTTGCAAGCTGTGAGGAACCAGCATCTATCTCTCCTGCTGCATTCTGTATTGTGTTTAATGCTTCCTTTGTACTTGCTATAATCTGCTCCATTGAATTCTTTATCTCAACAAATTCACCTACATAATCTTCCTTAAGTTCAACCATATAATTGCCGCTGCCCATCTTGGCAAGTACATCTGAAAGCTCACTTATCATCTTTCTGAAGTTATCATTCATAAATAATATAGACTTAACCATATTACCAACCTCAGAATTATCCGGCTGTATATCCAGCTTATTATCAAACTCACCTCTTGCGAGTATCTGCATCTGCTCTGATACCTTAACTATAGGAACTAATAGTTCTCTTCTTGCAAAGTTCATAGCTGCTACAACTTTTCTTACTATAGCCACAAAAGATACTATTAACGCAAACATGCATATATACTTGATAATATTTATATTTCTCTTATTCTGAGCTCTTCTTGATAAAATATTATTAATACAGGTATCTGTTGCTGTTGTAATCTCCTGTACTGTCTGTTCATATGAATTACCAAACACTGCTTCTGTGGCCTTTTGTGTATTGCCATTCTTGACCAGCTGCATGGCCTCTTCCTCAAGAGGTACAAGACCATCTGAAAGCCCTGATATATGTTCAAGCTGTGACCACTCATCATCAGTCAGGTTACACTTTTAAGTCCTTCCCATGCTGTATCCCTGTTCTTATCCTCGTTTAACTCTTTCATATAAGCATTATAATATGTAACATCACCTGTTACAGCATATGACCGCACTGCTGATGTAAGTGTCTTAGAACCTAATCTGTACTGGTTAAGATACTGTGTACAGCTAAGCTGCTTATCCTGAACCATCGAATATTGAATATTACTTGCTATAAACAATAAAACATACAACTCCGACTATAACAAATACATATGTCTGCTTCACTATTCTTTTAAGCATTGCTGCCTGTCCGTTTTAAACTGCACGCCAGCAGTCGCACTTTTCCCGCCTTTAGCACTTGTGTCATTTTGGGACATATTCATGCTGTCCTGCTCATTACCACTCATAATTTTCTCCGTTACTTCCTGCCATGTAAAATATTCTATGTAATATAAAACATTTACAAAATATATTTTACATATATGCATTAAATATTTTCTGATAGTAACTTACCTCAGAATTAATCTTAAGTGAAAACAATCCCACATATATAATTGTCACACAAAATCATTAATATAATTATATTACCAAAACTATAATTACAATACCTAATCTTTCTTAATCTTACCAGACTCCACATTTGGCTTTATAAAATTATTAAATGCATAATCCCACAGCTTTTCTGAACCATCTTTTGTACATTCATTTCTTTTTAAAATCTGGCTTAGGTGAACACCTTTTCTTCCCAGCTTCTACCCTCTGAAGCATTATTAAGAAGCGTTGGCTGTACATTATCAAGTGTTCTTGCAAATCTTGCCTCTGGAGTCTTTCTCTCCTCGAATTCATCCCACAGACCACGCATATACTCTGCCTGATCATCCGGCAGTAAGCCAAATATCCTGTCAGCCGCAGCCAGCTCACGCTCCCGCTGCGTCTTCTTTGCCTCTTCATCATATGCATAAGTATCTCCGGCATCTATTTCTACAATATCGTGTATAAGAAGCATTGTCATAGTCTTTAAGACATCTATCTTCTCATTAGAATACTCGCTTAACAAAACAGCCATAATAGCCATATGCCATGCGTGTTCCGCATCATTTTCCTTCCTTGAAGCATCTGAAAGATATGTCTGTCTTCCTATGCTTTTCCTTATCTATTTCCTCTATAAACTTCATCTGTTTTATAAGTCTGTCTTCTTTACTCTCCATATCAATTGTTCTCCTAAAACATATACAAATATATGTATTTTTCCTTTCTTAATTTTTATTTATTGCAACTGGTTTTATGGACTTTCTGCATTACTCAATCACAATCATCAAGGTTCTTCCCTATAGATTGCAGTGTTATATAATTGCAAAATGCATTGTCACTTATATGTCGCACATATGTTTATTACCAGCAGGACTATATATGCAATTACAAAATCCCCAATTATTCATACATCGTAGCTATATTTACACATCTTTAACCATATCAAAAAGGAGGTTATCCCTCCTCTTTAATACATCTTTATCAGCCCATCTCTCCACGTATATCAATTGTTGGTGGTTCAATAGGATAGTTACCTGTAAAGCAGGCATCACAGAAGCCTGTCTGATTACATATCATCTCACTAAGCTTGTCTGTTTCAAGGTATCCAAGTGAATCTGCACCGATTTCATCACATATCTGTTCTACAGTTCTTCCTGATGCAATAAGCTGGTCTTCTGATGGAATATCTGTACCAAAGTAACAAGGATGAAGGAATGCAGGTGAGCTTATTCTTACATGAACTTCTTTAGCTCCTGCCTGTCTTAAAAGGTTAATAATTCTGCTGCTTGTTGTTCCTCGTACGATGGAATCATCGATCATGATGACTCTCTTTCCCGCAACAACTTCCTTTAACACATTAAGCTTAACCTTAACACTCGATTCTCTGTTCCTGCTTTGGTTTTATAAATGTTCTTCCTACATAATTATTCTTTATAAATGCGTTACCGTATGGTATTCCTGATTCCATGGAATATCCAAGTGCCGCCGGATTACCTGATTCAGGAACACCAACAACAAGGTCTGCATCTACTGGGTGAGTCTTTGCTAATATACGTCCTGCATTTACGTGACTCATATACCCCATACCATCTATCTCACTGTCTGGTCTTGCAAAATAAATGTATTCAAAGATACATCTTGCTGTATTCTTCTGACATAATGAAGTATCTGACTTGATACCATCCTTTGTGATAGTAACAATCTCACCTGGAAGTACATCTCTTATGTATTCAGCACCTACTGTATCAAGAGCACAGGTTTCTGATGATAAGAAATATGCATTATCTCTCTTACCTATGCAGAGTGGCTTAAAACCAAATGGATCCCTCGCACCGATAAGCTTTCTTGGGCTCATTACGATAAGTGAATAAGCACCCTTTATCTTTTCATAGCATTTTTAACAGCATCTTCTACTGTTCCTGTATTAAGTCTTTCCCTTGCTATTAAATATGCTATAACTTCCGAGTCTATAGTCGTCTGGAAAATAGCGCCTGTATATGAAAGTTCTTCCCTTAACTCTACAGCATTGAGAAGATTTCCATTGTGCGCCATACCAAGAGTTCCCTTAACATAATTAAGAACAAGCGGCTGTGCATTTTCTCTTGTTGAACTTCCTGCTGTTGAATAACGCACATGTCCAACACCTATATTTCCTTTAACTTCTCAAGAGAGTCTGGATTAAAACCTCATTCACAAGCCCCATGTCCTTATGGGAAAGCACCTTACCCTTAGGACCTTCTGTATCACTTACCGCAATACCACAGCTCTCCTGACCTCTGTGCTGGAGTGCAAATAATCCGTAATATATGGTTGATGCCACATCTACGCCATCAAAATCATATACACCAAACACCCACATTCTTCATGAAGCTTTCTGTCATCTATATAACTATCGTTCATAATTACCTCTGTCTTATTAATTATTATCAGCTCTGTATTTCGTCTGACTGTCCGCTTATATCTTGAACTAAGCATCAGTCTGACAATCAATCATGTATTCATCATAAAATGATAATCTATATACTATAAATGAGCAGACAAAGAAAAGTTCATAAAATAAATATTTTTGTCTGTACCACATATACATTTCAATATATTACGCAAAATATATCCTAATGCTGACATAATTGTACAATATTTTAAATCTGCTCATCTATAGCTATATATCTATGTAACGACAGTATTAGAATCTTCGCCAGTAAGGAGCTTATAAGCTTCCTTGTACTTATCAACTGTCTTCTCAATAATATCATCTGGAAGAAGGTAATCGCTGTCTGGATTAGCAAGAAGCCAGTTTCTTACAAACTGCTTGTCATAAGATGGCTGTCCCTGTCCCTTCTTATATCCTTCCAATGGCCAGAAACGAGAGCTGTCTGGTGTTAACATTTCATCTCCGATAACAACTTCTCCGTTTTCATCAAGACCGAATTCAAACTTAGTATCAGCAATAATAATTCCCTTGCTTAATGCATATTCTGCACACTTCTTGTAAAGAGCAATAGTTGCATCCTTAATCTTTGTTGCATACTCTAAGCCTTTTCCTGGGAACTTCTTCTCTAATACTTCAATACTCTGCTCAAATGAAATATTTTCATCATGATCACCGATTTCTGCTTTTGTAGATGGTGTGTAGATTGGTTCAGGAAGTTTATCAGATTCTTTTAATCCTTCAGGAAGTTTGATTCCGCAGACTGTACCATTCTCCTGATAACTTGCCCAGCCGCTTCCTGTTATGTATCCTCTAACGATGCACTCGATTGGAAGCATAGTTAACTTCTTACATCATACTTCTTCTTGCATACTTTTCATTTTGGAAGAATTCAGGCATATCTTTGACATCAACAGAGATCATATGGTTAGGAATAACATCCTTAGTATAATCAAACCAGAATTTAGACATCTGTGTAAGAATAGCACCCTTATCTGTAACCTTATTCTTTAAAATATGGTCGAATGCTGATATACGGTCAGTAGCTGCAATAACAAGCTTATCTCCAATATCATATACTTCTCTGACTTTTCCTTCATAAAGTAACTCAAACTTTTCCATGATCGCGTCCATCCTTTTAAATGTTTATTTTTATGTGTTGTGTATATTCAGTTTATAAATATATGAGTAATATAATGAACATTCAAATATGTCTAATTTATTACTTATATCATTCATTATTCACAAACAGAATATATTGGTATACAACTGTACCCAACAGAAAAATTATATAACAGCATACATTCAAAATCAATAGACAAACTTGCATATTATTGCACAAGATAGTATCATTATAAAAAGAAATATATATACATTTCACAATAACCCGGGAATATTCTAATTTTTGCAGTTTTACCAGAATATATTCTGTACATATGAAAGTATATAATAAGTGCGATATGATAATCACATCATATTCGGTACATATGAATTCATATAATAATCGCGATATGATAATCACATCATATTCGGTACTTTTAAATGCATATAATAATCACGATATGTTAATCACATCATATTCGGTACTTTTAAATGCATATAATAATCACGATATGTTAATCACATCATATTCGGTACTTTTAATGCATATAATAATCACGATATGTTAATCACATCATATTCGGTACTTTTAATGCATATAATAATCACGATATGTTAATCACATCATATTAGAGTATGTTAAATAACAAGGGATATAATCCACACAACAAAACACACCTTACAAACTAAATCACATATAAGGGGAATTTATTATGGAAGATAAAAATATAAAAATGGAATTGAAAAAGACGCTATAAAAGATTAAAAGCCGACCTCAAAATGTATCTAATCTTTTTAAGCAGAATAACATCAATATAAGAAATATTGATTCTCCAATAACTGTAACTGACATATCTAAAAGCGGTATAGGTTTCAGGTCAAAAGTATTCTTCCTATTGACTTTTACTTTAATGCAGCATTAAAGCTTGGTTCTGAGGAAGATGTAATATACTGTGTCATAAAGATTATACGCTGCCAGCCGGTTCCAGATTCCGACATGTATGCCTATGGATGTGAATTTGTGGGATTAGCTCCTGTTCTTAACTATATCTTCGATGAATATGAATTAGAATTAGGAAAGGCTGAGGCAGCTGAGGCAGGTGAAACTACAGAGTAGACAGGCTATTTAGCTTAGCTGAGTTATTGTTCAGGCAGCTTATTAAACATCAAGTTAACTACCAAGTTATTTATCTAGTTATTTATTCAGATCTACTTCTGCAATAGGAATTTATTCAACTGTATATAATTGCTTATGAAATTTGACCCTAATTTGCTTTTTCGCAAATAGGGTCAAGCTTCTTGCTAATATTCCTGCTAGATTTGACTCAGATTTACTTTTTCTCATATAGGGTCAAACTTCTCCTAATATGAAGTGGTAAACTAATTTTGGACACAGAGGGGTCAATTTCTAGACATAAATGAGTTATAATTCAAACAAGGAATTCTCATATTTAGTCTTAATTGATTTCGTATTTAACAGGAGGGTTACCATGAAATACACTTTAGAACAACGGTTGGACATTGGGCGCCGTATTTATGAAGGCGAACTAACAAGATTTCAAGCAGCTGAGGAGTATGGTATCAATGACAATACGGCTCGCAATTATATGTGGCTATATCGAGATACCAACCATCTTCCACCTAAAATGTCGGAAGGAAAAGAACAACGTATGTTTCCAAAACTCCACAAACAATCGAAGCAAAACAACCTGATTTTGAATCATATGAAGCTATGACAAAGGAAGAATTAATTCAAGCGCTTATCCAGGCACGTATCACAGAGGCACGATTAAAAAAGGTTACGAAGTGAAGGGGATGGTTCGGTAATTCATTACAGCAGCAAGAATATCAAGTGATTTTGGAACTCTCAGGAGAGTTTCCGGTCAATCTTCTTTGTGATGCTATGGGTATCAATAGAAGCAGCTTCTATTATTGGAAGAAGATGCTCAGCAATCCAGCTCAAGAACAAGGGCATTGATTGAAAATATCCAGTTATTCCAGGAATACCATTTAAAATATCCATCTCATGGATACAGATGGTTAAATGCTAAAATTCGTCTGGATAAAGGAATAGAGATGTCTGATCCTTATGCACATAAATGTTGCAAGTCTGCTGGTATCAAGAGTAAAGCTAAACATTATAAATACAAGAAACCTGGTGCTCCGTTTAAGATTTTTCCAAATCTTCTTATGTCAGAGATTCAGATTGATGGTCCACTTCAATGTATTGTAAGTGATATGACTGCATTTTGGGTAAAAGGTATCTATTATGAACTTACCTTATATATGGATCTTTGGAATAATGAAATCCTAAGTCATTCTCTATCATCAAAACGTGGTGATCGAATGACTTATATAAGTGGTCTGGAAAATCTCCTTGAAATAAAGAAGCAGCATCCAGAATACCAAATGATTCTTCATTCAGATCAAGGATCCGTCTATGCTTCAAAGGCATACAATGATCTTCTTCCTATGTATGTGGTAAGATCCATGTCCAGAGCTGGAACACCTACTGATAATAGTGCGATGGAATCTATCAACGGATGGATCAAAGCAGAATTATTTATGGATTTTCATGTCACAGGTGAACGACCAGTTTACGAAGAAGTGAATGAATATATAAAATTTTTCAATGAGGAGCGCCCTGCTTATGCGCTCAGTTATCTTACACCGAAACAATACCGTGAGAAATATGCAGTATTATAATCTGTTCATGAGTTCATACCGTCGGTGAAAGCCGACCAGCGTTTTCGGGAGCGATGTCAAGGATGGCGTACGGCTTGTACAACCTTACGCTGTAACTGAATAATTTTATAATTTTGTGTCCAAAATATGTTGACTAGTGCAATGGTCAAACTTCTCCCCTAATATCCCTGATAGAATTTGACTCAGATTTACTCTTTCTCATATAGGGTCAAACTTCCTTCCTATTCCTCTTCCAAAATTTGACTCAGATTGCTATTTTCTCGTATATGGTCAAACTTCTCCCTAATATCCCTGATAGAATTTGACTCAGATTTACTTTTTCTCATATAGGGTCAAACTTCCTTCCTATTCCTCTTCCAAAATTTGACTCAGATTGCTATTTTCTCGTATATGGTCAAACTTCTCCCTAATATCCCTAATAGAATTTGACTCAGATTAGCTTTTCTCATATAGGGTCAAATTCCACTTCAATACAGAACACATAAGGGCGGATAGTCCTTATTGAATATATAAATATATTGACCAAGCGGCACAAAGCAGCTTCAATACAGAGCGCATAATGGGTGAAATTGGAATAAATATAGCTTCTAATATATCGTTAGTCACATACTTAGGAGCACGTTGGCGCTTAGACGCTAAATGCGAGGCTGCCGCACTAAGAAATTAGTGTGACCGCCCGTATTTAGTACCTTATCAACCACTGTGGGCAGATAGTAGGAAGAACGTGCCTGACGTTGATATATTAAAAGCTATTTTATAATATGATGCGAGTGTCAAAAGTAAATTTTGCCACTCACTGATGTAACCGGATTGATCCATTGCTATGCAATTCCCGCAATCCTCGAACACCTCAAACCCCATAAAATGGCGTGTTCACACCATTTTATTCCGTTTTCGGTGTTCGGCGTGTCAATGTCAGTATCAACATCAATGCCAGTATCAATGTCAATGTCAACGTCAATGCCAGTATCAATATCAATGTCAATGCCAATGCCAGTATCAATATCAATGCCAGTATCAACGTCAATGCCAATAATTAAATCGCAAAGTGCATCACCAAGTAAATCACCAAATAAGTAAATTACCGTATAAGTGAATCACCGAATAAGTAAATCACCGAATAAGTGAATCACGAAATAAATAAATCAAGCATCAATGTTTCTAAAGCTCCTTAAAGAAGTTCTTTAAAGCAGTTCCTTAAGCAGCTTATTAACCATACCAGGATTAGCCTTACCCTGCATAGCCTTCATAGTCTGGCCTACAAAGGAATCAATAGCCTTTTCCTTACCTGCTCTGTAATCAGCTACCGACTGTGGGTTATCAGCTATAACCTTCTCAACAGTTGCCTTAAGTGCACCTTCGTCATTAACCTGCTTAAGTCCATGCTCCTCAATATACTTATCTGGGTCAATGTCCTCGTCAAATATCTTCTCAAATATTTCCTTAGCAACATTACTGTTAATAGCGCCCTCATCTGCAAGCTCAATAATTCTTGCAAGACTCTTAGGTGAGAATGTGATATCCTCAGGATCCATATTCTTTTCCTTTAAAATACGCATAGTCTCTGTAATAAGCCAGTTAGATACTTTCTTAGGCTTATTGCATAATGCTATTGTTTCTTCAAATATATCAGCAAGCTTCTTAGAATCAGTAATCATATTGATATCATAGTCAGGAATTCCGAATTCTTCCTTATAACGAAGCATTTTCTCATCCTTAAACTCTGGCTGTGCTTCCTGATAGTATCAAGCCATTCCTCACTTATGTGGATTGGTACAAGGTCCGGTTCCGGGAAATAACGATAATCCTGTGCATCCTCCTTGGAACGCATTGCATAGGAATATTCCTTATTATCATTCCATCTTCTTGTTTCCTGAACAACCTGTCCACCAGCTTCAATTATATCAATCTGTCTTGCTGTTTCAGCCTCAATCGCTCTCTGGATAGCTGAAAATGAGTTAAGATTCTTAGTTTCTGTTCTTGTGCCAAACTCTGTACTGCCTTTTTCTCTTACAGAAAGATTGACATCAGCACGCATAGAACCTTCCTGAAGCTTACAATCAGATGCTCCCAGATACTGGATAGTATTTCTTAACTTAGTAAGATAAGCAATAACCTCTTCTGCATTTCTCATATCTGGCTCAGATACGATTTCTATAAGAGGCACACCTGAACGGTTATAATCAACATAGGATACATCCTCCCATTCATCATGTATAAGCTTACCTGCATCTTCTTCCATATGCATCTCATGGATTCTTATAGACTTCTCTGTTCCATCTTCAAGCTTTACGTCTACATGTCCATCACGGCATATAGGCAGATAAAGCTGTGATATCTGATAATTCTGCGGATTGTCAGGATAAAAATAATTCTTTCTATCAAACTTGCAGTCTCTTGTTATAGAACAGTTTGTTGCAAGACCAATCGCCATAGCATATTCTACTACCTTCTTGTTAAGAACTGGAAGAGAACCTGGCATACCTGTACAAACAGGGCATGTGTGTGTATTAGGTGCTCCACCAAATGCTGTTGAGCAGCCGCAGGATATCTTAGTCTTAGTTGCAAGCTCAACATGAACTTCAAGACCAATAACTACTTCATAATCTTTCATTGCCTGACCCTCCTTATTCAAATCTTCCTCGTGCCTGTTCATATGAATATGCAGCACGTATTATATTATTTTCCTTAAAGCAGTCACCTATAAGCTGTACACCTATTGGAAGTCCCTTAGAGTCCTTTCCACAAGGTACACTTATTCCTGGAAGACCTGCAAGATTAACTGATATTGTATATATATCGCCAAGATACATCTTGATAGGGTCTGCTAAAGATGAGCCTATCTTAGGTGCAGTTGTTGGTGCAACAGGTCCAAGTATTACATCATACTTTGCAAATGCTTCATCAAATGCTTTCTTAATAAGAGCCTTTACTCTTAATGCCTTTAAGTAGTAAGCATCATAATAACCTGAGCTAAGAACGAATGAACCAAGCATTATTCTTCTCTTAACCTCTGGTCCAAAGCCCTCTGAACGTGTCTTCTTATACATATTGTGAAGGCCTTCATACTCACTTGTCCTGTAACCATACTTAACACCATCAGATCTCTCAAGATTAGAGCTTGCCTCAGCGGCAGCTATTGTATAGTAAGTAGGTATAGCATACTCTACAAGGCTTAAGTCGAATTCTTCAACTATGGCACCTTTTCCTCAAGCACTTTGGCTGCCGACATAACAGCTTCCTTAACCTCAGGATCAAGTCCATCTCCAAAGTAATCTCTTGGAATACCTATCTTAAGTCCCTTAACATCATCTACTAAAGCCTTTGTAAATGCTGTATCTTCTCTCTTTACTGATGTAGAATCCTTATCATCCTTTGCTGCTATAACTTCCATAATAGTAGCACAGTCTGTTACATCCTTACATAATGGTCCTATCTGATCAAGTGATGAACCATAGGCTATAAGTCCATATCTTGAAACAGTACCATAAGTAGGCTTCATACCTACAACACCACAGTAAGATGCAGGCTGTCTTATAGAACCACCTGTATCTGAACCAAGTGCCGCAAAACACTCATTTGCTGCAACTGCTGCAGCTGAACCACCTGATGAACCACCAGGAACGTGCTCTGTATTTCTTGGATTCTTAGTTGCTCCGAATGCACTTGTTTCTGTTGTTGAGCCCATAGCGAACTCATCCATATTAGTCTTACCGATAATAACTGCACCAGCTCCTGAAGTCTTATAACTGCTTCAGAAGAAAATGTTGGAACAAAGTTATCAAGTATTTTAGAAGAACATGTTGTAAGCATGCCTTCTATACACATATTATCCTTAATAGCAAAGGTACACCCGGTAAAGCTTTCCAGCCTTGATATCCTCGTCAGCCTTAGCTGCTGCCTGTAATGCTTTTCCTTGTCAAATGTCACATAGCAGTTAAGCTCTGCTTCAGACTTTTCAATCTGAGCAACAACAGCCTGCATAGCTTCCACCGCTGTCACTTCACCTGCCTTAATCTTTGCAGCAAGTTCAACGGCTGTACAATCTAATAAACTCATAGCATTTTTCCTTTCCTGCATATATTTCGTTATTGTACATAACATATTTCGTTATCGTACATAACACGTTTCATTATCGTACATAACGCATTTCGTTATCGTACATAACACGTTTCGTTATCGTACATAACACGTTTCATTATCGTACATAACACGTTTCATTATCGTACATAACACGTTTCATTATCGTACATAACGCATTTCGTTATCGTACATAACATATCCCGATATTGTATTATCTGCCTGACGTAAAACACAATAAAATACAATATTATTACTCTACCGTCTTAGGAACTATAAATCCATATTCATTAGCCTCTGGTGCATTGGCAAGTGTATCCTTGCTTCCATCACCATTAGTAACAACATCCTCCCTCATGACATTATTCACAGGAAATACGTGTGACATAGGCTCAACGCCTGTTGTATCAAGTTCGCCAAGCTTATCTATATAATCAAGCATGCTTGCCATATCCTTCTTGGCATCCTCTTTTCCGACTCAGAGCTCAAGCAGCAAGAATACCTACATATTCGATAGTTTCATCACTAATCACATTAGCCATAACATATCATCCTTTCTTTCATATTAACGTCTTATATTTTTCCTTTGATATCTGCGAATTGCTCCGCTGCATTTGATATCCTCGAATTACTCCGTTGCATTTGCAGCTTACACAATTATATAAACATTAGAAATTCGCTGATTTACTTTGCAAATCGCTGCTTTCCCATGTTTAGGCAGATCAAAAATCTTTGATATAAGGATTTTTCCCATTAGTCCCTGACTTTAATATGAACCTCTCTTAACTGCTGTTCTGTAATTTCGTTTGGTGCTCCGCACATCAGATCCTGTGCTGTTCCGCTCATTGGGAATGGAATAACCTCACGGATATTCTCTTCATTTCTAAGGAGCATAATCATACGGTCTACTCCTGGTGCCATTCCTGCATGTGGTGGTGCACCGAACTGGAATGCATTGTATAGTGCTCCAAACTTAGCCTTAAGTACTTCTTCATCATATCCGGCAATTTCAAATGCCTTAACCATAATCTGCATATCATGGTTACGAACGGCTCCTGATGATAATTCTACTCCCTTACAGACGATATCATACTGGTAAGCAAGAATATCAAGCGGATCCATAGTATTAAGTGCTTCAAGACCACCCTGTGGCATAGAGAATGGATTGTGTAAAACCAATCTTCTTAGTTTCAGGATCTCTTTCAAACATAGGAAGTCATTTACATAACAGAATCTGTATGCATTTTTCTCTATTAAATCGAGGCGTGCGCCAAGCTCGTTACGAATCTGTCCTGCAAAGAATGCAGCCTTATCTTCCTTATCAGCGATAAAGAATATTGTATCTCCTGCCTGAAGTCCTGCAAGCTCTCTGATTTCACCCTTTAAGCTCATCTGGGATAAACTTATCAATAGGTCCCTTGTATGAAAGGTCTTCAAGAACCTCAAGGTAACCAAGTCCACCCATACCGATTCCTGTAGCGAACTTAAGAAGCTTCTCATGCTGTCCCTTTGAAAGCTTTGCATGAACATTGATAGCTCTTACAGTCTTATTCTGGAAGGCTTGAAAGTACATTTATTGAAGAAATCGGACAAATCAATAATTCTAAGTGGATTTCTAAGGTCTGGCTTATCAGAACCGAATTCAAGCATAGCCTGCTTATAGCTTATGATTGGATAAGGTGCCTGTGTTACAGCTGCACCATCTGGTGCAAACTTTTCAAATGTTGCTGTAAGAACTTCTTCACCTACTGCAAATACATCTTCCTGTGTTGCAAAACTCATCTCGAAGTCTAACTGATAGAATTCTCCTGGAGAACGGTCAGCTCTTGCATCTTCATCCCTGAAACATGGTGCAACCTGAAAATATTTATCAAAACCAGATACCATCAATAACTGTTTATACTGCTGTGGTGCCTGTGGAAGTGCATAGAACTTACCCTTATACTTTCTTGATGGAACGATATAGTCTCTGGCCCCTTCTGGAGAAGATGCACAAAGGATCGGGGTCTGAATCTCTAAAAATCCCATCTCTGTCATCTTCTGACGAAGGAATGATATAACCTTTGAACGGAATATCATGTTATCCTTAACCTTAGGATTTCTTAAGTCTAAGTATCTGTACTTAAGTCTTACATCTTCTCTTACTTCCTTAGATGTCTGGATTTCAAATGGAACCTGCTGGTAAACCTGTCCTAATACTGTAATCTTCTTAGCTTCAAGTTCAATAGTTCCTGATGGAATCTTAGGATTATATGTTTCCTCATCTCTGCTCCATAACACCATCGATACTGATACACTCTTCCTTCTTGATACCCTTTAAGAGTTCTGGTTCACGGATAACTACCTGTAATACTCCATACATATCGCGTAAATCGATAAATGATACTCCACCGTGGTCACGGATATTCTCTACCCATCCTGATACCTTCATCTGCTTTCCAATGTCGTTCTCACTTACATTCTGTAATGTGACATCTCTGTAAATGTTTGCCATCTTTTAATAGCCTCTCTTATAGTTTTATATTGTTAATGTGTGTCTTGTTGCAGCTGATAAATATATTACTCCTGCTTTCTGCAAAGGCTGTAACGATATAACTTAGTGGCAATCGTTATCTGCGCGCAAAATCCCGGAATGCCTTACCAGCATTCCGGGACGAATAATACATAATTATCCGCGGTACCACCCGCATTGAACGAAATCTGCTTCTGAATAGCTGTTCATCAACAAACTTAACCCCACAAGCTTCTTATCATTCCTCTTTAAGTACTTAACGCGTACAACGTAATAACCTACATATATCACCTGATACTTTTCATAACAACTTTTCTGATAACCATTTAAAATCTATGCATTAAAGATAGCTTCAGCAGTAACGGCAATATAATTCAGATATTCAACTCCAGAGTGTTCCTCTTGACAATTCCCTGTGTATGCTTTCAGTCGGTGGCATCACTTTCCTGTCAGGTTCCATGAAAGAAGTCTCTTTCCCAGTCTTTAATATATTCATATAGTTAAATAATAGCATATCCTTATGAATCATGTCAATCTATAACACCATTTTCTTTTGCATAATTTTATTTATATTTTCAATTTTCTTTTGCAAATCTTATGCACATATTCATGGATATATATATTCATTACACTCTGTATACCCAGTTATCCTTTCTTGGCTGGCACTGTGGCTCATCTCCATCTGCGTATCCAAGTATACAATGTCCGATTCCTTCATAATCACCTTCTATGCCAAGTGATTTGAGTATCTCTTTACCCTCTGCACTTTCAAACTCTTCCTTAGCTCTATGTATCCAGCAGCTATCTACGCCAAGTGCATGTGCTTCAAGCATAAGATTACCCATAACTAATGAACCATCATATACATATGTAGGCATACTCTTATCAGCCAGGACAACAAGTACAACCGGTGCACCATAGAATGGATCAAAGTCTTCTGGTTTACCCATAAATGCAGCATTCATCTTAGAAAGCTTATCTCTAAGCTCCTTATCAGTAACAGCGAGTATAATAGGTGACTGCCTGTTCATGCCTGTAGCTGCATATGTTCCAGCTTCAACTATCTTATCTATTATATCTGCAGGAACCATGTCACTTTTATACTTTCTTACACTTCTTCTTGTCTTAATTATTTCCAATATATCACTCATAGTAAACTTCCTTTCCGATAGGGCTGCGTAAATAATTTTTATATTCGCAGCTTAATCAATAATTTCAGTTAATTCTACACTTCATAATCAAGGCATGATCTTACAGCTGTATATGGACGAACCTTCCCATCTGCAACTGCAACGTGTAGTGGATTAGTGCTGTATGCCTTAAGCGCATCTGCATCTGTAAATGTTGTATCAAGCATAACATCTACTGTTGATGTTGGTAAACCATTAATATTAACCTTGACATCTACAAGTCCCGGTATCTTTCCTGCAAGTCCCTCAAGACCTGCTTTAATACCTGCTTTTACATTCTCTTTCTCTTCTGCTGTAAGTTCTTCTTTAACTTCCATAATATAACGTGTTTAACCATAATTATTAATCTCCTTTTCTGTAAAACTTTTATAATTATAATATTATTTTTAAGTATTTTACAAATATTCTTTTAATGTTCTTCATAATCATTTATTATATATTTTTGTTCTTTTGTCTGCACTTTTACCGCTTTCATATCAAAAGGTATTAGTGCATATTCACTATATACATAACAATTACCCAGTTATATGCAGCATCCCAATAAGCACAACAGCAGCCAGTCCATAGTATGTGACAACAGCAACGAGATCATTGATTGTTGTTATAAGTGGGCCTGAGGCTACAGCAGGGTCTATCTTTATCTTATGGAAGAACATTGGTGTAAGCACGCCAATAAGGCTTGATATAAGCATTGCAAGCAGTAAAGATGCACCTACACAGCCTGATATTGCAAATGCATAGTGCCATGGCTTGCCCTTAACCACCATAATATATATTCCAAGCAGTAAGAATGCCATAGAACCAAGCAGTAAGCCATTCGCAAAGCCTATGCGCATCTCTTTTAATACGAATTCAAACTTCTGCTTAGCTGATATATCTTCATCCATAAGAACTCTGATTGTAACAGCAAGTGACTGCGTTCCTACATTTCCTGCCATATCAAGGATAAGTGACTGAAAACACACAATAATTGCAAGCTGTGACACTACATTCTCAAATATACCTACTACTGATGATACGCCCATGCCAAGGAACAGTAACAGAATAAGCCAGGGAAGTCTTTTCTTCATACTTGCAAAAGACCCTCTGTGAGGTCATTCTCCTCTGTTAAACCGGCAAGCTTTGCATAATCATCGCTCATCTCTTCATCTACCGCTTCTACGATATCAGAAGATGTGATAACACCTATTATTTCTTTGTCTTTATTTAATACTGGAATTGAATCTTCGCTGTAATCCTTTAAGTCTTCGATACATTCGCTCATCTTTTCGTGAGCATATACATATGGATATGATGTACTTATTATATCCTCAAGCTTCTGGTACTCTCTTGCAACAATGAGGTCTTTCAAGTCTATCGCACCATAATATTTATTATTATCATCAACAACATATATTGTGTTGACATTATCATTTTCCTCCGCCTGCGAAACAAGCTCTTTCATGGCTTCTTTATTGTAAGTCCGTTGTGTATACATATGAAATTAGTAGTCATCTTACTACCAATCTCATTATCATCATATGAATAAATCAGGCATACATCTTCCTTTGCATCCTTTTCCATATGTGATATAAGTGCCTGTCTTTCTTCTTCTGACACATTATCAAGAATATCAACCGCATCATCTGCATCCATATTTTCAAGGACATCTGCTGCCTCATCTACAGATAATTCCTCTATATACTCTGGTGTATCTTCCAGATATGAAAAATCTCTGCTGTCCAGTCAATACCAAGAATTTTATAAAGCTTTATTCTTGTATCTTTGTCCAGAAGCTTGATTGCCTCTGCTATATCATTCTCATGATACTTTGATAACTTCTTGCGGATTACTTCATCAGATTTGCTGCTTTTAAGAATTCTAACAATATCCTTGCTATAATCCTTATGCATAACTACATTGGATAGAATCTTATTCATCATTATTCTCCTTTCATTCTGACAAGAACAATGACTAAGATTAGAAAAATGTGACTTTAACAGACTATTGCACACGCCCTTTTAAGAAACGCAGACAATAGCTTTGTCGGCTTATAATCTATGTCATTGTTCCCTATTTGAGGACTATCATGCCCGTCCATTACCGTCACCTCACTTTTATTTTTATATACTGCATAATATCAGCAGCCGTATATAATACTCTTACGGCGGTTTTATTTTATAATCTGTAATTTATTATGTCAACTAAAATCAATGTAAAATCAGAACTAAAATCTAATAATTACTCTTAACAATAATCAAATAATAAAATTTATCAGCTTTGATTAAAATCAAAATGACAGCCCACCACACTTATGTGATGAACTGTCATCTTTGAATTTTAATTAATCTGTATTTATTTTATTACATATTCTTTTCTTCTTTGTAATAAAACACCTGTTACGCCTGAACCTATAACAAACATTAACCATACTAACACTACCGGATACATTGTATCTGCTGTAGCAACATCATTATCAACTGTCTCTGATGAACCTTCTGATATAGCATTTGTTTTATCAGAATTACTAGAGACTGTACTTCCATTATCTGTAATACCTGTTGATGAATTATCCTTTGTTGCGGCTTCATTATTATCTGTTGTTGGTTTGTTATCGCCTGTTGTTGGCTTATTATCACCCGTTGTTGGCTTGTTATTATCCGTTGTTGGCTTATTGTCATCTGTTGTTGGCTTGCTATTATCTTCCGTGCTCTTTACTGTATCACTGTATACAATAGCATATGTTGAAAATCTGTCTGTTGCAAATGTGATAGTATTATCTTCTGCATTGTATGTAGCATCTATATTTTCTGATACTCCGTCATGAATTCTTATTACACCATACTCTCTTTGTATTGCTGCATCCTTATTGACAATACTATCTGGAACTGCAACCTTAAGAGTTATAGCTGAATTTAATTCATGAACACTATTTGTATTACCATCTACAGTTTTATTAAGTGCGATGTCAAGTATTGTACCAATCTTTTCACCAGCTTTAAGCTTATCGTCAATCAGCCTCTTATCACTGTCGGTTACTGTCTTTTCGATATTGCTTATATCAAATGAAACTTCTACTTTAGCACCATCATTAACTGCTTTAATTTCATCTTCTGTAAGAACACTTTTAATCACTTCATCTTTTGAACCTTCAATGCTTGTATCTGGTGTGTCTTCTTTCTTTACAACCTCGACCTTAATATCTACCTTAACTTCTTCCTTAATCATAGGAATTATTGTAATGTCTGCCCTATCTCCACATACTGTACAATGATGTGACTTGCTTCCTGTTTCTGTGGTTGTAGCTTCCTTATCTATAGTCCATTCTACACTGTAGTGATGTCCAAGGGCTTCTACTGCTTCTGTCTTTGTAACATTACATCTTGTACATGTATATGTCTTCTCACCAGTTTCTGTACATGTTGGGGCTTTTGTTATCTTTCCTTCACCCCATTCGTGTCCTAATGCTTCTATAACTGTTACTTCTGACTTACTGTCACAGCCTGGTCTTGTACAGTGATGTGACTTACTTCCAGCTTCCTCGCAGGTTGCTTCTTTATCTACTGTCCATTCTTCACTATAAGCATGACCTAATGCTGCTATCGCTTCTGTCTTTGTTTTATCGCATCTTGTACATGTGTATGTTTTTCACCTGCTTCGGTACATGTTGGTGCTTTTGTCTCTTTACTTCGCCCCACTCATGGCCTAAGGCTTCTATAACTGTTATATCTGACTTGCTGTCACAGCCTGGTCTTGTACAGTGATGTGACTTGCTTCCTGCTTCTTCACAGGTTGCTTCTTTATCTACTGTCCATTTCTCGCTATATGTGTGACCTAATGCTTCTATTGCTTCTGTCTTTGTTGCATTACATCTTGTACATGTATATGTCTTTTCTCCGACTTCAGTACATGTTGGTGCTTTTGTTTCTTTTCCTTCGCCCCATTCGTGTCCTAATGCCTCTATAACTGTTACTTCTGACTTACCGTCACAGCCTGGTCTTGTACAGTGATGTGACTTGCTTCCTGCTTCTTCACAGGTTGCTTCTTTATCTACTGTCCATTCTTCACTATATGCGTGACCTAATGCTGCTACGACTTCTGTCTTTGTTTTATCGCATCTTGTACATGTATATGTCTTTTCGCCAGCTTCGGTACATGTTGGTGCTTTAGTTTCTTTACTTCGCCCCACTCATGGCCTAAGGCTTCTATAACTGTTATATCTGACTTACTATCACAGCCTGATCTTGTACAGTGATGTGACTTACTTCCTGCTTCTTCACAGGTTGCTTCTTTATCTACTGTCCATTCTTCACTATAAGCATGACCTAAGGCTGCTACCTCTTCTGTCTTTGTTGCATTACATCTTGTACATGTATATGTCTTCTCACCAGCTTCTGTACATGTTGGGGCTTTTGTTATCTTTCCTTCATCCCAGCTATGTCCTAATGCAGCTATTTCTGTTACATCAGTCTTACTGTTACAGCCTTCTGCTGTACAGTGATGTGACTTGCTTCCTGCTTCTTCACAGGTTGCTTTTTATCTACTGTCCATTCCTCGCTGTAGCTGTGTCCATGTGCCTTGATTACTTCTGTCTTTGTAGTATTACACTCTTTACATGTGTATAATATCTCACCATCAGTATCACAAGTTGCTTCTTTTGTTACCTTTCCTTCATCCCATGTATGTTCAAGAACATTTATAGTTTCTTTCTTAATTTCTCCGCATACTTTACATGTATATATCTTTAAGCCTGCTTCAGTACATGTAGAATCTTTTGATATTTCCCCATCATTCCATACATGTTCTTTATGCACAATTGGCGAATCATTATAAGATGTTCTTTCCCACTGTAATGTTGTAAGGTCTTTAAGCTTTCCGGCACCTGTATATGGCTGAACCTCTGTACTCAGACTGTCTGCTGCATATAATACATAATCACTATATGGCAGTGCATTCTTGAATTCTTCTCTATCCTGAACAAGTGCTACCTCACCTGCCTTATCTGTGTTAAGTGCTACCTTTAACTCTGCCTGCTTGCCATCAAGCATATATATAGAATTAAATGCATTGATATATCCGGCTGCACTGCTTCCATTACCACTTATAAGTACATTAGTCATACCTGACATATAACAGTTCTCAAGCAGCATATGTGCTCCACAGTTAGATGAAGCACCATTACTTACTATCTTCTTTGCATACTCTGAACCTGCTGTTTTTCTATATCCAGACGATAATTCCTAAGATTCTGTGCATCCATAATACAATTATACACATGTGCTGTACCGAATCTTAATCTAGGCATTCTGTCCATAGAATCCTTATAGTAGTTATTAGCAAATGTTACTGTTATATTCTTAGATGATGTATCCTCATCGCTCTGTCCAAGAAGATGTGTTTTCTTCTGTCCATATGCATAATTACATATCTGTTCATGTGTCATTCCAGATTCAAGCAAATGCTTATAATATGCATATCCATCCGGATTAGCCTTCATAGCATTCATCATATTATCAAAGAATGTTCCACCATCACTTGCTGGAAGGAATTCACACCATGATATTGTTATGTTGCTCTTATCTGTTGGTGTCTTAATATCTATAACGCCATCATATGCCTTATAAAAGTACAGTGGTCAATCCATATATTAGAGCTTCCCTTTTCTATAGTCATATAATCCCAGTCGTTACGGTCATATCCACCTTCTGTTTCATCATCCCATTCCCAGAGTTCATCAAACTTAATGTTTCTTATAATTATGTTGTCAGAACCTGTTATATCTATACATGTATGTGTAATCTTAGCACCATTCTTAGAATAGATTGTAAGATTGCTCATACCTGCAAGCTTTAACATCGATATACCTGACTCAATAAGGTCTGGGTGTGTAAGTGGGTAGTTCTTATGTGCAGTTATAAATGACTTATATTCTGAATAGCCTTCAACTTCCTTATCGCCAAGTGCTATATCCGCTGTAAGTTCTATAACTGATGCACGTCCACTGGCTTTAACACTCTTTATCGCATCTAAGAATTCTTCGGCACTTCCTGCCTTATAATAATTCTTTGACTCTTCAAGAAGATTGCCACCACCAGTTACACCGGCACTTGCTGCATAACCTTCAACATTATACTTGTAAAGTCCTGTATCATCACCATCATTTTCATTGTAGGTATCTGATACATATTCTTTTGTTACATACTTCTGTTCTGCTTTGGTTGTTACATTTCCTGCATAATTAATACCAACAGCACTAAATACTGTATAAGGGTCCCATCCAAGATAATTAATCTTAATCATCTCATCTGCCTTATTCTTAGATATCTGTCTTCTGTTAGCATTAATAACATATCCTGGTCCAAAGCTTCCATACTCATAAAATCTTGCTGCGGCGGCTGAATTACCACTCATATCTGTATATGGATTAGCTGCATTTGCACGTATAATCTTACCCATATAGCAGTCTATCCATGTTATATAAGCATCTGCTCCCCAAGGTCTTGCAAGATAATACTTATTACCTGAGCATCCATCCTCTGAAAGAACCTGGCACTTATAAAATGTAAGTCCATATGCTGCATCCGCAGAAGTCTTAGGTGCACATACATAACCTGAATTCTTGTTAGCATTATAACGGAATACAAGCTTACAGTCGTTGAATAATGCCCTTGGCTCATTACCATATATAAAGTCTACATTACCTGCTATGTAACACTTGTAATAATACTGTGTACCCTTGTTAGCACATAATGTATCCTGATAACCAAGTATTCTTACATTAATATATGAAGCGTTATCAGCATCATTGCTTAATGCATCTGCTGACTCATTACTCTTACTGCCATCTCCAAGATATTTATATGTATTCTCGAACGTAAGATTCTCTGCCGTAAAGTTGTGTGCTGTGTTTACAATACGTACTGCACAACGCACACCCATGTCACCTCCGGCAAGCTCAGCTACATCATAATATATCCTTGTCTTTTCACTGTCTTCACCTATAAGAGATATATAAGGTGATGATACAACAAGATGTTCATTATAATCGCCTTCCTTAACAAGAATAACTACTCTTGTTTCATTAGACTTGTCAACTGAATTTACTGCTGCCTGAACTGTCTTATATGTAGGAATACCATTAACTTCATCGCCATCTGTTCCTTTATATGAGGCATCAACTACCTTATTATAGTTAGTAAGATATACATAATTGAATGTTTCCCTTGTTACATTGCCATCTTTATCTGTTATAAGTAATTCAACATCATTTCTTCCCGCTGAAAGCTCTTCATCTGTAAATGTAAATGTTCCCTTAACGCCTACTGCCTGTTCATCAGCAACATTTCCATTAATCTTTAATGTAACTGTTGACTGCTTCTCAACAACACCTTCAAGTGTAAGCTTTCCATCATATACTGTGTTATATGACCTTTTAGTTATAGTAAGTCCTGCTGATGAGTCTTCGTATACATACTCACCAGTATGTCCGGCACTTGGTACTGCCCATACTGCCTCAGATGGATTACTATTATTATCAACTTTGCCATCTTTATGTGAATATGCTATAGCATAGTAATAGTATGGCATCTCAGCTTCAACATCACTATCTTCATAAGCACAATCGCTTACTGTTGCTATAAGCTTAGCATTATCACTTGTTTCATCATATGAATAACGATACACCTCATATGTATCTGCTCCATCAACCTTATCCCATGCAAGGTTAATCTTCTCACTTGTTGATGATATACTAAGTACTGGCTTATCAAGTGCAGGCAATATATATACATCATCTGATTCAACGTATGAATTAATCTCACCGTCAACACCAAGCTTTCCGCTTACCCTGAACTTGTAATTGCCAGCTTCTTTAATACATATCTGTATGAAGTATCTGTGAGTGCAGACTCAACCTTACTCCATGTACTTCCATTATCCTGTGATACTTCAAGTACATATAAGCCATCTCCGTCTGCCTCTACTTTATTAGTCCAGCTTACATCTATATATTCTCTTGTGTCTGAACCTATAGCTGTAACTGTATCTATTTCTGGTGCTGTTCCTTCTGCCTTGTAACATTTATTCTGGTCATAAAGAACTGTTCCATCAGCGGCTTCATACTTCATATTCTTAATAGTCGCCTCAACTCCGGCTAATACGAAACCATAAGATACTGCTGTATCAGCTTTATTTGTCTTAAACAACTCTGTACTTGTATACTTGTACACTAACTGCTGTTCTTTCTGTCCTTTGGTGTAACAGATATAACCAGACCATCGTCTGTCTTTACCATCTCGAAATGTACCATTGTACCAACATCAACTGTTCCTGTTACTGAACTTCCTGCACCAACTGGTTCACTTGTTCCTTTGTAATATATCTGCTTTAATTCTGTTGACTTTCTTATACCAACTGTAGCTATCTTGCTGCTGTCATAAGCACCAAAGAATAAACCGTTGCTTGAGCTATTTCCACATGAATTAATAATTATATCTGCTGATAATTTATTAATATCTGCTGTTTCTTCAAAACCATAGTAACTTACTGTTGAACTTATAGCTGTTTTGTCACTGGCATCTGCTGAAAGTGTACCGCCTGTCTGTGTCAGCTTAAGTCTCTGACCTTCCGGCTGTACCACAAGATTACCTGTATTGCCTGTTATCACTGGCATCTTTGGCTGCTTGACATATTCAACTTCCTTGGCATCGTATACTACTGATATTGACTTAATATAGGCATTATTACTTATAGATACTACCTCTACTGTACCTGCTCTTTTGAGTCATATCTGTAAGTTGTAACTGCTGTTGTTGTACTTGCTGCTTCGCCACCTATTGTATACAAAGCATAAGCTGCCTGATATGCCTCTACTGATATAGTACATTTTCCACTTACTGGTATGATAATCTTAGTTCCTTCATTTAACTGGGCTGAATTACCATTAGCCCTTATCCTTCCATTAGTAGTGTCTAATGTAAGACCATCGTAATATGCAACTTCATTCTGTATTGTATCCTTGAATTCAGCTGCGAAAGACCAGCTTGTTATCTGTTCAAATGTAACATTCTGTGTCACTGCCTCTGACTTAACTGTTATATCAGCTCCTGACTTAATCTTATATGGCTGTGCCATAAAGTCGCCGCTAAGAGTAAGTGTATAAGAACCCTCTCTTAACTTAATGCTGTCCTGTGAGCTAAAATTATATACATACTTTCATTATTCTTATCTGTATATGTATAAGTTACATTTTATCTGTAAGGTCTGGTTCGTCAGGAAGATTAAGTGTAACAGCATATGTTGGCTTAAGCCCAGCTGTTATATCTAATGTTCCGTCTTCTGTATAGCTTATTTCACTGTGTGCAGATGTTATCTCATAATCATCTACGCCTGTGAGTGCAACGCTATATGTTACTTCCTCTTCAACCTTTGCAGAATATGACTTCTTATCATCTGCTATAGTAACCTCTGGTACATACTCTGTATCTTCATCTGTTGAAAATATTATTCCAAGCTCTGATACATCATAGTCATCTGCAAAGCCTGTTATAGCACCACTTACTGTCTTAGTTGAAGCTTCATGATTGTAATATCCGCTGTCACCTCACTTGAAGCTTCCTTGCTAATCTTTACTGATGTTATGTCACTAGTTATAATATAAGCAGGATTGCTTATAGATAACTCATATTCCATTTCTGTATCTTCTACTGGAACTTCAATAGAATACATCTTATCTGATATTTCACCAGAATACTGTAATCCTGTAGTCTTATTAGTTGCAACTACACAAGTTCCATCTGGGATAGTTGATGAAGATGTGACAGTTCCTTTGATTGCTGTCTTTTCAAGTTCTTCACATTGTATTGAGAGGGACTTGATATAATTATTTTCCGTCAGTTGTATTTAAAAGTTTAATGTAAGTTCTCCTCATCACCTGTGAGATAACAAACAAATTCCAAATCAAGATAATTCTTATCTTCTGAATTAGCAGCACATGAAACACACTCTGCCTTTTCTAATACTCGACCTGATAAATCAAGATATTTACCTAATATATTCGATATATCTTTTACTTTTTCTTCATTTTCGTCCTTATCATCACAAGTATTCTTATATGCCGTAAGCCTGATTACCGCTTTATCACCCATTGCAGGCATTGTTAATTGAGTTTTAAGATTAACCTGAATTCTTTTATTTGATGAACTAGGCGCAAACTTTCCACTAGATGCATCTACATATAACACATCACCATCTGAATTAGTATATGTTCCATTGCCTGATTGGATAGTTGTCTTATTATCTGAAATTGTATTATCATAGCTCCACTCTGCTGAAATTGTCTTCCCTGTTTCAAACTCGCTAAGCTTATCAGCAGAAAATGCTGCTGATGTTGTTGCAGCGCTTGTGGAAGAGTCTATCTGCATAGAATACAGATATGTATTAATACCTATTGTAAGAGCCACATTCTCTGCATTTTTCTTTACATATCCTGTTATCTCATATATTTTGCTTCCTTTAGATTGTACAGTAACATCTTCCATACCATCTAACTCGATATCAGAAACAGTTAATGCACTTTCTGACTTCAGAGTAATTGTACAATTACCTGCACCTGCAACTACAGGAAATGTAAGTACAGTACCATTATTAGTCTGATATGCATTGCTTCCATTGCTTGAAAACTTGCCTGATGTAGCATCAATTACTAATTCATCACCTTTTGAATTAAGTAATTTTCCACTATTTTGCAACTTTGTAACGTTATTACCATTGCTATCATACATTTTATCGTTCGTATCTTCATATGTCCATGTAGCAGACATACTCTCCGCCGCCTTCGCCTTAACCGCAAACAGCCCATCCGGTATATAGAGCCCCGACAGAATTAAAGCCACAGCCATAATCACAGCCGATATTCTCTTAAACCATCCTTTCTTCCTTACTGATTTCTTCATCTTTTCTCCCTTTCCATGCATAAGAAACCTATAATTACTATCATTAATTGTTTTATATGCACTGTCTTTTTGTTGACTTTGGACAAAATTTGTCCACCTGTTTTAACTAAAGAATACAACCTGCACTAATTTTATACAACTAATATTTTTCAGTTTATATATCAACCACTGAATTTTTAGCTTTTATTCGTCTTTTTAGTACATTAGTACTATATATCCAGGCGTTATCCACAACAAAATTCATAACTCGAATAATTAATAAAAATACAAAGAAACACCGCGTCAGCCTTTCAGCCACCACGGTGTCTCTTTGTATAATATTAGGAAAAAGTTTTATATAAATGTGAAGGGTATTCCACATTTGTATCATTATGTAATTATTTAATCCACATAAATCAGCTTTTATATCTGACCTGCGGCATTATTTATTTATCAAGTTTATCAAAACAATCAATTTATTTATGAGATATTAATTATACCAGTCCAAGTATATGTGGAAGGAACATTGATATCTGAGGAATATATGTTACAAGTAACAATGCTATAAGGATTACTCCGAAGTAAGGAAGCAGTGTCTTTATAACGCTCTCGATTGTTGTTCCACCAACACGGCATCCTGTGAAAGGATTGTTCCTACAGGAGGTGTTATTGTACCAATTGATAAGTTGAAGCAGAGTAAGATACCAAAGTGGATAGCATCCATACCAAGTGACTTACAGATTGGTAAAAGGATTGGTGTAAATATAAGTATCGCTGGTGTTACATCCATAAATGTACCAACTACAAGTAATAATACATTTATAAGAAGTAATATAAGGAACTTATTAGTTGTAAGACCAAGTATTGCCTTAGCTATCATATCTGGAATTCCTGTAAATGCCATAGCCCATGACATAATAGATGAAAGACCGATCATGAATGTGATAATACCTGTTGTCTTAGCTGCCTCAAGGACAATTCTAGGAATGTCTTTAATCTTAAATGCTCTGTATATAAGTGATAATACTGTTGCATATACTACTGCGATAGCAGAACCTTCTGTTGCTGTGAAGATCCTCCAAGGATCTATCCGATTACGATTACGATAAGTAAAAGGCTTGGGATTGCCTGCCAGAATGTCTTAAGAGCAACCTTAAGAGGAACTCTTGATTCTGCCTGATATCCACGCTTCTTAGCCATGATACCTGCAAGCACCATAACTGCACCACCCAGAGAATACCTGGAATATAACCAGCCAGAAAAGTGCTGCAATAGATACACTGCCTGCAACGCTTGAATAAACGATCATTGTGTTGCTTGGTGGGATAAGCATACCTACTGGAGCAGATGCTACATTAACTGCTGTACTGTAGTTCTTATCATAACCTTCCTTTTCCTCAAGTGGTCCGATTGTACCACCCATGGCAGCGCTGCTGCTGCACCTGAGCCTGAGATTGCTCCGAATAACATATTTGCTACTACATTTGACTGTGCAAGAGCACCCGGCATACGTCCGCTGATTACCTTGGCACAGTTTACAAGTCTCTGTGCGATACCACCATTATTCATTATGTTACCTGCAAGAATGAAAAATGGAATAGCTATAAGTGAAAATGAATTCGAACCCGCGAATATTCTCTGTGCTGAAGTTGCAAAAGAAACATTTGCCGGAATCATGCATATCATTGAAACTGCTGATGAAAGACCGATTGCTACACCGATAGGAGCACCGATAACAAGCAGTACTACCAGTATTGTAACCATTACTAAGGCTACCTGTAATGCTATACTCATATTCTGCTCCTATTCTGCCTCTTTCTTAAGCTCAAGAGTGATATTATATACGCTGTAGAATATAATAATCACGCCGCATATTGGGATGATTGAATATATAATACCTGTTGGAATGTGTAATATTGAATCGAACTGTACAAAGTTCATATGTGTTATCCTGAAACCACCATATACCATTACAAGTCCTGAAAATGCTATTGTTACACACTCGATTATAATATTGACTACTGTCTTTGCTTTTCCTGGAAGCTTATCCTTTACAACACCTATGTTGATATGTTCTCTCTGTCCGAACATATATGTTGCTGATATGATTATTAACCATACAAATGCATATCTTGTAAAATTTCTGTCACGCTGCTTGGCGCAGAGAGATATATCTTGCAATTACCTGATAAGTTACCATAAGCACCATCATTATAAATATGAATACGCTTGCATACGAAGTTATCTTATCAATATATTTTTAACTATCTTCATATTAAATTACCTCCTCATTAGTTCTCGTCACGTAAAGCTTCTACCTTATTATATATATCCTTTGTCATATCTGACTGATTAGCGATACTGTCAAGTAATGGCTGGCATTTCTCTCTGAATTCGTTAGTATCTGGATATACAAATATTGCTCCGTGTGCTTCTGCTTCTTCCTTACCTTTTCAACAGCTTCCTTAAATGTGTCAAATTCGTATTCTGTTGACTCCATTACAAGCTCGTTAAATATTGCTCTGTCTTCTGCTGACATACTGTCAAGAAAGTTAGTACTTGCTACTACTACGTCTGGATGTACGATATGTCTTGTATATGAATAATACTTTGCTACTTCATAATGCTTGAAGTCTGAGTATACAAGCTCACTGTTTTCACCTGCATCAATAACACCCTGCTGGAGTGCTGTATATACCTCTGACTGAGACATTGCTGTACCTGTACCACCCATATACTTAACCATGTTAAGATATGTAGTACTGTCATTAACTCTGACAATCATACCCTTAAGGTCATCTGCTGAGTTAACAGGCTTAGCTGCATATATGTTTCTCTCACCGGCTGTATATATTGTAAGAACCTCAAAATTATATTTCCTTGTTGACTTAAAAGGTCTGTGAATACACCAGTTTCTGTTGCTCTTCTTAAGTGGTCCATATCCTTGTAAAGATAAGGGGCACCTACGATAGCAAAGTCTGAATCATATCCTTCTGGCACTGAACATGGAACGATAGCCATATCAAGAGCACCTGTTCTTATGAACTCTGCCATAGAACCCTGCTCACCAAGCACACCATTGGCATATATATTCATCTTGTATCTTCCATTAGTTGCCTGCTCGAACTTTTCACCAAGTTCCTTCATAGCCTTGTACTGTGGATGATTTTCATTCTGGTTGAATGCTACTCTTATGATTTTTACTTCCTGACCGTCCGCACTGTTAGTTGAACATCCTGTAAGTGTAAGACTGGCCAGCATTGTTACGCATAATATCAATGCTATTAGTTTCTTGCCCATAAATTCTCCATATCCGATACATCCCCGCTGACAGCCATAACCCTGATAAATGTCTGCCAGCAGCCTGTATGTATCTACGTGATTACTTTAAAAGGTCTACGCTTACCTTTACTACAACTTTTCTTACTTTAATAGGTTCTCCATCTGCAACCTGTGGTCTGTGCACATCTGTTGGAAAGAATACACAGAAGCATCCTGGTGTAGATGTGATGAAACCTTCATTTTCAACTTCCTTATAGAATATAAGGTCTCTCTCGTCAAATCTTTCAGCTACTTCATAGTTGCCTGTATCTGGTGTAAAACCTAACTTTTCTCTTCCTGTTACAAGGAACTGTACATCTAAGTACTTCTCATGAACCTCTGGCTTTCTGTCTGCAAGTGGTTCTGTCATAGCATCAAATACCTGTGCATATAACTGCTTTCCTTCTATTTCGTATACGCCTGGCTCCATCTTTGTGAAATCATTGCTCTTTAAGTATTCGATTGCTCTTTGTACTGCCTTTGGATAATTAGAATAATCATCCTTTGTGTGAATTGATGAAAATATCATTTTGTTGCTCCTTTTCGTCTGTATTCCGTTAGCAGACATTCCTTAATTTTAATTATTTTTATTATTCTCTATATTTAGTTTCTGTCTGTTCTCGCTGATATTATATTAATACATGCTAATATTTTATTTACCAGCAATCTATTCAATAATTCTATATCTTTTACTGGACGTTATTCTTACTCTTATCTTCCATGGCGTGAACCATATTAACTATCATCTTATGTGAAGGAACTGGCACACCAAGTCTGTCTCCCGCCTTCACAACTGCACCACTTATTGTATTAACCTCTGTAAGTCTTCCTGCCTTTAAGTCTGCGTAAATAGATGTTCTTCCTTCTGGCGAGTTGATAGATGTATTTCTTACTCTCTCAATCATCTCATCTTCATCAAACTCAAGTCCCATAGCCTTTGCTACCTGCATTGCTTCTTTTATAAGTGTAACTGTCATATTCCATGCATATTCATCCTCTGCGATGAACCCGATAGGTACCTGAAGTACTCCTGTTAATGCACTAAGTGAGACATTCGTAAAGAGCTTATCCCATATAAGCTGCTGTATATTATCGTAAATGTGTGTATCAAAACCACATCCATCAAGACAGACCTTTACTTTCTCAAGCATATTATTCCTGTCTTCTACAAGCATACCTATATTAGTCTTTCCCTTGCCGCCTCTTCTAACATATCCGTTATCAAGAATAGCTCCATTATCTTCTGTTGTTCCTATAATAATTCTTTCCTTAGGAACGAACTCTTCAATAATATCTTCGTGTCCGGCACCATTCTGAAGAGTTAAAACATAAGTATTATCACCGATTATAGCCTTATTTTCCATAAGCGCAGCTCTTGAGTATAATGCCTTGACAAATATAATAACAAGATCAACCTCACCTATTCCTTCGCTGCTAAGTAATGCCTTTGGATGGTATACAACATCTTTATCATTTTCATATAACTTTAATCCGTCTGCACTAATCTTCTCAACAAGGTCTTCCTTCTTATCTATCATGTAAACATCATTATTCATAGAAAGATGTCCACCATATATAGAACCCATAGCACCAGCTCCAAGTACTGCTATCTTCATAGTAATCCTCCATTTCTGAACCGTAATATTTCTTATCATACAATATACTTTATATATAGCATACTTTAAAATCCAGCCGGTAATATTATCATCTGTTTAAAAGCCTCTATAATAATCATAGTCATCAGCTTTACAGACTTACCGGCTGATTATCAACCGTAATGCTTTTCTATATTATCTCGTAAATTCAGCAAGTCCTTCGATTGCATATGCTCTGATAGGGCATGAATCTAATCCATAGATTGGAAGTGGTGAATATGACATGAAGAATGTATCCTGTGTAAGCTTGTCTAAGTTCTTTAATACTTCAAGGAATACTATGTTTTCTGCCATACAGATATCATGGAATGGCTTAACATCTTCGTTGCAGTTTTCAATTGAAACTCCGTCACCGAAACCAACACATTTAATCTTGTGGTCTACACACCACTGTGCTGTTTCACCATTAACTAATAATCTCTGATCCTTGTCTGTATTAGTATCTGGAGTAAATGGGTCAATCTTGTAAGAAGAATCAATGATAAGAATATCACCTTCCTTAACCCAGCCCTCTGTTGCCTTATCAAGGTCTGCTGCACTGATGTGCTTTCTATGAGGAAGTGTATCCTTGAAATCTACATATATTGCTCTTCCCATAAATGTTGTAAGTGGAAGCTCTGCAACTGATGGCCAGTTATCATCATGATGATAAGGACACTCACAATGTGTTCCAAGGTGGCTTGTAAGATCCATTGCTGTATGGAAATCAGGGATTGGTCCACCTGTATTATATCTGATAAGATGGCATCTTCTAGACTCTGTCTTTGGGTCTAATGGCTTTGTAAGATCGATTACCTTTAATCCGTTTCCTAAATCAAATGTTGTATTCATAATATGTTTATCCTTAAACTTTGTTATTGATTGTGTTTTAAAATGTTTGTTAACTTTTGTCTTTCCTTTCGACACTTGCAGTATACCAGTATACCGGTATATAATCAATTATCAATTTTTATAAATTTATTGGATGTTTTATGCATTTTAAATAACTCAACGTCGTTTTAAAGATACTTTATATAAATGGTTGTTTGGATTTTTATATAAGTTTGATAAATAAATATCAATGTCATATCATAATGTCCTACATAGAACAAAGAAAAGAATCACAGGAATAGAATAACGGAATTTAAAATTTACACTTTTGACACTTTATTTTATATGGTGTAATATATGATATTGCTTTTATTTTTAAGTCATGTAACATAACATCTTGGATTAAATAGATTTAATTTTACAAAAATGGAGATATAATATTTATGAACACTTCTACATCATACTGGCTGAAAAAGGCATACACAATGGTATGCCAATAGCCCTTGGATATCTTGCTGTGTCCTTTACTCTTGGTATAGCTGCCAAAATGCCGGATTAACAGCACTGCAGGCTGCCCTGGCAAGTATAACCTGCCACGCCTCTGCCGGAGAATTCGCCGGATTCACGCTTATAGCCGCACTCGCCACATATGCAGAAATAGCTGTCATGGAGCTTATAATCAATGCACGATACTTTCTTATGTCGTGCATTAAGCCAGAAGCTTGACAACAAAATGCCTTTTTCACAGACTGATCATGGGACTTTTGTTACTGATGAAATATTTGGATTATGTGTATCTGTTCCTGAAAAGCTTAATCCAGCCTATATGTATGGCATGGTGCTTGTTGCATCCCCAGCCTGGGTTCTTGGAACCTACTTTGGTGTACTTTTTGAAACATACTTCCAGCAAGCATCGTAAGTGCGCTAAGTGTCGGACTATATGGAATGTTTATTGCTATCATCATTCCACCAGCAAGAAAGAACAAAATTGTAGCTTGCGTTGTTGCTATATCTATGATTATAAGCTGCATATTCTCTTATGCACCTGTTGTCAGTTCGATATCATCTGGAACACGTATTATTATCCTTACAGTAGTTATTTCACTTGCGGCTGCTGTATTGTTTCCTGTTAAAGAAAACGACAATTCCGCTGATACAAGCCATGATACTGAATAAATTATCAAACTAAAGGAGCTAAAATAAATGCTTTGCATAATACTTATATATACATACTTATAATGGCATTGGTAACATACCTTATCCGAACACTGCCACTTACACTTATCAGAAAAGAAATCAAGAATACAACTATCAAGTCTTTCCTGTATTATGTACCTTATGTAACACTTGCAGTTATGACATTTCCTGCCATACTTGAATCTACAAGCAGTGTTATATCCGCCGCTATTGCATTTGTGATAGCTGTTGTACTTGCCTGGATTGGAAAAGCCTTTTTCAGGTTGCTATGTTTAGCTGTGCTTCTGTATTCATAGTTGAACTTGTTATGAGATTTATTGCTGGTTAATTGTATACTGTTATTATTCCGCACATTATGCTTATTTTCAATATAGCACTTATGTACTGTTTGATACTATAACAAACTGATAGCAATATACTAAAGGCAATATACTAAAGGCAATATATTAAAGCCCTGCTATAGTGATTACGGCTAATCAACTATAGCAGGGTTTAATAACTTCACAGAACCTTAAGTCAATTTATATCAGGGTTTATATTATGGAGGTTCTGTATTATGGGCAAATCTTCTGATAAGCCTTGAAGTTATCAGCATATTAATCAAACCTTCTTATCTTTTATCATATAAGATAAGAGCAATCATCTCAACAGGCTCGTTACCTATCACCTCTATTCCATGACCTTCACCTGAACCTGTAAATGTAACATCTCCAGCTGTAACTGTCTTTATAACACCATTATCATTATACTTTGCTGTACCGCTTAATATATAATAGGTTTCTGACTCACCATTATGGATATGGTATCCTATAGCAGAACCTGGATATACTGTTGTATGTCCAAATACTCTGCCTGCTTTATACATCTCATCCTCTCCATTAAGAAGACTTCTTACAAGTATTTCTCCAGTTCCATTGAAGGGACTCGGTTTTATCATATATTTTATCATCTCTTTTACGAACCATATATATCTCCTTTCCTGTCAGTGCAGACTCATGTTTACATAATCAACATTACATAGCATAGACATCTGCTCTGACAGTATTTTCTTACTATATTTTTATCAATACACTTATACACCTTATTAATTTACTGTATCTATTGGGGAATATTATTTATTATATTTCTTAGCCATATCATTAAATTCTTCTTCTATTCCAATATAGTAGTTAAGACCCATGTCAATCCACTTTGGCATATCTTCTTTTGGCATGCCACCCATATCGTGTTCATCATGGAATACAGTATTGCGGTCTTTTAAAGTTTCCTTACCATATACATACATACCAAACATAGATGCTTTCTCAAATACGTGACATGTTACAAAGTTAAATCCATAAGGAATAACATCATCAAGGTTAATATCTGCCTTGCCATTCTTACTCATAACATCCGGCCACATCTTCCAGCCCTTAACTTCCTTACTTACCTTTTCAGCTTCCTCTATAGTCTTAAGGCCAATAATAAGTGTCATAACATCAACACCCATATCCTTTGCCATAGCCTCAGCAGCCTTACATCTTTCAATAGCCTCATCTATACCATATTCAAGCTTACATTCTGTACGTGCTATAACTAAGAAATCTGTTCCCTTTGCAGCCTCAAGACTTGCTGCAACTTTTGCAAGCCATTTTTCTCTTGAAACAACTTCATGCTTGATATCTCCATCCTTATATCCGTTCATCATTGCAAAGCCCCATCTGTTCCAGCCTCTGATGCCTGTTGTATCATCGATAGTACAGCCTTTTGCTCCTGCATTTATAAGTCTTTTATAAGTCTGTATGTAGTAAGTGGAGTATCTCCGAATCCATCATCTGCATCTACTATAAGTGGAAGTGATGAATAGTTACATATTCTTTCTGTTGACTGTACAAGGTCATCTGCTGTTATAAGACCAATATCCGGAAGACCTGCAATACTTTCTGCAAGCTGTCCACCACTTAACATAAGTGCCTTAAAGCCTGTGAGTTCCGCTGCTCTTGCAGTTCTACAGTCCCATACACATGGTGCAAATATCTGCTCGTTTTTACTAATTCCTTAAATGATGTTGTTTCTTTCTTAATATACTCTTCTTTCATAATTCTTTATTCCTTTCTGTTGATACGTTTATAGTTTTACTGATATTTTATAACACTTTAAGCTGCTATAGGATACATAATGTTACCAAGTACTAAGGCAAGTGCGAGTGCAAGTAATGTAATAACAACTGTTACTACGAATAAATATTTATAACCTTCCTTGTATGAAACTCCCGATATAGCAAGGACTGCAACGATACCGCCGCTATGAGGAAGACTGTCAAGACCTACAGATGCAATAACACCTATTCTGTGCATTATAGCTGGATTAACTCCCATAGCCATAAATGGTTCTGCAAGTACTGAAAGTGTTGTTGAAAGTCCTCCCATACCTGATGCATTAAGTCCACATAATAATGTAGTAGCAATACCAAATATAATAAGTGGATTACCACCTGATGTACTAAAGTTAAGAATTCCATTAACAATCTGGTTAAATCCTGGTGCTGCTTTAACTACTGAACCTATGGCTACTATAGCTGATGCATTGATAGTTGTAACTGCTGCACTGCTGACTGCATCTGTAAGCAGCTTCTGTACTCCTGTAATATTCTTAAAGAATAATATACAGCAAAGAACAATTCCTGATAAAAGTGCAACTGATATATCCTGTTTTAATACATTCAGTACAACTGCTACACATACGATAGGAAGAATAGCAAGTACTACATTAGGCAGCTTTCCATTTGCTTCCATCTCATCTGTCTTTGCAAGGACTTTGGATGTTTCTTCATCAACAATAAAGCCTTCTCCATTTTTCCTTGCTCTGTTTGACTCCCACATAAGATAAACCAGAATAAGTGCAAGTGTAAAACGCCACATACAACACCAACTACTGGAGCTGCCATAGCATTAGTTGGAAGAAATGATGATGGAATAATATTCTGCACCTGAGGATTACCAGGTAACATTGTTACCCATGTGAATATACCAGCACCGATTGTTGCAGGTATAAGCTTTCTTGGCATATCAGCTTCCCTGAATACCGCAAGTGTGATTGGATAAAGTGCAAAACATGAAACCATGGCAGATACGCCACCATAAGTTAAAAGTCCACCAGCAATTACGATAGCTGGTATAGCAAACTTAACACCAAGCTTACCAATAATAAATGAAGCTATTGACCTTGCTGCTCCTGTAATATCCATGACCTTTGAAAGAATGGCACCTAACAACAGCATAAGCCATGATGATTTAACAAAGTTTGCAAATCCAGTCATATAATCACCTGTCATAGTTGATACAACTGGAAGTCTGCTGAAAAGTGCTATAAATATAACACTGATTGCCGCTGCATATACAACCGGCACTTTCTTTAATGTAAGGACTAGTAACAATGCAAGTCCTACGAGAATGATTATCATATCCATATGATTGTCCTCCTACAATTTCCTTTTAATCTTATAGCGTATGATTGATTATATTTACACGCTATTGGATCTGTACTAAATACTCTTATACAAATCTGTCATTGATTAAGAAATGCTAAATCCATGCTTTCATAATATGCGCTTATTATTACTTGCATTATTTGCATACCTCTTGTGTAACTGTAGTATACAACAGTTATTTAAGTTTGCGCAATGCTTAATTTTCTATAATTTTTTCATTATATTTTTGTGCATTTTACCAATGCATTGTTTTGATTTTACATATAATTTCATATAAGTGTCCTTTCAAATTATATTAAAATCCATAAAACAAACATTATTTTTAGATACACATCAATTCTTTAGCTACCTCACCAGCTTTTTTAAATGTTTTAACAATTTATCTGTTGCTAATCAGCTTATATTAGTGTAATATAATAGATGTATACATCAGTTATTAAACACGATACATTAAGAAACAATAATGTGTATTTTAACACATTATCATTCTCTAACATGCATTTATATTAAACGTAAAACATGAATAGAGAAAAATCTACGTAGAAACGGAGAATTATTATGGCAAATACAGAAAATATTTCCAAAAGGGATTAAAAGAACAAACATACCTCACGCTAAAAGAAAGAATGGTTGATTGTGTATACCCACCTGGATCTCTTATTAACGAAGCACAACTTGCTGCTGATCTTAATCTCAGCCGTACACCAATAAGAGAAGCCATAAGCAAGCTTGAAATGGAAGGCTTTGTCCAGATTCTGCCTAAAAAGGTATATACGTTACTAATATAACTTTCAATGATGTAATACAGGTTTTCCAGACACGACTAGAAATCGAACCAATAGCTCTTAAGCTTGCTGCTCCTCATCTTCCTAAGGAAGGGCTTACCCTATTCTGTCAAAGTTCGAAGAACCTGTTACAGATATACATAACAGTTTCCGCCTTGATACTGCTATGCATCTTTTATTATTGAACATTGTGGAAACAAATATATAATTGACATGATGCAGCGCGTTTTGAGGAAAATACAAGGATAATAATTTCAAGTAAACAGAATCAGGCTCATATACATGATGCCAAGCATGAACATATGGAAATCCTTAACTTGCTGATTAATGATAAATATGCTGAAGCTGAGGCTGCCATGAGAACTCATATCGAGGAATGTAGAAGAGCTGCTCTGGATTACTTTTTAAACAATCAGGTATATACTTCATCAACAAACAGCTCATCTTATATAAAAGAGCTTGAAAAATACTCTTAATATACAGATTATAAATATTATTGTATTAAAATTGTTAAACCCCAGCCACATATGCACTAAGCATCTGTGACTGGGGTTTAATAACTTAATCCGACATCTTTTACAATCTATTTTTTCTTATAATTCGCAATTCCGAATATTGCACACAGCATCACCACTGCGAATATCATCCATCCAACAAGATATGATGTTCCAAGCTTTGCAAATGTATCATAATATCCCTTAAGATATACAATTACAATAATCGCCGGAAGTATATAACTCATATAGAACCTGAAACATTCAGGGAACTTTATGCCCTTACCTGTATTAGCTTCCTGTCTGAAGTCTTCCCAGCCCCAGCCATTCTTCTTTGTACAGAATAACACGAATATCATACTTCCAAGTGGAAGAAGATTATACGATACAAGGAAATCTTCAAGATCCATAATACCAGTTCCTGGACCAAGTGGTTCAAAACCTGAAAGCACATTAAAACCTAATACTGCTGGAACTGAAAGCAGCGACATAAATATAATATTCCACAGCACTACCTTTTTCTTGAATAACCCTTAAGGTCTATGTAAAACGAAATTATATTCTCGAATACAGCTATAACCGTTGAAAGCGCCGCAAACGACATAAATATAAAGAATGCTGTTCCCCATACTCTTCCACCAGCCATGCTGTTAAACACATTCGGAAGTGTCTTAAAAGCAGCGAAGGACCTGCATCAGGCTGTACTCCAAATGAAAACATGCTGGTATAATAATAAACCCAGCCATAAGTGCAACGAATGTATCAAGTACTACTATGTTAACAGCTTCGCCACCTATGGTTCTATCCTTCTTCATGTAGCTTCCGAAGATTTCCATAGCACCAATACCTACACTAAGTGTAAAAATGCATGTGTCATGGCATCGAATATAACAGGGCCTATACCTCTTGTCTTAATAGTATCAAGATTAGGAACAAGATAAAACTTAACACCCTCAGATGCGCCTGGTAAAACAAGCGAATGTATCGCAAGCACAACAATCAGCACTATAAGACATGACATCATTACCTTTGTTATCTTTTCAATACCCTTTTCCAGTCCGAGTGCACATACCCCAAAGGACAACAATATCGCTATCATCATCCATACAATCATGACTCCAGGATTACCTAACATATTTCCAAACTCTGCGGTTATCTGCTCTGAACTTACACCTGTAAGTGAGCCGCTTGCTTCCTTGAAAGCATAATAAAGCATCCATCCTGCTACCATAGTATAGAAAGCCATAAGAATATAACTTCCAACTACTGATACCCACTTAAAGTAATGCCACTTACTTCCCTTTTTCTCTAGTACCTCAAACGCTCTGGCTGCACTTTCCGCTTCCTCGTCCTATCGTAAACTCAGCACACACAATAGGAAAACCAAGAATAGCAAGGAACACAAGATATATCAGTACAAATGCTGCTCCTCCGTTAATTCCACATATGTATGGAAACTTCCATACATTTCCTAGTCCTACCGCACATCCGGCTGACACAAGGATAAACCCTAAACGTGAGCCAAACTTTCTTTCTTTCAAAACTCAACCTCCAATATTTCACTGTTGTATATTTTACAATATTCTGCATAACTAATTGCATACAGCTAACGTGCCATAGCTGCCTTAACAAGATGCTTTGCAAGCACAGATGTAGTAACTGAACCAACTCCACCAGGAACAGGAGTTGCTGCTGCTGCGATATCGCTTATAGCATCAAAATCAACATCACCACATAAATTGCCCTCGTCATCTACATTAATACCTACATCAATGACAACTGCTCCATCTGCTACATATTCCTTCTTAATCATACGTGCAGAACCTGCTGCCGCAACAAGTATCTCAGCGTTCTTACATGTACCTGCCATGTCAACTGTCTTTGTATGACATACTGTAACTGTTGCATTGCGCTTCATAAGAAGCATAGAAACAGGTTTGCCTATAACAAGACTTCTTCCTACAACTGTTACCCTTTTACCCTTTATATCAATACCAGCATAATCTAACATCTCAATGACTGCCTCTGCTGTACATGGTGCATATCCACTCTCATCACCGGCATATACCTTAGCTAAGTTAAGAGGTGATATACCATCAAGATCCTTTCTTGATCTATTTTGTTTTCAATCTGCTTTTCATCAAGCTGCTTTGGAAGTGGTCTTAACATAAGAATACCATCTATGTCAGGATTCTCGTTAATCTTATCGAACTCAGCCTGAAAGGTATCATTATCTATATCAGCATCAAATGTATATGTTGTACATCTGACTCCTACCTTATCCATCTTTTAACAGCTCCTCTTTCATATGAGCAGTCATCTGGTCTTTCACCAACCCTGATAATAGCAAGGTGTGGAAGTGGACCTTCTATACTTTTAACCTGTTCCATAAGCTTTTCATTAATGGCATTAGCTACTGGAAGTCCTTTTAATATCTCCATTATCTATATATCTCCATATTTGTTATTTAAATATATTTTATTTTGTTGTGATTTTTATCATAATTACAACTACACATATATGTCTGGCTATCTCACACAATCCATAACTCTGTCATACACCTCATCTGCCATCTGATTACCTCTGATGATGAGCTCATCTGCCCTTGTATTCATATCATCTGCCACATCAGTGTCCTTCATAAGCTTTGTATTTATGTATACATTAAGTGAAGCTCCGTTGAGTGCTGCCTTACACATCTGTACACCTACTCCCGCATCACTTATAGCTAATCTGCTGCCAATAACAGATATCCTGTCTATAAGTCCAATAGCTTCAACTATAACCTCCATCATGGAAAGTGGTGCTTCACTTGCTGCTATAAGCGCTTTTTCCATAACCTCTTCACGGTGCTTTAACTGCTCATCAGTATCTTTAGGAAGACCATACAGCCTCCGATAAAGGCTTGAAAGCTTTGGCATCCTTATCCATACATTCTGCCAGTTCTTTAGTCAGGTCATTTGCACGTACTATAAGCTTTTCAATTTCATCCTGATATTCGGCATATTTTTTCTTTCCTGTTGTAAGTGCAAGAACCATGTTACCAAGTGACATGCCAACTGCTGCAACATAACCACATGCACCGCCTCCACCTGGAACTGGTTCCTTTGATGAAAGCACATTAAGGAATTCATTCATATTCATATCTGTCATCATATCTCTTTCTCCTTTACATACCATTATTCTGCCAGTATCTGAAATGCTGTATTTTATTTAACTATAATTCAATCTCTCCTGTAAACACGGTAGCTGCCGGACCTTCCATATATACATCCCGCTTTCTTCATCCCATGTTATCTTAAGATCTCCTCCTAGAAGGTGAACTGTTACATCCTTACTGTCACACATGCCATTAAGAACTGTAGCAACAACTGTCGCACATGTTCCTGTTCCACATGCGAATGTCTCACCAGAACCTCTCTCCACACTCTCATGTTAAGAGTTTTTCTGTCTAATACCTGTACGAACTCTGTATTGATTCTTTCTGGAAATGCCTTATGATTCTCAAAGTATGGTCCAACCTTTTCTATATCGAATTTTGTTATATCTATATCGTTATCAAGATATACAATATCATGTGGGTTACCCATAGATACACCTGTTATATCATATGATTTTCCATCCACCAGTATTGCTTCATTAATAACTGCATTTTCCACATTATCAAGTGCTTTAACAGCAAGCGGACACAGTGTGGCATCATTCTTATATGTATTCCTGTAAGCTGCCTTATATTCTACTAAAGCATTAACATCTACAGGTACCTTTGAAGCCTCAAGTTCCGGTTTTCCCATATTAACTACTACAGAAGCTACCTTGCCATCATCTCCAACATTTAACTTAAGTATCTTAATACCTGCCAATGTCTCTACATTGACTGTTGTCTTATCTGTAAGACCATTGTCATATACGTACTTTCCTACACATCTTATTCCATTTCCACACATCTGTCCCTGTGAACCATCTGCGTTATACATCTCCATAAAAGTCTGCCTTATCAGACGGCTTTATAAGTATAAGTCCATCAGAACCTATTCCAAAATGTCTGTCACTCACCCTTACAGCCACCTCTGATGGGTTTGCCAGAGGTAACTTAGTGCAATCCACATATACATAATCATTGCCTGCACCCTGCATCTTTGTAAACTTCATATCAATCTCCATTTCTTTATGTGAAAATGATTATTCTATTGAATATAATTATTCTCACACTTAATATTCTATATTATGATGCCAGGGTCAAAAGGTCTAAGTCCACATGAGCTTGCTCATAGGTGGATGAAAGACCTTGGGACCCGCCCCGATATGAGCATAAAAGTGGGATGATAATCCCACGATATGCGAATACTGGAGAGGATTGTGGGAGTGCAACGAAGCACGGAACAATCCGTAGGCATCATAGTTGGGGGCTTTTGACCCCGACATCATACTATGCTGTAATGTCGGTCTTAGAAGGTATTCAAAGCCTTACTGATGTATACCTTAACTACACTTCTGTACCTACACATCTGCATATATACTTAACACCATCGTTGCTGACTCAACCATAGTGTTACCGCTATCCATACTACACTTCTGGATATACCTGAACGCATCCTGCTCTGTCATATTATTTCTTTCCATAAGCAGATGCTTTGCGTTATCTATTATTTTCTGTTCTTTGGGACTTCTCTGCCTTGGTGTTGTACGGGCCTTTCTTCTTTTTCTTATCTGAGACTGCAGCATAATCTCTATGGTAGATAACAGATCATTTACCTTGATAGGCATAGCTACACATACAACATTGCTATCCTGACAGTCCTCCCACAGATTCTGTGATGCAACAAGCAGCAGTTCAAAGCTTTTAGGCTTATATTCGCATAATTCAGAATAAATCATATTATCTGAAAGCTTATAACCACTTATAATGATACCGTCAGACAGTGCATCTGCCTGATTGATAACCTGTGCCCCACTTGTACAAGGAACTGCCACATCATATCCCTTACGAACCAGGAGACTTCTTACAGACCTTGCCTCTATCTTCGGAAATGCAACAATCAATGTAGACATATTCTAACCTCGTATATTAAAACTTATAAAGATATTCATCGAGCTCCCACTGTGTAACCTGAGTCTTGTAATCATCCCATTCCTTTAGCTTGGCTTCTGTATACTTTGTTGTAATATGCTCTCCAAGAACACCACATATAAACTTATCCTCATTAAGATACTTTATCGCATCATAAAGGTTATCTGGCAGTATTTCTATTCCTGCATCTTTTCTTTCCTCTTCTGTCATCTCAAATATATTGCAGTCAACACTGGCTGGAACCTCCAGCTTATTCTTAATACCATCAAGACCTGCCGCAAGGCATGTAGCAAGTACAAGGTATGGATTAGCCGAAGGATCAGGATTTCTAAGCTCCACCCTTGTTCCATTTCCTCTTGAAGCTGGTACTCTGATAAGTGGACTTCTGTTAGTTACTGACCATGCTATATATACAGGTGCTTCATAACCTGGCACAAGTCTTTTATATGAGTTAACAAGTGGATTAGTAATAGCTGTCATACCCTTTGCATGCTTCATGACACCCGCTATGAAATGATATGCATCCTCTGATAATCCAAGCTTATCACTATCATCTGCAAATATATTCTTTCCATCCTCTGTAGCAAGAGACATATTAACATGCATTCCAGAGCCGTTAATACCATACTTTGGCTTAGGCATAAATGTTGCATACAATCCATGTCTTTTAGCTATAGTCTTTACTGTAAGCTTGAATGTCATAATATTATCTGCTGTCTTTAAAGCTTCATCATATCTGAAATCAATCTCATGCTGTGCTGGTGCAACTTCATGATGAGATGCCTCGATCTCAAATCCCATATCTTCAAGAGTAAGCACCATATCACGTCTTACATTCTCTCCAAGGTCTGTAGGTCCTAAATCAAAATAACCTGCCTTTTCATGGGAAAGTGTTGTTGGAAGTCCATTATCATCTGTATGGAAAAGAAAGAACTCGCATTCCGGTCCAACCTCGAATATATATCCCATATCCTTAGCTTCATTAATCACTTTCTTAAGTATCCATCTTGGATCACCCTCGAATGGCTTACCATTTGGTGTATATACATCACATATAAGTCTTGCAACTTTTCCTGCTGTGGTCTCCATGGAAAGATTTCAAATGTATCATAATCCGGGTACAGATACATATCAGACTCTTCTATCCTTACGAAGCCCTCTACTGAAGAACCATCAAACATACATTTGTTATCCAGTGCCTTTTCCAGCTGGCTGGAAGTGATCGCCACATTCTTTAGCACTCCAAACATATCTGTGAACTGAAGTCTGATAAACTCAACATCCTCTTCCTCTACCATTCTAAATATATCCTGCTTAGTATATTTCATATAGTAACCATCCTTTCCTGCTGTACGCACGCATACTAGGATTAATATACTACAGAATACATTTACTTGTATACATACTTTCTTAAAAACTAATATTATTAAGTAATTATTACCCATTATATGTGCATATATTATACCAATTATATATGTCATTTTATATAACGGAGAAACCTTATGAATAGAATCAATAGCAAAAACAGCAGCAATGCTGTCAGCAATATTAATAATATAACCCATCTTAAGCTGTCTGTACTCTTATCCTCCATACTTCTCATGCTTGCCTTTGCTTTTATCTATGCAAGCTTTAACCCTAAGGACACTGCTGCCAGTTCTAAAAACCTGTTTACTCTGATTCTGGTTCCAATTCTGGTTCTAATTTTGGTTCGGATTCCGATTCCAATTCTGGCTCTGATTCTAGTTATAACTCTGGTTCTGGTTCGGATGGTATAAATGGCGGTTCTATCAAAGGAAACTGTGTCGCTGGCAAGAAAGCACTTCCTATATACTGTATACAGACTGATGAAAAGATATCCATATCATTCGATGCCGCCTGGGGTGCTGATGATACGATAAAGCTGCTTGATATTCTTGATAAGCACAATGTCAAGACAACATTTTTATGACAGGTGGCTGGGTTTCTACATATCCTGATATGGTTAAAGAAATATATAACAGAGGTCACGACCTCGGCAATCATAGCGAGAATCATAAGGAAATGAGCAAACTGAGTGCCTCTGAACAGAAAGAAGAAATAACCGCAGTTGATAATAAAATCAAAGAACTTACAGGATATGACTGCTTTCTATTCAGACCACCTTATGGTGACTATAATTCACTGCTTATCAACACCGTATATGGCTGTAACCACTATCCTGTGCAGTGGGATGTAGACTCCCTTGACTGGAAAGACTACGGCGTTGACAGCATAATAAAACCGTCACCAGACATAAAGCTCTTGGTAACGGTTCTATAATTCTTATGCATAATGGTGCGAAGTTCACTGCCGAAGCCCTTGATACAGTACTCACAATCCTTGAAGAACAAGGCTATGAGATTGTTCCAATATCCCAGCTTATCATCCGCGAGAACTTCCATATGGATGGAACTGGACGGCAGATTGAGGATTGACTGCTGATTATAACTATTAATTATCTATTCCTAAGTCATATATAATGATGTCGGGGTCAAAGCCCCCGACTTTGATAGCCTGCATACATAAATCTAAGCGACTTTATTATTATAATCTGTGACAAATACCTCACTTGCTATTGCTCTTGCTGCCTCTACAATCTTCTCAAGACGAACCATAACTTCATCTGAAAAGTACTTTTCACCGCATTCCTCACATTCCTCACATGGAACATTTTTATTATGATTATGCAATCATCAAAAGTAACAACATGTGTCGTTACTGATGGTCTCGTTGTCTTACATCTACAATAAAACACATATTTATCGTTCATCCTTGTCTTCATATCTAGTTCGAACTTATCTGTATTAGGATAATCTCTTCAAGAAAATTATACAACTTAATCGCATTTTCTTAATGCGTTAAATATACATTATAGAAACTTACATCTATATCCCCTGTAAATGTTTCACCTCCTGCCAGCTCATTGCCCCATTCTCTGGCAGTAAGACTGCCGTCTGAGTCTATGGCATCTGTCCTTCCGTACCATGGTTCTATACACACGAAAGGTACTCCTTTTCCTGCTGCTGACCATAGTCCGAAAACTGGAGCCTTAAACATAACTTCTACAACTGGTTCACAATCCTTACTTAAGCTCACGCTCTTAATCCCACTGTTTTCGACAATGAGAGCATCTTTATCAAAAACTCCTTTGTGATTGTAACATTATTATTTGAGAGAGTGAGATAATGTTCCTCTGGCATAAGAAGACCATCCTCTGATAACAGCTTATAAGCCACCTTATCATCCTCAGTATCAAACCTTAACTGCGCGCCGATGGCATTATCGCCGCACACAAATGCCGGATGTCCGCCTATACTAAAATACATAACATCATCACCAGTATTCTTTACTTCCCATATCGTGCTTATATTATTTCCACTAAGTCTATGAGTTATCATCAGTTCAAAATCAAAGGATACTTTTGCTTTGTTTCTTCACTTGATATAAGCTTCATTATTATCACATTATCTTCCTTATGTACCAATGAGAATTCAGAATCTCTTGCAAAGCCATGCTGTGTCATATGATACTCTTTTCCTTTATATACAGAAGTATCATTCTTATATCTTCCTACAAGCGGAAAAGAACTGGTGTATGTCTTTTCCATGCATCCGGATTGCCGTTCCATATATACTGCTTTGAATCCTGCTTTCTTACTACAGATATTATCTCGCATCCTTTAGAATCAATTATTACATCAAAATCGTCATTATAAATTTTATACTGCATACGCTGTTACCCTCTCACTATATTCTAATCAAAATACTATTTATTATAAACGAATCAGAATGTATCCTGACCCTTACATCATTTTAACATAATAATTGCTTTAATTACAATTATTACTATTGCTCATTATTTACGTGCTCATTATATATATCGTATATATTCATTGTATACATAAACAGGAGATATGCAGTCATCCCGCATATCTCCTGTTTGTTGTTACTATAATATTGGAAAGTTTTTATACTAATCACTTAGTATGTTTATTTTATGATGTGAGTATCACACTTACATCATATTATACAGGCACAAATGTATTCTGCCAGCATAAGCTTATTTCTTGTAACCGAATTCTGAATTTCGCTCCATCTGTTACGGAAGTAGTGTGCTACCATCTTAGGCTTTCTATCCCTTGTGAATAAGCCCTTCTTGTTACCCTGTACTCTGAGTAAGCTCTGGCTCGTAGCAAAATCTGCAAAGTTCCAAGCCTGCTCACCAACTACGAATTCGAATTCATCAAATACCTTATTGTTCATCTCATAATACTCTACCTGATATTCCTCTGTATACATAACAGATGTTGTATCGTGAAGTCCACTGACAGTATCTGCACCATATTCTGTAAACATTACTGGTTTTCCAAGCTTGCCCCAGTCTGAAAGTTCCTTGCGAAGTCCTTTTTCAGAGATTTCAAGGTCTGGTCCACCAAAATACCAGCCATAATAACGGTTAAGGCATATAACATCGCTTAATTTAGAAGAACAATCAGTATCAGCAGTTGTTCCCTGAACACTTACTAATGTGCAAGGACGTTTCTGTGGATCGATTTCCTTTGCAAGGTCAAACAATGGTTTAAAGTAATCATATGCTCCCTCTGCTGCTGAGTCAGGCTCATTCGCAATACTCCACATAACAACACAGGCATGGTTCTTATCTCTTGAAATAAGGTCTCTTATAACATCCTTATGATGCTCCTGTGTCTGAACTCCGTGTTCTTTATCAAATGTACCGATTCTTTCTCCGCCGAAGTTAGCACCGCCACCAAACTGAAGATTAACACCTACAGCTGTTGTTTCATCAATAACAACGATACCTTCCTCGTCACATAATCTCATCATCTCTTCACTGTATGGATAATGGCTTGTTCTGAAGCTGTTAGCATGCTGCCACTTCATAATAGATATATCCTTTGTGTTCATAGGAAGATTAATTCCTCGTCCGTTAGGGAATGTATCTTCATGCTTTCCATAACCCTTAAAGTAGAATGGCTTTTCATTGATAAGGAACTTAACTCCATCTACTCTTACACTTCTTACACCATAAGGAAGTGTATAAACATCTTCTCCTGCTGTAACCTTTATCTGGTAAAGATAAGAATTTAATGGCTGCCAAAGCTTTACATTCTCAAGTTCAATCTTTCCTGTGTTCCTGCTGCCTCTGCAACTTTATTGCCTTCAGCATCAATTACCTCAATCTTGCAAGCTGTGCTGTCCTTATCAACACCCTCAATATCAACATCATAGTTAAGTACTGCTGATGGTGCTTCCTTTCCAAAGTCAATATCTGATGTCACCGTAATATCGTGAATATATGTCTTCGGTGTTGTATAGATTTTAACCGGTCTTGTAATACCACAATAGTTAAAGAAATCGAAGTTAGGATTATTCTGTGGCTTTTCAGATGCACCTGAACCCATGCCTCCCATCATGCCACTCATCATATTAGCCTTACCGCCAACTGGAAGAGTTGTATAATCAATAACATTATTAACTGCGATTGTAAGAAGATTATCTCCATCTTCTAATACATCATTTAATTCAACTTCAAATGGAAGAAATCCACCCTTATGCTCACAGATTAAGTTACCATTAAGGTAAATCTTTGCATAATGTGTTACCGCTGCGCATCTTAATACAATTCTCTGGCTCTTAACATATGATGGAACAGAGATATTTCTCTGATAAAATACCCATCCATAATGGTCCCTGAAATCAGCTCCTTCTTTTAAATCATTATATGAAGCTGGAACCGGCATAGTGTCTGCATCCTTTAATGGAGCCTCATACCATTTCTCATCAAAGCCTTTGCCGTTGTCTAACTTAAAATCCCATACACCACTTAAGTCACTTAATAATCTTGATTCTGTTAAAATTGGATATAACATAATTAATTTCCTCCTGTGATTTTAATAATTTTATTTTTCAAATGATGTCGGGGTCAAACGCCCCGACTTTAATACCTACGGATTGTTTTGCGCTACGCATTTTCATTTCTCTTAATTCTAAGCTTCTCTGCATTCTCTTCAACTCTCTTCTTGTTAAGAGGATATAAGAACCATAAAGCAAGCAAAGTAATATCATTCCTCCTGCTGGTACAAGGCAGGTAATATTATATATTCCGTCTACTACCTTTGGATCAAAGGCTGTTACTGAACTATATCCTATTATTGAAAGAAGTATTCCTGATAAACCTGATGAACAAGCCTGTCCAAGCTTTGCAAAGGAATATACTGAATAAATTGTTCCATCCTGACGGACTCCTGTCTGAACCTCTGACTCGTCAATTACATCTGTAATCATAGCCCATATAACCATATTAAACATTGAAGTTCCTATTGTAGCTACGATTATTAATCCTACCCATACCCATACATTGTGTGTATGAATTATGAATAATAGTATGAAGGAAGCTGCACTTATAAAGCATCCTATAATTGATAATTCTTTTTACCTATCTTTGAAGCAATCTTTACTATAAATGTTGAAAGTGCAAGTATAACAACTGTTCCTGCAAGACTTGCTATTGACATAGCCTTTATATTACCAAAGTAATTAGGATATACATAAGCATTCATATTGCTTAATGATAACTGTGCAAGTAAGAATACTAACGCACATACAATAATTCCTATTAATGACTTGTTATGAACAAGCTGCTTAATAAGTTCCTTAAATGAGAACTTCTGTGTATTCTGTTCTACCTTAACTCTTTCTGTTGTCATATGATAGCAGAGCATATAACATATAACTGCACCTATTGAGCAGATTAATGCTCAATCATCATCTTTTCACCAGATAATACTGAATTACCAGCTGCATCTGTATAGTATACTGCAAGCGGTAATACGACGCCAATCACTGTCTGTGCAAGTGTTGCACCAATTGTTCTCCAGTTAGAAAGTGATGTTCTGTCTGTTGGGTTATCTGAAATTGCAGATGCCATTGAACCATAAGGAATATTAACTCCTGTGTAACATACGCTTCCCCAGAGAAGATATGTAAAGAACATCCAGAATATCTTAAAGCCCATTGGCATTCCCTTAAAATATGTTGCATACATCAGAAATGAAGCAACTGCAACTGGTCCACACATACGTCTTATCCAAGGAGCAAACTTACCTTTCTTACCAGGTCTGCTTCTATCAACAATCTGTCCCATAGTTACATCTGTTATCGCATCAACGAATCTTGCTGCCATCATCATAAGTCCTACAAGCGCTGCCGAAACACCCATGACATCCGTATAAAACTTAAGCAAAAACATTGCTGATAACAAAATGTAAAATCATTACCAAAATCGCCAAACATATAGCCCAGCTTATCCTTTATCCCAAAAGGCTTTACCTTTCCATTATTACTATTCATTATACATCCTCCATTTCTGTACATACACATTCTTATATGTAATATGTACACCTTATATTTTTGCTTTGAATTCTTTTAAAGACCGTCTTTAAATATTTGTTTGCACCCTTGTGTGCTTGTTTTCTATGGTCTTATAATAACTTTTTATACATTTTCTGTTATTACTATATTCAGTATTTATCGTACAATTTTACCTGTCCAATTTTTATACTAAAAATTATACCCTTTACATTTAAATTATACTAACATCAGTTGTACCTCTATTAACATGTTAGTATTCTTATTTGTGACATGTTAGTATTGTTACATACATAAATATATGTTTCACGCTCATATTAGTTTTAGATTTATAATTGTTACATACATTAAATATATGTTTCACGCTCATATCATAATTTTAAAATTATTTTAAAAATAATAATTAATAGATAAAATTTTATACAACTTATGATATAATATAATATGATGTGATAATACAACGCAAAACATAGCTTTGGGGATATACATGGAACACAAAATATATTTAGATTATACAATCGAGCTTTTATCGCAAATAAAAATCCCATCCTACATTATTGACACTCCTTACATATGGGATAATCAAATTGATGGTGGACTTAGAAATAACATTTTCAACCAGAATGCTTATAAGAATAATGAAGAAAATTTCAGCCAGTTCATCAAATCCTATAACAGGGATAATACTGCTTTATTTATACATGACAGCTTTTCATGTGAATATATACATATTAAGCTTCCTGACAGCGAAAGAATATTCATAGCAGGTCCATTCTCCTTTGAAAGATTCACTAACCAGAGAATACTTGACCTATGCTCTTACAATTCAGTTCCTGTGCAGTATAATGAGTTTATGCAGCTGTACTACTCTGCTCTGCCAGTATTTGCTGATGAACGCTGCATTACAGCGATTATAAGCTGCCTTTGCAGCAAGCTTTGGGGTAACAATTATACTATTGAAAAACATGTACTTAATAAAAATTCAACACAATATATGTATAAAGAAGAGGCACCAGAGCCAACAAAAATCTGTCGAAGCTCTGGAAACACGCTATAAAATGAAGCATTTCTTATGGAATGTATAGCACATGGAGATTACAGATCTATTGAAAATATGGAACGACTTAACTCTGCTGATATAAAGCCACGCTTATCTGACTCTATACGTGACAGAAAGAATTTCATGATCATACTAAATACAATCTGCCGTAAAGCTGCACAGACTGCATATATACATCCGGTACATCTTGATGAAATATCGCGCAAATTCGCAATTAAAATTGAAGACTGCACATCAATCGCACAGCTTGAAGTATTAGAAAATGAAATGACAAGAAAATACTGTCTTCTTGTCCAGTCACACTCATTACGGACATATAGCAAGCCTATACAGAATATAATCAACTATATATCCTTTAATCTCACAGCTGATTTAAGCCTTAACGCTTTATCGGAAGAGTTTATGTTAAACAGCAGTTATTTATCAACGCTCTTTAAAAAGAAACCGGAGTAACTCTGACGAACTTCGTAAACAATAAAGAATCGAGCATGCAATATACCTGCTAAACACAACACAGTCAGCTATTCAGGATATTGCCGCACAATGTGGCATTAACGATGTGAACTACTTTACCAAGCTTTTAAAAGCTTAAAAACATGACTCCTACGCAATACCGCGAAATGATACAACACAAATAAGCTATAAATCAAAAGACTGCCGTAATGATAATATGATGCAAGTGGCAAATTTTGACACTCACATCATAATATATTACGTCAGTTTTTCAAAATATTCGGATATATTCCCTTAAGCTTATCAAGCTCATTAAATATTCTGCTTATATGTGCCTTTATAACACGAAGATACATTCTCTTATCTTTATTTTTATTGCTTCTATAAGCATTTCATGTTCATCATTGGTCTTTGCGCTTATGCTTTTATTCAGTTCTGCAAGATACCTTATTCTGTTATAATGACTCATCTGTGTCTGGATTATATTCATGGCAAGCTTTTCACCAGAACATTCGTATATCAACTTATGAAATTCATTATCTATCTCTATTCTTGGAATATTTTCAACTTCTTCGTTATAGTTAATAAGACGGTTATTAAGCTGTGTCATCTTATCAAGCATGTCATCGCTGGCATTTTCAAATATTGCATCCACCATTCCAATCTCAAGACTTTTTCTGACAAACCATTCCTGCTCCGAACGCTTACAGTTAATACAGGCTACATATGTTCCAGACTGTGGTATGATTTTTAAAAGTCCCTCTTTTCAAGATTAACTATTGCCTCTCTTGCAGGTGTTCTTGATACATCATATCTTAAAGCAATCTTCTGGGCACTTATAGAATCTCCGGAAGCAGCTTAAAATTCATTATATCATATTTTAATTTTTCATATGTTTCTTCGTTTAATGATTTCTCCATAGCTGTACAACCTTTCTGTATATTGATATAACTGTTCCTTTTTCAGGAAATAATCTTTATGATGATATCTATAGCTGCAGATATAGCCGTTTTTACATCATATAACAAAATACCGCCCAGAGCTTGTATAACAAATAAGTTCCAAGCTCTGAACGGCAATATATTTATATATATTAAAGATACTTCTTAAGTGTTTCTCTTACAGCGCCTTTTCCTGATATTTCTTCTACAAATATCTCTTCAATCTTATCACCGATTCCTGCTTCGTATAAATTTATACCAAATATATTAGCATTTGACAACAAATTCTTCAACTGTCCTGTGTAAGATGATGGCTCACCCCATATAATACCTTTTAATCTGGTCTTTTAATTCATCAGCCATAGGATCTGATGATAACTCAAAAGCAGCACCATCATCATCCACTCCAAGAAGATATCTGCACCAGCCGGCAATTGCAAGCGGAATAGCCATAAGTGACTTTGCACTTCCATCTTTAGCAACATATGCCTTGATTGTTTCTCCATATCTTATTCCAACCTTCTGTGAGGTGTCTGTTGCTATTCTTTGTGGTGTATCCGGCATAAATGGATTAGGTATACGGACATTAATAACCTCATCCGCAAACTTCACAGGATCTATAATTCCTGGATTAGTAACAACTGGCATTCCCTCAACCAGTCCTATTCTTCTTACAAGCTCTGAAAGTTCTTTATCCTTCATCTCATCAGCTATCAGGTCATAGCCTAATACACAGCCATATACCGCAAGTGCTGTGTGTAACGGATTAAGACATGTAGTAACCTTCATTCTTTCTACCTTGTTAACTGTATCTCTATCTGTCATATATACACCAGCCTTTTCAAGCTGTGGTCTTCCATTAGGAATCTGTCCTCTATAACAAGATACTGTGGTCCCTCTGCATTAACAAAAGGAGCTATATAAGTTCTCTTAGATGTAATAACTGGTGCCATAGCTTCAACGCCAGCATCCTCCAATGCCTTTGCAACTGAATCTGCTGGTCTTGGAGTAATCTTATCTATCATAGACCATGGGAATGATATCGTATTCTCATCATTGACATACTGAACAAAATCTTCTCCAACAAAGCCCTTCTTTGCCCATTCACTTACCATTTCTGTTACTGAGTTTCTTAACTTTTCACCATTGTGTGAGCAGTTATCCATAGATACAACAGCTAAAGGTGCCTTACATGTATTAAATCTTTCTAATAAAGAGCAGCTACAACTGCCATAGCAGATGATGCCTTATCAGGTCCATTATCAATATCACTCTTGATGAATGGGAAAAACTCTCCCTTTGCATCATGAAGCGCATATCCTTTTCTGTTATTGTAAATGAAACCATCTGAAGCTCTGGACTTGCAAATATTGTCTTTAATCTTGACCAGTCTGCTTCTACTGATGACTGTGCCTTAACAGCCTCTGTAAGTGAACCAAGCACCTTCTTATCTGTACTTCCATCTTCCTTTAATGTAACAGCCATAACAAGATTGTCAAATGGTGTGTATATCTTATCAACAACATCATAATCAAATGTTTCTACACAAGTGATTCCTTTATCTGATAATCCCTGCTCAAGCAGTGAATCTGCTATACCACCTATAAAAATCCTGAAAATATTACCTATTCCAAAATGAACCCATACAGGTGCTTCCTTTGTTGCTGTGGCAACTTTCCCAACATCATATGATGGAAGCTTTATTCCTGCCTTTTCCCATTCTTTTATCTTTAATACCTTCTATAGAAAGCTTCATAATAATCCTCCATTCTTGCGCTGTTTCTCAGCATAAATTAATCAATTGATATATGTCTGAAACGATTTATCTTTCTGACTTAACAATAGCCTCCATAAGCCATTAAGATATGTCGCTCCTAATGCTCTGTCATAAAGGCCATAACCTGGCATAGCTACCTCATCCCATATCATTCTTCCGTGATCTGGTCTTATCACACCATCAAAGCCTGTATCGTGTAATGTCTTCATAATCTTATACATATCCATAGAGCCATCTGTTGATAAATGTGCAGCCTCAAAATCTCTTGGAGAATTATACTTGAGATTTCTTACGTGTGCGAAAGGTATTCTGCCTCTGCAGGCTTTAATAATCTCACAGATGTCGTTATTCTGGTTAGAACCAAATGAGCCTGTACAAAGTGTGATACCATTATAAGGCTTATCAACTGCATCAAGAAGCTTTGTAACAGAATCCTTACCTGTCATTATTCTTGAAGTCCGAATATAGGCCATGCTGGATCATCCGGATGGATACCCATCTTGATATCATACTTCTCACATACAGGTCCGATAGCTTCAAGGAAATATACAAGATTGTTAAAAAGCTTATCAGCATCTACATCCTTATACATATCAAAAGCTCTTTAAGATGATCAAGTCTTTCTGGCTCCCAGCCTGGCATAACAAAGCCATTAGACATCTTTGCCACTGATTCCTTCATGTGTTCTGGATCGATCATATCTACTGTATCCTGATTATAAGCAAGAACTGTTGAACCATCCTCTCTTACTCTTGCAAGCTCAGAACGTGTCCAGTCAAATACGGGCATGAAGTTATAACATACAAGATGAATATCTGCTTCACCAAGTGCCTGTAATGTCTTGATGTAATTATCAATATGCTCATCTCTCTTAGCTGTACCAATCTTAATGTCATCTGAAACATTAACTGACTCTATACCTGCTATTCCTAAGCCCTCTGCTTCAACTACCCTCTTAAGCTCTGCAATCTCTTCTGGCAGCCATAACTCCCCTGCCTGCTTGCCAAAAGTGTTGTAATTCTTAAACTCTGCTTACACTGTCATATCCTGGTCCATACCATCTTAATGTCATTTCCATAATAAAAATCCTCCTTAAATAAAAATGAGCATCCACCTTTTATGTTACCCATTAACTGTGGCAGCCATAACAAATATATCATTACTGTTACAGCATTTCTTTGTTGATAACATACTAACATGTTAGTTCTAACATGTCAATATATTTATTTGATTTATTTTATATTCTTATATGTTTTAAAAACAGGAGCTTTTGATGTTCTTATCAAAGCCCCTGCTTTCATGCCTGCGGATTATTCTTTTATTTATCTGTCGTTGTTCATTCTCCAGTCTATACATCTTTGCAGATATTCAACGTATTCAGGATTCTTACACATACCTTTGCCAGGATTATCTGATATCTTGGCAACATCCATTCCGTTACACTTTGTCGTTTTCATAACGATATTAAGTGCTGGAACCTTCGTATCATTACTGATATACGTTCCTATTCCAAATGCTACCTTTGCCCTGCCATTAAAATATCTATACAGCTTGTCAGCCCTGTCAAAATCAAGACTGTCACTAAATAACAGAGTTTTATTTCTTGCATCTATTCCAAGACTCTCATAATGCTTAAGCATTTTCTCACCCCATGCATAAGGATCGCCGCTGTCATGTCTTACGCCACCAAAGAGTGTTGCATATGTGAGCTGGAAATCCTTTAAGAAGCAGTCTGTTGTTATTGCATCTGTAAGTGCTATACCATTAAGTATGCCATATTCTCTTACCCATGCATCAAGTGCATACCAGTTAGAATATGCCGGATTGTGCTTGTGATTGCCCTGTCCTGTACACATGATCCACTCATGTGCCATAGTACCTACTGGTGTGAGATTGTATTTCTTTGCAAGATAAACATTACTTGTTCCGACAAATAACGAATTACCTTTATAGTCAGCCTCTGACAAAGCCTTAACAGCAAGCTCCTGTGCCTCAGCTGATAATCGTCTTCTAAGTCCGAACTCACTAAAGCTTCCTAGTCTGTATACAGTTTCTTTTCCTTCTGTTCCATCAGCATCATCTGCTTCAAGTGCTGCCACTTTAGCCGACAATCTCTCCTTAAAGCTGTCAAGAAGTTCATTATAATCGTAAGCCATTCTGAAGTACACTTCATTTACGATAGCAAGCGTTGGTATCTCGTACATTGATGTGTTAAGCCATGTACCAAACGTTTCGATACTAAGTCCACATTCTGCATCCGTAGTTATCTTAAAATCTGCATATCTTGCCTGCCATAATCTTAAAAGTCCACATAACTACCCTTCATCCACTTTACATTTTCAAGGTAATCAAGCTCATCCTCTGTAAATCTCAATGTACAAAATGCTTTATCTGCTCTCTTATCTCTTCAACCATTTCCTCTGTAAAATGCACGTCCTTATTGCGGCACTTGAATGTCCATGTTGTCTTATAATCTGAGAACTGATGATATATCGCCTGTCCCATACTGAACTTATACATATCTGTTTCTAATAAACTTGTTATTATTGGATGTAATCTCATAATTTTCCTCTTTCTGCGCACATCCCTCTCTTACAATATATGTGGTGCGCCTAATCCTTTTCATTTTTCAGGAACTCTGTAATCTTTCTAAAAATGTATCTGCGTATAGAACTTTAAACCAAATATCTTACAATCTGTTGCAGAAACTTTATTACAAAATGTATCTGAATATAGTTCTCTAAACCCGGTCTATACTATCTCTACCTGTATCATACCGGCTGTCTTAACTGCGGCTTCCTTTGAATCCTTAGTCACGCAGGCTGTTGCATTTTCTATAAGTCTTACAGTCACCTCCGGTATTGTGGCTTTGGCTATGCTTAAGTTGCTTATGACACATATTCCTGTACATACGCCGCAGAAGTCGACTACATCTCCCTCACTTACCATATTTGAAAGCACCTCTCCAAGCTCAAGACTTGCAAATGTAGGCTTATCAATAATAACAGGCTCATATGAGGCATTAACTGATTTCATAATATCGCTGTTAATCTGCCAGCCGTCTGTTCCCTTAATACAGTGGACAACCGGAAGCTTTCTTCCTCCTGTGTATTAAGATAGTTATCACCGTGCGTATCCCTTGTAAGAATAACATCTGTATATCCGCCATTATTCACCGCATCAATAACAGCAGGAACGGCTTGTTTACATTCATCATTTCCAAGGGGACCATCGATGAAATCATTCTGCATATCTATAATAACTAATACTTTTTCATAGTGCTGGTATCCTTTCTTTTAATTATTTTATTTAAATGAGCATATATAAAATATTGTTTAGCTTTGCCTGTATTAGATGGTCATATCAGTCTGGAACATACTCATACAGCTCCGAAGCCTTGTTGCCTGTTATGGAAACGCCCTTTCTGTCTAGTGATTTTATTTTATTGTCGACATTTCTTTTAAAATTCGTCTTGTAGAGCTTCTTTCCGAGTATAATCTCATAAACTCTCTGCAAGTCTGGAAGTGTGAATTCCTGTGGCATAAGATTAAATGCTATATCAGAATACTCTGTCTTGTTTCTTAATCTCATAAGTCCCTCAAGAACTATCTGTGCGTGGTCGAAAGCAAGTGCCTCATCACTTACAAGCTCAGGAATATAATTCTTAACCTTTAATCTTCCGTTATTAAATACCTTTTCCTTAAGCGAATAGACTATGTTGATATTCTTCTCACTATTACTGAATGTAAGCTTCTCATCATCAAATGTTATATCAAACCACAATGCTTCACTGGCATCATCCCCTGCCTGCGGCTTCATGCCATCTATAGGAATAAGTGTCATATAGGCAATATCTATAACTCTCATTCTTGGGTCCCTGTCAGGCTGGCTCATAGTATATAACTGCTCCATATATATATCCTTAAGTCCGGTTTCTTCCTCTAACTCCCTGCACGCCGCTGTATATGCTGACTCCTTTATATCAACGAAACCTCCCGGAAGTGCATAGCAGTCTATATATGGATGATTGTTTCTCTTTATAAGAAGCAGCTTAAGTCCCTTAAGGTCTTTGCTCATCCCAAAAGCAGCATATCAACTGTAACACTTGGTCTTTCATAATGTCCGGGATTGTACTGTGCCAGAAACTCTTTCTCTGTAAGCCCGTTTTATTCTTTCTTAATTCTCTCGGAATACTCTTATTATCCGACATATTTTCACCGCCTTTGCAAAGTAGCTTTTGATACTTTTATATATACTACTTTTACCACATATGTAAAGTGTTTTTACAAAAATATTTTATTATAACTGAAAATGTTACAATTTACTTTACAGTGGTCGGCGCAGATAAGTCTGAATATTTATCAGTTTGTGTATAGTGGATACTACACATAAAAGAAATATAGAATTTTCAAGCTTGACTCTCAATAGTAACAAATAAAAACATAATTTGACATAAATATAGAAATAGAGTAGTATATCAACGCAAAATAATCATAGCCAACATTACATCAAAACATTTAAAACTGGAGAATATTATGTTAAAAGAACTAATAAAATTAATACTTTAATTGTATCGCTGATTATGGTAATGGCTGTCTTTATCACAGGCTGTTCAATGACTTATGATAACAGCCAGACATCCGGCACAACCAGTACAGGCACAACCGTTGCAGCAGAAGCAACAACCGAAACAACATCAAAACAACATCATCATCTGCTACTACCTCTGATAATACTAAAAGCACAAGTAAGACTAACAGTAAACAGACGACATCTGCTGACAGCAAAACACATCTGCCTCAAATCTTACATTTAGAAATGAGAACCTTTTAAACAGCCACTACGAAAGCACGGCAAAGATATGGGCTTTTCATCTGCCAAAGAGTATGAAAAGCTGCCGCCGCAGTTGTAGCAAACAGCAGCGCACTTCACAAAAGAGGCTGAGGACGGCGATGACGTTTACTATATCGAAAGCACCAACGAATTCATAATAGTATCGACTGATGGTTATATAAGAACTTACTTTAATCCTGATACCGGCATAGCTTACTACAACCGCCAGTAGACGAGATACATAAAATACTACAAATAAACAAAACTATAAAATATTTTATATTGCTCATTTATAGGACTATAATAACAATAAATATCAAATAAAAAAGTGGGATGACACACTCTTAAATATAAGACGTGTCACCCACTTTTTATATACAATGTTAATATCAAAAATTTAACGTTAATACCCTGATAATTATTGTTATAATAATTGTTATTGTAATTATTATAATAATACTGCTCTTTTATTCTCTTATAGAGCTGCGCATCTGTCTGTAACTTATATGGATTAACATAGAACACGCTTAACAGTCCAAGTGTAAATGCGCTCAATATAGTCCAAGGTATGAAGGAAAGATTAAGTACAAATGTATTAAAACGCTGTCCCTCATCATTTCCTTGCTCTTTCTTAAGGCATCCATTGCGCTGATTTGTGGGTCATCTGCCATAATGTACGATACCAGATAGTAATCATAAAAACGTATAACTCCCGGAATAATAAAGAGTAATGACCATAAAAATATAAATACAGAACGAAGCAGCATAGTTCCTACTATCTTAAGGTAACGCCCACCATTAAATGCATATACAATCTCTCCGGCACTTGCCTGCATTTCTGTATTCTTAAGGAAAAATCTGCTTGTTCCCACTGCAAACGGATTACGCACAAAACCGCTATGAGCATAGAAACAATCGTTGATACCGCTAAGAAACCAATCAGTGCAATAACTATTGCCACTACTGAAATTCCGGTTGAATACGACAATCTGTATATCATATTATCAACACCACCGTTTTCAACACTGCTGCTTGCACCTGAATATCCCACCGAACCAAGTGCTAAAACAGATACAACTCCCGCAAGAACACACCGCCAATAATTCTGCCTAAATACATTCTTTGCCGACATTTTAATTCTTCTCTTGTCCACATAAGCCTTCACTCCTTTATTCTGTTTATAGTAATTATATGAACCGCTCCTCTGTATAATTCAGATAATAAAAGGCGGCATCAGTTACGACACCACCAGCTTTATTCCAGCATAGGATAATACTAATTCATACCGTTTCAGACAACAATCTGCACGGATTACCACTTAATGCGGATGACAGGACTTGAACCTGCACCTCGTGAGAGACTAGATCCTAAGTCTAGCGCGTCTGCCAGTTCCGCCACATCCGCAAGCAAACTTATTCTAACATAATGATGTGACTTCGTCAAACTATATTTTTCTTTTGCACTTTTTATTTTTTATTCTTCTTTATTCTTTACTGCATTACTTATGTTGAAAATGTAATATCACAAAATACATCATTATTATGATATTTCGACTTTGCTTCACTTTACAAGTCAATAATAATGCTATTACAAAATATCCGCCAACTCCTCCGCCACATTATCCCAGCAATGCGTATCCCTGCATATCATATACGCATTATCTGCAATCTGTTGCAGCCTGTCATTATCCTGTAACAGCTCTTTAATCCTTCGTACCATAGGCTCTGTAATCTCTGGATTGTAGCCGAAAGCCTCATAATCCCTAAGCATATTAAGGTCATAAAATAATATATTCTCATCATCCGTAAATATCTCATCAAGATACCTGGAAGAGTCTGTAAGTGATACCGCCCCGTTAAGGCAGCTGTTAAACACTCTGTCGTGTGCACCGTCCTTAAACCAAGGCATAACATTAAGTGATATCTTAGCCTGACTTATCTTATCAAGACATTGCTGAGAATTCGCACTGCCATGCTGGATAATATTTTCGGGATGCTGGCACTCTATATAATTATAACCTTCGCCATATGTATGCACCTTAAGCCCGGCATCCACAAGTGCCCTGATTGCAAGCTGTCTGTAGTGAAATCTTACATTCAGGTCAACGTACATCATCGTTGGCATACAGTCAAGAAGCTGGCTATCCGTAATATCCAAGAATTCCTCTCTAAATGCTTCTCCCCACCTCATCTATCGTCATATGAGGATGTGCTGTAAGGTCTTCTAATACATTTTCATAAAATCTATATAATCCTGTTCCATATTATCTATACGTTTTCTTAATATGTGCTTAGGTGTGTAATTGCCAGTAAATATAATATCCATAGGTCTGTCTTTGACCGGCATATACACATCCTCTTTATAAGCCCTTCTGTCCTTATTCACCTCTGTACCAGCCGATGGTATAAAGTATGTCCTAACATCCGGATAAAACCTTTTCATATAATCAATATGAATTCTGTCGATATCTATCTGCACATAATTATGCGGTCTGTCTGCAAGATACTTGTGATAATACAAAGGATGGTCGACCACTATATTAATGACCTTTATTCCTAAATAATCCCAGAAGTTCCATCTGGATGTATGTTCATTATGCAGCCCATCTAAAGCCTTATCACTCTGATATAATCCTGCCTCACCTTCAAGCCCTTCAAAGTTAAATGTAAGTGCCAATGAATTCATCTTTTATGGAAATTATAGTAATCAAGCAATTCTTCAAAACTATTTTCCGATAGAAAAGATTATACCAGAATATCTTATGTCCGATTTTTTCAAAATATTTTGCTATCTCTACTGAAAAATTCAAGAGTTTCAACACCACCCTTAAACATAATTATGTGCTTCATATCTTTCTCCATTTTAACTAGCAGTTCTTAATAGCAGCAAATACTTCATCAAGTGCTGCTGTGTCAAGCTCCTCTGCTTCTCCTGCATCAATGTGTCCTGCAACCTCTGGGTCCATAGGCATCTTTGCAACTGTCTTTATTCCAAGTTCCTTAGCTGCCTCGTCTATTCTGCTCTTACCATATATATAATGGATATTGCCACAGTCAGGGCACTTAAAGTATGACATATTTTCTACTATTCCAAGTACAGGAATATCCATCATCTTCGCCATATTGACTGCCTTTTCAACTATCATTGATACAAGGTCCTGAGGTGATGTTACAACCACAATTCCATCTACCGGAAGTGTCTGGAATACTGTAAGTGGCACATCGCCTGTTCCCGGAGGACAGTCTATAAACATACAGTCTGTATCTCCCCACTCAACATCTTCCCAGAACTGCTTTACAGCACTTGCTATGACCGGACCTCTCCATATAACCGGGTCTGTTTCATTATCAAGAAGATAATTAAGAGACATTGTCTTAATTCCTGTTTTAGTTTCTGGTGGATAGATTATAGTTCCTGCCTCATTACATGTCGCCTTTCCTGAAAGTCCGAAAGACTTAGGAATAGATGGTCCTGTTATATCTGCATCAAGTACAGCAGTCTTAAGACCTCCTGCGTGACTTAACAGCAAGAAGTGAAGTGACAAGTGACTTACCAACGCCGCCCTTACCACTGACAACTGCTATTACCTTTTAACATTTTTATTATTATCATTTCTTGTGTTCTGTGGAACTGCTCTTTCTGCACAGTCTGAACCACAGCTTGAACAATTATGTGAACATTCTTCGCTCATCATATACCTCCCTGTTTTACAATTATTATAGTTCTTATTAATGACTACTATTGTAGATTTTACCATATATTTATTGTAAGTCAAAGTGATATGACATATTCATCATACTAATAAATTTGTTATTGTTCAAAGCCATGCAAAATCTGAGAGATATACATAAAATTGCTCATTTACAGTAAACCCCAAAAGATATATTATCCAATATTTAAAATATTAATTGTTATTTTCATCTTGACATATACAACCGCATATAATATATTAAGTGTACCAACTGTACTGTATAAGATAATACAGTTAGTACAATCAATGCATTTGATAATATAAACAAAACGCAAAAGTAAAGAAAGGATTGATTTAACTATGTTCGTTATAGATGTCATGTCGCGAGTGCCTGTATATGAACAGATTATTAATCAGGTTGAGGAACAAATCCTGACCGGACTTTTAAACAGCGGCGATAAGATGCCGTCTGTCAGAAGCCTATCAGTCAGCCTGTCAATTAACCCTAACACAATCCAGAAAGCTTACACAGAGCTTGACAGAAAAGCTTATAGTCACAGTTCCGGAAAGGGTCTTTCATATCACAGGAGGCACTTGATATATTAGGAGCCAGTTCAAGAGAAAAGATGCCAGAATTCAAGCAGGCTGTCAGAGAACTTGCTCTTGCCGGAATAACGAAGGATGAACTTATACAGGCAGTTAATGATGTATTTAAGGAAATGTAATCACACTGGATGTATCCATAATAAAATGAGGAGGTCTTTCAATGATAAAAGCAGAAGGTATACACAAAACTTTCGAGGATTTTACCGCCCTCGATAACATAACCTGCAATATAAGTGACGGCTGCATATACGGTATGGTCGGTTCTAATGGCGCAGGTAAATCAACATTTTAAGAGTGTTATCCGGAATATATAAGCCGGATAAAGGATGTGCCTATATAGATGATGAACCTATATATGAAAATCCTAAAGTAAAGGAAAATATAGTATTTGTGTCGGATGAGTTATTCTTCCTGCCGGGAGCTACTATGAGCAAGATGGCAGATTTTACAGCTCCATATATGACAGGTTCAACTATGACCGTTTTTAAAGCTTGCTGAACTGTTTGAATTAAACATTAAAAGCCTATTGCCAACTTTTCAAAGGGCATGAAACGTCAGGCTTCTATCATACTCGCACTCTCAACAAGGGCAAAATATATGTTTTTGATGAAACATTTGACGGACTTGACCCTGTTATGCGAAACCTTGTAAAGAAGCTTATATGTAACGATGTTGCTGAATATGATACTACTGTTATAGTAACTTCTCACTCCTTCGTGAGCTTGAGGATATATGCGACCATCTTGCCCTTCTTCACAAAGGTGGTCTTGTACTTGACAGCGATGTACTTGAACTAAAGACTACGCAGTTCAAGGTACAGATAGCATTTAAGGGCATATTCGGAAAAACCAAGTTTGAAGGACTCAACATAACAAGGTACCGTCAGGAGGGTTCAGTTGCCAATATGATTGTAAATGGCGACCGTGAAGAAACGATTAATTATCTGCGTGCCATGAACCCTGTCATACTTGATGTGCTTCCACTTACACTTGAGGAAGTATTCACCTACGAAATGGAATCACTCGGATACGAGTTTAATGACTCTGTTGAAGTCGAACTTAACTAATTCCAAATGTGACATGCAATTACCCTTTATTAATAATTGATGTCTGTGTGAAAATATATAAATATATTTTCACGGGCTTTGTGTCTGCGCACACTTGACACTAACCTGTTATGCACATGTAGCAATGCTACATAGAAACGTGAGCAGAAATGAGGATTATTATGAACAATAAACTTAATAATAGAAATATATTCAGTATTAAGCTGTTCTGGCAATCATTCAGACAGCTTAAGATAATAGGCTTGATATCAGCCGCTATTATGCTGTTAATAACAGGTCTTCCTATCATTATGGAAGGAATTAATATAACGAACAATATAAAAGCAGTCAAACCCGCTGGTGATGCATCACTTTCAACAGTTCAGGACTATACTTCCATAGTATATCCCTCTTCAGCAACGGCTGTACTTATTATAGTATTTGCATTTATCACACCTGTACTTGCACTGTACTGCTGGTCATTCCTTAATAAGAGAAGCACAAGTGACTTTTATCACTCTTTGTCATATAAAAGACAGTGCCTTTTCTTCTCAAGTTTGCAGCCATAACAGCCTGGCAGATTATTATTATGGCAGTTACATTTTATGCAGCTTTATATGCTACCATATATTTAAAGATTATTTTATAGTTGACTATGCTACAAACTTCCGTATATATATTGCACAATTCTTATGTGCGCTGCTGTGCTCCGCCGAATTGCGCTTGCCTGCTCTATCACAGGTAATATATTCAGTAATATATGTCTTACTGGTCTTATCCTTTTCCTTCCAAGATTTATATTACTGCTTGCCAATTCAACAATAAACAATTCGTATGTATTAGCCTCTTCAAAGCATTTTATGCCACTACTTGACAACTCTTACAATATGCTTACAAGTCAGGTTTTATATGCATTTGAAGGCGGAATCATCACAACATATGACATATCTGATATGTGGCTGTCAGGCATAGCCAATGTGTACACTGGTACTTGCCATTATATATATTGCCATTGCATGCGTACTTTTACTATAAGAAAGAGCGAGACTGCCGGAAAGCCTGCCCTTAGCTGGAAGCTTCAGTTTGCAATAAGATGTGCTATCGGATATACGATAAGTATATTTGGAATATTTGTATATGTCCAGCTTTCAAAGGATACTAATTCTTATGGTGAACCAGCTGCTATGTATGTTATTATCGCATTCTTAATAGCCGCAGTAGTTGTTATTATATATGAGCTTATATCAAGCAAAAGCTTCACCGCGTGTTAAAAGCAATTCCTTCCATAATCGCCGCATATGTACTTGCCATTATATCAGGATTTTACTTAACGCAGGTATTAATAATATGACTGCCTACCGTGCCAATGCTGATAACATTGATTATATAAAGCTTGAGATGCGTAGTAACTATTACAGCAGTTCTACAAGAGATTACTTTGAAGATGTCATTAAAAATTTAAAAATAACAGACAAAGATACTATAAAGCTCATAACTGACGTATATAACAACAATTCAGAGAATCTTGACAGCTTAACAAATATGAGCTACTACTCAAGAAACTCCGTAGAATATACAACTTATGAAGTATATTTTAAAGAGGGTATCACTGGAAAGTACCGTAAGGTATTCTTAAAAGAAAGTGATGTATTAAAGCTTGCCGACTTACTTACAAAGGTTGATGAATTCTGTAAAGAATATAAGAATTTGCCTGATTATGATTCTGCAAATGTATCATTTTCAGACTACATTTTACCTGAAAAGCAACGTGATATTTACAATATGATGCTTGATGAGATTAATAATGTTTCTTTCGCTGACTACTACAACCTTATAAGTTCATCAAGACAGGGTTCAAGAATTTCTAATACAGCATATGTAAACATTGCATTTACAAGAAATGGAACACCTTACTCAGCAACCATACGCATAACAGACCTTACACCTAAGACTGCAACTGCATATTATAATGCTGTTAATGAAGCAGCCGCTTCCAATGACAATGAACTGTTTAACAATATGAAAAACAAGCTGTCACAGATGGCGGCTGGCAAAGTTACTTCTTCTGATAATTCAGATTACTCAATGTACTGGTATGTATATACGTTAGAGCCAAACAGTGGTTATTATATATCATATAACAATCTGACTGATGCTGACTTACTGGATGCAATATTAAAAGACGTTGATAATCCTTTTGACAGAAACTTTGATGCATCAAAGCCTATTCTTGGAATAGATTACTATGATGATTATCACGGAAACAGCATATCTTACTATATGCAGCCATCAGGATACGATAAAATATCTGACTATCCTGGATATGAGGATGAAAGTGCGGATGTGCCTTATTCAAGATATTATTAACTAACTGACGACATAATATCACAATGTCAGATATACGGCACGGGAGCGCTGGCGCAGATAATGCGAAGAAAGCCGGTTGTGCTGTTTCTTATACTTTCCCTTAACCCCATAGATATGCGGGTACAAGGATGTACCCGCACGGTATCGTCAATAAAGATACCTACATGGAAAGTATTAGAAACAGCCAACCGGCTTTCTGCCCGAAGTCTTATCTGTGTCAGTGCTCCGTGCCTTATATCGTCCGTTTGTCACCATCCTACCCAATAAGCAGCACCGCCACATCATTAACATTTGTTCCCGTAGGTCCTGTTATAATAAGCCCCTCTGTTAGTTTCAATGCATTATAAGCATCATTATTCTTAAGAACTTCAAATATATCTATACCCTTATTTCTAAGAACAGCCGCCGTCATGCCGTCACTATATCCACCTGCCGCATCCGTAGGTCCGTCTGTTCCATCGCTGCCTATACTGAATACTACAACATTATCCATGCCATCAATTCCAGCCGCTGCCGACAATGCAATCTCCTGATTTCTTCCGCCTTTACCATGTCCGGTAATATTAACAACAGTTTCTCCGCCTGCTATATAAGCAAGCTTTCTGCCTGACGCATAATGAGTCTTTGCTATAGATGCAAGAAAACTTCCGGCTTCTTTTGCCTGACAGCATAACTGGTCTGTTAATATAACCGGTTCATAGCCATACTTTATACATTCACTCTCTACCGCACGGCATAGTTCACGCACACTGCCATTGATAAGTGTTGTAACATTGTCAAGACTCTTTGAGTTTCTATATCCATAAGCTTCTTAGCTTTATCACTAAGCTTCAAATTATACTTTGCAACTATATGTCTTGCATCCTCACACGTTGATGAGTCCGCACATGCCGGACCTGAAGCAATCATATCCAGTGGGTCACCAAGTATATCTGATAATACTATTGATAATACATGCGCCGGTTCACATAATTTTGCAAACCGTCCGCCCTTTACTTCTGATAAGCGTTTTCTTATCGTATTAATCTCAACAATATCTGCACCGCATGCAAGTAACTGATTAGTTATATCCTGCATCTCCTGTAATCTTCGGCTTCTCAAATAAAGCACTTCCGCCGCCTGACAACAGGAATAATACAGTATCATCACTTGTAAGCCCTGATACTAAATCTATTGCTTTCTGTGTTGCTTTAAATGAATTCTCATCTGGAACAGGGTGGCCTGCCTCAAAACACTCAACTTTATTTATTGCTCCCATTACATGGTCATACTTCGTTATAACCACACCTTTATCTATCCTGTCACCAAGATAATCACTTGCGGCTTTTTGCCATCTGCCATGCGGCTTTTCCTACTGCTACAAGAATAACTTTTCCATCAAATTCTTTATTTTCCAGTGCTCTCTTAACTGCTTCATCCGGAAGAACTGCTTTAATTGCCGCATCAATTATGCTGTCTGCTATATTTTAATTCATCTTTCATGGCTGTTCCCCTTTCTTTTCTGTCTATTTTGCGTTATGTTGTTAAGGTCAAAATATATTTTCCCTGACGATGTTTCTACATTACTCCATCGCATCACAATTTACTCTTTATCTACCATGCACTCACGAACCCGCGCTTTTGCGCTTTTTCGTCCTGCTTCGCATGACTGTTCGTTCGTTAATGGCGCAAGAAAGTAAATGTCTGCTTCGCAGCCGCTTCCTTTTCTTTTGCGCTCATTATATTATCTACAATTTTGTCCCTGTCAGCTTCTCATAATAATGTATAATTGCACTGTGGTCGCTGCTTCCATCTCCATTATTATGCAGATACTGCATTATCTCAGATACCTGTGCTGTCATAGGAACTGGTGCACCTACGCTGTGCGCACATTCAAGGGCATTATTCAAGTCCTTTATGTGAAGGTCTATTCTAAAACCCGGCTTTACATTGTCCTCTATCATCATTGGAACTTTGGCATTCATAACAGTAGACCCTGCTATCTTTTTAAAGAACCGCTCTTTGCACCTGACTTGATAAGCTCATCTGTATTTTCTTTATGATGTTCATCAACGATAAGCGAATAACCTGCCTTACACAGATTTTTGCCATAGGCTTTCCCATTATTCCAAGTCCTACAAAACCAACTACCATATCTTATATCTGCCTCCTTATATCTTCTATTTTATTCTATAAATAAGCATTTTAAACATCTCAAACTTTCATAAAAATTATATTCACGACTTTTGACACTTATATCATATAATAACTTATATACTCATTTATAGTTTTACATATTAAATCACGCTAATCATATTTATATACATTTTAATATAAAAGCGGCTATACCAACAAGTCCAGAATGTACTTATCAGTATAACCGCCAATAGGTCTTATGTGATGATGTCATAGTTAAAATGTATTTTGCCCCATAACTAATGTATCAAAATTGCTACATTGCTACGAAGTCTTATTATGCAAGCATAATGATACTGACTACCTTTTAACTTTCATCCCTGATACCATCATATTTTAATAATACTTCTATAACACTAATGAAAGAATAAATATTTCAACCATTGCTGCAATACCCATTATTAATGTGCACACTGTCTGTGTCTTATATCCCTGTTCAGGATCCATGTCACCAAAATTAGTAACTACCCAGAAGTATGAGTCGTTAGCATGTGATACTGTCATGGCACCAGCACCTATAGCCATTACACAAAGCACTGTCTTAACAGGTGAAGCAAGTCCAAGAGCTCCAAGCAGTGGAGCAATGATACCTGCTGTAGTTGTAATTGCAACCGTCGAAGAACCCTGTGCTGTTTTTAATATTGCTGCAAGAAGGAATGGGAAGAATATTCCAACTGCTGAAAGCACTTCTGCATGCTGTGTAATAAATGCAACCATTGAGCTTGATGAAATAACCTTTCCTAATACACCACCAGCTGCTGTTACAAAAAGTATAGGACCAACTGTCTTTAAAGTTTCGTTAGTAATGTCATAAAAGTCTGACATCTTATTAGCTGTAGCAAGCTGGATTACTCCAAATATTGTACCAACAGCAAGTGCTATAATTGGTTTTCCAAGGAACTGGCATGCTATGTCAAGTACGCCAGTCCAGCCAGCCATTGATGATATTGAACCAAGTGCCATAAGAATGATTGGTACAAGAATTGGAGCTAATGCATTAAATCCATTAGGAAGCTTTCCATACTCTGCAACTAATTCTTCATATGTCTTGGTAACCTCTCCATTGTCTGTTACTTCATCAGCACTCTTTACTCTCTTTCCAATAAACTTAGCATATACAAGACCTGCTATAAGAGGAAATATTGAACATACAACACCAAGTCCCATTACAAGTAAAAGATTATCTCCCACTCCAAGTGTATTAGCAGCTGCTATCGGACCAGGTGTTGGCGGAATAAAAACATGAGAAATATAAAGTCCTGCTGAAAGTGCTACTGTCATTGCTACACTTGAAACTGCTGTTCTTTTTACAAGTGCTTTTCTTATTGGATTAAGAATTACAAAACCACTGTCACAAAATACAGGAATTGAAACAACCCAGCCCATAAGCTCTATTGCAAGTTCTGGTCTTTTCTTTCCTACTACCTTAATTACCATATCTGCCAGCTTCAATGCTGCTCCTGTTTTTTCAAGTACCGAGCCAATCAATGCACCTAATATAATAACAATACCGATGCTGCTGAATGTACCTGAGAATCCAGCTCCTATAACTGTTGGAATTCCAGACACCTTTGTTCCGTCTGGTTTTACAGTATCAACAAATGGAATTCCTGCCATCATTGCAAGAATAAGTGATACCGCCATAATTGCTAAGAAAGGATGAACCTTAAACTTAGAGATTGCAACTATCATCACAATGATAGCCAACACAAATGCAATTATCAATGCTATACCCGACATAAAACACCTCATTTCTATTTTATTATTGTACGGTTTGCACAAACCTTTGTGCTTTGTATGACACAATAATAGCATAGAAAATGAGGTTTTATATGTTACTTATAACATAAATATTTTTTATTTTGTTCCACGTAACAACAGTGATAAATCATAATTTCACTTATAAGCTCCTCTGCGATACTATAGGCAAGATAAAGCGCAGGACTTTCCGTTGGTTTTCTCACATCCAGACCCGTAGTTTCCTTTAACTTTGATATCCTGTACTGAAGCGTATTCTTATGGATATACAGCTCATCTGCTGCTTTCTGTATTGATCCCTGTGCATTAAAGTAAGCCTTTAACATAGCAATACTGTCACATATCTCATCATAATCATCACCCTTAAATATCTTCTTTAAATATTCAAGCTTAATCTCTACTGATATATTGCTCATTAAAAGTTCAAGGCTCATATTCTCATAACACATTATCTGCTCATGCTCAGAGGCGGCTGCATTCCATGCCCGGTGCGCCTGAACGTATCTTTCATGCATGTCACCATCGCCGCCATCTATGCCTATATTAAGCTCAACGCCCTCTTTATCATATATGTAATCAGCAAGCTCCCTGCAAACTTTACAAGCTTTTCTGTCTTCATATTATCTATGATTATTATCTGTCTTGAAGCATTTCTAAAGTGCATACGGCTGTTATTTCTTTTTAAAATGCATCAACATCATTTTCAAATTTTGCAATCTGAGACTGTCCCTGCTGTGAGTCCTTATAATTATCAAGCTCATCTATACTGACAATAAATATTCTCCTTGGTGTATTAATATCTATCCCAAGCGAGTGACCTCTCTCCTCAAGGTCAGCCCTGTTGTAAGTACCATTAATAAGCCATTCCTCAAAAATGCATTTACACGCTTATCCATAAGCTTATGATAACTTGCCCTGTTTTCCATAAGTAGAATTTCCGTCATCTTCTTTAAAAGCTTACTTGATGTTATAACCTCCTCATAAGGTCCTGTCATACCAATTACACCCACAATTTCGCCATCAAGCTCAAGAGGAAGATTAATTCCCTTCTTAACACCTACAGACAGGTCATCCTCTTCAATATAATATTCCTCAAGATTTTCAGATATAATCTTATACGCACCATTATGATAGCTTCCTATTCTTGACTTGTCACAGCTTGCAATTATATGTCCTGTCTCATCCATAAGATTAATATTCTGTTTAACAAGTTTTGATATCTCCTCTACTATCTGTGTAGCTGAAGTCTTAGAAATATGCATAACTTCTCATTCCTGTTCGTTAATGGCGCAGGAAAAGTAAATGTCTGCTTCACAGCCGTTTTCTTTTGTTTTGCGCCCATCATATCATAATTTACTCTGTAACATCTGATATAACATGTCCATCCACAATGCTAAGTATCCTGTCCGCATACTCTGCCATCTGCTTGTCATGTGTTACCATAACTATAGTCTGTCTGTACTTTGCTGCTGCAAGCGACAGCATCGCCGCAACATTTTCTGCACTCTCTGCATCAAGATTACCAGTAGGCTCATCTGCATATACAACTGCCGGATGCATAATAAGTGCCCTTGCTATAGCCACTCTCTGCTGCTCACCACCCGACATCTGCTCTGGAAACTTATCCCTGCAGTGTTCTACCTGAAGAGCGTCTAACAGGTCATTAATCTCTCCTCGTCAACATCCTGATTATCAAGCACAACAGGAAGTGCTATATTTTCATATGCAGTATACTCTGGTATAAGACTGTAATTCTGATATACATATCCAATCTTTTCCCTTCTAAGCTTTGATAACTGCCTGTCATTTAATTCACCGATATTAATATCATCAATATATACCTCACCCTCATCAGGCTTATCCATAGAGCCAAGTATTCTAAGAAGAGTCGACTTTCCCGAACCACTCTTTCCTATAATAGCTGTGAATTCACCTTTCTTATACTTATGTCGCATTTTTCAATGCGTGTACATCGACTGTACCTGTATGGTAAGTTTTGCTTATGCCTTCTGCCCTTAATATTTCTCCCATAATATCGCCCTTTCCTGCTTTTTCATTTAATAAAATATTCTTTACCCGGCTATTTATTGAGCCGTATGAAAATAAAATATCTGATTTTTTTCACATAATACCTTAATTATTTAACCTGCTGTATACATCTAATACATCTAAGCAGCCTTCCTTATAATCATTGCATCAACAATAAGTATAACCGGCATAAGTATGATACAGTACACGCTTTCCTTACGCACCATTTCATATATATATGGAATATTATACTCCTGTCAGCACCGCTGTTTAGTAATATCTGCATAGTTTCCTTATGTCTTAGAATTCTGCTGTTTAGTACAAGAACCGCTATAATTATGTATACACATGCCGCCATGACACCTGTAAATGTATAAAATATAATTGCCTCTAATGTCTTGCTCTTAACTTCGTCTTTTCCTCTGAATAAGAATTATATCCTATACCTGCCTGCTGCATATATGAATTCACTGTATTTACTGTTCCGCTATACAGTGAATTCATGCTGTATCTTAGCTTTATCTGATTATACACCGGCTTAAGCTTAATCTCATCTGGCAGTTCGTCAAGCTGGAAATAATTCTTTATTATCTCATTCTGTGTATCCATGGCTTTATTCGCTAGATTTAAAGATGCTATCATAGTGTACTGTCCGAATTCTGGTACATATTCTTTTAGCATTTCTTTCATATCATCATCCAGCTGTATAACGTACGCTGCTTTTGTTGTTGCTGCCGGCTCATAATCAATATAGTAATAATAATTTTTTAATTTTATTAAAAAATACCTCATTACCTCTTCATATTGTTCATCCTCACTTTTATTATCTAACCATAACAATGTCATTGGGCTATATATTTCATTTATAAGATAATTTCTATAATTCTGCTTTTCTTCTTCATAGTCCGGCTTATTTGTAAGACTATCTACGTATGTAATTTTATCGTCTAATCCACTATTCTTTATATATGTACTTAATGCCCTCTCATAACTGTTAAGACTATCTATATTCGATGTATTATTATATGCAGTCAGACGGCACTTATAATTATTAAGTTTTATATCAATTCCCTCAACAATAGTGTCGTCATACTCTCCATCAGGGTTCTTATCTACAAATATAACAACTTCCTCACCGCTGTTAAATGCTCATCATCAAAGTCACCCTTTATGATGTGACTTTTAATATATCATACATATCACTGCCATCTTCTACATATTCTGTTGCAAACAGATACTTCTCTTCACATGTATTTCCATCAGACGATGTCTGTATACTATTATCATTAAAGCTGTAATTAATATACCATGACGTTCCAAGCTTGTTATAATCCATAGTATTCCAGTGCCAGGTTCTCCCAGTTTCATAATATCCATAGCTTATATCTTCAACACCATCTATATTCATAATATAGTCAATAGTATTATCATCAAAACCATTAAACAAAATAGTATCCGCTTTTTGATATTATTGCTCATTCTGAAGCTGCTATATTCATTTAAATATTTCTGCGTGCCATGTTCTGTTTCTTCCACACTATAATAACTATACATATTGTTATATTGCTCGAAAGTGTAATCATATACGAACTTCATCTTACTGATATTTTCTTTTAACTGTTCCCTTTGTTCTTACCTGCTCAGTATTATTGTTTATATCTGTATCATATAATCTGCCTGAGCTGTTCATAGGCTTTTCTTTACATAATACATATTATAAAAGCTCTCATTATCTGTCGAGTTAAATGCAATTATATCCGACTTTTGTGAATTATCTACATATTCTTTATAAGCCTTAACACTATTAAATATGCATCCCATAATAACTAAAACATAACAAAAGCAAATATTCTTACAGCTGCTCCTGATACAATTCCTTCTGTCTTTATAAACCTTTTATATGTCTGACGTATATAATTATGTTTATTTATCCTGTCTTTTTCGATATTCTTCTTCTGTGCTGGCTCTATTTTACTTTGCTTATGTACTTTAATATTTTTCTTATCTATAAAGCTTACCACCATACTTGCTGCTACAGATACCAGAAACATGACAAACACATAAGTATATATGCTGCTTTCAACCGCGAAAACTGATAGCCCTTGCTTCTTCCGATTAAATAGCAGACCAGCTTTCCAAGACCTATTGAAAGAAACATCCCCGACAGTGCAGCTACAATAACTATGAGAACATTTTCTATAAATGCCTGTGTCATAATCTGTAGCTTTGAAGCACCAAGATTAGCCATTATCTGGTTAATTCTGCTACGCTCCTTACTATGTATAAGCATCTGGTAGACAACTGCTGCTACTCCTGTAATCATAAGTATGATATACATATAATCGTATATATATCCACCGCCCCATGGCTCATAATCATACACACTGCTGTTATATATAAGGATTTTTTGTACGCTTCTTTAACCCCTCATATATACCCGTATAATTTTATCTATATAATTGTTCGATAAATATATATATGTCGCCTTTCCTATTCTGTTAATACTGTCTGCTTCATCCTCTTTTAATATAATACCGGGTACATTATTTCCGCCTGTCCACACATTGGTATAGTTATTAAGCATTCCAGTGAGCTTATATGTTTTTCTATTACATCACTATAAGGACTGTTACTCTTTCTTATGTTTATTACTATATCCTGCCCTATCGTAGTTCCCTGATTGCTTAATAAGCGTATCCCATTCTATTGCTGCCTCATCATCCTCCTGTGGCATACTTCCTCACGAAGCGATATATTGCCTATACTTATGAATTCATCTGACATATATCCTAACTTGACACTACTTACGTCCTGCTGCTTCTTAGTATCATACATATAATTATCAACAGCAGCTTTTCCTGACTCATTAAGATATGGATGATTTTAAGTTCACTATTCTCTTCAAGGTTACTATCATAAAGCATTATTATCCAGCTGCCAAATCTGTGCCTTACTGACTGTAACTGCCACTGATACATATTAGACTTAAACAGCATAACACCTGCAACGAAAACAAATGCAAAAATATCGCAAGTGATGTTCTTAGTATGCTTTTCCATCGTCTTTTACGCTTCTTATACAATATTTTATATACTCTATATTCAAATTAACACCTTCTACTAATTCACTGATTATACCCTCTTAAGTCCAAGCTTCAGGCATACCGCCTCAAGTATAAGTACAACCGGCGCCAATATAATGCACCACAGTGACTCTCTTATACACATTGTCATATATACCTTAAATATAACATCTTTATCTGCACCAGTACTTCTTAATATCATTATCCTGCTTCTGTATTCCGACATCGTATTTCTTAATACAAGCATAATAACAACAATATATGAAAGCGCTGCCGTGACAAGCGTGAAGCCATACAGTATGAAAGCTTCCATTGTATTACTTCTTAAAACATCCTTTGGCTCTGAGTAGCTGCTGTATGAAAAACCTGCCTGTCCCAGATATGAAGCTACTGTATTGGCTGTTCCGTTATATACAGAATTAAGACTGTATCTTATATTTACCTGATTATACTTCATGGAAAGAGTAAGCTCATCTGGAAGCTTATCCGCTGTAAGATACTCCTTTAACCACTCATTCTGTGTATCCACAGCCTTTTTACCAGTCTCATCAGATACAATCATAGTATATAAACCAAACTCTGGAATATATTCCTTTAAGCTCTCCTTCACCTCATCGTCAACATATATGACACAGGCTGCCTCACTTTCTGCTGCTGGAACGAAATCCCTGTTATATGTATATTTTTCCATTATTTCATATAACACACTCCTGCTATCATAGTAATCATCAAGCTGCGGACCTACATTATTCATATAATTCTTTACAGCCTTATAATAACTTCCCGTATAACGTTCCTTTACCTCCCTCTCCAACAGCAGGAGGATATGTACTATAACCCATAAGTCCTATCTTTGTTCCCTCCGTAATTGTATCGTCATACTCTCCTTCAATATTTTTATTAAGAAATACAACACATTTATCACCATTTGCAAATTCATCATAACTAAGCTTATCTTTACCTGCATACTCACAAAGTATATCATATATCTTACTGTCAGGTTTTACATACTCAGTTGCAAAAGATACCGGTCTGTGTCCTCTGGATTGGCATTAGTTGTTATATGCTTGTTCTGACTATCCTGAACATACCACGCTATACCCATTTTATTATAGTTCATATTATCCCAATGCCATACTCTTGCAGTGTCAAAGTATCCATAATTTATCTCTTTAACACCTGATATATTATTAAGATAACTTATTATGCTCTCATCTATACCTTTATACATAAGAGCATCTGCACGCTTTATGTTATATAAAAGCTCTGTATGATTACTATATATCCTTCTTTTAATCTGTCCATTGCTTAACAAATTTTCACTGTACGAACTGATATCTCTTTTGTAATATTCTCCCACATTGAGTAACAAATGTATGCGAATAATAATTCTTATAAAACCTCTCGTGTCATTAGAATATAATGACGGATATGGTTCAGTAATATCCCAGCAATAATTCATTATATATGCCGCATTCTTATCCTCTTGCTTAAAACCTACTATATCCACATCATCTGTGCCGGCTTTATAATCTTTATATGTAACTATTATACCTGCCACACAGCCAGCCATTATTATCATCATAGCAAGTGAAAATATCCTTAGTGACACTCTTGTATAAGCGGCTGACAGTCTTTAAGTCTTTTATATGTCTGATTTATATAATTATTTTTATTTATTGTATGCTTTGCTTTGTGTTTAGCACTTTTATATGTTTTTATTCTTCTCTTTCTTTCCGGCATATAAATGCTTACAAAAGCCCTGCTATAACTGCCGCAGCAAGCATAATTACCAGACTTATATATACCTCTTTATCTATTGAAAAGAAACTTACTCCCGACACTATTTCTACAATAAGGCACACCAGACGGGCAGATATTATTGAAAAAATCAGACCTGCTAATGATGAACATATTACAATAACTGAATTTTCAATAAATGCCTTACCTATAAGCTGTACTCTTCTGGCACCCAGACCTTTCAATATGCTGTATACATTTTTCTCTGCCTGTTATAAACTGTAAGCTGGTAAGCTATTGCTGCTATGCCTATGGCTGCAAGCACAATATACATATAATCGTATATAAAGTTTCCTGCCCACGGCTCATAATCATATACACTGCTGTTATATTCAAGCAGTGCTCCTGCCTTCTTCTTTATCCCTCATATATATCCCTGTAGTTGTTCTCAACATAATTGCTGTTGGCAGAATATATATACACAGCATCTCCATTCTGCTTAATATCTGCTGCCTCCTGCTGTGTAACTATAATTCCCGGTACATTATTTCCACCTGTCCATACATTAGTATAACTGTCTAATATACCACACAGCTTATATGTCTTTGTTATAATATCAGTATCTCCTGAACTGTTTTTATAGCTGTTTTATACTGATATCCTGCCCTAACTCTGTCCCCTGATTAAGTGATATTAATGTATTCCAGTCAAGTGCAGCCTCATCATTGCTTTGTGGAAAATGTCCCTTATCTGCCCTGATATTGCCGATTTTTATGAACTCATCTGACATATATCCTATCTTAATGTCAGACTTCTCGTCATTATTATCATATACATAATTAACCACACCTGCTTTGCCCGAATTATCTAGATAAGGATGGCCCTTAAGCTCACTGTTTTCCTTATTGTCAGAGCCATACATCATAACAAACCAGTTCCCGAATCTCTGCTTTGCTGACTGCATCTGCCACTCATACATATCAGACTTAAAGAGCATAACCCACGCCACGAAAACAAACACTAAAAATACCGCAAGTGATGTTCTTGTGACACTCTTTAAACGTCTTTTATGCTTTTAAAACAATAATTCACATATTCAGTATTCATAAAGGCACCCCTTATCTTTTACTGATATTACAATTCCTTTTCCAATATCCCATCAGATACCACATATCTCTCTTCTTATGTACTTCGTATATTTACTATACAACACTCTGCTTACATATAACTTACGCTTTAAGCTTTATTTATTATATTCAATCTTCCCTTTAAGCTTATATAATGGCAGTATTATCCTGAATTCCGCACCGCCGTACTTATCACTGTTTCCCGCCTTTATGCTTCCATGATGTGCTTCTATTATAAGCTTTGAAGATTAAGTCCTATTCCTGCATGGAACTCATCCTGACTGCTCTTTCCCTCAAACCTGTCGAATATGTAAGCAAGATGTTCTTTATCTATTCCATCTCCGTTATCTGCTATTTTTATCATACACACCTCATTGTTACTGCTTATATCTATGTATACACGACCATCTTCCCTGTCACATATATATTCATAGCTGTTGCTTATTATATTGACAAATGCTTCTACAAGCCATCCCTCATCTGCGTACATATCACGCTTTATGGCATCACCATAATCAACAATAACCTTTGACTTATCTACAACTGCACTCTCAACACTCTCCTCAACAATATAATCAATAATCACCTTATCTGAGGCAAGCACGACTTTTCCCGACTCTATCCTGCTTATATCAAGAAGCTTTTAATAAATACTTTTATCTTAAATGCGCTCTTTGTACATTCTGTAATTATTGTAGATGCATTTGCTATAGTACTGCTGCCTTCTGTATCTGAAACAAGCATATCCTGTAACATTTCAAGTTTCATAGTCATAACTGAAAGCGGAGTTTTTATCTGATGTGCTATATTCTCAACGAATTCCTGCATCTTCTTATACTGACATATGTTATATTCATGCTCCTTTACAAACTTTCCTTTAAGCAACTCATTCTCCTTGGCATATGTCTTAAGGCCTCCAAGACAGTCATCCTTTCCTATCCTGTAGCAGTGTATAATTCCACATATAAAAGCCCGCCATAATCAGTGAAATAACAATATACATAACATTTTCACCATTGATACGTGAAAGATATGCATAACCATTCTTTGTATAACCTGCCTCAACCATTGCCGTAGTTCCTGAATTGTAAGTATTCATACTTATATTCATATGCATCATTCTGTCTATCATATTGACTGCTGAGTCTTTATCATACAGATAGAGGGCTCCAACAAGAGCCCTCTGCCTGATACTATAATATATGGTTAGAAATGCAATGATGAGTGCATTAATAACTACTGACACAATAACAAATAATGTCTGATTTCTTCTATAATTTCTTATCTGCTTATCTATGTTCTGTCTGGGTGCCAGACTGGATCTGCTTACTATTCTCCATACTTTATCTCCTATGCTATCCAGCGGTACCCTACATTTCTTATCGTTTCTATATAAGGTACTCTCTCTTCTCCAAATGTACCAAGCTTCGCCTTAAGACGGCTCATATTAACGGTAAGTGTATTATATTCAACATAATTGCCATGTATATCCCACAGTCTGTCAAAGAATACATCTCTTCTAACTACTCTTCCCTTATTTTCAACAAGTATCTTAAGCATATCCCATTCATTATTGGAAAGCTTAAGCTCATTGCCAGCCCTGTACAGCTTATACTTATCAAAATATATTGAAAGCTCACCTTTCTTATATACATCACCATCATTCATGCCACTTCTTCTTAAGTTTGCACTTATTCTTGATAACAGCACCGCATTATGGAAAGGCTTTGTAACATAATCATCCCTCCTATATCAAGTCCCTTTACTATCGACTCCTCATCATCACATGAGGTTATGAATATAATCGGTGCATCAGAGTTATGTCTGATTTTTCACATACCTGAAAACCATCTCCATCTGGAAGCTTTACATCAAGAAGATACATATCATACACCTCTGTATGCTTATTGTATTCTTTCACACTTCCTATAAGTTCTACATCATATCCTTTAAGTACCAGAAGGCTCTTTATTGTTTCTCCTAATTCTTTATCATCCTCTACAAGCATAATCCTGTACATATATTCTGCTCCATTCTGTATCATCTATCATATAAATCAAAGAAAGTTTATCTCATTTAATACTACTTTGTATCTGTCTTGTAAGACTGACAAAGCTGCTGTGCCAGCACCGATTTTGACGTATCTTCATACAGCACAACCCATCACTTGTACATATTTTACTTTCCGTAACTTGCAATCAACTTACAATTTTCTAAGTATTTGTAATTATAATATAATTTTTAGTGAATTCCTACTGTTCATTTTAATAATTATGTATTTAATGGAGTTATCAAGGGATTATTCTGTCAATACCATTCCTACATTGTTAGCATTATAACAATAACCATAAGCGGTATCATACATATTGTTGAGATTGGATTGAGTGCTGCTGCTATATCAGTTGGCACTCCTAATTTTTCTGAATATATTATAGATACTGCCGCACTTGATGAGAATACTGCTGCCGCTAATATCTGCCTCATGACAAGTGGTGCTGGAAGTATGCAGAATATGAGTATAGCCGATACTATTCCTATTGCATATCTTAATGCCAGTAAATGTATTACTTCCCTGAATGTATCCCTGCTCATATTAATTTCAAGTGATATTCCTATCATCATCATTGCCAGAAAGCCGTTGCCATGACCACAGAAATCAGCTATTTCAACAATTACTGATGGAAGATGGAAATTAAGAAAGATAATACTGTCATTGTAAAATAGACAACAAATGGCACAGATGAAAACAGACTTTTATTATATATAAAAGATTTATATTACATTTTTCAGACTTATTTCCCTGATTTAATCTTACCTGTGCCAGTGCATATGTTGTTCCAAGTGTATAGAAGGAATCACCGACATCAAACATGCAAAGATATGGAACTCCACCAGGATAAAATTTTCTTGCACACACAAGTTCACAGGCATATTCTTTTATAAAGTCTGGTACAACACCCGGTTCAAACTTTACTGCAAATATTTTTCTGCTGTCACTTATAAAGCCCTGCTCACCTGCGTATGTGTACCGCATACATATGGAATAAATGTACTATTTTCATAGACAAACTGTATGTCAAAACATGCATCGGGAATGGCATATATTTCCCTGTCTGGATTATTAATCATATATATCTTATTAATAAAACCATCTTCTAATATACGAAACTGTCATATATGCACCCAACAGAATTTATCACTGTTAATCATTTTCAAGATATTCTGTTGCAAGCTCATAATCACTTCTTCCCTGCAGTTTCTTTTCAACCACTGCAAATAATCTGTTAAATACAAAGCACATAATGAAGTAAATGATTGAAATAACTATATATGATTCAAAATATTTGTAGTAAGCACCACCTGCTGTCTTTGCCATAAGGAACAGCTCTGACACACCTATTACATTAAGCACTGATGTCATCTTTAAGTTATTTACAAATGTATTACACATTTCCGGAATGACATTTTTAAAGCCTGTGGAACTATTATGTAAAGCATCGCCTTAAAATGTGACATTCCCATGGCAAGTGCGCCTTATCCTGTCCCGGGTCAACTGACTTAATACCAGCCCTTACTGTTTCTCCCATATATGCACCTGTGTTAAGTGTTGTAACAAGAATACCTGCTATAGCTGAAGTAATCATAATATCATTCTGACGTAATCCAAAGTAGATAACCATCGCCTGAACTATCATAGGTGTATCCCTGAATATTTCCACATATACAACTACTATCACACGCAATATACGCAGCAGTATTTTCTTTATTATATTGTCTTCCTTATGAATTTTAACCGTATTGATTATTCCTACTGCAAAACCAAGTATGAAACCTAATAATGTACCTATAAGTGCCACATAAAGCGTTACCCATGTAGCCTTAAGGAACAAAGTTGAATATTTATTAAATATAAACAATGCCCATTCAACCAATGAGCCATCAGCTCCCGGCGTATTAGCTGATAGTGCAACCATTGTATTTATATACATCATAGCCTGCCTTCCTTTCTATGCATTTTCCATATATTAGATAATACATATATTGATGCACACGGATTGCTTTCTTTGCTCTGCTGTTCTTACAATCCACTGACATCATAAAATAAAACATCGCAGACTTACCTTAAAGGTCCTAACACCTTTGTCAGGTAAATCTGCGATATATGTAACATTTTTATTTATATTTAGTTAGAAGCTGGCTGTAACTTAACCATTTCATCCATCAGCTTATCGAATTCTGCCTTATCGTTCCATCCTAACTTATCAAGAGCTCCCTGAACTGTATCTCTCATAGGGTCGCTTCCCGGAATACTATACAGCAGTCATTAGAAACACCCTCTGGCTCTGTAAAGTCAAGATTAAGCATCTTTAAGTTATTCTCCTTTCAGCCTTCACCATCAGTTACTAATCTGTATTTATTTCATGTCCGATTCCTTCAACTTTTATAGGAAGCATCTTGTAAAAATACATACAGAAAAGGCGCCAGATTTCTTGAATCTGACGCCTTTGTCAACTTGTTGTTCTGTTGATGTTAAATAAATTAGCAGATAATTAATAATCTGAATTGTAAAATTTCACTTTATATATATGCCGTTATTCTATAATATATTCATTCATTTGTAAATATATATCTTTATGAGAACTTATATCCCACACCCCACACAGTCTTTATATACTGTGGGTTCTTGATATCTGGTTCTATCTTTGAGCGTAAGTTTCTTATATGCACCATAACGACATTATTAATGTCATACGCTTATCCTCGCTCCACAGTGAGTCATATATATGCTCAGTTGAGAATACATTGCCCTTGTTCTTCCACAGAAGCTCAAGTATAGCGAATTCCTTAGGTGTAAGCTGTACTTCCTTCAAGTTAAGAAATACTCTGTGTGTTTCAAGGTTCATGGATAATTCCATATATTCAAGAATACTGCTCGGTTTTCTTTCATTGAAATCGTTAAATCTTCTAAGCTGTGCCTTCACTCTTGCAACAAGCTCAACCGGATTAAAAGGCTTTGCAAGATAATCATCTGCACCGGCACTCAGACCGATAACCTTATCCATATCCTGGTCCTTGGCTGACAGCATAATAATAGGTATATTGCTCTTTTTCCTTATCTCCATACACAGTGCTATACCATCCATATCCGCCATCATAACATCAAGAATAGCAAGGTCTATCTGCATATCACTAAGACACTGTAACGCTTCCTGCCCGTTGACTGCCTTGCATATATTATAACCTTCATTTTTAAGATATATGCCTACAAGCTCTCTTATATCTTCCTCATCATCCACAATAAGAACAGTTGCCATATTTTTATCCTTAATAGCGTTGTCATCTGCATAATACTGACACCGCTTTAATCACTGCATTTCTTAATCTTTATGCTTATAGTAAACAGTCCTTTTTCATAGTCAGCCTTAACACTTCCACCAAGCCCCTCAACCGTTTCCTTCACTATGGAAAGTCCCAGTCCGTTACCTGCTATGCTTGAATTTCTTGCATGATCTGCCCTGTAGAACTTATCAAATATTCTCTCACAGTCTGACTTTTAATACAGTCCGTCATATTAGATACATTTATAACAATACTGTCATTATCTTCAAGCAAATATACGGTAATGTCAGTATTTTTCTTAGAATACTTAATTGCATTCATAAGAATATTGTCAAACACTTCTCTCATATGTTCTACGTCCACATCCGCATACACCGGTCTTTCTGTGATGTCTGCTATGAAGTTGCGCTCCTGCTTAAGCGCCACCCCTTCAAACTCAGATACATCCTGCTTAAGCATAAGTGATATATTACATCTTGTCTTATTATTCATACTGACCTGAGGCTTTTCATTCCTTGCTAAAACAAATATCTTATGAATCATTCCATTAATCTTTTCAACCTGCTGGAAGGCTTTCTTCGTGTATGTATCGCGTTCTTCCTCACTCTCATACTTATGGCTTATAATAACATCCAGATATCCTGTTATTATCGTCATCGGTGTCTTTATATCATGTGAAAGGTTCGTGATAAGCTCCATATTCTTTCTGTCATTCTCACGTTCCTCTTTCATCATCCGGTCTATATTATGCTGCATATTATCTATGCTGTAAGCTATGTTAGTAATCTCGTCATGTCCTTTTTTCAATAGTTGTATTAAGATTACCATTAGATATTCTATTTACAACATCTGAAAGATATCTTATATAATCTATTCTTTTCTTTGTCATAATGAGTGTACACATAACAAATATAATCGTGCCAAGACATATACACACACCCTTAAGCTTCATATCTGCATACAGATACTCAGGTGTAACTTTTGTTTCAAATATTATATAATACAGCGTTTTTGATGCTTTTCGTATATACAAATGAATACTCTGTGCTACAGTCATCGTATGAATTCTCAACAAGTGCATCCACATCTACATACACTTTCTTGTTCCTGTAGTCTTCATTTTCATCCTCCACTATTTTCTTCCACATTACAAGTCCGTTGCGGTTTGCTATAGTTATATTCATATTATTGACTTCTTCTGTTGCAAATGGAAGCATATTGTTTTGTAAGAGATACTTCATCGCATCACCAAGTGTCTTATCATCATCTAAGTCATTGGCACTTATCTCATCCATGGCAGCGCTTAATGAACTGTCAAGCTCTCTTACCATACGCATAACCTGAATATCATATCTTCTCTTATAATCAGAATAATCCTCCACCACATCAACAAGTATGCCATAATGACTGCACACCATAAATACTCCCAAAGAAGCTAAAACAGCGATAGTAAAAGCTGTTACAATTACTACCGCAAGTTCTTTATATATTCCTATCTTTTTCCCCATATAAGCATTATATTCATTCATATAAAAATACTCTCCTTAGCTCCAGTAACCAAGTTCAATACCTTTATTATATACAGCAACGCCAACAGCGTAATATCCATAAGAATTAAGATGTGTAAAATCATGCTTTAAACTCTCAGGAACTCTTCCATCATCAATATTATCAATATCCTCCTGTGTAGGCTCTAGTCCTGCTGTACTTAATGCATTTTCAATCATATACACTCTCATATTGATAAAATGCTCACCAAATGCTTCTCTTAGCGCAGCTTCCCACAGTGTATCATCAATCCCTACTTCACTGCTGTCAGTATAATATGCACTGTCAACCGACTCATCTGGATTATCTGTATCACCTATTATAATATAACATTCTGTACCTGAATTATCAATCATAGCCTTATACTGCTGTATGAGCTCATCATAGTCATCCCAGCCGCCATTGCTTCCCATCTGTATGACAAGAACATCTCCAGATATATCGTGTGCAGCTTTAGTTACTACCTGTGTTCCTTTTTAATCTTGATACTTTTATTGGAACTGTCACCATATACGCTTATATACAGCTTTCCATTATCGGCTTCAAGCTGGAAAGGTGTATCATTTATGTAGACTACATTGGCTGGCTCATCATTGTCAGTTTCATAACCATTAAAGTTCTCAAGCATAACCTGACTGCCATATTCATCCACTATATTAATCTGTGCCCTTACACCCTGCTTAACTGTAACCTGCTTTCCTACATACATTTTATGCCGCCCTGACGGAGTGCTATGTCATAAGAAGTCTCACCGCACACGCCAAGATTGTATACATCAAGTCCTGTGTAGTACTTAAGTGTATCTGGATAACTCCAGTCGGATGCATCTATAACACCATTATCACTTTTATAAATGTATTCTCCTGTCCGCCAAGTCCATAGGTTATGGAGTCTCCCCAACAGGCTATCTTTTACCAGTCGTAATATCATTAAGTGTAACTATACCATTACCTGACGTATCACTGCCTGCAGCATCTGTACTCAGGCTTAATGTCTGATTACAGTCAAGATTACTGTTCACATCTTTACTCACCATAACGGCACTCTGCTTTGCCTCTATACTATTAGCTATAACACCCGCTGTAAGTATAGCGGCTGTACCTATTGCAAAACCGCTAATCCCAGCAGGACATCTTTCACCCATCTTCTAAGTTTCATAAATATCCTTCTCCATACCTTATAATGTCAGTGTCTGAAAATATTTCCTCAGACTTGTGTTTACGAACTACTCCACATAATCCTATTATGTTTCTAATAAAAATATAATGTCGAAAATTGTATATGCAATTAGGATATTTCTTTAGCTTTCTTAAGACTTTACTTACCTGCCATTATCATAAACATAGGTGCTCCTTAAGGTCTTTCTCCTTAAGCACTCTCTTTCCAAATGCAGGGTCTATAATGCAGTTCTTGTATCCCATTTTTCAAGTATATGTACATCATATGCCGGACGCTCATGCTTTCCTATATCCATGGACTGGGCTATAAAGGCATTTTCTCTTCTAACTCCTGTGTCATTCCCTGATGTCCATATGGCGCTGTTTTATCATCATCTTTTATAATTGTCTTTTCAAGACTGTTCATTCTGGCATAGTTGGCATCATAATTAAGCAGAAGCCCGCCCTTTTAAGTACTCTGTGCCACTCCTTATAAGCTTTCTGTATATCTGGAAGTGTCCATGTAAGATTTCTTGTTATAACTACATCAAATGTTTCATCCGCATAAGATAATTCCATTGCATCCATAACCTCATATGTAACATCTGCACCATACTTATCTGCAAGTTCTTTTGCCCTTGTTATCATATCTGGTGTTAAGTCTATTCCTGTAACATCCATGCCGCACCTGTTAAGAAGAATGGCAAAATATCCTACCCCGTTCCTACATCAAGCACCTTTATCCTGCTGTTTTCTGTGACATCCGCTCCAGAAGACATACCACTTTTATCATAAGCTGTATACATTGATATATTGCTTATTATCTCCTCAAGCCATTCTTTTCCCATATCGCTGTTAAGCTCATGCTCCCTGACATCCGAAAAGTCTTTTACCCTCTGTGTCCAGTAGTCTACAACACATTCTTCTATATTTTCTTCTGTTATTATATTATCCGTATCATGTATTGCAACAGCAAGATTATCATTATTGTATGCCATAGTTTATTAATTCTCCGTTTCCGTTATTCATTAATTCTTATCTAAGTCCGCCGTTATCTCATAGTAATCTGATGGATGTGCCACAAGTCCTGTTACACCCTTTCCCGACACTATCGACATTTTAAGATGTGATGCAAACACAAATGCATTATCATCAAGTATTGTCTGGGTCATCTTTACTGCGATTGCAGCTCTCTCATCTTCATCAAAGGTTTCACTCATCGTTTTTCAAGTTCTTCCAGCTTTTCATTATAATAACCGCCACGGTTTTAGATGAGTCCTTAAGGCAGTGTGTTGTAAAGAAATATTCTGCATCGCCTGTTGGAGCACACACAAATGCACTTGCATATATGTCCCAGTCACCCTTTTTATATAATCCAGATGATTGGCGGTGCAGTTAATCTTTATCTCTATTCCTATATCCTTAAGTGCTGCCTGCACATTTTCAGCAAGAAGCGGAAGCTCCTGTCTGCTAGGATATGTAAGCCAGCTAAGTGTCAGCCTTTTCCATCCTTTTCAACATATCCATCACCATCCGTATCTATCCAGCCAGAATCCGCCAACAACTCTTTAGCCTTTGCCACATTGTACTCTTCTGTGCTTACCCGGCTGTCACCATATGCATACCCCACCGGGAATGGACCTTTGGCGGCTGTTCCATTCCCATTAAGAAGCACTCTTTGTAAATTCTTCCTTATTTATCGCACATGCTATAGCTTTTCTGACATTGGCATCCTTAAGACTCTCTGTTGCATAGTTCATCTGCGCAAAATGAGCGTGAAGTTTCACATGAGGATATTGTATAGTCCTTATCCTCCGTAAACAGTGAATGGTTTGCGTAAGGCAGTCCATAAGCTGCATCAAGTTCTCCCGACTGTAGTGCCATTGTAAGGGTATCTCCGTCACTTATAGTTTCCACGACTATCTTATCGCTTAGGCTCACCATCCCAGTAATTATCATTCTTAACAAGTGTTATGCCGCTGTCTGTCTTAACACTCACTGCCTTGTAAGGCCCTGTCGCAGACACATTGCCGTCAGGGTTATTCCTGCCTGCATATCAATAATACATCCGTAAGGGTCTGATAAGTAGTTCATAAGTGCCGGAACCGGTTTTGTCGTTTTATTGTAAGTTCACTGCCGTCTGCCTCTATATCCGCTATATTGAGGTCGCCTGCTGCCCTCTTATGTAAAGATATAAGATGTTCAAGGCACTCCTTAACTGCCAGAGCATCAAGCTTTCTTCCACTTGTAAATGTTACATCATCCCTTAATTTGACTTTCCATGTTGTTTCATCCACATTGTCATATTCTGTAGCAAGCCATGGCTCAAGCTCCATAGTATCTGAATACTTAAACAGCGTTTCGCCTATGCCGTATCTTATACATGCCCAGCCCGAATATCCGTTATGTGGATTTACGTCTGACTCATCATTTTCTGAGTTAAATGTTGTATCACCGTAGTAGAATACCTTTTCACCATTATCAGCCTTTCCACCACAGCCCGTAAGAAAAATAGCTGTGAATAGAACTGTTATTATACTGCATAGGATATTATGCTTTTATTTATAAATGTTGTGAATTTATTTTTATTATTTATGTATATTGGGGTTGTTTATTTGTCGTTTTCATTCTTATTTCACCTTTTTATCTATGGATAAATATATTTGTATAACTTTTATTTTTACTCTTTATTCCTGCTCTGAATATTATAATATTTCCTACCTGCTTGCTTCTATCAGTTCTCGCGTATAATCGTGCTGCGGACTTGTTATGACTTCCCTAATATCTCCATATTCTATTATCTGCCCTGATTTCATAACCGCTATTTTATTGCACATATTGCTCACAAGCGCCAAATCATGGCATATAAACATTATGCTTAGTTTCATTTCCTTCTGCATACTGCACAGAAGCTTAACTATCTGTTCCTGTATAGTCATATCAAGCGCACTTGTCACCTCATCACATATAAGAAGCTCAGGCTTTCTTGAAAGCGCCCTTGCTATTGCCGCCCTCTGACATTCGCCGCCACTTAATTCGTCCGGATACTTACAGACATACTCCTCTGAAAGCCCCACATCAATAAGAAGCTTTAACATATTCCAAAGCCTCTTTTTCCTGTATGTACCTGCAAGTGCTTCAGCTATGCTGCTTCCTATAGTATACCTTTTGTCAAATGAGTCATTGGTATCTGGAATATCATCTGCATATATGAATATACATTCCTCATCTGCACCCTGTTATAGTGTGTTATATCCTCGCCCCTGAATATAACACTCCCACTGTCCTGCTTTTCAAAGCCTGCTATAATACTGGCAAGCGTGCTTTTTCCGCATCCGCTTTCTCCCACAATTCCAAGACAGTCCCCGGCATAAAGCGAAAGGCTGTCTACATCAACGGCGATATTTCCTTTATATGATTTTTAATATTATTTATTTGAAGTATCTTGTTCATATTTATATACTTTATTCCTACATTTTACCTCTTAATTTTATTACCCTTATTAATCCTATTACGCTTATTTCTTCATGCTTCATAACCACCTCATTATATTTCCGTAATTACCACATAAACGCTTTTTATTATTCCCAATTCGTTAATTATGCTGATATATCTTAATTCTCACTACCACGCTTAACTGTCCAGCTTCGGGCTTGCTTTAATAAGCTTTCTTGTATATTCATTCTGTGGATTATTAAGTACGTCCGAAGTCTTTCCATACTCCAGCATAACGCCATCCCTCATAATCATAACATTATCGGCAAGCTTTCTTAACGCATCTATATTATGTGTAACTATTATCATAGCTGTTCCATACTCATTATTAATAGCCTTAAGCTCTTTTATTACCTGTGCCTTTGTTGTCACATCAAGCGCACTCGTAGGCTCATCTGCAAGTATAAGCTGTGGTCTGTTAATCATTGAAAGCATTATTCCAACACGCTGGTTCATACCGCCTGACAACTGGAATGGATAGCTTTTAATACTCTCTGCGGGTCATCTATATGCATTTTTCAAGAAGCAGGACTGCATCCTCTTTTATATGTGAACGCACATTCCGCATTTTTATAATTCCACTTATGACACTTAACAGAATTATCGCTGATATATGTATCAATGGCACATTCGTACAACTGCGACTCTACCGTTCTTACAGGACACAGTGCTTCTTTAGTATCCTGAAAACCATCGCTATATTTTTTGCCTCTTAACTTCTTTAATGCTGTGATATTGTGCGTAATATCCACATTCTTATATGTAATACTGCCGCCATTTATCTTACCGTCAGCACTCAAAGCCCCATAACCGCCTTTATAAGAGTACTCTTGCCGCTGCCCGACTCACCAGCTATGCCAAGTATTTCGCTGGCATTTACGCCAAAGCTTATATCCTTCAATGTTAATTCATCATTATAACTTATATCAAGATGACTGACATTAAGAAGCGCATTTGAAGCATTATTACTAGAACTCCTACTGTCTTCCTGCATAACCTGTTCTCCTGTTATTCTTATTCCATCTGGTCTTGACCGACTCCCAAACATATTAAATATGAGTACCGATACAAATATCGCCACTCCCGGCGCAAGTATGATCCACGGTGCGGTCTGCAACATACTTCTGCCATTGCTCATCATAGCACCCCATTCTGCCGCCGGTGGTGCTGCACCTAGTCCTAAGAATGATAATCCTGCTATTTCCATCATCATATGTCCTATATCAAAAGTGCCGTAGTCACTATAATTCCTGCAATGTTAGGAATAATGTGCTTTATTATTATCCCGAATTCACTCATTCCTGACATTCTTGCTGCCTTTATATAATCACTTGCACATACTGAAAGCACCTCACTTCGTGCCAGCCTTGCATACTTTGGCCACGACACTGCCGCCACTGCTATGACCGCACTCGTTATTCCCCGACAGCACACTTGCTACTGCTATCGCAAACACTATTCCCGGAAATGCAAAATATATCCGCTATTCTCATAAGAATATTATCCACAACTCCCCGCAATAGCCGCATATTATCCCCACTGTACTCCCTGCCGATGTTATTAACACAACAACAAACAGTGATGACAGCACTGATAATCTTGCCCCTGCAATAACTCTTGATAACACATCCCTGCCATACTGGTCTGTTCCTGCTATATGCAAAGCACCTGGCGGCATAAGTGCTTCTGAAAGTTTTTGTTCATATGCATCATATGGTGCAAGACTGTCTGCACATATGGCTGTAATAATCAGAAACACGCAAAAACGCCCCATATAAAGACGCCGGGGCTTATTACATTTACTTTATTATAACCAGCCATTTTATATTTTTCTTTTCATACGCTATATCTTTCTTATTACCATAAATGAGCAACTACAGAAAAATGCAATATTTTAAATTTGCTCATTTATAATTTTACTTATTTGCAATTCATTATTTTATTAAAATGATATATTCAGATTATTTATTTCTACGCTTAAGGTAACTATCATTATACTTCATCTATAATTTCTTTAATCATCCAATTAACATATTCTTACTCTTAAGATAACTATTATGCCTCATCCGTTCCAGCAACTCTTATCTTCGGATTAAGATAATGATACCCTATATCTGTTATAAGATTTACAATAACATATATCACAGCCATCCATATGACATATACCTGAATAATAGGATAATCCCTCATAGTTATGGCATCTACAGCCATCTTTCCTACGCCATCCCACATAAATATACTCTCAACTATGGCTGTTCCTCCAAGCAGCGAGCCTGCCGAGAGCGCCAGAAGTGTAGACACGGTAAGCATAGCCGACTTTAAGACACTTCTTATAAGTATAGTGCCCTCACTGACACCCTTGCCCTTGCGCCATTGACGTAAGGCTTATCCAGCTCATTTATAACAGCAGTTCTTATCTGGCTTATATACCTTGAGGACATCGCTACAGCAAGTGTAACTGACGGAAGTATAACACTTTTAGCACCTGCCCTGTTTCCCATAACCGGAAGCCAGTTAAGCTTTAATGCAAACACGTATATAAGCAGCAGCGCAAGAAAAGTTCGGCAGCGAATTACCAATAAGGCTCACCACTCTTATAATATAATCCAGCCACTTATTTTTATTAACAGCACTTATTATTCCCAGCGGAACTGATATGATAAGTGTCAGCGCCATAGATACCACACACAGATATACGGTCGCTGGCAGCTTGCTGACAAATGTACTGAATACAGGCTTTCCTGATACATATGAATTACCCATATCGCCTGTAAATGTATTCTTAAGCCATATAAAATATCTTGTTATAACCGGCTTATTAAGTCCTAATTCTTCCCTTAACTCCTGCTTTTCAACCTCTGTCATTGCCATTCCACGGTTAGCCTCAAGCATATCTATGGCATCCGTATTGCTCATATTGACAAGCACAAATGATAAAAAGTGATGCCTATAAGAACAGGCACCAGCTGCAGCAGTCGTTTTTATAAACCTTTTCAAATATAATCTCCAATCATTACAACATTATGATTAATATATCAATTCAACTTACATATTTCAATTTCATTTTTACACAGTTATTCCATTTTGTTATGTCATATTTTTATTTTTCTAAGCCGCTATTCTTTTCTTTTCAGTTCATTTTTACAAATTCAGAAACTCTCTCATTTTTATGGATAACTCTTCATCTTTCTTACTTATATACCCAAACACCACATTTTTCTGTTATTATATAATGGAATACCATCAAATGTAGGTTTCTTACTAAAATGACTACTGCTTATATTACATAACCTTGAATACTTTAAAAGATAATTCATTACATAATCACTATTTGTAATCACTGCTACATGTTTATCCAATTCGCTATCCTCTATTCTTATATTATCCCAATAATGATTTAGTGCAAATTCATCCTCATAACATTGCACAAGCATTTTATCCCTTAAATATTCCTCAATCGTCTGCCCATCTTTAATAGGACTATTATTACCATAATAAAGATATGCCTGATTATCATTTAACTTGGTAAATTCAAGTCCATACCTCTTTAACTTATATTCTATCTGCTGCATCTGATTATCCATAAAAATATAAATCCCAAATCATCAAGTCCTGTTCCAACTCTTTTATTACATTATTAACGCTGCCTTCCATTATATTGTATCTGATATCTGCTTCTGCATATTCTATATAATAATCCGTAAAACATCGTGCCATCCATGAACTTGGATTACTTGATATACTAAATTCTTCTCTATCATCTATCTTATATATCTGTGCAAGCTGCTTCTCCTGTTCAAGTATACGGCTTGCGTATTCATATGCCTGTCTTCCTCTTCTCGTTAATTTTATTCCACGGTTATCTCTGTCAAATACAGCAAATCCAAGCTTCTCCTCAAGCGATTTTACAACCTTACTTACATTAGGCTGTGTTGTATATAAAACATCTGCTGCCTTACTGAATGATAAAAGGTCTGCACACACAACAAAATATTGTAATTCCTTTTACTTCAAGCATATATTCATCTCCTATATTTTCTCTTTATTCATTTGCTCATTTATAGTAAAAATATTAGATATTAATATATACTCAATATTAAAAATCAATTAAAACACACTTAACCAGCCGGTCACTATGTACCATTATGCTGATTAAGTGCGTTTTCTATATGTTATATGTTGGGATATGTTATGTTAATTTTCTTTAAGTTATTCTCTTTTGTTCATCCAGTACTCGTAAGCACCATTGTGCCTTTTTCTGCCCTGTACAACTATTGATTACTCCTGAAACTTAGGGTCTTTAAGCAGGTCTTCGTAAAGTTCCTTGTATATTGCTGGTCTGAAGTCTGTTCCACCATCTATAAGTGGATTAGGCTCAAACTTCTCTCGTTGCAAGTGCAAGGTCAATCGTTGCTGTATACATTTTATCCTGTATAGCTCTTGGGTCTGTAAATGGATAACCTGCGTAATACTCAGCTTCCCAGAAGTTCGTGCTTGGACCAATAATACTTGAACCTCCCAGAATACATTGTACTTATCTGTTCCTGCAAGGTTGGCAGATACGATATATATCTGGTTCGTTATGCAGCCAGCTTCAAGTGTTGTTGAACCAAGAGCGATGCCGTGGCACTTGGCAAGTGCCGTACAGTTGATATACAGGCGGCAGCCCTTAGCCGCATAATAGCGCATAAGCTCCTGAAAACAATATGTATCATAGCATATGGCAAGACCAACAGGTCCCCAAGGTGTATCAAATATAAATGGCTTTGTTCCCCTTGTAGCCCAGTGTGGTTCCGGATATGGCAGATGAATTTTTCTGTAAGCTCCGATAACTCCTTCTGGTCCGCACACACACGCTGCGTTATATATAATAGATGAATCCTTCTCATCTCTTTCCGGCATACCAAATGCGACATACACACCAAGCTTCTTAGTAAGCTCTGCTATTGCCTCTGATGAATGTCCCGGCACTACCTCTGCAAGCTTAGACTGCATTTTATCAGGCTTTGCCTTATCCTCTTCATCATCATAACCTGTAAGTGCCATCTCTGGAAATACTATCAGATTAGCACCCTCTGATGCCGCTGCCTCTATATATCCTTTCATTCGATTGAGGTTCTTTTCCTTGTCGCCCCATTTTGCATTAAATGCAACTGTTGAAACTTTAATTACATCTTTAACCATAACCTTTTATCCAATCCATGATATATTAGTTCTTTCTGATGTGCAGCCGAAACACGTATTTATCAACCGCAAACGATTAACAAAAGAAGAGCACAAAGCTGCCTTTGTAAGGGTACATCTTTGTGCTCTTCTTATGTCAGAGATACTATCACTCTGTCACATTAAAGTCAATAACATTTTATATTCTTTAAATAATTTATATATTTGTTTTATGGTTAATATTATAAATCAATTCGTAGATATTCGGTTCAAAATCCTCAACTTTGATGCTTATGGATTATTTCGTACTATGCACTCCAGCAATATTACCAGTAGTTTACAACATTTTCAACAAGCTTATCGCCTTCGTATCTTAACTTAAGCGTAAAGAAACGCTTCTCACCCTCTAACAGAAGCTTAAGAAATACAGCATCGCGCTCCCACGTTGGAAGTCCTGCAACCTGTGACTTGTCAATCCACGCAAGGTCGCCCTCATCGCACACACTCTCTCTGTAAAACCATCCGCCGTAAAGACACATAAGCTCCGGCTCACATTCATCACTTATAAATGTGATAAGCCCACGGAACTTATAAGAGTAAGTGTAAGTCCTGTTTCCTCTTTCACCTCACGCAAAGGCACTCCTCTGGTGTTTCGCCGTCATAAGCATGTCCGCCTACACCTATCCACTTTCCTTATTGATGTCCTTTTCTTTCTTTGTGCGGTGAAGCATAAGATAACATCCATCTTTTCGATATAACATAAAGTTGTCATCTTCATAATAATCCTCATTTCTGCGCACGCTTTTGCGCATAACATCTAATACTTTACATTAAGCCTGTGACTGTAGCCTTCCATCCTTTTGTGAAAAACAGCAAGCTCCTGCTTATACTTTTCATAATCCTTATCATTAAGCTTTTATCAGCACGATACGTCTCTATAAGCGCAGCCGCATCATTATATGCCTTTATCTCAAGGTCCTTATAATTATTCTCAAGATTTATCTGGATTTCATTTAAAGCCTTTTTACTGCATTTTTCTAAGTTCTTTTTAAAGATTGACATAATGCTGCCTCCTGTCTTTCCGGCTGTGTATTAGTCTTAGAAATATATTCAATAGCCTCTTCTCTTGTCATTCCGACTGATGATATATATGCTGCCCAGTCATTCACATAACCTTTTTCATTATTCAGATAGTTCTCCGATATCTGTTTCATAGACTCAACCGTAGAACAGAAAGAAGTGCCAGCACGAACAATGTTTGAGCTTTCTTTCTTTTGATATCCCAGAATTGCTCCGCAGCTTCGCCGCTCTCGCAATTCTGCAACATTCGGAATTCGCTGATTTACTTCGCAAATCGCTTATTTAAGATGACTGTGTCTATTTGTTTTCTTTGGGATGCACATTTACGATAAGGATACCTATGCACACAAGTATAAGTGCTATCAGCGCATTTATACCAAGCTCCTTACCACCTTCGCCCAGCCACCACGCTGAGAGGAGCACTCGAATACCGGATTGGTGAAACCAAATATTGCTACTTTGGACACTGGGTTGTGCTTAAGGAGTATTCCCAGAGTGAATAGGCAACGGCTGAGATACATGCAAGATAAAACAGCATAAGCACTGCACTGACTGATATATGATTAATTCTTCCACCCATAATAAGTCCAAGTATAATCATAACTATTCCGCCAAATATAAACTGATATCCACTAAGCATAACTGGATTATCCTTTTGGAATAATTCTTCATAAGACATGAAGATACGGCGTAGGATATCGCACATAGGAACAGACTTCCATCTCCCATAAGACTTAAGTTCATATCTATCGACCTGCCATTCATACTTACAATTATTACACCTGCAAAGCCGACCACACATCCTGCTATCTTCTTAAACGTCAGCTTTTCCTGATGAAACACAAGTCCTGCAAGAAGTATTACAAAAATGTATTAGAACCATTTATAATAGATGCCTTAACGCCACTGTTATGTGCAAGTCCTATATAAAAGAATATGTACTGAAGTATTGTCTGGAATAATCCAAGCTTCGCTATACTTGGGATAGATGATTTCGTTGGTACTAACATTTTCCTGTTAAGGACACTTCCTATTAGGATAGTAAGCACTCCTGCTAATACAAATCTTGTTCCTGCAAATAACACCTGTGTCCATGTTTCCTTGATGGTATCTGGAACAGTGCATATCCAAGCTTGATACAAGGCGAAGCACTTCCCAGAGAAATGTACAAACAAGAGCAAGTGCACACACAACCCACGTTTTCTGTAGGAAATCTGTACTTCCACTCTCTTTCTCACCACCAGTTAATTGTTTTGTCCTGTCTGTTACATTCATTTTCATAACTCTCTTTCTTTATACTCTTTATCTGTATGTGATTTAGCTGATTACATTAAAATAACCATTGGCGGCTGCCTCATTAATTATCATATTGCAACCGGTTTTCCCCAGTTTACGCTAAAATAACCGCTCCTCATCGATAGCAAATCAAAGAGGCAAGCGGTTATGTGTTATTTTATTGTTTACTAGGTTATGATAATATATATTTATACTATTGTCAACTGTGGTTATAACCCATCTTATGATGTCGATGTCAAAGCCCACAACTTTGATGCTCATATCAGAGTGGCAACATTAAAATAAATATCTTGCCCACAATACAAAATTCTTTATCAGCATCATCTGACGTCTTCTATATTGTGAAGCTCCACTGGCTCAACATCATAAGGATTGTCATAACTTCCGTCACTATTGGCATTTCTTGCCACATGCTCATATGACTCCATCGATTCACTAAGCTGCCTGTTAATATCCTCACTGTCTATAACAAGCATAAGCTCTGTATCCAGATACGCACTTCTCATATCCAGATTAAATGAGCCTATCACCGATATATTATCATCAATCAGCACCGACTTACCATGATATGAATAACCGCCCTCATACTCCCACACATCAATTCCCGTACCAAGAATTTTATTTTTATTGACATAATAATCCGCTGAACCAAACGGATTACCATTATTACCAATAGAATTAGTCATAAGTGAAACATTTTCAACTGAATTGCAAACTTATCCAAGCCATCATACATATAGTCGTTGCATATAATATATGGCGTATGTATCTTAACTTTACTGTGTGCATTTTTCATAAGTTCAACCAGCTGATACCACACAACCGGCTTCTTTGATGTATATTCGATAGGATTACTAAGAAGCGCAATATTTCTGACCTCATAGGTATCTTTATAAATGTTGTTGTCAGTATTATCTGTTCTATCACCAGATACATTATCATAATCTGCATCTTTTAACTCTTCATCTGATGAAGTAACTGTAAAACATTGTCGGCATTATTGGCATAATACTCTGTATATAATGAAATCAGCTCCTCTTTGGCTGCTGCCACATCACTTTTGATAGAAGCTTACTCTTCTTTGGTTACTGAATTGCTTTTATCATTATTCTCATCTGCATTTATAATAAAATGCCCGAGTCACTTTCAAGCGAATTGACACCACTCATATATGGCTTGCTTTCCTTATAATTCCACACATTTTCAAAGTACGAAAGCAAATCATTTACAGAACTGTCTTCATTGGCATTCTCACAATACACCAGAACATCCCTGTCATAATTCTTATATTGCGAATTGCTTCCAAGAAAATATGAAAATGTATTTCTTCCACCTATTATGTAGCTGGACTTATCCGCTATCAGATACTTGTCATGAAGCCTGCCCATTGAACGCCATGGTGCCAACGGATTAACCTTATTATATATCTTAATACTTGTACCAGAACTTGCCGCAAGTGCCTCAAAATATGGATTGCCCTTCATGCGAAGAAAACCAGATACCCCATCAACAATAACATTTACCGAAACACCTCGGTCAGCAGCATCTATAAGTGCTCCAAGAATAATCTTTCCACTCTCATCCGCCCTGAAGTCAAATGTTGACAATACAATCTCCGACTTGGCATTACTTATCATCTTTACCCTCTCAAGAAGTGCATCTCCATTATCTTCTATAATACGCGCCCTTTCCGGCTGGGTTCTTGTTTTCCATATACTATCGACAGCCAGCTCTCCTTATCTTCCTGCGTCAACACTGGCTGTCTGTGATATGTAATAAGCGCGCAGGCAACGATTGCAACAACCAGAATAACTACTGCAAGTAATAATACAAGTAATGTCTTTATTGTTTTAACCACTATCTTTTAGCTGTATTATTGTTATTATGTTTGCTCTTTATTGTGTTTTTATCCATTTCTGGAGTTTTATGTAACATTGGTTTATGGTACTCCTTATGTTTTACTTGTGTTTTATTTTTCTATATTCCCAACTTGCTTTATATTAAAATCCCTTGTTTGTTTTAGTCTTAGTTGATATTGTATCGAATTAATATTATAAGTTGAATTAGCTAATAAAATCTTGTTAAATTAGCTTTATTAAAATATTTAATTAGTGGCATAATGGTAGTACTACTTTATAGCTTGTAATCTACTGCTAACTCTAATATTCTTAATTATATATTGCAAATGGGTATAATTATGTATTTTATAGGTATATGTATTTTAGCAATTTATTGTGGTGGTGGCAATAAAGGATATATTTTTCTTGATATTTTCTAGATATTAGGGTAATTTATATTCCACTATGTATCTATTAATTCATGTACCAAACTTATTAATCCATCTACTTACTTCTTCATTTACATCCCACTATGTATCTATTAATTCTCTGTCATTTGCCGCTATCATTCGTCTGAATCTAGATTTACATCCCACTATGTATCTATTAATTCTCCATCCTCGTCTTTAAGTTCTTGCACAACAAGCATACATTAATGCCCCTATATTCTACTTAATATCCATAATAAATTTCTCAAGCTTATCATGATTATTCTTTGCCATTTCACTATTACGGTCTGCTAATGCAACCTGATTTTTATATTTTTAAGTGTCTTTGACAACTGCGCCATGCACCTGTCATTATCTCCGCCGCCACTAAATGTAAATACAGCATCTATTTTATCAGCTATTCCATATTTTTTATAAACGTATTTACTGGTGCGGCTGGCATTCCTGCCCATATAGGTGTGCCTAATATAATTTCATCATAATAGTCTATATTATCTGGAACTCCTTTTATCTGTGGTTTTCTGCCAAATGTTGACTGCATTCCGCCAACAAGCATCTGCCTTACTGTATTTTGAGGCAATGGCTTAACCGGCTCTATTTCAAATATTTTAGCACCAAGCTTTCTTGCTATTTCTATTGCTGCTTCTTTTGTATTTCCTGATAATGAATAATAAACAACTGCTTTGCTCATAACTATCTCCTTTGCCTGAAAAATGTAATAATATTAGTGTCAATGAAAAATTTCTTCTGCATGTGAAATGCAGATAAAAACAATTTTATGCTTTTAACATATACATCATAATAACACACAAACAGCATTGTTGAAAAATTATATGACACTTGTTTTAAACTTATTTTAAAATAACTTGTTTCGTAGTTTTGAATACTATGTCAAAAGGTATTGTTGATAATAAAATCTTGACATCTCTGCCATGATGTATTATCATCATAATAGTTTGAGTATCAAAGCATTGTGATGATGGTTCAATAATTCTTGTATACTCCAACAATATATACATAGAAATGAGGATTGGTTTAATATGGATCTTAGTGCAAATAAATGTAAGCTTCCTGAATTACATATTGGTAATAAAACAGCAAGACTTCCTATTATACAAGGTGGCATGGGTGTTGGTGTCAGCTTAAGCAGTCTTGCAGGAGCAGTGGCGAAGGAAGGGGAGTCGGAATAATTTCAACTGCTCAGATTGGTTATGATGATGATGCATTTGAATATGATCAGGCCGGCTGCAATTTAGCAGCAATAAAGAAGCATATCCGCAAAGCTAAAGAAATTGCCGGTGGTAATGGTCTTGTCGGTGTAAATATTATGGTTGCACTTAAACATTATAAAGAACATGTAAAAGCAGCTGTTGCCGCAGGTGCCGATGTAATTATCAGCGGTGCCGGTCTTCCGATTGATTTACCAGCACTTGTAGACAAAGCTTGTCAGACTAAGATAGCTCCTATCGTATCATCAAAAGAGCTACGCAGCTTATATTAAAATGTGGTCACATAAGTATGACCGAACCGCTGATTTTATCGTAATAGAAGGTCCAAAGGCTGGCGGACACCTCGGATTTTCTAATGAACAGCTGAACAATACAGCTTCACTTGATTTCGATAATGAAATAACTAATATTATAGAATGTAAAGAATATGAAGATAAATACTCAAAAAATACCTGTTATTGTTGCAGGTGGAATATTCGATAAACAGGATATTATTCATGCAATTAAGCTTGGGGCTGATGGAGTACAGATAGCAAGCAGATTCGTTGCTACTAAAGAATGTGATGCCTCACCTGCTTATAAACAGGCTTATATCAATGCCAGACAAGAAGACGTTCAGATTATACAAAGTCCTGTCGGAATGCCTGGAAGAGCTCTTCGCAATGCATTTATTAAACAACTGGACAATTCAAGAATTCCAATTTCAAAATGTTACAATTGTCTTGAAAAATGTAACCCTGCAAAGGTTCCATATTGTATTACAAAGCTCTTATAAATGCTGTAAAGGGCGATGTGGATAATGGCTTAATCTTCTGCGGTGCCAACGTTGGCCGGATAAATGAAATTACAACTGTACACTCACTTATGAAGGAGCTTACAGAATAACTACATATGAAACAGAAATCACCAGGGCTTTAGTTTCATATGTAGTACATAATATAAAATATTGTACTTATTATGTAACTCTACACCACCTGGCACCACCGCCAGTTAATTGCCAGCCGGTTTATACTGGCTGGCAGTCCAATTGTTCTATACTCTCTTATAAATAATTGGAACATCGTATCCGAAGGTTCTCTTTCCATTCACTTCCATGCTTTCTGATACCTCAAGACAAGCTTCTGAAAAACGCTCCCATAATCTAAAGGTCATAACCGGAGTAAACTGGCTTACGCTTATCCTCCCAGCTTCCATTATTTTCCTTATATATTGCTGGTGTAAACTTCTCAGATTTTCTAAGTTCACTATAATCTACACTCTTCATTGAGTTATAAGAAAATGTATTCTTGTCTTCTCCTGCAGGAATTTCATAAGAGGAAAGTATAATTCCATCGTTACTATCTGTAATTAGGAATAAATGTGGTGATGCATGACGTTTTCCATCTGTTTCATAATAACTTTCCTCTACAACAAATATTCCATTAAAGCCCTCTGGAATATTTTTTATTTTATCATTGCAGACAGTATTTACATGTTGTGCGTATGGAAAGCTTTTACCAGCTTCCTTCATTTCCATAAACTGTTCTTTGTTATCAAATTCTCCAGTCATAAGTTCTACAAACTTTTAATTTCCATCATAATGTTATCTTGCTCCATGTGATAATATTTTATTATATTTATAATTGTAATAATATGACAATGAACGTAAATTCTACCGCTTAGTGATGCCTCAGAGCTGCTCCACATAATTCTAAAACAAAAGCTGAAGCCCCATTGCAATGATCCACATATATGCACAGGTCTTAGGGATCATTAATAGTCCAACCTTTGGTTTTGTTTTACTGAATAAAGTTACTGGAAGATAACAGCCAAAAGAAATAATGATAGCTGCAACCATCCTTGTCATATGATATCCATAGGTATTTCCTGAAATCAAATACAAGATGATCACCCCTATACCAGTAATCGCAAAAACTGCATTTCTGATAATAGATAATCTCATATTTCCTTCATCTGTACACCAATTATTCTGTGGAAACATGCATATCACAATTCTGACTATCGCTGATATCCATATTATAACTTCAATGATCACGGGTATTTTAAATTCTGGGAATGTAAATTTCCAGACATACATCAAAATAATATAAAATATTGTCATTGTAATAGACGATACTTGTAATCCAATTCCCAGCTGTCTCTTTATTTTATCATTAATTCCACGTGCTGCTCTTATAATTCTTGGCACCAGATGAAAAGCATCTCCTCCACAAAGTGTCAATGTTAATATTCCATAAAGAACAAATAACATATTTCCTTTTGAAAATACAAAAAATAAAATGGCAGCAAACAGATCAAAAACCAAATACACTACATCGAATATTGCTTCCATCACATCTGGAACCTGTGGTTTGTAATTGTTCTGCTTCATTACTAGTTCTACTCCTTTTCTATTAATTGGTTATATAATAAATAATTTCTTGTAAAAATAATTCCCGCCAAAGCTAAAGCCAAGCCTAATCCAGAATAAAAAATGCAATAAATATCTCTGGAAATATACCTGCTGCACGAAATCAATTCCACCACTCATCATACATATCATAATTAAATATGCCTTAAAATCAAAGAAATGCCAGAATGGACGATATTCTTCATATCCTAATATTCGTTTTGTATGTTTCTGGCTCATTTTAAAGAACATTAAGCCAAACTCATAAATACAACTAATGAAAAAATATAAATACCAGGTTCTTTCAATATTCAGATACGACAACACTCCAAGCCTTGCAACGTTAAAACCAGCTATCATCCACACAATACCTGCAATCAACAGCAGCGTTTTTCTTTACACAAAACCTAGTTTTCATTGGCACTCTGCTCCTTATACTCTTTCAAATATTTTTCTGCATTATTGCAGATTTTATCAAACACATCTATACACATATGCTTTTCTTCTTCTGTTAATCCACTTAAAACATTTTTTGCAAATTGTTTCTGTGCATTTATTCCCGCTTTTACAATTATCTCTGCCTTATCTAACAAAATAATTTCAATATGCTTTTTATTGTCTTTACTTTGTATTCTTTCAACAAGTCCTTTATTTTCCAATTTCTTTAACGAAGTTGAAACATGGATTTTGCTGATTTTCTGATCTTTACTATTTCTGCAGCGGTATTATACTGAGGATTATCATGCAGAAACATAAGTATATCATATTCCATCTGTGTTAATTCATACCTGTCGCACACTTCTCCTGAAAGCAATTCATAATAACTTGTGATCGTTTTATGCTTATCCCAGAAATACATCCTGGTCTCCTTTACTATCGTTCTTTTAGAACGATTATAGACAGATTATTCTGTTATGTCAATCATTTTTCTTATTCGACTCACAAAATCTTTACTCTATTTTGTGTAATGATTTTACTTAATGATTTTTATGTAAGCATTAGTGATAAAATAAGAGCAAGTACTGAAAGGTTTTTGTTGCCTTAGCACTTGCTCTGCTTCTTTATATCAAAGTTATTATATATAGTTGTATGTTGATGATTTGCTGGTCTTTAATTTTTATCAATCCTATTGCACTCTTTTCGCAAGCCTGCAATGTTACTTACGCCAGATTCTTCTCACCTTCATTTTGTTTCTTTCCCGCCATTCTCATAACTTCCTTCCATGCTGGTGAGAACAGATAATAACCTATCATTGCAAACATTCCAAAGCTGAAAGAAATTGGGAAGCACAACATTACCCATGTTCCATCAAAGTATCTGCTAATAATATAGGCACTTGGGATTCTGACTGCCCAAAGCATAAGAATGTTGACAATTGTAGTATAACGCACCTTTCCAGTTCCGTTTACAATAGATATTATACAGTTAAAGATAGCATAAAACCACTGTGAAAGCAGCATGACAACGATATGCCTGCTCGCATACATCAATACCATTTCATCTGACGAGAAGAAACGGATTATAGGTTTATGTATCATTATAAAAGCAATCCAAAACTTAATGTAATCAGACCTGAACACAATGGAATTCTCCAGTGTCCCTCTTTAATTCTTGAATATTTCTTAGCACCATAATTCTGTCCTGAAAATGTAGTGGCCGCTGAAGATAATCCTGTAATTGCTATGTTAGCGCATCCTGTAATTCTTCCTGCTACTGCACCTCCTGCCATAAATATAGCACCCTGTGAGTTATTAAAGGTCTGTAATGCAACATGTCCTAATGAATATAGTGAATTGTTAAGACCAACAGGTAAGCCAATAGCCAGAATGTCTTTCATCATTGTTCCAGAGAATCTTCTCGGCAAAAATGTAAACTGTATCTCTGGAAACTTCTTTCTTATATAAACAATACTTACAATCCATGAAATAAACATAGCAATACTTGTAGAAAGTGCTGCTCCGGCTACATCCATTCCAAACCCTGCAACAAACAATAAATCAAATACTATATTAGAAACACAGGACACAACCAGAAACCATAGTGAAGCCTTGCTATCTCCAAGTCCTCTTAAAATTCCGGCATTCATATTATAACCCAGATTACCAAGTGTGCCTAAGAATACAACCCTCGTATAGATTAATGCGGCATTCCACACATCCTGCGGCACTTTCATGAATTCCAGAATATACGGTGCTGCAAACCATCCAAGAATTCCAATCGGAATACCTATAATATATATAAATGTTATTGAAGTTCCACATACTGAAACAACTTTTTCCGATTCCTTGGCCCCGGTATATTGTGAAATAAGAATAGACACACCTGTTCCTATTCCTAAAAAATACATAATAATACTTCAACCGGCTGTGAACTTGTTCCTACCGCAGCCAGAGATGTATCACCACAGTATTTACCTATTACAAGTGCATCAACCGTAGTATATAACTGCTGCAAAACATTTCCAATAATAATCGGTATCGCAAACAGTATGATATTTCTCATGATATGACCTGTGGTCATATCAATCTTTCCTTTTGTGAACCTGCCATAATAATCTCCATTCCTGAGCAACTTTTGTTACGATGTGACGAAGAAAAATTTGCACATGCAATTTTCTTCTGCCATCAATGGCTATTTGTTCTGCTCATAAACAATAGCCGTGTGAAAAATAAGCTTGATAGCTTATTTTTCACACTATACTCTATCATAGAATAATCTGTCTGTATCTGTTATTTATAATAATACTGTAATTGAATTATATTTTCTAGCGATTTATGGCACAGAGTACAGAAAAGTATCTAATTAATATTTATAAAAGTAAATGGAATTTTCTTTACAATAATCAGAATTAAGGTAATAAACACTTTCTGGGGCAACGCCATTCTCCTCATATAATGCATTTGTTTGTTACATCAGATAATAATATATAAACATAATTAAACAAAATATATCCGGCACCCCTTTTATAGGATACCGGATACAATTCTATTAATTCTTTGATACTTATTTTCGTGATGTCCATATTCATCAAATATACTTGCAGCATTCATAACCGACATAAGATGCTCATGAACCATATGTGCCTTTACAGGTGCCTGTTCAAGCAGATTCCGTGATTTACCCTCCTGTTCACCATTAAGAAGATAAACAGCTGCATTTCTGTTTTACATTATTATTAACTACATAGTCTGCAAAACCCGGATACCAGAACGAACCGCAGACTGAAAATATAGCAGAAAATGTTTCATCAAAATACAGGCTGTATATAGCAGCAAGACCGCCCAGTGAATATCCACCATATACCATTGATTCTGTATATACATTATAATGATTGCAGATGTATGGAACTATTTCCCTAACAAGACGGTTATGATATTCCCTGCACTCACCACCAAAGTCTTCAGCCCCTCTCTTATTGCTTTATATGGCCATGGTGTATATGCAGCAAGCCTGTTTTGGGGAATAAGTCCAACATATATCTGATTATCAGACTGTTCAATATTATTTACTATTTCTCCATCATTTATAAATATAACTTTATATTTTCTACCGCATAAATAATTGTCCGGGAGCCGCACAATCGTTTTAATACCTGATATTTCAATATATTCTATCATATTTAATTCACTTCTCTTATTCACCTATTATTTAACACTATCTGCAATCTTTGATAATGCATCGAATACAGCCGGTCCATAATCCATAAATTCATCATATCCTATTGTAACTATTTTCTTATTCTTTATAGCTGCAACATCAGATACTGCATCAGATGAAAGCAATTTATTAACTGCATCTGCATCATTCTTTGCATTACGGTCACTTGTTACATATACTATAAGCTCAGGATTCATTGTTACAAGTGTCTCTAATGAGAGACCCGATGTACCTGTTGAAACATTTGTATATCCTAACTTATTCAACATATTCTCCTGTAAAGATGATTTATATGTGCCAAATGTATTTCCATCAAATGCACACATTACAAGTGCATTCTTCTTGTCTGTTCCTGTATTTCCCACTGATGTCAGGACTGAATCATATTTCTTCTGAAGTTCAGCTGCATATGAGTCTGCCTTGTCCTGAACATTAAATATAACCCCAAGATTCTTAACATCCTGTATAACGCTTTCTATCTTAGTCTCTCCTTTGGTTACACTTGCAGCCTGTGCATAAACTTCAACACCATTTGCATTCCATTCCGTATATTCTCCCAGAGATTTATCAGAAAACATCGCAGTTCTTCCCACAATTATATCAGGCATCGCAGATAAGACTATTTCTTTAGATATAGTTTTCTTATCCCCAAGCTTATTTATATTTGCAATACTGTCCTTATATACTGAGGTAACTTCATTGTCCGGATTCATCATTCCGACTATTTTATCACCCAGTCCCAGTTCAATAAGTGTTTCTGTTGCTGACAAATTATTCGTTACAATTCTTTCTGGTGCTTTCTCAAAGGTCTGCTCAACTTCATTACCAGATGCATCATATGTTGTTATTGTTACAGGATACTGCGTCTGCTTTAATTCAGCCTGTAACTGTGAACTGCTGTTACTATCATTAGAACCTGTATTCCTACAACCTGTAAATAATGCTGCTGATGTAACTGTTATTGCTAAAACTGTTATTAGTGATTTGAATTTTCTCATTGCTTCAAGTCTCCTTTATTATACATTTATATTTTTGATATGAGTGTAAAAGTAATTTCGCCACTCAAGATGTATCAAAATCTTAATCATGCTATTCTTCTTTGTCTGCCTGACATAAATCATGTATATGATGTCGGGGTCAAACCCCCGACTTTGATGCCTACGGATTGTTCCGTGCTACGCACTCCCATTATTCTCCCAATATTCATATCGTGGGATTATCATCCCACTTTTATGCTCATATCGGTGGGTCCCAAGTCTTTCACCCACCTATGAGCAAGCTCATGTGGATTTAGACCTTTTGACCCTGGTATCTGTATATTGAATTAATATCTGATTGCTGCCACGATTGATAACTTCACATTCTACATCATATATTTCTCTCATATTATCTTTTGTAATAACCTCTTCCGGTTTTCCTTTATATCTTATTCTCCCACCCTTTATAAGATATATATAATCTGAAAATCTACATGCAAGCTGTATATCATGCAAAACTGCCAGAACATTTACATTTAAATTTTTACAATTTTAATATTTCAAGCTGATATTTAATATCCAGATGATTAGTCGGTTCATCAAGCAGCAAAGCGTAGGCTGCTGTGTAATTGCCCTTGCCAGTACCACTCTTTGTTTTTCACCGCCTGACAATGACAAATATGAACGATTTCTTTTTCATACATACCAACGCTTTTAATGCATTATATGCAATCTCATAATCTTCTTTTTCTCCTGCTCCATCATCTTTAGATGAGGGTACGGCCAAGCATAACAACATCAAGCACAGAACAGTCAAAATTAAGATTATTAAACTGTGCAACAACTGCCATACTCTGTGCACTTTTTCTTATGCTTATATTATCCAGAGGTTTTCCATCCAGATATATCGTTCCGAGATCTGGTTTTGTTATTCTATAAACCGTCTTTAAAATGTGGTTTTACCACAACCATTTGGTCCTAGTATTGTATGAAACTCATTATTACTAACACCTAGCGATATACCATTTAATATTCTGCTGCCCTCTATACTGTACTGTATATTATCACATCTAAGTTCCATAACTACTCCCTGCCATAATTCTTCTTAGTTACAATGTATATAAAAAATGGGGCACCAACCAGAGCTGTAAATATTCCTATAGGAAGCTCTGCATTCTTAACCAGTATTCTTGCAAGAACATCAGCCCATATAGAAATATCGCTCCAAGAAGTATCACCACCGGCACTAATCTCTTATGATTCGTTCCAGCAAATGCCCTTGATATATGTGGTATTATAAGTCCTACAAAACCAATTACTCCACAGCTTGAAACAAGCACACCTGTTACTACTGCTATTAATGTCATATAAACTTTCCTGTACAGGCTTAAATTTATTCCAAGTGTAACTGCCGTTTCATCACCTAACATCATCGTATTAAGTATACGATACTGCGTACAGAAAAATAATATAACAGCTATTACAACAACTGCAGGAAGTATAATGCTTTTCCAGCCTGCATTAGCAAGTGAACCCATTGTCCAAAATTTGATTGTCATTATGCTGTCAGCATTGGCTCCAACTGAGATAATAAAGTTAGAAAATGCTGTAAACAATGCATTAACAACAGTTCCTGCAAGAATAAGCCTTGTCGTAGTCATTTTGCCATGTCCGGAAGCAATTCCAAGAACCATAACTGTTGCTATAACTGCTCCCACAAATGCACCACCGGAAACAAACGCTCCCAGTCCCATAACTATAAGCAGGGTTGCACCAAATGTAGCACCTGATGACACGCCAAGAATATATGGCTCAGATATTGGATTATTAACTGTTGCCTGCATCACACATCCACATAATGCAAGTCCGGCACCGGTCAACAAACCAAGAAGAACTCTTGGCAACTCATATTCCAGACTATTGCAATCATTGCTTTGCTGGACGAATTATATATTTCATCATTATGTATAAGCTTTCCAAAAATAATTTTATATGTGTCTGATACTTTTATATTTACCTGTCCAAGTGATACCGCAGTAATAACTGTAATCACAAGCGCTGCCATCAGTAAAATTATTACAGCCACATATAATGTTTTAGATTTGGAGATATCATTTACTTTTTCCAATCTCTTGTCCTCCAAGACTAATCATAGTCAGTTTTGTCTAACTTTAATAGATTTAAACATACCTTTCTAATTTTGTCAATGGAAATTTTTCCTAATAATTCTAATTGCCTAATAATTCTAATCTAATAATTCCAATATAAAATTTTTCTAATAATTCCAATAAATAAAATAAGAGCAGGTACTAAAAGGTTTTCGTTGCCTTAGTACTTGCTCTGTTTCTTTGTATCAAAATTATTATATATAGTTGTAGGTTTGTGATTTGCAGATATTCAGTAAGATGTAAGCTAGAAACAGTGTAAAATGGAATTTATAGAAAGCCCCTTCGTTCAGCCTCTTTAATTAATTGGGGCTGAATTAAAGGATATGTCCATTCTGTTGGAAGTTCATCGAGTTTGAACACCTTTTCTATCTCGCTATGTAATTGTGATTCAAATTCTGTTATTTTAGCAAAATACAACATTCCATACGATTCTTCTCCAGTATCATTGGCTCTGGTCTTGCCGATAACGGAATATATGCAAACAGGCTCTATTGTATAAACTACAGCTCCTGTTTCCTCGTATAACTCCCTCTTTGCGGTATCAAGAATGGATTCTCCATGCTCCCTGTGACCACCAGGCACTTCAAGGGTATTTCGTTCCTTGTGTTTGCAAAACACCCATTTATTGTCAGACTTTGAGATGATAACGGCAAATTTAAGCAAAGAATCATCCGCTGTGTCATAGAACTTGACTTCTAGCATTGTCACACCTCCGTTAAATTTCGATTTATTTTACACATTTTAACATAAAACTCAACCTAATTGCACTAATTAAAACTAGAATTATCAATCATTCCGCTCTCCACTATCACCGAGTGCCCAAAAGTGCCCAACTTCACCACCAACGATTCTCCCAGTATCTATGCGGCTTTGCAGACTTTTTATACTTTTTATATTAAAATCACACTTTTCCCATTCTCAGACTATGACACTCTTTTGACACCTAGTCAACTATGGCAAAAGAAGGGAACGATATTTCAACCATTCCACAAGAAAAGCCAAGCGAATCCGCAAGGTTACTTGATAAAGTGGCAGGCAATGCCTAAATAAAACTTTCCCTTATTTCCCTTGCGATTATCTCATAAGGGCAAAAATAAGGGAAAATACATATCGTTTCGCTAATGCACAGGCTGGAAAGCCTGTAAAATAGGGAAAGTTAGAAATATATTTCGGCAAACTAGAATTTTCGAGTGTGTCGCTAAATTAGATTTTTCATCAATTATCATTACTAAAATACTCATTTCTAAGTATGGAATAATAAACTTCATCCACAATACCTTGATTACAGGTTCCCGACTGCCTAATTATTCCTTCTTTTTCATTCCCATTTTCTGCATTACACTTCCTGAGTTTGGATTACCTGCAGCATGCTTTGCATATACACGTTTGACTTTCACTTCTTCAAAAGAATTTTACCAATGCCCTTCCTGCTTCTGCAGTTATACCTTTTCCCCACCATCTGCTTCCAATACCATACCCGAGCTCCACACTTTCTGTTGCCTCATCGAGACTTACTACTGATATATCTCCAACCAGTTCATGCGAATCTTTTAACTCAATTGTCCAAAAATAGAAATCCTGCTTATCATACGATTCTATCCAATCAATTAGTAATTGCTTTGTCTCGTCGACATTTTATGCGGTTGCCAACTTAAAACTTTGTTACATCTTTTTCTGTTACCCAGTTTTTAAACATGATTTCTGCATCATCTAATACATGTCGTTTAAGAACTAATCTATCTGTTTCTATTCTAATTGTGCCCTTATGTTCCATACGCATCCTCCATCATCAAGAAAATTCCGATTTGTTTTATTCATTTTAACATAAAACTCACCCAAATTAAAACTACAATTCTCAATCATTCTACTCCCCCTGACACCAAGTGCCACAAAAGCCCAACCTGCCTAAAACATTCCCAGTATTTATGCGGGTTTTCAAAATCACAATAATTAATGCATGGAAATAATAAAGAATGAATTTCTTCATAAGACACCCGTTCCCTCCTAGTCAGTAGGCACGAAAAGAAAAAGGGAATGGTTTTTCAACCATTCCCATCTTAATGAAACCCACCGGGGTTCGAAGCCGGGACACCTGGATTAAAAGTCATATAATTATAGTATTGCTATCTTGCTTTTAATGTGTTAAGATATCTTTCTGGGTGTTACCATAACGGTAGGCGGTTTAGCTATTAGCTCCGAAGGGATGATAGCCATGGTTACATATTCAGATCTATTTAACTACACTTTAGTTATTTGTGCAATAGTTTCTATATGCATTTCTGTTTATAAATCAAAAAATAACCGCCCCTAGTCCTGAGAAAACTAAACGGTTATTTTTTAATCAATTATTTTCGAGGCTAAACCGTCTATCGGTAACACCTTTATTTACAATATTATATTACTCTATTTTTATATTTATGTCAAATTAAAGATTTTTTAATTTCATTCTCATAATTATCTCCCACCTTTATTCTATATAATTTTATATTTATTGTATCAAATAATTTATTTTAAATTCATCTGTGCTTTTAGCCTTTTCAGTATTATGTGTTTTATCATCTAATTCTATAGCAAATTTAATATGCAAATCATTGTCACATATCAGAAAATCAATGTGTCGACTTTTTATATATCCTCGATATTTATATAATTTTGCTTATTAGTTACATATATAAAATCTTCTAATCTTACTTTTGGACACACTATATATTGTTTTTCATCTAAAAACTTTCTTAATTCTTTATAGAAATTATATTCTGTTTTGTTAACAACATTTTAGATTTGTATGGATAATCATTTATCTTGATATTGTCTGTGTTATTCTCTGTATTATTCTTATTTATTTTATTATCGGTTATTTTTATTTACCATTGAATTTATAATAATAATAATTATTATTATTATTACTATCCATATATAAGTACTTCCCATATTTATCTATTCCTTTCTATCCAATTTTGAGATTAATGATTTTATATCTTGTTCTTCATACTCATTTATATCTAATAATTTTCGAACTGCGGCTTGCGACCCTAGGTCAGCAACATCATATGCTGCTTGTATCTTATAATTAAATCCTTCTCCTTTGATAAGATAATCTGTTGATATGCCTAAATATAGTTATATTTTATTAACTATATCAATTTTAGGTATTGTACCATTTTATAATTTCCTATAGCCTCTCTTTCTGTTTCTTTGTATCAAAGTTATTATATATAATTGTATATTGGTGATTTGCGGATATTCTGTAAAATATAATCTATAAAAGGAAGCTATAGAACTTTTATTTCAATTGCAACAACACCATACTGCTCTATCATTTCGTTCGAATAATACATGAGCATTTCTTTCGGATTTGCAATCTCATCTTTGTTATATCCAATGGACACTTTACTGTGATGCTGATACAATTCTTCAAAGATAGATACCGATACATGTTGATTACCATGCAGTCTATTTTCTCTTTATTACTTGTATCTGTAAATATAATGGTATCACCTATTGATATTAACGAACGCTTCTCATCAAACAATCGCATTTCTATTGTTTTGTTTGCTCTTTTATCTTTACGAAAGATTCATGCCATATGTCCATTTCGTGTATCATCGCATACCTCCACACTTCCGATCTGTTTTACCCATTTTAACACAAAACTCAACCAAGTTAAAACTCCTATTCTTAATGATTCCACTCCTGACACAAAGTGCCACAAAAGTGCCGAAATATTTCCAATTATTCTTACGTGATTTCAAGAATCATATACAATCAAATATTCCTACACAACACATATACCAACAGAGTTAATGTACTCTCGACTCTAATTAGCTTTTCTTCTGTTTGTGATATTCTAAACAAATTAGCAATCAGCTCTGTACTCCACATATAATCAAGTATTTTCTGCCACACATCCAATTGTTTTCTTGTATGAATATCATCAACATCAAGACCTCCATAAAGTCCCATATAACCCGCATTTTGAAAAATAGCAAAATATGTTTGTCCTAAAGCAATGACCTCTTTTCTTGGATCACCATTTTGAACTATCAAATAGCAAGCAAAAACATTATGTACACTATTTTCACATGCAATCATTGCACGTTTTATTACTTTTTATTCGATACTGTGCTAATTCTTTATGAACCAATTTTTCAGAATATGATGCATCATAAACTCTAAAACCTTTCTAGGTGAAAATGGAAAAACTATACCTGTTGCTCTGTTTTTATATCAAATTTATTATATATGGTTGTAGGCAGGTGATTTACGGATATTCTGTGAGATGTAATCTATAAACTTGAGTTTATATATCTCCTTTTAGGCGCACTAAAGATTTTTCGTTTCAAATCCGTCTGGATACCTCATCTTTAATTTATCGATATTTGCTTGTAAAATATCTTCAAGAGATATATCTAATGCTGTCGCAGCTTCTGCCAAATACCAAGCTACATCTCCAAGTTCCTTTACCAAATGTTCCTTGTCCAATTCATGTCCTTGAGCCATCCATTTTTACTATATCAATGGCTTCTCCTGATTCGCCACATAATCCCATTACACTATTTATTAATACATCTCTTTTACTTAGTTCAGGATTTAAAGTAGTCATTGCCAATTCCTGATATTCATTAATCTTCATTCTAATATCCTCAATAATGCACAAACTTCGATTCGTTTTATCCATTTTAACATAAAACTCAACCAAGTTAAAACTCCTATTCTCAATCATTCCTCTCCTGACACCAAGTGCCACAGGAGTAAACATAACTGTTCAATGTTGTTGTTCTTTCTCCTGACATGAATTTTCTCAGTTCAGTATCATTCTTCTTCATTCTTTAAATAAAATAAGAGCAAGTACTGAAGGTTTTCGTCACCTTAGTACTTGCTCTGTTTAAAATTATTATATTAAATTTTAATTAAATAATCGTGCTATTTTTATTATCATCCTTATTTTTATCTTTATTCTTTTTATTTTGTGTGCTAAAACTCCAACTGCTGCCAATGTTCCACCGCCTACTAACGTATTTATTACATCATTACATGCAGAATTTAAAGTTCCAGCATCTATTGCCGCCTCTTCCGTCATTGCTGATGTTGTTGATCCAATTGTTACCGCTTGCGTTGTTGGTGCTATAGTTGTAGGTTCTATCGTTGCTGCCTGAGTTGTTGGTGCTGCTGTTGTAGGTTCTATCGTTGCTACCTGAGTTGTTGGTGCTGCTGTTGCTGATTCTGTTGGTGCTGACTGTGTTGTTGGTGCTACAGTACTTGTCGAATGTGTTGCGTGATTTGAATGTGTACTATGGGAGCTATGTGAATCATGTGTTGAATGAGTTGCATGATTTGAATGTGTATTGCTATGGGTTGCGTGTGTTGAATGACTTCCATGCGCATTATTAGAAGTCCTATGGGTCGAATGTGTCCTATGTGTTGAATGCGTTCTATGTGCAGCATACACCTCATCACTAAAAGCATCCCTAACACTAATATCATTCCACCCATTAACAATGCTTTATTTCTTGTTATACTTCCATCTTCATCCTCAAAAATCTTGAATAGATTTACTTATTTTAGGAAACTTTTTCTCTTCCATCCATATCACCTCATCTTATCCACGAATATAATATATCCATTTCCTGTTTGTCATTTCTATGTATTATTTCAAATAATAAATCCATAATTGCTGAGTAACTTTTAATCCTTTGGATTTTTAGAAAACAAATCCTTATCGCTGGCATAATTAACAACAGGACAAGTTCCACAGTATGGCTGATATACACAATTATTACATTTTGGAAGACTTTCTATTATAGAGGACTTACATAATGTTTTACATATATCGGAACCAATCATATCCATATATGAATCATTATATACATTTCCTAGCAAGAAAGAACTATCTCCCATTTCATATAACATTCTTCCTTCATCACAGGTAAATATATTGCCATCATAATAATAACTCATTTGTCCTAATGTAGCGCCACAAGGCGAACGTAATTCCATATAATTTTGAGAATAATTTTCAAGTATCTTACACAAAAATATGCCGCATGCGTTTCAACAAAAATGTACCATTTTTATTAAGTTCCATTATATACTGAAATGCTTCTTTATAAAAATTTATATATTCTTCTACTGTATATCCAACCTTCTTCCACGAATCATCAGCCATACCTAATGGAGTTAATGGTCTTAAAAATATGGTTTATGCCAATCTTTAAATACATATCTATTATCTCTTTAGGATTTTGAATACTTTTTAGAAGTTGTTTGAATAGCCCCAACATTTACACCTTTACTTTTAAATATGCTATTTTATCAATAACATCATCAAAACTACCTATTTTTGATAATTTGTATGGTCTATTATAATTATGAATTTCTCTTGTTCCATCTAATGAAGTACATATACTAACATTATTATCTAACAAAACTGTAATATATCATCATTCAGACACGTCAAATTTGTTACTATTGTGTATTCAATATGTTTATTTAAAATTTTATTTTTCCTTTGAATACTCAATCATACTTTTATAACATTGAAGTTTAACAACGGCTCGCCACCTTGAAATTCAAATGTCAGGTTATCATTCTTTGAATTCATCGCAATATCAATTGCACGCTTCCTATTTCCTCTGTCATTTTACCATCCAAATGTGAATTTCTACTATGTGCCTGACAATAAATACAGTCAAGATTGCACATATTGGTAACTGCAAATATATGTAAAGAAGTACTCCCATGCAATATGATTTCATACTTCTTATAAATCCAGAATATTTTTTATATATTCTTCTATTGATATATTAACAATAAACCCTTTTTCAATCAAATCCTCATAATCTTCATCTTCTTTGTCGATTTTATTATTGCATAATTTATCATATGTTTCTGAATTTACATACTTATAAAATCCCATATCATTTGTAAGTAAATATTTATCCTCACTCTGTTTTTAGCATTAAAATAACCTATCATTCATTATCACCTTTTATTGGATATACTCTTGGCTTGTAAAATTTCTTGTAGCTGTAAAATCCCACAACACATAGACTTCATTTTACATTTATCACATTCAACATAATACTCTGCCTTATATGATGAAATACTTTTCTTCGCTAATGACCAATATCCTCTCTCAATCATACAATAAGGAAAATTATATAAAGCAACATCAATCCCATTTATCATTAATAATTGAATTGCTTTCTTTGACTTTGAAAAGCCTCCTCATACGATATAACCACTTTATCAGCATTAGCAGCACAATTACCTCGCATTTCAAGTCCTACAAAATGAACTACTCTTACTCTTTTAAATTTTGCAACAATGAGCTTGGCAATATCAAGTATATCATCCTCATTTAGCTTGCTAACTACAATTCTTATTTCTGTTTCAATATTAGCATTAATAATATTAGTCAACCCTCTAATTGTTTGCTCAAATCCACCTTTTGCCTGCGTTATATAATCATGTTTTGATGCTATACTTCCGTGAATAGGTATAGCTATTCTAAGATTTTTCATATTTTCCTTTTAAACTTTTCAAAAACTATAATTTCCCAACGTCCTACCATTTGTTAAAAGCAATATATTGGTATTCGGCAGATGTTCTTTTACTGTTCTATATATTTCTATAAAATTATCTTCACCAATTAAAGTTGGTTCTCCTCCTGTTATTGTAAAATACCATAAATCTTCTGGCATATGTTTGATTACTGTTTCTAGCTGTTCTAATGATAATCCTGTATTATGACTTCGTTCACCATCACTTGCAGGGCACATTATGCAATTAGAATTACATTTTGGAGTTGTCGCAATACCTGCATCTCCTTCTATAACCGAATACCATCTGTAAATTATACCTGTTTCTGATATTTCTAAAACATCTCCATCACAGAATTCATCCATTATTTTTATTTCTTTAGGACTTAATTTTACTGTCTCTCCATCTGGATAAAATACAATTTTATTATTTATAAACTCTCCTACATTTTTGTTTATTTAGTAATTCCTTTGTGTAAATTTCTTTAGTAGAAAAATAAATATTCTATACTTGCTTTTATATTCACTTATGTACCTAACCACAACTTATAGTATCCTATTATCATAAATATTGCATAACCAATATTTATAAAAAGCAAATGGAATTTTCTTTACTATAATTAATTCATCTTTCCCATTCTTTGTTCTTGCCCATCTTTTAATACTATCTACTTCTTCATCTGTCAGTCTGGCTGCCATATCTTCTGATACTTTCATAGGCAGACCTTTTATGTTTGAGTTTAAAATAACATTACTGATGATGCTGATAATATCATTCCTTTTTGTATCTAAAGTCTTAATTGGTGTATAACTATACCTATCTGCCCATTCACGAAGAATAACTATAACCAAAACAATAATTACGTTTTTAAATCAATTTTAAAGTTTATTGGAGATATAAGAGAAAGAACCATAAATAAAACCAATAACAATATCAATAGACTATTTCTTAATTGTCTGCTTACTTTTAAAAGAACTTCTTTCATTATCAATACAAAAACATATTTCCAAAACAAATATTATGTAATTTTCAATATAAAACTTTCTCAATAAATAATATAACAGCTTTTGAATATCTGCTGAAGCCAAAAATACTAATAACCAATTCATAATAAAGAATTTTACATTTATATTTTTCAAAGAAAGCTTATTATATGTTTCTTTTTGCGAATATATGCATATATACTATCTATAATCAAATATACATATACCGATGAGTATGAAAAACTATTACTTGGAAAATCGCCATTCTATCCTGAACATATAATATATTAGGTGTCAATATAGCCTCAACTATAAATAACTTAGAATCACCACCAGCCCATATATGTAATAAATAAAATAATAATGAACAAATACATGATATAACTAATTGTATTATCATTATATCTATATTTTTATAATCTAAAATTTTCAATATAACAGCTATTATTCCTATGACTAAAAGATTTTTATTAGGAATTATCCCATTTTTCTTATCACTGTAATAACTTATTAATGCAATATAACAAAATAATATTATAAGAACCACATTAATTACCATTGTCATATCAATCCTCTTTGATTATTTAAATCAATGACATAATTTTCAAATTCTTTCAGTGTAATTTCGACATCATAAATACAATTTGTAAATACGCATCTTAAAAATTTTCTTCAATATTAACAACAATATTAGATATTCCAGCAAATTCTTTAACTGCCATTTTAACAAGACCATAATTATATATTTCTTTACTAAGTTTTAACTCATTCATTATAAAACCAATCCCTCATTGAACTGTTATCATCGACATTCAAATTAATATCTGTTTGTATTTCATCATCATATATAACTGAAGATGCCATTGACCTTGCAAAGAAGTTCTCTAATATTTTTCGTTTGTTCAAATACTATCTCTCTATTAGCAAATTCAATAAGTTCATTCTTAAATTCACCTTCTATGGATGTATCCGCCTTCCCATCTTTCTTTTGTATACTAATAACAAACTCATCCTTATTAGAATCCAAGTGAATATAATATTCATCTGTGAATTTATAACAAGTCTTTAATAAGACTTTTTATCATAAATATCTTTCTTAATTGAGAAAAACATATTAATTCCTTTCATTTATTTATAATTTTTATCACCAATTTATTATACTATATTACTTTTATATACTCACTTATATCTATACCTTTCACCACTTAATAAATCAATTCGCATTAATTTTTTTCTTATTATATCAAACTCTTGTATTAATTCAAATAATTTTATTAATTGAATCATAACATTTCTTTTTGTACTACTATATAGCTATCACTAGCAACTGCTCTTAATCTTATGAAAAATATACATCTTACAAATAAAGGTAAATAGGAATTATTATCTCCAAATCTGCCTTTTCAATACCATTTTCTCTAGTATTCTTCTGCCCAAGGCTTTGTTACATACACTCATTCATCTATTACATATACTTTACCTTCTACATAGTTGCCATCAACAGAAAAAACTCATATTCTGACTTATGTTTATGCACTTTCTGTGCGTCTGAAGGCATTTTCTCATTGATACCTTTCGTTACATATCTGTCCTTATCAAACATCTTATCACTCACTTCCTGTTTACGCTTTATTACTATTATAAATACTTCTCATATGACAGAAAAACGACCTCTTTCATATCATCTGAATCAAGAACTATCTGCTCTTATATTTGGGTAATGTTATCACCATCAATAGTATGGTAAAGTCCTATCAGTATTGCCTTGTCTCCTTTATACCCTTCTATTCTTCTCTTTATCTCATATGTCCTGTCTCCATTGAATACAACCTCTGTTGTTATCTGTTCTCTTAGTTTCCATTTACTGCTCCTTCCTGCAATCACGATAGAAAAATACCCAGTATGCTTCTGTTCCTATATATGCCCTTACATGCCACTCAGAACTATTATCTATACATATCAGGTCATCAAACTCATACTCATCTTCATCCAGGTTACAATTAGCAAGACAATCTTTATATGCCACACTATCTATGCCATTATCATCTGTCAGTATGTAGAAGTTGCCACAGGCACCATCTTCATAGCTATCCTCAACAAGTCCTATATGATACTTGGCATTCTCTATTACCTTATTAGGTATGCTTTTATCAATCTTTATGATATTTTCCAGTTCCTTTTCACTTTTGAATGTATACATATGACCTCCTGTTCTGTAAGCATTGTTTTACATTTTCCGTTCAATTTCTTATGTTACTTATTTTCATTTCCAGCTTTGACTATATCTGTAACTCTATCTTTTCCTCTTGTTTTACTTTTTTACTCAGCAATTCTTAATGTATCTGTTGCAACATCATAGTAATACGGACTATCAGACAATCTTTCAACCTCACTCACATTTTCATTATTAACTTCTTTAATCATCCGCTTTATATATCCAATATCAGCCTTATTCTTATCTGCTATCATCAGCAACACTTCGTGAATTGATGAAGGAATTACAAATACTCCATCAATCATCTTTTCCACACAGAACTTCTTTAAGACTTCTGGATATAGCATACATATTGCTCCAAACTGTCTTGTTTCATTTGACAATATAAAAGAGTCTCAGGAATATCTTCTACAATATCCTGAGACTCTTTCATCATATCATTAAGCGTTTCTGTCATAGATTTTATATCTGGAGCATAGTATTCTTTGTATTCTTCATTGCAATGGTATGCAATTCATCTTCTGTCACTCTCAACATTGCCATCATGCCATTATTGATATCTGATGATGTTATTCCCTCTGAATCTTTCTTGAATATTATCTTATAGACAACTGCCAGATCCAGCCCTTCTACCATTCTATGTGGCATATCCTTTAGACGTTCCTTATTCGCTTCAGCATTGATTAGAATAGCAACTATGTTGTCCTTCTGTTTCTTAAGGCTCATTTCAAAGTCTATATCAGGAAGAGGACTGCTTTCTACATCACCAAGAAATGCATCTAATGCTTCTCCATTCCAGTAGTATATTCTTCCGATTTTCTCTCCATTCTTCCTGACAGAAATACCTTTCTTCACAGTATCATTGTTCTTTGTTACATCAACAATTCTCACCTCGTAATTATCACCAAGTCTTTGCTGTAGCTTACCAACAACAGCACTTATCTTGTCATACATAGCAAACCTCCTGTAAATAAAATAAGAACAAGTACTGAAAGGTTTTCGTTACCTTAGTACTTGCTCTGTTTCTTGTATCAAATTTATTATATATATTTACAGGTTGGTGATTTGCAGGTATCTTGTAAGATGAAATCTATAAACTGGAATTTTTCATTTATTTCTTTTGCGGCATTTGGGTTCAATACCTACTACATACGCTACCATAGCCGCAATACTAATAAGCATTGCACCCAATATAGGTATAATAATCAAACCCGAATTAAGCCCATCTAATAAAGGCAATCCAATTAACGTAAACAAAACACCATACACGCACCACAATATGCCCAAAGCACGATTATAGCCTTTCACATCTTCTATGGGCGCTACCTCAGCATTTGCCCAAAACCGAAAGGTTTTGCTTTCTTGGAATTAAAATCATAAATGCCCATTACAATAAATAATACGCCGATTATTACCCAAATAACAAATGCTATTAATCTTCCTTCCATAATATGTATCCTTTCTTTGTAGTTCTGTAAATTCAAATAAACGCGTGCTTTTATAGCTCGCCTCTCAAACGTGCTTCTATATCAGATGCCGTGTATAACACATCCGTTACAATTACCCTTTCGTCACGGATTGTGTAAAACACTGAATAATTATCGACGAGCATTCTACGCAACTCCATTCTCTTTTCCGGCTCAGAATCCATAATCCTAAATCGTTCTGGGAAAGTGTCTAATGTAAGTATTTCATCAGCAATGCGATTATATTGCCCCATTGCATTATCCGAGCGAGCAAATCTATAGCAATATAATTGTATATATCTTCCATATCCTGCAAAGCTTCTTTTGTAATCTCTACCTTATATTGCTTCATTAATGCCTCTCTAAATGCCACAAACGCACTAGCTGCATCCTCAACATTTCCTTTCTCTATATCGGCATATCCTTTTTCTAACTTTTGATGAATCTGTGTAACAGACATCATATCTGCATTCACTGAATTAGCTGCTTTTGGTAATACAATAGAAAAGGGATTCCTCCTACTAATGATATTTGTTTTAAATACATATCTATAGCAGTAGCCATTGGTATCCCTAATTGTGCCAATACACTTTCTGCATTTTTTTTTACATCTGGATTTACTCTTATATTTAATGTTGCTGTTTTTCCCATAGAATACACCTCCATCTTTCTTTTATTGTAACGTCTTTTGCGTTACAAGTCAATCTATGAAATATATTTTCGATGCGATAGCTTCACATTGTTTTGATTAACCATTGCATATCTGAGCGTTGTATCTATTTGCTCATGTTCCAGAATTTTCTGTACCTGTTCAATCGGCATACCTTTCTCAATTGCTCTGGTGGCCATCGTCCTTCTAAACTTATGTGGGTGTACCTTTTCTACACCTAACTTCTTCCCCATTTCTCGTAATCGTAACTCCACACCGCTTTCAGTAAGTCTACTGTGTGGTTTGTTTAACGACACAAATAACGCTATATTATTATCTGTCCTTGATTCAATATAATTCAACAAATGAATTTTGGTCTTAGCATCAAAATATGCTTTCCTCTCTTTGTCTCCTTTGCCATAAACCACGCATTCCCGCTCAGAGAAATCTATATCATCAATGTTCAGCCTTACCAATTCGCCTACTCTAATTCCTGTTGAAAGCAGAAAATCAATCATTGCCCTATCACGCAGATTATTACAATTATCTCTAAGAATTTCTATTTTCTCATCTGGAATGGTATCTTTACAATAACGGCAGTCTTTACCTTATGAATTCTCTTCATTGGGCTTTTTATAATATAATCCTCTTCCTCTAGCCACGAAAAATGTGGAAAGACTTCTACGAATATTATCAATAGTTACCTTTCCACAATTATTTATCGTTTGATACCCTACAAGATATTTTCGTAGCATCTCGGTCGTTATCTTTATGACCAGAATATTTATTGTATCCAACATCTTTTCAATATTACACCTATAATAGCGTATTGTTTTGTCAGAACACCCTTCTAAATGCTTTGCAGTTAAAACATATCTAGAAAGTCCATATTCGTTGTCTGCAAATAATCAGATACAGTATTTTCAGATAACCGTTTTACCAACACCTCTTGTAGTTTCTGCATCTGCGATGCATTTAATACTTCTGCCATGTCATTGATGATGTCATAAATTTCTCTACCCATAAGAGCACACTCTTTTGAAGGAGTATATCGTAGAAAAATCAGCACATCAACAGAGCGTATTACTGGAATTTCTATTTGTGTTGCCATGTCATTACATAATCTTTTCTCCGGTAGCCTCATCTAAGCCACTATGCTGAATCTCAAATCCTTCTCTCTTATAAAAGATATTGCCCGTGCGTTCTTTTGGTATACGTTTAAACATAAATTACCTTCATTTATACCTTATAGGTGTTTTAGTTCTATCTATCCACTTTTTGTTCGCCGATACAATCAGCATCATGGGACGGCGCATTTCATCCTGCATCCCCGGAATATCCATCATGTATTCCGGCGGCTGCGGCTCCACAATATGATTTATTATAAAACCATTTGAAAGCAGTGTATTTAGATATGTGGTCAGTGTTCTATGAAATTTTGTAACCTTTTCTCCCAAAAACACAGCTGTTCGTTTGCCCTCATAATAATAATTATCCACCGGAAAATGCAGTATTTCTCCTTTTTTGTTATAATGCCAGTCTTGTGTTCCATAGGCAGTAAAAACAGGATGTTCAACCGTAAAAACTAGCTTACCACCAGACTTCAGTATTCTATATATCTTTTTTACTAAAATCTCATAATCTGCTACATAGTGAAACGCAAGTGAACTTAATATTACATCAAAACTCTCCTCTGGGAATTCCACATCTTCTATAGCACAGCATTTATATTCAACCTGTGGAAAATGTGTTTTTTCTTTGGCTACCTCGAGCATTTTATGAGAAATATCAACACCTACAACAGAAGACGCTCCGTGTTCCATCGCATAAATACAGTGCCATCCATAGCCGCATCCTAAATCAAGCACACGCTTATCTTTAAAATCCGGCAGCAGCTTTCTCAATGTTTCCCATTCTCCTGCACCGGCTAGTCCCTGCTGTGAGCGACTCATTTGACTGTATTTTTGAAAAATATATCATCATCATATTTGTTTTCTTTCCATATTCTACATAATTCAACATCTTTCACCTCGCTGTAAACTTCAAATTTTCTACTGTGCTCAACTGTTCTGTAAACTTGAAGTTATGGCTTTAACTTTCAAATAATCAGCTTTAGGATAATACATACGACCACCAAAACAGCCACCAAGGCACCATCCAACAGCAGCTCTGTGTACCACGGTGCAGACTGTATGGCATATAAATTGGGATAAGTTTTAAAGTGCCAGAACTTATAAATTCCGAACCCAATAAAACTCCTATGAATGAACCAATAACGATATTTAAAAACAATTCAACTTTCTCAGCATAGCAGTCCCCCTTCCAAACTTGAATTTTCAAATTAGTCTTTGCAAATAACCTTTGAACCTTCACCATCAATTACAATTCCCTGACGGTTGTTAATCGGGCATAGATTCAAATCCGAAAACTCAGTCATTATTTTCTCGGTAACTTTCTTAAATGGTGCTGTAAGATAATGCGGAAGAATATAGAAATCAATCAAATCAAGCCCTGCATCATCTTCTTGTGAGTAGTCCTCCGGCTTTTCATCCATTTGTTCAATATATTGGATAGTTGGAGCGCATATAATCGCACCCGCCGATTCACCGATCATCAGTTTTCCCTTTGCCAATTCTTTTTTCAGTAGCCCATCAGTTCCCGTTTTACGGAGCTGGTCCATAAGAAAGAAAGAATTTCCGCCGGTAAAATATATCACATCTGCATCTTCAAAAACAGACTGTATCGTTGAATAAGCCTCCGTTGAAATATCAATTTCAGTTACGGCTGCTCCCAGTTTATTGAATAGCTTTCGAGCCGAGCCGACATAACCAATGTAGCCTTCACGCAGCGATGCTGTTGGAATAAATGCGACTTTTGTTATCAAATTCTTCTTTTATCAGACTTCCTACACTTGAAAAATGCGAACATAAAAATAGTTTCATCAATATTCTCCTTTATAAATTCCGATTGAGATTTCACCTGTTTTAAGAGATTTGATAACTGTTATATCTTGTTATTAAATTCTCTGCCAACCCTTGAAAACACTGAATTTATCACTGGTGAGCTTTCCCTTATTGTTTCCCTTGTGTTATATTGTCCCACCAGTGTTTACGAACTCTGATAAGGGAAAATACAAGGGCAAAAGAAAATTATATAAAATAGTATAACACAAAATAAAACTGACATGGTGAACTGATTGGAATGCTTCTTAATTTTACAATTAATGATTGATTGAATGATAAGGAGATAGGATACGATGAGAACGATATTTGCAGAATACAATCCCTACCGAAACAGTATTGATGTTTATACCTATGTTGGCTATATGCTCCGCATTGACTGTTGGGAAGCTGAAAAGGACTTAAAAACCACATCAGGATCAGACTGTGCATTAAACGCACTCGCCATTGATGCTCCTCTTGAATATGCAAGATTATATCTTGATGGAAATTTGCAGATGTGGGTAGATGCGGAAGACTCATTAGATATTTTTTAATTTTTAAACAAATACAACAGTTTAAATAACTATTAGCTACAATATTTCCGGAAAATTCATCATAGGTTTGTATAAACGCAAAGAAACGGCGGCTCTGAAAATCAAAGTCGCCGTTTCAAATGGGCGTGTCAAATATGTCTGCTCTACGACGGCTTTTTTTCTTTTGCCGTCGTCCGGCAGAATGTTACTCCATATTCAATTCAATGCTTCCAGTGAAATTTTCACATTCAATGCCGATATAGTTTCCACCATCAGGAAGTGTAATTGTGTCACTATATGTTCCGGTTGTTTCAAGCAAAGTGACTTCTTCATCAGCTCCAGAAATCCAAAATACTTTTGCAGTTCCATCCGTAACCTCCAGCGCGCAGTCAATAGACAGATCCTTACCCGCTTCACGCTTTATGGAAGTTCCGCCGAACAAATACTCTGTATCTGAAAAATCCTCATAGTTGGCTGTATAGCTTCCTGTATAATCATCAATTCCTTTTTCTTTCGTACCTTGTAAGGATGAATTTCCGGTAAGTGCTATGGAACCAGCAGACTGAACAATATTGTTATACTGATCGAGAACTTCATCTTTTGTACAACCGGAAAGCACAGAAGCGCCCAATAGTATCAAGCATAATGATAGAACTATTTTCTTCACAGGTATCACCTTCCTTTCCTGCGTACAGCACGCTTTCCTTTTCCCTTGGAATTTGCCTGTTTACGGGATTTTATTTCTTTTTTGTTACTGGACATCAGTAACAACAGCACCGCCCAGAGAACCATGATGCCAACCCCAATGACTGCCAGCAAAGGATTCGGGGCTGTGGTTGTTCCGGCATATCCACTCATGTCAAAGCCCACTAAAATCAGCGCAGCAGAAAACGGATAGATGCTGGCAAGGATACCGCCTTTGAAGAACAGCATGCTATATCCAAGGAAAAACGCCAGAATGGAACCTCCCAGATATGCCCCTCGGATCTGCCCAAAAATCAAGATCAGCGGCATACAGACCAAATAGGTCGTCAGAGCTGCCAACACGATCTGTGTACCTCCATGAAAAAACACTTCCACTGTCAGTCCCGATAATCCAACCGTCAATCCAGTAATCAAGGTAACGCCAACGCTGTATATTCCCAGCAGGACTGCAAGCATACCGACTAAAAGCAACTTAGCTCCCAACATTTTCGGCATAGAAACAGGAATTGTCATGATGTTTTTCAGTGTATCATGAGTGGATTCTCTGTCTATAAGCCATCCTCCGATCATTACCAGTGAAATTGGAAGGAATATTTGAGTGTTTCCCCAAACAACATTTTCAAATAGTGCAGAAAAATCATAGTTTGGATTTCGGTACTCCGCCTCCACAATCAGCTGGCTCCCATATTGCACCAACGGACAGAGTGCAAGCGCCACCAGCCCTACCAAAAGAATCTGGCACCGGCGCAGTTTCAGTAATTCCGATTTTAATAAGTTCCACATAGTCACACCCCCTTAGATTTCCTGTCGCCGGTAAACAAACGCAATCAGCGCAAGAAATACAACGGCTTCCACAACAATCACACCGAACACCTGAACACCATTCAGAAAATACGGACTGATCCGTTCCAACAAGTCTGCCAATTCCGCACTGGTCTGGCTTTGGTCATAAAATTGGAAGGTCCAGCGGAAAGCCAGCGGTCCCGGAAACAGGGTTCCGATATTCAAACCAAAAGGCTGTGTGAGGAACGCATCGCTCGTCGAAAGGATAGAATTTGCAGTCGTATAGAAAAAGGTAATCACGACCGACACGATATAGTTTTTATTAAGAAGAACAACGAGCAGGATACAGGGAAGTGCGCCTACCCACATAATCAGCCCTTCTTCTATCCCAACGCCAAACAAGATCCAAAACCCAACCGGCTCCCAGCCCTGAAACAGCAAAACCGCAAGATTTACCAATCCTCCAACTGCCATAAAGCCAACGGCAAACAATAGCAAAACCAGCATCTTGGACAGCACCAACTTGGTTCTGTTTATCGGTATGGTAACAAGGTTTTTTAGTGTGTCATTGTCCAACTCCTCAAACAGCAGATTGGAAGCCAGTATCACAAGGAGCGGCATCAAAAGCAAATAAGCACTGAGCTGGAACAGGCTGGACATCACTCCATTTACAGCATCCACATCAGTGTTTACATCTGCCAGAAAGAAAGCATAAGCCAATGGCATGAAAACAGAAAGCAGCAGGAGAAATAAATACCAAGGGCTTCCGTTTTAATTTCAAAAATTCGCATTTGATTAGTTTAAGCAATTCCTTCGCCCCCTGTCACACGCTTGAAGTAATCTTCAAGACTTTCTTCACAAGTATGCGCCTCCGATACCTCCAATCCGTTTTCTACAAAGGCAGTTACAATTTTCCCCACAGGCAGATCCAGGTTGTGCAGGCGCAGATTGTGGTCGTCCTGTATAGAAAAATGGTTTTCATGGAAATTGCGTTCCAAAATCCTTGCCGCCTGTGCAGTATCAGAGAGCGTAAACCGAATATGCTTACTGCTTTTTTGCTTCAGCTCAGCAAGGCTTTCTTCTTCCAGCAATGCGCCGTGATCGATAATTCCAATATCGTCAGCCAGCAGGGAAATCTCTGAAAGAATGTGACTGGAAATCAGAATCGTTTTTCCTCTTGCGTCGCAAAGCTCTCGAATAAAGGATCGTACCTCCGCAATACCAATGGGATCGAGACCGTTGATTGGCTCATCCAAAATTAAAAGTTCCGGATCGTGCATAACAGCAAGGGCAATCGCAAGCCGCTGCTTCATACCAAGGGAATACTGTGAAAAGAGCTTTTTATCTTTGTAGGGCAGTCCTACCAGATCCAGAGCGTCTTTAATGGCATGATTGTTTGGTACGCCCCGCAGAGTAGCAAAGATACGCAGGTTCTCTGTGCCGGTCAGATTGGGATAAAACGGGGAGACTCAATCAGGCTGCCAATACGGGGCAGCAATTTCTTTTCATTCCCCTGCAAGGGCTTTCCCCAAATTTTGACCTCCTCCGGAAGTCGGCTTCGTTAAGCCCAACAGCATTTTCATAGTAGTGGTTTTTCCGGCTCCGTTTCTCCCCAGCAGACCATAAATTCTCCCGCGCTTTACATGGATATTTAAGTCAGCCACACTCTTTTGTGAGCCGTATTGCTTCGTCAAATTTTTTGTTTCAATGATGTAATTTGTATCCATATTCAAAACCTCCTGTTCTGTAAAGTATTCTATCACGCCAACCTTGCATTAACCTTGCCGCAACCTTGCATTAACCTTGCAATTTGAAATCCGGCCAAAATGACAAAGGTTCCCGCCATAAAGACGGGAACCCGCTTAAATCTCCAAAGGAAAAAGCAACATAAATTCAGTTCCTTCTCCCGGAAAGCTTTCAACTGTTATGCTTCCACCCATCTTTTCTACAAGCTGATGGACAATAGAAAGACCAAGTCCGCTGCCTTTTTCGGAGCGTCCTTTATCACACTTATAAAGCCGTTCAAAATATGTGTTTCAAATCGTCTTTCTCAATTCCTACTCCATTATCCGCCAGCAGCAGCTCCATGTTATTTTCCTTCTTTGACAGGACAATTTTGATTTTGTCCGCATGGCTGTGAGCGATTACATTTTGAATGAGATTGTTGACGATCCTCATATAGCTGTCCATATCCAATCTTACCCGGACAGGCTGTTCGGGAATATCAATGTCATAATCAACCTGTTTATCCTCAAAAATCGGTATCCAGTCGATCAGGATATTTCTTGTCAGCTCTGCGGCTTCAACGCTCTGAATCTCTAAAGCAAACTCGTTAGAATTTAACTTGAACCAGTCAAAGAGCACATCAATATATTCTTTCAGATCATGGGCTTTCCGTCGGGCGGTTTCAATATAATCATCCCGGTCTTTCCCTGTAACAAGCCCTTTATGTGCAGCGTCAAGATACCCAATCAGAGTGGTAAGGGGCGTTCGCACATCGTGGGAAAGGCTCGTCATAAGCTGGCGGTTGGTTTCCTCTGTCTGCCGGACAATCGAAAGTCTGCTTTCATAGGACACAACAATCTCATTGATTTCATAGGCAAGAGGGGCTGTCAGTTCATTTGTTGCAGACAGAATACGCCGGTTGCCATTTCCGTTTTTCACATCAACCAGCACATCGGTCATTTCTGCTATTTGTTTTTTTACGCGCCGAACGAGAACGATGGATGTCAGCACAGCCAAAACAGCAATCACAATGGACAAGAATACGATAATTTCCATGCTGACTACACCTCCTTATTAAACCGGTAGCCAATCCCTTTGACCGTTTGTATATATTTTGGGCTTGAAGGATTGACTTCTAATTTTTTACGAAGTCGGCTGATAATCGCCATAATGTTACTGTCGTCATAGAAATATTCTTCGCCCCATACTTCCTCATAAATCTGCTGTTTGGTCAAAATTTTCCCTTGATGTTTTGCACAGTACAGGAGCAAATCAAATTCCTTTGGGGGAAGTTCAAAAGTGCCGTCTTCCGTCGTAACAGAACGATTTTCAAGGTCAATCTGCAATCCGTCAAAATCCAGTTTTTGCATGGTTCCGGCTTGCTGATTAAAGCGGGTGTAGCGGCGAATGAGGGACGCAATACGGGCAATCAGTTCGTCCATGTCAAACGGCTTTGTCAGATAATCGTCCGCACCGGCCCGTAAGCCCCGCACTTTAGAAACGCTGTCATTTTTGGATGTAAACATCAAAATCGGCAGGCTGTTCGCTTTACGGATTTCTTCCAGCGTTTCAAAGCCATCCATACCAGGCATCATCACATCCAGCACCACAAGCTGATACTCCTGCTCTCTTAATTTTTGCAAGCCCTCTTTTCCAGTATTACAAAAATCAGCTTCTATATTTTCTGCTTGTACGCTACGTTTAATCAAAGCGCACAGTTCTCTGTCATCATCTATAATCAAAATTTTATTCATGGCGCAGCTCCTTCCCTTGTTTTGTCCTTCCGTCAATCGGCTTTTCTACGTTCTTGGCGAACTGCAATACATTATATGTATTTTTGATATAATTTCATATAATGTGCGAATTGACTTCACAATTGCATGCCATGAAATATCAGCAGCATAAGAATAATTTTTTTGATAAACTTTCCATAGATTTTCCATAACAGAGCTGGATTGAATCTCGTCAAAACCTCATCTATGTCTTCAGTTTCTATCTGTTCTAACGTTTCTCGCTTCTTAGCGGTAGCAACAAGTGCATCCCATAATACATCTTTTGAAAGTTGCTCCCCATACAACTTTTGTAAAATATAAATATCATAAAAATCTCTCATTCGTGTATTTGTAACGTTTCGACTAACAACAGTTTCCAATTTTTCAGCCAATACCGTTTCCAGATTATATGCCCATACCTCAATAGTGCGGTCTTCAAGCATAAGATTAAATTTGTACTTGATTTCTCTTGGTGTAATTACATCCCCTGTAGAAATATCAATCTTTAATGGTGTGATTACACCATCAAATTTCGTTTCCATGCTTACACGAACACCAGGATAATCTGCTTCTTCCATGATTTCCGATATCCGTTTGACCCGAAATGAAACACCATCGTCCAGTGGAATTGATATAATTTGGGATATAATCATTTCTACATCCTCCACACTAACATTAGTGCCTTTTATGGTAGCATCCAGATCCATAGTAGCTCTGGCATCCAGACCAACCATTGCCGCCACAAGCATTCCACCTTTTAATATAAACTGGTTTTTATACTCTGATAAAGAAATTCGTTCTAAAAAACGTTCCATCATATAATTCCGCATCAAAATCTGTGCATCTGCGGATTTTTTCTTTGACATATTACGAATTAAATCCTTTAATTGTCTTGCTGTTGTTATCATCTAAAGTAACACCTCCAAATATGGTCTAAGTATGTTTTCAACATGAAACATAGCTGCGTATTTCATAAGCATCCGTAAGTTTTTATCCTTACGTTTTGCATATTGTTTCAATGCGTCTTGGAAGACCTGCATTTCAACATTTTTTCTGCTACGAAGCAGATCACAAATTGTTCTCTCCATGTCATAAACGGGAACGGAATGTCCGAATGATGTCTGCATAGCTATGATTCCTATTTCATGTAAATCCTTTTTTACTGTGTACACTTGAAAACCGTCTTCCTGCAAACGACTTGGATTATATCCAGTTCTTACTGTTATGGTGTATTTCAAAGGCTCTCTGTCCGTTAAATCATGAAAAAACGATGCAGTTTCATGAGAAAATACAGCTTGACCACAACGTAAATGCAAAAGGTACATCGCATCTGTCCACGTATCCGGCGATACATACACACCATGAGCAGCTTGTTCTAATCCTCGTTCCTTCACATATGCATAAAACACAGACTTACTAATTCCATTATTTAGAACTTGAAATGTCTGAATTGTCCCTCCACATTCACGCAACAACAAATCTAATTTTTCAAACTGAGTCATATAGGTTCTCCTTTCGTGCTAATATGATAATATATATTAGCATGAAAGTAAATATAAATAACGCCAATGAACAAATTAGATTTTAAAAATATCCCCGCTCTTCTCGCCAGTCTTTTACATAACATCGAATTCCAATATAGACCACATATACAAGTAGTAACAGTACAATGAGGTTTATCGGAATGACAGATTTTATCCATTCGCCAAAGTAGATTACGATAGCTGTACTCATTATTGCCACCATAATGCTGATGATATCCCAACAATATTTCCGGTAGATTTTTCCCACCTGATAGCCAATCCAAACTATAATCAATCCCGTTATAATGAATAAAATTCCCATAACAATAGCCGCGATCAGCCAGTACACAATCCCGGAAACGATACTGTTTGAGATTCCATTGCTTAACTGTCCGAAAGAATCTGCTCCTGTAACAAATTCTCGAAACAGGTTTATGATTCCTTTACCAATCGTACCGAAAAAGGTGATACAGTCGTTAAGAAAAACCGGAGAAAGGATAGCTGTGAACAGTGTAGTTGCTATGCTGTACCATGCCAACAGGAACATAAGGCTTTCATAACCTGTTGTCATTTGTTTATATTTTTTCTCCAACTGAATTTTTCGATTATCGCATTTTTCTTTTGCTTTCTGATAAGCAGTACGGTCACAGTTATCGCATTTCTCATAAGGCACTTTTTTCTCGACAGGCACCTCTACCGTCTTTTGGTGTGTCTGTGCATAGCGTTTTGCCTGCTCCGCTTTTTCGTACTTAAATTTCCATGCCACGACTTCTGCGTCGGCTCTTTTCCTGCTGTCTGTCTCGCTGGTTAATTGTTCCTCTGTTTGCTTTAATTTTGTCCGCAATGCTTCGATATTCTCGGCTCTGTTTTCGCTGTTCAATTTCTCGTTCAAGGTCAGCGATCTGTTTAGCTGCCTGTTCAGTTCCAGAATTGTCTGGTCTTTCTGATCCAGTTCGTCCTGCATCTGTTCCGTCATTGCCAGGAGTTCTTCCACCCGCCCGACGTTCTCTAAGTTTACGCATTCGTTCATCAATATCCCTCGCTTTCTCTATCTGCTGTTTAATGTCAGTAATAAGCTGTTCTCGTTGTTCAGCTTCTGCGTTAATTCCTGCCATTGCTGATTCTCGTTTTCCAACTGTTCGATTCTGACTTTTTGCTGTTCGATCTGGGAGAGCAGTTCTTCTGTATCTGGCAAAAGATTCAGAAGCCCGGATAACTCGCTGTTTAAGATCTGCAAACTCTGGTTCTGCTCCTGAAAGGACAGAAGCTGTCTGTCCCGTTCCTGTAATTCCTGTACCATCTCTGCCATAAGGTTCTGCTGTTCCTCGATCTGGTTTATCATTGACTCCATCATGGGAATGACTTCCCGGCTTTCTTCTAAGGTCATTTAACCACTCCTTCCACTGTGATAATGCACCAGATACTTTTCCGAAACTGGTCTGTATCTTTTTCAGCAGTGCATTTTGTCTTTTTATGATCTGGTTTTCCTCTACTTTCCATGAAGCTGTCTGCACCTGTCCACTCTGGAATTTCTCATCAATCTTTCTTGCATCAGCACCCTCATGGATTGTAGGGATTTCTAATTTTCCCTGTCTTGCATAGGAACGGTGGTCAATCTGTTGTTCTACTGATAAATGGTCATTACAGACTTTCGCCCATTCGCTCCGCCATAATTCACAATTCTTTGGATTGTTCCATCCGGTAGCATCGGTCAGCACCCGTTTCCATTGTTTACGGTTCCTTGCACCAACTTTCTGATTACCGTTTTCGTCCAATACCGGAATTCGGATTCCATGACGGTCAGGATTCTTTTTATCCTGCCACCAGTCCGGGTGGGATTCATCAACCACAATATTTCCGTCAGTATCTCTGACAAACTCCCAGTCTTTGACTTCTTTGTTTCCCCATGAGTGGTCGGGATTAAAGGGACGCATGGTTACAAGTAAATGCACATGCGGGTTTCCGTCGCCCTTATCGTGAATGCTCCAATCTGCACACATGCCTTTGTCCACAAAGTTTTTCTGAATATAATCTGTTGTATATTCAATTTGTTCCTGTCGATTCCATTCTTTTGGAAGTGAGAACTCAAATGATCTGCCAAGTTGTGCATCCGAGGTCTTCTCAATCTTCAAAACTTCATTCCATAAGCACTGTTTCTGAAAAGTAAGTTTGAATTTCTCCAGTACAACTTCTTTGTTGTCTGCCCTTTTATACCGGACAGATTTCTGAAACCGTTTGATATTTTCGGCAGGTACATTCTGCCATTCCTGCGGTGCATTTTCACACATCATCAAACTGGTATAAACAACTTCTCTTTTGGAAGTGTAGTAACTGATCCTGCCTGTTTCTTCATTTTTCATTACATCACCATTGAGATAGGCAGACGCTGATATGATGGATTTCCCTTTGCTGCGTCCGACAATCTTTACCGTATAATGAAAAGATCGCCATGCTCCGTTTCCCCTCCTTTCTGCCGTACCCGGCATTGATTTCCGGCAGTTAACATTTCCTGTAAAAGAGAATGGTATCTGCCGGAACGCCCTCTGCGTAAGAGTGCTCTGTGCATAACAGCCTGCATGGAATGCGCCCCTCTGGCGAAGAGTGCCTCCTGCGACATGAGCAGGTCTGCATGAAATGCCCGCCGACGGAACGAGCCCGGCAAGCGTTAGCGCAGACCGGTTGCCACCTGTGGCAAACTTATACGGACGACCTCTGGTTGTCCATAAATGCGCCCTTCATGAAAAAGCAATGAAGGGAATGGAAAATCCACTCCCTCCGGCATTACACTTCCTCCGTATTCGCAACTGGCTCTTTCTGCATTGCCTTTGAGAAGAATTTCCCATTTGCTTCCTGCCTTTTTAAGAAGCCGATCAGCTTTGGGATATCATCTTCCTCAATCGCAGAACCCAGCACCGATTCCACCGCACCGCCAATCTGGCAGAGCCTGTGAGTTCGTTTTACTTTCCTCAGCTTTCTTTCGCTTTTCCAGTTCCCGTTTCTGTGCTGCATACTGTTTTGCTTTCTCAAGGCTTTCCTGTTCTTTCTTTTCCAACTGGAGCATACGCTCCTCATAACTCTTTGTTGATCTTGCCATAAATATCATCGTCCTTTCTTTTTCTTCCAAACATAAGTTTCCTGTTGTCTGTCAGACGAAGTACATGGTATAATCTGTTTGCGTGTAGGTATATCATGACTCCGGTCTGATAGAACCTTTGGCGGTTTCTTCGGGAACCGCTTTTTTAAGTTGAACCGTTTCTTGTGACTGCTTTCACATTTCCCTTATCCCTTAAGTCTCTGCCCTCGTTGGCTTCCATAAAAAGTTCCAGCATATCCGTTTTGATCAGGACTTTTCTCCCGACCTTTAATACCGGAAGTTTCTTCCATTCCACCAGTTTTCTCAGGGTGTTCCTGCCGATTCCCGTATAATCAGCAGCTTCTTCAATAGATAAGGCAATCTTTCTTTGTGTCATATGACCACCTCCTTTTAAATTGCATTATGCAATTTCATTTGTGCTGTCAGTATAGCGTGTTTATATCACCTTGTCAAGCATTACGAAATCATATTGTTTATTGTTTAATTGCATATTGCAATATATTTTGTTGCGTGGTATAGTAATGACATACCGAAAAAGGAGGCACATCAGCATGAAAGATAAAGAACTACGCAAGCTGATCGGCAGCAGGGCAAAACAGCGCCGTCTCGAATTAAATCTGACACAGCCTTATATCGCTGAGAAGATGGGTGTGACTGCATCTACGATTCAGAGATATGAAGCCGGAACGATTGACAATACAAAGAAAATGGTGCTGGAAGGTCTTTCAGAAGCTCTACATGTATCTGTGGAATGGCTCAGAGGGGAAACAGACGAATACGAAACCGACATTACGGATAAAAGAGAATTACAGATTCGTGATGCCATGACGGATATTCTCAAACAGTTACCTCTTGATCTTAATAAAACAGAAGACGCTTTTTCTAAAGACTTACTGCTGTTAATGTTAAAGCAATATGAACTGTTTCTGGATTCGTTTCAGTTCGCCTGTAAAAATTACAAAGGCAGTACCAAAGATGCGGACATTGCCAAAACACTAGGGTTTGAATCGAAAGATGAATATAATGAGATTATGTTTCTCAGAGAGATCACACATACTGTCAACGCATTTAACGATATGGCAGATGTGATAAGGCTCTATTCAAAGAAACCGGAAGCAGCCGAACAAAGACTTGCCAATCTTTTATCCGAAGTTATGTATGAGGATTCTGAATCGGTATAGTAAGACAACCGGAGTTGTGATATACTTACACGCAAGAAGCATTTCAGCAGTTCCGATTGTCTGATATCGAAAGGAGAGATACGATTATGGCAAAAGGATCTGTTAGAAAAAAAGGAAAGAAATGGTACTATCGCTTCTATGTAGAGGACGCAAGCGGAAAAATGGTTCAGAAAGAATACGCCGGAACCGAAAGTAAAAGTGAGACGGAAAAGCTTCTCCGCAAAGCACTGGAAGATTATGAAAATAAGAAGTTTGTCGCAAGGGCAGAAAGCCTTACGGTAGGAGAACTTCTGGATATGTGGGCGGAAGAAGAACTGAAAGCCGGAACACTCAGCAATGGCACAGTGGAAAATTATCTTGGTGCAATCCGATGTATCAAAAAACACCCGATTGCAGACCGAAAGTTAAAAACAGTTACCGCTGAACATTTACAGAGTTTTCTCGACCTGCTTACATTCGGTGGCGAGTTTCCGGATGGAAAAGTGCGAAAAGGATATAGCAAAGATTATATCCATTCTTTTTCCGCAGTCATGCAGCAGTCTTTCCGTTTTGCAGTATTTCCAAAACAACTAATCAGTTTCAATCCGATGCAATATATCAAGTTGAAACGACAGGCAGAGGAAGTTGACCTCTTTTCTGATGATGAGGTAGAAGAAGGTACACAGCCGATTTCACATGAGGATTACGAGCGGCTTATCAAGTATCTGGAAAAGAAAAATCCACCTGCAATTCTGCCGATTCAGATCGCATATTATGCAGGACTTCGTATCGGGGAAACCTGTGGTCTTACATGGCAGGACATCAACCTTGAAGAACAATGCCTGACCATAAAACGCAGTATCCGTTATGACGGAACGAAGCATAAAAATGTGATTGGAACAACCAAGCGAAAGAAAGTAAGGATTGTTGATTTTGGAGATACACTGACTGAAATATTGAAAGCAGCAAGACGGGAACAACTGAAAAGCCGGATGCAGTACGGGGAACTTTACCACCGCAACTACTACAAAGAGGTGCATGTAAAAAACAGGGTGTATTATGAATACTATCACCTTGACGGAACGCAGGAAGTCCCGGCAGATTATAAAGAAATATCCTTTGTCTGCCTCAGACCGGATGGTAGTCTGGAACTGCCGAGTACACTCGGCATTGTATGTAGGTCAGTGTCAAAGAAGCTGGAAGGATTTGAAGATTTTCACTTTCACCAGTTACGGCACACCTACACCAGCAACCTGCTCTCGAATGGGGCGGCTCCGAAAGATGTACAGGAACTGTTAGGACATTCTGACGTAAGTACCACAATGAATATTTACGCTCACTCAACAAGAAAAGCTAAACGGGATTCCGCAAGACTTCTTGATAAAGTAGCGAGCAACGCTTAATTAAAATTTCCCTTATTTCCCTTGCGGATTCCTCACAAGGGCAAAAATAAGGGAAAATACATATCATTTCACTATCTAAGGGGCTGGAAAGCCTGTAAAATAAGGAAAGTTCAGGAAATCTCTCCACAAATCCCGATTTTCTTAATTCTACAAACTGGGATTTATCTATTAACTCTCTTAACTTTCCCTATTTTCCAGGCTTCCCGCCATTGAAAATTCTATATATATCCTTTTCCTTGTTTTGCCCTTATGGGATAATTACAAGGGAAAATTCATTATTCAGTTGTTTAATCGTTGCCTGCCACTTTATCAAGAAGTCTTGCGGAAGTCCGCTTTGCTTCCCTTGTAGCATGGGCATAGACATTCATGGTGGTACTCACGTCTGAGTGTCCTAACAGTTCCTGCACATCCTTAGGCTGAGCCCCGTTGGATAAGAGGTTTGTCGTGTAGGTATGCCTCAGTGTGTGGAAATGGAAACCTTCAAGCTCCGGTACTTTTCTTCCTGCTGTCCGGCAGGCTGTTTCTATGGTTGCCGGAAGTTCCAGACAACCAGCCTCCCTTAAGCATACAAAGAAGATTTCGGTGTAATCTTCCGGCACATTCTCTGTCATTCCCAAATGATAATACTCGTAATGCACCCGATTCTTTCCATTACTTCTCTGTAAAAATTCCGCTGGTAGAGTTCCCCATACTGAAAACGGTTTTGTGCTGTTCCTTTTTGCATTCCTCAAAATATCTGCGAGGGTATCGCCAAAGTCAACAACCCTGATCTTTTCCACTTTGTCGGACCGATTTCGTGCTTATGGGTAGCACCATTGTAGCGGATGCTCCTGCGTACAGTGAGATACTGTTCTTCAAGGTTGATATCCTGCCATGTCAGACCTGCTACCTCGCCAAGTCTGAGACCTGTAAAGTATGCTATCTGAACCGGAAGAATCGCATCCCCACTTCGTTTTCCAAGCTGTTCAATCAGTTTCCGGTACATTTCAAAGGAAAGCGGTTTAACCTTGTCTCTGTCTGTGGCTGTTTCATCCGCAAACAAATCTGTTTCTTCCTTTTATGCCTCATCACCACATACTGCATTGGATTGAAGGTAATAAACTGTTTCGGAAATACCGCAAACCGGAATGACTGTTGCAATACTGCTGAAAATGACCTTACATAATCTATGGAATTTCCTTTTGATATAAAATCTCCACAGTGCTCCAAATGAGAGCAAATCCATAAACTCCTGCAGGTGTACCAAAGTCACCGTTTTCAGTTTCCTTTGCTGATAGGGTGTTGTTTGATTCTCCCAATTGTCTGAAGATAATTGCCAACCGTTCCATTACTCAATGTGCCTGTCTTTAATTCTTCCTCAGCCCACAGGTCAAGCAACTCTCCGAGTGTGATGTTTTCAGCCTTTGCAACAAACCGCTTGGCTTCATAATCCTCCATTGCCTGCCTCAACAGCTTTTCCGTCTCGCTTTTGTTTTCCGTACCTGCAAATTCCTTCTGCACCAGATTACCGCTTGCATCTTCCACATAGAAGCGGTAGTACCATTTCTTGCCTTTCTTTCTTACAGAACCTTTTGCCATAATCGTTACTCCTTTCGATATCGACAATCGGAACTGATGAAATGCTTTCTGCGTGTAAGTATATCATAACTCCGGTTGTCTAATCTATACCGGTTCGGAGTCTTTCTCTGAAAGAAGATTTGCAAGCCTTACGGCTGCCGTTTCGGGATTCTTGGAATAGAGCCTTACAATGTCGCCCATGTCGTTCAGTGCGTTTACCGTATGGGTGATTTCCTAAGGAACATAATCTCATTATATTCCTGATTGGATTCAAACCCCATTACTTTTGCAATTGTGGCATCTTCCGTATTCCCTTTAAAATTCTTACAGGCATATTGAAAGGAATCAACGAATAATTCGTATTCCTTCAACATCAGCAGCAGTAAATCTTTGGAAAAATCCGCTTCGTCTGCCTTCATATCATAAGGTAGTTTGGAGAATGGAAGTCATGGTATCACGAATCTGTAATTCCCTTTATCCGTAACATCACTTGTCATTTCTTCCGTCTCGCCCTTCAGCCACTCCACTGATACATGAAGTGCTTCCGACAGACCATCCAGAACAAGCTTCTTGGTGTTGTCAATCGTTCCTGCCTCATACCGCTGTATGGTGGAAGCGGTAACTCCCATCTTTTCTGCTATATAAGGCTGGTTGACACCTAATTCCAGTCTGCGTTGTTTTGCCCTGCTACCGATTAACTTGCGTAATTCTTTATCTTTCATTCTGATACGCCCTTTCGGTATGGTTAAAGTATAACACAGTAAAAGTAGTATTGCAATATGCAAGTTAATAATTGCTTTTAAAATTTCGTAACGCTTGACAAGAAGATATAAAAGTTATATAGTAGGCATAGTCACAAAATTGCATTATGCAATTCAAGAGGAGGTGTTTTAATGACAGAAGTGAAGATTGCACTGTCCATTGAGGAAGCTGCCGACTATACGGGTATCGGCAGAAATACCCTGCGGAAACTGGTAGAATGGAAAAGCTTCGGTATTGAAGGTAGGACGGAAAGTCCTTATCAAAACGGATATTCTTGAAAAGTTCATGACCGCCAATGAAGGCAGGGACTTAAGGGACAAAGGAAATGTCAGAGCTGTCACAAGAAATGTGACAAATTAAATAGGGACAGTCCTAAGACCATCCCTAAGGTATGTATCTGACCGAAGCCATGATATACCTACACGCAAATAGATTATACCATGTGCTTCCTCTAAGATACAACCGGAAATTTAAGAAGTGGGGAAGAAACTTTTATACAAGCCCTCGGCGTTTGAAGCGAAATACACCCTCGCACAAATCTTACGATTTGTACTCTGTGTATTTCGCCCTGCTGGGAGCGCCGACAGGCGGATATGTTCGTAGACAGGCTACCTATGTAGCCTACTCACTTTGACATTAGAAAGTTTCCCATCCTCATTTCTTGCAGCTTCGTACTTGGCAGATACGGAAAGGAGGAAGCACATGCCAAGAAATTCATTTATTCAGATGACGAAGCTCCACAATGTCCGGGGAAGAATTTATTATATTTCAAGCCCAAAGAAGCAGGAAAATCTGTATGCGGTATATGAAACCACAGACCGTAATTTCTGGACTGACCTTGCAAAATATAATCAGGCAGAATTTAAAAACGGTACGGAGAAATGTATTGAGGCAAGGAATTGATCATAGCCCTGCCGGAATCTTTACGGAGTATCCTCCAGACAGACTGTTGCAGATATTTACAGACCATTTCAGACAGACTTACGGAACGGACTGTATCGCAGCCCTGCATCACAATAAGCGGAAAACCAACTATCACATCCATCTCATTTTTTCGAGCGTACACTCTTGAACAGCCCATAGAAAAGGTTGCCACCCGCAATATGTTCTATGACGAAAAGGTCATGTACGCACCAAGAAGAGATACTTGATGAAGAAGGAAATATCCGTAAAGGTGTAAGGTGATTCACAAAGGTGAGGTATATGAAAGACAGATTTTCTCCATTAAGGATAAACACTTCAAGGCTGAAAATTTCCTTGATACCGTCAAGCAGGATTATACCAATCTTATCAATCAGTATGTGTGGGATAAAAGCCAGCGGTTAGAAGTTTTGAGCGTGGCGGTATGTATCTTGCCACCAAAAGATTGGTAAGAACAATCCGAAAGCCACCGAGATTGAGGCAGACAACAGTAAACGCACCTTGTGGAATCAGACTGTTGACAGAGCGATTGTAACGGGTGTTTCCAAGTCAGAAATCATGCAGATAAAAAGGAACGGATAACGGACAAGATTGTGGAATCCGTATGGCTTTACGGAAACAGACCGAATCTGTTATCTTCCATTATCGGTACTGCCATTGCAGTATTAGAACTGTTAATCTCAAAGTATTTCTCAAAACTCTGGAGCTTGCAGATAAAGTAATTTCAAAGAGCTTGAAGCAAGACCGGAGAACACAGATTTCAAAGAGCAGCTGTACCAGAGAAGCAAGAGAAAGCAGACAGATACACCAAAGCCTGCTATACCGCCAAGACCACAGCCATCACCGGAAGCAGGTTTCTTACAAGCACTTATGCGAAATTTATCAAAAGCTGCAAGAACAGAATAAAGCAATTTTGCACTCGAGAAACAGCGAAGTGACCTTGAAATTGAACTGTCCGACAGCAAAGGTATCTTCAAAGCAAAAGGCGTTCCGAACTTTCAACAGAGATAGCCGGATTGGAGGAACGTATTTCCCGAATGAAAGCCCGATTATCCCATATCGTAAAGGAATAAGGGTATCAGAATGCGGAAGCCTTCTACAAAGCATTTCATAAGTCAGAGACAGCTTATGGGGATTATCAGGACAGCCTTAAGAATTGGAAACAACGGTATGGAGAAAAGCCGCAGTCTCTACACGATAGGCTTATATCTAAGAAACAGGACATAAAGGAGCGAGAGTTAACAAGACCATATTCTCCACCAAACCGTGGAAGGGTAGATAACAAACGAAGGGCAATTCTATCCCTTCGTTTGTTATCTCTCCGTAAAAGACTGGAATTTCACCCTCTCGCATAAATATACAAATTATTTTTTATTTCCTTATCATATATCTTTTTGAGTATACCACAGTTACAATTGTTGCTAA